>ERZ869909.25-NODE-25-length-212331-cov-12.181990_pt1 | contig 212331 bp, 190 predicted proteins | sample MGYA00520892_ERZ869909 | MGnify/ENA primary metagenome ERZ869909 (study PRJEB32215, sample SAMEA104723947) | bioreactor metagenome | biome: bioreactor; feature: anaerobic bioreactor; material: water | place: China | collected 2015-03-12 ... | reverse complement strand
CAGCTGCCGATAACTCATGTTGGAACTCACTTTTTTTGGTCGAAAAGTAAGACTACCACATGTCGGTAGCTGACCTCTCTTCGACCTATCCCATTACATGAGTGTTGCGGTTATTATCTGAATTCAGGTTTCCTTAATTAGGAATGATGCGTTAAATTCAAGGTATAGTTAGTAGGTCGGTATTTGACGAGGGAGCGGGCGACATGATGCAGGATGATCTACTGGATAATTCAACAATAACAAATGAGTCAACCAGCTGGCCAATTCGCTGGGAATTGCTAATGCGCTATCGGTTAATTGAAATCGTCGCGTTGTGGGAAGGTAGGCTTACCACCAATCATCTTTGTAATAGCTTTAATATAGCGCGCCAGCAGGCGTCTAAAGACATTAATGCTTACTTACGTGACGTTGCGCCGGGTAATCTTGTTTACGACGGTAGACTTAAAGGTTACAAGCCCTCAGAGAATTTCGCCCCTAAAGTTACCCGTGGTTTAGCAGATGAATACCTGAATGCGCTTGCTAGTACCAAAGATTTTGCGCATACCTTTAGCCAACTTGATCTTGGCTTTGCACACACTGAAATGCTGGCATCACCAATACGGCAAGTTAAACCAGATACTTTACGTGTGCTGGTGCGAGCCGCTCGGGACGGTAAAAAGATTGATATTGGCTATATGTCGCTTACATCACCTGACGAAGAAAGCCGGATTATTGCGCCACATACTTTAGTACGCACGCCGTTACGCTGGCATGTGAGAGCATACTGCGAAAAGAACCTTGATTTTCGAGATTTTGTACTAAGCCGCTTTCGTGGCATTAATGGCGTTGAAGGTGATTCCGAAATGACGAAAGAACAAGATGAATGCTGGAATACCACAATTGATATTGTACTGATACCAGACTCACGGTTAACTGACTATCAAAAGGCCATTATTGCCGAAGATTACAATATGATTGACGGCAAGTGCACTGTTTCAGTTCGTTCCGCTTTAGTGCCCTACGCTGTACAATTGCTTAATTTGGACCTCGCCAACATAGAATCGCGCCCAGAGGCGCAGCAGATTATGGTGGCGAATTTGGATGAGATTAAGCGGTATGCGTTTTGTTAATCATTGCTAGTGATATTCTCTTAGTATTTAGAAACTAGTATAAAAAAGACGGTTGCTCGCTCTCTACTTACTTTGCAACCACTTACACACTTGCAAGTTATATGTCACAAATTCGGACCAGGATAACTTATCGGCATAGTTAAGTTGATATTGCTTATCAACTCTGCAGATGTCTGGTCTATTCTCGTAAATTAAGCAGCCTTTGGTCTCGCTATCGTAATGACGGCAAGTCCCATCGCCTCTGTCCAAATATTGCGTTTCTGGTGCAATATGGACGTTTTGGCAACATAAACCACATTTTGTGCAAGGAAATTCTGGAATGCATGCCATCGCAATAGACTTTTGTTAAAAATGCCCAGAGCAATCGCTGGGCATTTAATAGTGAAGAGCTAATAGCACCTTAAATGTTGCTTAGCTGATTATTAATATCTTCAATACTTTTCTCAGTTGATAATACTAGATTACCATCAGTATCCAGTATTGCTGTGTCTAACATAGCTTTGATTAGTTGAGCAATCTTAACTGTTTTAAAAACTTGGTGCTTTTCAGTAATGTTATATGCAGTAAAGTCTTCCCCGCTGTTTTTGATTACAGTTTTTAACGCGTGCACTTCACGACGTAAATGCGTACTTAGTGTCGAGAAAGTTTTATTAGCGAGAGAAGTAATTTGTTCTATGGCAAAAAGTTTATCAGATAAAACGTCGGCTTCGGCACTAACTGTTTCGGCTTCTTCCATATTTGCCTTCGCTTTGTTTAAAGCTTCCTCACCTTTATTGCCAAGGATATGACCAAATATTGCTAAAGCGGGACCGGCAACAATACCACCCAAAACCATTATCCCGCCCGCCATCCCATAGCCGCCAGCCGCCAAGGAACCACCACCTAACCAGGCTAATGTTGCATTAGTTGCAGCAACGCCACTGAGTGAAGAAATGGCAGTACCAGTACTTGCTGTAGCCAAGATCATAGTACCGTTATAAGCACCGAATGCAAGTGCAGCTCCACTTGATAACCCTGCGCCTAGTCCAAGCCCTGCATCTTGCAGGGCATTATAATCATGCTTTAATTCCTTAATGCTGGTCGAAAAATCACCCAGGTTTAGTTTGTCTAGTTCAACACTGTTCTCTAAACACACGTTCTTCAGCTTGCCGAAGGTATCAATAAAATCTGCAACTGTGCCATTGAAAGCACGCAGTTTTCTCTGACCGTAGTCTTCTAATATACTATTCGTTATTTCACGATGCTCTTCGACTTTGCGCTGCGCAACAGCAACCAGGCTTTTTGCATCATTAACCATGTCTTTAGCGTTACTATGATCTATTGCACCACTGACCCCTTTAGTTACGCCATAAATTCCTGCTGCTGCAGCGGCAACACCGATAATAATTGGGATTGGCATATTGAAAATTTCCTTATTCGTAAATAATTGCTAATGTTTTTGCCATTTCAGCATTAAGAGATTGTGCTCTTTCAAGTATGTCGTCAAAGATAAACCCTTCAATTCCACATCTTTGCTGAAATTCCTTTAAAAATGACATTTCTATTTCAGAAATAGAACCGTCTTTTAAGGCAACTAAGATAAGCTCATAAAGCATAATCTTTGGGGTTTCAGGTTTTTTTGAGGAAAACCCTTCCAATAAATCTCCCAACAATCCACTAACAGCAGAAATACGATTCGCAGTCATATTCACCTTGTGAATGGGAAGTTCTTTTAAAATATTACCAAGTCGGATTTCTATTTCATGACTAAAACTTCTGATAAAATTCTCATCATCCAATGTACTTGCTCTTGTAGAACAACTAACATCTTTTAAAGCGGAACTTCGAATCAAATCCAATATTAGCTCTTCCTTTTGCTTGTCTTGTTTAATGGATAGAGAGTTAAAGTTAGTATTTGATGTGACTTCATCTATTGTTTTACCATCCCATAGCAAGTCGTTATCTGATATAGCTAAAAGCTTACACAGCTTAAGCAGTAATTTTTTTTCCGAGTGCGATAAAAGTTTAATTAGCATACTATACTTCCCTTTTTAAAAAACAAAATTGTCGTCGCAGTCCATGAGAATTTGAAACTCTTCAAAGTTGTTAAATTGCAGCGTTTCCCCAAGCAAAAGAGCATAGCTATTAATTGCTGTAGCAAAGTTATCAATATTCGTTGGATGCTCAGCTAAATTCGTAAACAGCTGGGCAGTTTCAGCTTCTAATTGCGGTATTTCAGTAGCAATAAAGTGCTCCAGCTTGGCTCTTTCTTCAGTTATTAGCTTGCGAGCCTCTGTTTCAATAGCCGTTATTCGTGCTAACTCTTGGCAAGATAATTCTGCTCCCCGCGCTGCATCAAGCGCTGTTTGATAAAACATTGATGACAGGGTGTAACCAATCATGCCACCTATTGCCGCACCAACAAATGGGATTGGAATTGCTATTTGGCCAACTACAGACATCATACCCGCGGTTAGCATACCAGAACCTTTTTCGCCTACTTCAGCCAAGAACTCGGCTTCGCTTATTTCTCCAGCTATCAACCTTTTTACTGAGCTACCAAGCGATAAACATACTGCCACTGCTAAGGCTGGTGCAGAAGTTGTAGCAAGGCTTCGGGTATATTGACTTGTAGATTGCTGCATCAAACCTTTTAACGCAGAACCAGCTGCAGCACTGGTGTAGCCTAAAGCACCTGCCTTGGCGGTATCAGTGGCGAGACCAACACAAGCCTCATCGATATCTTTTTTGCCTTGAAGCCAACTATAAGTATTGGTTAATAATGATATCGCCCCACCTATAACAGCACCGCACTTTGCGCCTTCAATGCCCGCTCTATGGCTTGTACGTAAAATATCTTTCGTCGTTGCTTTGGTAGGGTCTAATCTATATTCAAGTGCGTCATTTGTTGTTAAACCGCTGTCCTGAACATTATTTGCTAGCTCATCATAATTATCAGCATATTCATTTAGACGTTTTGCTTCAGCGAGTTTGCCAGCTTTTACTGCAGCATTGGCTTGCTGACGATATAAATCAGCTTGTTCTTTACAGCGCTGTTTCGCCCCTTCAAATTGCTCTGATGGAAGATCCAGCTTTACGCCGCGATAGCGAGCAAACTTTCCATCAGGCTTTGCAATGTCATTTAGAAGTCTGTCTCTGTCACCAACAAACTTCATTTGGCTTTGTGAACCTTCGATAATCTGACCATTAACGGCTTTAACGCGGTCTACCACATTATGGTTCTTACCGAATTCAGCAAGATCGTCACTTCTGATAGTGCGAGTATCTGAGCGATTAATTATTGCTTCAGCATTGTCACGGCCTGTAGCAGCAACTTCAGCAGCGTAGCCGGCTTGCTGCTTTAAATTTTGAGAGGCGAATTCTGGATTTACTTTACTCTTGGCAAGATCTTTAAGACCTTTTGCCAATGTTTGTCCAGTCTCATTATCAATACCAGTGTAACTTTTAATAAATTCGGCATTGGCACTGCCGAAACGTTGAACCACTTCACTGGTTGATGACGCTACCGAGGCATTTACCATGTCACTACTACTGTGGTCTTTGTCTGGAATTGGAGGCTCACCAGCTATGTTAACATCTTGCATCTTCTGTCCTTAGATTGTTTCCACAGGCAATTAAATATCCTAAGCAAAGCATCAGTACTAACGCGACAAGAACAACGTAACCGCGTAACGTAACAACAGGTTAGATCAATTATTTCGAAGCCTCAATTACTGTACGAATACACATGTACCTGATACATACACATTTGATAAACTCACTGCGCTTTATCTTGCACTCGATTGTTATGACACAAAGATAGTTAGTTCTCTTTTTGAACTTGGTACTGACCCAAAGCAGCGCTGTTCACCGGGGTTAAAACACCCGTGCTGCATGCAATGCGGCGTGTTGAAGACTACGTAAATTCAAGTAAGCATAGACATAAATTGCAGAGTGCAAGAAACAACGTATCTAGCCCTTAATAAAGCAGGGGCCGACTCCTCCTTAACTCATGACCAGTTAGGGCTAGTTGGATCTGGTTATACCGTGACTATGTTGGCCGCTGAACTTGATGAACTAGAACTGCTGAAAGCCTTCGAAGAAAATTCAGCTGATTCAGTCCTCAAGGCCGTATATTTGGTTCCTGTCGAGGGTCAGCTTGTTGGTTTCCTAATGCCTGGCAAATATCCTCCTGTGGAAGTCGTAGAATATTGTCTTCAACGAATCTGCGGTCAAAGCGCTTCACCACTAGTACTTTCTGGTCTTCAAACTGTCCAATTTCACATTCGGCGACATTCATCCCCAAGTTTTTCATGAACTTCTGGCAGAACCACTCGTTATCCACACTCGAAGATAAATCTATACCCAAGCTTTCGTGATGAAGGATGGGTGGCTTAAATATATGGGTCGTTGGCGTCGAGCCGTGTGGTCGACACCACTTCCCATCCCAACGAGTGAGTGCTGTCTTTTCCTGAGCACCCGCAAGAGAAATTCTAAAATCATCGGTTGAATTCATTCCCATCATTTTTTCAAACCGAGTTTCCCTAATCATTTGGGCCACTTCCCCTTCAGACAGCGGCGTGAGTGACGGTGTTGGCATTTCTCCTGTCGCAGGCGCGTTTGTAAATGTAAGAGCACCTACGCAGTCCTTTCCAACGCTAGCCAGCAAATCGAAAGGTTTGGTACTCTCAGCACCTAAACGGTCTTTGATATGCTCTCGGATAGCGGCGGAATCCGGAAGCAAATTATCAAAATAAGCATCAACAGCATCGTCTGCTATCTCCGCACTTTGCATAGGTAGGCTTAGAGATATAGCGCGAGCGCCGTCTACTGCTAACCACTCTCGAGCGTACTCAAAGCTCATGCGCCCTTTTTTTAAATACAACTTACCTACTGGAAATCCATTCATGGAGCAATACAGTGTTCGAGTATGCGATTTGCGCCCCATTAGAACTCCAACGATTTTTTCGCTACCGGCACGCTTGGCGTGATCGCATTATTCTTCCGCCGATTATCAATACTCAACTCTAAGTCGAGCGCCGCACATAACTTGATGAGGGTAGACGAGGTGATTTTCTCAGGCTTTGTTTCGTAGTTTGAAATATCCCTTTGATAGACACCAATACGCTTCGCTAAATCCGCTTGAGTCCAGCATTTGGACTTCCTGCTGTCCTTGATTACGGCACCTAGATCTTTTGGTGTGTTAATTCTCATATCCGCCTCGTATACCGATTTCTAGATAGGATTAATAAATACACAATATCGTATAAATTCACTTTATACTAAATACTGGATATATCAACCTTATACGCAATTTAGGATAAAGTGGTTTTATGCTAAATATTGTATACGAAAACTTTTTTGGTGCTCGGTCCGTGACTGCTCCCCGCCCTAAGCGCTCAAAGGCCACGGACGAGGCTTCCAACTTCTTAGGCAACGGCGAGTACGTGACTCGTATTACGCTTGCCTCCATTGGCAAAGGCCGACAGTCCTGCGGCCTTTAATTTCAAAATACCCTGCGCTCGAATATTACGCGCAGCTATTACCGAGGTTAGCTAGGATGATTTCAAGGTCGGTTTCGTCGGTTACGCCGTCATAATTAAAGTCGTACCAACTCGACCCACTCCAGCCACTTGCTAGCAGCGCTTCGTAGTTATCAAGGTCTCGCTGGTCGACAACACCATCATAATTACCATCGCCAAGGCACCCTGGTTTGGAAGCCAAAATCGCCGTAAGGCGTTCGTTCAGCGCGTCGAAATTTGTACGCTCTTCGGCACTGAGCAGTGCGAGGTTGGTTAAACCACCGCCCTGCAATAAATCATCGTCTTCACGGTCAAGTGTTGGTAATGCTGCAGCTTGGTCGATCCGATAGAACTCCACCGTGTAAATATCTATCTCGCTATCGGTACTCGGGTTGTAATCAAGCGCATGGTTACTAACAAGTTTGTAGTTGTCATTGCGCACCGCCTCATAGCGTGTAGCACCCATTTCAAGTTTCTGCGCGTCGTACTCTTGTGGATTAGCATTAAAAATTGCCTGATTTACCTGCCAGCACTGCTCTAAGTTGCCACTATTATAAACATTAACAACCTCTGGGTTGTCTGCACCAACACCCCACCAAGCGCCACCATTGTCTTCACAAACTGACTTGCTAATAGGAGTATGTGTGCACTGCCCAATAACACATGGCCCATTACGCCCGCCATTCAGCTGAATATTTAAACCGCCTTGGGCAAAATTATAGTTTCGTTGTGATTCAGCATTTGCATTCGTGAGGTACGGCAGCATTTGCGCACTGTCGATCTCGCTTTGCGCAATTTCAGCCAAATCGACACCTGCAATTTCAGCAAATAACGAGAATACATCAACCGCATTAACCATGTGTTCGATATCACGGTTCGGTTCACTCACCATAGGCCCTGCTATAATTAGCGGTACCCAAATACCAGTTTGATACGCGGAACCTTTTGCTCGACCTAAGTCAAATGGTGCTTTTACCGTTGGCCCAAATGAGCCGTTGTCACCAACCACCACAACAACAGTATTACTCTCTGGGCGATAAACTATCTCGCCATTCGGGCCACGCTCAGCCACGCCAATATCAACCAAAAGCTGTTCAAACTCATAATCCATGGCTTCAATCATGGCGTCGGAGGTACGCCGAAAATTAACTAACGACTCCGGCGCAAAACTACAATCTGCGGCTAAGTGACTCCCTACTCCTGACTGTAATAATTCCATCGGCGGTGTTTGAATTGGGGTGTGAGGGGCGGTAAAGGTGAGCGATGCCATCCACGGTTGCACACCTGAACGACTCGTTATCCATTCCCGCGCAGCGGCCGCTTCAATGCTCGTGCGATACCCGCGAGCTCGAGGATCACGCAGAGAAATTTCACTCACCTCTCCGCCTTCATTAATAACCAATGGGGAAACATAGTAGGCATTTTCAACCTCAAAATTCACGCTTGCGGGTGGCTCCGCGGCGCAACTGACTTCGGGTACCAACACACCACCTTGCGTTAGGCACTGCAAGCCAGCGGCATAGGTTTGGCTGCCCTCAATCTCTTCACAACGAACATTCTCCGAGTTCGGAATATAACAAGCGCCAAAATCGGCGCCATGAATGGGATCCTCAGTCCGCGACGGGATAAAGCCACATGAATAAGTGCCTACTTGGCCTACGCCGCCTGCTGTGGTGTCAATACTAGCGGGTAACCCACCGGTCCAACCATAAAAGAAATCCCAGCCTAATTCACTTGGAGTGCCATTTCCTGCCGGATTAAACTCTGGCCCGGCTAAGTGAAATTTGCCAAACATGGCGCTCTCATAGTTAGCATTTTTAAGCATTTTGGCCGTGGTTAATTCATAGGGCGACACTTGCGAATTCGCTAGGTCATTCGGCCCAAGCGCTTGGTAAATATTAGACCGCAGCGGGTAACGACCGGTAAATAAGGCGACTCGCCCGGGTGAACACTCCGGCATAGACCACGTGTTGCGAAAACGTACACCTTGCTCCGCTATGGCGTTGATGGCTGGTGTTACTGGCGGCTGGGCACCGCCATAACCCATAGCACTAAGTTGATCGATCCCCACATCATCCATAATCACAAACAGAATATTCGGCAGCGGCTCGGCTACCGGTGGCGTTGGCGGGTTCGGCTCAACAGCTCGGTTATCAGTTGAATTCCAGTTACAGGCACTGAGTAACATGGCTAAAGTAATAATTAACGCACCGTGCACATGGTTTTGACTCTTAGGTTTCATAGTGGAAGTCCTTTTATCGATACCCCTGCAAGAGGGGATCATAAGGGTTAACGAGCTGCCATTGTTCAAGCAGTAACTGCCTTTCCTGCGCTTGAGCCTGGTCGTGTACATTTAAATATTCTATTAACGATAGTCGAATTTGTCTGTTTCGCGGGCTTCTGTGCAATTGCGTTCGCAATATATCAAGCGCCTTAGGTACATCACCTAATTCGTGCCAGCCAATCGCTAACACGTAGGCATAGTAGTCATTCTCGGGCGCCAATTGCCGCGCACGCGTTAAAGCGTTGATACCCGCAGCTAAATCGCCTTGTCGAATTTGCGCCAAACTGAGTGAAAAGTGTAAGTCGGGGTTGTCTGGCCATCGCTGCACGTGTGCTTGCAACTCGGCAATGCCTAACGCCCCGGAACTTGCTTCTGTTATTTCCGCACTTGCTACTAATGCAGCTGTAAAGTTCGGCGCTAAGCGCAACGCGTGTTCAAGATTAAAAGCCACTAACTGCTGTTGTTCATTTGCCGGCAACATATTCGGCTGCAGCTGATAGAGCCGCGCTAGGCTATAGTGTGCTTCCGGCCTGCCCGCGAGTTGTTGCTGTATAGACAGCAATTCACCAAGTAAATTGCTTGGAACCGCCTGCCCCATTTGCTGCGCTTGCTCAATTGCATGTTCTGCTGCGCTCACTCGTACCGCGCGAACACCGTCACCCCGCAAATACGCTAATACTTGTTGCAGCTGGTCGGGAGGGAGAAATGAAGCGCTAAAATTCAATGCCTGTCGCCGCACCAGTGGGTCTTCATGCTGCAAGCGTTGCACACCCACTTGGTAAAGCTGCGGAGCCGGATAATACTCGGCTTCAGCAAGGAGTGCTGCGTAGCGAATTGGTGGTAAATCAGTTCGCCCGAGCTGCTGCAACAGTGCATCAACCGCCCCCGGTTGGCCATTACGAGCAGCATGCATCGTTTGTGCATAGCCACCATCCGTGGGCTGATAATCCGGATAACGCTGGTTAAAAGCGGCTACGATACTGGCTGGTGGATCACCACTATGGCAGGTTAAACACGCATCGCTGTGCCCTAACTGTAATGCCTGCGCGGGGTTGGGAACGCTAAAACTATGGTCATGGCGATCGTCATTACCCATGTAAGTTTTACTCGGCATATGGCAATTCACACATTCAGCGCCCGCAGAGTTTTGCTGGTGGAAGTGGTGGGTTGTTGCATTGTAATTCGTAGTAGAACGCGCGATTCTTCGAATACCTTCGCGCGGCAAAGCATTCACTGGATTATGGCACTGGGTACAGATTGCATTGCCGGGTAATTTTAACTGTGCGGTATGCGGATTGTGACAGTCACTACACACTACACCTTGCTGGTACATGCGGCTCTGCAGAAAAGAGCCATACTCAAAAACCTCGTCTTTAATCTTTCCATCTACTTCATACAAATCTGATGTTAGTAAACTGAGTAAATAGTTTTGATGAAATCCTTGGTTGGGCTGTACCTGCCCTAAAGGCGTTCGACGACTATGACACTGAGCGCAGCTTTCGAGTTGCGCCACTGCGTTACCGGGCACCGTAACATTGCGCTGAAAACCTTTATTCGGTGCGTCTGCTACACGTGCTTGCGCCCAATCGACATGCAAACTTGCCGGCCCGTGGCACGCTTGGCAACCAACGCCCAGTGCATCCCATTTCGACTCAAAGCGTTCCGTCTTTACCGAATAATCGGCTTGGTAACCCGTGGTGTGACACTCGATACATTGTGTATTGGCATTTTGCGACTGTTGTTTCCAATGTAGCGGATGCTTGTCCTCTACATGAAATCCTTCGTATAAGTGAAACCACTGGTCTTTTTCTGTATTCCATGCAACACCTAAAGCCTGTAAACGCCCGTTGTCAGTTTCAATAAGATATTGCTGCAACGGCTCCCAACCAAAGGTATAAGCAATCGGGTAAACTTCACTTTGCGCTGTCGAAAGCGATTGAATACGAACAAAATATTGCCCTTCATTTTGGAAGAACTCATACTTTTCGTTTTCATAGTGAAACTCACTCTCGGTGAACGCGCCGCGAACGGACTCCTGATCGGGAACTAACATTGCGCGCTGATGATGTGAGCCATGCCATTGCTGATACTCTTCGGCATGGCACTGCTGACAGGTTGTTTCTCGCACCCATTCTGCGCTTGTGGCTGTGGTAAGCTCAATATTAGGTGGTGAGTGGCTCGCCGGCGAGCGAGCAGAAAAAGAAAACACAGCTGCGCAAAGCGCTATGCTTAGAACAAGAAATACCGCTAGAGCCCAACGATAGAGCGACATAATTGCTTATATATCCATGCCTGTTCGCTGCCAAATGATTTGGCGTCAACAAAGGTTATAGCATGCAATGCAGACGTTATATACGAATTGTTGCTTTATCAAGATTCGAGCTACCTTAAGTTTCTCCATCTATGGCGGAAGCAATGGCTCCGACTACTTCCCTCAACCGAGAAGTGCCGCTTTCGTCGCGGAAACCATGATCAAGCCCAGGTATCATTTCTAAAGTTACGTTGGTTGCGCCTTCAGCAATAATGCGTTTAATCTCTTGCTGGGTTTGTTTGGGGTCGACGCTTTTATCAGCCGTTGTCTGTACTACAACTACGGTGGCGTCTATTTCTCGCAGTGGACGGAGTAAATCCCGCTTTAAAGCGTCTTTCCAAAACGCATAACCGTGCCCGCTCACTACAACTGGAAATGGCTCATTACTTTCTTTTATTTGCATTATGAATTGTCGGAAGCCGTTCAACGCCGCATCAAGGCTAGCCGCAGGTACTGTTTGTTGAATACTATACTCCACGTCATGCTGAAAGCTAGATGAACCCGAGTTTAGCGCAATCACAGCATGCAAGTTCGAGATTTTCGCCGCCACGCTTAACGCGATGGAACCACCTTCGCTGCCGCCTGCCAAAGTCACCTGTCGATAGGAGTGTAATCCCCCCGAAAAATCGGAGCAATTATAAATAGAATTCTCAACTCACCAACAAGGCCGAAAGCTTTTCCAGCTGCAGCTGATAAACCTCAGGGCTCTCCTTTTTAAACTTTGCCAAATTCATCAACTTCCACTTTACCGATGGAAATTGATGATAATCATAAACAGACCAATCCGGGTCTAATTGATTAAAACTAAGCAGAAATTGTTTATCCGCCTCGTTCAAACTCCGAGTTACAGTCTCTATTAGCTTGACTCGTGTCGCTTCAAAATCAGCATAAGCAAATACAACATTACTCATGCCTTCAAACTGGTTTTCAAAAGCTGCCATTTGGTCAAGTAAGTTGGGGGCAAGCATTTCATGTGTTGGTCGATTGCTACTAATCAGTGCGAATAAGAAACCCCGTTTGATTTCATCAGTAAACCCTATGTTTTCCAACAATAACTTTGTGTCAAAAAGGTCTCGCGGATACTGTCTATCCAGCGCGGCGCAGATTTTCCCACCGTAAAGCTGACCCAATTGCACCACCGGCATCGCACAGAACACGTTGTACTGCTCTTGTGCTGCTGAACAAAGTGGTAGCTTGTTTGCAGGACCCAGTAAGCCGCGTCCAACCATATTCACTTCAACTTTTATTTGAACGCCATGCTCACTCATTTGAAGCTTACACACATTCGGCTTGTGCTGAACCCTTATCGTTGCTCGCAACTTATCGACACGATCTTTTATTCGCAGTAGCGCAGCATTGATTGCTGCGAGTGCTGCCGCGCGCACTTCTAACCCAACATATGTTAAGTCAATATCTACAGAAAGCCTTGGCATGTCCTGCAAGAATAAATTGATCGCGGTACCTCCATGCAAGTGCAAAGCAATCCTCTTTCGCGATTTCCGGCAACACATCGAGTAGCAGCTTTACCTGCCTTTTATAAGCTTCGTTCATTCCATTGACTCCAGTTCCTTTGGTACAGTGATTTGGTATTTCGGGATGTAAACACCGCTCGCTGCTATCGCACGCTTACCCGAGCCTAGGTTTACTCTTCCTAAATCAAGATACTTCATCCAATCGTGCTTCGCTTTTTCGGCCAGATATAAAAATAAGCGTTTTACTTTTATTGAATTGCAGGCTTCTAATAACTTTTGTACGGATGCGGGCCGTAAGTTATTCAGGCCCTCCATGAGCTCATAAGCTTCCAGTAACGATTGTGATTTGGGTGCAAGATACAGACACTCCATGATGGCTCGCGCCGGCTCTGATACTTTAACCGTGAACTGTTTATGCGGTATTTCGGTTAAACCGATTTCCGCCGGCAAAAAGCTAGAAAGCGTGCACTTGACGTTAACGCTCCAATCTTGTTTTTTAAACCAAAGAGGCACATGCTCGCCGTGAGCGCCAAATAGCCGCACGTGCTTTGGGGAAAGCTCTAAATAATGCGCCTTGCCTTGCAACCCTAGGGCTGTCTTCCCACCAGGATGTAACGATAAGCCGAGCTGAGTTTGCATGGCGTACACCCCGCCGAGGTAATCCACGTGGTCGCCATAGCGTATTAATGCACCAGCCCCGATGCTGTCAAACCACTGGCTTTTTTTATAGCGTTGCTGCAAATTCAGGCTGTAGCCATTTTCAACAAGCCAAGATGAACAGAGCACGACGCCCAATGGTTGGGAGCTCAGCAGCCGGTTTAATTTTGATGATATATCCGCACTCATGGTACTAACCTGTTAATCATTTCAAACTACAGGTTAGTTTATATTTTCAATTATGTCAGTACTAATGGTGCTAATTTTTATTAAATTTCAAACCCAAAAGCCTATCGATGATTTAGATAAATTGTCATTCCACTAAATACTTCCTGTTCCTTCTGGCCTAAAACCAAGTCAAAAAGGTGGAATTTTTTCCACCTAAAAACTCAGGTTTTTCGGAAGGTTCAGAATTTTTTGTCGCGAGGCAAAGGTCAAAAATTGAAATTTCAGAGTCGGTATCCTGTGACCAATTTTGTCATTAAACGGTCTCAAAAGTGTCGATTTCGACGCAAAATAAAAAGTCATAACACCGTTTAAACCCTTGCCACGCCTAGCTTTAACGATTTACCACCGAACCCGTGACTGCCCTCCGGAGGCAGAGGTCAGAGGTTCGAATCCTCTCGGGCGCGCCATCAAAGGCTTTCAGAGCATTCATCTGGGCTTCTCCTCATCTCTGTGATGTTTGACTCACTCACCATTTTGGCACATCGATGCCGGTAGGGTGAGGAGGAGTCCATCCCATTGCTTACGGTTCGTCGCTGGCCTAAGACCACACTGAATAAAACGCTGATGGAACGCCTGCGGGTCGATACGACAAACAAGCCTGGCAATGGTGTCATGCACCGGAATGCCATGACTGAAATCACCGCAGTCAGTTATTACTGATGGCGCGGCTCTGTAAGATCAAGTGTTTGTGGCTGAATTAATATTGCAGTCAGTTGCTCGTCTGCCGCAATCTCTTGCAGCGCTTGCTGAGCCTCAGTGGCAAGTACCTCAGCATGTTGCACAATTAAGAAACTTCCCACTTGAGCCACCCGAACTGGTTCAGTGCCATTTGGCGTTTCTGGATGCGCAGCAGCCACCACCTCTCGAACTTGTGCAGCGACTTCAGGGTCAGCAGCACCCAACATCAATTGACGCAGCGCCTGAACCACCATGTTGTAGGGTATGTAGCAAAAATACCCGGCTATCACCAATACCATCAAGGGATCCGCGTACACCGCAAGCGCGCCCCAAGGTGACATCGCAAGCAGCTGCGCCAGAATAAAGCCGAACAACACCGCCGCACTTAACCAAGTGTCCATTTGCCATTGACGCACTTCAGCTCGAAGTAACGCAGTGTCCTGCCGTTTCTGCGCGCGGCGAATAACCCACAAGGTCAGGTAACAGCCTGCCACATTCAGCAGCGAAAATATCAGCGCAAGATTGAGGTTCACCTCGCGCCCGCCCTGCCATAAGCTGATCGCTGCTAACACCATTGACACCAAACAGACTAAGCCAATCACCACGCCCTTGATAAGTATTGAAAGTGGCTCAATTGTCAGACGCCCGAACGGATAGTTCGCGTTCGCTGGCTGGCGAGCCAATTTTAACGCGAATAAAGACAGCGATGCCAAGGCTAAACTCAGTAAGGAGTAAGCGCTGTCGAAGATAATCATTACCGAGCCACTCATCACCCCAAGCAACAGTCCAGTGACCGCGAATACCCCCGCACTGAGCGCTGAAAATATTAGCGTGCTTTTTTGTTTATCTTGATTTGCGTACATACTACACCTAGCGATTGGTTCCAAATATACAGCTGGAGTATACGCAAACCCAGAGAATCGCTATAATCGCTCAGCGCCAATAAATTTAGCGCTGAAGTTTGACCTGATTGGATAATAAGGCCTCGTTATGCGCACCGACCAGATTCGTGCTTTTATTCGTGCCGCTGAACACGGCAGTTTTGCCGCTGCCGCGCGCGCCAGTGCAAGTCGCCGCAGTACGTTAAGTGCGGCTGTGCAAGCCCTTGAAGATGATCTGCAAATTACACTCTTTCACCGCAGTGGTAATCGCTTGCAATTAAGTGCTGCCGGTGAAGCGATTTTGCCTGATTGCCAGCGCTTACTGCATAGTGCTGAACGTATTGCACGTCGCTGCGAGCAAATGAACCAAGGCGTTGAACGTACCCTACGCATTGCCCGCGATGACGCCATTGCAGAAGCGATTTGGCGCCAAGCATTGCATGCGTTGCAACAACAATTTAGCGAAACCGCGATTGAAGTGTATTTAGTCCCGGCCCAGGAACACAATGCGTTATTAAAGCAACACGTGGTCGACATCGGGTTCGGTTTACGCCAGCCACAACTTCACCACGACGGCGAATATGCAACCATTGCAAGTACTGATAATTTATTAGTCTGTCACCCCACTCACCCGCTGGCCGAGTTGCCAGAGGCCCGCATGAGCGATCTTATGCAGCATCGGCAAATTTGCCTTGCTTACATGAACCAAGGCAAATTACTCCATAGCGGGTTGCAATTAGGCACTGAGCAAAGTGAACGTAACCAAACAACCTACACGGCGCTGACGTCTTATGAACTGATTCGCGATGCCATTATGGCTAAACATGGTTGGGGGGTATTGCCAGCTTTTCTGCTCACCGAAGGCATAGCGAACGGTCAGTTACAGACACTGAAGCATGATATCGAACTGCCGCCCGCCGTATTTCAGGCGCGTTATGAGCACCCGCCTGGCCGTGCCAGTGTCTGGTTACAACAGTATTTGCGCCAGCGACTGTAAGCCGGCGCACAGACTTAGGCGCTACAAGCCTTGTTGCGACATCTCGTCACGATACGCTTTTCCCAAATGGCTTTTCTGCTGGGCATCGAAAATTATGTAACTACCCCGCAAAATCATACAGCTGAGTGAGTGCCATTTATATCGGCTGCGCGATGTTGTTGAGCCCAATCAGTTTGAAAAGCAACAAATATACGTTGTTTATCGACGTGTTTAGATTTACTATCAAACTAAGTTGGTTTGATTGATGTGGAATCCACGTCAATAATTAACGTATATAGATAATACTGTAAACCTAAAAGAGCATCACATGCTAAATCACGAAGCAGGCAAAACGCTAAAGCAAAAACTTCCGCTTGGCATGGTCGCAACGAAACGTTGGCTACAAGAGCAGGGGTTAAGTTTACATTACATCGACAATTCGGTTCGAAGAGGGGCCTTAGTCGTAGCCGTTCCCGGTGTTTATTACCGAGATGAAGCCCGTCCGACTTGGCAGGGCGTGGTTGCTTCCCTGCAGCAAATGACTAAAGTTCCTGTTCATGTTGGTGGGTTGAGTGCGTTAGCGGTAAACGGCGTAAGCCATTTCGTAAATAAGCGTGGTAAGCCTGTAATTAACTTATACTCTCCCAGTAAGCTCCCGGCATGGGTTAATAAGATAGATGTGGGAGCTACTTTTGCATGGCATGGCACGAAGCGCCTGTGGCCTGAGTCATTACTGCTTGATCAAAGTGTGTTTCGTCATTATGAATGGGCAAAAGGCTTGCCGGAAATAACGTATTCATGTGTTGAAAAAGCTTATCTGGAAGTACTTAATGAGGTGCCTAAGCATGTAAGTTTTGAGCACGCTGATGCGCTGCTTCAGGGGTTACATAACTTATCCCCCCGGAAGTTAGATACGCTGCTAAAGAACTGCCTTAATGTAAAAGTGAAACGGTTATTCTTTTGGCTAGCGGAGCGCAATCAACATCCCTGGTTTAAATATTTAGTGCCAACAGACTACGATCTAGGCTCAGGTAAGAGAGCTATCGCGGTAAATGGTCGCATGGAAAGCAATTGGCAAATTACGGTTCCCAAGGAGATGTAAATTATCATGGATAGAAATAGCATTTATTATCGCCAAGTTCAGTTGCTTATGCAGGTGCTTCCATTTGTTGCTGCTCATGACTGTTTTGCGCTCAAAGGCGGTACTGCGATTAACCTATTTGTCAGAGATTTTCCAAGGTTGTCGGTTGATATTGACCTCGTCTTTTTACCTATGATGGATCGGGGTGAGGCACTTCAAATAATCACAAGTCACCTAGAGCAAATAGCGGGAAACCTCACAGCAAAGCTGCAAGATGTGACTGTCTTACGCTCATTTGAAGTTAAAAAGGACGCGCTCCGTTTATTGGTGGAGCGTGATGTTGGCGGTAGAAAGGTTCAGATAAAGATAGAACTGTCACCTGTTCTTCGAGGAACGGTCTACGAATCAAACGCTTTGAGTGTTACTGAAGCGGTTGAAAATGAATTCGGGTTCGCAGAAATTTCAGTGGTCAGTTTTGCTGACCTCTATGCTGGTAAAATTTGTGCCGCACTCGATCGGCAACATCCTAGGGACTTGTTTGACGTCAAACTGCTCTTGGATAATGAAGGTCTCACGAATGATATTCGTAAAGCGTTAATTGTTTATATGATCAGCCACCCGCGTCCTATTTCGGAATTATTACGACCCAATTTCAAAGATATTGCTGCCCTTTATGAGGGGGAATTTAAGTCGATGGCGGACATTGATGTCCCGTTAGCCGAGCTTATGGCTACGCGTGAGGAAATTGTAGAGCGCATGCATGCGGCATTTACTGACGAAGAGAGAGCGTTTCTTTTGACGTTTAAGTCACGCAAACCAGATTGGTCATTACTCGGACTTGCCAATGTTCAGCAGTTGCCTGCTGTTCGTTGGAAACTGAATAACCTTGAAAAAATGAGTGAGGAAAGGCATCGGCTAGCTTATAACAAACTTAAGGAAGCTCTCAGTTCATAACGCGTTGCGTACTTCCAAAACCACTGAATCGCCGCTTGCGTCCAAACGCCGTTTTTATCTCGCAACTTTCTTTTTAAGGATGTGATCGATTGCTTTTCAGTAGACTCCTTCATCTTGAGCCCCTCGTACCGAAGACTGGTTTTGAAGTTCTCGATATTTGGAACAAAGCGCTCTCGTTTATTGCTATGAGTTTTTGTGGTTTTCATTACCATCCCCCTCATATTGAAATGATTAAATCATAGGCTACTCTACACACCTAAAGTCCAGTTAAAAGATGGAATTTTTTCCACCTCAAAACTCAGGATTTCTCGGGCATCGAGTATTTTTTGTCGCAAGGCAAAGGTCAAAAATTTAAATTTCGGAGTCGGTTTTCTGTGACCAAGTTTGTCATTAAACGGTCTCAAAAGTGTCGATTTCGACGCCAAGCAAAAAGTCAGAACACCCTTTAAACCCTTGCTACGCCTAGCTTTAACGATTTACCACCGAACCCGTGACTGCCCTCCAGAGGCAGAGGTCAGAGGTTCGACAAAACGGCAGGAAGCCGTTTTGGACGCGTGAGCGTAGCGAATGCGCCCGCAGGGCGAGGGCCATGGATGGCCCGAGTCACAAAATTGTCTGGAACAATTTTGAACGTATGAGCAAAGCGAATACGACCCCTTATGGGCGGAGGGCAGGATGCCCGGAGTAATCCTCTCGGGCGCGCCATTCTTGCCCATCCATTCAATAATTTGCGTGATATCGCTGAACTGCTTAATTGAAATAACCGCTTACGCTTTAGCGTAAATATTGACGTTTTACTTTGTAGCGTATATGTTTACGTTTTACCCTAAAGCGTATTTTAGCGCGTTACCTAGTACACATAACACTTCGGAGCAGTCGAATTATGAACATAACGCGACCTGAGCAGCTCAGTACCTTTGTTAAAGACTACCGCGTTAAGCAAAGCCTAACCCAGGCTGATGTTGCAAAGCTTGTCGGTATTCGCGTGGCAACTGTTTCAAACTTCGAGAACAGACCTGAAACCTGTAAATTAGAAACTTTTTTCAAAATCATGGCCGCCCTGAACCTGAGAATTGACATCTCGACCCGAAGTGAAGCGCCCACAGAAGACATCCCTCAATGGATTGAAGGGTGGTAACGAATGCAGAAGCTCGATCTATACATGAATGGAATCAAAGTTGGCGAATATACTCAATCTCGGAGTGGCGCTAATCATTTCAGTTATGAAAAAGTATGGCTTGAGTCTCCAGGGCGGCGGAGTATCTCTTTGTCTTTGCCACTCCGCGCCGCGCCTTACTCAGGGCCTGAAGTCTACAATTACTTTGACAACCTCATCCCCGACAATCGTGAAATTCGTGAACGCGTTGTCGCTCACTTTCGTGCAAAATCAACTGAGCCATTTGATATTCTCGCGGAAATTGGGCGTGATTGCGTCGGGGCTATTCAGCTCATCCCGCACGGCTCGCAAGCACCCAATGTGAAGCGTATTGAAGCTACCCCGCTTACCGATAAAAACGTCGCAAAAATACTAAAAGGATATCAGTCAAAAGCTCCATTAGGAATGATAGAGGAGACCGCTGACTTTCGTATCTCGCTCGCCGGTGCACAAGAGAAAACTGCTTTATTGTTTCAACGCGGGAAATGGCATTTACCGCTTGGTGCAACACCAACCACTCATATTATTAAATTGCCCATTGGTGAAATTAAATCTCACGATCGCGTGATTGACATGACCCACAGTGTTGAAAATGAATACTTGTGTTTAAAAATTGCCAAAGCTTACGGTTTTGAAGCAGCTGAATGTGAAATCATCACCCCCGACAATATAAAAGCACTCGCTGTCAAACGCTTTGATCGAAAACTTAGCTCGGACGGCACTTGGATTATGCGGCTACCACAAGAAGATTTTTGTCAGGTCACAGGTACATCACCGGCCAGAAAATATGAATCCGATGGTGGCCCAACAATCTTAACCATCATGAATGAGCTTTTGGGCTCAAGCAATCCAGCAAAGGACCGTCACTTCTTCATGCGCGCACAAGTTCTGTTTTGGCTATTAGGCGCAACCAATGGTCACGCGAAGAACTTCTCAATTTTTATCGAGCGACAAAACCAATATCGTCTCACCCCGCTCTACGATATTTTGTCGGCATTTCCTGCTATAAGTAAAAAGGGGTTGCACGAGAAAGATCTCAGACTAGCCATGTCACTCAGAGGTAGCCAAGGCAGAAAGTATGAGTGCCGTATGATTCGTCGCAGACACTTTCTGCAAACCGCAAGAGAAGTGGGCTTTAGCGAAGCGTCTATGAATGAAATACTGGATGAAATGGCCTCGCTAACAGAAAGCGTCATACAGAAAGTTACTCATGAGTTACCTGCGGAGTTCCCAAGCTATATTGCTGAACCAATTTTCGAAGGCATGCTCAGATATGCACGGAAACTGTTCTTTGAATAGAGCGCAGCACTCCGGAAGCATAGGTCAGAGGTTCGACAAAGGCTGATAACCCATCCAATCCGGAGCCAACACTTGCTGCTTGTTGAAGGCGCTTTGACCAATTCAATTCTGTAGCCATCAACATGATGCACATGCACATAGCTATCCATGTGCACACTGCTGCGGTCACCAAACCACTGTCGCTTTAATGCTGAGTACGTGTCCTCAATGGTGTTGCCATAACGACATTGGCATTGCTATCCGGTTGTGTTTCAACAACACCAACCACAGAAACATCACAATCGTACGTTATCTATGATGTAAAGAGTACAAGTGCATCTGGTGACGCTTTATCAAGTGCCATCATCAAAGGCGTTCAATCAAAAACCAGCAGTGTTCGCGCCACTAGAGATATCCCACCTTACCCTATGCCAACAGAGCCAGGTCGATTCGAGCTCGTTCGGCCACAGGTAACAGGAAACATGGCTGCTTTTGTTGGTGAGTTACCTCGCCGTCCAAGATGTTCTGATTCGATACTTACGGTGAATGCTGTAGATACTGGAATGGCATCACACGGCGAGAATACAACTTTCTTTGTGTGCTTAATTCCGTACACAGACGGATATCGATTAAATGTATATTCAACGTTCCAGATTAAGAGTGGCGGGTTCAGCCCACAAGCATTAGGCGCTTCGTTAGCCCGATCGGTCATTGGTGACTCTAGCCAGTTTATTCCTGACACAATAAACGCCATTCTAAATGAGCTTGATTCTCTTGATGCAACTTATGAGTTGATAGAACAATACCCTGAAGCTCCCACCAATATTTAATTTCAGTATTTGGACATTCCATAACTTAAACGCTACGTTTGGGTTATGGAATGAATTGACAGTTGCTAAAAATCGTCTAATTTGGACACCAAGAACGGTGTGCAGCCACTCGAGTCTCATCTGCATTAAGTGCAAATGACCAACCATTGTGTTCACATAACCGCAGCCGAGATGTTGAGAGTTCAGTGTCACGTCAGCGGTGCGGAGGCTTAAGCCCCCTGCTCACGCAAGTAATCCTCGTAAGTTCCAGAGAAATTACGCATACCGTGCCCGGTTAGTTCAATAATTCGTGTAGCGATGGACGATACAAATTCACGATCGTGACTGACAAACAACAACGTACCGTCATAATCTTCAAGCGCTAAGTTAAGCGCCTCAATCGATTCCATATCAAGGTGGTTAGTGGGTTCGTCCATGATGAGTACGTTAGGACGCTGCATCATCAGTTTACCAAAGATCATGCGGCCCTTTTCACCACCGGACAGAATGGTCACCGGCTTTTTAATATCGTCTTGCGAGAACAGCATGCGCCCGAGTACGCCACGAATGGCTTGCTCGTCATGGTGTGGTTGCTTCCACTGACTCATCCATTCAAAAACCGTAATTTTCTCTTTGAACCAATCTGAATGGTCCTGTGCGTAATAGCCAATATTGACGTTCTCAGACCATTTAATCAGGCCGCTATCGGCTTTGTATTGACCCATTAAACACTTCAGCAAAGTGGTTTTACCAATACCATTGGCACCGAGAATCGCAACCTTCTCACCGACTTCGATCATCGCATGAATGTCATTTAAGACCTGTACGTCATCAAATGACTTCGACACGCCTTCAAGCTCGAGCGCCAAACGATACAGTTTCTTTTCTTGTTCAAAACGAATGTAGGGGCTCACGCGGCTCGAAGCTTTCACTTCCGCCAATTGAATTTTGTCGATTTGTTTCGCTCGCGAAGTTGCTTGTTTTGCTTTCGACGCATTGGCCGAGAATCGACTCACAAACTGCTGCAATTCAGCAATCTTTTCTTTCTTCTTAGCGTTTTCATTCAGCAACTGCTCACGCGCTTGGGTCGCGGCAAACATGTATTGCTCATAGTTACCCGGATAGACACGTAACTCACCATAATCGATATCGGCCATATGAGTGCAGACGCTATTCAAGAAGTGGCGGTCATGCGAAATGATAATCATAGTCGCTTGACGCTGGTTCAATACGTCTTCTAACCAACGAATGGTGTTAATGTCCAAGTTGTTGGTTGGTTCGTCGAGCAACATAATATCCGGCTCAGAGAAGAGAACTTGAGCTAACAACACACGCAGCTTCAGACCCGGTGCAATCTCACTCATTAAACCGTAATGTTGTTCGAGTGGAATACCGACACCAATCAAAAGTTCTCCGGCACGCGATTCGGCGGTGTAACCATCCATTTCGGCAAAGGCAACTTCCAAATCCGCGACGCGCATACCGTCGTCTTCACTCATATCCGGCAAGCTGTAGATGCGATCCCGTTCGGCTTTCACCTGCCACAACTCTTCATGGCCCATGATCACCGTATCAATGACGCTGAACTGCTCATAAGCAAATTGATCCTGGCGTAATTTACCCACCCGCATGTTCGGTTCAATCGACACATTACCGCTGGATGGCTCCTGCTCACCGCTGAGGATACGCATAAAGGTCGACTTGCCGCAGCCATTCGCGCCAATCAAGCCATAGCGATTACCTTCGCCAAATTTTACAGAGATATTTTCAAACAGAGGTTTAGCACCAAATTGCATGGTGACATTTGCAGCAGAAATCACGATTACACACCCGAACAAAAAATAGGCGCGTAATCTACGTGTTTTGGCGGCAAATTACAAAGAATATCGGCCTTAAGTGAGTAAACGCGCGCGAAAACGTCGGCCTTTTAACTTGTCATTAGTGAGAACCGCTAGCGCCTGCTTTGCAGCGTTGCGACGCACAGCCACATAGCTCACCTGACTTTGCACGTTGATTTTACCCACTTTCTCAAAATCAATCCGGTTATCTTTGGTCAAGGCACCGACAATATCGCCCGGGCGGAGCTTGTCTTTTTTACCACCGAGAATTTGAATGGTTGCCATATCAGCGGCCTGCGGCTGCGCGGGTTGATCTGAACTAGCCGGTAACGCCTGTAACGCCACATGCTGTTTGAGTGCGTCCTGCAATAGACTGAATTTATAAGCGTCGGCATCGGTAACGAGTGTGATCGCCAGACCCTTTTCGCCAGCGCGACCTGTCCGGCCGATGCGATGAATATGGGTATCCGCGTCATGCGCAAGGTTGACGTTGATCACTAAATCGAGGGCTTTAATATCGAGGCCACGCGCTGCCACATCGGTTGCCACCAGAATTCGGACACTCTGGTTGTTAAACAGCATTAAGGTTTGCTCGCGATCCTTTTGCTCTAAGTCCCCATGCAGCGCCATTACGCTAAACTGATTGTTACGTAAGACGGTGTAAAGCTCATGGGTGTCACGCTTGGTGTTGCAAAAAAGAATCGCATTTTTCGGTTGGCGCTCAAGCAGCAATTGCATGACGGCATCTTCCCGCTGCTTGCTGCTCACTTGATAAAACACTTGCTCAATCGCGTCGTCGACGCGCACTTCTGCAACCACAATATGCTCAGGCGACTGCATGAGTTTCTTCGCCAATGAGGCGATTTCAGCAGGAAAGGTTGCACTAAACATAAGGTTTTGCCGCGCTGCAGGAATGGCCGCAACAATTTTATCGAGCTCGTCTTGAAAGCCCATATCCAACATCCGGTCGGCTTCGTCGAGCACTAAGGTGTGGACTCGCGTTAAATCAAGCCGCTCTTGGTTCAAGTGGTCAAGCACTCGGCCTGGTGTCCCAACAATAATATGAGCGCCATGTTGCAATGACAGCGCTTGTGCGCGTGCTGGAACCCCGCCGCAGAGAGTTAGCACTTTGAGGTTCGCTTGACTACGCGCCAAACGACGAATCTCTTCTGCAACCTGCTCCGCCAGTTCCCGCGTTGGGCACATGACAACGCCTTGAATGTAGTAAGCAGCAACATCGACTTTTGCCAACAGACCGAGTGCAAACGCAGCGGTTTTACCCGAGCCGGTTTGCGCCTGAGCCAATACATCTCGACCCGCCAGAATCAATGGCAAACTTTGCGCCTGAACCGGCGTCATTTGCGTGTACTCAAGGGTGTCTAAAGTCGCCAATTGTTCTGGAGAAAACGGCAAAGATGAGAAAAGTAATGATGAATCTGTCACGTGCTTGCGCCTTTGTTCGTGCAGGCACAGGGCCCGGAGCTAAAAAAGCAATTATACCTGATTGCGGCGCATCACGCTGAAAAAGTATGCAGCTTCAAATCGATTCATTGCTTTCTACTTTAATAGCCCACCGGTAAATGACCAGTCTTCACATAAATAATCGTTTCTTCTTCAACAAACGGCGTGTGTTGACTCAAGTGTGGGCTGCGCAACCAAGTCCCCGTTGGGTAGCTGCCACGCTTCTTCGGCACTACGCACAACGACTTTCTGGGAGAAATCCATATTTAACATATCGACACCTTAACAACTCAACTGCTTGTACTGAGTCACTTAAGTACTCAGCTGACACTCGTTTTGATCAATCGTCTGAAGACAAGCAGCCAAATGCTTTAACCAGAATTCCTGTGGGTGCGCCATGGTACTGCGGCCTACGCTAATTTCGCATACCGAATAACTCGGGTCGCTGTTGCGAGGTTTCGGCAACACCAGAATACCGTGGTTATTTAAATATCGCTCGGTGGCGGCAATCACTGCTGCGTGATTGTGCGCGATATGCAGATGAAACATCGCGCCTTGAGGCTGCTTAGGGTTGACCTTAACACTTGGAATTGTTGCCAAAAGCGGGCCAAGCGTTTGGGCGTAATGCACCGCGTCATCAATCGCCGCAAGATTGTCTTCAAGTCCTTGCTCAGCTGCGAGTAGATATGGGTAAAAGGAAATCAAATTGCCGCCAGCGCGGCGATTCCAAATTCGAGCTTGGTCGATAAAATCTTCGTCACCGGCAAGAATCGCGCCAGCGATGCCACCTAAGTCTTTGTACAAGCTGACATACACGGAGTCCGCCAAGGCACAAATGTCGGCCAATGAGCGTTGATAATACGCCGGACATTGCCACAGTCGCGCTCCATCAAAATGCACGGCAATGCCATGCGCTCGCGCCCATTGCACCTGCGCTTGAAGCTCTTCCCAGTGCGGTAGTTGCCCACCAATTTCACGCATGGGTAGTTCCAACAGAACCGCCGCTAGATCCGAGAATGGAAGTTTCTGAAGGTCTGCAAGACTTACAACTTGATCTGGATTTCCGGTCAACACTGCGTGCAAACCCCAGAGTTTTTGTACGCCATCTTGCTCATGCAGAACTAAGTGCGAGGTTGGGTGCATCGCAACAGCAGTTTTGCCTTTTCGTTCACTGTGGATTTTCAGTGCCATTGGCTGAGCCAATGTGCCACTGGCCAAAAATAATGCGGCAGGCTTTCCAAGTCGCTGCGCCATTTTCTTTTCAAAATTCTCAATTAGCTCTCCGCGGCCATACACATCAGCAGCCGGAACGGACTGGGCGCGCTGAGCGAGTTGACTCAACGTCTCCACCGTTGATGTCTCTGGATGCCTTAGGATAGAAGCTTTGATTCGTTTACTCACGAGTTACAAAATACCTGGGTTAAGCTGCCAAATCGAAAAGTTGAGCACTGCGGCAAAACTCACCCATGCAAGGTAGGGAATAAGCATCACCGCTGCAATGCGATTCAGTCGCCAAAAGTGAATGATGGTCAGCACGATTGCGCACCACAAGAACAATATTTCAATAAAACTTGCAGCACCAAAGTACCACGCAAAGAATAACCAGCTCCAGAGCATATTCAGCGCCAGCTGCGTGAAATTGGCCAGATGTGCACGTTTGCTCACAGCAGAAAAACCGTACTCTCGCCAAATCAGCCAGCTGGCAATCGCCATCATCGTATAAAGCGTGGTCCACACCGGCCCAAACAACCATCCCGGCGGTGCCCAAGTCGGCACAGTTAATTCAGCATAAAAGTTCGGTGCATTCAGTGATCCTAAACTACCAACGGCAGCAACAATGAAAAGTAACGCAAGCCAAGCGAGCAGGCCGATTGCTTGTTGAGAGATGGTTTTATTGACGGTCATTGCAAGTTCCTTGTTAGCGCTTGTGTTCATTACGCAAAAAATCGTCGATTAGATGACTACCCATCGCAATCACTCAACCTGAATAGTCACCTTTCACGTAAAACCAAACGCCATTCTCGCGGACAAAATCCGATTTTTCTTCCAACATACCCAGCTCACCGCCAGCACGATAGAACGCACGGAAATGGACAAAGCCAATATCATCACGCTGCCAAGTGTCGAACACTTGCAGTTCCACCCACTGGGGATTATCACTCAGATCGAGCTTTGGCCGTGTGCGCGGATGCCACGTTGCCAATAAGTAATCGGTGAGCCCCAGCGCAAAGGCACTGAAACGCGAGCGCATCAACTGCTCCGGCGTTGTTGCCAATTGTCCTTCATGAAAGCGACCACAGCAGGCATTGTAGTGATGCGGAAGCCCACACGGGCATGAATTAGCACCCATAATGATAATCGTCTTTACTATAACGCTCATCCCAAGGGTTCATACTTGCTCCTCATATTATGCATTCCAATTAAGCACGATATCGCGAAGATCGTCTAGAACTATAATTAGTTCACTCTTAGTCAGTTTTGAATCCATGCTAACACCTTCAATTTATCCTATTTTAAATGTTCTTTTTCGTTAGAATACACGTACACAAGCCCATCGACTCGGAATGAATTGGAAGCACTTATGTTTAAGCGAATGACCCTCATGTTGATCGCAACGGCCATCGTATTTGGTTTGATTTTTGGTTACAAGGCAGTTGGTAACCACTTTATGAATGAGTTCTTTGACAATATGCCAACACCACCAGCGACAATTACCGCAAGTGAAGCGGTTCGTGACCGTTGGGTCGACTCTATTCCGACCATTGGCAACTTTCGACCCATCAACGGCGCGATGATCCCTGCGCAAATCGACGGCGAAATTAAGTCGATTCGTTTTGACAATGGTGACGTTGTTGAACAAGGGCAGGTGCTATTTATACTAGACGACCGAGTCGAGCAAGCTGAACGCGAACGTTTGGCCGCCGCGCTTGCAATTGCAGAAACCGAAGCTGCACGCTTAGAACCGTTATTTGCTCGGCAAGAAGTTTCCGAATCCGAGCTCCGTCGTCAGCAGAGCCAAGTGGCACAAGCACGCGCAGCACTGGCCATGCAAGATGCGATGATCGAACGAAAAACGATTCGCGCCCCTTTTTCTGGAGTAGCGGGATTACGCCTCGTCAATTTGGGCCAGTATGTGACCCCAGGTACAGAGCTTGTTAGCATTCAGTCATTCGACCCGATTTATCTAAACTTCACGCTGCCAGAGCGATTTTTAAGTGAAATCGCTCGCGGCCAAACAATCTACGCAGAAGTCGACGCCTATCCGAGTGAGCGCTTCAGTGGCGAAATCCGCGCCATCGAGCCATCAGTGCGTGAGTCGACACGGACCATTCAAATCCAAGCTCAATTCGACAATCCAGAACAACAATTACGTTCTGGAATGTTCGCTCGAGTTCGCATTGACAGTGAAGAAGCTCGCGATGTGCTGATGATCCCGCGTACGGCGATTCAATTTAACCCCTTTGGCAATATCGTTTTTATTATTGAAGAAGACGGGGACGAATTAATTGTCCAACAGCGCCTTGTTCGCACCGGTCAATCGCGTGGTGACATGGTTGAGATTACCGAAGGACTTGAGGAAGGTGATCGGGTCGCATCATCAGGACTGCTTAAGTTGCGCAATGGTGCTGTCGTAAAAATTAACGACGACCCTGAACTGCAACCCTCTGCGAGCACCAACCCGCAGCCAGCAAACCGATAAGCGAGGTTGGTCATGAAGTTTACTGATATTTTTATCCGCAAGCCGGTCTTAGCGACCGTGATTAGCCTTCTTATCTTACTGGTCGGTTTACGCGCCGCGCTGGATCTGAATGTTCGGCAGTTTCCTGAAATCCGCAATGCCGCAGTGACCGTCACAACCCAATATATCGGTGCCGATGCCGACTTAGTTCAGGGTTTTATAACGACCCCACTCGAACGCGAGATAGCTGCTGCCGAGGGCATTGACTATATAGTCTCGAGCTCCAGCGCGGGCATGAGTACAATACAAGCGTTCTTGCGCCTCGATTACGATCCCAATGATGCCCTCACGCAGATTGCCGCTGAGGTGAATAAAATGCGCTCAGATCTGCCGGAGGACGCGCTCGACCCAGTCGTTCAGCTTTCCGTCGGTCAAGACGTGGCTGCAATGTACTTATCCTTTTACAGTGACATTCTCGACGCGAACCAAATTACCGACTATTTAGTTCGTGTTATTGAACCGCAGCTGTCTACCATTGCAGGCGTTCAGCGCGCTGAAATTCTCGGTGCACAAACTTTCGCTATGCGAATTTGGCTCGATTCACAGCGGATGGCCGCGCGTGACATCACCGGTTCGGACGTCATCCGTGCACTGCAAGCCAATAACGTGCTGTCGACACTCGGCCGCACCAAGGGCAGTATGGTTGCAATCGATCTCGTTGCCGATACTGATTTACGTAGTATCGACGCATTTCGCGATCTAATTGTCCGTGCAGATAATGGTGCCGTGGTTCGAATTGGGGATATCGCCGATGTTGAACTCGGCTCTGAAAATTATGAGGCTTCGGCACTGTACAACGGTGAACAAGCAACCTTTATCGGGGTTGAAATCGCCCCCGACGCAAATGCCCTCGACGTCATTGCTGCCGTTCGTGACGTTTGGTTTCGCGATATTATTCCGCAGTTACCGCAGGGCCTCGATGCGAGTATTTCTTATGACTCAACGGAGTACATTGAAAACGCCATCGACGAAGTCATGATGACCATTCTACTTGCGTTAGTGATCGTACTGGCCGTTATCTATGCATTTTTGGGATCACTTCGGTCCGTTATCATTCCAGCCGTTGCGGTTCCGCTATCCCTCATCGGCACGTTTATGGCGATGCTCGCGCTTGGTTTTTCAATCAACTTGTTAACGCTGTTAGCCATGGTCTTGGCAATCGGTATTGTGGTCGACGACGCGATTATCATGCTCGAAAACATTCAGCGACATATTGAAAACGGGATGTCACGGATGGAAGCATCGCTTCTCGGTGCACGCCAGCTCACCGGCCCGGTCATTGTTATGTCCACCACACTTGTAGCTGTCTTTGTGCCGATCGGGTTTATTGGCGGCTTAACCGGTACACTGTTCGTTGAGTTTGCCTTTACCTTAGCGAGTACAGTTATTCTCTCCGGCGTTGTCGCCTTAACCCTTAGTCCGATGATGTGTTCACGCATGCTGCGCTCTCGCGAGCAAGGTAAACGCCCTCGTTTCGAGCAATGGCTGGATATTCGCTTTAATCGTCTGAAGGACAGCTATCAACGCAAACTCCACAGTGCCCTTGAAACCAAAGCGGTACTCGTCGTGTTTGGTTCAATTATCCTTGTTTCCTGTTATTTTTTGTTCGTCACCAGTAATTCAGAACTTGAGCCACAGGAAGACCTAGGTTTTGTCTTTGCCATTAGTCAGGCAGACAGCTACGCCACGCTCGATTATATTGAACAGAACAGCGCTCAGTTCGCAAAACTTGAACGCGATGTCGATGAAATTGACATGGCGTTCGTGATTAACGGCATGCTCGGTCCCGGCAGCGCCGGTACTGGCCTCGGTTTAGCACCCTGGTCTCAGCGCCAGCGGACAACACAACAAGTGCTAGAGCAAGACATTCAACCCTTCATTGAGAATATTCCTGGACTGCGGGTCTTTGCCCTGATCCCACCGTCGTTACCAAGTCCGGGCGGTGGCCTGCCCGTTGAATTTGTCATCAGTTCGACACAACCACTTGAGAACCTGCAAGACATCGCCAACGAAATCATGAGTGAAGCAATGGAGTCGGGCCGGTTTATTATGCTCGATAACGATTTGCGCATTGATCGTCCGCGACAAACAGTAAAAATCGACCGCGAAAAAGCCGCTTTAATGGGTGTCGATATGAACCAGATATCGAGCGATCTAGCAGCGATGTTAGCGGGGCCCTTTATTGGCCGCTTCGCACTCGAAAACCGTTCGTATCGTGTTATTCCACAGGTTCAACGGAGCGAGCGACTCACTGCAGACCAACTCACACATTTTTACACCAGAAATCGCGACGGTGAGCTCGTCCCCATGTCGGCGTTAGTCGATTTACAGGAATCTGTTCAGCCACAGCAGTTAAGTCGCTTTCAACAGCTCAATGCGGTAACTATCAGTGGGATCCCGCGCCCCGGGGTCTCATTAGGTGAAGCGCTCTCGATACTCGACAATATTGCTGCACAACGCTTGCCTGCAGGCGTGGTGATTGATTATGCGGGGCAATCACGTCAGTTCAAAAATGAAGGCCAACAGTTGTTAGTCACTTTCTTTTTTGCGCTCGTGATTATTTTCCTCGTTCTCGCCGCACAGTTTGAGAGCTTCCGTGACTCAATTATCGTGCTCGTTACCGTACCCATGAGTATTTGCGGTGCTTTGATCTTTGTCAGTTTAGGCATCACGTCGCTAAATATTTATACGCAAGTCGGCTTAGTTACCCTCATCGGTCTGATTGCCAAGCATGGTATTTTAATCGTCGAATTTGCCAACAAGTTACAGGAAGAAGGTCGCAACAAGCGCGACGCCATTGAGGAAGCTGCGGCAATCCGCTTGCGGCCGATATTAATGACCACCGCAGCGACTGTTTTAGCCACGCTACCACTACTACTCGCCAGTGGCCCTGGCGGCGCGTCTCGTTTTGCCATGGGGTTAATTATTGCCACCGGCATGACCATCGGTACCTTATTTACCTTGTACGTGCTGCCGGCGGTCTATTTATATGTGGCTAAAGATCGTCAAGCTAGTGCCTAGCGGCTTAACAGCGCATGCCGCCCGCGCATGATATTCGAGCGAGCTTGCCACGACTCAATGACCAAACGCTGGTTATTGCCGTCATAAGTAAACGTGCTTTGCCGTGTCACCAACTCAGGTGGCACGGCAATTAAATTGCGCACCGTTTCATCAGCGAAGTTGTAGAAAACGAGCATGTCTTCTGAATCACTCAACTGGTAGAAGTAAATTCCGTGGTCCGTCACCACCCATGAGTACCGAGTTCCAAACTCGTCGTTAGGAATCACTTGGACAGCTTCCTCACCTTCACGTAACCGCCATAAGCCGCGATTAGTTCCACGCGTAAAGTAGATATCGCCGGACGGTAATGATTGCGCAAAAATACCACCTTGGGTAGTGAGTGGTCGCAGCTCTCGCGTGTTGAGATCCAATACATGTAAGTTTCCCCCTTCGCGAACAATCAGTGCAGAACCGTCATGCCACCACGTGGGACGCCCGAGAACGCGCTCAAACTCATAGAGCCGTTCGACACGACCAGTCGCAACCGTGAGCAAGCTTAAAACATCCGTTTGTTCGCTGGGATAACGTGCCACGAACGCAATATGACGCCCATCATGGGACCAACGCGGGAAACGCACCATGTTATTGATTGCAGTCAACTTTCTCGGGTTCATTAAATTTTCGTCGGCTATCCACAACTCATAAGCACCCGAGCGGTTACTCACGAATGCGAATTGATCGGTCGCAGCATTAAAGTGAGGATCCCGATGCTGAAAGTTTGACGCGGTCAGCGGGAATACGGTACTCGGCAAGTCTGGGGTAAGTTGGAAGTAAGACAGTTGCACTTGCGAATCGATGGTATGGAAATAAATCGAGCCGTCACCACTTATCTGCGATGGGCTACCAAAATTTTCGAATGGTAATTTTTGCCGTTGACCGGACTGAACATTGACCAAATAGCCGATGCGCTCGCTACTGACAGTCGTTGCCATCACAACATGCTGACCGTCCGGATGCCATGAAATACCAATAATATCGACTTGGTCGTCCGTTAACCGAACTTCTTCATCGGTGGTTAAATCACGAATGTATAAGTCTTCCGAAAAACGATGCGCTCGCCGGGTTAAAGCCAAATAACGACCATCCGGTGAAATACTCACATCGCGCACTGAAAATTCACAATTCTGCACACAGGGCAATAGTTCAACTCTTGCAGCACCGCCATCCCACGTCATCCGGTACAAGTTACTGTTATCACTGGTCAGCCCGCTAAAATAGAACTCGTCGTTCAACGGGTGTGCTGTAATGTAGCTGGTTCCTGAACGGCGACAGCCCGCTAAGCGTTGTTCTTCTCGTGTAATCACATCGACCGCATAAAAAGCGCAACGGCCACTGCCCTGTTCTTCACGAGGAAATACGACATAACGCCCAGTACGGTTCCACACAGGCCTAGTTTCACGATGCGGTGAAAAAGTTAATTGATACTTTTCATTAGGATTGCGCAAGTCGTGCACATAGAGATTGCTATCACCACTGAAGGGGCGCATGGCATACACTAATCGTTGGCCATCTGGGGAAATGGACGCGAATTGCGCACGACCAACACCAGTCGTCACAATTTCAACCGATGCAAAATCATCGTTCTCATTGTCATCTGCTACTTTTGGCTGTATCCCAAAACCAATCGCGATCACAACGATGACGAATGCAACAGGGGCCAACACGAACTTCAATAGTCTATTTCTAATTTGGCCACTGGCGGGTGTGGACACAGAACTGAGTGGGGTAGCTGGCTCAACATTTAGCGCAATCGGTTCCGCGGCCAGTCGATAACCACGCTTACGAACAGTTTGAATACAGTCACACAAACCGAGTTTTTCAAAACTTGAACGCAATTGCCAAATAACGTTGGTCAGTGCTTTCTCACCCACATAAGCATTACCATCCCAAATGTGTTCAATCAGTTCCTCGCGCGTGACTAGGCGAGGATGCGCAGCAATGAGATAGCACAAGACTTCGATTGGGCGCTTTTGTAAGGCAATGCACTCGCCTTCAGTCGTACAAATCTCGAGTTGTAACGGGTCAACGACAACGTCAGCAATTTGATATTGCTGTAAGTTGGAATTAGATTCCGAATCGTCTATTCGAGTCATTGAGCTACGTCGCGGCAGAATACAAAAGTCGTGAATCTATACTACTCAAATTACAGATTAATGAATAGTCTAGAAAAAGCCCCCTTTCGGGGGCAACTACATGTACTCACGTGCGTTCAAATTAGAAACGATACTGGTACGATAACGTGTAGGTTCTGCCAATCACGTTATAACCATTGTTGCGCAAAAAGAACGGCACACTGTTACGACTCGGGTGTCCCGGTGCAAACTCCGGCGGCATTTCGTCAAACAAGTTGTTGATACCGGCAGTTAAGCGATGACTGCTGTTAAAGCGATAGCTCGTATTCACATTCACGCGATTGAAAGTTCCGAGCTTACTAGATACAGGTGTAAGTTCTCCGTCAATATTCCACGAATGAACACCTTCACCAGTGCCTAAATAGTAATAAGCGATGTTCGACGTCCACTTACCCATCCGCCAGCGCAACGAAATATCGCCTTTCCATTTCTGCAGATAGTTCTCTTCCGTTTCTTCAATACGACGGCTATCTTCAAATGCCTGATATTGTTTTTTCAACGTCCGAGAGACTCGAGTCCGTAAGCGAAAATCGCCGTATGACTCGGTGTTCCAGGTGTAGCTGAGATCAGCATCAATCCCCCGCGAAGCTTCATAGGCACTATTGATGGTGCCGCGACGAACACAAAATACATCGGCATAGTCTTGACCAGCTGGCTGCTGCATAATATAGCCAAGATTCGTGAGTTCATTACAGTTACTTGCCACACTCGTTCGGTCATAGAAAGGGTCTGCCAGAATACGACTAACGCTTTCAGTATAAACCGCTCCGCGTAATGAGATATGCCAAAAGTCAATCATCCCATTAAAGTTGTCGCCGACTTGGAACACCGTACCTAAGTTGAAGAATTTACCGCGTTCTTCCCGCAAATCTGTGTTCCCTGCTGAAATCGATTCAAAGCGATCCGGTTCAGCTGGGTGGTTCGGGTCAACATGGAACGTTGTGCTGCTGAATGACCGGCTCAGACCTGCATACAATCGGTGCATGTCCGGCGCACGGAAACTCCGACCGGCATTACCACGGAACAATAAACTATCATTCGGGCGATAAATCAGACCCAATTGCGGCGTAAAGGCACCATTCACCGCTGACTCGTCGTCATAATAGTCATAACGCGTCGCAATGCTAGCATCGAGATATTGGCCACTTACACTGGCAACTATCGGAATAGCAAGCTCACCAGCTACAGCATAGCGTTTGCGTGCGCCTTGACCTTGTGTTCCGCCTTGGCCAAGTAAGTTACCGCTCAACGTATTTTCATCTTTGACGTCAGAATACCATTCCCGATTCCACTCACCCGACAGAGCAAACTGAACGGGGCCTGTACTGAGGTCATACAAGTCACCACTGAGTACCGCTAGGAATTGATTCAACCCGGAGTCAGCATCTGTGAGCGTCTCGGCATACAAGCGCTCAACTTGCTCCGGCGTCATGAGGTCCATTGGGTACCATTTGTCTGGATTGGCCGAATCTGCAGGGTCAAAACTCACCACATTCAGTAACTCGTCCGCGAGCATTTGGTTACGCCCCCGACGGAAGAACGTTGCTTTACCATACGACCAGGTAAAGTCGAACTCATATTGTCCGATACTGCGACCAAAACTTAATGACTGAGTAAAGTTTTGCTGTTCTCCGGTGTAATTCCTTAATTGCCCGTAATCGACGAGCCGGCGGCGTAAGCGGAATTCAACCGCATCTTCAAAGTCCGACGAATCGTAGCTGTAGTTACCTGGATTATTACGATCCATAAAAATGTCCGGACTAACCCCTTTCTCAGAGTTGGCTCGTGTCGAGGTACGATCCGAGGCCTGCACTAGCCAGTTGATGTCCCAACCTGAGTCCAATTCCGCATGGTGATTCATGACAATATTGAATTCTTTTTTACCGGTTGCTAACCCCGGTGTGGTTAAAGTATCAAATCGACATTGGGTACTGCTGACCGAGCGGTCATACCACAAGGCAAAATCTCCAAGAACGTCATGACACTGCTGTTCAGTTGGTCGAACATCGACAGAGCTATGATAAAAACGTTGACGATCTTGAAAACGCAATGATGTGCTGCTGCCGATGTTATTGCCGTCGACTCCCCAGCGATTGGTAAAGTCCCGATCGCCCTGGCGTAGCAGTTGGTCAAATGCAAAGTCTAAGACGAATAGCGTTTGTCCGAGGTTTGAGTTAATGCCGGTCGTGAATGATGCACGTTGACGATCGCGCCCACCTTCGTGCGTCTTCTCACCTCGCAAGTTCAAAGCGCTGCCTTCGAAGCGACGCTTCAAGATAATATTCACCACCCCGCCTACTGCGTCGGAGCCATAAATTGCGGACGCCCCACCGCTGAGTATTTCAATTCGCTCGATTGCACTGCTCGGAAATGTGGAAATATCGACAAACGTTGTTGAACCACCGGTCGCCGTTGGGTACTGTGGAATCCGCTTGCCGTTGACTAAAACCAAAGTACGGTTAGCACCCATCCCACGTAAGTTGATCGTATGAGCACCTTGCGTCCAACTTGTTTCGTTTCCTTCGATGGTTCGTCCGGCGTTACCGACCGACGCTTGCAGTAAATCTTCAATCGATGTGTAACCGCTGTTAGCCAAGTCTTCCGCGGTAATTACCGTTACGGGTGCAACACCCTCCATATCCGTTCGACGAATTCGCGAGCCGGTCACTTCAATGCGTTCGACTGTTTCTTCAGCCTGCGCTGGGTTCTGCCCAGAGTCCACTTCTTGCGCTGCTGCGGTATGAAGCGTACTCACTGCCAAAACCATAGAAACTGCGCTGGCAACTAACGTAGGTTTGTTCATGATTTTCCACCTTGTTTTTCTTTGTTTTTATTTCTTGATGCTGTCAGTCGCTAAATACGACGAGCTTCGCAGTCGCTGTTCAAACGTTTGCACATTACCGAACCAAGCGTTTAATCATGCCTGCCCTTACAACTTGACAGAGCTCATTTGCAAATCAATTATGCCAAGCTCTGTTCGTCATCTTGTTATTATCTTTTTAATCTCTTTCGTCTTTAAATTACTGATTTTTATTGGGATTCAATCCAACTCGGAATTGGCATTCGTGTTCCTTTTAAGGTGCCTGTTGTGAATTTTCCGTCCTCCCAGAACAAGATTTCTCCGTTTTGGCCACGCTTCATGTCGGAATCGACATTAATTACTCGTCCGTCCCAATGCTGAAACACGCCCGGAAAGCTCGTATGGCCGACAACAATATGCTCAACGTCTAACGACTCAAGTAAGTGGTCGATTTGTTCTGAGGTAATTGGATCGCGATCACGAAAATAGCCGCGATACCAGAGCGGCCCCATACTGCCATAAATAAAATCGAGAACTGGCGTTTCCATCAGAACGCGCCTAGGCACGCCGAGCGAGGCGCGAAAATGCTCGTTAATTTCAGCAATGCTTAAACCAAGCTCTTCATAATCCGGATGAAGACCACCATGCATGAACAAGATGTTATTCACTTTGACAATAACCGGTCGTGAATGCAGCCAAGCACCTAACACTGTGTCTGTGCCATAAAGTTCAGGAAAGCGCTTCTCAAGACGTTCAGCAACATGGTGGTATTTGTCATTGAGGTAGCGTAAGTCGTCGTAAAGCACCATAGTTTCATGGTTGCCGAGCAACATATGAACGCGCCCACCGGCAGCTTGAGCCTGTTGATCCAGCTGATATAACAACCATAGTGCTTCTGTTTGCTGAGGGCCGCGGTCGAAAACATCACCTGCTATCACTAAATGCCCATCACCAAAGTTCCAATCCCACGTGTCAGTAATTAAATGATTAGCTTGTAAAAGGCCCAGTAGAATTTCGAATTGGCCGTGGATATCAGAGAGTGCCGCCACTTTGTTGGCGCTAAAGCGCACTTGCGGCAACACCTCTGTCGGCGGCCCAGCGTTAATTGGCTTGCGGTAACCACATTCAACGGGAATTAATTCCGCCACAGGTTGGCGACGCTCGATGACTTGATCAGCACAAACCCAGTAGAGGTCAAGAAGGGTGTAATTATCCCGATAAAATGCATAAGGTCCGTCATCTGAAGCCTTCATTTCAGCGGTTGCGGGTGTATTTAAATTCGCTCGCCAGTGGTCTTTAACTTCCGTTGCATCAGGTTGCGTGCAACCAGCAATAAAACCAGATAGTCCGACAACGAGAAACGTCCATTTCAATTTTTTCATGTGTTCTCTCTACCCCATTTAATCTTGGAGTCGAGGATGGCAAGGAATCAATCAAAGGCAAAGTATGAGAGTGTCTGATTAATATCTTTTCAATATCTTTTTATTCTATCTAACTGTTTTTAATAAATTATTTATATTTGAAACAAAGGGGCTCGATGACTTCGAAAGTACATCAAAGAAGCTGAGACTTTGTCGATATCGACGTTCTATTCACGCAGGCTGAGTTTAGAAATTAATAGCGCCACCTCACTATCTGAGGGCATATCCGTTACTGAGCGAAGCTGAAAGTTAAATATTGTGTGAAATACTGATCTAATTTGTCGGACTCGGTCTATTATACAGGTATACGTTATCTTTGAGGTGATTTAGCATGAATAAAGTCAATCGAATCGAAATTGCAATGCGCATCAGTGCTGCGATTTTGCTCTACGTTGGCACGCTTGCTATGCCGCAAATGTCCGCTTCCGCAGGTGAACTAAACGACACTGCCGACGAACCAACTTTTGCGACTAACGCGAACGGCTGCCTCGCTCCGCTCGACACATCCTTGCGCGCCTTACATTCAAATAGTGAGCACGATTTGTGTGAGCTGAGTAAAGGCAAGGTCGTGATGGTGGTGAATACCGCGAGCCAATGTGGCTATACAGGTCAATTCGAAGACTTGGAAGCCATTTATCGTGAGTACCAAGAGCAAGGTCTTGTCATCCTTGGCTTTCCGTCAGACAGTTTCCGTCAGGAATATGCCGATGAAGAAGCAACTGCGGAAGTTTGTTTCCGTAACTTTGGTGTAACCTTCCCGATGATGGCAACAACCAAGGTGACCGGCGACGAAGCGAATAGCGTGTTTCAAGCACTGACGAATGCAACTCAGCAAGCGCCTCGCTGGAATTTTCATAAGTATGTGATTTCCGCCGACGGCAAGCAAGTGCGCAGCTTTGCTAGTGCTGTAAACCCTACCGACGAAAGTATCACACAAACCATCGAATCTTTTTTGCAGCAGTAACCCCCCCAGAAGTAGTGCTTTTAGCCCGCTTGGCGTATGAGCCTTGCGGGCTTTCTTGTTTGTGTTTACATTAGGACAACGATTCGACATGCCGACATCAAATCATGACGATGTCACACGGAACTAAAGCATGCACAAAAACATGGAGCACGTATGAGATTTTTCGCCAATGATTAACCATCAATTGTTTGCGGCTCAGCCTATTTACGATCGTGAACAGCGCATTTTTGCATACGAGTTGCTTTATCGCAGTGATTCAGGTTTGAATGCACTCGATGTCGGTGAAGAAATAGCAACCAGCGAGCTAATCTACAATTTATGCACGGGTATTGCCGAGCATGTGGAGCATTTTCAACAACCGGTCTGTATTAATGTCACAGCAGACTTCCTGTTGTCGAAAGCTTTTTTGCCGATTGATCCTCAGTTTGTGATTATCGAACTAGTTGAACGAATTACACCAACCCCTGAACTTATTCAAGCCATCGAATCGTGGATACACGCCGGCTTTCGTTTTGCCCTTGACGATTTCGAATTTTTACCGAGTTGGGAGCCACTCTTACAGCTAGCCAGTATTGTGAAGGTTGACGTCGAGAAGACCACGCTAACGGAAGCAAGTCAGTTTTTCCGCACTATTCAAGCTCCCGGTACGTTATGGCTGGCTGAAAAAGTTGAAGACCAACACACCTATCAAAGCTTCAAAAACTTGGGGTTTCACCTCTTTCAAGGCTACTATTTAGCCAAACCTAAACTCATTACCGGCCGGAAATTACCGCGCACCGCCATCGAGTTTGGTCGAATTATTGACGTGCTATTTCAACCTGAACCCGATTTAGATCGTCTAACCGCCGCACTGAAAACAGATGCCACACTCGTTTCCAAGTTACTCCGAATTGCTAATAGTCCCTACTACGGCGCATCGCGGCCAATCGAAACTGTGAAAGAAATTATTGTCTTAATTGGTATCGAGCCACTGCGAAAATGGGTGCTATTAATTTCTTGCTTACAGTTTGTAGATACCGCACCCACTCGAATTATTCTCGAGCGAGCATTTATGTGCTCGGATTTGGCTCATGCTCATTTAGACAAAGACAGTGCTAACCGAGCTTTTCTGACAGGTCTTTTATCGGGTTGCGACCTTTTGTTCAATGTTGATAAATCTGAGTTTCTTGCCGAATTGAATGTTGCTGCTGAAATCAAAGAGGCGGTTTTACAGTATCGAGGGCGTTTAGGGTCATTGCTGCGGCGCATTGAAGAGTTTGAATACGCGACACTGATGAAAAAGCCAGACAATTACAATATTTCCTACACCCGCAGCTATCAATCGGCGACCAGCCAAGTTCAATCGCTCATCCGCACGTTAAACGCTAAACGAAAGGAATAAATCAGACGAAAAGGTTATTTGTCGACCTGCAAGTTCCGGCTTAAGCTTAATAAAGCTTTTTTGGGGAGCTTAAACATGCAAACAACCGTTCACCAATACCAAGTAGGACCAACAACCGTTGAGCTAGAAAGCCGCTCGGGTGTGTTTGCTCCCAGCGCCCATGGTTTGTATTTTGCTCGCAACATTCAATTTCAGCCCCATGGGCAAGTCTTAGATATTGGCACAGGTTCAGGAATTCTTGCGGTTACTGCCGCTTTACAGGGAGCCCAAGTCACAGCCACTGACGTGGTCGATGCATCGCTGAAACTGACCTGCGACAACGCCATCCGTAATGGTGTTGAAGTGCAAACGCGCAAGGGCCCGTTTTTTGCCGATCTTACCGGCACTTTTGACCAGATCGTCGCCAATCTTCCACAAGAAATTGTACTTTCAGCAGATACGCCAGTGAATCCTGACGAAGCAATTGCAATCGATGGTGGTGAGCGGGGTAATCATTTGCTTATCGCCTTACTTGAGCAAGCGCCAAGATACATGCACAGCAAATCTGAGCTTTGGCTTCCGTTGCATACACTCAGTGATTATCAAGACACACTGCGCGCCGCTCTAAGCCGTTTCAATGTTCGAATTCAAGCGATTGGCGATCTTCCAGTCAAGCCATTCGTTACCAAACACCTCGACGTTTACAAACAACTGAACGAACAAGGTGTCATCCGCATTTTTCAGCGTGACGAGCAATGGTTTTCGCAAGTGTGGGTGATTGTGCTCAGTCTGCGATGATTTTATTTCATTGACACCATTTCTTTCTTTCGCTATATCTTTGTTGTGGTTATTTTTTAATCACGCAAAGGATGTTCATAATCGATTATCAATTATGAGTTGTCACCTCAAGATTTCTCATTCGATGAAGGGATGCAACGCAGCTCATGTTCAAAGCTCGTTGGCTATGTTTAGCCTTTGTTGTGCTCACGATTATTGGAATATCCATTCAACACGCTCGATTGAGTCGCGATAATGTTCAATTGGCGACGATTAAGCCTCATTCCCAATGGGTAAACGAACAGACCTGCCAGCAATGTCATCAAGCTGAGTTTCATAGTTGGCAAGGCTCTCATCACCAACTCGCGATGCTAAAACCAACTGCGCTATCGGTTCGCGGCGCATTTAGCGACGTCACCTACAACGCGTCTGCGGAATCATTTCGGTTTTTTCAACGTGAGCAAAACTATGTGGTCAGCGTCCACAATAGCGCAAATGAAAACAACGAGTACTCTGTTGCCTACACCTTCGGTTGGGAACCGCTGCAGCAATACCTTGTGGACAACGGCAACGGCAGTCTACAGGCATTACCGATAGCGTGGGATACAGAGGAAAATCGTTGGTTTGAGCTCAATCGAGAGTTACACGTTGCTCCATCACACCCATTGCATTGGCAGCGCTCCGCGCAGAATGCAACGGTACAATGTGTCGAGTGTCACACGAGCGGATACCAAGTACAGTACACACCAGCAACAAAGACCTATCAAACCAAGTGGCAATCTCTGGGTGTTGGCTGTCAGGCCTGCCATGGGCCCGCGGGAGGCCACCTTGCTTGGTCAGAGCAGCCAAATAATGAACCACGAAAAGGGTTTCTGAACTCACTCCATGCTGGGTCTGGGCAACAAGTTGATACGTGCGCACAATGCCATAATCCTGCGACAAGTCCTCCGCGCAATGACTTCGATAGCACGGGTTTGCTTGCCGTTAATTATCAGAGTAAGCTGCACCACTTTCATCCCGAAGATTCAACCGGCGCTCAGTGCAGCAGCTGTCACATGCCGAGCAAGGTCTATATGGGGAATGACGCACGTCATGATCACAGTTTTACTATTCCGAATCCCGAACAAGCTCTCGCATTAGGACATTCCGATCCATGCCTAAACTGCCACGTCGGTGACGAACCAAATCTGCTCGTACAAGCCTTCAAAGAACGTTATCCAAACTTTGCGCCAGCCGATGGTGGGTTTGCCGAAGCACTCTATCGGGCTCGGCATGGTCGACCCAGCGCAGTAGACATGCTCTTGTTGCAACTACAACGGACGGATCTGCCGCCGCTACGCTATGCTGCTTTGCTAGCAGAAACCCAACATTATCCCGCTGAGCCATTCGTTAACCAAGTTACTCATGCACTTGAGCATGCAAGCCCTATCGTACGTCGAACCGCACTAGAAGTTTCTGCGCGCCTGTTCGGCCCGCTTCAGTTACAAACCCTGCTGCAGAAAATGCTGAACGATTCAAGTCGGTCCGTGCGTATGGTTGCGAGCGAGATCGCGATTGAAAATGCATTGCAATCTGGACACTACATCGCCGCGGAAACGCTCGCTGAATTTAAACAGGTTCAAACCGAGTTAATGGGGCGACCGGAGGCTCATTTCAGTCTCACTGGATTCTATCAAGCCACACAACAACCAGATTTGGTGATAGCAAGTATCAACCAAGCACTGTCGATTGAACCCGGCTTTAGCCCTGCGATTGTCGCTAAAGCACAGGCGCACGAAGCACAATCCATCGATTTGAGTACACACTTCCTTGAGGAACAAGTCCAGCTGTGGCCTAAGGATGCAGATCTACGGTTTGCTCTGGCCTTGACACAAATTCGTGCTGGCTCATTATCGAGTGGAATCGAAGCGTTACAGACGGCTGTCTCACTCGCTCCGGACAACGACTATTACGCCTACGTTCTCGCCGTCGCTTGGTATAACGTTGGTCGTATAGCGTCTGCGCAGGCGTTGTTGCGCGCACAATTAAGTAAAAATCCGCGAAATCGGCTATTGCGAACTACCTTAATAGATTTCCTCGACGATGAAGCCGAAAAGCAATTGTTACTGCATTCACTTCAGCTGCAAAATCCATATGACCCTCTCATTTTGGGTCAAAATAACAACAATTCACCCTAAGGGCATGTTATGAAACAACTAAGATTCATTTCTATTTGCACGTGCATGCTCGCTCTCGCTGGCTGTAACTGGGGATCGAGCTCAAGTAACGACTATATCGTTAATCCACCGCAACCCCCGGTCGTCGTGGAACAGCCACCGAATATTTTATTCATCGTCGTTGACGATGCTGGCATGGATCAGTTTGAAGCATTCGGTTACGGCGGTATAGAGCCGCCAAAAACATACAGTATTAATGCCATTGCTGAACAAGGTGTTCGTTTTCGGAATACTTGGTCGATGCCAACGTGCTCGCCGACCCGTACGACCTATTTTGATGGTCGTTATCCATCGCGTAATAACGTCCTTAATGCGGTTGTCTCAAACACACTGGCAACGTCACAACTGTCGCCATATCGCGCAACGCTACCGAAGGTATTGCGTGAGCATGCCGGTTATCAAAGTGCATTAATCGGTAAAATGCATTTAACCGGCAGTGAAATTAATCCGCGAAATCATCCACTGGGCGATGACGCCATGCGTGAACTAGGTTGGGACTTCTTTGCCGGCTATTTAGATGGCGCACCCTATCCGATTGATACAACCGCTGGTGGCGTCGGGCCTATTGGCACCTACCAATGCGGATTTGTACCGAATACACGTGCAAACGAAGAAGTTGGCGCTGATCACGGTGTGTGCTATCTCGCCGATGGTGAGCATATCATCATGAACGATGATGAGGCGTTCCCGACGCCGGGGAAAACCTGTATTGAGCTTGGCGGCATCCTTGACCCGCTTGCAACTGAGTACAACCCTGAACGTTTTAATGAATTGCGATTTGATCATCAGAACGGATTTTACACCGCTGAATGGAAAATTAACTACCCTGATGGTACCAACGAAACCCTAACCGCGGCCGATCCACGTGGCCGGGGCTATCGTACGGTTCAAGAAGCGAACCGAGCCATTGAGTGGATTCAAGGCGCTCAACAAGAAGATGCACCGTGGATGTTGAGTCTCGGTTTTGCTGCCCTACATGAGCCCCTGCAGCCACCACCAGCCAACCTACTACCACACCCAGACGCAGACCTCAGCCTTGCTGGCTGCGGTGACCGTATGGAGTTCATTGAGCAACGTGTCATTATGCAACACAAACTCGAAGCGGTTGATCACGAAATTGGCCGGATTCTCGAAGAAACAGGCATTGCTATCCGGCAGAATGACGGCAGTCTAGAATATAACCCTGACAGCAATACCGTCATCGTCTTCACCACCGACAACGGTACTTACATGCCGAGCGTGAAAATTCCGTTCGACCCTCTGCGCGCCAAAGGCTCGCTGTATCAAAGTGGAATATGGGTACCATTAATCGTAACCGGCGATGTTGTATCATCGCCTAATCGTGACGTGCCCCACCTCATTAATAGTACGGACTTGTATCGGCTATTCTTAGATATTGCTGGACTCGATAGTGAGGTTTTAAGTGCGGAACTTCGCCTTGATGGGCAACCCGTCATGCCTTATTTAGTCGCACCGGAACAAAGCGCCATTCGCGACTATAATTTCTCAGAGCTCGGAACTAATGATACCGTAGAAGCCGCTCCACCCTGTGTAATTGAGCAAGCAAACCTGTGCATTCAACTATTCCCGCAACGCCAAGTTTGTGAAGATCAAGGCGGTGAGTGGTACGGTCCAGGAAGTGACTACAACCCCGAAGGATTTAGTTCATGTTGCGCTGTAAACAGCTATTTTTCTGATCAAGGCTTGCCAACAACCGAGTTGTTTCCTGATTCGCAACAGGCGATCCGCGACGCCAACTTTAAACTCTTGCAAATTAACCGCTTTAGTTGTGACGCACAACAGCTCGTGGCGATCGAGGAGTTTTATGAAATTAACGAAAGTCCGAACGCAGACGAGCTGAAGCTCGATCGTGAAGAGTACAATTTACTCGCTTCTGGAAGTGAAGACGATTTAACCGACTTACAGCGAGAGCGCCTAAATTGGCTACGTGAAAAGCTCACCGAACTGAAGGATTCCGTGATCGATTGCCCTGGCGACGGCGACGGTAACCTAATTGTCGATCAAGCAGACTTGGACAATTGGGCTTATTGGGCAGATCCAGAGCGTGGAGGCGGTCTCTCTAGCTGGTATGATTTGAATCGCGATGGCGTGACTGATGAAGCTGATCGAGAGATTATTCTTGCCAATATGGGAAATCAGTGCGGATAACGCCTCGATTATTCTTTAAAACAATCCGGCGGTGGCAAATATCTGTTCAGTCACCGTCGTGATTCGCGCTGCGCTTTGCGCACAAAGGAAACGAATTTAGCAAAACTCAAAGGCATCGAAAATAGGTAGCCTTGGAAGTACTTACAGCCCATTTCTCGCAAAAACTCATATTGACGGATTTCCTCAACGCCCTCCGCAATAACTTCCATACCGATCTCCCGAGCGAAAGCAAACACGAGACGGGCTATAGCGGCGTCGTGACTGTTGTGCAGGATGTCACGGACAAATCGTAGATCGAGTTTAATTTCCTGAATCGGGAGTGACTTTAAATAGGACAATGACGAATAACCGGTACCAAAATCATCTAATGAGAAGCTCACGCCAATCTTACGCAGTCTATGCATACAGCTTTCCACGGCTTTAGTGTCTTTAATCATCGAGCTTTCGGTTAACTCAATACGTAAACGTTCCGGCTTGATATCCGCATCACGCAATATCTCTTCCACTTCAGTCGCGAAGCGTTTGTCACACATCTGTTCTGCGCTAACGTTGACTGCAACCGGAAAACGAAAACCCATTTCTTCAAACTCATGGATTGCCTGACAGGCCTTTTGCAACACCAAGCGTCCGATCGGAATAATTAAACGACTTTCTTCACAGAACTCGATGAACTGGGTTGGCGAGAGTAACCCGCGAGTTGGGTGTAGCCAGCGCACTAGGGCTTCGACGCCAATAACTTCATGACCAGCGTTTAGCTGCGGCTGAAAGAATAACTCAAATTGCTCCTCTTCAATTGCATCGCGTAATTCATCATAAAGCTTAGCTTTAGCAATGGCCTTGTCAGAAATATTTGACGTGTAATACTCAATCAAGTTTCTGCCATTCGATTTCGCTGAGTACATCGCGAGTTCGCTATACTTAAGCAGGCTTTGCGGCGTCTGCTGATTTTCTGCATTTGCACAAGCCACACCAATACTTGCTGAGCCATGGTAGACATAATTTTCGATACGATATGGCGTGTTGAGCAATTCATGAATCCTGTTAATTCGTTGTTCAAAACTCGCTACATCGTTTGCTTGGGCAAACAACGCCACAACAAACTGGTCTCCAACGACGCGCGCGGCAAAGTCTTGGTGCGTTAATGTGCTGACAATTCGCTTGGCAGTTTCCACCAATACCCAATCACCAAAATCGCGGCCAAGACTGTCGTTACTGCGTTTAAAGTGATCCAAATCGATGAACAAAACCTTACAGGCTGCCTGTTGTGACGCAAGTCGTCGCTCAAGGTCGAGGACAAATTTGACCCGATTAGGTAATCCGGTTTGCTCATCAAAGTAAGCGAGACGTTCAACTTTTTGCTCCGTTTGTCGCCGCGCTAAAGTACCTGCGATGAGGCTGGCAACGAGCTTTAACGAATCGATGATATGCGCCTGTTGGAATACTCTGCGGCTTTGATGCTGAATCACTAAACCACCAAAAAACTCGTCATTATGCTGAACACGAATAGCAAATGTCGGGAATTCATTCAGCGGCGATGCGCCCGCTCGCCGACCGGAGAGTAGACAAGTTTCGCGCTCGTGCTGGACGAGCTCAAAAAGTATCGGCGCTGGTAATTTCGTGTGGAATTGAATCGATTCGAAGTTAAAAAACGAACGAATTTCAGCTAACGCTTGGTCAATCGTAGACTCAACATTGACGGTCTGCACATTAATGAAGCGAACCGCTAATTCGGCAACTAATTCGCGTAGTCGAAATGACCCATCCGCATGTTTTCTCTGAATAGCACTACCAATTAGCTCGCCAACAACTTGGAGTAAATCAACTTGCTCAGAAGACCATGCATGCGTGGTTTGCGTGAGGTCGATACCAAACATACCGAGTAGTGTATTCTCACCCGGAAGTGGAACCATGATTAAAGCTTTAATTCCCTGCGATTCAAGCAACTCACGTTCCGGACTTTGCGGTTCTAAGCAACTGACATCATCAACCGGAATGGACTCCCCAGCTTGCCAAGTGCTAATCCAACCGACGTACATGTCCATCGGTAGGTTTTTCATGTCGTCAATAACGGGCGGGATTCCTTCGGCACACCACTCAAATGTGTTATCCGCGAACTTCAAGTTTTCGCTAAATTCGAAAATATAGCTTCTATCCGCCGCGAAATAGGAGCCAATGGCATCAAGTGCGAAATCGATGGTGGTATCAATGTCCTGAACTTTAGCTGCAACAAAGCGCGCAGAAATACGCGCTATCAACTTCGAAAAGGATAAACGTTGTTCCGCCGCAGGCATAGGAACGAAGTGCCTCCATCTTTGAACGTGGATCAGCTATCTGAATAACCCCACAATGACACAGGTTTTATCAAATGTGCAAGATGAAGATGAACGATGATCAACGAACTTTCTTTGCCTTCGGAATGCGCTTTTTAGTCTTTTCCCACGTTTTGTTATCAATTTTTCGGCGCGGCGGTAGTTTTTTCTCTCGGTTAGGTTTCGGCTTGCGGCGAATCGCTGCTAAATCGGGCTCTGAACTTGAATCGGCGACGGCATTTAATAAAGTGCTGAGCTCTTTATCGGTTAAATCTCGCCACTCACCGGGCGCAAGCTGACCAAGTTCAATATTCATTATCCGTACACGCTCAAGCTTTCTCACCGAGTACTCGAAGTGCTCACACATGCGACGAATTTGTCGGTTTAACCCTTGTACTAAAACTATTTTAAAAACAAAGTTCGATAACTTGTCGACGCGGCAACGCTTGGTGACGGTACCGAGAATGGGTACGCCATTACGCATCCCCTGAATAAAATCCGCGGTGATGGGTTTATCCACGGTGACAATATATTCCTTTTCGTGATTATTGCCGGCGCGCAGAATTTTATTAACGAGGTCGCCATTACTGGTCAAAAAGAGCAGCCCTTGTGAGTCCTTGTCGAGTCGGCCGATCGGGAAAATACGCTTTTCATGACCAATGAAGTCAACAAGGTTGGCTGGTTCAGCTGAGTCGGTCGTACTGACAATCCCAACCGGTTTATTTAATGCGATAAAGACGAAGCCATCTTTATTTTGTGTTTCCACACGCTTGCCGTTAACACGTACATCATCTCCGGCACTCACCTTTTGACCGACTTCTGCAACCTTACCGTTAATTGTCACCGCGCCACTTTCAATCAAACGGTCGGCTTCGCGACGCGAACACATGCCGCTGTCGCTGACAAATTTATTTAATCGAATTTCCGACTTTGTATTCATGAAGTTTCCCGACCGATGAATAATCTGCTGAGTGATGTTTGTTCGCGGAGTTTACCGCAGGTCATTGAGAAAACAATCCATATCAGGCCGCTTAGTTCACAATGTGCGCGCCACACCTCTCCCCTTGTCCACATACAGCCCCTGATCCGCTTGTCGGATCAAGCTTTCTAAATTGTGACTCGGGCCTGCCGTACCGGTCGATATTTCGACCGTTAAAGGCGGGCCTGCGACCTCGAGTGTTGCCGCAGCAACGGCTTGACGGATTCTCAGCGCGCACGCTTGTGTGTCAAGCTCGGAACTATCTGGCAGGACAACAAGGAATTCATCACCACCACTGCGCACAGCGATGTCATGACTTCGGATCGTGTCACGAATGGCATTTGCAATCAATTGTATGGCCTGATCGCCGACGGCGTGTCCATAGGTGTCATTGATTGATTTAAAGCGATCAATATCGATGGCAATGACCGACAGTTGCTTAGCGTTGAGCAGGTCAACATTCAAAGTTTTTTGTTGTTGCTGAGTAAGAACCCTACGATTGTAGAGTCCGGTAAGCGGGTCAGTAATGGCGTCAAACTCACGCGCTTCAGCGATCGCCATAATGTAATAGGAATAAATACCCGCGAGCATGGCGACAAAACCGACATTTTGCGCAATTACAAAAACCAAATGGTAAAGTTCACTGTTGCGAAAATACAGATCGGTAAGCAACACCAGTGAGTAGCTACCGCCCATGATAGCGAGTGAGATGGCAAAAATCCGCTGACGTAGATTGGATAAATGGCTGGCACGAGGAAACAGCACAAGTGCAAGCAAAAGAATCGCTATCATATTGCTGTACAGCAGTCCTCGTGCCCAATACAAATTAATGACCTGAAGAAAATTAAATGCACTCGACAGCAGCACCGCAAGGCCAAACGAATGCAACCAAGCCAATTTTAGCTGTAAAACAAATCTGGGGTTGCCCCGAAAACAAAGCACCGCAGCTAATAAAGCATGGCAGCTCAAGGTCACTAGTGCGACATTAGTCGCACCACCCAAAAATGCGCCAGTGGCGGTCGTCATTGTAAGGGTGAAGAAGAATACAGCTGTGGCTAAGCTTGACAGCAAATAAAACCAAACAAAGTTCTTTAAAGCAATGCGTTGCGCTAACTTTTCAGGCTTCGGTAAGTAACTTAAATAAACCGCGCAGGTTAAACTGATCAGAACACTCAACAGTGATAGGTAAATTCCTTGTGACATACTTTTAACCCGGTCGGTAGTGATAAAACTGATTATTAATTGAACAAACTAAACAGTTTCCATCTCGATTGCAATTCGAGCTTCAACTAAACACGGCCTCTAACTCTCTGTTTCACAAAAAAAAGCTAACCGGTTTTGATTCTTTTGAATTTCCCCGAGTAAATCCTTTTTCTCATCAAAGAATCAAGGATATAATGCACCTTCATTAAATCAACTGACTACGATCTCAGTGCGGCAGTCCGGCGATGTGTTCAGCATTAACAACGTCAACTGGTTATCGCTGAATCCAACAGAAGACGCTTATGTCCTATTCATTATTTGATTTTCTACAGTTAATCGGTTCATTGGGTATTTTCATTTTTGGTATGAAAATCTTCAGTGAAGGTCTACAAAAAATTGCCGGTAGTAAACTCAAAGGTATTTTGAGCGGTATGACCCGCAATCGTGCAACCGGTGTTGTCACCGGCTTAGCGACCACTGCCATCACGCAATCTTCGACCACCACAACGGTCATGGCGGTCAGCTTCGTTAACGCTGGTCTACTAACCTTTGTGCAATCGACCGGTGTGATCATGGGGGCCAATATCGGCACCACAATCACGGCCTGGATGGTGGCTTTATTCGGCTTTAAAGTCCAAATTACTCCGATAGCACTTGCAGTTATCGGGGTATTTTTTGCCTTTTTATTCTCCGGTAATAGCCGCCTAAGAAACATTGCCGAAGCCATGGTTGGTTTTGGTATCTTGTTTATCGGTCTCGAGTTCATTAAAGGGGCTATTCCTGATATCAATACGAACCAAGACATGTTCGCGTTCCTCGACAGTTTCACCGATTATGGTTATCTGTCGCTGCTTCTTTTTGTTGTGGTCGGAACAATTTTAACCCTGTTAACTCAATCGTCCTCAGCAGCGACCGCGATTACCCTCGTTATGCTCGTCGAAGGCTGGATCTCATTCCCCATTGCTGCTGCCATGATTTTAGGTGAAAACATCGGGACAACCGTCACCGCGAACCTTGCCGCACTGGTAGGTAACGTGCATGCGAAAAGGGCCGCGAGGTTCCACTTCTTCTTTAACGTTATTGGCGTCCTGTGGATGCTTGCTCTGATTTATCCGTTCCTGCACGTCATGGATTGGGCGATTCAAGTTGCAACAGGTTCCGATATTTCGGTGATGTCTGGCGCTGTAGAGTCACGAGAGAATGGCGCACTCGCGTTATCATTGTTCCATACCTCGTTTAACGTGATTAACGTCCTGTTGTTATTTGCTTTTGTGCCAATGATCGTGCGCTTTGTCGAATACATTCAGCCTGATCGCGGGGGTGAAGACGACGAGTACCACCTGCGGTACATTAGTGCCGGTGTAATGACCTCTCCGGGCTTATCTGTGGATCAAGCGCACAAAGAAATTCAGCAATTTACCGATGTCATCGAGAAAATGCATGAAACTGTCAATGAGCTGATGTTTACACCGGACGCCGACAAGGCGAAGTTACTCGAAAAAGTGCAAAAGTTCGAAGAACTCACCGACGAAATGGAAATTGAGATTTCCGATTACTTGGTCCGTATCAGTGAGAACACGACCCTTGAGCATTGGTTAACAGAACGTATTCGTTTCATGCAAACCATGGTTAATGATCTTGAGCGTGTTGCCGACATTTTTTATCAGATTTCACGTCTCACTGAACGCATGGGTGAAGTTAAAGAAAACTGGCCGGACAGCGCAACTTCAGAGATGTCAGCCATGATGGATGCCATCAAAGTGGCTATCCAGACCATGAAGCGTAACGCCGCTCGCGAGCCGGATGAGGTTAAATTAGACGAGGCGATTGCCGCTGAAAACGAAGTCGATCGAATTCGTGATGAGTGTCGTGATAACCATTATAATCGCCTCGAGAAAGGGGAGTACGCAACGCGCTCAGGTGTTGTGTTTATCGATATCCTCAACCGTTTAGAGCGTATTGGTGATCATATCCTGAATGTCAACGAATCGGCTGCTGGGCGCCGCTTGAAAGCCATGCGGATCGACGGCGAGTAATTGGTGGCTTATTGGTTAATGAAAACCGAGCCGGATGAGTGCAGCATTGACGACTTTGCTGCTGATCCGGCCAGCACGATCCGCTGGGATGGCGTGCGCAATTACCAAGCACGTAACTTTATGCGTGACATGGTAGTTGGCGATCAGGTTTTTATTTACCATTCAAGTTGCAAAGAAATTGGTATCGCTGGGGTTGTCGAAGTGGCAACCTCAGCCTATCCTGACCCTTCTCAATTCGACGCGAATTCACCTTACTTCGATCCGAAAAGTAAGCACGAGAATCCGCGCTGGCATGCGATCGACGCGCGCTTCATCGAGAAGTTCAAAACGGTCCTAAGTCTAGATACGCTAAAAACACTTACCGAATTAAGTGACAATCAACTTGTTCGCAAGGGCAATCGTTTGTCAGTGATCCCGTTCTCCGATCGCGAATGGAAAGCCGTTTTGAAAGCCTGTAAGCGCGTTGTGTAATTGAGCCGCTAGCGAAGTCATCTGACGTTCATCCTCATTTCTGCTTCGTTTTACCGCAAAACCGGTCAAGAACTCATCGAATTCCACAAAAGTTGCGTAATATTGCTCTAAGAACCTTCAGCTCAGGGCTTTTCCATGGCTTTTGTCCAACGCATTACTTACTTTGCGACGACAACCGTTGTTGACTTTGAATATACGCTCGTGAGCCGCCAGGGTGATGTGATTTGGCGCGCGAGACAAGAAGTCAGTTATACGCCGGAAAATGACCATGACGCTGGCAGTCCTCTGGCAAATTTATTTGCCGCCGCCATCGAAGCTGCGCTTGAGCGTGCGTCACCCAAGTATCTGCCACTTACCCGGCAAGCGAATCAAGAGGCCTTTTTAGACCCGTCGACAGGGCTGCCGCCAGGGCCTTATAGCAAATATTATTCATCTTACTACGAGAAACTTGAACCACTTGATCCCTGAGTTGCACCGAGGTCCTGACTACCCTTCTTCCGCTACGGTTAACACTAAAGTGACCCGCCGGTTCTGCCGGCGTCCTTCCTCGCTTTCGTTACTTGCAAGTGGCTGACTGTCGGCAAACCCGACGGCTCTAAGCCGCTCCGACGCAACCCCTTGATCAATCAAGTAACGAACAACAACACTAGCGCGTGCTGCTGATAACTCCCAGTTACTCGGGAAGCGCTCGGTTCGAATCGGTACAGAGTCTGTATGACCTTCGACACTAATGCTATGGCCACTGCGTTGCAACACGGCAACCACTGGTTGCAGCAGCTCAGCTGCCTTCTCATCGGCAAAATGTGCTTCACCGCTACGAAAAAGTATTTGGTCATTGAGGCGAATATTTAACGTACCTGGGCTGGTTGTAATATCCACGAGATCACCAAATCCAGCCTCATTGAACTCACCGCTGAGCATATTTCCCAGTGATGTCAGCTCGTTATCTGACGCTGTTTCTGGGTCAATACCGAGCACTGTCATTAATGCACTGGTTTGGCTTAAGCTCTGACGCTCTGTCGGCGATCCGCTAAAATCAGCGTTGGCGAGCAAGACCACGAATAACACGAGTAATAATGTCAGCAAATCCATATACGTCGTAACCCAGGTTTCTTCTTCCGGTTCCGGCGTGTCATTCAGGCCAGCAAACCCGTCACGGCGTTTGACAAAGTTTTGCGTGAGCTCTCTGTCAGCGAGCAATTTTGCGGCTTTTTCCGCTGCTATTTGCGAGCTTTTGGTACCAAAGTTCATTCATCACCCCGGGAGCGAAAAGGACTCTTCAGCACATCGTCAGCACTGGCGCTTTTGCCGCCATTGCCGTTACCAAACCCATTACTGTCTAACTTCAATTCGTCTTCAACATGGGCAAAGAACGTCGTCAGGTACTCGCGAATGTAGGCCGGGCTGCGACCTTTGGCGATTAATAACACACCCTCACGAATCATGTTCATCAGCTGCACGCGACGCTCGGTACGGCGTTCGAATTTAATCGCGATTGGCTTAAAGAATAAATTTGCCAGAGCAACACCATAAAGTGTCGTTAACAAGGCAAATGCCATATCCGCACCAATCTGGGCCATGTTGCTGTCACCCATGCCTTGCAGCATATTGACCAAACCAACTAAGGTACCCAACATACCAAAAGCCGGCGCAAACACGGCCATCGTGCGATAGATCTGTGCTTCTGCCCGCTCACGAATTTTCATTTTCAAGATGCGCCATTCTAACAACTCGGCGATGTCTTCAATTGGTGTATTGTTAATAATTAACTCAAGGCCGGTGCGTAGAAACGGATTTTTCACTTGCTCAAGCTGATTCTCCGCGTGCACCAAGTTGCCCTGCATTAGTTGGCGGGCAACGGTGACTAATTCAGCTTGATCGTCTTTAGCGTAAAGCTTTTCATTGCGCAGTACGATCCAAAGAATTTTAAATACGTTGACAACTTCACGTAGCGGGTAAGCCAACAAGGTTGCCGCAAAGGTGCCACCTAAAACAATCGCTAATCCCGGAAGGTTGACGAAGGCCCAAGCGTCCTGTGCCGTAAGAAAAATCGCAAAGAAAACAATGGCAATGCCTGACAGCATGCCGATTAACGTAGATAAATTCATAACAGCTTGTTGGACTCCAAAATTGACCGCGACCTGTCTCCGACAACGCCAATCCATGGACGTCAGCGACTGTGAAGTATTAGCATTACTTTATTTATCGGCCGTCGCGATGCGATCTAAACGTACAGAAACGAAAAATACCAAAATAGTCGTATTTTGGTATTGATCTCAGTCACAACAGTGCTCAACGAACGGGATGATTTTAAGCAGTTAAGGTGCGATGGATAGAGTGTAAGCGGTGTCGCCCAATGGTGAGTCATCATCATCAGCGCCAACGGCAGCTGCGAAGATAGCGAAAACGCCCGGTTCATGCGGCGCGCGCCATTGTATTTGCCAGACGACCTTCATTTCGCCAGTTTCTTCGTCTTCAGCCGTGTGAGTCGGTTCAGTATGGCCGAGATATTCGAATTGTTCGTCACTCACGACCTGCTGTTTTGCTAGCGCATTGAAAATTCCGGAGGCGCCCTCGCTATTCACAATCAAGAGTTGGAAGCCACCAACTTTAGCTTCTGGGTCAAGGAGCTGTAATTTCAATTCATACACGGCATCGGGTTCAACCTGATCAGGCCATCCTTGCAGTGTTAAGCCACTTTGTGCACTTGGGTCTGGACCGGCAAAATGGCAAACACTGCAGTCGGGTTGCTGATTTCCTGAGAGCTTGCCACCTGTGTGCCCCGGCGGTGGCCCTTCAGGAAAGGCACTGACAGCCGAGGTATAAACGAAAGCTGCCAGTGCGCTGATTGCGAACAATAAATAACGCATTAGTCCGCCTGAATCCGCGCTTGACCGATGGTGTTCATGTCGGTGCCGAACCAAATGCTATTGCTATCGACATCAAACACCATGTGGCGTACGGTACCGCCGCCGCTTGGCACAGAAAATTGCTCGGTCCAAGCCTGATTGCGGGTGTCAAAAGCAACAAACACGTTCGGTTGCACACCGGTTTCGACAATCCAAAAACGGTCATCTGCATCCATCGCTACGGCATAGGGGCGCGAACTGTCTTGAGACGGAGCACGCCACTCGTTTATCTCGCCGTTCACTGGATTGTACTGACCGATGTAACCGGCCGCGTAATCGGCGTACCAAATATTACCTTGGGAGTCTGTGGCTAGCCGACGCGAACGCGTGGCTTCCCGCGGTAAGTCAATTTCGACCAGCTCATCGTCAATTACGGTTAATAATTGATTGGTGCCAAGCGTCACCGCCCAAGGTTGGTCATTCACCACAATAATGCCGTAAGGGCGTGCACGCGGTGTGGTCACCTCATACATGGTGAACTGTTCACTTTCAGTGTCGAAGTAGCCAACGCGATTACCACCTTGCTCGGTAAACCAGATGTTACCATGGCTGTCCCAATCCATGGTGTGGACATCACGCGGTCCATCACCCGGCGGATAAAATTTGCTAATCTCACCTGTCTCGGGGTCAAGGAAACCTAAATGGTTAGCCCGATTACCGGCATACCAAGCACCGCGATGATCGGAAATAACCGTGTGCGGACCGGCGCCATCTTCAAGATCAAATTTTTTGAATTCACCTGTCGACGGCGTTAGCTGCCCAACATAATGGGTACGCTGACCGACAAACCAGATTTGATCCTGCCCGCCAACCCATGGGTCGCGCGAACGCGGACCTTCATACGGCACTTCCCATTCTTCAATATCAAGCTTCACTGTCTTTGAACCATGGTGGTCCGCCAGAACCGGCAGACTCAATAATCCGGCGGCCACGACCGACGTCATTAAGAAACGCTTTAACATAAAGATTCCTCCAATTAACCTGTAAGTTTGGATTCTTCTTGTACTTATGCTTTAACTATATGTAATTTTCAGTGAAAAGATCGTAAATAAGACGTAAATTGATGACATCTCGTCGCATTCCTTAGGAGTTCAAATATGAAATTATACGAAATGGCGATCGCACCGAACCCTCGGCGGGTGCGCATGTTTCTCGCTGAAAAAGGCCTACTTGACCAAGTTGATCGGGTGGAAATTGATTTACAAAAGGGCGAAAACTTAACGCCAGAATTCCGCAGTAAAAACCCCATGGCGAAAGTGCCTGTGCTCGAAACTGATGACGGTACCTGCATTGCGGAAACCATGGCAATTTGTCGCTTCGTAGAAAGTTCACACCCAGAAACTACAGCATTGCTTGGCGAGACCCCGAAAGAGGTCGCCCTGGTTGAACAATGGTTACGCTGGATCGATTTTTATCTGTTCATGCCGACCGGTATGGCCTTTCAGCACGGCAGCGGCTACTTCAAAGATCGCATGAAATGCTTTCCTGAATGGGGTTCTGACTGCAAAGAGAAAGTTGAGAAATTTTTCGGCTTTCTGAACGAGCAATTGAGCGATCGCGAATATCTATGTTGTGGGAAATTTACCTGCGCTGACATTAATGCCTACACATCGGTACAATTTGCCAAGGTGGTCGGCGTCCGTGTCGATGCCGAAAAGCACCCTCACCTGCAAGCCTGGCATGACCGCATTGACAGCCGCGACTCTGCCAAAGCTTAAAATTGACTGATTATTTGCTGTCAATAAAGGCGCCTTGCTCGCTTATCTCGAGTGAGGCGTTTAAGCCAAAATCCACCACAATGAACTCACTGACACAAATAGCCACAAAAGAATCGCCAATCCCATCGGCTTAAAGCCTGCCTGGCGAATCGTTGTGAGCGACATCGACGCGCCAATTAAATACAAACACACCACTAAGAGTCGTTTGGCAAAATCAAACGCCAACTCATACGCGGCAGCGCCTTGCGGAATAAACTCAGCCACTAAAATGGCAAGCACATAAAAAACGATAAATAGGGGCACACTCGGAAGCTTTGTCGCCACCTCAATGGCGCGGCGACGCTGTACCGCTTGATAGACCACCGCCGCAATTAAAACCATTGGCACAATTGCCAGTGCCCGAGTGAGCTTCACAGTTGTTGCCACAATCAGCGCTTCGTCACCGTAAACTTCAGCAGCACCAACTACGGACGACGTGTCATGTATAGCAATTGCGGCCCATACCCCAAAGTCATACTGACTGAGACCAAACCAATGACCAATTGGCGGAAACACGAGTAAGGCAATCGCATTGAGGATAAATACACAGCCAAGTGCGACCACGATTTGCTCGGCACGCGCTTGAATAGTCGGTGCCATGGCCGCAATCGCGCTACCACCACAAATGGCAGTACCTGAACCAATCAGCGTGGCACTGCGCTTATCCATCCGCAACAGCTTTGCCAAACCGAGCGCAAGCAGCAGCGTAGCCACCACATAAAAGAGGATAAGGAGGATATTCTCGCCACTCGTGCGCGCAGCGACTTGTAAATTGACACCAAATCCAAGGCCAACGATGGATATCGCTAGCAACTTTTTCACCAACGCGCCAACATTGACATGCTGAGGAACCCAGCCCAACAAGGCGGCTGCGATGCCTAACACCAGAGCAACGGGCGAACTGATAAGCGGCGTTAAACACAGGAGTCCAACGAATAAGAAAACGATATGTTTGAGCGCAATAACTTGCATTCACTATGGTCCAGGTTGCAGCGAGAATGTGCGCAATATTAGCACCTTATGAATTTATTGCGAATGCTTGCCGGTTTTGCCAAGTTCAACGATACTTATTGACTCGTTGCAATGCAGAGCCGTTCATCGTGTTGAAGACCATGTAACGGCGTACCTAACCCTCCACTAAAAGGGGTTTTATCATGAAAAGTATCCTTGTTGTCTCAGCGTCGAGCCTATTACTGTGGTCTGCATCCGCGTTCGCTGATCTACCCTGTAAACTCTCAAAAGACGTAACTCTAGAACTCACTGGCGCTACGATTGAGCAATTACAAATTAGTCTCGGGCCCGACCGGCTCGATTTAGAAGGGCACGACGGCAACTCTGGCGAATTGCGCGTGCGCTACTGTGCATCTGATCAAAAACGACTTGATGCGCTTGAGGCGAAAACGAGTCAACGCGGTAACCTTGCCAAGTTAGAGCTCGACCACGGTGGTCGCAATAATGTCTTCCGTACCGGCCTTTTCCGCAGTTCTGATTATGGCTACTTTCAAATTAAAGGACAGGTTCCAGCGGCATGGACAATCGACGTTACAGTTGGCTCGGGCAAAGCTGAAATTGAAAATGTCGCAGCAGTTAATGCCGTAGTCGGCAGCGGTGAACTAGAAATCGACAACGTTTCCGGCCATGTTACCGTGCAAGTCGGTAGCGGTAAAATCGACATTGAACGCGCTGGCAGCGTGAATATAAGCACCATTGGCAGCGGTCGTGTGGAAATGGACCACGTCAGCGGTGCTGTCGATATCGGCAGTATTGGTAGTGGTCGCGCCGAAATCGATAATGTCCGTGGTGCCGTGTCAATTCAAACCATTGGTAGTGGCCGCGCATCATTGGAAGACATCATTGGCGATATAGCAGTGCGCAGCATCGGTTCCGGCCGTCTTAGTGCGAAAGATATTGATGGGAGTGTCATGATCAATACCAGTGGTTCTGGCTCCATTACGGTCACCAATGTTACCGGTGACTTCACCTTGCGGAGCAAAGGCTCAGGCAAAGTCAGTCACACGAATGTTAGTGGAGCCGTGAGCGTCCCTAACCGCTGATGCGGCAGCTCCGAAGAACATTTGCTAAGGTCAGCGAAGATCGACTATTCGTCATTCTGCTGCTGACCTTACCATTATTGCTGGTCGTCCATCCGCTTCCCGCGGCTGTGTTGCCGTCGAAGCTAATAGGTCTCATTCATTTCGACACCCTACTCGCTCTGACTGGACTTATGTTGCTCAGTCGCGGTATTGAAGACAGTGGCTTCTTACATCGAATCAGTGACTGGTTATTGCTGCGCGGACATTCAGCTCGGCAGATAGTCGCTTGGTTAATCCTCTGCTCAGCAGGCCTTGCTGCTGTGATTACCAATGACGTCGCTTTGTTTATTGTCATTCCGATCGCGGTCATTTTATGTCGCGTCTTACGATTGCCGCTGCTACGTGTGGTTGTTTTTCTCGCCCTCGCTGTAAATGCAGGCTCTGCTGCGAGCCCAATTGGTAATCCGCAGAATCTTTTACTGTGGCAAACTGGTGAGCTGCCGTTTTGGCAATTTACGCTGCAGTTATTGCCTTTAGGCATACTTCTTTTAGCCATCGTCCTCGCCTTTGCTTGGTTTGCCTTTAGTGCCAGCACACCGGCTCAACATCAAAGCGCATTGGCTACCCCAGTCATGGTTCAGCGCCAACGCCTATTTTGGGGCTCATTGGTCGGCTACCCATTGTTCATTCTCGCCTTGGAATATGGTCAGGGTCTCGCTGGTGTATTTATCATTGCGCTGGTCTATGCGATCCGCAACCGCCCGATACTGTTTGGCATAGATTGGCAACTTTTGCTGGTTTTTGCGCTGATGTTTATTAACTTAGGCTTGCTAGCTGAGCTGCCAGTTACCCAGACCGGATTGCAAATTTTACTGCAGGTTCCGGGAGAAAGTTTTATTGCCTCTGCCCTCTTGTCCCAACTCATCTCCAACGTTCCTGCAACCATTTACTTGCAGTCAGCGCTGTTACAGGACAACGCGAGCGGCTGGCTTGCCATCGCCTATGGCGTCAACATTGGTGGTTTTGGTTTTATTCTTGGCTCCATGGCGAATCTCATCGCCCTACGCCTCGTGCGCAAGTCGTTACCGGCTCAGCACCCAACTTGGGGGGAGTTTCACCGCTGGAGTGTACCGGTTTTCGTCGTCAGCCTCGGAGGTGGCTTTTTATTGCTAACATTCTGGTCTTATTAAAATTTCCGCGTAGTGGTTAGTTCGTTAATCTGCTATAACTGACGCTATGAATCATTGCTAGTAAGGAGCATGATGTGTCTTCATTTTCGCTAAAACAACTGGTGTGGCTTGCGCTGCCACTCACGCTCGTTGCTTGTTCACCGCAACCGCCCGAACCACCTCAAAGCTCACGATCTGAGCATACGCGTGCAGCCACCCCCACCATTGACCAACATAGCTTTGCCAATAGCAATCAAATCCACACGCCGCATTTGCATTTAAGTTTGCAAGTGGACTTCAACCAGAAAAAACTCATTGGCTCGGCCGAATATGACCTCGCATTTCGAGACGCACGCGCAACCGAGGTCGTGTTCGACACTGAAGAGCTCAACATTTACGGCGTCGAACAACACGTCCACGGCGACTGGCAAGAAACGACGTTTACGCTCGGCGAACGTGACCCCATTCTCGGCACGCCACTGTCCGTAAGGGTTACCACAGGTGCAGAAAAAGTGCGTATTCATTATTCGAGTTCACCCACTGCGACCGGTTTGGACTGGGTTGACCCCGTGGGCACGGCTGGTGGTCAGCATCCGTTTTTATACAGCCAATCCCAACCGCATTATGCGCGGACTTGGATTCCCATTCAGGACACACCAACTGAGCGCTTAACCTTTACTGGCGAGCTTTATACACCACCCTATTTGGTTGGCTTAATGGGTGCAAACAATCCACCAAACCCTGAACGCACGGGATACTACGAATTTCGCAGCGAACAGCCGATTCCGTCCTATTTGATGGCGATAGCAGTCGGCGACCTCGACTTTTATGCCTTGAATGAGCGCATGGCAATTTATGCCGAGCCCTCGGTATTAGCCGACGCCGTTGCTGAGTTTTCCTATACGACCGATATGATGGATGTGACCGAGCAGTTATTTGGCCCATTTGCATGGGACCGCTACGACCAGCTGGTACTGCCACCTAGTTTTCCGTTTGGTGGCATGGAAAATCCACAATTAGCCTTTTTAACGCCAACCGTGATCGCTGGCGACCAAAGCCTTGTCAGCTTAATCGCTCATGAACTTGCCCATTCCTGGTCAGGTAATTTAGTCACCAACGCGACATGGCGTGACCTCTGGCTCAACGAAGGTTTCACCTCGTACGTCGAAAACCGCATTATGGAGGCTGTGTATGGCGAAGAAAGGGCCCTGATGGAGCGCATGCTCGATGCCCAGTCACTGAAAAGCGCCCTACCGCACCTCAGTGAGCGCCAGCAAGTGCTACACATTGAACTCGAGCAACGTGACCCCGATACTGCGTTTACCTCGGTGCCGTACATCAAGGCTCAGCTTTTTCTATTTTTCTTAGAGGAGCGTTTTGGTCGCGAACGTTTCGATGCATTTGTGCGTCAATACTTTGCCGATTTCAGCTTCGCCACCCTGACGACTGAGCAGTTTGTTGAGTATTTAAACACGAACTTACTCGCCTTAGAACCGGCACTAGTTCCGCTCGCTGAAGTTGAAGAATGGCTCTGTGCTCCGGGCCTTCCAGACTCTGCACCAATACCGCAAGTCACCGCCTTTGAGCGTGTCGCGGAAGCACAAACAGGTTGGTTTGCGGGTGAAAGCATCGACATCAAAAACTGGTCGATTCATGAGCGCGCTTATTTTCTCTCGCAATTGCCGGCGGACATATCACAACAAGATTTAGTCCGTCTCGACGAAGCGTTTGAGTTAACGTCTACCCGCAACAATGCAATTCTTTCACAATGGCTTGTCATCGCTATTCAACACAACTACGAGCCAGCAATGCCGCGCGTGCGCGAGATGTTGACGAGTATGGGACGCTTAGCCTTTATTCGGCCTGTTTACGCAGCACTTGCTGCAACACCTGAAGGAATGGAATTCGCGCGTGAGATCTATACGCAAGCAAAACCGAGTTACCATGTATTGACGCGCGACCAAATTGAAGCGATTTTAGAGCTCAATGAATAGTTCTCTAAAGGGTGAATAATGGCAAAATTGATTGCACCTGCAAGCATTCAAGATTATCGAGAGCTAGCGCGTAAACGGCTCCCACGCCAGTTCTTTGACTATCTCGAAGGTGGCGCTTATGACGAACAGACCTGCCGAGAAAATATGAGTGCTTTAGCCCATATTCACCTGCGTCAACGGGTTCTCAAAGATGTCAGTCAGCGCGACTTGTCAGCGACCATTCTCGGCGAAAAATATGCATTACCGGTTGTTCTTGGCCCAGTGGGGCTGGCCGGTTTAAATGCTCGTCGCGGTGAAGTCCAAGCCGCTAGGGCGGCCAAGCAATCGGGTGTAGCCTTTTGTGAGTCGACGGTTTCCCTCTGTGGGATCGAAGAAGTTGCCGCCACCGGTGCTCAACTCTGGTTTCAACTCTACATGCTTAAAGACCGTGGCTACGCGGCAGAACTTCTTCGCCGAGCAAAGCAAGCTGGTGTTAACGTTTTAGTTTTTACCGTCGATCTTGCCGTTTTAGGCGCGCGTTATCGTGATGTTCGCAACGGGATTGCCGGTGCAACCGGATTGCGTCCGGCATTGACCAAGCTGGCGGACTTGCTTAGTCACCCTCGTTGGATTTGGGACGTGCCAATCAAAGGGAAACCGCTCGTGTTTGGCAACTTGGCGGACGCCGTTCCCTCGGCGAAAAGTCTACCGGCTTTTAAGCACTGGGTTGACCAACAGTTTGATCCTGCCGTGACTTGGGATGATTTAACTTGGCTGCGCGACCATTGGGACGGTAAAATTCTCCTCAAAGGCATTCTGGATGCAGAAGATGCCAAACAAGCGGCATCGTTACAATACGATGCAATTTCGGTATCCAATCATGGCGGACGACAACTGGATAGTGTCGAACCGAGTATTCTCGCTTTACCCAAGTGCGTTGAGGCAGTCGCAGGTCGTTGTGAAGTACTGATGGACGGTGGTATTCGCAGCGGCCTCGATGTTGTCAAAGCGCTCGCGTTAGGGGCTTCGGGGTGCATGTTAGGCCGAGCTTGGGCTTACGGTTTGGCAGCGCGAGGCGAACAAGGTGTGAGTGAGGTGTTAGCAATTATCCGAGCAGAAATGGATGTTGCCATGGCGCTAACCGGTTGTACGACACTCAAGGACATACAACCGTCTATTTTACTCAAATAATTTTCAGAAACTTGAAAGACTAGATACGCTTCTTTTGTAACTTACGCTGTAATGTCCGGCGGTGCATTTTCAGAGCCCGAGCAGTCGCTGAAATATTACCACTATGCTCCTGCAGCGTCCGTTGAATCAGTTCCCACTCAAGGGCATCAACACTGACCGGCTCATCACACAGCGGTGGTTCTTCATCATCGCCTGCAAGCACTTTCAGTAAGGTGTTGATCTCGACAGGCTTGGTTAAGTAGTCGTCACAACCTTGTTTAATCGCGTGTACCGTCGTCGCGATACTTGCATAACCGGTAAGGATAATAATCCGCGCTTTTGGCCATGCTTTCTGCAGCTCTTGCAAGCGATTTAATCCAGACTCACCGGACAAGTTGAGATCCAACAAAATGACGTCGAACGGCGTCCGGTGGTAATCGACCAGCGCCCGCTCTGTTGAGATTGCATGAATACCCGGCCAACCATGATGTTCTAAGCGACGCAGTAAAATACGCGCGAATGGTTCATCATCATCGATCATGAGGAGGCGAGTTTCTGCCATACCTAATCTCCTAAAATTATCACTGTACAATTCGTCTTCAATCACCACATTGCCAATCATACCCGATCATCACCTGATTGGGTTGTGATTTTCTACCAAAGGTAATTCAACAGACTGTTCCACGTAACTCGTCACTTGCGCATCATTGTCGGCTTCACCAGTATTGTCAGTATTCTCAAGCAGCATGAGCTGTAGGGTTCCACCCATGCGTTCAAGTGTGGCATGACTCAACAATAAGCCGATGCCTAGCCCTTTTTCACTACTGACCGTTCCATGACTTAATTCGCTGAGACGCTCACGCGTTAACGAGTAGTTAGGATTACGTATAAGCAATCGCCACTTATTGGCAACCAAACGAGCTTCGACTTCAACGTTGCCTGACTTTAACTGCCGCACTTCGTAAACCGCGTTCCGCACTAAATTAAGTAATGCAGGCAGTAAGGTTGGGTCAGCATGAATCCAGCCATGATTCGTTTGGTCAAAGTTAAAAGTGATTCGATCTGCAGGCATAGACAAGGTCAGGTGTTGGCGCAGTTCATTCTGGAGTTTTGTCACCGACATGACCGCCAATTCGTCGTGATGTAACGACTCACTGACCGCCCGTAACTCTTCCAGCAGCAGACGCACGCGGGCAAGTGGTTCCTCCATTTCTTTTACCGCAGGATGATCACAAAAGCTTTCTTGCATTTCTTCATGCAACAAGCTCAGCATGGCGAGTGGTGTAGCAATTTCATGAGTGAATTGCGCAGAAGCAGTTGCCACTGCAACAATTTGCTCACGACGCAATTGCGACTCACGCATTTGCTGCAACTGCGCTTGACTACGTTCTAGGCGAGTGCGCATTAAACGTAACGTAAATGACAACAACACCGCTGCGAGAATAAAGGTGAAGCCCATACCCAAGTAATGCTCGCGATGCTCCGCGTGACCGTGCGCGCCTTGTTCAAGTAAAATGAGGAAATATCCTTGCGCGAGTAGGATAAACCCCAAGGTTAACCATCCCGAAAGCGGCTTTAATTGCAGAAAAGAAATGACCAAAAGAATCAGTAACAAGGCGTTTGCCGGACTCGTGACACCGCCGCTTTGACTGAGAGCTATGACCCAAAGAATGGCCAGCCCAATGACTTGCGCGAAGGTCGTTCCTTTGGTTTCACTTACAGTCGCCACGGCTGTCAGCACCGTGAGGAGCGCTAACATCAACCAAAAGTAGTTAATCGCCTGTTGCTCAGCCGGACGATAAAAAAATGCACTGCCAATAAACACTAGCATCGTCACAACGTACAAAAACTGAATATACAGCTTCGTCGCCTGTTGCTCTTTGCGCATCGCCCCAAACCTTACAATTGTTATAAACCCTCTCCTCTCTTTGTACCAAGAACCCCAGCCTTTTTCTACACTTACGTTTCCGGCTCGGAGCCGTAATTGCCTTTTCGGCTCCGAGCCGGAATGTGGTGGCGGTGGGCGAGGGGGACAAAAAACGCCCTGAAGGGCGTTTTTGCGGCGATGCAGTTAGAATCGCATGGTGACGGAAGCACCAACGCTGCGGCCAGGTTCAACCCAAAGCGGTAAGTATGGGTCATTAGCTGGACGCTGCCGCGAGCCGCTGTGACGCCAATAGGTTTTATCCGTAAGATTAAAAACACCCACGGTGACCGACCATGTTTCATTCGGAAACCACTGGCTTACCCAGTCGACTGTAGTATAACCAGGCGCTGAAAACAGCTCAGTGCCGCTGGCGTCAACGAGTTCTCGTTGGCCACGACTCGCCTGTACAAACAAGCGACTTTCCCAATGCATACTTGGTAACCAAGCGAATTCGAGCGTCGCCCGCGCTGGTGCAACTTCACTCAGATGACGGTTGTCCTCGCTCGTTGCACCTTGCTCATAACCGCGAGTAACTTCGGCAGCAACACTCATCTCAAAGTGATTACCTAAGTGTTGGCGAACGCGCATTTCTGCGCCTTCAATGCGGACACGATCTCGATTTTGCGATTGAAACACGAGCATACCGCGCGTTGGGTCGAAACCTAAAGCTGCACGTGTCTCGATAAAGTCTCGGTAATGATTACGGAAAACGACCACTTCAACTTGGGTATCAGCATTATTCCAACGTAAACCGGTTTCTAAGGTCCGGCCTTTTTCTGATTTCAAATCCGGATTTGGAATCGCGACCAAGTTCATCATCGGCATATACAAGCCAATATTCACATCCGAGAACGGCGGTGCGCGGAAGCCTTCCGCATATTGCACAAACCAGTCGAGGTTGTCTTTCATCGGCCACAACAGCCCTAACTTTGGCAACCAATGGCTTTCGCTCAGGTCAGTCACCTCGGTGGTTGGGAACACACTGCTGTATAACTCGTCGGCTTTCGAATTTAATTTGTAGTATTCGTAGCGCAAGCCCGGACTCAATGTCGGTCCGCCTTGCCACAGCTGGATTTCGTCATGAACATAGACGCCAAGCTCAGTCACCTCACTGTGAGGAAAATCGCGCAGCGGAAAACGCTCACCCAAAATAACCTTGGTTGTCGAACCGTCGACTAAATTGGTTTGCAAGCCGTCACGACGGTCCGCAACCTGCGTCTTAATTAACTCAAAGCCGTAACCAAGTCGCTGTTTGAATCCAGCAAGGTGTATATCATTTTCGAGATCGCTGCCCACTCCCCAGGTCTTTTGTTGGAATTCGAATTCACGTGCAATCGAAATAGGTACGGGCGCTGCCTGCCGTTCCTCATACGTGTCTTGTTGGGTGTTGCTCATTTGCCGCCAAACACGCCAGTTGCCGCGATCAATACCAGCGATATTCTGGAAATGTTGGTCGATCACAAAGCGCCATTGCTCCCGCGTGTCATCGCCTTCCATCAAGGTGGTCATCGCAAAGCGACCCTGCCCGAGCAAAGCGAGAATATCACTCTCGCGCTGTTCTTCCTGGCTATCGAAGCTGATCCGCAGGCGCGTGCGTTCTGTTTCTTTGGCAAAACGCAAAAGAATCGCATCTTGCTGTTGGTCGAGTTGGTCTTGCACACTCGGCGAGTTTGGTAAATTCGGTTCACCGGAACGCTGCTGTGCGCCAGCAATCAAGAAACTGTAGTCGCCTTGCTGCCAAGCCGTTGCTGCAGTCGCCCGGTAGCGATCTCGGTCACTGTGACCACTGACGTTCACCATGCCACCAAAATTGCCATACTGAATAACATCGTCGATATCGAGCATGGAAAATGCAACGACACCGCCCAACGCTTTACTGCCGTACAAAGTTGACGCCGGTCCACGCAGAACTTCGACCCGGCTAATCAGGCCCAGCTCAGATAAACCGCGTCCGGTATCAGAAAAGTTACCAACGCTAAAACCGTCACCAACGGGAACATTATCAATCACGATTGCACTACGATTGCCGCCAATACCGCGAATGGTAAAGCCACCATGACCAAAGCGTGAGCTGCCTTGGTCAATATCAATTCCTGGCTCATAGCGAATTAAATCAGCAACATCGAGTGCGAGCTCCCGCTGCATCCGGTGTTCATCAATCACAGTCACCGTACCTGTCACTTCACTTTGTTGACGAGCTTGGCGGTGAGCCACAACCGTGATCACTTCATAGATATCCGCCGACACTTCCTCAGCGTGGGCGATCAATGGAGTTGTGAAAAAAAGCGCAGAAGCGATAGCAAGTGCAATAGAAGCGGGTACAAAAGAAACATCAGAAAGCTTGTGCATTGGGGGGCATCCAATTCCGAGAGCTGAGGGGGAACCGGCCTAGCAAACTAGGCCGGGGTCTTACTTCGTTTACTACCGTGGTCTTAGTAAACTTCGTTACGTGTGTTGTAGTTATTGAACTTACCAGTTGGCGTAATCATCCGTGGACCTTTGATGACGTGCTTCAGCGTCCGCGTCTTGTCATCAACCACGACAATTGCCGACTCTTCTTCCATACCACTCCAAACAGAGAACCAAACTTCAGTGCCTTGTTTGTTGTATTCAGGCTGAACAATCCGTTTCGGGCCAGGGCCTAAATCAGCCCACTCTGCGATTGGCAGCACGGTATAGCCCGCATCGAGGTTGTTGATATCAAATACCGCTACCGATTGACTAATTTCAGCTTCCGGGTGGAATGTAGTATCTACCCACAAATTGGTAGACTTCGGATGTGATTTCACAAAGAGTGAACCACCACCTTGACCTTGCAATACCTCGACCGCTTTGAACGCATGGTCTGGGTGATTGTCTGGGTCAGTGCCAATCAAAGTGATATCCGCATTACCTAGCGCACTGGTAATCCAGACTGGGCCATACTTTGGATGCTCAATATTGGCACCACGACCTGGGTGAGGAATCCGCTCAGCTGGAACCAAGGCTTTCAAAGTCCGCTCTTGGGCGTCAATGACCGCAATCTTGTCCGACTCATTAGCTGCAGTCATGAAATAGCGGCCGCTGCGATCCCAACCACCATCGTGCAAGAATGGTGCTGCATCAATGGTAGTCACTTGCAATGCGTCAATGTTTTCATAGTTCACCAGCAAGATTTTGCCGGTCTCTTTGACGTTGATGATGAACTCAGGGTGCTTGTGCGAACCAACAATGGCGGCAACACGAGGCTCTGGATGATACTCTTGCGTGCCAGTCACATAACCGCGCGTAGAAACGATTTTATGTGGCTCTAAGCTTTCGCCATCCATCAAGACATAGTGCGGTGGCCAATAAGCGCCAGCAATCGCAATTTTGTCTTCGTAGCCTTTGTAGCGTGAGTTCTCAACCGAACGCGCTTCCATACCGATTTTAATTTCGGCAACCACTTGCGGCGGATCCATGTACAAGTCGATTAAATCAACCTTGCCGTCACGACCGATGGTTGAGAAATAACGACCTGAGCTTGATGCTCGGGAAATATGCACCGCATAGCCGGTTGGAACATAGGAGATCACTTCATAACTATCGCCATCGATAATCGCAACTTCACCCGCATCACGCAGTGTGACGGCAAACATATTATCCACATCGTAGTTATGCTGTGGTGTTGCTGGACGATCTTCCGGTGCCACGTGAACAATCCACGAGTCGCGCATTTCTTTCATGCCCCACTCTGGTGGTGTAGGTGGTTCGTGCTGTAAGTAACGCGCCATCGCATCGATTTGCGCGTCGGTTAATTCACCTGAAGTACCCCAGTTTGGCATACCCGCTGGTGAACCGAACGCGATTAACGCTTTAAGATAATCTGTTCCTTTCGCTTGCGTCAGGTCGGTAGTCAATGGTAAACCCGTTGCGCCTTTACGCAATACACCATGACAGCCCGCACAGCGCTCGAAATAGATTTGTTGTGACGAAGCGAATTCTTCTTCAGTCAGATCCGGAGCGCCCGGAGTCACCACCATTGAGCCGCCTTCAACCGGTGATGGCGCGCCCTTGTAAGAGACTTCTGCAGCAGTAGCCGTGCCGTGCGCCTGACCACTCGCACGATCCGTTAAGCCACCACCCTCGCGCACGGTTTTTACTTGTGCTGCGGTAATTTCAGGACCACTATTACCCCAGCTATTGAGGACATAATTGGAAATGTTAGCGATTTCCGTGTCGTCTAAATGAGCCATTGCTGGCATCACCGCGTTATAGGTAATACCGCCGACTTCAAGTGGTCCGGAGACACCTTTGAGGATTGACTCAACAACACGCTCTGGCTCCGCTTTCAAGTTCGGGTTGTTCGCCAGCGGAGGGAATGCCCCGCGCATCCCCGAACCATCAGGGCGGTGGCAAGCGGCACAGTTACGCTCGTAAGATTTCTTACCTGCTTCCATATCGGCGGCTGCGGCTGTTCCCGCGAAACCGCTGATAGCAAGCATGATGCCAGCAGCAGTGGCTGAGAACCATATTGGTTTCCGCCAAGCTGAACGTTGAGAAGTAGTTTTCATAAGCTTGTCCTCCAAGACAAGTGAATAACACCAAGTGAGAGCTGTTCACGAAGTCAGTTTGCGGTAAAGTAGATCTCATCGACGCAGTGTTTTGCTTTTCCCTGGGGGGTGTCGCTAACCGACTTCTGTTCTGATGTCCTCACTGTAGCCAAATTAAGGCCTTATTACACGGGGGCTTCGGGAGTATCCCCTGCGGATCATAGGGTTAAAAAAATAACTAAAGGTGGGTAGTTCATGAGCAACAATTTAGGTCCGCAAAAACGTATTTTTATTACTGGAGGAGCGAGTGGTTTCGGTTATGCACTTGCGAATTACTACGCACAACAAGGTTGGCGCGTGGCCATTGGTGATATTCAGGAGGACCTTGGACAGCAGGCTCAGCAAGACCTCGCCCAAACCGCGCAAGATGCGCGTTACTTTCACTGTGACGTCACCCAAGAAGCAGATCTTCAACGCGTCGCCGATACCCTCTTGGAGGCATGGGGCGGGGTAGATTTGGTGGTAAACAATGCCGGAGTCGCCCAAGTCGGAGCGATCGAAACCGTCAGTTTAGAAGACTGGCAATGGATCATAAATATTAATCTGCTTGGCGTTGTACGCGGCTGCAAAGTCTTCACACCAATATTTAAACTGCAAAAACAAGGGCATTTTATCAATATCGCCTCGATGGCAGGACTCCTCGACGTGCCGAACATGTCGGCATACAACAGCACCAAGTCCGCAGTCGTTGCCTTATCAGAAACTCTGCAGCATGAATTGGCTCCCAGCAACATTGGTGTCACCGTCGTCTGCCCATCATTTTTCCGCACTAACTTAGGCCACTCGATGCGCAGTACTGTGCCTAATATGGACAAAACCCTCGACAAGTTGATGAGTAAAAGTGACTTAAGCGCCGATGACATTGCCCGCCAAGTCGCTGCTGCAGCTGCTCAAAAGCATTTCTACGTTTTACCTCATGCCACCGGGCGACGAATTTGGCGCTTAAAGCGCTGGCTACCTCGTGCACTTTACGCCAAACTGATGCAACGACAGTTCGCTAGCGTGGGAGGGAAAAAATGACCACAACCGCAGCGCTAACGCAATTATTTGCCGCCCAGAAAGAAGCATTTCATGCTGCGCCCTTTCCAGCAGCGCAAAAGCGCATTGAAAACCTCGAGAAGCTGCGTCTTGCGCTTTTAGAGCACCAAGAAAATCTCATTCAGGCCATTCAACAAGACTTTGGCCGTCGCTCCGCTGACGAAACACGATTGGCTGAGTTACTCCCGTCAGTTGAAGGCATTCGCTACGCGCAAAAGCGCGTGAAGCGCTGGATGCGCCCTTCGAAACGTAAAGTCGGTGCAGCATTTCAGCCCGCATCTGCGCGTGTCGTCTATCAGCCGCTTGGTGTGGTTGGCGTAATCGTGCCGTGGAATTACCCACTCTATCTTGCCATTGGACCACTCGTCGCTGCGTTAAGTGCAGGTAACCGTGTACTGATTAAAATGAGTGAGTACACACCAGCAACTGCGACCGCGGTGCAAACACTAATTTCACAGTGTTTCGCACCTACTGATGTCGCTGTCGTAACCGGTGACAGTGACGTTGGCATCGCATTTTCTGAGTTGCCTTTCGATCATCTCTTATTCACCGGTGGTACAAGTATTGGCCGTCATGTCATGCAAGCCGCCGCGAAAAATTTGACCCCGGTCACGTTAGAGCTCGGCGGCAAATCACCTGCGATTCTTGGCAACCCGCGTCACTGTGATCTTGAAGCAGCCGCCGAGCGCATTGCTTTTGGGAAAGCGCTGAATGCGGGGCAAACCTGCGTAGCGCCGGACTATATTCTTTGCCCGGAGACACAAGTTGACGCACTCGTCGATGCATTGAAGTCGGCCTTTTCACGCATGTACCCGAGTTTTCGGGACAATCCAGATTACAGCTGGATCATCAACGATAAGCAGTTCAAACGTTTGCATAATGTCTTACAAGACGCCATTACGCGTGGTGCTGATGTGCACAGTATTAACCCGAAGAATGAGACGTTTGAGTCGACGCGCCTCATTCCACCCACCATTGTCAATAAAGTGACGACCGATATGGACATCATGCAAGCGGAGATTTTTGGCCCATTATTGCCGATTGTTCCCTATCAGACGTTTGACCAAGCGCTTGCGCACGTGCGCAGAGGTGAACGTCCACTAGCCCTATACTACTTCGGTGAAGACAGCGACGAGCGGCGCCAAATTTTGGAACAGACGCATTCCGGTGGAGTTTGTTTTAATGAAGCGGTGTTCCATGTCGCCCAAGACGACTTGCCCTTCGGTGGGGTTGGCGCCTCGGGTATGGGCCATTACCATGCACATGAAGGTTTTCTCACCTTCAGTCAGGCGCGTGCAGTGCTCACCAAAGGTCGGTTGAATAGCGCGAAGTTTATCTACCCACCCTATGGCGGAAAAATTTTACAGTTCATCTACAAGCTGTTTATTCGTTAAGGAATGTTCCCATGGGCCAAGTCATTTCGCTGAGTCGACGACGCTTTTTGCAATTTGGTATTGGCGGTGCACTCGTACTTACCGCTGCCGGTACTGGAGCACGCTGGGTTCAACGTAATCGTCGGCCTGCCGCGCCTGATTTTCTGCAATTACGGCAACAGGACATCCAGTTGCTCACGGCAATTTTGCCATTCTTGATTGGACCGCACCCCGCGTTTGCCGCTAATTTGCAGACAACCCTTGGTAACATTGATCGACTCTTGGCCCACAGTAGCCCAGCAAAACAAGCCGAATTACGCGATCTCTTCGATATGATGACATTTAAAGCAACCCAAGGGCCAACCACTGGCTATTGGGGCGACTGGTCTGCGGCCACCGAAAAGGACATCCAGAAGTTTCTGTTGCGTTGGCGGGACAGTCGCGTCGCACTATTGCGCTTTGGTTACCAAGGTCTCTGTCAGCTTTGCCACATGGCTTGGTATGGCACACCTGCGTCTTGGCAAGCGATTGGATATCCGGGGCCACCCCCGCTGCATCGGAGTCATCACTAATGCCGGTACCTGATTTATTTCGCCAAGGCATGCGCGATGGTTGGCAAGTCTTCGACGCCACACAAAGCATTCCAAACCTGCCTAAATTTGATGTCATCATCATTGGCAGCGGCGCCGGGGGAGGAACTGCGGCTGAAATTCTCGCGCTCGCAGGTCAGCGCGTGCTCATTCTTGAGGAAGGCTCGCTAAAAACCTCCCGTGATTTTGAAAATGATGAGCTGAAAGCTTACACCGAGATGTATCAGGAAGGTGCGTTACGAACCACGGCCGATGGCAGCATAAGCATTTTACAGGGACGCACCGTCGGTGGCACGACAACGGTCAATTGGACCAGTAGTTTCCGTACTCCCGAGTCGACCTTAGCAACGTGGCAACACGACTATGGCATTGACTACGCCAACACGAATACGATGACACCTTGGTTCGAACAGATTGAAAAGCGGCTCAATGTCGAGCGTTGGGCAATGCCACCGAATGCCAACAATGACGTGCTCCGCCAAGGTTGCGAACAGCTTGGCTGGCACTGGGATATCATTCCACGCAATGTTGCTGGCTGCTGGAACTTGGGCTATTGCGGCACAGGTTGCCCGGTGAACGCGAAGCAGTCGATGCTGGTTACGACCATCCCCAATGCCCTCAACCATCATGCGGTTCTTATTCATAGTGCCCGAGTCGAGCGGCTGGATATTCAAGGTGACAAAGTTAACGGTGTGTTCGTAAATGCCATGAACTCCTTTCTAACACGCAGTGATGGTCCCGGCTTCTATGTCAGTGCCAAACGCATTATTTGTGCCGGGGGTGCAATTAACACACCTGCGCTCTTGTTACGCTCAAACACACCTGACCCTTATCAAGTGCTTGGCAGTCGCACTTTTTTGCACCCCGTTTGCATGACCGCAGCTCAATTCGAGCAGCCAATTAATGGCTTTGCTGGCGCGCCACAGTCAGTTTATTCGGACCACTTTAACGAGATTCCGCAGGATCTGAGCCGGCTCGGCTACAAACTTGAAGTGCCACCAATGCAACCGAGCGTCGTCTCGGCGTTACTGGGAAATTGGGGCGTCGAAAACTGGTTGCGTATGCAACAACTGACTCAGAGCAACATCATGCTCGCGCTGATGCGTGACGGATTTCTGCCCGACTGCCAGGGCGGGCAAGTTCAGCTTCGTCGCAATGGCGATGCCGTTTTAGATTACCCACTGCAAGATAGCCTGTGGCGCACTGTTCGCCAAGCACTCCTGAATATGGCCAAAATTCAGTTTGCCGCGGGTGCACAACGCGTCATGCCGTTGCATACGGGAGCTGAGTATGCCGACTCGGAGTCTGCGCTCGTTCATATGCTCGAGAAGCTGCCTTATGAGCGTTTGAAAGTGCGTCTTTCCAGTGCCCATGTGATGGGCGGATGCCGAATGGGGCCAGATGCTTCACAAAGCGTGACACGGAGTGATGGCCGCCATCATCAGTTACAGAATTGCTGGATTTTCGACGGCTCGATCTTTCCAACCAGTGTCGGAGCCAATCCACAACTGAGCATCTATGCGTTTGTTGCGCGCTTAGCCACACAACTTGCTGAGCAATCGTAAATGACGACCGCATTAGCACAGACCAACAAGCCGAATCTGGCCCTAATGTTGCGCCAAGCAACTACTCAGGCGCACAAAGACTTGGAGCAGGCGCCGCTGCTAAGTCGGCTTTTACACCAAGATTTAAGCCAAGACGAGTACGCCGAGGTCCTGCAAACGTTCTACTCTTTTTATCAACCGCTTGAACCTGTGTTACAAGACAATGCGCCCTACCCCTACCATTCTCGCAGCGCAAGTTTGCTGCTTGATTTAGCCGAATTGCGCCAGTCGCCGCGACAGATTGGAAGCTCCCGTTTTGTTGAGCACTTGGTTCATTTACCGGAACGACGAAAAGAGTTGGCCGCATTTGCAACCTTGTATGTTATTGAGGGATCGACCAATGGCGGTGAAATTATAAGTCAACGTTTACAACGCACTAATCCGCAGCTCAACGCCCATTTTTTTAATCTTTGGCAACAACAACCAAGCGGCTGGCAAGCATGGCGCCAATGGAGTGCCGAGATTGAACAAAAAATTGATCTCAATCAGTTGAAAAATAGGGATTTAGATTTCATTATTACGCACGCTAATGCTACCTTTAGTGAGCTGATGCATTTATTTCAAAGTGAGAAAATCTAATCACTGAATTGCGTCAATCACCTCATAGGACATGTCGAATGAGCCAAGGAACTAGTGCCCAAATCGATAAAGAGCTCGGAGCTCTCATAGATGCGTGCGAAAAAGAGCCGATCCATATTCCACAGTCGATTCAGTCGTTCGGTGTCCTTGTTGTTTTGTCTCAAGATTGTAGTGAATGGGTTGCGCACAGCGAAAATGTGGCGACATTTTTCCCCCACCTCGCCGATATCGACATCTTTGCTGCCCGTCCCGCTGAGGCTTTGCCCGCTCCATTAATCGCCGACCTCGACAATGCGAATCAAAGTCAGCAACATACCATTTGGTCAATTATTGATGAACTCAGCTATTTCGCTTGGCTACAAAACGGACAGTGGGTAATTGAGGTCGAAGCCTATTGCTCGGACAGTCACAATTGGTTCGATCTTGAATTACAAAAAGGTCTCGACCGAATTAAATCGTGTATTACCCATCAAAGTTTGATTCAAGCGCTAACAACCATTACCCAAGCGTATACCGGTTACGATCGGGTCATGCTCTATCGCTTCGATGAAGACTGGCACGGCGAAGTTATTGCCGAAAGTGTGCGCGGTGAGCTGCAGTCGATGCTTCATCACCACTTTCCAGCCAGCGATATTCCGCCGCAAGCGCGTGCCATGTATCACCATAATCCGGTACGGATGATTCCAGACAGTCATGACGAGCCAGTGCCCTTGTTGATGCGTTCCAAGTATGCCGAGCCGGTAAATTTAAGTCGCGGCAGCTTGCGCGCAGTTTCGCCATTACACATGCAGTACCTGCGCAATTTAGGGGTTGCTGCATCCGCGTCGATCGCTCTGTTTGAAGATGATAAATTATGGGGTATTCTCGCCTGTCACCATAGTGAACCACGCGTGATTCAACCGCACCAGCGTATGCTGTTATTGCGACTCATCGAGTTTGCCGCCGAACGACTGTGGTTAATCCATTCCCGCCAAGTCGAACATTACATGCGCCGTCTCCACGATGCTCGCGCCGCACTGGCAGAGTCTTCGACAGTCACCTCTTCACCACACGACTTAGTACAAGAACATGCTGAATATTGGCTCGAGCTGCTGCGTTCTGACGGCCTAAGTTATTTACGAGGGGAGCGCTTAACAAGCATGGGTGAAGTTCCATCGCATCGAGAGATCACCGCGATAGTAAAATGGTTAGAGCAGAATAATGGCCACCAACTATTCTGGCATACGAATGAAATTCAGGAACATATGCCAGATGTCCTCAAACCCGATTCTCCGTTCGCGGGCATCCTCGCGATCCCACTGAAAATGGAAGCAGATACGTTTTCTTACCTGATTCTGTTTCGCAAAGAAAAACGCTTGACCCGAAAATGGGCGGGTACACCAGAGAAGATGCAAGTGGAAACTAAATCCGGCACCATGCTTGGGCCGCGCAAATCCTTCGGTCTCTGGGAAGAAGAAGTGCGGGGTAAAAGTCTTCCTTGGCGCAGCGCTCAACTTTATGCTGCCCGCGATATTGCCCGTGATCTCCTTATTGTTGCCGATGCCATGCAATTGAGTATTTTGAACGAACGTCTGGAGAAACTAGCAAGCTTCGACGACTTAACGGGTGTGTTGAATCGCCGCCGCTTAGAAGAACAACTGAGCGCCTCATTGAATACCGCTATCCGCTACCAACGTAGTTTTGGTGTGCTGTTACTCGACCTTGACCTGTTTAAGAATATCAATGACAGCTATGGCCATCACGTTGGTGATGAAGTCTTAATTAAAGTCTGCGAGGTGATTAACTCGAATCTAAGAGAAACCGATGTTTTCGGGCGCTGGGGCGGTGAAGAATTTATGATTATCGCACCCGAAACGAGTTATCCCGATACGGTTAATTTAGCAGAGCGCGTGTGCGCTGCGGTCGCCAATGCTGATTGGCAGGAGCTACCCGCTGTGACGGTCAGTATTGGCATTGCTCACTATGAGGACGATAACAAGTGGGATGCTATTTTTGAACGGGCCGACAAAGCGCTTTATCGAGCAAAGGCGAATGGCCGCAACCGCTGCGAAAGTAAACTTAGAATCCGATCTTAATTCGTTAAACGATCAAAAAGGTCAGCTGTTTTGCTGACCTTTTTTGTTCGCCGTGGGATTTACCAAAGCATGGGTTTGGCAACTGCCAAGTGGAAAATAAATAAAAGCTGCGCCACTGCCAACACTGCAGCTATGACCCGCACCTGTTTTGGCCGTTTTAGGTTCATGGCAAAGACACCAGCGATGATGTAACCAATTAACAAGACGATTTTCATCACCAACCACGGCAAACCAAATACCGGCAAATTAGCTAAGGCAATTAAGCTGACTGCCATCAGCAGTAAAATTGTGTCGTTTACATGGGGTAACCAACGCAATGGTGTTTGCCGCCAGCCGGTCTTTCCCAGCACATCAAGAACGAGCCGCAAAATAAATAAGAATGCGGTGATATAAGCCGTGAGCATGTGCACATGCTTAATGGGTAGATACATTTCCATTTGAGTTTCTCTCTTTTCACACTAAGTGATGGAAGGACATGAACAAGCAGAATAACCGCAACCAGTATAATAACGCAATCGCTTCTGCGGTTTACCAGTGACGCTGCGGCACTCTGGTTTTGTTGGGGTAATCACTTACCTCTTTAGGGTTAGCCGCTCACCAAAGCAGTTCAAAATTATCAGTAGAAATTAAACTTTAACCATTTAAAAACAATCACTTATTATAATAGAACTTATTAATACTTAAGGCACAATGCCATTCGAGCTTGTGGCAGATCAATGTCTGTTGTCAGCAAAATCAGTATACTCCTCGTTCGATAGACGTATAGGTAGGACTGGTTATGACAAACTTTCGTTGGGATCCCGAGCTCATCGCCCGCTATAACATTAATGGGCCACGCTACACTTCATACCCAACCGCTTTGGCACTGAGCTCACCATTTGCTCATGAGCGCGTTATTTCTGCGCTAGCCGCGGATGACCGCACGTTAAGTGTGTATATACACTTACCGTTCTGTCACAAGCTTTGTTATTACTGCGGCTGCAATAAAGTCATTACCCGTCATCAAGGGAAAGCAGACACCTACTTAGATGCACTTGAAAATGAAATGAAGCTGTATCAACCCTTGCTGAAAACCCGCAAGCTTGGACCATTACATTTAGGTGGGGGTACGCCGACCTTTCTAACCGAAGAACAGCTAACGCGGCTGATGGACATGCTAAAAAACCATCTTGGTTTAGTCGCCGATGGTGAGCATGAAATCAGTATTGAAATTGACCCACGCAGCTGCTCGCTGGAAAAATTAAAGCATTTGCGAACGCTCGGCTTTAACCGTGTAAGTTACGGTGTGCAGGACTTCGATAGTACGGTTCAAATTGCCATCAATCGCGTGCAAGACGATGAAATGATCGAAACGCTGGTACACAAATCACGCGAATATGGTTTTGACTCGATTAACCTTGATCTGATTTATGGCTTACCACACCAGCATCCCGAGAGCTTTCAACGCTCGCTCGATAAGGTCGTTGAATTAAATCCGGACCGGATCTCCCTGTTTAGTTATGCACATTTGCCCGCTCGGTTTGCTGCACAACGCAAACTTGATAAAGGTGCATTGCCCAGCCCAGAAATGAAACTGCAACTTCTTGAGATGGGGATTCGCACTTTCACGGCTGCGGGCTATCAGTTTATCGGCATGGACCACTTCGCTCGAGCCGACGACGAGCTCGCGAAAAAACAGCGTGAAGGGAAGTTACAACGTAACTTCCAAGGGTATACAACCCATGGTTCCGATGCGTTACTTGGTTTAGGGGTTTCCTCGATTAGCCAAATTAACGGTGTTATTTGGCAAAACGAAAAAGACTTGCCCGACTATTATCAAGCGATCGAAGCCAATCAGTTACCAGTAGTAAAAGGCGTCAGCTTAACCCACGACGATCAAATCCGCGCGGATCTGATTGCCGAGGTCATTTGTCACTTCCGACTCGACATTAAGCAATTTGAAAGTAAGTGGTCACTTACATTTAAGGACTATTTCGCCGATAGTTTCCCCCGACTGGCGCCCTTTACCACGGATGGCTTAGTCTCACTCACCGACAATGAACTCGTCGTGACCGATCTTGGCCGGCTATGGGTGCGCAGCATTTGCAGCACGTTTGACGCCTATTTACTCGACGGTCAACAAAGTTACTCAAAGGTCGTTTAAGTCGCGCACGACGAAAAAAAGGGCTGCAATGCAGCCCTTCCCGTCGGTGTTATTGCGACGAAGCCCCCTACTGACATCCGCCACAGCAACGACCGGCAAGTTGCTCTTCCGGTACAAATAGTACGCGGCTTTCTAATTCAATATGCTCACGCAAATCCTGCACTAACTCAGCAAGTAAGTCATACAAGGCTGTCCATGTGCCACACGCACCCACTGGCAAGGTTAAATTATTGGTTATTTTTTCGATGTGCTGTAACGCTAACTCATGTTCATCATGCTCGCTTTCCATGACCATAATCGGCCCTTGTGGATAGCTGGCCGTTGACAGCATTGGGAACAGGATTTGCTCTTCCTTCATCATATGGCTTTCCAGTTCCTGAAACATGTCGCTTAAATGTTCAGCAAGCCCCTCTGGACAATTCGGATCACCCGCATGAGCCTGCTCCACACGTCGTGCAAGTTGAATTGCTTGCGGAAGCTGCTCGCGGTGCAACGCATGGTAGCGCTCGAGAATGAATTCAATCAGTTCGTTGTTATCGGCTTTTTGCCATTGGTGTAATGAGCGACTCATGAGTGACTGGGTAGCGGCGGAAAACTGCATAGAAAACTCCTCGGTTCAACCTAAATAAATTTAAAGAAAGCTTATTCAGATGCTTTGCAAGGCACGTGCCAGTTTGAAAGTTATCCACAGCAATGAGCGCCGACGTATCATTTAATCAGGTCAACTCGGAAGAGGTACTCCTTGCGAGGAATACAGGAAAACACCGGCCCATGGTACCTTTCACCCATGTTGTTCTGGGTACTATTTACCTCGCCAAGGTTGAAACCACCATGATCCAATCAAGTCTTCTTGCCGACCTCGTCACCAATCAGCCAGGTCCGGTGCGCTTACAAAAATTAGTCAGTACCCTGAAAAGCTATTTTGCCTGTGGTGCCGTGGTATTACTTCGCAAGGAAGACGATACGCTCACGCCGGTGGCGAATCATGGCTTGGTGAAAGAAGCTTTTGGCCGCCACTTCGAACTTGCCAAACATCCGCGTTTAGCCATGCTTTGTTCCGCACGCCAAGCAATTCGCTTTGAACCGGATAGTCCACTTCCAGACCCGTACGACGGCTTAATCGAAGCACTACCCGGTGAGCAATTGGCCGTTCACGACTGCATGGGCATGCCATTATTTATTGAAGGTGAAACTTGGGGAGTTGTCACACTCGACGCCCTAACACCAGGTACCTTTAATGAAAGTCATCGGGTGGAGCTGCAAAGTTGCGCCATCGTCATGGAAGCCATGCTGCGTATGACTCGCCTCGAGCAGGACAACAAAGCACTACGCCAAGGTCGTCAAGATGAAGCGCAAATGGAACGAAAGCTCCAAGCAGAAGCGGGAATCATCGGCCATAGCCAAGAAATGACCTCGGTTTTGGACGAGCTCAATGTCGTCGCTGACTCAGAGCTGCCGGTCTTGTTACTGGGGGAAACTGGGACAGGTAAAGAGCTTTTTGCTCGCCGACTGCACGCGTTGTCACCACGAGCAAAGAAGCCGATGGTTTACGTTAATTGCGCGGCTTTACCAGAAACCTTGGCCGAGAGTGAGCTATTTGGTCATGCCAAAGGCGCGTTTTCGGGCGCTGCCAGTGAACGACAAGGCCGTTTTGAAAGCGCCGATGGCGGCACTATATTTCTCGATGAAGTTGGCGAATTGCCGCTAAATATCCAAGCGAAATTGTTACGTGTCTTGCAAAATGGCGAGGTGCAGCGCCTCGGCACGGATAAAACACGGCATGTCGACGTGCGGATTGTTGCCGCCACCAATCGAAAGCTACGCGAACAAGTCAAAAGCGGTGAGTTTCGGGCCGATCTTTATCATCGACTTTCGGTTTACCCACTGCATATTCCGCCATTGCGTGATCGTGGCAACGATATACTATTACTCGCTGGATTTTTCCTCGAACAAAATCGCACGCGGCTCGGTTTTCGTAGCTTACGGATCGCTGAATCCTCCGAGGCTCTGTTATTAAATTACCCATGGCCCGGCAATGTTCGTGAACTTGAACATGTCATTAGTCGGGCGGCAATCAAAGCACTGAGCCGCGGCGTCGTCCGCTCCGATATTGTCACCCTCACCCCTGACTGTTTTGATGGACTCGGCACAGCGCCGTCCGCACTCATCCCTGAAGAGCTGCCGCAAGCTGAATCAGGTAAAGAGTTACCAAATCTAAAGTTAGCCGTCGAGCAAACTCAGCGTTCACTCATTCGTCAGGCCCTGCATCGCACCGACCAGTCGTGGGCACAGGCGGCGCGACTACTCGGAATTGACGCGAGTAACCTGCATAAGCTGGCGACACGCCTTGGTCTCAAGGAGAACACTCGCACTTCCGCAGCTAGCAAAGAAGGAAGCGCATGATCCTACTGCGACGATTTCTCTGGCGCTTATTGGCCATTGTCTCCTTAAAGTTGGCCGTGCTCGGGATCCCCTTACCGGGATTACCAACCGTACCCTTTGTGCTGTTAGCTGCTTGGGCCGCCGGTAAGGGGTGGCCTGAGCTCGAAGACTGGTTACTCAGGCATCCACGCTATGGGCAGAGTATTCTCGCTTGGCGTCGCGAAGGAGCAATCTCGCGGAAAGCAAAATGGATCGCGACTGGGATGATGACTCTAAGTCTTATCCTGTTATTTGGGTCACCGGCACCCGCACTGTTGAAATACCTATTGCCGCCTTTTCTCACTGCAGTTGCCTTCTGGCTTTGGCGTCGTCCCGAGCCTGTGGCACAATCAAGTTAGATGAATCTCGAATAAGTCTTGGAGTCTTTATGTCGAAACCCATTCAGCCCATGTCTGACCAACAGGCGTTGCGTTATTCGCGTCATGTCATGTTGCCGACCCTTGACTTCGCTGGACAAGAGCGCATTCTCGCCGCTCGCGTCGCAATCGTCGGCATGGGTGGTCTCGGCTGTGCCGTTGCACCGTATTTAGCGGGAAGCGGTGTCGGCGAATTGATTCTCATCGATAACGATCGTATCGAACGCAGTAACTTGCAGCGTCAAATTCTTTTTCGTGAAGGCAATATTGGTGATTATAAGGCGGAAACCGCCGCAGAAAGCTTGTGTGCCTTAAATAGCGAAGTGAAAATCAAATCCGTCAGTGAGCGTCTTACGCCGGAAAATATTCAGTCTGTGCTTGCCAATAGCGACGTCGTTGTTGATTGCAGCGACAATCTAGAATCTCGCAATTTGCTCAATGCATTTTGCTGGCAACACCACATTCCCCTAGTATCTGGCGCTGCGATCCGCTTTGAAGGTCAAGTCGCCGTCTATCCGATGACAGAGGATACGCCGTGCTATCGCTGCTTTAGTCGGTTATTTGGTGAACAACAATTGACTTGCATGGAGGCTGGCGTTTTCTCACCTATCGTTGGCGTTGTTGGCACACTGCAAGCCGTTGAAACTCTAAAGTTAATTGCGCACGTCGGTGAGTCATTGAGTGGCGCAGTCCTACTTTACGATGGCGCTCACGCAACGTGGCAACGCGTTACTCTGACGAAGTCACCGGATTGTTCGGTATGCGCAAGTCCGCGTGCTTAGCCGGTTGCTTTTTCAAGCCAATCTGCTCGTAAACATATTCCAACGCATGGAATGTATCCGCTAAGGTGCAATTTTCTTGATCCTGCTTCTTCAAGCCCAAACGGGTCAGCTCAATGTGCCACGTTGGCTCGACGTCGGCTTTCTTCAGTGTGTTTTTTACACAAGCAAGCGGACAGCCGTCTAAAGCAATAATTTGTCGGCCTGAACGCGCGGTTTTTAGTAGGGGACGGACGCCACCGCCAACACCGGCGATACAGGACATTTCTGCGACCCCTTCACGACTCATCCAGACCGCGATATCGTTAGCCAGTTGGGCAACGTTCGAGCAACCTGAACACGAATAGACCAAAGGCTTCTCGACCACGGTCATCTTCGGCTCCACATTTTCAACCTGTGCCATCGTGCACTCCTCCGTAGATCATCCGCTGCACGTTCAGCGCTTTGCGGACTATGGGGAGAAGTTTAGAGCGTCCAAGAAAATCCGGATTGATATGAATCAAATCACAGAAAAGAAAAAACGCCTTACCTCGAAAGAGTCAGGCGCTTTTGATTTACATCATACTATTGACGGTTTTTTAACCAGGCCGACCGTCTTCTCGTGGTGTGGTCAAGACTGGGAAATACACCACAATATAAAATAAATAAGCCACCACCCATGCACCAATCGCCACGTTATACCAAGTGAGTGGGAAACCAGGAAGCAACCAACCGGCAAAGATACGAAGCAAAGCAGCGACAATCACCAGCACAAATGCGACCGTCATAATTGCTTTCGGTTGCAATAAACGCCCAGTGTGGCCGAGCGATACACGTGCCATCATCGCCAAAATCATCACTCCCATGGCACCTGCGGTTAACGCGTGTACGCCGGTACTGACGCTCACCGAAAACCCTGCGTAGCGCAGAGCAAAGAGCGCTAATCCAAACGGAATAAATGCAACTGCAATATGCAGTGACCAAAGCAAAGGTACCTTAAACGTCACCCAAAAACGCACACGGACAAGGCGAATCAAGTTCACCGCCGCGGCAAACGCAAACAAGGCTGACATCGCCAATACCGGAATATGCGGTGTTAATAAGAAAAAGTGTAAGGCAAATATGAGCCAAAGCGAGCCGAGTGCGAGTTTATCCAGTATCGGCGCAGGTGCAACCCGAGGAGTGCCGGTGCCGTTGGCGGTGAACATGGGCAATACTCGGCCAGATACAATCGCCATGATGAGCGTAATCAACCACACGGCATTCATACTGCCGTGCTGGATAAACTGGAATTGCCCCCAAATTACACCAGCATGCATCAGTGCATTACAGACGGTAAGGAGCAATAAAACCGGCACAAAGAACAGGTTACGAGTTTGCCCAGCCTTCATCACAATCACAGCAAACATCAGTGCAGCAAGCGGCAAGAAGGCTAAGTCGACGATAGCCACCAACCAAACCGGCAAGCCGCCACCGAACAACATCAGTAATCGACCAGCTAGCCAAACCGCAGTAAGAATAAATAGCTCGCGGCCATGCGTAGCGCGCATGCCCGTCCAGTTCTGCACCGCAGTGAGAAGAAACCCAACAATGATTGCAGCAACGAAGCCAAAGATCATTTCATGTTGGTGCCAGAACATCACATTGTAATAAGGCGTTAATTGGATTGTACCTGAAAGCGCCAAGCCCCATAGGACCATGGCGATCACGCTAAATAGAGCGCCAAATAGGAACATTGGCCGAAACGCTTGACGCAGTAACGGCGCTAATGCTTGTTCCTTGGCTAAATCTGTAATTTGCATAACGACGTTCCCCTTGATTTGTCGCTTACTGTTCTTGATAAAAGTCGTGCGCTTGAGCGGCTGCGAGTTCTTTACGATAACGTTCAGCGCGCATGGCAAAAAACATTACCGTCATACACACAGCTAACACCGCGTAGAGCACCATGAAGGCACCACTACTAATACCAAGCAAATCTTGTGCCACACCGAACAGTACCGGCAACGTGCAGCCACCTAAACCACCAAGTGCGGCGACAATTCCACCCACAGATCCCATCTGTTGTGGGTAATGATTGTGGATAACTTTATAAACGCTTGCGCGGCCGAGTCCCTGAGCAATGCCAATGACAAAAATTAAGCCGGTAAATAACCACACATTAATTTCCACCGACAGCACCACATCACGCTCGAGGCCATGAATGGTCATGGTTGTCGGTGGATAGCTCAAAAAGAACAAACACACTAAACAAATCCAAAACACACTCCAATTGACCAACTGCCCACCATAACGATCTGCGAGCCAGCCACCAAGCGCGCGCACCATGCTCGAGGTCGTCACAAAAAACAACGTAAATGCCATGGCTTGCTGGAAATTCAGTTGATAGGCACTCATGTAGTAACTTGGCAACCAAAGAATCAGGGCTAAGAAACTACCAAAGACAAAATAGTAATAGAGGCTGAACCGCCAAACCCGGAGATCTTTTAACGGCCTTAATTGGTCACGCCAAGCCGGTTGGAACTTCGGGACGTAACTCGGCACTTTCGGTGCCAAAGCCATAAAAACCAATAGCATCAGTAATAGCCCAACCGCGTAGAACGGTCCTGTCCATTGCCAATCAAGTCGCATGACCAATAAGGGTAAGAGAATAAACGAGATGGCTGCGCCTGCATTACCGGCGCCAAAAATGCCAAGTGCAAGACCCTGTTGCTGGCGTGAGAACCAATCCGTCACATAGCGAATACCGAGCGTAAATGAGATACCACTCAGCCCGATCCATAAGCCCACCCATAAAAAACCAGCGTAACTTTCAATAAATGGCAGGATCAATAACGACGGAATGGTGATCACCATCTGCCAAATCCACAAGGTCCGAGCCGACCAATATTCCGATAAAATACCAACTGGAATTCGTAGTAAGGCACCCGAGACGATTGGCGTCGCGAGTAACAAGCCGAGTTGTGTGCCACTAAGCTCAAGTTGCGCTTGGATATCAATACCGAGCACCGCGTAGATAATCCACACCGAGAAATTCGCTGCAAATGCTAATGTGGCTAAAGTGAGCGCTCGCCAAGCACCGGGAAGGGTCGCATCCATTAATTTATCCTGCCTCTACATTGGCTATATGATAATGATTTTTACCTGTATTCGCTCCAACCACAAGGAATACCTCTACAGCTCTCAGCTACCACCTTTTCTGATACGAATTACTTATTTGGGAGTACTTGCTGCGCAAAACATCGGTCATGTAGCGAATTGCCAACTACCCCTTTTTAGATACTCGATGAATTTCTAGCAATTTTCGTCCAATCGCCTTCTTGATGTAGATCAAGCAAGCTATGCCTATACCTAAAGACAATGCACTCAGAATAAACCCCTACTTGTAATGAGGTCATCATGTCGTCTGCTACTAGCTTAAATTTGTTTCGCTTCAGCGATCCAAAAATAAAGACGCTGCATTTAACTTGGTTCGCGTTCTTCCTCACCTTTGCGGTGTGGTTTGCCCATGCGCCCTTGTTATCATCAATTCAAGCTTCCCTCGGTTTAACCGACGCACAGGTGCGCGCGCTGTTAATCTTGAACGTCGCCATTACCATTCCGGCCCGCATTATTGTCGGCATTCTCGTGGACAAATTAGGCCCACGCCTGATTTATTCCGGCTTATTAATCATCTCCGCCTTTTTGTGTATTGGCTTTGCCTTTGCCAATACCTACAACAGTTTAGCGATTTTCCGCTTTTTACTGGGCTTTGTTGGCGCCGGGTTTGTTATCGGTATTCGCCTAGTTAGTGAATGGTTCCCTGCTCATCAAGTCGGCACAGCCGAGGGCATTTATGGCGGTTGGGGTAACTTTGGTTCCGCTGCTGCGGCAATGACCCTGCCTGCACTCGCATTGGCATTTGGTGGCGACGATGGCTGGCGTTACGCGATTGCTCTCGTCGGTATTTTGTGTGGTATCTACGGCCTTATTTTCTACAAATTAGCGCGCAATACCCCGAAAGGATCCATTTACTTTAAACCGAAAAAATCAGGCGCCATGCTCGTTTCTTCATGGGGCGCTTTATGGGCACTGATTCTCATGAACATCCCCATGTATCTTGCCCTTGGATTACTCGCATGGCGCTTAGCCCCGGGTGGTGTCAATCTGTTCTCCGAAGCCACCATGTATATTTTTTGGGCTATTCTCATTGCCGTTTTTATCTACCATACGTGGCAAACTTGGGTGATTAACGCCGAACATTTACGTGACGGTGTGCCTGAACTGGAGAAATTCTCGTTCAAACAAGTCGGTATCCTTAATATCGCGTACTTTGCGACCTTCGGCTCCGAGCTCGCGGTCGTCTCCATGTTGCCACTGTACTTCTTACAAACTTTTGAGGGCTTGAACCCTGTCACCGCAGGTTTGCTGGCATCCGGCTTTGCCTTCATGAATTTGGTTTCACGGCCCATGGGCGGTTGGTTCTCGGATCGTTACGGACGCCGTCGCACGCTGATTATCATGATTTCCGGCTTGGCGGTTGGCTATTTTATGATGGGTTTAATCGACAGCAACTGGTGGATTTTAATTGCCGTGCTAGTCACCATGGGCTGTTCTTTCTTCGTTCAAGCGGGAGAAGGTGCCGTGTTTGCCATGATTCCGCTAATCAAGCGCTCGATGACTGGGCAGATCGCCGGTATGGCTGGCGCCTATGGTAACGTTGGTGCGGTGGTATACTTGACCGTACTCAGCTTTGTTTCCTACAGTGTGTTTTTCTATGTCATTGCAGCTTCGGCACTCATTGGTCTAATTGCGGTGTTCTTTATGGACAACCCGAAAGGCCACATTGCCGAAGTTATGCCAGATGGCACTGTTCACACTATAGAGGTAGGCCATAAATAAATGGATACACAGGCACCGGTAGCAGGGCCAGAGCAATCGCAGCAACTCAAGCTCGATTTCTACGTCCTCTGCAATGAAGGCGGTAAACGCGGCAACGAAGATGCAGCCGCCGCCTTGGTGCCTGAAACCAGCCATCTACTCACCTACAAAGGCGCTATTTTCGCCGTCGCCGACGGTGTCAGTAGCGCTGAAGCCGGACAAGAAGCCAGCACTACCGCAGTCCGTACGTTTATTCAAGACTATCCGAAAACGCCCGATACTTGGTCGGTAAGCCATAGTGCTGGGCAAGTACTGTCGACCATTAATTTACGGTTGTACCGTCACAGCCATGCCTTTGCCAATGAAATGAAAGGGCAGCTGTGCACCTTTAGTACGGCGATTATTAAGTCGCATTCCGCGCACATTTTTCATGTCGGTGACAGTCGGGTTTATCACTGGCGGCAAGGCCAATGCGAGCAACTGACGCATGACCATACTGCCCATCTTACGCAGGAACGGCATTTCCTCGCCCGAGCGCTGGGCATGGACAGCAATCTTCAACTCGACCACCAACGGATTAATCTCGAGACGAATGACAAACTCCTACTCAGCTCCGACGGGCTGCACGAATTTGTCAGTTTTGACGCCATTCAAACGGCACTGAGTGCCAACCTGACCGCACAAGATACAGTGCAAAACTTGTATGACCAAGCGCTGGCCAATGGTTGTGACGACAATGTCAGTATCATTGTCGTGCACGTCCAGCAGCTCCCGAATGAAAATATCGACGACTATCACGAGAAACTGACCAAGCTACCCTTTCCTCCAGCATTTAGTCCCGGCATGAAAGTCGACGGTTATGAAGTTGTGCGTGAACTATTTGCTAGTTCGCGCAGTCACCTTTATTTGGTCCGAGACCATGAAAGCGGCGCCGAAATGGTCATGAAAACTCCGTCGGAAAACTTCTCCGATGATACCGCTTATATCGAGCGATTTATCCGTGAAGAGTGGATCGGCAGTCGAATTGAAAGTCCATATGTGACCAAAATTATCCGCCAAAATCGGCCTCGGAGCTTTTTGTATTATTTGATGGAATATGTGGCAGGCGTGAATATGGAGCGTTGGTTGGAAATCAACCAACCCATAAAGCCAGCGCGAGCACTTCATATTCTCGAGCAAATTGCTGCTGGCTTGCAGGCTTTCCACGATTGCGAAGCCATTCATCAGGACTTAAAACCGGGCAACATTATTCTTCAGCAGGAGCCCGGCTCCGGTAAAGAATCCGCGAAAATTGTCGATTTCGGCTCAGTGTTTGTCGCCGGCGTTGCCGAGATTTTCATTCCAATTGACCAAGATTCAGTACTGGGTACGGCGGCATATTCGGATCCGCTCTATCTCACTGGTAAAAACTCGGCGATTCAAGGCGATGTGTACGCACTGGCCACCATCGCCTATGAACTCTTCACCGGCAAGCTGCCCTATGGCAGTAAAATTGAAGAATGCAAAACGCCAAGTGACTACGACCGCTTGCGCTATATCAGTGCTCGCAAAGCCAACCCAGCTGTGCCGGTGTGGCTCGACCGCGCCTTAGAAAAAGGCGTATCCTTCGACCTACAAGTACGCTACACCACACTCGCGAGCTTTCTCCGGGACATTCGCCAACCGAATCCAGAGTTTCTCCGTGACGAAGTGAAACAAAACACCCGTGGCAGCAGCTTACTGTTTTGGCAGCTGCTGTCCGGGTTTTGGTTTGTGACGTTACTGTTAGTGATTTACTTGTTTGTGCTCAATCGCGGGTAGCTATTTCGCTTTTGGACGAAATGGCTGAATCACGTTTTCGTCACACTCAAGGTAAGGCCCTTCCATCAAATCAATGCAATAGGGTACGGCTGGAAATACCGCATCGAGGCATTGACGAATGGCCTTCGGCTTACCTGGCAAGTTGATAATCAAACTCGCACCACGAAGACCGGCAGTCTGGCGCGAGAGAATCGCGGTCGGGACATACTTCAACGACTCTGTACGCATCAGTTCACCGAAGCCTGGCATCATCCGATCACAGACCGCCTCAGTCGCCTCGGGCGTCACATCGCGCTTGGCTGGCCCGGTGCCACCTGTCGTTACGACTAGGCAACAGCCATCCTCATCAACCATACGCTTGAGCATGCCCTCAATCTCCGGCTGCTCATCAGGAATCACTTCGTAAACAGGCTCCCACGCCGACGTTAAATAGTCATTCAACGTGGCAATAATTGCTTTGCCGGAAATATCTTCGTACACGCCGGCGCTGGCGCGATCGCTTACGGTCACAATACCAATTCGAGCTTGTTTCATCGTCATGCTTGTTGCACCATTCCTGCAAGTTGTAGCCAATAGCCATTCACATCGCCCGCGGGTAGTTTCACCGGAGCCGCTCCATGGCTATTGTCGCGAAACTTCTCGAGCCAGTCAAAGGTGCCTTCCGCTTGCGGGCTAATGCGGACGAGATCAACCAGTCCCTGCATCTGGGGTAGTTGGTTAATCAAATTGTAGCGGTCGCCCGACTGGGTTTGAATACCATTAAGCACAAAGACACTCTGGCCGTCTTGGCTGTCCACACGGCGTCCGTCTGGGTATTTAATACAGCACAGTTCACACTGGTCTTTATGCCGATTCTCCGAGCGGGCGGTAAAGCAGCGGGCCGACCAAGCCAGCGGCATGTGCCCAAACGCAAAGACTTCGGTTTCGAATCGGTCGCGCACCGCTTGCACCTCGTCATGGTTTAGCAGCTCTTGCAGCCAATCTCGCGAGAGCTCGACCGGCATGACCCAACGTTGCATGCCCATATCGACCAAACGTTTCACGCTGTGTTGGTTGTACACACTGATCGCCGCACCGGCGACAAACGGCAGACCATGCTCGCGCAGCAAGCGAATGGCACCGACATCATTGGCCTCAACAAGAAACTCACCATTATCACAATAGCGTTTTAGTTCACGCAGCTCCGACGGTGCCTCAAGTAGGGTCATGGTCGACAAACACACTTGTTTGCCGGCTTCGCGTAACTCATGGGCAATCGTCATGTAATCGTCGAGCTTGAGCTCACGACGCTTGCTACACACTGTCTCGCCGAGATAGACCACATCAACAGCGCTGTCCGCAGCCTGACGATAAAATGCCTGCATCGTTGCTTTTGGCCAAAAATATAGCACTGGCCCCAATGAAAATTGCATGGTTGATCTCCTATTTCCAGCTACGATGATAGGCACCGATCGTTGTTTGATTGCCTTCCGACAGTCCCGCGAGGACCCGATTCCAATCCTCCTTCACCTGAAAGCGAGCCGGGTCGTTCATGACCGCGTCGATGGCTGCGCGCCATACTTTCGTGATTTGCGCAACGTATGCCGGTGAACGCTGACGCCCCTCAATTTTCAGCGAGGCAATACCCTCTTTGTGTAACTCGGGTAAGAGCCCCAAGGTATTCAAACTGGTGGGCTCTTCGAGTGGATGATAGATCTCGCCATCGACGGCAAAGCGACCTTTACATAAGGTTGGATAGCCGGCTGTTTCCTCTGGCTGGAAGCGATCAATCAGCACACCGTTCAAACGTGACTCAAGTACGCCATCCTTTTCGTCCCAACGCACGTAAGCGGCTGGTGAGCAGGCACCGACCGTGTTCGGCGACTCACCGGTCATGTACGAACTTAAATAGCAGCGTCCTTCGGCCATAATACAAAGACTACCAAAGGCAAAAACTTCCAAATCCACATTCGTGGTTCGGGCTAGTGCGCGCACTTGGTTCATGGCCAACACTCGCGGCAGTACGACACGTTTTACGCCAAACTCTTGTTGATAAAACTCGATAGCAGCCGCATTCGTTGCCGATGCCTGTACCGACAGGTGAACTTCCTGTTGCGGGTAGCGTTCAGCGATGTAACTTAATACCGCCATATCGGCAACAATCAGCACATCAACACCCGCCTGAATCGCTGCATCAACTGCGGCGGTCCAACGCTGGAAGGTATCCGGGTGAGCAAAGGTATTAATCGCAACATGAATCTTCCGACCATGCTGATGCACATAGCGCACAGCTTCATGCAATGTTCCGGCTTCTAAATTGAGTCCGGCAAAATGGCGGGCATTGGTTTGATCTTTCAAACCAACATAGACAGCGTCAGCACCATGTTCGATAGCAGCCTTTAGCGCTGGAATACTCCCTGCAGGACATAACAGTTCCATAAAGGGCCTCATTGATTAATAAATTCAAAGTTAACAGTGACGGACGCACCTTAACCCAGACTTTCCGGCAAATAATTGATTTAGATTAACGCGGCGGCACAAACTTTTGCTACCTTTTAGGGGTTTTCGATTTTACCCAAAATTATTACGGAAGTGTTTGAATGTTAAACAAAAATAGAGTTATCCAGAAGGTGGTAGAAGACGCCCCAAACCTTGTCGCAAAAGGGGTAAAATTGGCGCCGTCGATGTTAACCGGTCATTCCTTGCAGTTCACCTTGAATCAGTTTTTCAAAACAGATCTGCAACAAGGGCAGCTTGATTTTCTGCGTAATCGAACCGTTAAAGTTGAAGTGCAAGATATTCAGTTGACCTTCATTGTGACGCTGAACCCGAAGCAAATGGCACCACGCCTAAAAGTCATCATGACGCCGCACGATGCCGATATTCTTTTTCGTGGCAATATGGATGATTTGTTTTTGCTGGTCACGCAAAAAGTTGATCCGGATACCTTGTTTTTCCGCCGTAAATTAATGCTCATTGGCGATACCGAGCTCGGTTTAGAATTGAAGAACTATTTAGACACGATCGAATTGCAAGAGCGCCTTCCGAAAGCGCTATATGAGGTTTCGGAAGCACTCGCAGAAGAAGTCCTATCGGGGCGTGAAGCGCGCGCTTAGCAATAATCCAAGCGTTCTGCGCAAAAGAAAAACCGCCCAGTGAACGCTGGTATACCAGCACACTGAGCGGAAAAGTCGTCAGAGAATCCGGAGCAATTCGCCCTGACGATTAAAAGCGAGAAAATTAGCAATGTTCCCACCTTTAATACTTTCGACCATCATTTTTAAAGGCTGCTCGGCTTGCTCAGTTGTTGGCGGAACGCCAATTAAGCCGCTCATACTCGCTGCGAAAGCGATATCCCAATCAACACCCGTGTGTTCAGATTCACGCAGCAATACGTCGAATTTTTGAATCTCTTCCGGCAGTTTATCGACGCAAAGCACTGGATTTAAATTGCCACCTTCACCACGTTGAAAGCGCTCTTGCTGCTCAGCGGTGGCCTTCTCTGGCATTTCAGCCTTGGTGAAGACCAACAATAAGCGTTGCGGTTCTGGCTGTTTTTGCGCTGCGTCAATAAAATCGTCATAACTACTTAACATGGTGCTGCTCCGAACAAAATTGATAGCTGCAGCTTACCACATTAACCTGCCCCTCTCTTTCCGCCAAAAGGGGAGGAAGCTCTCCCCTTTGTAGGTAGTCTTGAGTTGCTCGATTTCGGTTAACTGACTTTCTCGAGCGGCCCTTTTTCACCGACCTCGTTGCCAAACCGAGCATTCGCTGCAAGTTGATTGCGTTCACGATGATAATGACGTAACGAGTGTTCGCGGCGACGTCCTGCACTAAAAGCAGACACTCGTTTCAAATAGCCAATGACCCGCGTGCCATAATCAATATCATCGGAACCACAGTCTGAGCAGGCGGTTAGCGTGCGCTTATCGATATGCTCGCAATCGTTACAGATGGTGATTTTGACGTTGATGCAGAAGTAGTTACATCCGCTTGCCGCTGCAGCATTGAACAGCGCTAGATAGCCCTCAGTCGAGAGTTTTTCTTCTAGGTTTAAGTGCAATGCTGAACCACCGTCTAAGTACTCAATCAACTCGCGGCCATGCATGACAAACTTGTCCAATGAATTAATACTTTCATCTTCAACGGTATAGAAGTACGAGTTATAGCAATCTCGCGGCACAAAATAGCCATCTTTGCGATCCCATTTGGCGTTTTTGACGCCGAGATTCTCGGCCGGCACAAACTCCGTATTGAACATATAACCGTAGGTTTTTTTCGCCGCTTTGTTGGCGTCATAGATAACTTTCAAATGGCGTTGCACGAAGTCCTTATAGACTTGGTTATTACCCACTTGTATGCCCTGCGACTCAGCCGCTTCGGTCATACCGTTAATACCGATCGTGAGGAACTGTTTATCGAGGCTGATGAAACCTGCATCGTACACGGTAAGTAGCCCAGCTTCTTTGTATTCTTCCATTAACCGCCGATAAGCCACTTGGTATTTGTGTACCTTGTCGATCTCGACGGCCAAATCACGCCCATCTTGGACAAGGCGATTCATGTTCACGGTAATGACATTAATTGATCCGGTCGCCACGCCGCCGGCACCGAGAGTATAAGAAAATGTATTGTCGGCAATTTCACTGCGCAAGCGACAACAGGACGCCAATGAATCGGCACTGTCAGATAAATAAACGAAAAATGAACTTCCTTTCTGCATGTGGTTGGCCATGTCGTGCGCAAAGGATTGATCTTTGCAGCGACCGCTATCGGTTAACATTGCTACAGTAACCACTGGGAAAGTTAAAATGGTTTTATTACGTTCTTCATTGAACCAGTCTAAGAAGAAGTCTTGTAGTGCTGAAACTGATACCCAACTCGGCTTGCTGAAGTCTGGGAACACAAACTCGCCAAACATGCTGTCAAAATAGTACTGATCGTAAATTGAAATATTCCAGAACACACTTTGATAACCGCGTGCGGCTGCCGGTTGGTTTAACGCGTAAACCACATGTTGCAGATGGTTCGCAATTTCATGTCGGTGCGTGGTGAGATAGTCATCGCCATAATCTTTGCGAGCAAAGTAGTCGAAGTAAGTTAAAAACTCGACGGTAGCCACTGCACCAGCAAACTGCGAGCTTACCGCAAATACGAAATTGACGAAGGTGCCGCAGAAGGACTCAATGTGCTTCGGTCCTAACGATTCGCCCCCCAGCTTCGTTAGTCCGTCGCGCAAAAATGGATACATGGTGACCGAAACACAATAGGGTTTCAGGCTGGTCTCGTCATGAACATAGATTTCATGATTTTCAATTTGCCGAACGTACTCAGTAGCCAGTTCTGCGCCAAATAGTTCGGTAATCTTGCGACTCACCTGAGCACGGTTTACCTGGACGAAAAAGTCTTTCATCAGCTCCGCTTCCAAGGTCGCCACGTTCTTTTGTGTCACGTTCGCATTGGCATCCATTTTTGAGCCATCTGCGGCATTTTGGGCACTTAAATACTCGTCAATAAAGTCTAATTTGCCGTCGATTTGTTCTTTATTCATCCGTAACATGATGGATTCCCCTAAACAATTTTGTTGGTGTAGACCTACGGCAGAAAGCGGACATTCAGCAGTTCCCCTCGGCGTAAGTCGACAAAACGTTGGTTCGTTGTCGGACTATTTAGGCCGCCCCGCTCCGCTATCCACGGTCCCGTTTTTAAGTAATCTAAATGCTTGCGAAGATCGTTAGAAACATCCTCCAAGCCGGTGTATAGGCACGTTTTCAGCCCTGCCTGACGGGCCATCGCTAATAATTCGAGTAAGGCTTGCTGCTGCCATTCACCACCAAGAAAAACAACACAGGTGAGTAGGCCTTGATAGCTATCCAGTCGCTGTTGAAAATAATCTGGTGTCAGTAACGTGCCACTACCCTGCGGCCAAGTGTCGACACTATGGCAGCCTTTACAGCCGACTGAGCAGCCGGTAATGGTATAAGCAAGTGCTGTTTCGCCGGGCACTTCCTGCCAGACGACTTGCTCTTCGCTGTAGCGTAAATAACCGTTGGTATCCGCCATAACCCCATATCTTGTGTTGATTGTTCATTGTTAGCACAATATATAGTGGTTACAGTAGCGTCCTGCCAAATCCGCCCTTTGATCTAGATCAACGTTTTACGTCGATGAATTTTGCCCCTGAGCGCAAAGCCGCAACAGACAAGGATCCTTTACCTCGTCAGTGGTAATTGTGTAATTTGGGGGATTTTAAGACGCTCGGTTATAAGATGGGTAAGCGCGCCCGAGGCGAACTGATCGCTCGAGCGCTCATGGACTGGAAGTTTGAAATTAAAAGTTATAGCTCAGCATCAACCAAGCTTTAGTGGTATCGACCGCAAAGTGCTTGGCACGGTAATCCGCTAGCTTCAACTGAGCAGTGATTCCTTGAGCGAACTGATGATGAACCATTAGATTCCACTCCTCACCATACTGACGTGCGTTCCTGTCAGCAGAAAAATAGTGGTAGCCAACCACTAATTGCACCTTGCCGACTGGATGGTCAAGTTTAATAAAGTGATCCTGTAAACCATCTGCAGGTGTCACCAAGAACAAGTCAGTGAAACCTTGAAACGCATGTCGTGTCGCCAGTGGAGTTTGGAAAGCATTCTCACCGTTACCACCTAACCGCTCGCGCCCCAACTCCATGCCCAAGTTACGATGTTTCCAAGCCGCGCTGAGGCGACAAGTTCTTAGTAGCTGTTAAGCGCGAACGCAAGGTACTGGCGAGTGCATCTTTCAATGCATTGTCTTGATCAACATGTTCTAGTCGATAGCGTAGTGAAAGGTTAATCTCGTCTTTCGCTGTCATCGTCGTTTCAGATGCAAAACTTTGCGGTATCCAGGCAATAGCCGCAGCAACAGAGACCGCAACTAAAGTTAGCTTAGCAATGCCCTTTAGCTCTGTTCGTTTATTCGTCATTCGCAACCCCTCATTCGTCCGCCCTAGGCATCCAGTTCGCAGTTCTGTGTTGTTACTGACAGTTAGCGACTGCAATGAGCGAATTTTACAATATCCGTATTTTTTGCAGGGGAATTTAAAGAGATACACCAAGGGGAGTAGTTGAATTTACCGCGCTATGAGGATGCTCGTGGTGTTTTATACCAGCTGGGTATTTTGAACCCTATAAAGTTCAGGTGAAAACCACCAATGCATCCATAAGAAATGTTGGATTTAATTATATAACGTTGATTTATAAGGAATATTAAAAGCTGGCACACTTCCTGCTATCTCAACCATGCATCACTCGGATGATCCGGGGCGAGTTTAGTAAACGGGAGTAAGCACATGCTTAACAACAATCAACTCAAAGTAGGGGGCTGCCATGGGTGAATATAAAAAACTCTGGTGGACGTTAATTGCGATTCTAGCCATTACCTTTGGTATTTTGGGCTATTTCGGTAAAGAAGTGTATCGAGTGGCTCCGCCCATTCCTGATCAGGTGGTCTCCGCTCAGGGCAACCTGATCATGACCAATGAGACTATTCTCAATGGTCAAACCGCGTATCAGTCTGTCGGTGGTATGCAACTTGGTTCAATCTGGGGTCATGGTGCTTATCAAGCGCCGGATTGGACCGCAGATTGGTTGCGCCGTGAATTATTGGCATGGTTAGACCTGACTGCTCAGCAGCTCTATGGTGTCTCTTACGACGAACTAGACCCGCGCGACCAAAGCATGCTCCGTCATGATCTTGAGGTCGAATATCGCACTAATACCTATGACCAAGCGCGCGATGTGCTCGTTTTAAGCGACACGCGCTACGCTGCCATCCAACAAACTGCGGATTACTATATTCGTTTGTTTGGCAATGACCCAGCGTTCGAGCAAACGCGTCATAATTTTGCCATGAAGAATGACACGCTTCCATCCGAGCGACGTCGCATTGAGTTAACTCACTTTTTCTTCTGGACCTCGTGGGCTGCAGCGACCGAACGTCCGGATTCGAATGTGACTTACACCAACAACTGGCCACATGAACCTTTGATCAGCAATACGCCTTCAGCAGAAAACCTGATTTGGTCACTGGTCAGTATTATTCTCCTGATTGCCGGTGTCGGTGCTTTAATTTGGGCGTGGGCATTCCTGCGTAAGGAACATGCAGAACCGGTCGCACCGAAAAAAGATCCGATTAGCTTGGTTAAACTCACGCCATCTCAGCGCTCACTGGGCAAATACTTATTTGTTGTAGTCGCGTTGTTTACTCTGCAAGTCTTCCTCGGTGGCTTTACCGCTCACTACACAGTAGAAGGCAGCGGTTTCTATGGCATTGATACCACGCAAATCTTGCCTTACACCTTAGTGCGGACCTGGCACTTACAGGCAGCGATGTTCTGGATTGCTGTCGGCTTCCTTGCTGCGGGTCTATTCCTTGCTCCGATCATTAACGGTGGCAAAGATCCGAAGTACCAAAAATTAGGTGTCGACGTCCTATTCTGGGCCTTAATCCTCGTCACTGCCGGCACCTTCATTGGTAACTGGTTAGCCATTGCCCAAGTCATGCCTGAGCACTTAAGTTTCTGGTTCGGTCACCAAGGTTACGAGTACCTTGATCTTGGCCGCTTCTGGCAGGTTCTTAAGTTCGTCGGCATCTTACTCTGGCTTGTACTCATGCTCCGTGGCATGTTACCTGCGCTGAAGAAAGACGGTGACAAGAACTTACTCGTGTTGTTTATCTGTTCCGTCATCGCGGTCGGTCTCTTCTATGGCGCCGGCTTCTTCTACGGCGAACGCACGCACTTGTCGGTCATGGAATACTGGCGCTGGTGGGTTGTCCACTTGTGGGTCGAAGGCTTCTTCGAAGTATTCGCAACCGTTTCGTTTGCCTTTATCTTCTACAACATGGGCCTCGTCTCACGGACTACTGCAACTGCAGCGAGCTTAGCCTCCGCGTCATTGTTCTTACTCGGCGGTGTACCCGGTACATTCCACCACTTGTACTTCTCTGGCACCACCACGCCAATTATGGCCGTGGGCGCAACCTTCTCAGCACTTGAAGTTGTTCCGCTGGTGGTCTTGGGCTACGAAGCATGGGAAAACTGGCGCTTAAAAGCTCGTGCCGACTGGATGGACCGGGTTAAATGGCCATTAATGTTCTTCATCGCAGTTGCCTTCTGGAACTTCCTTGGTGCGGGCGTTATGGGCTTCATGATCAACCCACCGATCGTGCTGTATTACATCCAAGGTTTAAATACCACACCAACCCACGCTCACGCGGCGCTGTTTGGGGTCTATGGATTCCTCGCACTCGGCTTCTGCTTGCTGGTTCTACGCTACATCAAACCGAACTTCCAGTTTGATGAGAAGCTCATGAAAACAGCTTTCTGGTGGTTGAACTGGGGCTTGGTATTGATGCTCTTTACTAGCTTATTACCCATTGGCTTCATTCAGTTCCACGCCAGTGCGACCGAAGGCCTCTGGTACGCACGCAGTGAAGAGTTTATGCAACAGCCGCTCCTGCACATGCTGCGTTGGGTTCGTACCGTCGGTGATGTGATCTTTATTGTCGGTGCCTTGGCAGTCAGCTGGCAAATTACTAAGGGTGTGTTCTTTAAAGACAAAGAAGCTGCGCTTCTCGCCCAGCAAAACACCTAATGTAACAAAAAGGCTCTACTCCAGCCCTCGGACAGGGATGTCCAACCCTTAGAATAAATGCTGAAGTAGGAACATGAAAAGCAGGGAGGTGACTCGGTTCACCTCCCTTTTTATGACTCAGGATTTGCAAATAGATAGCGGTTGCGACCTTGCTGCTTTGCTTTATATAACGCTTGGTCGGCTAACTCGAGTACTTCATCGATTTCCTCTGCGTCTTGTGGCCAGATTGCAATACCGATCGTACAACCGATTTCTAAAGTTAGTCCCTCCAGCCGAAACGGTTGTCGCAACGCATCAAGTACACGTTCAGCGACCATTCCGCCGGTAGCGTGCGGACAACGATCATCGGTGGTTAAGACGAGTAAGAATTCGTCGCCGCCCAAGCGCACAGCTAATTCGTCTTGGCGCACTTGATGACGAAGACGCTGAGCCACTTGCTGCAGCAATGCATCACCGACCGCATGACCGTGGGTATCATTGACCGGTTTGAACTTATCTAGATCAAGATAAAGTAGCGTCAACGACTGATGTCGCTGCTCTGCGTAGCCGCGCACAACGGTTAAATACTTCGTCAAGGCATTACGATTGGCTAGTCCCGTTAATGCGTCACGATACGCTTTCGACTCCATCTCGCCGAGTGCCGATTCAGCTTGCGTCAAACTCATAAGCAGATCACTCAGCGATTGCTCTAACGACTCAATTTCACGGATGCCTTTGTGGAGAGGAATTTCCACAATTTTTCCTTTGGAAAGACGATAAGCCGCTTGGGTAATCTCTTGTAGCGGTTCGGTAATGACAATACTCAGACGCCAAGCAATGAACGCAAAAAGTAAAATGAATAATAGGCTCGTCGACCAAATAACGATTTGTAGTTGCGTAACTAAGCTTACGGCGGTAGCTTCGTTTTCCCGCAACAAAATCGACCAACCAAAACCCGGAAAATCGCGATAACCAGCAGACTTCGTAAACCCGGTGAAATATCGCTCCCCATCTGGCCATCGCTCGACTAAGAATCCCGATTCACCGGCCTCAGCGGCAGTTAAACTCGCGAGCCTGATTTCCTGCCCAGCCGTTCGCCCCGGCCCTAACAAAACTGCGTTCGTGCGTGGGCTAATCACAAACAATTCGATTTGATGACGTTCCCGCAAAGGTTCCATGATCGTGGTCTGCACTTCACGCGCCCATTCCCAACTCAGATGCGCGGCCAATACGCCGCGAAACTCCCCAGAGTCAGAAAAAAGCGGAAAGCTTATATCAACAAACTTCATCGCTTCACCACTCGGGTTCGGTAGCAACTGAGCCAACAACTGCGCTTCATGCACATCGCCATAGAAACGTTCGCTTTGCGCTTCGGTGAAGACTGGTCGGTGTGCGATACTCATGCCTTCAAGCAATCCGCCGGTGCTCACTTGAACAATTCCCTCAGCATCAGTGACACCGAACCACGCGAAGCTCGGTACTTTTGCTTGCACCGCCTCGAGTAACTCACGCATTTCATTAGGGTCTTCAAAGTTCATTCCGAATTGACTTAGCAATTCTACTTCAACAGAGCGCGCCCACATAAATTGGTCAAGGTTGTGACTCAAAAGCATGCTGGTGTCGATCAGCGCGTTACCAATTTGGTCTTTAAGAGCACGAGCGGCTGAGTGATGAGCGATCGAGCTCAAGACCACGGTCAGTACTAAAATCATTCCGGCACTGAGCAAAACAAAATGCGACCGCAAACTCCGCGATGCGGATTGGGGCTTAGAACTTATCAATCTTTTGTAGCTCCTATGCAAACTTGGTTTCGACCGCTCTCTTTCGCTTGATAAAGAGCACGATCTGCAGCAGTAATGAGTTGGTCGATGGTTTCCATATCATGATTATCTTTGACTCCCGCACTAATCGTCACGCCGTAACTCTGGCTAAAGCGGTGGTTGAGCACCGCAACGCGAATTTTGTTCGCGATTGCTAAGGCTTGTTGATCGTCTGTTTCTGGGCAAATTAGCAAAAACTCTTCACCACCCCAGCGACCAAAAATATCACTCCGTCGAATGTGTCGTTCAACGATTTCAGCAAACTCTTGCAACACACGATCGCCTACTTGGTGCCCGAGCTCGTCGTTAATACGCTTAAAATAATCAAGATCAATCAATACTATAGCCATGTTACGCTGATATCGCGAGGCGTGTTCAAAGGCTTCTGCGAGCTTTAAATCAAGAAAATAGCGATTATAGACACCGGTTAATTTGTCAGTTACCGATAACTTCTGCAGCTCTAAGTTCTTCAATGCCAACTCATCTTGTGCCGCGCTAAGTTGTTCGTGAGTCTGACGAAGACGGTTATTTAAGAGGCGTAAACGTGTCAAATAAGCCAACAATAAAATGACAACGATAGCGATTAAGGACAACGGCAACCAAATGGCACGTAGGCTTAATCGTTGGCTATACTCGAGCTGCACCCAACGTGCATAGATCGCTTGATGTTGCTCGGCTGGAATGCTCGCCAGCACTTTACCAATCGCGCTATAGAGCAGTGGCCAGTCATTACGCACCGCGACACCCGAGTCGAAAGAGTAAGGTGTTTGCCCAGAAATTTTCAAATTCGCCAAGCCATCACGACGAATAAGAAAGCTGGCCACGGCAAGATTATCAACAAAGACATCGACTAAACCACTTGCGAGCGCATGCAAGCCTGCTTCCGTATTTGGATACCGAACCAGCTGCAAATAAGGATAATACTCACTCAGTAATTCATCCGATGCATAGCTACCAACTACTCCTATACGTTGGCCACGCAGCACCTGCATATCGGGGATAAAGTCGACATCTTCGCGCGTGACAATCACCATCGGTGATCGCACGTAAGGTGCAGTAAAGCTCAGATAGCGACTACGCTCAGGGGTCGCAGCAATGACGGGAAGTAGGTCGATCCGCCGGTCCATCGTCGCTTGTAGCATTTCGTCCCAACTCTGCATTGGCACCAGTTCAAATTGCAAGCCAAGAGTGTCAGCAATGATATCGAGATACTCGGCCACTAGACCGCTGAACTGGCCGAACTCATCAAGCATTTCGAAAGGGGGCCAGCCAACGGCTTCCACGCCAACCCGAATACGACCGAGCTCCGCTAGAAAGTCTTTCTCTGCTTCCGTTAGCTGCACGCTTCGGCCAAACTGTTCGTTGAAAATAACAGCGCTCTGACCCGCATGGACATGCTGGAGTAAATTAAGGCGTTGCAGCTGTTGGCTCAAAAACTCGACCCGACCGGGATCAAGCTCCCCCAAGGGCGTTGACGTGGCTGACACCAGTGAAGCGATCACTTGTGCTTCAGCTAAAAGTGCGCTGCGTGATTTGTTTTGCGTGTTATATTGGTCATAGATTAGGTCAACTAATTCTTCCGGATGCGCCAGCGCATATTCCCAACCGCGAATAACCGCACGCCGGACCGCCGCAACTCGCTCTGGAAATTGTTCGGCTTCTGTCCGTGAGGTAAAGAGAATATCGCCATACAAATCAATCCCAAAGTGCCGCGGGATCATGACATGAATATCAAGGCCATCTTCTCGCAATACAATCGGTTCATTGGACAAGTAAACCACAGTGGCGTCGATTTCGTGATTGCGCAACATGGCCAAACGGTCTTGCCAAGATCCGGGGACGAGTTCGACGTCACGAATTCTCTGATCGGCTAATAAAGCAAGGACATCGAGACCATCAGCGCTACTCTCATAAAAACCAATACGCCGACCGGCCAAATCTCTTGGACGGCGAATCTGACTCTCTCGCAAGCTAACAATGGCATTGGCCGAATATTGGAAGATCGCCGCAACGAGCACAATATCTGGATTCTGCCCAGTCTCGAGTAAGGCGACCGAATCGGTGATGGCGTAATCGTAATCGCCTTCGAGCACCTGATGAATGATGTTCTCGCTGGTGTCACGCTCTCGCAACACCACATTCAACCCCTCTTCAGCAAAATATCCTTGCTCGAGTGCAGCATAATAACCAGCAAACTGAAACTGATGTTTCCATTTTAATTGAATGGTAACTTCTTGATCGATCGCATGGACGACTTCAAAGCCGGTTTGGCTTTGTTGCGCTGCTGCATTACCGAACATAACGGTTAGCATAACTAGGAGAATGCAATACAGCTTACGTAGCATGGCGCGTTGATCCTGTTGAACACGTTCTTATTAGGATAGTCGGAACGGCAGCATTTTGCTTCGTAGCTGACGATACGGCGTTCAAATTCATCAACTCATCGTGAACTGAAAATTTCGGATGTGTAAGCTTTTGGTATAGATTGGCAATTCTACCGTCCAGTAACTGATAGTTATCGCTTACTGTTTATTGTTTATTGTTTATTGTTTTTTGCTCAAGCCGACCCTTATGTACGTCACGGACTTGTGCGCTCGGGGCAAGTGCGGCCATGGAATACGGTGGTCGGTGAACTTGCATGCAACCCCGTTTATCCGCAACGATAATCCGACAAACTTACGAGGCTGTCGCCAAGTTCGATATTCGGCAAGCAAGGTCGACTGAGCGTAAACTTACCTTGCTGTAACGCCCGCGTTATTTCAGGAGTGCGAGTGAGTATGCGAGTGACAACCACCGTCCATCCGTCCTGCATTTCTTGATACGACTCATTGCCTGACTCAAGCGCTAAGATTGCTACCGAACAGGACGGTCCATACGACCATTCACGGTCAATACACAACAATATCGCTCTCTCAACCTCCGCCAACGGAATTTCAATGCCGTAGCATGATACGCCTGAGCGAACGCAATCGCGAATACGCATATTGTTGTCATCAAGAGCCATCAAAAACGATTGAGGAATTTCATCGCTGCGTTGTGAATGCCATGTCACTTCAGCTTGGACCGTTGTCAATTCTGTCTCTCCGTCGGCCTGAGCTTCTGGTGATTCGTACCAGTAGCGATACTGGCGATTTAATAGCGCAGTGATAGCCTCGACTTGTTCAACTTCATCGGCCGCAGCGGCCTTTGCAACAAGCGCTTGTAAAGCGCGGATGCCAGGTTTGCCGACTTCGAATCGAAGCCAAGTTAAATCAGCTGTTGGCATATTCGTCAAATCGTTGGCTAAGCGCTTGGCTTGAGAGTTCGCAGACAGGACATAGGGATTAATGCCGGGCAAGTGACTGAGTGCCACGACAGTAACCAAAACTGCCGCCATGAAAACATTAACTCGCGGGATCAACCGCCATTGGTCGCCATACTGCCGAACTGAGCTAACCGCGTAGCCGACTGCATGAATACTCAGGACCAACACGAGCACTAACGCCCAGTAACGCGGTGGTGTCCAACCATACTCGCCTATCCGGGTGATCATCGCAGCACACCCGAGTGCAGCAAGCAGTGGTAGTGCCAGAGTGGCAATGCGGACAACCCACTGTAACCAAGCTGGGTAAGGTAACGATTCTTCACCCGTTTGAAAAACGGCGTTGAAAAACAGCAAAAACGTACCGATTAAAAAGCTCAAAAGAAACGCGACACTAAATGACGTGCGTTCACCCGACCAAAGTTCAGAGAAACCAAAGGGCAAGGCCAAGACAAATAACAAAACAATCACCGAAAGTACCGGCAATAACCAAGTGAACACAGCAAAAACAATTCGACGAGTCATTTGAATTGGCTTCGGTTGATTTCGTCCGATGAGAATTCCAAAACCAACCAATAGGCCGGTGGTGGCATAGCGGACCGGCTCCGCTCGAAAAAATTCAGCGAAAAACTCGATACTGAGTAACCGGAACAATGAAATACACAGCGAGATAAGCGCCCAACCGATTCCCACAAACACGAACATCAACAATAGCGTCAGTGCATTCTGCCACGCATGACTAAATAGTTCAGGGTACCTGTCTTTAGGTTGCCGCAGCCAAACTTGCCAGAACGCCGTCAAAATAAATGCGGACGCAGCTGTGAGCAGAGCAAACGGCATAAGGACGTGGTTGTTATCACTGAAATTAGTCGGGTTTGTCAGTAAGGTTGCAAACCAAGCGAGCACACTGAAAAACAGCAGAAACCCAAAGCTACCCCACCACAGACGGCGATGGTTCAAGGTTTGGATTGTGAGCATTAACATCGCTGGCACTGTTAACACCAAGGTAAATAGCGGAATGGATACCGACAATGAAGCCAGCCACCACCAATCACGCTCAAGACCCTGTGCTAAGCCATATAATACTAGAGACTGCGCAATCGCTAATGCCACCACAAAATAGCGTGTATTAGCCGCCAACATTGGTTCAAAATTAGTTTCTATTTCAGTAAGTTGTGTCTGCATGCGTGCGCTCCATCAGCAATCCAATGAGCGTATACGCAAAGCAGTAGTCTCGCCAGTAGTCAGCAACAAAAAACCGACCATTTGGTCGGCTTTTTTGTTTATTTATCTAGATTCAGGTTGCTAGTTTCGTTTATTGCATCAATGGCGAACCATCAACTTCAAAGGAATACCCTTCAATTTGCGCCTCTGCAATTAGCGTTTGGATATACTGGGCGATTGCTTTGTGACGTACCTTTTCGTTTAGATAATCACGAATTTTGGTTTTCACAGCACTGTAATCCAGCGGTTGGCCCGGTACTTTGCGCTCAACCCAAACGACGTGAAAGCCATATCGGCTTTCCACCGGCGAGTCATACAAGCCTGGCTCAAGGGCAAACACAATCCGTTCAAACTCGGGGACGGTTTGGCCACGACTCAATTGCCCCAAGCTACCACCTGTTTCTTTCGACGGGCACGACGAGTGACCGCGCGCCAAGCCAGCGAAATCTCCACCGCTTTGCAATTGCTTGATCACTTCCTCCGCCAGCGCCAAAGCTTCCATGCGACCTTTATTGTCGTCCGGTGCCGCGGCAAGCAAAATATGGCGAACTTCTAACAATGGCGAGGTCGTGAAACGCTCTCGATTTGCTTGAAAGTAATGCTCGCATTCTTCATCTTGTGCTTCAGGAATATGGACTTCTTTGTCAATCAAACGCTCAACGAAGTCTTGGTCCGCTGCATCAGCATTGGCGGAAGCTACTTTAAAACCGAGTTCTTTCGCGCGCTGTTTGAAAAGCTCACCAATAATCAAAGCTTCAGCGGCTTTTTTCATGGCTTCTTGTTGGCTCTCTGCTGGATGATATTGCATCTCTTCCAGTACTGATTTTTCTTCAATGGTAGTGTCATTGACACGAATCATATAAACCTCTCTTTCATCGACCACGAGTTCCAGACCCCTGGCTGATAAAAGCGTGGAGAGTGATTAAGGCATCCTCTCCACGCCTAGACTTCAGGCTCTTCATTACGACGACGCGATTAGTAGCGACGACGAACGATTTGATGGCTGCGGCCAAAGTACTTCACTGGCACGCTCCAGATGTGAACTAAACGACTGAATGGGAACAGGACGAATAACGTCACACCCCAGAACACGTGCGCTTTGTAGATCCAGTGCATGTCAGCTAAGAAACTCACCGCTTCGGCTGGACGGAACGTTAACAGGTGACGGCTCCAGCTCATCAGGTCTTTCATGACGTAACCGTCCATATGACCGGTAGAAACCGGAATCGTGATGAGGCCGAGAATCAGCTGCCAGTAAATGAGCAGCAAAATCAGCGTGTCCATCACTGAGCTGCTAGCCCGCACACGCGGATTAAACAAGCGACGATAAACGAGCATGGTTAAGCCAATAAAGCACATCAGCCCGAAGAAACCACCCACACCCATGGCAATCATTTGTTTTTGCGCTAAAGTGACACCAAAAAAGTCCCAAACTTCATAGGGAATCACCAAGCCACCAAAATGACCGAGGAAAATCATGATGATACCCACATGGAAAAACACACTGGCAATCCGGAAAAAGTTCTTATCCAAAATTTGACTCGACTGTGCTTTCCACGTGAACTGTTCACGGTCATAGCGAAGCGCGCTGCCGACAAAGAAAATGACAGACGCGATGTAGGGATAAATCCCAAAAAGTAACATGTCGACGAAGTTCATGATCAGTTTCCTCGTTGAGCTTCTGTCTGAGCTGCATCGGTAATGTCAGCCCAGTTAATCGGGACGTACTGGTCTTTGCGTTGGGTTTCTGAGGGCTTGTTAACCGCTGTGCTGCAGCCATCTGCCTGCGAGTCAGGGCCAAACTTGACCATTTCTTCTTCCCACACCTTATCCAGCGCTTCTTTAGTGTCGTCACGCTTTTCATTGGCGATTTGTTCACGCACATCGGCAATGTCAACACTGACACCAGAAAGCTCCAACAAGGCATGCAGTACCGCGGCATAGTCGCTATCGCGCTGCTCTAAGCGAGCTGCCAATAAAGCGAGGATATGCGCCACTTCTTCTAAACCAAGGCGCAGGTTCTCTTCACCTTGAGTGGAGAGAAACTCAAGGTAAAGAGGGATGTAATCAGGGAGCTCGCGCACCCCAATTTCCAAGCCTGCTTCTTTGTATTGGTTCATCAAGTTAACCATGGCTTGACCGCGATCGCGCGACTCACCATGGACGTGTTCAAACAACAGCAGTGACAGTGAACGCCCACGCTCGAATAAGGTGTCATACTCAGATTGCCAGTCCATTAAGTCACCATTAAAGCGAGTCGACACAAACGCACGCAACGCTTGCTGACGCTCCACCGATAACGGCGACTCGGCAATAATGGCCTGAATATCTGCCTGCGCTGCAAGTAATCCTTGGCGAGGATAATCAAGCAGCAATGATAAAACTCTGGCGATTTGCATATTGATTAATCCTTCATAACCACTGGGATGACTTTACGAACGCCTTTCTTGTCGCTACCAAACAAGCTGAGGTCGCTTTCGCCGCCCCCACAACCATTGCCAAAGCTAAAGCCACATTCGCCTTTTAAATCGTAAGCGTTTTGCGCATAAGCACGAGCACTGGTTGGGATGACGAAACGATCTTCAAAGTTGGCTAACGCCATATAGCGATACATTTCTTCCACTTGGTTTGGTGTAAGGCCTACTTGCTTCAGTACTTCAAAGTCTTCCACTCCGTCGACATTCTGCGAGCGTTTGAAGGCTCGCATCGCGATCATCCGCTCGAGTGCCCGGACAACCTGCGCTTCATCACCTGCAGTAAGCATATTGGCGAGATAACGTAACGGAATCCGCAGTGATTTCAGATCTGGAATTTCGCCGTTCATACCGACGTGGCCTGCTTCCACCGCCGATTGAATCGGTGAAAGTGGTGGCACATACCAAACCATCGGTAAGGTCCGGTATTCCGGATGTAATGGCAGTGCGACTTTCCATTCCATCGCCATCATGTACACCGGCGAACGCTGCGCTGCTTTCAACCAGTTGTCGGCAATCCCTTCTTTCTTAGCCGCGGCAATAACTTCCGGGTCAAACGGATCCAAGAACAGGTCTAACTGTGCCTGATAGAGATCTTTCTCGTTCGGCGTATTGGCTGCCGCTTCAATCTTGTCAGCGTCATACAACAGCACGCCTAAGTAACGAATCCGGCCGACACAGGTTTCTGAGCAAGTGGTTGGCTGGCCCGCTTCAATCCGAGGGTAACAGAAGGTACATTTTTCTGATTTACCGGTTTTCCAGTTGTAATAAATTTTCTTATACGGACAACCCGATACACACATCCGCCAGCCGCGGCATTTGTCTTGGTCAATCAAAACAATGCCATCTTCTTCGCGCTTATAAATCGCGCCAGAAGGACAGGCTGCGACACAGGCTGGGTTTAAGCAGTGCTCACACAAACGCGGCAAGTACATCATGAAGGTCTTTTCAAACTGACCATAGATGTCTTTTTGCACCACTTCATTGAAGTTGGTGTCGCGTTTGCGCTTCTCGAACTCGGTCCCGAGAATCTCTTCCCAGTTTGGACCCCATTCGATTTTTTCCATGCGCTGGCCGCTAATCAGTGAACGCGGACGCGCAACCGGTTGGTGCTTGGTATCGCCAACATTGTGTAAGTGCTGATAATCGAAATCGAACGGCTCATAGTAGTCGTCGATTTGCGGTAAATCCGGATTGGCAAAAATATTTGCCAAAATACGCAGCTTGCCACCGATTTTCAGTTGCAGTTTGCCTTTCTTGGTGCGCTCCCAGCCACCGTTCCATTTGTCTTGGTTTTCCCACTCTTTCGGGAAGCCTACGCCAGGCTTGGTTTCAACGTTGTTGAACCAGGCGTATTCTACACCTTCACGTGAGGTCCAGACGTTCTTACAGGTGATTGAACAAGTATGACAACCGATACACTTGTCCAGATTCAACACCATGCCAATCTGAGCTCTAACTTTCATAATCGTCTTCCTAAAATCTGGTGCAGCTCGGGCGCTTGCCGACTAAACCGCAAGCGCCAACTCATCACTTCGTATCCAGCCAATCAACCTTGTCCATTTTGCGGACAATGACGAATTCGTCGCGGTTACAGCCGACCGTGCCGTAGTAGTTGAAGCCATAGCTCTGCTGCGCATAGCCGCCAATCATGTGGGTTGGCTTCATAACTGCACGTGTTACCGAGTTATGAATACCACCACGAGTTCCGGTCATTTCTGAGCCGGGTACGTTCACAATCCGCTCTTGCGCGTGATACATCATGCTCATCCCTTCCGGCACCCGCTGCGAAACAACCGCACGCGCCGAGATTGAACCGTTGACGTTGAAGATTTCAATCCAGTCGTTATCTTCGATACCTGCTGCTTTAGCGTCGATCTCACTGAGCCACACAATCGGGCCACCACGCGACAGCGTCAGCATTAGCAAGTTGTCCGAATAGGTACTGTGAATACCCCACTTCTGGTGTGGCGTTAAGAAGTTGAGCACGATTTCTTTGTTACCGTTCGGCTTCTTGTTCAGCACCGGTTGCACTGTCTTCAAGTTAATTGGTGGCTTGTACACACACAGGGTTTCACCAAAGTCGCGCATCCATTCATGATCCTGATAGAACTGCTGACGACCGGTAATAGTGCGCCATGGAATCAATTCATGAACGTTGGTATAACCAGCGTTGTAAGACACATGCTCGTCTTCCAAACCAGACCAAGTCGGCGAAGAAATAATCTTCCGGGGTTGCGCCACAATGTCGTGGAAGCGGATTTTTTCTTCTTCCTTAGGCTTCGCGAGGTGCGTGTGATCGCGCCCGGTAAATTCACTCAATGCGCCCCAAGCTTTCACGGCGACGTGGCCATTCGTTTCCGGCGCGAGTGACAGGATGACCTCACATGCATCAACTGCGGTTTCGATCTTCGGCCGACCTTGGTTGGCACCTGCCTCGACATGCTTGCGATTCAATTTGCCAAGGAAATCCACTTCATCTTGGGTATTCCAATTGATGCCTTTACCACCATTGCCAAGCTTGTCCATAAGTGGACCAAGCGAGGTAAAACGGTGATAGGTATTCGGATAGTCACGTTCGACTTCCACCAAATTCGGCATCGTTTGGCCTGGAACTGGCTCACATTCGCCTTTCCACCAAGCTTTCACGCCATAGGGTTGGGCTAGCTCGTTCGGTGTATCGTGTTGCATCGGTACCGTAACGAGGTCTTTTTCAACACCAAGGTGACCAACGCAAACCCGCGAGAACTCCTTAGCAATGCCTTTAAAGATCTCCCAGTCACTGCGCGCTTCCCATACTGGGTCAACCGCTGCAGTTAACGGGTGTATGAACGGGTGCATATCCGAGGTATTCATATCGTCTTTTTCGTACCACGTCGCTGTGGGTAGGACGATGTCTGAATACAAGCACGTGGTCGACATCCGGAAGTCGAGAGTCACCCATAGGTCCACCTTACCTTCAGCACCTTCGCCGCCCCATTCAACATCATCTGGTTTCTGGCCGCCGAACTCACCTAAGTCTTTACCCAGCAAGCCATGCTTAGTACCCAGCAAATGCTTGAGCATATACTCATGGCCTTTACCCGATGAGCCGAGCAAGTTCGAGCGCCAGATAAACATATTCCGTGGGAAGTTCTGCGGATTTTCTGGTTGCTCACAAGCAAACTTTAAGCTGCCGCTTTTCAGCTGATCAACCACATAGTCTTTCACTTCCATGCCAGCTTTTGCTGCCGCGCCAGCTAACCCAAGCGGGTTTGTGCCTAACTGCGGCGCACTCGGTAACCAACCCATACGTTCCGCTCGCGTGTTGTAATCGATAATGCTCGATTTCCACTTGTCCGGGTTCGCTAGCGGTGACACCACTTCGGTCATTTCTAGCTTTTCGTAACGCCATTGACTCGAGTGGTTATAGAAGAAGGAGGTACCGTTCATGTGCCGTGGTGGACGCTGCCAGTCCAAAGCAAATGCTAGCGGCGCCCAACCGGTCTGCGGACGTAATTTTTCTTGGCCGACGTAATGTGCCCAGCCACCGCCGCTTTGACCGATACAGCCACACATCATCAGCATGTTGATTAAGCCACGGTAGTTCATGTCCATGTGATACCAATGGTTCAATGCAGCACCGACGATTACCATCGAGCGACCTTTGGTTTTATCGGCGTTACGACCAAATTCACGTGCAACACGAATGACGTCTTTTGGATCCACACCGGTAATCGGCTGCTGCCATGCCGGCGTATAAGGTACGCTGTCAGCATAGCTCTGCGCCCGATTCGGATCGTTCAAGCCGTTGTCAACGCCATAGTTCGCCAGCATTAAATCAAATACAGTTGCGACTAACGCCGACTCGCCATTGGCAAGCTGAACACGCTTCGCTGGGATTTTCCGCATTTGAATTTCATCGTGTTCCGTATGCTGGAAGTACTCATACTCGTGCGGCTTGCCGCCAAAGTATGGGAACGCCACATCAACGATATCATCGGCATGATCTTTCAGTGAAAGATGCAAATCAACGTCGCCTTTCTGGTCCTTTTGCTCGAGGTTCCATTTCCCTTTTTGGCCCCAACGGTAACCAATCGCTCCATTTGGACTGACTAAGCGGTCACCATTACGATCGATCGCAATGGTTTTCCAATCGGGGTTGTTGTCTTCACCCAAATTATCAACAAGATCCGCAGCACGCAGAAAACGACCTTGAGTTAACTTGCCGTTTTCTTCTTCAAGCATCACCAGCATAGGCATGTCGGTATAACGACGGACGTAATCCGTGAAGTATTCACTGGGCTGATCCACGTGGAATTCTTTCAGAATCACGTGGCCAAAGGCCATCGCCAGTGCTGCATCGGTACCCTGACGTGGTGCCAACCATGTATCACCAAATTTTGACGCTTCAGAATAGTCCGAGGTAATCACACAGGTTTTGGTGCCTTTATAACGAACTTCCGTTAAGAAGTGAGCATCCGGCGTACGCGTTTGCGGCACGTTCGAGCCCCAAACAATGATGTAATTCGAGTTATACCAATCGGCTGATTCAGGCACGTCCGTTTGTTCACCCCACACCTGCGGTGATGCAGGTGGTAGATCACAATACCAGTCGTAGAAACTTAAGCAGTTACCACCAATTAAGGATAAATAACGCGCGCCAGCAGCGTACGAAACCATCGACATGGCAGGAATTGGTGAAAACCCGGTCACTCGATCGGGACCGAATTCCTTGGTTGTGTAGACGTTCGACGCGGCAATCAACTCATTGACTTCGTCCCATGAGGCACGAACAAACCCACCGAGGCCACGGCGTTCTTTATAACTTTTCGCTTTCACCGGATCGGAAACAATCGATTCCCAAGCTTTCACCGGGTCACTGTGTTGTTCTTTCGCTTCACGCCACAACTTCATCAGTTGTTGACGGACTTTCGGATACTTTAAGCGGTTGGCACTGTAGATATACCATGAGTAGCTAGCTCCTCGTGGGCAGCCGCGCGGCTCATGATTGGGTAGATCCGGCCGCGTCCGTGGGTAATCCGTTTGTTGTGTTTCCCAAGTGACGAGGCCATCCTTGACGTAAATTTTCCAGCTACACGAACCAGTACAGTTTACTCCGTGAGTAGAACGTACTACTTTATCGTGCTGCCAACGCTGGCGATAACCTTGTTCCCAGGTGCGATCTTCATTGGTTGAGACCCCATGGCCATTGGCAAAGGGCTCTTTCTTCAAGTTGAAGAAGCGCAGTTTATCGAGTAAATGACTCATTTTTCAGACTCCAGTCCAGCTACTGCATTCATGTTTCAACGTCTACACTATGGTAATCTTAGGAAAGTGTGCTTGATCTGCATCAATGCGGCCAGCGCGGCGATCTGGCAGGCAAACGCCGAAATACCACCATGGTGGTAGTCGCTCATAAGTCATAAATTATTGTTTTGTATGGCTTTTGGTTATTTTATTTCGTTCATGAGGTAGTCATTCAATTACCTATGGGTAAAAAGGGGTATTCCAGGTGAAACAGCGACCTTCGTCTCTCGCAGGAAGTATTAGTCTGGCCTTATTTGCTATCGTTGGTCTGTCATTAGTGACACTCCTCACCAGCTATTGGCTGTCAGAAAAAGTGAACCGTGACCCAGAAGCATTGAATGTCGCCGGCTCATTACGCTGGCAAACCTACCATATTGCTATCGTGGCCACGCAAAATGACCCTGAACGTCTCGAAATCGCCGTGCAGAACCTTAATCAAAGCTGGAACCATGTCGCTTTCCGGCGCTTTGCCCATAGTGACACCGCAATCTACACTCATTTCCGCCAAGCACAGGCGAATTGGTTAGAGCTTGAACGCTTACTTCGCTCCGGTTCTGTAGACACGTCGTCGTTTTATCAGGGGCTTGTTTCACAAGTAAACTACATCGATGAACTCGTCTTATTGATTCAGCTTGATGCAGAACGCTCGGTCGGTCAATTACGCTTAGTGCTGGTCATGGCTCTATTTTTCACCGTTATTCTCGCCATTATTGTATTGCACTGGTTACGCGTCCGCTTCGAAATTCCGTTGATTAAGCTGCAACAGGCCGCCCGAAAAATCGGCCAAGGTGATTTCACCACACGGGTCGAGCTCGCCAATAACCGCGACGAGCTTGGTGTATTAGCAACTACCATCAACAAAATGAGTGACACGATTGGCTTCATGTATGGCCGTCTCGAAACCCGTGTCGACGAGCAAACCCACCAACTCCAGCGGAGTCATATCACCTTGCAGCTGCTCTATGACATTTCCAAGCGAATCAACGAACATGCGCTCAATTACAATGATTTTCGTGTCACGACACGCAAGCTCGCTGATGTGCTTGATCTCGATGATCTTGAGCTCTGTTTACTCACCGATGATGGTAAGTCGCCCTATCTGCAATTTCAGGCGGCTGAGCCAGAACGCGACCCGTGCCATGCGACCAACTGTGCCGAATGTATCCGGAAAGACGACTGCATCACGGTCGAAGACGGCGTTCGCCAGTACTATTATCCGCTGAGCCGTGAACAAAAGCGTTTCGGTGTGATGGTTGCGCGCTGTCGGGAAAACCAAGTACTCCACGATTGGCAGCAACAGCTTTTAAAATCAGTCTCCGATCAGTTGGCTCTGGCATTAAGCCTTAAAGCTGAAGAGGATCAAGTTCGTCGTTTGGCGATGGTCAATGAACGCACCGTGATAGCGCGGGAATTACATGACTCCTTGGCACAAGCACTGTCCTATTTAAAAATTCAGGTGACGCGTTTAAATAAAGCGCTCGCAGTCAAAAACGAAGCAATTATTGAGGACGTTTCAAGGGAGTTACGCGAGGGGCTCGACTCCGCCTATCGGCAATTGCGTGAATTGTTGACGACCTTCCGCTTGAAAGTCGATGGTGGTGGTTTGCTGAATGCTCTAGAAACGACGGTTACGCAGCTACAAAGTCAAACCGAGATGGAAATCCAGCTTGATTATCGGATTACCGATGTGCCGCTCGAACCCCATGAGGAAATTCATTTGCTGCAAATGGTCCGCGAAGCCGCGCAAAATGCCATGCACCATAGTGAAGGGAGTCGTGTGGTGATTCGCTTGGCGCATATCCCTGACGATGCTGAAAAAATTGAACTCGCGGTTGAAGACAATGGAGTAGGAATTCCAAGCGATCCAGAGAAATTAAACCACTACGGTTTAGTGATCATCAAGGAGCGTGGCCGCCATCTCGGTGGTGAGGCGGAAATACTGCGCCGCGCGGAAGGCGGCACAGGCGTTTACTTCCGCTTTGTACCGCAATATCTGCAAAAGGAAAAACTGAACAAGTCACCCACGACCGTGGGTGACATACCGAGTGTTCATCAATAATTAAGCGATAAACGTTCACCTTGGCGCACACCGCTAACCACTTCAAGGTACTCGCTACCTTGATAGATCTGTGGCTCACCTAAACGCACCAAACGTCGCTCACTCTCGCTATCGGTAAGCACGTGAACATAATTAAGTTGGCCTAAGCGCTGCACCGCAACAGTGGGTACCAGCAGCACATCGCGTTCGCCGGTGGGCACACCAACTTTGCCATACATGCCGGGGTACATATTTTCCGTACTGCGCGGGGCTAAACGCACCAGAAAGCTCCGTGAAGCCGTATCTGCAGCCGGCTCTATTTCAACCACTTGGGCCTGCATGCGCTCAACGAAAGCGTCGAGTTCAATCGTCAAGGTATCGCCAATCGCAACATTCGCCAGCACAGACTCACTGACTGCAGCTTCAAGACGTAAGCTTTGTGGCTGATAAAGACTGACCAAAAGCATTCCGGGCGTTGCCGTGTCTCCGGTGAAAACCGCTCGGCGACTCACCACACCATCGAATGGCGCAACAATCACGCTAAATCCTTCGCTCGTGCGTGCTTCAGACAGCGCTTCACGTGCACGATTGAGTTCGGCTTCAGCACTGTCTCGCGCTGCTCGCGCCTCATCGAGGCGAGCTTCAGGCAAGACCCCCTGCTGAACCACACGCTCGGTCCGTTGGAAGTTCAAACGAGCTTCATTAACGCGAGCTTGGGCAGCAGCCAAGGACTGTTCCTGCTGACGAACACGAGCACTTAAGTCGTCACTTTCTAACCGCAGAAGGATATCACCCGCTTGCACGACGTCACCAGCGTCAACGAGTACTTCGGCAACACGTGCTGTAATGCGCGCTGAAATTGACGACTGCTGACGCGCTTGTAAGGTTCCGCTAAAATGGCGTTCCTGTTGTACACGAGCACGAATCACTTCGTCACTTTCAGCCGCTGTGGTCGATTGCCCAGCTGCGGTCGTAGCCGTCGGCAGCTTGCTAACAAAACCGCCCGCTAGCCAAACAAAAATCAATGCCAAGCCAACAAACGCTGCGACAATGGTGAGAATACGCTTACGACTCATGACAAACTCTCCTTTTCCTGCGGTAAACCATTCAGTAAACCCTTCGGTAAACCATAACCTTCCGCGTCTTTATACATCAAATGATAAACCACCGGCACAACGAGCAAAGTGAATACGGTTGACGCCGTAATACCAAAGATAATCGCCCATGCTAAACCATTAAAAATCGGGTCGAGGGTAATGACAATATTCGCCAGCATGGTCGTACCCGAAGTCAGCAAAATAGGACGGGTCCGTGCCGCACCCGCGTCGAACAATGCTTCTTGCAAAGTACAGGGGGTTCGCAAACGCTGTTGAATGAACTCAATCAGAATCAATGCGTTGCGCACCACAATACCAGCCAATGCGATCATCCCGATCATCGCAGTCGCAGTGAATAGCGATGGATTCGGGTAGCCGTTAATATCCGCCGCGAACATATTCAAGAACCAAAAGCCAGGCATAATGCCAATAATGGTGAGCGGAATGGACAACATCATAATGCCCGATACGCCTTTCAAACCGGTTTGTAAAACCATCACCAGATACACGCCGAGCAATGCGACACCGTAAGCAATCCCTAAATCACGGAATACGTCTAAGGTGATTTTCCATTCGCCTTCTCCACTCCAAACCACGGAAATATTATCGGGGACATCCCAACCTAAGCCTGAGCCATTATTGAAGTAATGGCGACGCCAGTGCGGTACGAAGTTGTCACCTTCCTTACCTTGATCGACCATGACATCGGCCACCACGTCCGCCGGCACTCGACCGACCGACTCGGCATAGACATAAGCAACTGGGCGGAGGTTTTTGTGCAGAATGGGTCGGTCAGCGGGCACTTCGACAAAGTGACCTAGCTCAGCCAGCTGCACTAAAGGCGCCGGAGCAGCCCGCAACCCTTGCCCGTCATCCACTTGGGCAATGCCCTGTTGGCCGCGCACATACAGTGACAAAAGGTGATCGGGATTATCACGCGCCCCTTGGGGCAGGCGAATTTCGATCGGTAACGGATTAATTTCGGTTGGCTGTTGCAAGAAATCAATCACCCAACCCGCGGTCGCTGCTTGAATACTTTGATGAATATCCGTGGCACTGATACCGGACAACGCAGCCTTTTCGCGATCCACCTCAAAACGCCAAACGCTGTACTCAAATGGTACGGAGGTGTCCACTTCACTAACCAAGTCTTCCCGCCGCAAGCGATCTGCCACTACCTGCGCAGCCGCTTCAAGCTCACGATAATCGGTCCGACTATCACCATAGATTTCCGCCACCACGGTCGCGAGAACCGGGGGGCCAGGCGGCATTTGTACCAGTTTTAAGCGCGCATGATGCGTTGCTGCAATTGCTTCCAGATCATCACGAAGGCGATTGACCATTTCGTGCGACTGCATTTGTCGTTGTTGCTTCGGCGCCAAGACCACGCGCAACTCACCTTGCCATGGCTGCTGGCGATGGAAGTAGTGCCGCACCATGCCATTAAAGTCCATCGGCGAGGCGACGCCGGCAAAACTTGAAACCGAAGCGACTTCGGGTACGCGCTGCAAGTAGTTGGCAAACTGTTCGAGCACCATCGCGGTGGTTTCCAGCGACTCACCCTCACGCAAATCGACAATCAGCTGGAACTCATTTTTGTTGTCGTGCGGCAGCAATTTCAATGGCACCAAACGCATGGCCGGCAAAATTGCAGCGATGACAAAGAGTCCAGCAACGGCCCAGAGAAATATTTTACTCCGCCGCGGGCTGGCAATTAACGGCTCAAGGATGGCTCGGTAGCCTTTATAAAGAACCGAAGTGCTCGGGTCATAGGCACCCTTTTGCTTGGCCTTCGCCATAATTTTCCATGCCAGCCAAGGGGTAATCAGAAACGCAGTAAGGGTCGAGAAAATCACACTGATGGGCACGTTAAACGCCATTGGCGCCATATACGGACCCATCATGCCGGTGATAAAAAACATCGGCGTAAAGACAATAATAATCGCCAATGTCGACATTAATAGCGCACTACGGATTTCCACCATAGCCGCGATGACCGCTCGCTTGGTTGCTTTACCTTGTTCACGCATATGACGTTCAATGTTGTCGATCGCCGCAATGGGGTCATCAACAATTAAGCCTAAGGCCAAAATCAGCGCGAATAGGGTGACTCGGTTAATCGTATAACCAAACAAAAGGTCCATGCCGAGCGTGGCGCCATAAGCGATAGGAATAGCGATCGCAACCACAGCAGCCGCACGCCAGCTGAGGAACAAGCCGACAAACACCACCACCACAATGACCGCAACCACTAAGCTACTGACCAGTTCTTTCACTTTGTCGTCGGCGGTTTCACCGTAATTGCGAATAACCGAGTACTCAACGCCGGCCGGCAACCAATCGGCTTGCAGTTCTTCTAACGCAGCTAGGACATTGTCCGCCACCCAAACCGCATTGGAGCCACGCTGTTTTGCCACAGAAATAAATACTGCTGGGTATTTGTCTACCGCCGTATCTTGGTGTTCGACGTTAAACGCCATCCCAGGATAGAAAAACGTATAATCGTTTGGTTGCTCTGGGCCGTCACTCACCTCAGCAACGTCCCGCAAATAAACGGGTTTGCCATTGACGACATTAATCACAGCGTTGGCTAATTCAGCAGCGGATTGGAAAAACACGCCGCTTTCAACTTGAATCACCCCGCTATCTTGATGCAAATGCCCGGCTGTGACTTGCGTGTTACTGACCTGCACCGCTCGGGCTATATCGGCAAGCGTCGTGCTATGTGCCGCCAAAGCGACACTGTCGAGCTCAATCTGTATGACGCGGGCCTGACCACCGGTCACTTCCACGCGATTCGTATGGCGAATTGATTTCAACCGCTGGGTCGCTTGTTCCGCCACGCGGCGCAAGGCGAAGGCATCATGTTGCTCTGGATCTTTACTATAAATGGCAGCGACAACAATCGGCACATCATCGATTTCGACTGGCTTCACAACCCAGTTGTTTACCACTGCCGGAATATGATCTTGATTGGAGTACAGCTTGTTATACAGCTTAACTAAGGAATCTTCGCGATCTTCACCGACATAGAAGCGAACCGTGACATTGGCGTGATCGCGGTTGGAAGTCGAATAAACATATTCAACACCATCAATTTGCGAGACTAAACGTTCAAGTGGCTCGGTCACCTGAGTGGCCACCTGTCGCGCAGACAAACCGGGGGCAGAGACGACTACGTCGGCCATAGGCACAACTATTTGTGGATCTTCTTCACGCGGCGTCAGTAACAGAGCGATGACACCAAGCAATAGCGCAAAGCCAATAAAAATTGGTGGGAAGGCACTATTTAAAAACCAGTTTATCATGTTGCCCTGTGGCTTCTCACCACCTCGCGCTTGCGCCATGCTTTGCTCCTTGAATGACAGCGATAGAGACGGCTTAATCGCCGTCTCGCAGAATTTCCGTAGACGTTGCGGCCTGCAACTTACTTAAAAGCGTTCCCCGGCTTTAGCCCTACTTTGGCTAAAATCTTCGCCAATGGACAAAACCCTGTAAATGCAGCTTGGAACAGATTTAAACCAACGAAGCCGGTTAGCAATAACCAAGCAGGCGAGACCTGCCAAGCCAATAGAGCAGAAATCAGAACCACAGCACCTGCAAATGCCATTACGGCGCGATCAATATTCATCTTCTCTTTCCTCGAGTTGATTCCATCGTGGCCGACTTAACATGAGCCTAGATGGTTTTGTTGAAAAAATCGCGACATACGCGATATTAAACACAGCTACATTAGCATGACCTAATATATAAACTCTAAAAAAAGACCGTCAACGTGCGATCTTTTTTAGCGTTAGCAATAAATCCCATGTAGCGATTCAAGAATCGTCATCGCTTTCTCGTCTTCGATTCGATATAGCACCGTTGTGCCTTCTTTGCGAAAACCAACGATTTTCTGCTCACGCAACTTCGCCAAGTGTTGCGACAGCGATGACTGAGACAAACCCAGTTTCTTTTCTAATTCACCGACCGACATCTCACCATTCACCAAATAGCACAACACCATCAAGCGATGGCTATTCGCCAACGACTTTAACAGTGCTTCAGCTGCGGTTGCATTAATTTCCATTTGCTCAATCGATATCGAAGTCATTTTCATAGGATTATTATATTAGCTCTTTCTAATTTAATCAACTCCCTTGATTATAGGCGGTTCGACTCCAGAAAGGAAAGTCCCGCTTGGGTCAGAAGCGGGACTTTACGTTCAAACGTCAATTCGATGCGGTTTACGGATTATAAAACTCACCGTTTTTACGCAAATAGTAGAACCAGTTAAGCAATAAACAAAAACCATAGAAGATGGCGAAGCCGATCATTGCGTATTCCGGTGTTGCTGCGGTAATTTGCTCACCGAAAACTTGTGGAATATAAAACGCTCCGTAAGCCGCCACTGCCGAAGTCCAGCCTAAAACCGGGCCTGCTTGTTCTTTTGGAAAGACCACCGCGATGGTGCGGAAGGTTGACCCATTGCCGATACCACTGGCAGCAAACAACCCTAAGAACAACAAGAAGAACTGCATAAAATATTGCTCAGGTGCCTCTGATTGATAGGCCAAGCGCATGTAATAAGCAGCACCTAACGCACAGACGACCATGATAAATGCGCAAATCTGCGTCACCAATGCACCACCAAGTTTATCCGACAACCAACCGCCGACGGGGCGAATCAAGGCACCTATAAACGGGGCGATCCAAGCATAAGTGAGCGCGCTCGGGCCATTCGGATTTGGCGTATTATGCGTCATCACGCCATCAACCATAATATGGCTGTATCCAAAGATGACCTGAATCGACAACGGGAATGCCGCGGCAAACCCGATAAAAGAGCCGAAGGTCATGATATAAAGAACGCTCATCACCCATGTATGTTTGTTGTTAAAAATCTTGTATTGGCGATTCAAGCTCGTGCGAATTGCACCGGGCAAGAATTTCAAAAGCATGACCGTACTGACCAAGACCAAGACTAAAACAATTTCTTTCGGCACACCAAAGCCGGAGCCATTGGCGTCCGCAGGCAGCATGAGCCATAAACCGACAATCGAAGTCAGGAAGCCAATGCCATACATAGCTAAGATAATGGCAAAGGACACTGGCGCTTTTGGCAAGTTCGGCGTTACTTCTTCGGTGTTGATGTTATTCATGCCAAACCATGTCGCAAATGCGAGTGGAATAAGCAGCAACAGCCACACATAACCAGCATTCTGAATCCAAGTTTCGCTACCAGCAGGAATACTACCGATCAAGGTACCACTCGCCTTTTGCAGAATCATTGAGTCGCCAGCGCCGAACCATGAGAAGGCGGCAAAGGTCATCACCAATGGAACAAGCAATTGCATGGTGGTGACACCAAAATTGCCCAAACCTGCATTCATTCCCAGCGCTGAGCCCTGTTGCTTGCGCGGGAAGAAGAAGCTGATATTTGACATGGAAGCCGCAAAGTTACCACCACCAATTCCCGACAACAGCGCCATTAACTGGAACAGCCACAACGGTGAATCAGGGTTTTGCAACGCCAGCCCGGTACCGAAAGCGGGGACAATTAATAAACTTGTGGTTAAGAAAATGGTGTAACGACCACCGCACAAACGAACAAAAAAGCTTGCTGGGATACGTAATGTTGCACCGGTTAAACCGGCAATGGCGGTTAGGGTTAATAGCTCGCCGGGGTTGTAAGGAAAACCAAGGTTCATCATTTGAACCGTAATGATGCTCCAATACATCCACACGGCAAAGCCGCACAATAAACTCGGAATCGAAATCCATAGGTTTCGATTCGCAATGCGTTTCCCTTCGCTTTCCCAGAACTGTTCGTTCTCGGGTTCCCAGCGTTTTAAATCTGACATGTTAAACTCCTCACTCCAGCCACTTTCCAAGCGCAGCGTCAGTGTGCGATTTGTCTAGGGTTATCACAATGTTCCCTAGTGGATGGACAACCGCCTATCACGGAGTACCCCCATAGTGGTAGTTCGGGAATTTAGTCGGTAATTAGCCTTTAAATTTCAGCAATTTATACTAAGCTATTGGCTAGCGAGGGAAAGCTAAGTATCCCTATTTAGAGTGTGGGTATCACTAAAAACCATGATGTAGGTCAATGTTTTACAACCGACTCTAAGAGGTAATAGGCGGCACTGAGGAAATACCTCCGGATTGTTTAATTGGGGATAGTGACATGAGTAATAAATCCAGTGTGATGTTAGTGGACGATCATCCACTGTTATTAAAGGGTCTCAAACAACTCCTCGAGTTCGAGACTGATATTGAAGTCATCGCTGAAGCAAACAATGGCCCCGACGCTATTCGTTTAGCGGAAAACCTTGATCCTGATTTAATTGTGCTTGATCTCAACATGCACGGCATGGATGGTCTCGAGACCTTAAAAGAAATGCGTAAAGTGGGTGTCACCTCGCGCATTGTCATGCTAACCGTGTCTGATGCCGACGAAGATGTGGTCGAGGCGATTAGCTCAGGTGCAGACGGTTATCTGTTGAAAGACATGGATCCGGAAAAACTTCTCGAGCAAATACGCCGTGCGCTTGATGGCAAAATGGTGCTGAGTGAAGCGATTACTGAAATCTTAGCGACAGCCATTCGCAAACCTGCGCCGCGCCAGCAAGCTGATTTGAATAATTTGACCAATCGCGAGTACGAGATTTTATCACTGATTGCCAAAGGCATGAGTAACAAAGTCATCGCCCGCGAACTTGATATTTCTGATGGGACCGTTAAGGTACATGTGAAACATTTATTGAAAAAACTCGGTTTACGCTCACGTGTCGAAGCCGCAGTTTGGATGGTCAATCAACAAAGTAATTAAGGACTAGGCATGTTATCTGTTCGCGATGCTGTGCAACACATGTTGGACAGCGTGCAGCCGATCAGCGAATCTGAAACGGTTTTTATCGCTGACGCCGTTGATCGAGTGCTCGCCCAAGCGATTCACTCCACCGTAGATATCCCCTCTTACGACAATTCGGCGATGGACGGCTACGCGATGCGAGCCGATGACGTGGCAACGCCACAACAAACCCTTACGCTGGTTGGCCAAGCACTTGCGGGTCATCCATTTCGCGGCACACTCCAAGCTGGCGAATGCATCCGTATTATGACTGGTGCCGAAGTACCAAGTAGCGCCTCGGCAGTGATTCCGCAAGAAGACACCGTCGTTGATGCGAATAGATCTGAGCATATTTTATTTACCGCTGCGGCTAAAGACGGCCAGAATATCCGCCGTCATGGTGAAGAGCTGAAAATTGGTGCGCCGGTGTTTGCCGCAGGGCATCGTTTTACACCCGTGGATATTGGTCTTTTAGCGTCACTTGGAATCGCTGATGTCAGCGTGCATCGGCGGCTAACGGTCGCCTTGTTTTCCACCGGTGATGAACTTGTCGCCCCGGGCCATTCGAAACGCAGTGATCAAATCTACGACAGCAATCGCTTCGTCTTACATGCCATGCTCGAGCGTCTCGGCTATCAAGTTCTTAATCTCGGTTTGATTCCTGACAACAAGCAAGAAATTGCCGATGCATTTATGGTCGCGTCGGCTCGCGCCGATGCCATTGTCTGTTCCGGTGGCGTTTCAGTCGGTGACGCTGACTACACCAAGCAAGTCATTGATGAGCTTGGCGCGGTTGGTTTTTGGAAAGTGGCGATGAAACCCGGTAAGCCATTTGCGTTTGGGAAGGTCAACGGCACGTGGTTTTTTGGTCTGCCCGGCAATCCGGTATCTGCCACAGTCACCTTTCAGCAACTGGCGCTGCCAGCGCTCAAGCGGCTTGCTGGCGAGCGTGAACAAGATCCCGTGTTGATTCAGGCGATAGCAGGCGAGCCACTGAAGAAACGTCCAGGTCGAGCAGACTTTCAACGAGGAATTCTGCGCCTTGAAAAGGGTGAAAACCGAGTATATAGCGCCGGAGCACAAGGATCGGGCATGTTAAGTTCGCTAGTCCAAGGCAACTGTCTCATTCTTTTAGAGCAAGATCGTGGCCATGTGGAAGCCGGCGAAACCGTTGTCGTTCAACTGTTAAGCACACCAATCAAGTAGTGATTTCTACCAATCGTCACGATTGCGGCAATCGTGATGGTTGGTCATCACAGGTTGCTCGTTTGCGACAACCAAATCTGAGCAAATTCGTCCGCAGGAATAGGTCGCCCTAGCAAAAAGCCCTGACCATCGTGACAGCCGGATTTTATCAAGTACTCAAGCTGCGTTTCACTTTCTATACCTTCAGCGATTACGTCCATTTGTAGCGCTTTTGCCATGGCGATAATGGTTTGAATAATCGTTTCATCTTGCTGACTAGATTCAATTTTCGAAACAAACGAACGATCAATTTTCAAAACCGCTGCTTTTAATTGGGTCAAGTAAGCCAACGACGAGTATCCTGTACCAAAATCATCGATAGCCCAAGAAAAGCTAGCTTCATGCAACTGCTTAATCCGTTTCAAATTTAGTTCGGGCGCACGCATCATTGCTGTTTCGGTTAATTCCAGTAGCAAGCGCCGTCGATCAACACCCTCCGTCAAGCGCTCAAACCGCTGAATCGTGTCATGGCTCTCAATTTGCTTGTTGGAAATATTAATCGCGAGTTTGCCGGGTAATGGAGTTCCGCTGGAGTCCCAGTCAAGTAGTTGTTTACAAGCAGCCGTGACCACCCAGTCACCTAAGTTTTGCATTAAACCGCGAGTTTCAGCAATCGCAATAAAGTCGAGCGGGCTGATCCAACCAAATTCATCGTCATACCACCGACACAAGGCTTCTGCACCGACCAATTGACGGTCTTTCAGGGAAAATACCGGCTGGAAATAAAGTTGGAAATCTTCATCACGTAATGCTTTTCGGAAACGTTCGAATAACAATTGGCGATATTCCATCGCACTCATCATCGACGCATTGAAAAACGCGAAGTCTTGCTGGCGCGCTTTGGCGTCAGCAACCGCCACACTTGCTCTGCGCAAGAGTTCCGCGCCAGTTAGTTGCTTGTCATGCTCATGAGTGAGCGCCGACTGCCCAGCACAGCCAATGGTAAAATCAAGATGAAATTCATTGTCATCGACAACCACTGGGCTTTCAAACCATAAAGCGATTTGTCGCGCATAAGCTTCGGCTTGTTCCGACAGCGACTGCTCTTTCGTCAGTTTCTCGGCTAAATCAGCCGGTGAGGGTATGATGGCAAACTCATCACTGGACAGCCGCGCAAGAATTGTTTCCGCACTGATATAATGCTGCATACGTTCCGCAACTGCACGCAGCAACTCGTCGCCAACGTCGGAATTGTAAACGTCATTAATGGTTTTAAAACGGCGAATATCCGCAAGCAAAATCGTTGCTGGAATATGGTCAAGTAACAACTCGTGTAAACCGCGACGATTCGTCAGGCCGGTTAACGAATCTCGATAAGTTAGTGCCTGAATTTGCTCTTGTTGACTCGAGCGTTCGAGCTCTGAACCCACTTGTGCCGCTGCAATCCGTAATACTTCGCGAGCTAACTCGTCGAATTGAATCGCATCGGTCGACATTGCCGAAAGAATTCCGAGCTTGCGGCCATCCGATGTCAGCAAAGGCATGCCAATATAACTCTGGACACCAAGTTCTGTTAACAGGTGGTCGTCCGGAAATAGTTCGGCCACACCACCCTCGTAGGCACAAGAATCACGTTCCGGCACGGTTTCGCAAGGACTACCTTTAAGATTGTATGAAATATTCTCGAGGAGCTCGCCGTGTGCCATGAGCGCCAAGGTGCGCGCAGTCATTGGGCTTTCAACGGTATCAGCAATCAACACGTACTCGACGTCGAGTATCTTCCCCAACTCGAGCACAAGTGTATTAAAAAAGTCACTGTAACCGCTGCGCGTTAACGCATCAGCCAAACGTAGGAACATTGATTCTGCTGAGGTTTTCCCTGCCACACCGGTACCTGCTTATTGCGACTAACTTTTGAACGTTCACTATAGGTTTAGAATCGGGTAAATTCTACCGGTGATCACAAGTTTTTAAAAATATATTTATATTTGCTGTATACAACCACAATACCAGAGCCTGTCTGGACAATTAGTGACTGGCAACGGCTTTGACGAGCAGGTATACCCTTTCCCCGCGGGTAAATCGAAGTCGTCGCAACGATTGCTTGGTAATCAGGGCGCTACAGCGCTGCCCATCTTCGAGTTCCAAAACTACTCGGCTTTCTGCCGGATGCACAGCGGGTAAAATTTCCACGATGCTCGCTGGCAGCGTGTTACTCATGCTGGTGTCCAGAGGAACCTGACGAGCCAGTCCAATTGACTGTGCGGCAATCAATAATCGCCGCTGCGAACTTTGCATCCTCGGTTCAAGTTGCCAGTCGGGGTTAGGCAGATGCAGACGCTGTCCCGCAAGTGACAATTCAAGTAGGTCATGCGCTGATGATGTTGCTGTTGTGGATGCTTCAGTAACCGCTGCGACCAATACGTTTTCACCACCAAAGCATGCAAAGCCTTCGGGCGATTGCAAAACTGAAGCTAAATCACCTTGCAAAATAATCTTGCCGCGCTCCATCAGTACTAAATGGTCGGCAAGTCGCAAAACTTCTTCGATGTGATGCGACACATATAAGATTGGCACTTGCAGCGCTTGTTGAATCCGCTGCAGTACCTGAATTAATTCAAGCTTTGCACGGCGATCAAGATTCGCAAAAGGCTCGTCCATCAATAATAGCTGCGGGCAACTCAATAGAGTGCGAGCAATGGCTACTCGCTGCTGCTGACCGCCGGAGAGTTGCGCTGGTTTCTGCTGCAATAACGCGGTAATTCCAGTAAGTTCAGCGACCCATTGTGGCCCGGAGCCCAAATACATTTTGCGCTCCTGCGGTGCGCGCCGCCATGCAAACTCGAGATTTCTAGCGACGGTTAAATGCGGAAACAAAGCGGGCCGCTGGAATACGAAACCAATATTGCGCGCTTCGACTGCAACGGTCTTTTCAGCGCTCAGCCAAGGCGTGTCACCGAAGTGAATACTGCCGCTGACACCGTTCGTTTCCAAACCAGCGATGGTCCGTAACAAGGTGGTTTTACCGCAGCCTGACGGGCCAAATATTGCGGTAATTCCATTGCTTGGAAGTGCCTGATTGACCTGCAAATGAAAATCGCCACGCTGAACCTCGATATTTAAGCTTAATTGTTGCACTCGGGTTTGCGCACCTAAACTTGTGGGCGCATTACTGTTTGTCATCAGCCTATGCCCCTCTTAATTTCATCACCGCTTGACCTCGGTTTAAACTATATACAACCAATAAGACGAGCAACGAAAACGCCAAAAGCCACAACGACAATTGATTAGCCGCGCTATAATTTAACCCTTCGACATGGTCGTAAATCGCTATCGACACCACTTGCGTCTCACCAGGAATATTCCCGCCAATCATGAGTACCACGCCAAACTCACCGATGGTATGCGCGAACGAAAGTACCGCGGCGGTAATAAAACCACGCTTGGCTAACGGTAACACCAGATGAATGAAGCGATCGGTGAAGCGCGCGCGCATACACGCCGCCGCTTCGAGGAGTTCTCGCGGTACGTTAGAAAACGCGTTCTGTAGCGGTTGCACCGCAAACGGCAATGAATAAATCACGGAGCCAATAACAAGGCCGGTAAAACTAAAGGCGAGGTGCTGCAGACCTAGCGCTTCAAGGCTACCACCAATAAAGCCTTCAGGGCCGAGCGCAACCAATAAATAGAAGCCCAAAACTGTGGGCGGCAACACTAAAGGCAGCGCCACCGTCGCTTCGACAAACGGCCGCCAACGACTGCTGGTTTGACTTAGCCACCATGCCAGTGGCAATGATAAAATAAGCAGAATAACGGTAGACACCGCCGCTAACTGCAACGTTAGCCAAACGGCCTGTAAATCATTGGCGCTCATTCGCTATCCTCGATCGAATAAAAACCAGCGTGAGTGAAAATTTCTCGCGCCTTATCACTGGTAATAAACGTATAGAAATCTTTAGCTAAGGCAATCTCTGCGCCGGCGCGGGTGATCACCATAGCTTGCTGTACGCGCGGCCCATTGGTTAACTCGCGGCTGTGGCCGCGTTGCATCTCTTGATGTTGCGTCAGTGCTTTTGCCAGCACACCAACCTCAGCACTGCCGCTGCGAACAAAATGGGCAGCTTGAGCAGCGCTTTCTGCATATACAAGGCGCTTCTCCAAGTCCGGCCATTCACGCAAACTTTGCAACCATTCTAAAGCCAAGCGGCCGTAAGGTGCATGCTGAGGATTGGCAATGGCAATTCGTCCACGGCTGTTGAGTAAGTTCGCTCCCGGCTCAACCGTTTCATCCCATGTCTGCCGGCGCGACCAGAGCGCTAATCCGCCTTGTGCATATGCGAATACTGTTCCGCAAGCGCCACCCTCAGCCACAAGAGCCCGAGGAAAGCTCTCATCGGCAGCGAAAAAAATATGAAAGGGCGCGCCATTTTGGATTTGACCGAATAAGCGCCCGGACGAGCCGTACACCACTTGAATCCGACCGCTCGCATCCGGGTTTTGATCGACGAATTCATCGACTAACGTTGGCATCACCCAGCGTAAATCAGACGCCGCGGCAATTCGCAACTCGGCTGCATCAGCATGACTAAGCGCCAAGTAAAAGGTTGTGATCAGCGCAAATGCTAAGTGCCGCATCAGGTTAACCTTGCTTCTTAGTGATGTGGTTATGTTCCTGCCAACGCTGTGCCGCTTGCGCGTCGCTCGTTTTCGTCGCCACCCAGTAATCACCTTGATCCGTATGTTCCTTTTTCCAAAACGGTGCCCGGGTTTTCAAGAAATCCATAATAAATTCGGCGCCAGCAAATGCCGCGTTGCGATGAGCACTTGCAACCCCAACAAAAACAATCTGCTCGTTCAAGGTTAACCGCCCAACGCGGTGAATCACCGTCACGCGACCGATCGGCCAACGTGTTTTCGCCTCCTGCACTATCGCTGCCAACGCTTGCTTCGTCATCGCCGGGTAATGCTCTAACGTCATCGCTTCTAAGCGCCCAGCTTCCAGCTCACGTACCAGTCCGGTAAAGGTGACGACAGCGCCATATCTGGGGTCGTCAGCGAGACGGCGATATTCCTCACCGACATCGAAATTCGCCTCGTGGACCCGTATTTTCACGTCTTGCATTGTTATTCCTAACCACCCGTAACCGGTGGAAATAGCGCCACTTCTTGTCCTGCTTCCACAGCATGTGAGTGACTTACTAGTTGTTGATTTACAGCGGCTAGTACATCTTGCTGTGAAAGCTCTTCTTGCCATTTTGGCGAGCGCTGCTGTAGATGTTCAATAAGGTCTGCGACAGTGCTACCTGTGAAGTCATGCACATCAACTTCGCCGATACCTAACCGCTCACGCAGAACGGCAAAAAATAGAACCTTAATCACTTGCTTACTCCTACTCAGAATCCCGTTGCCAATGACCGCGTTTACCGCCAAGCTTTTCCCGCAAGGCTATATCGGTAATCATCATCGCCGGGTCGACCGCTTTACACATGTCATAAATCGTTAATGCCGCCACACTCGCTGCGGTTAACGCTTCCATTTCCACACCGGTTTTACCCTCCACCACGCAACGTGCCTGAATGCGTACTTCGTGATTCTCGCGGTCGAGCTCAAAATCAACCGTGACCTTGTTCAGCGCCAGCGGGTGACACAATGGAATCAGATCACTCGTGCGCTTGGCTGCCATGATGCCGGCGATTCGTGCGGTGGCAAGTACATCGCCCTTCTTCGCGGCGGCCTGTTGCAGTTGCGCCATGACGTCACCATTCATGATCACTCGAGCAACCGCGATGGCTTCACGACGAGTAACGGTCTTATCGGTAATGTCGACCATATGCGCAGCGCCCGCTGCGTCTAAATGGGTTAATTTATTCTCACTCATCGGCTCGTTATCCATTCAAAAGGTGCTGCGTCGGATTGCAGCTGTTAATCGGGCTGTTCTTCACATGCGCCACAAAGTTACATGGGCCTTGGCGAGCATCCAATTGTGGTTTAATCAACTGATCCCAAGCTAGCTTCGCAGCGCTACCGGAACCTGGCATCGCGAAAATCAACGTGTCATTGGCTAGGCCTGCTATCGCTTGGCTTTGCAGCGCTGCACTGCCGATATCTTTAAAACTCAGTTGACGGAATATTTCACCAAAGCCATCGACCACTTTATCGAACAGCGGTGTGATAGCTGGCACCGTGACATTGTTTTCCGCGAACCCAGTCCCACCGTTAATCAAGACAACCTGCACATCAGCACTGGCTATCCAGTCACTAAGAACACGACGAATTTGATAACGGTCATTGCTGCTCATTGCGCGTTCAGCAACTTCATGCCCTTCCGCTTGCAACGCAGCAGCTAGTGCATCACCCGTGGTGTCGTTTTCGGCATTCCGGGAGTCCGAGACCGTCAGTACCGAAACCTTTAGTGGCATAAACTGTTTTACTTTTTTACTCATGGTTCGCTCCATTATTCTTCATCGGTGCTTTGGTCGAACGTCTCGGCTCGAAACGCTTGCATAAAGCTCTGCCACTCCGTCGGTGTGTTGGTATTTAACAGCGCGGCCTCATCCTCGCCGCTTGGCAGTGCAAGAGCTTCAGCATCGAGCCAGTTCAGTACACTACGAATCGAGCGCCGTGCGTTAGGGTCAGTTAATTGCGCTGTCAAAAAAGCGTCAAGCGCCGCGCTTCGGAACAACAAGCAAGGCATTTCATAACCTTCAAAATAAACGGGTGTTGGATGCTGTGTCAGGCCGTGTAGCAGATGGTACGAGAGTGCCGGCATATCCACCGGTAGCACTAACACACGTTCATGCTCACAAACCGGCAAGCAGGCCTGCAAACCAGCCAATGGTCCTAACTTAGGATAATGGTCAGCGACAAATTTAAAGCCGCTTTGATTCGGCAATTGCAAGCTGGGATCACGACTCACCACAACCTGCTGAGCACCACTCAATTGTGCAATCTGCAACATATGTTGCAAGAGGTCACGTTCCTGGTTAACTGATACGGGCAATAGGGCTTTATCACGCCCCATCCGTGAAGACATGCCTCCAGCTAGAAGAATACAACTGAACGGTTGCATGATTAGCCTCCGATCATCGCTAAGTGCCGTGTAGCTCCCGTGAATTCCTCATGCAAATGATGACTCGCCGCCTTGCCTTGCAACACGTCTTGCAGATGTTGAATCAGTGCCTCTGGGTCGTCTTGCTGCAAAAACGGGCGCAAATTATTGTGCTCCGAAGCAAATAAACACATAAACAATTGCCCCCGTGATGACACCCGCAAACGGTTACAGTCATCACAAAAGTCTTTGCTGTAAGGCATAATTAAGCCCATTCTTCCCGCGTAATCGGAATGGGTAAATTCTTGTGCCGGGCCAGCGGTGGTTGGCTTAATGGTTTGAAGCCAGCCGTCATTGAGAAGTTGTTGTTTAATGTCCTCGCCACGCACATGATTGCGTTTGTAGTAAGCGCGGTTGTCACCGGTTTGCATCAGCTCAATAAAGCGCAATGCGACCGGTCGAGTTTTCACATACTCAAGAAACTGCGGTAACTCTGCAGCATTGTAATCACGCAATAAAACACTATTGATTTTCACCCGCTTCATGCCGCGTTCAAGTGCGAGGTCAATGCCTCGTAGAATACTGTCGAGGCGCGTGTCACCGGTAATCATTTGAAAAGTACCTGAATTGAGACTGTCCACACTCACATTAATCGCATCAAGGCCGGCGTCAATCCAACGGTCAAGGTCACGCTCTAAGCGATAACCATTGGTCGTAATCGCTACTTCATCAATGCCCGGAACACCTTTACAGGTTGCGATGATTTCGGTGAGGTCTTTGCGGAGTGCGGGTTCACCACCGGTAATTCGCACTTTCCGCGTGCCGGCTTGGGCAAACGCAGTCACCACGCGCCGAATTTCTTCGAGTGTCAGCTCTTCTTTGCGGGATACGCAATCAGGACCGTCAGGCAGACAGTAATTACAGCGGAAATTGCAGCTTTCCGTAACCGACAGACGCAGGTACGTAAAGCGACGCGAATATTTATCAGTGAGCATGTTCACACCTTTCCAAATTTCGGGAGGTCAGCTCGTTTCCAAACTCACCCTGGTGGCGGAATTGCCACGGCTGTCGCGTCATGCCCTAATCGTCGTCGGGTTTAGATCACGCAGCTCGGCGTACAGACACATGGTATGCGTTTTACCGTCTTTAGTTTATAGCCGAAAAGGGGTGGGAGCATACCTCGACGGGGGTAGTTTTAACCGCTAACACGGTTAGTTTTGCGCCAGATCAACATCGCGGCGACTGGCGCGAATAAAATAGCCATCATTGTAAGCTAGGGGCGTGTGCGCCTCAGTTTTTGCCAAGACAGCTTACTTCCCAAATTTGTTCCTGAATGAACATAACGCGGCTTGATCAACAACACGACAGAATTCCACGAGTTATCGAATGAAACATATTCCTGAATTATTATCGCCAGCCGGCAATCTTAAATCGCTGCGTATGGCATTTGCCTACGGCGCTGACGCAGTATACGCCGGTCAACCACGCTTTAGTTTGCGCGTGCGCAATAATGAGTTCGATCTCGGCACCTTAGCGATCGGTATTCAGGAAGCCCATGCGCTCGGCAAGAAACTCTATGTGGTCTGCAATATCGCGCCGCACAATGCCAAACTCACCAACTTTGTCGAGGATATTCGCCCAGTTGTTGAACTTGGTCCAGACGCTCTCATTGTTTCCGACCCCGGGGTGATTTATCTGCTGCGCGAGCACTTTCCGCACATGCCGCTTCACCTCTCGGTGCAAGCCAATACGGTGAATTGGGCGGCGGTGAAATTCTGGCAACAACAAGGGATTGAGCGGGTGATTTTATCGCGCGAACTCGGCTTGAAAGAAATTGCCGAAATTCGCCGGCGAGTGCCCAACATGGAAATTGAAATTTTTGTCCATGGTGCTTTATGCATGGCTTATTCCGGCCGTTGTCTCTTGTCCGGTTATTTTAATAAACGCGATCCGAATCAAGGCGCGTGTACCAATTCTTGCCGTTGGCAGTACAAAGTCACGCCAGCCGTTGAAGATGCAGTGGGGCAGATTAATCCGCTCCCGCCGATTTTACAGGACGCTGTTGTACTTGAAGAACCGCAGCGACCAGGCGAATACATGCCGATGTTTGAGGATATGCACGGCACCTACATTATGAACTCAAAGGATTTGCGTGCTGTGCAGCATGTTGCCGAATTGACTGCGATGGGCGTTCATTCCCTGAAGATTGAAGGGCGCACCAAGTCACCTTACTACGTTGCACGCACGGCCCAAGTTTATCGCCGTGCCATTGATGACGCAGTCGCTGGCCGTCCGTTTAACGAAGCGTTGCTCGATGAGCTTAATGGAATGGCGAACCGAGGTTTTACCGAAGGCTTCTTGCGCCGCCATGTGACACAGTCTGAATTACAGAACTATGCAACCAGTCATAGCGAAGGCGAGCAACAATTTGTCGGCGAGTTTACCGGCAATATCGGGACGCGTGACGGCGTCGTTTATGCCGAAATCGATGTGAAGAACCGCTTTGAGCTTGGTGATAGCTTGGTTTTGATGACCACGGCCGGTAGCCATCACTTTATCCTCGAGCAACTTCAAGACAAACAGGGCTTAAATATTCTTGCCGCACCGGGCTCCGGCCATGTGGTTTGGATACCTTTGCCCACCGAGCAGACCGATGGCAGAACGTTACCACTTGCCCATGCTATGTTATTGCGCCAGTTGTATGTGGTCGCTGAGCCAGAGTTAGAAAAGGCGCTCGGCCATGACGCGGTCAAATCCATTGCCATTACTGAGGTGCGCTAATGTCGTTACAAATTCTTGATGACTGCATTAACTGTGATATGTGTGTACCAGAATGCCCCAATGAAGCCATTTTTATGGGCAGCAGCATTTATGTGATCGACCCGGATTTATGCACTGAGTGCGAAGGTTACTACGACGAACCTCAGTGCATTCCGGTTTGTCCGGTGGACTGTATTATTCCTTTATAAACGCTAACGCGTTCGTACCTTGTGAACGCTAACGCGCAGCTAGTTGGTGACTAGCGCGCGCTGTTGGTCCATGCCTAAGGAAATAATATACGGATATTCCTCTTTCGCTTGGGCGTCTTTCTGCTGGGCAATAAAGTCGGCTTTACTCAACATTTCATGCCAGCCTTCGGTAATTAAGGCCTGCGCCACAGCACCACCCATAGTCGCCCCCGGGCCGGTCAAAATAATCACATCCGGCGCAAACTCTTTGACGCCAGTCAGAATAGCCTGACTAAAGTCATAGGTTTCGCAGACTTGGTGCACCAAGGTGTATTGGCGTAATGCCTCAATGTCAGTACCCAGTGGCTGCCAAATGACCCCACGGCCGTCGATCATCGGCACTTTTGGTGCAGAGAAAAAGTCACGGCCAAAGGCTTTTAGGGCCTTGTCGCTCGCTTTTCGCATCAGTGCCGTATGGAAAGCACTGTGTCCTGGTAATACCAACGGATAACGGTCATCAAGTGGTGGTAAAACTTCCATTGCATGCTTAATTGCGCTGCTTGGCCCGGCCAACACTTGATAACCACCAAAACGTATTGAGCGGAACAATCGCTTGTCTTCGTCACTGTGCTGGAGCAATGACTCAATTAAAGCTTGTCGTTCAGCGTCGGGTTGCCAGTCGTCATTCACGTCCGGGTAAATGAGCTGTCCGCCCAGATCGTCGTCACCTGAGCCATTTTCGCCAGCGTCCTGTCCTGAAGTCAGCTTTGCCATACCACCAACGAGCTCAAGGCCACTTTCGGCATCAAGTGCGCCAGCACAAGCCAAGGCAATATACCAACCCATGCTATTACCGGTCACCGCAGCGATTTCAAAACGGTCGCGGTCGATACTTAAAAAGTCGCTGTACGAACAGGCATAAATCAGCGGCGCTGCGTTATTGCCCGCTAAGTGCTCACGGCTTTTGAACAGCTTGGCGCTATCGAGCGCTTGAATCGGTGTTTCACCCTGCTCTTTGCGCAGGGCGTCGAGACGATCCAGCATGTGTTTTTGAGCGCCATGATGTGTCGCTAAATAGCCTAACTCAGCGCGGTTATAAGTACCGCGCCCCGGACAAACGACTAACGCGCGTAATTTTTCCCGGCTCATGACTTCGCTCCCGTTTGTCCTTTACTGCCAATTTTTGCACCCGGCTTCAATGTGCCACCTTTGCTCGAATTAGCTCGCAAACCAGCAATGGTGTTGGCATCCGGTGCGTCCTGCCCCCAAATTAGAGCTTGAGCAGCGCGAACTATGCCATCTTTCGCAGGTAAAACATGGTAGGCAGCTTTCGCCAATGGAATAAACGAGTCGTCGGCACACAACCGGCCGATGCGTGCCTCGAGGCCTTCTTCTTGCAAGCGCGTCCACAATTCTTCAGAGACTGAGCCGGTTTCACGACACTCGTCGACAATCAATACATTCGGGCAATCACCGATCGCCATCAGTAAGCTTTCCATCGGTAGTGGGTGCAGCCAGTTCAAGTCCACCAACCGGCTCTGCACGCCATTCGCGGCAAGCTCCTTCTGTGCCTGGCGCGACAAATAATAGCCATTGCCGTAACTAACAATACACAAGTCTGCTTTACCACTCGCACTTTTCGTATTGCTTTCATGCACGCTTACTTCTCCGAAGCCGATGCGCTCATGCGGGTCTGGATAATCGAACATCCAGCCGTTGTCACCTGCTTCGTGCAAGTCTTTTTGGTTATACAGCGCGATTGGCTCGAGGAACACCACAACACGTTTTTGTTCATCTGCAAGACGGACAGCTTCGCGCAGCATTCGGGCCGCTGACGCACCGTTCGACGGGCAAGCAAGAATCACTCCGGGCAAGTCACGGAAAATGGCAAAGCTGTTGTCATTATGGAAGTGACCACCGAAGCCACGTTGATAGGCAAGGCCGGCAACACGAATGACCATCGGGTTGGTGTACTGACCCGAACTAAAGAACGACAGGGTCGCCGCTTCACCACGAATTTGGTCTTCGGCATTGTGCACATAGGCCAAAAACTGAATTTCTGGAAGGGGTAAAAAGCCGTTGTGTGCGGCTCCAATCGCCATCCCCAAAATACTTTGCTCATCGAGCAAGGTATTCATAATTCGGTTCGGCCCAAACTGGTTCACTAAACGGCTGGTGACTCCATAGACACCGCCCTTCTTGCCAATATCCTCACCCATCATAATCGCGTGCGGATATTGTGCAAATAAGTCATGCAACGCCCAGTTTAAGAGCTTATTCAAGGTTTGCGGCTTACCAATATTATGCTTTTCATGGGCAAATAACTGCTCGCGAGCAGGGCCGCTCAGTGGCGGTGGCACCGGTAACTCCGGACGCTGCGGCGCAATTGACGCCATGACTTCGCGGCTGTCTTTCAGCTTTTCACGATACGTTGCTTCGCGACCAACCGCGCGCACGCGAGTAAACAGCGCATTTAAGTAATCCTGCATTTGCGCTTTGTCGGCAATACCATAAGCTTCAAGTAAGGCTAAACTCGTGCGCAACGGATCATTCGCCTCGTTGTGGGCGATTTGGTCTTTGCTCAAATACGTCATTTCCGCATCGGAGCCAGCATGACCATACAAGCGCACGCATTTCATGTGCAAAAATACTGGTTGGCGGCGTTTGCGGGCAAGGCGCTCGGCTTCTTTCGCGGCCGCATACACCGACAGCAAGTTACGGCCATCACAGCTGACATAATTTAAGCCTGGGCGCTTGCTAAAGCTCTGTTCAATCCAGCCGTGCGGCGTTGCCGTGCTGATACCAATACCATTGTCTTCACAGACAAACACCAATGGCAATGGCATGCTTTGATAAGCCGTCCAACAGGCAGTATTAATTGCGCCTTGGCTCGTCGAGTGGTTGGCAGATGCGTCGCCAAAACTGCACAACACTGCCGCGTCATGTGGCACTTCGCCCTCGTGTTGTAAGCGTTTGGCTAAGCCAATGCTATGGGCCATGCCCACAGCTTTTGGTAAATGCGAGCCAATCGTACTGGTTTGCGGTGGTACAAACGCAGCTTTACTGCCGAGTACTTTATGGCGTCCGGCCGAAATCGGATCGTCTTTACTGGCGGCAAAGCTCAGCAACATGTCGTAAATGGGTGTGCTACCGTGAACTTGCTTTAAACGTTGAATAAAGAATGCGCCAGAGCGGTAATGCAAAAATGCCATGTCGTTATGTCGAAAGGCTGCAGCAATCGCGGTATTGCCTTCATGGCCAGCTGAGCCAATGGTATAAAAGCTTTCACCGGCGGCTTGGAGTTCGCGGGAATGAAGGTCGAGCACGCGGCTAGTTAATTGCGTGTCGATCCAGTCGAACAGTTGCGCTGGGGTGATTCCCAGCGCGTCGAGGTCGGGTAAATCGTCTACCTGAGGTAAAGGATTACCAAAGAGCGCCGTATTGAGGCGCTCCTGTAAAGGTTGCACCGTCTGGCTCATATCAATTAACCGAATGCAGCAAGGTCAGTCTGCGCACGGCCTAAAATTAAGGCGTGCACATCATGGGTACCTTCATAGGTATTCACTGCTTCAAGGTTCATCACATGGCGAATCACGTGGTACTCGTCGGCAATCCCGTTACCGCCGTGCATGTCACGCGCGACACGAGCGATATCGAGCGCTTTGCCACAGCTGTTGCGCTTAATTAAACTAATCGTTTCTGGGGCCAGTAAGCCTTCGTCCGCTAAACGACCCGCTTGCAGTGAGCCTAATAAACCTAAGCTAATTTCGGTTTGCATATCAGCCAATTTCTTTTGAATCAGCTGGGTTGCAGCCAATGGACGACCAAATTGAATGCGATCCATGGTGTATTGACGAGCGGCCTGCCAGCAGAATTCTGCGGCACCTAATGCGCCCCAAGAAATTCCGTAACGTGCTTTGTTCAAGCAGCTAAACGGGCCTTTTAAGCCGGTCACGTCTGGGAACATGTTTTCCTCTGGAACAAACACGTTGTCCATGACGATTTCACCGGTGATCGACGCACGTAAGCTGAATTTGCCTTCAATTTTCGGGGCACTCAGTCCGTCCATGCCTTTTTCCAAGACAAAGCCGCGAATCACGCCATCAAGCTTGGCCCAAACCACGAAGACATCCGCGATTGGGCTGTTGGTGATCCACATTTTGCTACCGGTCAGACGGTAACCACCGTCAACTTTCACCGCACGAGTTTTCATGCTCGCCGGGTCTGAGCCTGCGTCTGGTTCGGTTAAGCCGAAACAACCAACCCACTCACCGCTGGCAAGCTTTGGTAAATACTTTTCTTTCTGCGCTTGGGTACCGAATTCATTAATTGGGTACATAACCAACGAGCTCTGCACGCTCATCGCGCTGCGGTAACCACTGTCAACACGCTCTACTTCTCGGGCAATCAAGCCATAACAAACATGGTTGACGCCAGCGCCACCGAATTCTTCAGGAATAGTTGCACCCAGCAGACCCATTTCGCCCATTTCAGTCATGATTTCTCGGTCAAAACGCTCTTCCCGGTTCGCCATCAGAACTCGCGGCATCAGGTTTTCCTGACAGTAGGCGTGAGCACTGTCACGGATCATACGTTCTTCGTCCGTTAACATTGAATCCATTAGGAATGGGTCTTGCCAATTAAATGCAGCGCGTTTACTCATGACATCCTCTTCTGGGGTTAGCAGATTTGCTTGGGTTTAACTTGTTCAGACTGAACTTGCATAGACAAGTTGCATACACAACTTATTATATCGAGTTTAACAGCGGAATACCTAGCAAGAAAGGACGGAAGTTGACTGATTAGACCAATTTAATGCGCAATGCAGGGGAAACCCCTGCATATTCGTGTGTTTGCGTGGTTGCGGCACGCTGCCGCGCGAGGCTGCCGCGCAAGGCTGCCGCGCCAGGCTGCCGCGCAAGGCTGCCGCGCCAGGCTGCTCCGGTTAGTTAATCCAGAGCCCTTCAGTAAACGTTTAGGGTTGCCCGTCGACACTACCAAAGTCGAAATAGACCGTCGCCTCGTTGCTTTCCGAACTTGTCAGCGACATCATCCGAAGATACGTTGGCGTCCAGTCTTGCTCGCGCATAGAGCGATGCAGAGCAGTCGAGTCGAATCGAGCGTCACTGAGGCTTGATACTTTTAACTCACAAAAGCTGGTATAGCACTTCAATGAATCAATATTAAAATCACGTAAGCTTTCGTCCGTAATAAAAAGGTCTTGGATATTTTGTTCAAGCGGATAAGCCCAGTCCGGATCCACCGGCTCATGTTCTGCTCGCAAGGCGAAGTCATCACCGCTCATGAAGCCTTCCGCTGCGTTGCGCATCGCCCGCTCTAAAGCACGCTCCGCATTGTTCGTATCGGCGGTTGTTGCCTCAGGCTCTGCCGCTGGCTCTGGCTCCGGTTCCGGCTCTGCAGGTGCTCGTGCCGCCGCTTGTGCTTCCAGTCGCTCAGTCATCATTAACGTCAGTGAACGGTTTTCCGCTTGCAGCTCAGCAACTAAATCTTCTAAAAACCCAATCCGCCGTTGCGCCTCACCATCCTCGACGACGACTTCACTTTCAATCACCACCAGTTCTTCTTGCTCGGCCATACGGCTCTGCCAGAGTAAAATTAGTAGTACCGAAATGATAATTAAATACACCCAATGCATGAATTTATTCATGGCTTGCAACCTTTCCTGTCAATGAATTCCAATAATCTACAGTCTTTCACACTTTTCCACCAAATAAAAATACCAGCCAAACCAGATAGAACACAGCAAAACCGACGAGGTAACTGAGTCCTATCCACGCCCACGCATGTAAGAACTTATATTTTTTGGTTGCGCGTTGTTCATCGGTTGCGGCTCGACGGGCGAGTTGAAAATTGAGCCATGCAAACAGTGGTGTAGTTAAAAAAGCAGCCGTCATTGCAAATGCTAACATCGGACCAAGTGCGCCGCTAAAAAAGACAATCATACCGAACCCAAGTGCCGCTTGGCTGAGTAAAATGACGGTGTAGCCTGTGCGGTTATGCCATGTGCTTTTACTTGGATTCAGGCTCGGCCATAACAAGCGACTGGCGATGTGCATGCCTCGCGCGTACCCATCGAGAACTGTGAGTGTGGTGCCAAACATACAGAAGAATGCAACTAAAATGACCAACCAGCGTGTCCACTCGCCGAGGCTGGCTGCATACATGCCGACCAGCTGTTCTGCGAACGCGCTACTTCCCATGGCAATTTCCTGCTGAGCACCATGCTGTATCAGCGCACCTAAAGCCAAGAAACATAGCGCTAATCCGGCGGTTGTCCAAAAGCCGACGTTGAAATCAAACAGGCCGCCAAGACGTGAAATCGGCAATACTTGCCGCTTCTCCTGCAGCCAGATGGAGTTTATCACTGAAATTTCTATGGGCGCAGGCATCCAGCCCATCATCGCCACAAGAAACGCAAGTGCGGCCAAGTTCCATGGCGACGGACTCACAAAGTCAGCTGGGGCGTTGCCCGCTGGGCCTAATTTAACCAAAGCATAACTCATTGCTGCAACGGTCAATATGGCAAGAATCACCATCATGATCCGCGCTAATAGGTCGAGTGCTTTATATTCACCGAGAAGAAGGAAAAGAACACAACCGAGCAGTAACACGGCGCTAACGACCACAATGTCGAGGCCACCAGGTAGCATGAAGTTAAGCAAGCTGGCCGTGAGTAACAAAACACCCGCTGTATTCACGATCGCGGCAACCACGGCCAAGACCAAGAAGATCACCAAATAAGGCTTCCCCTGCTTGTAATAGCCGTGAACGAGCGTCTCGTTTTGATTGAGCGTGTAATCAATCGCAAAACGAAAAAACGGGTACTTCAGCACATTGATGAGAATGATGAGGCCAAACAATTGCCAGCCAAATAAGGCACCAGCTTGGGTTGATGCGACAAGGTGCGAGCCACCAATGGCCGCCGTTGCCATCAATAAGCCCGGGCCTAATGCCCGCCATCGGTTCGTTGTCGTTTCCATGTTGTTATTCTTATTGTCAAACAATGAAGCCTATTTATGCACGCCCTTTTCAAAAAAGCAAAAAAAATCCCCCGCCGAAGCGAGGGATTTGATTTTTGCTTAGCTGTATTGAATTAACGAGTTTGTGGAACTCGAATTTCTACAGACAAACGAGCTTCCGTACGACGGTTGCGCGCGTTCGCTGGTAAGCTGATTTCGTTCACAATCGGCTGGCTCATGCCATGACCGCGAGACTGAATGCGGCTGCGAGCAATACCGTGCTCATTTACCAGGATGTCAGCAACTGCTGCTGCACGACGCTCTGACAAACGTTGGTTGTACTCGGCAGTACCGATCAAGTCGGTGTGACCGTGTAGAACGACTTGCGTATCAGCGTGCTCTTTCATGAAATCAGCCAAACGACGGATATCACCTTGGTAGTCGCTGGTTACGCGAGCAGAATCAAAGGCGAAGCCAACGCGAAGTTCTTCAGAAACTTGCTGAGTGGTGTAAACCGTACAACCACGGCTGTCAACGACGTGACCACGTGGCGTGTTTGGACACTCATCACGGTAATCTGGAACGCCGTCACCATCTGTATCTGTTGTGCGATCAACTGCAGGCTCTGCCGGAGCAGCTGGCTCTACACGGCGGTCACGCGTGTTGTCTAACAATGGACCATTGTTACCAAACGAATAGGCCATACCTAAAATAAACGATTGGTCATTGAAATCAGACTTCGTTTGCGGCGCATATTCAGCTTTGATTGACCAGCGATCACTGAGGAAATGACGATAGCCGAGGGTCGCACGCCACATGGTGTTGGTATGCTCAGCAACGCTTGTGTTACTCGCACCCAAACCGAAGTAGAAGTTGCGCGTTGCATAAAACAAAGCGTCAACACCATAAATCTGACCATAGCCAGTGTGTTGCATGTTCTGCGTACCAACTTCTACGTAGTCATAGTATGAACGCAGAGCAAAGCGCTTGGTCAAAGGCACAGAAAGCTCTAAACCCGGCTGCGCAGACTGAGTGCTGCCGCTAAAGTTATGAACATTGCCCAAACCGTCAACATACTGGCGCTTATTGCTGTACTTGGTCAGGTGCAAACGCAAACCAACAGTGATGTCTTCTGTGCCAGCATAATAACCGTCATTAGCCACCGCATTAGGGCTTGCAATCAAAAGACCAGCAATAACCGCTGGTGCTGCAATTCCGACAATCTTTTTCATAAGGGTATATTCCTTCTTTCCTTTGAGCTTCTCCACTTACCCGGGAGGCTTGGGGGGTACTAAACCCTTATTCTGGCGCAACTATGAGAAAAATCCCCAGCTTTACCAAAACTTTAGAATTCGAAGCGCATTAATAAACTAAACCGTCAATTAACGTTGACTTTTTCAACATGCGCACTGTTCCGAAGTATAACATTAGCGTCATGAAGATCAACGTATTCGACGTATTTTTCAACAACTTTTCAAGTGATTGGGAAATCAAAACGACTTTGTTGTCATCGGTTTTGCTTCCCAAAACTTTGAGACGGTGACCAACAAACCACTAGTCCTGTCGCAATTGATACTCCACACCCCCACCCTCAATCGCCTCACCAATAACTAAGCCTTTGATTTTAGTGGCCTCTTCAATTGCTAGCTGCGAGTTATTACCACGCCATATCACTTCTGCGTTGGCAGGCAACTTGAGCCGCCAATGGTCACTGACATCGACATCAAGAAGCCCCGCACTCACTTGCGTCATCGCAATTGCGTAGTCTGCGATCACGCGGCGAACTTCTTCTCCTGTAGAGTACACAACATTCGAGCCATCAAGTGCTGGGAAATGACCGCCGCCACCTGCTCGATAATTGTTCACCGCAACAAGAAAGCGCTGTTCTGAATCGATAGGTGTACCGTCATACTCGACCTGTTCGACACGTCGAGCTTCTGGGTTAATCAATTCCCCGTAACGGTTATAGCGAGGCGGTTGCGCTAGATTAAATTGGTAGCTCAACCCATCGATGACGTCAAAATTAAAGCTTGGAAAGCCGCTGAACAACGCTTGCGGTTCCTCCTGATCAGCCAGAATGGTGTTGTATGTTAAAGCTGACATTTCCAGCCATTCGATGAGCTCGGCACCTGTTACCTCGACCACTTGCAGTGTGTTGGGGTAAATATAGAGGTCGACTAAATTGCCAAGCGTGAACTCACCGGCAGGAATCATGGTGTAGTCTTCCGCATTTTGGAAACCGTTGCGGAAGGGAGCAGCAGCGCTCAACAGTGGCAAATCCGCAGGCAATTCTCCTTGCTCTCGTAATTTTTCCACATACCAGCGTTGGGCATCATTAATCAGCTGCACGGCACTACCGGGTCGAATGCGGCCGAACAAACTGGTGATTGGCGAAGATAACTGCCCAAGGGGCTCGTTCAGCATGGCAATGGTCGCCTCTTGCTCTGCGGCCATCATGGTTGCGAGTGTTTTATCTTGCTCATCGGTAATCGGGCGTGCTTCCACGCGACTGTCGACAACCTGCCATTGGTGCCCATTATGCTCGATGATTAAATCAATAATGCCCAAGTGATTGCCGAAAAAACCAGGAGACACAGCGGGTACACCGCGGACAAAACCTCGCTCGTTGTCAACATCCGGAAGGTTGTCATAAGCGGGAGAGCCAGGAAAAAGCTGATGCTGGTGACCAAACAGGATCGCATCAATGCCCTCTACACCAGCAAGCTGATAGCTCGCTTGCTCGGCGAACTCTGGATAACTGTCATAAATCCTTAATCCAGAATGCGGAATGGCAACAACGAGATCCGCCCCCTGCGCCTTCATTTCTGGCACAAAGTGTTCTGCTGCAGCAACCATGTCCCGCACCCGCACTTTACCCGCCAAATGCTGCTGATCCCAACGCATGATTTGTGGCGGCAAAAAGCCGATAAAACCAACATGGACAGTAACCTGCTGGCCATTCTCTGCGGTCACCTGACGCGGTATAATGACATAAGGCGCGACCAAGGGGTTCTCCCAGCCGTGCGATTGCTTACCGGCGTCGGCGGGACTCTCCGCCCAAAACACGTTGGCGCTAATGTACGGAAAGTCTGCACCAGCAATCGTACTTTCCATGAACTCCAAACCAAAATTGAATTCGTGATTGCCTAGATTGCCGACGTCATAGTTTAGGTAATTCAAAGCCCGCATAATCGGGTGGCGGTTCTCTTCAACGTATGTAGACCCTTGTCCGGCGACCCAATCGCCGAATGCAGACCCTTGGATCAGATCGCCATTATCCACCAAAAAATTATTCGGTTGTTCCGCGCGAGCTTGATGAATCAATGCTGCGGTGTAGGTCAAACCAAACTCATCCGTCGGCTGCTGGCGAAAATAATCGTAGCCAACCATGTACGCATGCAAATCGGTCGTTTCCATAAGCCGAATCTGAACTTTTGTACCGGCGTCAATCGATGTCGCCTCGCTTGATGTTTGAGCTGCCTTGCCACAGGCAGTCAACGCTATCAACGCCGTCGCTGCAGTCAGTATAATTTTCGCCATCTTTTTCATCATGATCATGGACCTAATTAAGATAGGTGGATTGACTTATTCAGTTCTGAGCCAGCTCTGTTGCAGTGTGGCTGCATGCTGGTAAACAGGCTCAAAAGCCGGAAGCAGCGGTTGTATGATCTGCTCAATTTCAACGTCAATTTGCCACGGTGGGTTAACAATCAACATTCCCGAGCCATACATACCACGCTCGCCTTGCGCTTGTTTGTAATGCAATTCGCTGCGCAAAATAGGTTGCTGTAATTGGCTTTTTAGTTGTTCCAACATGCTTTCATGCCGACCTGCAGGCAGCAATGGATACCAGACTAACACCAGCGCATGACGACAACGTTGCATAATATTTTTCAGGGTATCAGCCACCGCGGCATATTCACTTTTATCTTCATAAGCAGGATCAATCAGCGTCAAAAGCCGCGGTGTTTTCGGTGGTAACATGCGCACGACACCTTGTAGTCCATCGCCATAAACGACAAAACCGGTCTGTTCATGTGTGGTTAACTCTTCATGCTCACCGGGATGCAACTCAAAAACAGTGTGGCGATCGCCTGGCCGTGACAAACCGGCGACCCAAGCCGGCGAACCAGGATAAAAGCTAATCGCTTGGTCGCGCGAGTAAGGGTTTAAACGCTGTAATTCACTAAAGAAATGCTGCCATACAGGATGCTTAGCAAGTTGCTCGCGATGCTCAAGAGCCAATTGTACGCCATGACGATATTCACCCGTTTTCTGCGCTTGTGCATCGCGCAAGTCATACAAGCCTTTGCCCGCATGGGTGTCAAAGTAGTGTATCGCACTCGCCTTTTGCTGCATACGTTGAATGGTTGCGATTAAAATCAGATGCTTATGCACATCGGCGGCATTTCCCGCATGATAACCGTGTTGATAACTGAGCACAGAACCCTCGGCTGCTGTTAGAACTGTTCGAAGCTCTAGATTACCTTGAAAGCGCTTTATTGTCGCGTTTGTCTGCGCTATAACGTATGGATTGCGGGTCATGAGGAAATTTAAATGGCGTTTATGGAAAAGGCGTTAGTCGTTTATACAAAAGACCAATTCGCCCTACTGGAAAAAGTGCATACGTTTGCCCTGACTCATAACATCAAGCTCATCGATGTACCACTCGATGAGTTTCTCGAAACACCGGGCATGTTTAGCGATCAAGCTGACCACGTCGTCGCCTTCGTGACCGACCAGACAGCACACCAGCTCATTGATATCGCAAAAACCTTGAATCTTTCGTTGGGCTTCATCCCACTTGTGCAAGGGGGGCCGTTAGCAACTTGGTTTAAGCTGCCGAAAGAGCAGGACAATGCCATACGATTAGCCTTTGAGGACGATCCCGAGGCGCTCGACATTTTACGTTGCAACAATGAGGTGGTTTTAGGCTCGGTCACCATCGGTAACACGCCGTTTGTCAATCAACGCAGCAGTACCTGGTTGCGCCGCGAGCAATCACCTTGGCGTTTTGCTTTGTACTGGCTAGCGCTGCTGTGGCGCAGCATCCGAAACCTCTTCACCATTAGCGTTTTCCCAGTCACCATCAGTACCGATAAAAAGGAACTGCAAACCGCGATATCGGGCATGGTCGCGATTGAAAATGACATTCATTCGGCCGCAGCGCGATTGCTCGATACCACGATTTCCGTGCAAGATAATCGTGTTTCGTGTGTGGCAATCGCCCCAAAATCTGTCATCCAGTACCTCGAGTTTCTGTTTGGCTCTCTACTGCGTCGGCGCAATCAACGCAAATTACCGAGCTGCATTGGCTACATTAAAACCAAACGCCTTACGCTGACCGCCAATCGACCCATGCGCTTGATTTTAGACGGCCGTGTGCGCAAAACCGACCACGTCGAACTCGAAATGTACCCGCGCGCGGTGCGCATCAATATGAGCGATGAATACCATGATTTTCACGAGCCGATTGATGACAACAAAGACACGATGCGCGTGGATAATTTACCGCAAAATGAAGAGCGCATTTCCATGATTACACGCCACTTGCCGCTCTTTACCCATGCTCTCGAAGAAGATTTCCGAGAGCTGTTTTTGCAAGTGCGTGACAGTGCTATCGCGCACCCGCATTATCTTGCTTTGATGATTTTAAGCTCGATCGTCGCCACACTTGGCTTGTTTCTAAATAGTACGGCAGTGATTATCGGCGCCATGGTTCTTGCTCCACTGATGGCACCCATTGTAGCTGTAGCAATGGGGCTGCTAAGAAGTGACCGCTCACTTACATTTCAATCCTTGAAAACAATTGGTATTGGTGTTGCGTTAGGCTTATCCGTTTCAGCGTTCTTAGCGATTCTCGTTCCGGTAAAGGAGCTCACGCCAGAAATTGCCGGACGTTTGCAACCGACATTACTTGATTTAGGTGTTGCCATTGCCTGCGGCATTGCCGGGGCTTATGCCTACGCGCGCGCCAGCGTCATGCGCAGTTTGCCCGGTGTTGCGATTGCGGTTGCTTTAGTGCCACCACTTTGCGTTGCCGGCATTGGCCTAGGTTGGGCTAATTTGAGCATGATTTGGGGCGCAGGCCTGCTGCTTGCCACCAACTTGATCGGCATCGCCGGCGCTGCGGCACTGACTTTTCTTGTTTTAGGCTACGCCCCGGTGCAGCGCGCTCGAAAAGGACTCATACTCACGATGGCGTCCGTCGTTGTTATTGCAATTCCATTAGCCTTTGCGTTCGCTTCGATCTATCAGAATTATCGCATTGAACGCGATATCAGTCAGTTAGAGTTTGTTTACAATCAACAACCCATTCAATTTAGCAATATCGAGGTGAATGCTCGGCGCAACGCCATCTACGTTCGAGCCGACTCCATTGGCGCGCAGCCACTCGACGAGGCGTCCATGCGCGCACTGAAAGACGAACTCGAAACACGCTGGAACCGCGACGTCACCCTCGAAATCGGCTTCCGCTACCGCATGTAACCCCACGCGCCCGCTTCATATCGCAACTCTACCCAGCAACCTTTACGGCTGCTATTCCGGCTCCGAGCCGGAAAGGTAACATCATGTAATTGCAGCGGGTTTTTGTTATGGTTAGGAAAATAATTGAACGAGGAAGAGTTATGAAGGTTTCTCAGGTGGCGTTAGCGCTGACCGCCGGTTGGTTGGTGCTGTCCAGTTTGGCATCTCCCGTGTCGGCTCAAAACCAAGATATTGAAGCGAAATTGTCGGGGCTAGATGAGCGTATTGAAGCGGGTCGTCAAGCTTGGGGTGTGCCGGGCATGGCGGTTGCCGTGGTCTATCAAGACCAAGTCATCCACGCTGAAGGTTATGGCGTATTACGACAAAGTGAGTCAGCTCGTGCCAATGCCGACACCTTGTTTGGCGTTGCCTCCACCACGAAAGCGATGACTGCCGCGGCGCTGGCCATGTTGGTCGACGAAGGCAAGCTCGACTGGGATGACAAGGTAATCGACTACTTACCTTGGTTCCAGCTCGCGGATCCGTGGGTGACGCGGGAAGTGACCATTCGCGATTTGCTCATCCACCGCGTCGGCGTTGGCCGTATGACCGGCAATCGCTTGCAATTCATGCCTATGGCTGATCGTCGGACAGTGATTGAAGCCATGCGCCATCACGAATTTGAGGCGCCCTTCCGCTCACGCTATGTGTACAGTAATGTGATGTATTCGGTCGCTGGTGAAATCGTCGCCGCGGTCTCAGGCATGAGCTGGGACGACTTCATGGCGCAACGATTATTTCAACCGCTGAATATGTCGCGTTCCAACACGTCGATTACCCAATTTAGTGATCAAGACAATAATATCGCCTGGCCACATCAGTGGATCGACGGCGAACTAGTGGAAATTCAACGCCGCAATTTCGACAACGTTGGTCCGTCTGCTTCCGTGAGTACCTCAGTGAACGATATGGCTCAATGGATCCGCTTGCAGCTCGGTGAGCCTGGGATCTATAACGGTGAGCGCTTGCTCAGCGAACGTGTCATGCGCGATATGCACCATCCGCAAATTGCAACTGGACGCGGTGATCGCAGCGAACCTATTCGTGCCTACGGCCTCGGTTGGAGTCTTGACGAGTATCGTGGTTTTCAGCGCAGTCAGCACGGCGGGGCGACAGACGGATTTAATACCAATCTAGTCCTTATTCCAGAGCTAGACCTCGGCATTGTCGTGGTCACCAACACCTTCTCCAGCTATCAAGTGGCGGTTGCCAACGAAATTGTCGATCGCATTGCTGGCCTTGATCCCCGCGACTGGACGAAAGAGTTGCTCGACCGCTACAACCAAAGCTATGAACGTGCGTCTGCCGAACGCGATACGATTCATGCTGAGCGCCAGCTTAATACCAAACCAACATTAAGTAATGAGCAGCTCATTGGCCGCTATCACGACGCGCAATATGGCGAAGTCGAAGTCTTCGCAACCGAACAAGGTTTAGCCCTGCATTTTTGGGATGACGGTGTGAGTATATTGGATTTAGAACATTGGCATCATGATACGTGGCGCGCGTCTTATCGCAATCGTGCTCAACGGGAAAAGTTTGTCCACTTTACCCGCGACCGTGACGGCAACGCCGCGAGTCTCGAAGTTACATGGACCTTGCGTCCAGTGCTCACCCAAGTGGGCATCTATCCGACCAATTATTACCGCAATGTGAGCTTTAAGCGGAAGTAATACCCTGTAGATACAACAAGGCACCGTCATTGCGGTGCCTTTTTATTTGCCGGGGAATCTGGGCCAAATTTTTTAGTCAGCGAGAACGCTAGCACGAATCCGTTTAATCGCTTGCGAATGCAATTGTGAAACGCGTGACTCACTAACGTCCAAGACAGCGCCTATTTCCTTTAGGTTCAGCTCTTCTTGATAATACAGCGCCATCACCAGCTTTTCCTTTTCCGGCAGCGCGGCAATGGCCTGCGCAATCAGTTCTTTGCGTTCACGACTAAATAAGGCTTCTGCCGGCGACCATTGGTCATCGTTTTCGCCAAGCTGGGCTTCTTCGTGGTCGGTGACTACATCGTCATAAGACAGCACTAAACCATTGTTCGTATCGAGCAGAACCTTACGATACTCTTCCAGCTCCATGTTTAACTGTGCTGCGATTTCGCGCTCTTCCGGCGCACGGCCAAGTCGTTGTTGCAGCTTTTGCACAACCGCTTCAATCTCCCGTGCGGTGCGCCGAACACTGCGTGGCAACCAATCCCGCGAACGCAACTCATCAATCATCGCACCACGAATACGCTGATGCGCAAAGGTAGAAAAAGCGACGCCGGCCTGGGGGTCGAAACGCCCGAGCGCATCCAGTAAGCCTTCCAATCCCGCTTGAATTAAATCGTCAATGTCGACGCCGGCTGGCAACCGAACTTGCAGCGACAGCGCTTGTCGCCGAACCGTAGGGTAGTACTGTTGTACTACCGATTCACGATTTAACTTTCCTTGTGCGGTGTACATGGTCGTGATCAGGACTCCTGCTTAGACTTAACCACTGGTAATTGAATTCGCAACAATCGAATTCCGAAGAACCGCGCTGCGACTGCTTCCACGTTTGCGACCAGACCTCGCGTCGATGATAATGGCGGATGCATCAGCAACACTTGTTTTGGCGCGCCTGCCCGTTGCAAGGTTTTCAAACCATAATAAGCGCGCTGAAAACCGTTTAAATCGGGTTCCACCCACAATACCCAACGTTGGTACTGCTGAGCAAGCTCAGCGAGCCCAATTGGCGACGATTCAGCGACAACAATATCCCAATCATCGCTACTGCCGACCCATTGCTTTCCTGCTTGTGCATAGCGCTCAAGTTCATCACGCACACAACTTGTGTCATTCAACAACGCAGACGGCAACCCAACAACCACGATGGTGCCGCGCGACGTTCGTGTAACTGCCTGCGTTTCTGGTTTATCTTTCTTATGCTGTCCCGCCCATTGACGGAGGCCGGCAGCTTGATCGCCACTGACTGCTGTGGTCACTGATCTACCTCTAAGTTAACGTTGCACACCGGTCGACATGACCCGAAGTGCCGCGCTGGTGCGGAATAACTGTAATACACCTTGCACAATTTTGCGCGCATTTGCTTTGCCACGCTTGTTTGTCGACGTCAGCAGTCGACCGCGCAGGGCGGCTACTTCGGGTTTTCGGCTATGCTCTAAAAACAACGCCGTAGCCGCTAACGATGTCGCCAACATGGTTGCTACCTCAGACGCTATTTCACGGACGTCCTCTGGGGTAAATTGACCATAAACAAAACGGGTTAGGCTCTGGATCTCGTCACTCAACAACTGCTGATGTATCAAACTTAATTGTGACGCTTCGGTTAGACCCGCCGGTAAAACCCAAAAACGACGAACCAAGGTTGACGATTTCTCCACCGCTTGGACTTCACCATAAACAAGTTCAACCGGGAAGTCGTTGGCTTGCAAGCAAACATGTCCACGGGTGAGTATCAGTTTAGCAGAATCGCCTCGGTAACGAATGGTTTGCTGTTGGAAAGGTTCCAGTTGATCACGCAATTTAAGCAGTGAAACCCGTTCCCACTCGTCCCCAACTTGCTGCCAAACACGGTGATTTCGATTCAACACCGCAATCCAGTGTTGATGCTCACTGAATAATTCGTGTAACGCATAGGTTTCGGGCAAACTCGCAAACACATGCCGCTTTACCCCCAAGGCTTGGCCATAATGAACCGGAGCTAGCTGTTCGGTCAAAGGCAAGGGAAAGACTTCGCCATCCGTGCCCAATGCTAAGTTAGGTAGGCGCCAACTGCGGCCACTCACTGGCTTATCTTCAATCCACAAAATCGCGTGCGGTGCTGATTGTAACAACGCGTCATGGGCGCCATGCAGCCATTGTTGATAGTGTTGTGGTTGGCCAGCTTTTGGCTGTTCGCTCAATTGCCACAAAACTTCTAACGCTTCGAACCCAGGCAAAAGCGCCGCCAGCGACTGATATTGCTGCGATACCTGCTGACCTTGCGCCTGCAAGTTCCGACGTCCGACAGGTTCGTCCTCTGCGTGCGAAAATCCTTGCAACCACTGGGCGAAATCTAAATCATCCGGACCTATTTCTGGCACCGCTTGCTCGACCAATTGAGCAAAGTCGACCAGCTCAAGATCCTCTGGAACGCGTTGGCCATTGGCGACAAAGTGAATGGTCAGGCCGTTGCGAATAACCACATCAAGCGCTGCACCTAAATGCACCGACTCATCGACTTTTGACAAAATACAATCACGAATTTCATTACCTGCCGCTCGCGCGGAGTCTTGAAAACGGTCAACTACTTCTTGCAACATACCGCGTTGACTTGCGGTATTGAGCAACAACACCAAACGAGTCATCGGGCCATCTTGCTGACCACCACCGTACTGCAACTCAGCAATACGTTGCGTCAGCCGCTGGTCGCGCTGACTCATACCAATGGTGTCGATTAAGACCAAACGCTTACCCTGCATTTGCGCAGCAAGCTTATCGAGTGACTCGCCCTCTTCGAGCGCGTACATATCAACATCGAGCAAACCGGCATAAACTTTCAACTGTTCGCGCGCACCAACTCGGTAGTTATCGGTGGTCACCAACAGCAAGGTGTCAGAACCAAACTGCATGACGTAATTCGCGGCGAGCTTGGCGGTTGTCGTCGTTTTACCAACGCCCGTCGGCCCGACCAAGGCCAACACGCCATCTTGAAACAGCTCGGCAGGAAACTGTGGCGCGAGCAAGCGTTGCTTTATCTGGGTTTGTAGCCATGAGCGAATATCACTGAGATGCGCTGGCAACTGCCCCGCGAACTCACGAATCAGGCCCGATGAAAAGCCGCTCGACTGCATTAAGGTAGCGAGCTCTTGCACCGGATGCTTTTTCGCGACCGGTGCTGCGCCAGTACTTTGACCTTGCTGCAGCAAACGCCGCATGTCATTCACTTCGCTCAATAAGCGTTGAGCTAAACCAGCAAAGTCCTGCGGCGGCGCGTCGACTTGGGCTACTTTCTCTTCTAAATCTTCCTCGACCATGGCCAAAATTTCATAACCATTGTCCGTGCTCCGCGAGGACAAAATGAGTGCGTCTTCACCAAGCGCTTCACGCACTTGCTTCATGGCTTCACGATTGTTGGCTGCTAAAAAGCGCCTTACACTCATTGACTTTCTCCAATCATAGCGGTGATTTTCATCGTCCGGTCATCAGGAATTTCCGCTTGTGACATCACCACTAAATAACGTAATTGCCGGCGCAAGAAATTCGACAACAATGGCCGCAAGCTGTGCTGGCATACCAGAACCGGCGGCTCGCCGAGCGTTTCTTGCCGTTGCAACGCCAGTTGCGCCTGCTGCTGCAATGTTGCAGCCAGCCCCGGCTCGAGCGCGCCACCACTATTCATTGCCTGCATCAGCACTTGCTCAAGACGGACATCGAGACCGATCACATGGAGCTCTTTCTCGCCACCGAACCACTTTTGCGTAATCGCTCGACCTAGCGCCAAGCGCACTTGCGCAGTAAGGTCATGCGCGTCAATATTTTGTCCTTCAAACTCGGCTAGGGTATCAAAAATGGTGCGCATGTCGCGAATCGAAACTTCTTCGTCCAGCAAGTTCTGTAGGATACGCTGCAATACGGTTAAAGACACGCACTTCGGTACGACATCTTCAACCAAAGCTTTATTCTCTTCGGCAAGTTTGTCCACCAATTGCTGTACTTCTTGACGCCCGAGTAGCTCGCTCGCGAAGCGTTGTAGTAAATGATTTAGATGCGTTGCCACCACGGTACTGGCATCCACCACCGTGTAGCCATAAATCTGTGCATGCTCACGTTCACTCGCATCAATCCAAGTTGCTTCGAGCCCAAATGCAGGATCGACTGTGGCAATACCTTGCACTTCGCCCGTCACCTGACCTGGATTGATCGCCAACCACTTCTCCGGATAAATTTCTGCGCGTCCCACTTCACCGCCTTTTAGGGTGATGACATAGGTATTGGGATTCAGTTCGAGGTTGTCACGAATGTGCACGACCGGCGGCAAGAAACCGACATCTTGAGCAAACTTCTTACGCACACTTTTAATCCGGCCGAGAAGCTCACCTTGCTGACGATCGTCGACCAACGCAATCAATCGGTGACCGACTTCCATGCCGAGTGTATCGACCAGTTGGACGTCAGCCCAGGTCGCCTCGGGCGACTCGAACTGCGCAACCGGAGCTTGCTCAACAGGCACCGCTTCAGCCGCCAATTTTTGCTTTTTCATGATCCGCCAAGCCATAAAACCAAGACCCGCAGTGAACAGCAAGAAGACAAAATTCGGCATTCCCGGCACTAACCCCAGCAGACCAATCACGCAAGCTGCCAAGATCATGACTTTCGGATTGACAAACAACTGGCTGACCATCTGTTGACCAACGTCTTCATCGGTATTTACGCGTGAAACCGTGACACCAGCGGCGGTTGAAATGATCAAGGCTGGAATCTGGGCGACCAAACCGTCACCGATTGCCAACAGAATATAAACTTGACCCGCGTCGGCAAAGCTCAAATTGTGCTGCATGGTTCCAATCATCAAGCCGCCGATGATATTCACCACCATGATCACTAAGCCGGCAACTGCATCGCCGCGCACGAACTTACTCGCACCATCCATCGAGCCATAAAAGTCAGCTTCCTGCGCGACTTCTTGACGGCGACGTTTGGCTTCTTCTTCGCCAATTAAACCCGCATTCAAGTCTGCGTCGATCGCCATTTGCTTACCCGGCATCGCATCAAGCATAAAGCGCGCGCCAACTTCTGCAATACGTCCCGCACCTTTGGTGATAACCATGAAGTTGATAATCACCAAGATCAGAAAGACCACGATACCCACGGCAAAATTACCGCCAACGAGGAACTGCCCGAAGGATTCAATGACCTTACCCGCCGCATCCCCCCCCGTGTGGCCCTGCATCAAAACCACCCGGGTCGAGGCGACGTTCAACGACAAGCGCAATAAGGTAGTGAATAGGAGCACCGCAGGAAATGCAGCAAAGTCGAGCGGCTTTTCAGCAAACATACTGACGAGCAACACCATCAATGCAAGGGCGATGTTGAAGGTGAAGAGCATATCCAGCGCAAAGGGCGGCAATGGCAAAACCATCATCGCCAGAATCAGTAAGATCAATATCGGGCCGATGAACAATTGCATACGGCCGTCGAGAGACTTACCTAATTGCCCAAGTGTGTACTGGACACCCTTCATTCACTTTCCTCCTGGTGCCGCGGGTGAACTTTACCTTCGGCCATTTTAGACGGTACTTCGAGGCCTTTCGGCTTCGGCGGCACATCACCACCGCTCACTTTCACTTGTTTCAGACGGAACGCCCAAGCTAGGACTTCCGCGACCGCTGCATACAAAGGACCGGGAATCTCACGGTCCAAATCGACGTTGAAGTATAACGCACGTGCCAGCGCAGGTGCTTCCAATAGCGGAATTTTGTGTTCCGCAGCAATCTCCCGAATTCTAGCGGCCACCGCTTCCGTCCCTTTCGCCACCACACGTGGCGCATTCATATTCTGCTCATCATACTGCAAAGCTACCGCATAATGGGTCGGGTTGGTGATGATTACGTTCGCTTCTGGCACCTTACTCATCATGCGATTGCGCGACATCGCCTGCTGCTGCGAGCGAATCCGAGCCTTCACATGCGGATCACCTTCGGTTTCTTTGTGCTCCCGCTTGACCTCGTCCTTGGTCATTTTCATCTTCTTGGCATGGCTGTACAACTGGAAAGGTACATCAATCAGAACCACAACAATCAAAGTTAAAACCATGAGCAATGCCGCTTGTGCAGCGAGTTGTAAAGCATTCGCTAACGCTTGCTGCACCGGCTGCTTCATTAAATTCATGTATTCGCCATGGCGAGACATGAGAAACACAATCAAAACACCGCCAACCAGCAGCGACTTCGCAATAGCCTTGCCGAGCTCGGCCAGCGCTTGGCTCGAAAAAATTCGCTTCACGCCTTTCACCGGATTCAGCTTCGACAGCTGTGGCTTCATACCCTTGGCCGATACCAACCAACCGCCGAGCAACGCCGGGGCAACAAGGGCAAGCACCACCATCAACATAAATAACGGCATCAGGGCAAATAATGCATGTTGCGCGAGCATGGCCACGTTCATCAACATGGGACCAATTTCGAACGCCTGTTGGCGCTCAAACAGAAACGACTGTTCCATGACAAAGCCAACCTGCTCATAGAGCATTGAGCCCATGCCCCAAAGACCGATCAAACCACCAAACAGCAATACAAACGTGGTTAACTCACGCGATCGCGCGACCTGCCCCTCTTCCTTGGCTTTTTGCAGCCTTCGGGGCGTGGCGGGTTCTGTTTTTTCGGAGTCGTCGCTGCTGCTCTGTTCAGCCATCGCTTACAAATTCCAGACATTATTCGGGAGTTAGCGGCTATTCTGACAGAAGGCAAATGGATTTGAATGGCAAAAAAGCGCCGGTTTAGGGGCGCTTTTCAACGTTAATGGGGATTTACAGGAAGAATTGGCTCATTGAGCCTTGGATTTCCGCCTCGTCGAGGTCACTGTCTAACAAGCGTTGGAACGCTTCTTCATCGCCCGGCAGTAAACCTTGGTTTTGGATGAATTCGGCAGATTGTTCGGTATGAAGCACCAGCGTGATCCGGCGATTCATCGGGTCTTCGGGTTCAGCGTCAGCGAGCGGTATGCGATCCGCAACACCAGAAATTGAGATCAGTTTCTCGGGAAACAGCCCACCCGCTATTAATTCACGCCGCGATGCATTCGCACGATCCGCAGATAATTCCCAGTTACTGTACCCTGCATAGCCTCCAGCATACGGCAAGCTATCGGTGTGACCGGTAATGGTCAGTTTGTTATCAACCGAATTTAAAATTGGCGCCAAGGTGCGTAAAAGCCTTTCCATATAGGGTGCGACTTTGGCGCTACCGACCGAGAACATCGGGCGTTGCTCGGTATCCATCAACTGAATGCGCAAACCTTCACGGGTCAGATCAAGACGGAGCTGCGGCCGTAACTGACGTAAAACCGGGTCCTCTTGCATGGCTTGTTCAATTTGGCGCTGAATATTCTGGAAGTGACGACGCACGTCCGCTGGACGGGTTTCCATCCGATAGTCAATCCGAGCCCGCTCGCCCGACGAGTGCATTGGATCTGGCCCGCCTCCTTGAATAACACTACTCGCTGAGGTCATGCGGTCACCGCCGGCCATAGCGACCGCTAAAGGTGCACGGAAGTATTCCGAGACGCCTTGACGCTGCTCTTCACTCGACATCGATAGAACCCACATCACCAAGAATAATGCCATGAGCGCCGTCATAAAATCGGCCAAAGCGATTTTCCAAGAGCCGCCATGGTGTTTATGAATCACCTTCTTCCGGCGGATAATGATGGGTCGACGATTTGGATCAGCCATAATGCTTATTCCGCGGTTTGATTGTTGCCACGAACATGATCTTCAAGTTCGTTAAAGCTTGGGCGCTCGACTGTATGTAACGCTTTCCGTCCAAACTCGACCGCCAATTGCGGCGCATAACCACCTGTGCTCGCAAGTAGCGTGACACGAATACATTGTAAGGTTTTCACCGCTTCCGCGACTTGGCGCTCAACCCGGCTCGCTAAAGGATTAATAAAGCCGTAACCGGCCAAAATACCCAAGAAGGTGCCGATCAACGCATGGGCGATCATTTGTCCCATGACGTCAGGCGGAGCATCCGCTGTCATCAGCGCTTTTACTACACCGAGAACCGCCGCAACGATACCAAATGCTGGCATTGCATCACCGACTTTAGCGATGGCGTCCGCTGGTACATGTGCTTCCGCTTCAAAAGCTTCAATCTCGTGCAGCATCAGTTCATCTAACTCATGTGGATCCATGTTGCCACTGATCATCAAGCGCAGGTAGTCGGTCAAGAAGTCACGAATCATATCGTCTTCAAGCACGATCGGGTGTTCGTTAAAAATGGGGCTTTCGTTGGGGTCTTCGATATCACGTTCCACGGCTAGCATGCCGTCGCGACGCATTTTGTTGAGGATTTTGTAAAGCACGGACATGAGCTCCATATACAGCGCTTTATTGTACTTTGTAGTTCGCTTTAATTTCTTCGCAGCGTTCATGGTCGCTTTGATTGCTTTACCATTGTTGGCCGCAATAAATGCACCAACACCAGCACCACCAATCATTAAAATTTCAAGTGGCTGCCATAATGGCCCAAGCTGTCCGCCAGCAAGTGCAAACCCGCCAAACACGGAAAAAAATACAACTAAAAATCCGATTGCGACTAACACATGGAACCCCTTCTAATTATGGCTTTTATGCAACCGGGCGAGATTTTGCTCGTCAACGCGAAGCAGCCCGTCTCTAGGTTCGTTATCGGCGTCCGCAACGAAAACTTAAGAACGAAATTGCGATTTAATGACTTTTTGTTTCTTTCGCAAGCTTACTTTTTGCTTGTGATTTTTTCTTTGCCGGGCCTGGTTTACCGGCGCGCGAAGGGGGATTGCAAATACCACATACGTAATCGTCGTCTGGTGTAAGGGCATGATTGACAAACTCAAGTTGGCAGGACGTACAAGTACTCAATTGGAACATGTTACTTTCGAAAAACCTTAAGAGCGTCCACGCTCGCGTCAAGCCAAGAACTTGCTCACCGCTGGTACTTTCAATGTGCTCATTGTACAGACGATAGGCTTTGGTAAACGCGGTCATCCGCTCAAGACCTTGATCTTCATGCAATCGACGATAGATTGAGTAGAACAAAGACGAATGAACATTGGGCATCCAAGTCATGAACCAGTCTGTCGAGAATGGCAACAAACCTTTCGGCGGCGACTCTCCGCGAACTTCTTTGTATAAGCGAACAAGACGACCACGGTTCAGTGTCACTTCTGATTCAAGTACTTGCAAGCGAGCGCCAAGTTCAATTAACTCGATCGCCAACTTAACTTGATTCATCTCTTCAAGAAGTTTCTTTTCCGACATCGACGGTTAAACACTCATTAACGCGTTGCTGCCATCAGCATCGCTAGGTGAGTTTCTTTCAAACCAGTTTCACGTTTGCTTCGCAAGATCGCTTCCAATTGTTCCGCGTTTTCCGCACAGGGACGCATTACGAATTGACCTTGCGTAGCCAACCAACCAATTTCTCGAACCGACAACGACTGAAACAAATCAGCCAGTTCAGCATTTAGCTTCAAACGAAACATCGCCGCTTCGCGATCTTCATTCAGCATTTGCTGCATCAGGTATAAATATGCAACGTTTAGCTCTTGGAACTCTTCCAACGTCTTTGTAAATGACAAAACCCTATCTCCTCTACACTCCGGGCGGAGTACAGCGCAATCGTAGCCCGTTTAAAGTAAGTTATTGTTTTTCTTATTGTAAATAATTACCAGTAGAGCTGTGACTTTCTCAATGAACAACCCAAAGCTACCGTAATGATATTTTGTAATCTTTACTATAACTTTACTTTCCAATCTAAAGCTAATCTACCGAGTTTAAGATCCCTTGTCACGCAAAAGATCGTTGATCGATTGTTAACTACTTGACGAGCAACGAACAATAGTTAACCAAAGGTCGGTTGTTAACTGAACAGAAAGCGATTTTTATTGTTATTTTTAATCATCATGATAGGAATTCTAGCACTTGTCTAGTGCTAATTTTGTATTCCATTAACAACTTATATACAAAAAATAGCGGTTCATCGCTCAGGTGAGTTTTCGGCGACATCATAAAGCCAGATCATCAGCTCTGCGATGATCTGGGTCAATGAATCAGGTAGGAATTCGTCAGGATTCAGCTCCATCAACAGCGCCACTAACTCCGGCGCAGCATGACAATAAATGCCATGCTTTTCGGCTTGAGCGGCAATTCGCTCAGCAAATTCACCGTAGCCTTGGGCGAGAATTTTGCTGCGCTTCTCCATGGCATCATAACGAAGCGCTACCGCACTGCGGCGCCCGCGGGAATCACTCATCCGCCACCTCACTCACATGGCGTTCATCTTGCCCGACGTCTGTGAAAGTTTCATGACTGTCATCCACAGCCGCCTTCGAATCGGATTGGCGCACGACCTCCACGTCTTCATACTCGGTCCGGATTTGTACTTCATCCAAACCTAATGTCTGCAGACGAATGCGTAATTTGTCTTCTTTGGATTCGAGCCGATCGATAATCCCCTCTGCGGCAAAAAACTGCAGGTCGAGGCGATTGTTGTACAAGGTAAATTTCAAGCGCAGCGGCCCAAGGTTCGTCACATCCAGAATCATATCGGTCTGCCAAGTACAGTGACGTATTGACGGTTTGCCCTGCTCCTTACTTTCCTCTTCACGATGGCGTAAAAAAGTCAGTGTCAGTGACATGAACAAACCGGTCCATAAATCCCCTTCCCAGCGCAATGTTGGCAGCGCTAACATTTCCAGTTGCTGGCGAACGGTGGGCTGCAAACTCTCCGGTATTAATTTTCCTTCTGCCAATTCACCACTCGAAAGTGCCGACTTAGCCAAAAACTGCGGATGCAAGGCGAGTTGTGGACGGTCTAAATGACCGCGATACCACTGTTTTAGCGCATGCTCGTAAAACAGGCCACTGTGGCGAATTGACTGCTGTAACCGTGCGGCCACGAGTGTCGATGAGGGGGTTTCTGCCGCCGCGAGGAGCGGAACTTTCGCCACGACAGCTTTCGCAAGCGACGGGTATTGGCCAATAATTTCAGCGATCGTTCGTCCGGTTTTGGTTAAATGCAGTTTCGTCGAAGTATTAGTCGCCGGTTCAGCCGGTATTTGCTGGGTAACTTGACCGCGCATGCGGGTGTCAGCAAATTGGCCTTTCTGTAGGATTGAATGGGGCTGGGAGTTGGCTCGAGAATCGGTGCGTGAGTCACTTTGCAAGGCGCGAGGGCCTTCACCGGGATCAACATTGCGTACAGGTTGATTCAGTTTTTGTTCCGACACATTGCCTTTCGGACCCAAAACCTGATGCAAAAGGGTATCAAGTAAAGGCGTAATGCCACTCATAACAACCCCCTTCGCACGGCTTTACAACTTATTGAGACAAGTAAGCGTCCTCAACCTGTTTCTTTTTTGACGCTGAGGAAATTAGCTTTTCAAGCTCTTCTCGGCGTGCCAATAAACGTTCACGAATTTCTTTATCCTGCTCAAGCAATTTGCGCAGTAATTCTAGTTTTGCCTCTTGCTGAGCTTCACTTAACATGGCATCGACTTCATAATTTTGCAGCTTCTCGACTTCAGAAACGTAGACCACCTCACTTTCGATCAGTGCGGCCCAGTCGTCGTTACGTGCATGCACAAGCATCGTATTAGAAAACTCGAGCAAGCGTTGATATGATTGAATCACGTCGCCTCCGTCCATTACTGGTTTTAAGTACGCTCTCGCACCCATGCTCACGCTCCTTGAGCGGTTGCGGCTTGCTGACCAATTTCTTTCCATGCTGATCCAATCTCATTTAAAAGTTGTGCCGCTTCGTCTAAAGCACCGGTGCTGTTGTTTAAATTTGCCCGCAACAACAACCCACTTATATAGTTGTAGAGCGCTTCAAGCCGCTCCGCTAACTCACCACCATTGTCTTTATCCAAGGCAACGAGTAAGCCACGATTCACAATATCAATCGCTTTGGTAATGGCCTTGCCTTTTTCTGCAGTATTGCCATTTTCCATGTGCAAACGCGCCGCTTTAATGGCGCTTTGCGCACCGTCAAAAAGCATCGAGATCAGTTGATGAGGGCTGGCAGAAAGCACGTTGCTTTCAACACTAACGCGACCATAAGCCGCTGCACCACGCATTGCATACATAACCTATCTCCTACTCGTTACTTTTTCCGACCTAACTGAGCATTCATAATGTCAAACTGCTGCATCAGATAAGAACTGGTTGAATTCATTTGCGCAACCATGCTGTCTAATTGCGAGAACTGACTGCGATAACGCTCAATGGTGCGATCAATGCTGATTTCCATCCGCTCGAAACGCTCATCAATCCGCTTTTGACTATCCTGTAACCCGATGATTGAGTTTTTAATCGGCCCGGAGTCATTCAATAACAGCGATACAGTGTTTTCGACACGTGCACTGAATCCTTGGCTGCCTTCACTACCGGCGAAAAATTGTTGTAAGGCGCCGATGTTGTTTTGTACCGCACTGCTTAATTCTTCATCATTCACTTTCAGGCGACCGTTCAGCTCAAATTCAATGCCGAGGTCACGTAAAGTTCGCATCGCACCGTCTTCAACACCGCCGGTCACAACACTACGAATGCGCGATTGCACGGTTCTTAACGCACTGTCACCAAGCAACTGACCATTATTCGCTTCAGCACCATTAAACTTAGTGAGATCCGTCATCACGGTCTGCAAGTTGTTGTACGCTTTAACGAAGTCGTTTACGGCTTTCTCAGTTGCCCCGGTGTCACGAGCAACCACAACCGAAGCATTTCCTTCTTCAGCGAGGTCTAAAGTCACACCTTGAATCGCGCCTTCAACCCGATTAGTCTGACTTTGAATACTGATACCGTTCACGGTTAAGACCGCATTCCTCGCGGTAACTTCCGTTGTCGTATCGGTGCTTAGCTCAGCTGCTAAATCGCCGTTATAGGTGATATCTGCAATCGTCGCATCGGTACCAGTTGTCGTCGAAGCAAATACTAAACGATGCGGATTGCCGCTACCGTCATTGACGATCGACGCTTGAACACCACCTTCGGCCTTATTAATCGCGTCTCGAATCTGCTCAAGTGAGCTCTTACCGGGTTCAATGGTGATATCGAGCGAATCACCATTGCCAAAACTAAAATTGATACTGCCGCTACCCAGCTGCGTGGATTTATCTTCGACACCCATACTGGCAATACTGTAATTTCTCGCCAGCGACGTCACAGCGATGTTGTAAGTTCCCACCGCGGCGGTCGAACCTGCCGCAGCTTTAACGCTCTCGCCGGAAACCGTGCTGGTCACACCCTGAAAAGCTGCTGGCTCATTTAGCTTGGCCATGGCGTCTTTAAACTGGTTTAAAGCTCCCTCAACACGGCCGTACGCTGAAATTTTTGCTTGGTTGGTTTGTTTTTGGATAGTCAACGGCTGCAACTTCTGGCGCTCAGCTGCTTTCAGCTGATCGAGAAGTCCGTTCAGATCCATGCCGGATCCAATACCTAATGCAGAAATAGAAGCCATGATTAACCCTTTTAATCGTCTGACAGAAAAGAAACACCGTACTCTTTTATGTCATCTTGCTAAGTTTGTCAGCTTTTCGTCAATATAAATGATAGAAAAGCGCCCAAAAAGTGGGCTTATTTGCATTATCGGCAGGGTTTAGGAATTCTTTAAAGATTAATAGTCGATGCCGAGCACAGACTTAATTGCACCAAGCTTTTCCAGAGCCGTGCCGGTGACCGTATCGCCGAGGTTATCCTGCGGTGGTTTGGTATCCGAGGTTAAAATGACGGTATGAATATGACGTTTTTCATCCAGCCGCGTGACCCACGCCAACTGACCCGACTCAAAACAAATCAATGAGCCCACAGGAATAACACCAAAATGGCGCACGTACGCTTCAATCCAAAGCTCATCAAACTGCGTGCGGTTATCTAATAAGTGACGATAAGTATCCTCAGCAGTCATGCCTTCTCGGTCAGCCCGCGGGCGACTCATGGCATCAAGCACATCCACGACCGCAGCCATTCGTGGCAGCTGCCCTAGCTCATTTGCTTCGAGATTATGAGGGTAACCGGAGCCGTCTAACCGTTCATTAATTTGTTCAACTACGTTTTTCACCAGAATCGGTGCTAACCATTTGCACGTGTCCATACGCGACATGACTAGTTCCACATGGGACTGCATGCGCATATACGAATCCCGTGTCAACGTGCTCGCTCGCCACAAGGAACTCGGCAACATGCCTTTACCAAGATCATGCACCATGGCACAGGCAGCAATGCCTTTAATCACGTCACGCGGAATACGACCGCGGCTTTGGGTGAGGTCGACTAACTTCATGGCCACACTCAAACCATGTACCACCCATGGCGACTCGCGATGAATGCAACGTAGCGCAAACAGCGCCTCTTCACGGTCGTCTTCGAGAATATCCAACAACCGGTCAGCATGCGCAGATAGTTGCGTCGAATTAATCATCTGGCCCTGATTTAACGCCACCATTTGACTGTCAAGATATCCGGCAATCCGAGCCAACCGCCGAGCCATCGGCGTGGCATATTTTTGCCCTTGGCGACGACCAAGGAACTTCACCGCCTCTTGCTTTACTTCAAAGAGAGCCGACGGCGTGCGATCGTTTCCCTCACCTGCGGTACGTGACGCTTCGCGTTCGATTTCGCGAACAAATTCCCAAATTTGCTTTTCTTGCTCTTTGGTAATTTGGGTAAACTCGAAACCGACACCTAAAACTTGTCGGTCGGAATCGGTTTTGACATGGCGGACATCGCCAACAATCGGAAACAACGTCCCATTCGGAAAACAAATTTCCAGTTCAGTGCGCATTTGCGTAATCACTTTCGACGCACCGTCCTGGGCGAAAAACTCGACCAAGGCCCCCGTTGCTGACAGGTCTTTTAAATCACCCATCAGCTCAAAATATTTTTTCTCTGGCTCTTTCTCTGACTCTTGCTCAGCATCTGCTGCCTTGTTGTCCGCCTGACCACCTTTTGCTTTTTTACTTTCTGCTTCTTGGGTGATTTTTTCGACATAAGGGTCGCTGGATTTCTTTTTCGGATCTGCCGAAGGGTCAGCCACTGCGCCTTTTTCAGCAACCTTGTCACCGTCTTCGCGCTGCAGTGCTTTTATTTCTTCGAGCTTTTTGGGGTTATCGACAGAAGGACGTTCCACCGGCGGTTTCTTCGCTGCTACAGCTTCAGGAGAGCTTGCCTTTACGCGTTCCCGATTCGGCTCTTCCGCGCGAAGACGCACACCCACATCCATACCAATTCGTAATGTGGCACGAAACGCCGCTCGACGCTGCTTCAGGTCGAGTCCCTCGGGCCATTTTGAGCGCGCCAGCAAACGCCCACCTTTATCAGTAAAGGTTTCCATTTGCATCGGAGTGGAACGAATGAGACCTGCGTGACTTTGCCCCAGCAGAACAAACTTAACGCCCCGGCGCAGCTTTGGTGCCAGCTCACGAATCGCGGTGAGGTCGAACTCAACAAACTCATCTTCTTCAAGGTCAAGCAGGATCACAGGATACGGCTTCGCCTCAGCAGTAGTTAGCTGAAGCGAAGCAGCGCCAGGTTGCGTCATAGTTTCAAGTAACGCCGCAACCTCGAGCTTACTGGAGACGGGTGAATATTCTTCTTCCTGCACGATTGTTCCTTTAACAACGAATTCCTTGAACCAAAGTTCTTTTCACGCATGCCATTTTGCCCGAAACAACACAAAACAAAAGCGAAAACAACGCGAGTTCAGAGCGCTATTTTACTGCTTCGGTATGTTCTGGCATCGGCAACTGAGACAAATAGCAGTGGCTATACCTTTTATATCGGCATGATAGGTAAAAGCTAAAGACATTAAGCCAACGACGCAAATTAGCCTTTGTTTCGTTGTGCGTACAGCAAGTGCAAGCAAGTAAAAACAAGGTTGAGCAAAGCTCACGCAGGTGGTCATCCGCACACTTTGTAAAAATTTTTTAAAACAGCGCTAAAGTTTTTTGGCCGAATCCCGATAACTATGTGTGACGGCAGGCCAACACGCCGGCCACTTATGAAAACAGAAGGAATAAGACTATGTCAGTTATCAATACAAACATCACTTCGATGATTGGTCAGCAAAACCTTCAGAAGTCGCAATCAGCATTAGCAACTTCTATGGAGCGTCTGTCTTCAGGCCTGCGTATCAACAGTGCTAAAGACGATGCAGCTGGTCAAGCCATCGCTAACCGTATGTCTTCACAAATCACTGGCTTAATGCAAGCACAGCGTAACGCAAACGACGGTATCTCTGTCGCGCAAACCGCTGAAGGTGCATTGAACCAAGTGAACGACAACTTACAACGTGTTCGTGAATTGTCAGTTCAAGCACAGAACGGTACGAACTCAGCAAACGATTTACAGTCAATCCAAGACGAAATCAATCAGCGTTTAGATGAAATCAACCGTATCTCTAACGAAACTGATTTCAACGGCGTTAAAGTGCTTCAGTCTGATCAAGCGCTTGCCATCCAAGTTGGTGCAAACGACGGTGAAAAAATCACTGTAAACTTGCAGGAAATCAATGCTTCTACTCTAGGCCTGAACAACTTCACTGTAGGCGGACTATCTTCTCCAATTACTGAAATTTCAGGTACTGACGCCAATGGCAATACTGTTACTGCAGCACTTGACCTTAGCGCAATTGATTTAACTGGGTTTCAAGCGACTAGCGCAGACGAATTAACTGTTCGTTCATATACTGACGAGCTCGGGGGCACTCAGTACGCAATTCAAGACACTGATGGAACATTAGCAAAAGTCACTGTTGAAGATGATGGTACAAATGCTGGCTTCGGCAATGTAACTGGCATCACAGATCAAGCTACATTTGATGCAGCAGTTGCTGCTTATGATGCAGATGCAGCAGCTGGTTTAACATCAACCACTAATCCATTAGCTGCGCTTGACACAGCTCTTAACACGGTTGACAGCCTGCGCTCAGAGCTTGGTGCTATCCAAAACCGTTTTGAGTCTGCAATCACTAACTTGCAAACTAACTCAACTAACTTATCAGCTGCTCGTTCACGTATCGAAGACGCTGACTACGCGGTTGAAGTTGCAAACATGACGCGTGCACAGATTCTGCAACAGGCTGGTACTTCAGTATTGGCTCAGGCTAACCAGGTTCCACAGTCTGTATTGTCACTGCTTGGCTAATTACCACGGGACTATTCCCAACGGTTACAGCACTTCAAAGGCGCCTCTCGGCGCCTTTGTTATATATGAAACTCTAATCATTCAAGAATTCCGACCGGGCTCGTCCACCACATACCGCTGCACCACCTCATCCCCCACTTCAACCTCAGAATCAAGCTTTCCGCCACACGCCACGATCATCCTGGCTGATGCGTGGTTGCATTTGTAGCAATGCACATGCACCTCGGTGATACCCCTATTAGCGGCCTGCGCGAGCGTCAATGCTAATAAACGTATCCCGAGCCTGCGGCCGCGCTGAGAAGGTCGTATACCGAGGCCAATATGGCCGCCGGCATGGCGTATGCGGTCATTGAGGAAATGGCGTAGGTTCGACACACCGAGGATTTCATCGCCGTCCACCAGCCAGAACGTTGTTGACGGTACATATCCAGCCGGTAAGTTTGTGCCAGTGCGAAAGTCTTCGAGACGCGCCAGCAACTGGTCAAAGTCGCTGTCATCGAAATCGAGCGGGAATGGGTAACGCTCCTCGTCACCTAACTCGCGCATATAGTCGCGGTAGCTTCGTTCGTAGTGTTTATTTGGCAGCACCAATTGCATGCACTAATCCTAATTCCGTTGCTCGGCGCGCGCTTTCGATTCTGCCAACGACGGGACTCGCCAGGCAGCACGTTGTTCATCGGTGACCGCATCCGGCTGCACTTCGTAGAGCTCCCAGCCACCGTCGCTATTCACCTTAAATTGCGTGCCGTACCATTGCGGTTGGTCAAAGTACATGAGCAGGCGATCCCATGACGCGGCTTGCATCCAATGCGCACGCTCATAGCCTAAGGCCGCTGAAATAGTGGCAAACGAATGCGCCAAACGAATGTCGTCCACGCTGTCGCCGTGCTGAAAAATAATCGCCGCATGAAAGTAGTCTGCGCCTGTTCTTATCTCGCCCTGAACCAGCATGACTTTGACCTGTGCTCGATTCTCCGCATCAATTTCTGAAATTTCATCCCATGACAAGTCCGGGTCACGGCGGGCGTTTTGATCCGCTTCAAATAGCTGCTGCAATTCAACGTTATCATCAGCAGCCTCAGCTGTCGGCATCCAAATAGACGTAGCTAAAATCAGCATTAGCAAGTGCATTTTCATTGTTTATTCTCCATTTAGCTTAATAAACAACACTATTACACAATTTATGCCCAGCTGCATAAACCGATAAATTGTCACTTTTTTGGTTCTGTACTAACATTTGTGAGTGCACAGCAAGGGAAATACCATGGATACCAGAATTCAATTTCGCATCGACGAAGAAACCAAGCGCTTGGCTCAGCAAATGGCTGAGAGCCAAGGCCGAACCTTAAGTGATGCATGTCGCGAGTTAACAATGCAGCTTGCTGAGCAACAGCGACAAGCTCTCGCACATGACACCTGGTTAGCTGATCAAGTTAACCAAGCATTTGCTAAATATGAATCCGGCACATCCGTTTTCATTGACCACGAAACAGCCAAAGCGGAAATGGAAAAACGCAAAGCAAAAATCCGAGTCATGCGAGTCGTGCATCAAAAACGGCAGTTTCCACCTAATCCATCCACCCGTTAACCACGTAATCAAAACAAACCTTAATCCTAAGTAGTAATAATGCAGCTTACGATTTTCTATGACGGTGGTTGTCCACTGTGTGTTCGCGAAATGCGTCACCTCAAGCGGTTAGACAAGCATCAAAACATGGCATTTGAAGACATCAATGCGGGCGATTTTAATCAGCGCTATCCGCAGGTGTCGTTTACTCGTGCCAATCAAATACTGCATGGTATGAATGCCGATGGCGAGATGCTCTATGGCTTGGATGTGACCCATGCAGCATGGTCATTAGTCGGTCGTGGTTGGCTCACAGCGCCGCTGCGCTGGCCATTGATTCGCTGGTTTGCAGACAAAGGCTATTTGTTTTTTGCGCGCAATCGCAACAGCATTTCCAAGTTACTCACCGGCAAAAGCCGTTGCGATGTTTGCTCAATTGAGTAATTAGCCACAATCGCTCGCGCGAATCGTCACACTGGTAATTTGGTTGCCGTCGTTGCCGCGATAGACATAGATGGTATCAATGTCATTATCGAGGAATCCGGCCATATCTTCTGACGAGCACAGCTCCTGCAACAGCAAGGGTTCAATGGCTTGCAGAAACAGTTCAGGGTCGAGCTGATCGGCGGTATAACCGACTAAAGTGTATAAGTATAAGAATGAGCGTTTCAGTGCAATCGTGCTATCAAGGCGAGTGTCATCATCGACCATGATTGGCGTCATTTGGTTCATTTCATTGGCCACAGCAATTAGGCTTGATTGAATCTCGTCGTCACTGAGTAATTCCTCTGCTTGGGCATTGAAAGACATCATCAGTAGAGCTGTTACGCTCAAAACTAAATGTTTCATTAAAAAATCCTTGTCGTTGTGTTATTTGTCTGCAGCATATATCAACTCGTGCGCTTGCACTAGCATTCCCCTGCTCGCTCGATATAATCGAGTCAAACCCTACGCTAGGACGCTGATTATCATGCCATCTCACGCTCAACACGAACGCCTCGGTCGCGGTATCATTTTCATGATTCTGGCCGTATTTTGCTTTGCCTTGATGGACGTGGCGATGAAAGAGCTCGCCAGCCGCATGAGCGCGATGCAAGTGTCCTTCTTTCGGGGCGCAACGTCGCTGCCGTTTGTCTTGCTGTGGTTAGTGATCAGTAATCGGCTACCGCGTATTAAACCAAACAAATGGCATTTGCATGTGGTTCGCGGTGTGGTCAGTATCGCCTTCCTGACCTTGACGGTGATTACGTTACGTGAGCTGCCCTTGGCCAACGCCTATGCGATTTTCTTTGTCGCACCCTTGCTAATTACCTTATTGTCGGTGCCCTTGTTAAAAGAAAAGGTAGGGATACATCGTTATAGCGCCGTTGCGGTTGGCTTTGTTGGTGTGGTGATTATGCTGAATCCGAACGCCATGGGATTCTTTTCTTATGGGGTCATCACCGGTTTACTGGCAACCCTCGGTTACGCACTGATTATGGTCATGGTGCGGTACATGCACCGCAGTGAAACGTCCGAGTCACTGATGTTCTTTTTTGTTTTAAGTCTGAGTATTGGCTGTGGCTTTTTTGCTTTGTTTGATTGGCGGCCGGTGCAACTACAAGACATGCCTTGGTTGTTTGGTTTAGGCGTTTCCGGGGCAATTGCCCAGTACCTACTTACTGAAGCGTATCGCATGGCGCCACCTTCATTACTGTCGTCGTTTGAATACACCGCAATGATCTGGGCGTTGGTACTGGGGTATTTGCTCTGGGGTGACTGGCCCGGTGCCTATGTCTTATTGGGTGCAGCAGTCGTTATCGCCAGTGGCATTTATATTAGCCATCGCGAAGCGGTGAAAAATAGTGCAATTAAGAAAACTGAACTGCCCTAAGACCCGATTGGCAGAAAAGACAGACCTGCGGTACACTTTTTCACCATAAAATATACTGCATAAACAATTGATTACGGTTTTTCATGCATTTTGTCGTTAAGTTTTGTAAGCGATTTCCGATAAACAGATTATCCGATCTAATATGGATTAGAATCGAAATACAGAGGAAGACTCACTATGACAACACCCATTAGTGAACTCTCAGGAAATTGGGCAGCGTCGTTTGCTGCGTCTGAAAAGCAACGCACGGAAAAAGTCATGCAGCACTTGCCTGCGACTAAAGGCAACGAGACAGCCGCGCAAAAAATGACCGCGGAACAGCTGGTACCGCCATTACAGCAGATCAACGAAGTCTTGAACCCCTATGGTGTTCAATTTCAGATTTCGGATGGTGAGCCTGTGGTCGTGCAGATTATTGACACCAAATCCGGTGAGGTCATTCGCCAAATTCCGTCGGAAGAAGTTTTGCGAGCCGCTCAGCAGCTGAATGACTTGCGCGGTGTATTAATTAACGGCGAAGCTTAATTTGCCAACAGGATCAAAAAAGGGAGGCTTTCCTCCCTTTTCTTCTTGTCTCAATGACCAGCATTAGACATTCATATTCATCACTTCTTTGTACGCATTCACTAACCGGTTACGCACCTGCACACCCATTTCAAATGCCAGTGATGCTTTTTGCGCATCGACCATCACATCGTTCAATTGCACACTCGGGTCACCGAGCTGAAATGCTTGGGTTTTCGCAGCTGACGTCTGTTGTAGCTCGTTGATTCGGTTAATCGACGCCTTCAACTCGGTCGCAAAGCTGCCCTGCGGCTTTTCCAATTGTGCAGCAGCCGCAGCAACATTTGGCTTTTGGCCAGTCGCTTGGGTCTGCAACGTCTGCATCTGTTGTAAGGCGGCTTGAGTACCAGAGACACTCATGGTGTTTCCTCTCTCTTCCATTCACTCGTCGCGCGAGTCGGTTTTCTCAATGCTGCATAGATTAGCAGTTCATCACGCAAGTAAAGGGTTTAAATAAAGCAAAAAAAGTCGCTTATTTGGCGCTTTGATTTGCTCTCGCCTCGGCATAATGGCAAGCACTAAAAAAGCCTCTATCGAGGTTTTCGGTAAGCAACTCAATGTACCCGTAAGCAACAAAGACGCGATGAATTCATGGAAACAACGGTAAATCAACAAGCCCAAGGCACTGTAACGCCAAGCGCCAACCCCGCCGTCGACAAGGCGCTCGGGTTGCTGCGCAGTAACGCCTTGCTCCCGCTACTGATCGGTGGTGCGGCATTTATTGCTGTCGTTGTCGCGCTGATTATGTGGGCAACCACGCCTGAATATCGCGTTTTATATTCGAATTTGTCTGAAGCTGACGGTGGCCGCATTGTCAGCGAACTGGAAAGCCAACGTATTCCCTATCAGCTTACTGCCGGCGGCAGTAGTATTATGATTCCTGGCAATCAGGTGCATCGTGTGCGATTGAGCATGGCGGAGCAAGGGCTTCCTGCCGGCGGCAACGTTGGTTTTAGCCTGATGGACAACCAAGCTTTCGGTATCAGTCAATTTGCCGAGCAAGTTAATTTCCAGCGCGCACTCGAAGGCGAACTCGCCAGCTCGATGGAGTCACTGGGGCCGGTTCACCGCGCTCGAGTGCATTTAGCCATGGCCAAGCCGTCCGTCTTTGTCCGTGAGCGTGAGCCAGCAAAAGCATCTGTCGTACTGAGCCTGCATGCAGGTCGTGTGCTTGGCGAAGGTCAAGTGACCGCAATTGTGCACATGGTTGCAAGCTCTGTACCTGAACTCACCGCAGACAATGTCACCGTGGTTGATCAACACGGTAATTTATTGTCCACCAATGGTCAAAAATCCGACCTAACCGGCACTGAATTAACCTACGCCCAGGAAGTTGAGCGGAATTTCCAACGTCGCATTGAAGATATTCTGGCGCCGATTCTAGGTCGTGAAAATGTTAAAGCACAAGTGGTTGCGCAAATCGATTTCTCGCGAATTGAAGAAACGTCCGAGCGCTATACGCCGAATCAAACTCCTGAAACCGCGGCAGTCCGCAGCATTCAAAGTAATTTGTCCTATCAACGCAACGGCGAAAACACCGGCGGTGTTCCTGGCGCACTGAGCAACACGCCTCCAGGCGTTGTTACTGCACCGATTGAAACGGAAGCCGGCGTCGAAGCTCAAAACGACGTTACTGCGAACCCAAACAACGTTCGCCAAGACAACATTGTCAACTACGAAGTAGACCGCAATATTGCCCACATTCAGCATCAGCGTGGTCGTTTGCAACGTCTTTCCGCTGCGGTCGTGGTTAACTACCGAAGCGGCTTTAACGAAGAAGGCGAGTCGATCTTAATTCCATTAGCCGCAGAAGAGATTGAGCGTATCGACCGCCTTGTTCGTCAAGCGATGGGCTTTAGCAATGATCGTGGTGACCAACTCGAAATCGTCAACAGTGCCTTCGTCGAAGAAAGCTCACCTTTGTTTGTTCAACGTGAATGGTGGCAGGAGCCGGACGTACAGGCTCTCATTGTGCAAGCGACGCGTTATTTCTTAGCGGGTTTAGGCATTTTACTCTTCTACCTGTTGATTCTGCGTCCAATCTTAAGAAAACGCTTTGGTACTGCAGAAAAAGCACGTAGCAAAGAAGCAGCTGAAACTGAAGACGACGATATTGAAGACTTATCGGCGAAACGTGGTCGTTTACGCGCAATTGTCGGCGATGACGACGACGATAACGAGGCTTCCGAAAAAGACGAAGATGTTGAAGAAATGACCTTCAACTGGCCGAAGAAGAAAGACACGCGCGCTTATGAAAATGCGCTGAAGAAAACCCAAGAAATTGCCCGCCAGAAGCCACGTCAAGTTGCACGTGTGGTGCAGAATTGGTTAGCGGAGGATGATCATGTCCGAGATTAGTGCAGCGACGCAAGAAAAAATCGCCAATATGACCGGCATCCGCAAAGGTGCAATTTTACTGTTGTCGCTCGACGAAGACACGGCCGTGGACGTATTTAAGCATTTTACGCCGCAGCAGATTCAGAAAATCAGTAAAGAAATGACCAAGATGCAGAATGTTTCGCGCGACGAAATTAAATGGGTGCTTGAGCAATTCCATGCTGAATTTGAAGAAATGCCGCCGGTCGACGAATACGACGGTTACATCCGTTCTGTCTTAACCAAAGCGTTAGGCAGCGAGCGAGCGTCGTCGTTAATTGAAGACGTACTTGACCAGAAAGCTGGCAATTACGGTATTGACGCATTGAACCTGATGGACACGCAAGAAGTGGCGGAACTGATTCGTGACGAACACCCTCAGATTATTGCAACCATCTTAATCCACCTCGATCGCCAGCAGGCTGCAGGTGTGTTAGAAGTGTTCGAAGAGCGTTTGCGCAATGACGTGGTCTTGCGGATTGCGACCTTTACTGGTGTGCAGCCGGCGGCGCTTCAAGAACTCACCGAAGTGCTCGGCGGTATGCTTGACGGTCAGAATCTCAAACGGAGTAAAATGGGTGGCGTTCGCACTGCGGCTGAAATTCTTAACCTTCTTAACGGTAGCCAAGAAGACACCGCACTGGAAAATATTCGAGCTTTCAACGAAGAATTGGCGAGCAAGATTGTCGACGAAATGTTCCTTTTCGAGAATCTTATCGAGCTCGACGATCGCAGTGTTCAGGTGTTACTCAAGCAAATCGATACCAACTCGCTGGTTATTGCCCTCAAAGGCTCCGAAGCCGACCTGGTCGACAAGTTCCTGCGCAATATGTCACAACGTGCGGCGCAGCTGGTACGCGAAGAAATGGAAACGCGCGGCCCGGTTCGTTTGTCGCAAGTGGAAACCGAGCAGAAAGCGATTTTGGCAATTACCCGTCGTTTGGCCGACTCTGGCGAGATTATGCTAAGCAGTGGAGACGACACTTATGTTTAAGCCTTTTTCTCCACAGGATCTGAAGAAAGCTGATGCCGACGCCACGACCATGCCGGTTGTTCCAGACGAGCACGCGACACCGATTTATGAGGGTGACGACTGGCAACGCTGGTCGCTCGACTCGTTAAAAGCAAAGCTAGCCCAAGCTAACGCTCAGCCAGTCAGTGAACCTAAACGCGAAGGTCGTTTCGTGCGCGATGCAGAACTCGCTGCGTTGAAAGAACAAGCTCGCCAAGAAGCTTGGGAACAGGGCCATGCTGAAGGCTATAAAGCCGGCCACGAAGCTGGATATAGCGACGGCGCCCGTGAGGCGAAAGCGGCTGTTGAAGCCGAAAAAGCCGCTCAAATTGCTGCTGTGGTGGAGCCATTGCAGCAACTTGCTGAGCAATTTAGTCAAGCACTCGCATTGGCCGATACCGAAGTAGCCGACCAGTTAGTTGAATTAGCCATCACCGTCGGCACTGAACTTGCACGGCAACAGGTAGCTGAAAACCCCAATCATATTGTCGAACTGGTTCGCGAATTACTCCACGACGAATCACCTTGCAATGACAAGGCGATGTTGATTCTGCATCCGGATGACCTCGCGCTGGTGCAACACCATTTGCATGATGACCTTAAGCAGCATGGCTGGAAAATGATGGCTGACGAGCGCCTTACCCCGGGCGGTTGCAAAGTCAGCAGTAAACTGGGCGAACGTGATGCGACGTGGGAGTCACGTGTGCAAGCCATTCAAGAACAAATGCGCAAGCGTGAGGTGGATTCGAAATGAGTCGCTTGCACACCACCGAACAACGTCACTCAAACTGGAGCTCCGTGCTGCAGAAAGTGCGTGGTCGTGTGCAGAATACCCCAACCATTATCAATAGTGGCCGTGCGGTTCGCGCCACAGGCATGGTCATTGAGGTGGTCGGTCTCGAGTTACCAGTCGGCAGCGGTTGTCGAGTTGAAGTCAGCACGTCAGCTCACGGCGAGCCGACGTTTTGCGAAGCAGAAGTCGTCGGTTTCGCCGGCGATCGTTCATTTTTAATGCCGTTAGAAGAAATTCATGGTTTAACACCAGGCGCGCGCGTCTTGCCGTTGCAAACCAGCGGCCAGTTTGAAGGACGTCGCTTCCCGATGGGCCGTGGTTTGCTCGGTCGCGTGGTTGACGGTAGCGGCAAGCCGTTGGATAACCAAGGTCCAATCAAAAATTCTCGCTTCGCACCGTTAACGTCAAAAGTCTTAAATCCGATGTTGCGCGCCCCTATCGAGTCATCCATTGACGTCGGTATTCGCGCCATAAACTCGTTACTGACAGTCGGTCGTGGCCAACGCATGGGGCTCTTTGCTGGGTCCGGCGTTGGTAAGTCGGTATTACTCGGTATGATGGCCCGCTTTACCACGGCTGATGTAATCGTTGTTGGCTTGATTGGTGAGCGTGGACGCGAAGTTCAAGAATTTATTAACAACATTCTCGGCGCTGAAGGTTTGGCGCGTGCTGTAGTTGTTGCCGCTCCGGCGGACACTTCACCTTTGCAGCGTCTGCAAGGCGCATCTTACGCTACGCGAATTGCCGAAGACTTCCGCGACCAAGGCCTCGATGTCTTATTGATTATGGACTCGCTCACCCGTTACGCTATGGCGCAACGGGAAATTGCGTTAGCGATTGGTGAGCCACCGGCAACCAAAGGCTATCCGCCTTCAGTTTTTGCCAAATTGCCTGCTTTAGTCGAACGCGCGGGGAATGGCCCTGCAGGTGGTGGCTCGATCACCGCATTTTATACCGTTCTCACTGAAGGCGACGATCAACAAGACCCGATCGCCGACAGCGCTCGTGCTATACTCGACGGGCATATTGTTCTGTCCCGCGCGTTAGCGGAGTCCGGTCATTACCCTGCGATTGACGTCGAATCATCCATAAGCCGAGTGATGAATACTGTGGTACCGGAAGGTCAAATTAAACAAGCTCAAAAATTTAAAAAACTATTTTCAATTTATCAGCGTAACCGCGATTTGATTAGCGTCGGCGCGTACAGTCCAGGCCACGATCCGCTATTGGATCAAGCCGTGAATATTTACCCGCGTTTAGAAGCATTTTTACAACAGGGACATACCGAGGGAGCCGATCAAGCTAGTTCGCTTGACGCACTCGCCCATGTGATTGGAGGGATGCAGTAATGGCCGCACTTGATACATTGACCGATTTAGCACGCGAAGCACGCGACAAAGCGGGCATGCTGCTGGCAAACGAACGCAGAAGTCAGCAACAAATCGAACAACAACAAGAAGTACTCATGAATTATCGTGCTGAGTACGCAAGCCAATTACAGCGCCTGCTCGTTGACGGCATTGATCCGGTCACGCTGCAAAATTACCGTCAGTTTTTGATGTCGTTGGACGATTCAATCCAGCAAGCAAGTCGAGCGTTGCAACAGCAAAATCAAAAAGTGTTACACACCCAGAAAAACTGGCAACAACAACAGAAAAAACTGTCGTCATTTACTACATTGAGTGAGCGTCGCGCTGCGGAGTTGCGCCTTAAAGAATCGCGCAAAGAGCAACAGCAAACCGACGAATTCGCCAATCAACGTTTTGTGCGTGGAGGCTTGTCCTTGGTTTCTTCAGGTAGCGAGGACTAATCATGTTTGATTTACTCATGGCATTGCCTCAACAAAGTACCTCACACTCGACGAATTCGGGTAAGCCGCTATCACTCGGTACTGCTGATATGCCGGCACAAACACCGTTCTCACAGGTGCTGAAGCAGCGCTATGTTGGCGCTCCTGTCGATTCAAACCAGCCGGCACCGGCGGCATTATTACCGACACCTGTCGCTGAAGAAGTCGCTGCTGTATTGTCGCAAGCGAAATCAATGCCAGCGCAGACTACCGAACAACTCGCTACAGACACAGATAATCCTCTTGCAGTCTCGACCGCAGCTGAGCAATTGGCTGACGACCAGGATTATGTCGAACTTAATAACGCGCTAACCCAGACGATGCAGCCGACTGAACCAGCCAACGCAACACAAACTAGCTCTGGCAATGCACAAATTCATTCGCTGATGCCACAAAGCACCACGTCTCCAGAAGCTGAAAGTTTACCCGCACCGACCGTCAACGTGAGTTCGCAAGCAAATCGAAATGGGTCCGAAAGCGCACCGACAGTTTTGCAAGAAGTGGCGAAGCCTGTGCAGCCGCTACCAAGCGGACTGGCGGACAAAACCGCACAATTGATGGCGCAAGAGCTGACTAAAGCTGTACAAACGGCACAGCCTCAACACCCGCAGCCACTGCCGAGCGGACTGGTAGAAAAAACCGCACAATTAGTGGCACAAGAACTGGCTAAAACTGTGCAACCTATGCAATCTGCGCAGACGCTACATCCGCAGCTACTGCCAGCAGAACTTGCAGACAAAGCCGCACAGTTAGTGGCACAAGAGCTGGCTAAAACTGCGCAATCTGCGCAGCCGACTCAACCGCAATACGCGCAACCATTGCCCAGCGGACTAGCAGAAAAAACGGCACAGCAAGTGGCACAACAGGTGGCACAAGCGCTGGCTAAAGCTGAGCAACCAGTACAAGCAGCGCAGTCGCAACAGACTCAGCCACTACCGCAAGCGCTTGTAAAAGCTGCACAACCGATGCAGCAAGACATGTTTAAGCAAACACATCAGCCAGCGGCTATGTTAGCGCGTATCGAGAGTGCACTCGCGCAAACCGCGCGCTTAAATGACGTGCCCGCTGCACCGACGACCATAGCGACAATGCCACGAGAGATCCAAGCTGCAGACACAACATGGGTGCGGCCGCTTGCGCAGACACTATCGGCAACTGCCGAACCAGTGATTTCTGCCACCGCCGTCCAACAAGCGCCACAAACGAGCTTTTCAATCGCTGAAGCAAGCGTCATTCCTGCAACAAATGCTACCACTGAGGTGAACATTGCACCGCAGCAAACCGTTAGTGCTGCGCCAACCCCAACAACAACGTTAAGTGCGCCGTTAGCAACACCCGCATGGCAAGCGCAATTAAGCCAGCAGGTGAGCGAACAGGCCCAACAAATCGTGCATATGCGTCTGCAGAACGATCAAACCATTCGTTTGCGCCTGCACCCTGCGGAGTTGGGACCGCTCATGATCAGCATGAAAGTCGAAGACCAGTCGGCGCAAATACAATTCGTTTCTGGTCACAGCCAAGTTCGCCTTGCCGTTGAACAAGCATTACCGCAGTTACGCGACATTCTAGCCGAGCAAGGCTTAGACCTTGGTGAAAGCTCAGTTCGTGATCATGGCGCGGACGCTCAGAGCCATGGACAAGGACAAAACAAACCTCAGGGACACGGTTCAGAATCAGAAAGATTGGCCGATAATACCGAGAAGTCCGAAACGATTTTGAACAAAAACCTGACAGTCGGCCCCGGTCGAGTCAATGTTTTCGCTTAAATTGGTGATGGAAATAGCACGTCGAAGTTCGCTTATTTGAACCTTTGAATTGAACGCATTCACGCATAATAGAATGAAATACACGCAAGGAAAGATGCATGGCAAAAGCACAACCCCAAAAGAAAGAGAGCGGCGATAAACAAAGCCCACTCGTTCTTGTTCTCACCGGCTTGGTGGTTTTACTCATTGCAGTGGTTGGGTTAAATACATGGCTACTGATGGAGACGCGGGCGACGACCTTAGCGGCGATTCACGGTCAGCTTGGCCCGACTGAGCAGCCTCATACGCCGGTGTTGGTTAAACTTGAGCCATTGTCGGTGAACTTACGGAGTGATCAGTTTGGACCACGGATTCTGTACACAGCGATCTCACTTGAAGTTCAAGATGGCGTAAGCAAAGACACCATAATGGCCAATATGGCGCAAGTTCGCAGTCGTTTGCTGTTGCTACTTTCTGGTATGAACGCAGAATATATTAGTAATCACGAAGGTAAGGTTGATCTTGCCAACTTGGTGAAACAGCGCCTGAGCGAGCCTTACGGCAATGGCCAAGAGATTCTTATTCATGATGTGCTCTTCACCGAGTTCATTGTGCAGTAATTTTCGCGAAGTAATCAAATAGGGCTGAAATTAACATGAGCCTGCGGAGTAAGTATGTCGGGTGACAAACCGCTTTCACAACATGATATTGATCAGCTGTTAGGTGCGATATCGAAACCTAAACAGCCTGCGCAGGAGATTAAAAGTGCTTCGCGCAGAGAGCGTTCAGGTCGTGTAAAGCAAAAAGACGTCAACGAAAGACCGTTTGATCCAGGCTCTCAGCATCGAGTGGTCCGTGAACGTCTGCATACGCTTGAAATCATTAATGAGCGTTTCGCCCGACAATTCCGCATGAATTTGTTCAACTTGTTGCGTCGTAACGCGGATATTACCGTTGAGTCGGTGCGTTATCAGCGCTTTCAGGACTTCTCCGACGAAATCCCAAGCCCGATTAACTTGAACATTGTGTCAATGAAGCCACTCAGAGGCAGCGCTTTAATTGTGTTCCCGCACAACATGGTGTCCATGATTGTCGAGAATCTTTTCGGTGGCGATGGTCGTCTGATTACGCGTAACGACACACGCGAGTTTACCGCTACCGAACAACGCATTATTAATCGAGTGCTGAATTTAGCCATGGACGCCTATCAAGAAGCGTGGCGCACCGTTTACCAAATCAAGATGAGCTATATCCGCTCGGAAATGCAGCCGAAGTTCGCAAGTATCACCACCTCGCCAAGTGAACTGGTAGTGAGTACAACCTATCACTTAGAAGTGGGTCATTTGGAAGCGAATTTCAATATTTGCATGCCCTACTCGATGATCGAGCCGTTACGCGATCGCTTAACCAATTTGCGTGCCGACGGTTCCAGTGCGTCCGATCAAGCTTGGCGCCAGCGCTTCAGTAAAGAGCTGCAAGAATCCGAGGTGGAATTAGTTACCGAGTTCGCACAAATACCTGTACGCTTGCCACAAATCATGGGGCTCAAAGTCGGTGATGTGTTGCCGGTCGATTTGCCAGCCACTGTTACCGCTTCGGTCAGTGGTATACCGGTTCTTGAATGTGACTTTGGCGCATCGAACGATCACCGCGCCTTGCGCGTGAAAAAAGTTTTAGAGAACCATGTAATGCCTACCCGCAAAAGGGAAGTAGGCTCGGTATTTGCCGCTCCTGCTGAGGATTTTGAAAATGACTGATACACCAAAAAACGAAGACCAACAGAATAGCCCAGACAATTGGGAAGATGCGGCACGCGAAGAGGGTTTAAGTGGTAACGCTAGCGACACTGTATTTAAACCGTTAGAAAGCAATGCGCCAAACTCTGGTGTTGCCCACGACCTTGACATTATCATGGACATTCCCGTTCGCCTCAGTGTTGAGCTTGGCCGTACTCGCATTACCATTAAACAACTACTAGACTTAGCCCAAGGTTCCGTCGTCGAGCTTGATGGCTTGGCCGGCGAACCGATGGATATTCTGATAAATGGCTACTTGATTGCCCAAGGTGAAGTGGTTGTTTTGGATGATAAGTATGGTATTCGAATTACTGAAATAGTTACCCCAGCGGAGCGCGTTCAGAAGCTAAATCGATGAGTAAATCTTCGGCGTTGATCAATCAAACACAAACCAGTGGTGACCTGACTGCTGGTTTAGCCACTCTGGGTAAAGTGTCATTTACTCTGTTATTTATTATCGCTTTTATTTTGCTCTGTGCGTGGCTGATTCGCCGCTTTGGTAGTGGCTATTTGCCGGTCGCGGGTTCCGCGATTCGTATTGTCGCTAGTGCGAACGTCGGACCGAAAGAAAAAGTTATGATTGTCGATATGCTCGACAAGCGCTTAGCGATAGGCGTCACCGCTCAGCAAATTACCGTTCTAACAACAAGTGAAGTGCCTGCTGACGCCGACCAAGAAACAGTAACTACGCAACCTGCGTCGCCAGGGTTTGCACAATTACTGCGACGCTCATTGCAACGCGGTAAACCCGAGGAATAACATGCATTTTCGGTTACTTTTGAGTGTTTTAGCACTGCTCACTCTCGCACTATTGCCGTTTGATGCGCTCGCACAAAGCTTGCCAACGATTACCAGCCAAACCGCAGAAGATGGCAGTCAGCAGTGGTCTGTGCCATTACAAACCCTATTATTGCTCAGCAGCATGGCATTTTTGCCGGCTATGCTGTTGATGATGACCAGCTTCACGCGCGTGATTATTGTCTTTGGTTTATTGCGGACCGCCATGGGTACCCAGTCAGCACCTCCCAACCAAGTGTTGCTCGGACTCGCTTTGTTTTTGACATTTTTCATTATGTCGCCGGTACTCAGTCAAATTTACGAGATTGCTTGGGTGCCATTAACCGAAGACACCATTACCTTTGAGCAATTTATTACCTTGGCTAGCGAACCTTTGCGCGAATTCATGTTGGCACAGACGCGTCAGGACGACTTAGCCTTGTTTGTTCGCCTAGCTGACATTGGCCCTGTGGCCGGTCCGGAAGAGTTGCCGATGCACGTATTAATTCCGTCGTTTGTGACCAGTGAATTAAAAACCGCATTCCAAATCGGCTTCACGATTTTTATCCCGTTTCTCATTATTGATTTGGTTGTCGCCAGTGTTCTGATGTCACTTGGTATGATGATGGTGCCACCGGCAACGATTTCACTACCGTTTAAGCTAATGCTCTTTGTGTTAGTGGACGGCTGGCAGTTACTGGTGGGTTCTCTGGCACAGAGCTTTTTCGTATGACGAGGACTGAGCGATGAATCCAGAACAGGTCATGACGATTGCTTATCAAGGCATGCGGGTTGCGCTTTACCTCGCTGGCCCGCTGCTTCTTACCGCATTGGTCATTGGTTTAACCGTCAGTTTGTTTCAAGCCGCCACTCAGATTAACGAGATGACACTCTCGTTTATTCCGAAAATCCTCGGTGTTTTGATTGTTCTCGTTATTCTCGGTCCGCTTCTTTTGCAACTCATTATGGACTTCACCCGCGAGCTGTTTACCAATATTCCGCTCATGGTTTCCTAGGCCTCGACAATGATCGAGGTGACCTTCTCACAGCTTCAAGAATGGATTGCTGCGTTCTTCTGGCCGCTCGTCCGTATTCTTGGCTTTATGGCCATAGCGCCGATTCTAGGCCACTCACGCATCCCCAATCAGCTTAAACTCGGCTTTGCTGCCATTTTCGCTATGGTAATCAGTCCAATTCTGCCGCCAATGCCCGATGTTCCGTTGTGGTCTTGGGCGGCGTTTGGGATTATTGTCGAGCAGATGTTAATTGGCGTCGCTATTGGCTTGGTGATGCAGATTACCCTTGCCGTGGTGATGGCCGCGGGTGAATTTATCGGTCTACAAATGGGTCTAGCGTTTGCAACCTTTTTCTCGCCCGACAGCGGCACCAACAGTATGATTTTATCGCGTCTGTTGCACACGTTTGCGATACTCATGTACCTCGCACTCAACGTGCATCTCATGATGATTGAAGTGCTCGCGTTTTCCTTTCAGAACCTGCCCATTGGCACCGCAGGTCTTAATCTGACCGCCTTTGAAACCCTTGCTCGGTTTGGCAGTATCGTCTTTTTAAGCGGTATTTTACTGGCATTGCCAGTATTTGGCGCATTGCTGATCATCAACATCACATTGGGTATTCTCAATCGCTCAGCACCGCAGCTCACGGTGTTTTCCATTGGTTTTCCGCTATCATTAACCATGGGTCTGTTCTTGCTGATGATCCTTACGACCAATTTAGGTGGCTTCCTGCAAACTTTATTTGCGCAGGGTATATCGTTCATTGATGAGCTAGTTAACGCACTCGCGCCACTACCTAGTTAAATTCGTTTTGCAGATAAAAAAACACCCTGCAAAAGCAGGGTGTGTCTAATTCGCCTAGACTCAAAACAACGTGTTAACGCAAGTAATCAAACAAATTCATACTCTTAATATCGACAAACGTCTTCTGTGCTGCCTGTAACCCCATCATGCGCATGCTGTAATCAGACGCTGCTTGCACATAGTCCAAATCAACTAAGTCCGACAAGGTTTGCTCGTAGGCCAAGATTCGATTCTTCGCAACCAGATCAAGCGTATCAAGTTCATTCAAGCGTGAGCCCACAGACGCCCGTCGGGTAAGAGTGTTATCTAACATGTGATCGAGTTCACGCATCGATTCACTGATCACATTTTGTTGCGCTGCCTTTTGCTCTGCTGTTTCAGTAGGCTGCCGCAGTGCTGCGATGGCGTCTTCCATTGAGCGGAACAGGTTTGGCTCCATCTGATTTGCACGACCGGCGGTAAAGCTGTCGCCGTCGCTCGGTTGACCGCTGGTCTCAATGCGAACACCGGCAAACTCAATAGCCTGACCTTCATTGTAAGTACCCGTGGCAACTTCGGTGCCTGCGATACTGACTGAATATGTAGTCGCACCCGCCCCATCGACGGTAAAGTCAACGGTAAAACGCTGACCAAAGTTGGCATCGCCAGTGTCTACTACGTTTAAGCGATCGAGGGTCAAAGTACCTTGGTTATTCGCGGATACTTTTTGATGATAGGAAGTACTTCCAGGTGCTGCTGCAAACAAGCGCTCAGCCGTATCGCGGACAATCATCGTGCGATTGTCATCGATAAACTGCTCACGAGGTTCAATGTCTTCGACGAACTGAACGCGGCCGTCAACACGAATCAAAGGTGCTGAGTCATCTTTTTGACCAGAGAACAAGTACCGGCCGACACCATCAGTCACATTCGCTTGACCGATCATGGCTTCATAAATACCTTCAAGCTCCGCCGCGACGGAAGCCTTGTCGAGATCGCTATTGGTGCCACTAGCCGCTTGAATCATCAAGGTTTTAGCGCGCGTGATCATATCACCCAAGCCATTCAGGACACTTTCTTGTTGTGCCAAATTGTTGCGCGCTGCCACACGGGAGTCGAGCAATTGTTGTGTCGTCGCTTTCGACTGCTGAACGTTTACTGCGCGAGACGCGGCCAACGGGTCATCGGAAATATTCACTACGCGACGTCCGGTCGCGAGCTGATTACCCACTTTCATGAACGCCGCTTGCTGCTGGTTCATTGACTTCACGTTCTGGTCAAAAATGATCTGAGTACTTATGCGCATTTGCTCACCTTTTTAACTTACCGCAGCTGCAGTAACTCTTCCATAATTGTAATACCAGCCTGAATGACGCGTGCATTCGCTTGATAATATTGCTGATAGCGCATTAAATTCGCTGCTTCTTCGTCCAAGTTTACGCCCGACTCCGACTGCTGAATCATGCGCAATTGGTCGGTTAAGCCTTGCTGAGCAGACAAATTAGCATTGAGTACGCTCATGCGCGTGCCCGTGTCACTAATAATTGCTGAATACGCTTGCGTGAATGTCGCCGACCCACCGACTACCGTTTGATTCTGTAGTGACTGCATAGCCATGGCATTGCTGTTATCGCCACTGTTACCCGATGTTGCCGCTGCGATATCCGCACTATCGGTGATGTTCACCGCAAAGTTTGACGCTATATTCTGCACTGGGTAAATTCGGAAACGGTCGCCATTCTCCGGTGTACCAGACACCGACATGGTTAAACCGCCAAACGTAATCGTGTTATCGGGGTTCACCGTCACGTCCACTGGTCGACCGTTGTCGCGGCGAACAGCGGTATATTCGCCGTCGGCAAAACTCACATCGTACGATGCCGAATTCAAGTCACGGGCGTTACTAATCACCACTTCCGCTGTTGCATCGCCGGTATTCCGGCTATTCGCGTGGACGATCGGTGAGCCAATGGTAAATAAGTCTTGGCCGGGTTGACCGTTCAAGTCGGTTCCCGCTGTGTGTACTTCATTAAAACTACTCGCAATCGATGCGGCGAGTTGGCCAATTTGGCCTTGTAACCGGTCAAGCGACTCTTTGCGAAACTGCATCAAGCCACCTAAAGTACCTTGTTTTAAGACGTCTTCACCCAGCTCCATCGACACGCCGGTGCGGCTGATATAGCCCACTGACAAGCGACTTGGGTCACCTGAATCACGAACGGGTTGAATCGTCATGGCAGTTTCACCAGCAACCAATGACAAGCCGTTGCCAAATGAGACGTTATATTGACCATTGCCAGCGGAATTGACGCGAATATCCATGATTTTACTCAGCTCCGCCACTGCATGGTCACGCTGATTCAACAGCATATTCGGCTCTTGACCGCTCGCCGCGCGCATCGCGGTAATATCACGGTTCAAGTCAGCAATTTGACGGGTCAACTGGTTCGCTTTGTTTACTTCAGAGCCGATTTGCGCGTTGATGTCGGTTTGCATATCGGCTAAATAGCTCTCAAACGCACGAAACTGCGCCGTTAAGCTATTCGCAGTGCCTAGCACACCTTCGCGCGCAGCAGCATCGGCTGGATTCGACGCTAAGTCACCAATTGATGCATAAAAGCGCTGCAACATCGGACCAATACCAGCGTCAGGATCGGATAAAAGATTATCGACTTGATTGATTTGTGATTGGTAGGACTTTAGGCCCTGCAAATTACTTTCAGCGCTGTTCAACCGGCTTGCGATGAATTGATTGAACTGACGCTCAATCGTCGCAACCTGAACACCACCGTTCTGGTTTTGGCCAAACTGCACAACCTCTCGGTTATACCCTGGAGTAAAAACATTGGCGATATTGTTACTGGTTGCGTTTAGCCCAGCTTGCGCAGCTTGCAGCCCACCGATACCAACATTAAATACACTCATATAAACTCAGCCTCACAAATTACATCTGGTATCTATTATCGACGAATCAAGAAAAAACTTGAGCGCATTTACATGAATCGTTATTTATTCGTCGTTGGTTGCTGCAACTGTTGTACGAGTTGCTCTGCAAGGCCAATCCCTTGCTTGGACATGTGGCGAGAAAGTTGTTCATCATACATCGACATTAAGGTATCGCGTTCATGACTATCGAATAGCTCTGAGGGGCCACTCGCTTCGCGCATTGACTTCAACATCATGTGTAAAAAAAGTGATTCAAACTCTTCCGCTGCCTGCTTTAATCCAGCATCTGGGTTCTGTTGATTAAGCGTTTTCACTCGCTCTAACTGTGTCACGTCCATAGCGAGTTGGTTTGACATGCTGTTGATATCCATCAAATAATCTCCAACGTCGCGCGCAAAGAACCAGCCGCTTTCAATGCTTCCAAAATCGCCATTAAGTCTGAAGGCGTTGCACCGAGTGCGTTGAGTGCATTAACAACGTCCATTAAATCCACCCCTTCGACCACCGACAAAGTACCAATGTCTTGGGTGATTTCAATATCTGCGGTGTCGGTGACGACCGTTTGCCCGCGACCGAAGGCACGCGGTTGGTTCACTTCTTGCCGGGCTTGAATCGCAATCGACAGGTTACCGTGAGCAATTGCTGCTTGGCGCAAGCGCACTTGACCATTTAAAACAATCGAGCCGGTACGGGAATTCAGCACCACGCGAGCTGGACCTTCTGGTGTGTCAATTTCGATTTGTTCAATTCGCGCCATGAAACTGACCCGCTCGTTTGGGTTTTCTGGTCCGTACAAGCGAATCGAGCGACCATCGAGTGCGGTCGCAACGAACAAACCGAATTCTTCATTAATGCGCTGAACGACGCGTTCAACCGTAGTGAAATCGTTGGTTTTCAACTGCAGTTCGAGTTCACCTTGGTTCTGTCCCATGGCTAACGGTACTTCACGCTCAACAATCGCGCCGCCGGCGATACGGCCCGCCGCCTGATGGTTAATTACTTGCGAGCTACCTGCCGCCTCGGCGCTTGCGCCGGTGATTAGTAGGTTGCCTTGAGCTAAGGCATAAATTTCGCCATCGATACCGCGTAATGGCGACATCAATAAGGTTCCACCGCGCAGACTGCGCGCATTACCTACCGATGAAACTGTGATATCCAGCCGTTGACCAACTCGAGAAAACGGCGGTAAATCTGCCGTAATCATCACTGCAGCAACATTGCGCAGCTGCATATTTGTGCCCGGCGGGATGGTCACGCCGAGTTGCGAGAGCATGTTACTCAAGCTTTGCCCGGTAAACGGCGCTTGGGTGGTTTGGTCGCCGGTTCCGTCAAGGCCGACAACTAAGCCATAACCGACGAGAACGTTATCACGGACGCCAGCAAAGTCGGCTATATCACGAATTTTCTCAGCTTGCGCTGGTGCGACAAGGAGGAAGCTTAAGCAGCAGATAGCTAATAAACGTTTCATGTTCACTCCTAGAGCGGGCTTGCCCAGTTAAAGAAACGCTGCATCCAACCCATGCGCTGGGCACCGTGGACATAGCCATCACCGATATATTCAATTCGTGCGTCAGCAACTTGTGTCGACAGCACTGTGTTTTGCGCGGTAATCGCTCGCGGGTTTACGATTCCAGAGAAGCGGATATATTCTGCACCTTGGTTAATCGCGATATGTTTCTCGCCACGCACTCGCAGGTTACCATTCGGTAGAATTTCCAAAACGGATACCGTAATCGTGCCTTGGAAACGATTATTGGCACTTGCCGCGCCTTGTCCGAGAAAATTGGAGTCTGAACCGACGTTAAAGCCGAGCTCTGCTAAGCGATCGAGGACGTCTGGCAGTTGCGCTAAATCGACCGACATATTGCTGCTGCGACTGGCTGATGTTTGCGAACTCTTCGACGCACTCACTTGTTCTTCCAATAGAATAGTGATGATGTCGCCACTCATACGTGGCCGGCGGTCTTCAAACAACGGCGCAAAGCCGCGCTGAGGCTGAAAAATCGAGCCATTTGAGACGACTTCCGCATATTCTGGATAAACCATCGGCTCCGGCTCGCTGACCACCTGCGGTTTTGGCGGCGACGAACACGCGGCCAACAGAACGACGCAAAGAAGGCCAATACCTGTCTGGAAAAACTTGTGGACTGTCATGACCATTTCCTCATCGACTGACTCAAACGCGCATTAAAGCTGGGTTAACCGCGACAGCATTTCGTCACTTGCACGAATGCCTCGGCTGTTGATCTCATAAGCGCGCTGGGTTTGAATCATGTTGACCATTTCTTCCACCACGTTCACATTCGAGTTCTCAACGAAACCTTGCATCAGGCGGCCAACACCGTTGTTGCCCGGAATTTGCTCTTCAGGCACCCCGGAAGAAGCCGTTTCGCGATATAAATTACCGCCAATACTTTCCAATCCGGCTGGGTTAATAAACTGCGCTAGCGTGAGCTGGCCTACTTGTTGGTTCTGTGGATTACCCGGCGTGGTCACGGTGACAATGCCGTCTTCACCAATCGTTACGCTGAGTGCATTCGGCGGTAAAAACACACCGGGCTCAATCGGGTAACCACTTGCAGTCACTAACTGACCGTTCTGGTCAATTTGGAAACTGCCATCGCGGGTAAAGGCCAAATTGCCATCCGGCATCAGCACTTGGAAGAAGCCTTGGCCGTTAATCGCGACGTCACGCGAGTTTTCGGTATTAATCAAATTACCTTGCGTATGCAAACGCTCAGTAGCGACCGCGCGGACACCCGTACCTAGCTGTAAACCTGAGGGCAAACGGTCTTGCGCATTGTTCATCGCACCCGGCTGACGCATGTTTTGATAGAGCAAATCTTCAAACACCGCGCGCGAACGCTTAAAGCCTGTGGTGTTAACGTTTGCTAAGTTATTGGTAATCACGTCCATCTGGAATTGTTGTGCTTCCAGACCGGTTTTACCTGTCCATAATGACTTGATCATTGTTCTCTCCTCACCCTACTGCTTAGCCAGACATCGACAGCAGGCTGTTCGCACGTTGTGCGTTTTCGTCTGCAGTGGAAACGACTTTCATTTGCATATCAAACATGCGCTGATTACTAATCATCGCGACCATGGCTTCGACCGCACTGACGTTACTGCCTTCTAATGCACCGCTGACGACGCGAACAGCATCATCGGCATTTAATGGCGCGTTATTGACGCTACGAAATAAGCCATCGTCACCACGGACTAGCTGTCCGGGTTGCGCTGAGACCAGTTTCAAGCGATCGACTTCTGCAACTTCGTCGGGATTTTGTCCCGGCGCCAGCGCGGTAATCGTGCCGTCTTCACCGATCGTTAGTTGCGCACCAAGCGGCACCATGATCGGGCCACCGTCACCTAACACCGGACGGCCGTTACTGTTTAGCATGCCGTTTTCGTCGATGCTTAAGTCACCGCGACGGGTGTAGCTTTCAGTACCATCGGGCGCTTGTACGGCTAACCAACCTTCTCCGCGGATGGCGACATCCAGTGGCCGTCCAGTTTGATTCACTGGGCCTGCCGTCGAGTCGAAACTCGGCGTACTTGCGACCGCAGCGGTTCGTGTTTCCATCATGCCTTGTGCATTCACCGGAACTGCTCGGGTTGCATCCAGCTGCTGACGAAAGCCACTGGTATTCACATTCGCTAAGTTGTGCGTAATCGTCGCTTGGCGGTCAAGCGAGTTCCGCGCACCGTTCATAGCGGTGTAAATCATTGGATCCATGTCGCGCTCCTCTAAAAACAATTGGCGCTAGCGATCAAGCAAGCGCCCTATCAATTAACGTAAGTTAACTGTGGTTTGTAGGACTTCGTCTTGAGTCCGGATACTTTGCGCATTCGCCTGATAATTACGCTGCGCGATAATCAGGTCGACCAGCTCTTGGTTCAAATCAACGTTTGACGCTTCAACCACGCCTGAAGCAATTTGGCCAAACTGGGCTTCGCCAGGCACACCAATAATCGGGCTACCTGAGTCTGCAGTTTCTAACCAGACGTTATTACCGATTGCACGCAAGCCTTCGTTGTTTTGGAAGCTCGCTAAAGCCAATGTGCCGAGAACTTGCTGTTGGTCATTGGTGTAAGTACCGACAATTTGACCCTGCTCATTGACGTTCAGACGCAACAATGAACCTGAGGTGTAGCCGTCTTGCACCATTGACGTCACTTCAAAGTTATTGGCGAATTGCGTGGTACCTTCCGGATTAATTGAGAATTGCAGTGGATTCACCGCGCCAGTACCCGGGTCAAATTCAAAGTTCATATTGCCAAGGTTGGCGATTGTACCGTCCGCGCCAAACGAGATTGCGCGACGATCAATATCAGCTGGAGCCATATTGTCCGACAAAATTCCCACTTCCCAGTCGTTCTCGCCTACTTTAAAAAAGAAAATTCGAACATCGTGGCGGGTACCCAACGAGTCGTATACCGACACGTTACTGACGTATGAATACGAGTCAGGGTCGTCTGGGTTAAAGGCTGGGGTCGCACCAAGAACTTCCGTGCGGGCATCAAGGTTAAATGAAGCAGCGACGTTCGTTGTTGCTTGCGCTTGAATACCATCAGCTGGAATCCGAATGGCTTCCGGTGCAGTCCCAGCAGCAACACCACGGTTATAACCCGTTAACATGGCACCTTGGGCGTTAATCAGGTTGCCTTCTTTGGTCATACTAAACTGACCATTCCGTGAGTAAACGGTTTGATCGTTTTGCGTCAAACGGAAAAAGCCGTTACCGCTAATCGCTAAGTCAAGATTGCGGTTGGTTGTCTCTTGGTTACCAGCACCGAAGTTTTGGACCAAGCCACCGACCTTCACACCCATACCGACGCGGCTGTCGGAATAAACGTCCGCAAAGCGGATACCGGTTGATTTGAAGCCGACTGTCCGTGCGTTAGCAATGTTGTTACTGACCACGTTCAGGCTTTCTGCGGAAACACGTAAACCGCTTAATGCTTGTGAAAAACTCATAATTGAGCTCCTTGGTTAGATTAATCTGTCATTCTTCGTTAGTTCTTAGTCCGCCCAACCTACTGATTACAGTGGTGGCGGCTTGACGTGTCAGATCACCTGACGTATCTCATCCAGTCTTACTGGATCAAAAATGCCACCGAGATCGAGGCGTAAGCCATCGGCGTGGCCGGTGCTTACCGCCACAACTTCGGCGTAATTCAATGAGTCATATGGAACCGCGCGGCCATCGTTCAGGGCTTCAACCGAGAAGCGGTAAGCGCCGGCTGGCGCACGCGTACCATCGGCCAAATTACCGTCCCAACCGATCGTTTGTAGACCCGAACCGGACGATCCGGCGTTAAATTCACGCACCACGTTGCCATTCATGTCCATAATGCGAACTTTCACTTCGGCAGCAGGCTCTTTAAGGTCAACCGCGAATGGTGTTGGGTTCCCTTCGTCACCCATCATCATTTGGTTACCCGGCACTAACACGGCTTTGCCAATCAAAGACGAGGCTTGCATAAAGCGGTCAGCATCAATCTGGCGATTGATCACGTCCATGGTGTCATTTAGTTTTTCGATACCACTTACAGTATTGATTTGCGCCAGCTGCGAGGTCATTTCCGCATTCTCCATTGGGTTCAATGGATCTTGGTTGCGCAACTGCGTAGTTAACAAGGTCATGAAGTTTTTATGTAAATCGTCCGACTCTGATCGGCGTCCGGCTTGATTGCCATTGACGCTTTGCAGTACCGAGTTATCGATTTGGTTAATCATGGTTATTCTCCAATCGTCAGCGTGCGCGTCAGCAGCTGCTTCGTCGTGTTCATGACTTCAACATTGGCTTGATAGGAGCGCGACGCTGAAATCATATTGACCATTTCGGCTACTGGATCGACATTCGGCATGGCCACGTAGCCTTCTTCATTGGCGAGCGGATGCCCCGGACGATACTCCATGCGCAGCGGCGATTGATCTTCCACTACCGCCCGTACCTGTACTCCAGCTCCGCCGTTTTGTCCTGCTTGTGCGTCTTGCAGTTTACTTTCGAAAATTACTTGTTTAGCGCGGTAAGGTTGACCATCTGGTCCAGCAACACTATCCGCATTGGCTAAATTGCTCGCCGATACATTCATGCGCTGGGATTGCGCTGTCAGTGCCGATGCCGAAATATCAAAAATTGAAAACATACTCATAAATTAGCTCCGGTTACTCTGACTGCATAGCGGTGCGCAAGCCTTTGATTCGACCATCAATAAACTGCAAGCTGGCTTGATAGCGAATCGAGTTATCAAGGAAACGGCTACGTTCCATGTCCATGTCGACGGTATTGCCGTCCATGCGTGGTTGGCTCGGATTACGATACTGCAGGTTGTCCACCGTAAACTGTGGCTTTCCGCCACCAATGTGACCCTGTTGAGTAGTCGCCAAACCGGTGCCGGTTGTCGTCCGCCCCTGCTGCACTGCCCGCTCTAGTTCCGCCCGAAAGTCAAAATCGCGCGCCTTAAAGTTCGGCGTGTCCGCATTCGCTATATTATTCGCCAACACTTGCTGCCGTTCGTGGCGCAAATTCAACGCTTCTTGGTGAAAGTGCAGCGTACCTGTCAGTTTATCGATCATCTCGATGCCTCATTGTTGTTCTTCCGCCCTGGTTACTTTTTAACCAACCTAGTCAGGGGGGATTTCGCACCGTGAAGATTAACGCCGCTTGAGTAAAGTCAATGGCCGGAAAAGACGCGTTTTTTTATGCTATTTCTCGCCTTTGCAATTCCTCGACCGTCGTATAATGCTCGCCATATGAATCCGTCTCTATTTTCTAATCGCAACAAACCGGCACTCTAAACTTATGATTTGTAATCGTTTTTTATTATCATTGATGGCTCTCAGCTGCTTGATGCTTAGCTGCGGCGAAGCCTTGGCGGTGGTAAAAAAAGGCGCAGAAGAAAAAACTAATTTAGAGCACGCTGTACAAATTTTTTTGCATAACGAACTCGAACAGCGTCGCACGAATGGCGATGAATCGGTTCCGCAATTTGAATCTGCTGACATTCAACTGGTGTTGCCACCTGCTGGGTTACCCTGCGATAACCCAGTTCTGTCACTACCCAATCGGCAACAACGATTCGCCGGCAGAATTTCCCTCGCCGCGCACTGCCCAGACAACCCGCAACTGGTTCGTTATTTACAAGCGAATATCGAGTTAATGGGTTATGTCGTCGTTGCTACGCAAGACATTCCTGTGGGAATGTCGCTGACCGCCGAGCAGGTAACGGTGAAGCTCGTTGACTTGTCTCGAGCGACTGCGCAAAGCGTCTTCAATGAACATGAAGTGGTCGGCCAAACCAGTCGCCGGATGATCCGTGCCGGTCAACCGATTCATATGAATATGGTGCATCAGCCGCCTGTTGTGAATCGAGGCGATAAAATGGTCATTAGCGCACAAGGTAATGGTTTCGCAGTAAGCCGCGAAGGTGAGGCGATCGACGCTGGTGTGGTCGGCGATAATATTCGTATTCGGGTAGGCCAACGCGAAGTGATTGAGGCACGAGTCACCGCGCCGGGACAGGCTCGCGTAAACCTTTAAATGCGTCGTAGCTGCTTTTTTCGACAATCATGGATATACTGACGTACAATGATATCGAAACAACTTTAGCCGCTTAGTGTTAAGTTTATGTAAAGCGCCGCAAGTCATGTGGAGTAAGGGCTTCAGCGTTATATTTAAAAACTGAAAGTACTAAAGTTTTGCCGTGTCGCGCCGATAACTCGAGTATAGCGAACGTAAAGCACGACGAACAAAGGGGTTTACCTTGAAAATTAATGGTACACAGCCGTTACCACCGAGCACGCAACCAGAGCCAAGCAAAAGCGGTAAATTGCAAAAGCCTGGCAGCACTGAAGCAGCTGCATCGCCTGCAGCGGTAACGCATTTTAGTCAAACAACGCAAGATACTAGCCAAGACATCGATATGGCGCGTGTCGCTGAGCTGCGCGAAGCAATTCGTGATGGCAAGCTTGACATCAATGTAGACAAAATTGCCGATGGCCTCATCGCCAGCGTACAAGATCTACTGAAAACACAAAGCTAAGTTCGTTGACCCAGCGAATTTAGCTCGTTTGCGCGCTCAATACGTCTGTCAGTATCCGATCTAAGGAATTTATTGTGAGCGCAGCACTTCAACAACACCTCGAACGTCATCATTCAACACTGACCAAACTGAGCGAACTGCTCGAAGAAGAACAGCGCTTACTCGGCGTGGGCGATATCGATGGCAAAGCACTTGAAGCGATCGCAAAAGACAAGTCGACACAATTTACCGCGCTACAAGAGAATGAGCAGCAGCGCCGTCTCTTGCAAAAAAATCAAGGCTTAGGCGAGAGCAAAGAAGGCGCTTTGAAGCTTGCTGAACGTTCCGGCTACGCGCCGCTGTGGCAAGAAACGCTTGAGCTTGCCCAACAGGTTAATCGGCTCAATGTCCTTAATGGCGAATTGATTCAACATCGCTTGCAACATAACCAACAAATGCTCAATATTATTCGTGAGGCCGCCGGTACACCACTCTACGGTGCCGACGGAAAATCAACGACAGCAGGCTCGCGACTCAACTCAAAAGCCTAGGGAGGTCGCATGTTTGACTACCGTGCACCGTCAGCACTTCATCGCGAAGACTCGGTTTTACTCATAATTGATATTCAAGAGCGTTTGCGTCCTGCCATTGCCGCTGCCGAACACATTGTCGAGCAAGCAGAGAAGCTCACCCAAGTTAGTCAGCTCTTGGACGTTCCGATTGTCGTAACGGAGCAATATCCACAAGGCTTAGGCGCAACCGTTGAAAGCTTGCAGAAGCATGTGCAACAAGCCGCGGTGATCGAGAAAATCCACTTTAGCGCCATGCGTGAAGAGCACTTACCGCTTGCTCTCGAAACACTCAAGCGTAAGCAAATTGTCGTCTGTGGCACTGAAACCCACGTCTGTGTGCTGCAAACCGTTTTGGACTTATTACAAGCCGGCTACGACGTCTACGTGGTTACCGATATTGTTGGCTCTCGCGATCCTGCTAACAAAGAGCTTGCGTTGCAGCGCATGGCCGCGGAGGGCGCTGCCTTAGTAAGTTATGAAATGGTTGTCTTTGAATGGCTTGAACGTGCCGGAACAGACACGTTCCGACACGTTTCTAAAAATTTCGTGGTTTAAATTATTCTGCTTGATAGGCGGCAGCGATTTCAGCGAGTTTCGCAGCTATTGCCTCGCGGCTATGCCAATGCCCTTGCGCCATCACACCTGCAGGTTCAAATACCGTTGCGATATTGGCAATAGGATCCGCATCAACCAAAATCAAATCCGCGCGGTGGCCGACTCGAACTTGGCCGAATGTATCTTGCTCGGCGAAATAACGACCGACAGCGACCGTTCCAGAATAGATAACGTCGTAAGGCGTCATGCCCGCATCAATCATCAGTGGAATCTCTCGACGCATCGACAAACCCGGTACACTAAACAGTTGCGGCGCGTCAGTACCCAATAAAATTTCAGCACCGGCGTCATAAAGAGCGCCTAACAGGCGTTGGCGGTTCTCTTGATGAATGGCAGCGGTGTTTCCGGTGTAATAAACGCTTTGCGGGTCAGACAAGAAGTTGCGCCATCCTGCACGAACTTGCTGCGGCACATATTGTAGCTCAGGATAGGCCAACAGGCTTTCCGGGTCACCGGCTCCAATCAACGTGGCCCAGAGCGCTTGCGTTGGCACGACACCGACTCCATGCGCAACAGTGAACTCTGCCAGTTCTTGTAATTGCTCGTCTGACACTCGCTCACTAAAGCCATCAACTTCAGCTAAATAGCCATCTAAGTGGTCAATTGTACGACTGCCCAAAATGATTGCATGACGAATGCCCACGTCAGTTGGCACATGACCGGCAAAGTCAATTCCTTGCTCATGCGCTTCGGCGGCGATCGCGCGATAATGATCAAGGCTTAAACCCGGATGAATCTTGAGTAAGTCCCACCCCGCTTCGGCATGTTCACGCACGCGTTGGCGAGCCTGCGCCCGATCACGCACCGTATTACTATTAAAACTAGGTCCAGCAAGATACAAGGTTGGACCGACTCGAGATCCGGTAGCGATGTCGTCTTTCAGTTGCAGTTGATGTGGATGTCCCAGCATGCCGCGCACCGTGGTGACACCGCCAGCTAAATAAAGAAAGAGGACGTCATCGAGGTATCGCTCAGGAATACCACTGAATGATTGCGTGGGTGGAACATGGCCGTGCATTTCGGCGAGCCCTGGCATTAAAACGCGGCCATTCCCGGTAATTCGTGTGGCTCCGGGCGGAATTTCGACCTGTCCTTGTGGCCCCATGGCAACGATACGATCACCAGCAACAACAACCGTTTGGTTACGTTGTAACCGGCCTTCATGCTCCGGTTGCATCGTCAGTACGTGAACGTTTTCGAACACGGTCGCGCGGGCTTCATCGGCAGATGCAGGTGTTGACCAGAATACACACACGAGACACCAGCTCACTAACGATAAACACAGTCGAGTCATAATGACGGCTCCTTTTCGATCAGACTTAATCACAGCTCTCTACGTCAAAACAGTATAGTCCGATCTCCATGAATCGCGATCTATGTTTTATCCTTACCGTGGCCAACCACATGTTGATGCATATCATTTATTTGTTGCTGCATCACCGTCATCTGTTCACGCATCCAGTGGATGTCCGCGGCTTCACCTTCACCGTCTTCAAGCTCCTGCGCGGCACTCTCCTTCTGCATGGTTTCAAGGACGATACCAATCATCATGTTGAGAAAAATAAAGGCACTTAAGAAAATGAAACTAACGTAATACAACCAAGAGAGCGGATAGACCTCCATGGTCTCATACATAATTGACGTCCAGCTTTCAAAGGTCGCAATCCGAAACAACGTAAGCATAGCAATCGTAATATTTTCCCAATAAAACGGGTTAATATCGCGGAATATGAAGCTACCTACAGCACCGTAGATATAGAAAATGATAAACATGAATAAAGCGACGTAGCCCATGCGCGGCAAGGCTTTCAAAAACGCATTCATGAGCACACGTAATTCCGGCACGATGGAAACCAGCCGGAGGACCCGGAATACCCTGAGCAAGCGCGCGAGCAAGACACTTTGACCACCATCTACCGGGATTAAACTCGCCACCACGATAATAAAATCAAAGATGTTCCAGCCTGATTTGAAAAAGTCACGGTAGCGCTTTTCGGCGAGCATTCGGATGGCAATTTCAATTACAAAAAAGATCGTCACTGCCCAGTCAAGGACGTCCATAATGCGCGTAAAACGAGTCGTTTCTTCATACGTTTTGGCGCCTACCACGAGCGCTGAGAAGATAATGATGGCAACGACAACGAGCTCAAACACTTTGTTGCTGCGCAGGCTTTCAAATCGTGTTTGCCAGTTTCGGTAATCTGCTCTGTCCATTTTGACGTTTACTTCTTTTGAATTCGGAATTTAGTGCGCGATTTTAGGCGCTTGGCGACGGGATGCAAGGGGTAGATGCGGCCACGCCGATTAAATTGCAATGCTACTAAAGTAAATTTTTTGCGTGAGTTTACTTACCGATTTTTTATGATTTATGCTAGATTAACCCGTTCGACGCGCCGAAAATTTCGGTAACTTATTGATTTTAGGGTTTGCTGAAAGAGGAAAACGCATGCAATTAGCCGTTCTGGTGATTTATCTTGCAGCACTCATAACCCCTTGGTTATTCGTGCAACATCAGCATCGAACCGCTTACTTAATGGCCATTGTTCCGGCCGCACTCACCATTTGGTTCGCCGGTCATATCCCCATGATCGCTGCCGGTGAAGTGCTCATTCACGAGTTTGCTTGGATTCCTGGTCTCGACATTTCGTTCACTATGGTGCTCGACGGCCTGTCGCTCATGTTTGCGCTGCTGATTTGTGGGATTGGTACGTTTATTGTTCTGTATGCTGGAGCTTACCTCAAAGGGCATGAGGATCAGAACCGGTTTTTATTGGTACTCCTCTCGTTCATGGGCTCGATGCTAGGCTTAGTTCTTGCTGACAACCTCATTACCCTATTCGTATTCTGGGAACTCACCAGTATCACCTCTTACCTGTTGATTGGCTTTAATCATCACCAAGAAAGTGCACGCAAGGCTGCCTTGCAAGGCCTCATTGTCACTGTCGCTGGTGGACTTGCCTTACTGGCCGGTATCGTCATGCTCGCCATTGCCGGTGGCTCGTATTCGATTCAAGAGATTCTCAATAGCAGCAACAGCGTGACGTCGCATGCGCTCTATACCGGCATGCTCATTTGCTTATTACTCGGTGCATTTACCAAATCAGCACAGTTTCCGTTTCATTTCTGGTTGCCAAACGCGATGGCGGCACCAACGCCAGTAAGTGCTTACTTACATTCAGCAACCATGGTTAAAGCGGGGATTTATTTACTCGCTCGTCTACAACCGCAAATTGGTGGCACCGAATTGTGGACCATCATTCTCAGTACGGTTGGCGCGTTTACCTTATTTACCGGTGCATTTATGGCACTGAGAAGCACAGATCTGAAAAAGCTCTTGGCGTATTCCACCGTGATGGCGCTCGGAACCCTGACCCTGCTACTCGGCATTGGCACTGAATTGGCGATGCTCGGTTTTGCTGCTTATTTGCTTGCCCACTCGCTATACAAGGGCGCACTGTTTATGCTCGCGGGCATTGTTGACCATGAAGCAGGCAGCCGCGAAGTTACAGAGCTCGGCGGCTTGCGCAAGTACCTACCGGTAACGGCTGTGCTGACCGGGGTTGCTGCGCTGTCCTTGGCGGGAATTCCGCCGCTGTTTGGCTTTGTCGCTAAAGAACTCTTGCTCGAGGCCATGATTGACGGTGCTTTTGCTTGGTTCATTTATGCACTTGTGATTGTCGGCTCAATTTTCATCGTTACCGTCGCATCGGTTATCGCTTTACGCCCTTTCTTTGGCGCATTTAAGGCACCTAAAGCGGCTGAAAAGATTCATGAGCCACCGCTCGCCATGCTTGCCGGTCCGATTGTCTTGGTGGTTCTCTCGCTCCTCGCTGGTCTGTTGCCGGGCCTAGCCGGGTACTGGATAACTCAGCCCGCCACGAATGCGGTCGCAGGCACTGTCGTTGACGGCTATTTAGCGCTCTGGCATGGCCTAAACTTACCGCTGCTACTCTCAGCGGTTAGTTTGGTTGCCGGTGTCATTCTATTTAAAATGTGGGATGGCGTACGCAATCGCTTGCGTATTTTAGACCCCATCATCGCGCGCGGCCCAGAGCGGGGTTATTTCCTCTTTATGGACGCAATCGTTTGGGTTGCGGAATGGCAAACACGGCTGCTACAGAACGGGTCAATGCGCAACTATCTGCGCACCATCGTCCTCGTTTTCGTCGGTTTAACGGGCTACACCCTACTCGCCCGCTACCAAGTACATTGGAATTTCGATATTTCCGTCTACTTCCATGAGTTACTCGTTTTGGGTGTGTTAGTCGCCGCTGCAATTACCGCCAGTGTCACTCACTCGCGGCTCGGTGCTGTTGCCGCCATGGGCGGCGTGGGCTACACCATCGCCTTGGTGTTTATTCTATTCAGTGCACCCGATCTCGGCATTACTCAAATCTTGGTCGAAACGCTCACCGTTATTTTACTCGTACTCGTACTGTTCCGCTTGCCGAGCTTCTCGAACATCTCGACCACACGTGAACGTATTCGAGACGCTGCGGTCGCTCTGACGGTTGGTGTGTTAATGACCTTGTTAATTATGATTACCATCGATGTGCAATTGTTTGAGCCCATCTCAGGTTACATGATTGAGAATAGCTATCCGCTGGCCCATGGTCGTAACATCGTCAACGTGATCTTGGTTGATTATCGCGCACTCGACACCTTAGGCGAGATTTTCGTCTTGGCACTTGCTGCCATGGGTGTGTACGCCATGATTAAATTCAATCCGCAGACCGCACCGGGCGCAAACCACTTCGCTGGCACCTTAATTTTGCCGCCGAAGAAGATTCCGGAGAAAGACATCGTTCACTCACTTGATGAGATCCACCTTGCCATGCTGGAAAAAGAAGAAATTCTGGCGCCGGGTGATGTTGCAGAGAACAACGATAAGAAAATCGCCGCAGCAAGTGACGCCCAGTCGAATCCAGATCTGAGTCCGAATGCCTCCGATGGGCATGATGATGATCAGGTCGAAGACACTGGCGAAAGATCTGACGACGACAATCAGCGCAAGGAGGACAAACCGTCATGATGAAACCAGGTACGCTGATCTTACATGCTGCAGCACGTTTCCTCGTGCCCTTGCAGCTCCTGTTTTCAGTTTTCTTATTATTGCGTGGGCATAACGAACCCGGCGGCGGCTTTATCGCTGGGCTTGTCGCTTCCGGCGCGTTCGCCCTTTATCTGTTTACTTTCGGTGCTGCCGTAACGCGTGACTTGATGCGCGTTGATCCGCGCAACTTAATTGGCATTGGCCTATTTTTTGGCATGATTTCCGTCTTTCCGGCGCTTTTCAATGGGCAGCCATTGCTCACGGCACAGTGGTGGCCGGTGATGCTACCGGGCGGCACAGAAATTAAGCTCTCGACGCCGCTCATTTTTGATATTGGCGTTTATTTTGCTGTGTTCGGCTCCGTCATGCTGATGCTGATCGCACTCACCGAAGCAGAAGAACACTAACAGGAGGCAAAAATGGAACCCATCATGGCCATTGTTGTTGGCCTCTTATACGCAGCGGCTATTTACATGATGCTTCGACGCAGTATCGTCAAACTGGTGATCGGCCTCATGTTAATTTCGAACGCAGCGAACTTACTTATCTTTACCTCCGCAGGGATGACTCGCGGCGGTCCGCCACTGATACCGGAAGGTTCTGTCTTGCCTGAAGGTGTGATTGCGGATCCACTCCCGCAAGCATTAATTCTGACAGCGATTGTTATCGCGTTCGGGGTACTCGCATTTGCTGTTGTATTGATTCACCGTGCATACAACATCCTGCGTACCGATAACTTGGATCAGATGAAGGATACTGACACGTGAGTTTAGAAGTCGCTCTGCCAATAATTATTCCTTTAATGACCGGAACCTTGTGCGTCATGTTATGGCGCTACAACGTGATTCAACGTGTCTTGTCACTGGTTGGTAGCCTTGCCCTGCTCGCTGTGAGCATCTGGCTGCTTGTCAGTGTGATCGATCAAGGTCACGTCGTCATGTACATGGGTAACTGGGTCGCGCCCTTTGGGATTACTCTCGTTGCGGATATGCTTAGTGCCATTATGGTGGTGCTGACCGGTATGATGGCGGTGGCAATCGCCATTTTCTCGCTGTCGTCCGCTTCACCCAGCCATGAACGTTTCGGCTACTACCCGCTGATGCACCTGCTTCTAGCCGGTGTTGCGGGTTCGTTCTTGACCGGCGATATTTTTAACCTGTACGTCTGGTTTGAAGTGATGCTCATCGCTTCCTTCGCGCTCCTAATCCTCGGTGGTGAGCGCGCGCAAATGGAAGGTGCGGTAAAATACGTCACTCTCAACTTGCTTTCGTCAGCGATTTTTCTCAGTGCCATCGGCTTGCTTTACGGCATTACTGGCACCTTGAATATGGCGGATATCGCCGTGAAGCTCGGCGCCGCAGAACATACCGGCATGGTCGACGTCATCGCCGTGATGTTCTTGATTGCCTTTGGTATTAAAGCCGCTGCGTTTCCGCTGTTCTTCTGGCTACCGGCGTCCTACCATACTGGTCCTGTGGCGGTGTCAGCGCTGTTTGCCGGCTTACTCACCAAAGTCGGTGTCTATGCGCTATTCCGGGTGTTCACGCTAATTTTCAACCAAAATGTCGACTTCACTCATGAGCTGTTGTTGTGGATGGCGGCACTGACCATGTTGACCGGTGTACTCGGTGCCGCTGCGCAGTTCGAGTTCCGGCGCATTCTGTCATTCCATATTGTCAGTCAAATCGGCTACATGATTCTTGGTTTAGCACTCTATACACCGCTGGCCATTATCGGTGGCGTGTTTTATATCATGCACCACATCATCGTGAAGACGAACTTGTTCCTGATCAGTGGTATCACGCACCGCTTACTCGGCTGCTATGACCTGAAAAAACTCGGTGGCGTGTACAAAGCGCGGCCATTCCTGAGTGTCCTATTCTTAATTCCGGCGCTGTCACTAGCGGGTATACCGCCACTGTCCGGCTTCTTCGCCAAGTTCATTATCATTCGCGCTGGTGTTGAGGCTTCGGCTTGGGTGGTAACGGGAATCGCCTTATTGGTTGGTCTTTTAACCCTTTATTCGATGATTAAAATTTGGGCCGAAGTATTCTGGAAGCCGCTGCCAGAGGGGCAAGACGATACGGCGTTAACCGTTGGAAAAACACCGAGCTCGCTCGTTATTCTCTATATTCCAGTCATATTATTGGCGCTCTGTACCCTATATATCGGCCTCAACGGCCAGCCAATTTATGATCTCGCGGAGTTTTCGGCTCGTCAGTTACTAAACCCTCAAGCCTATATTGATGCGGTGTTAGGAGGTGGCTCATGACTGGATTTATGTGGAACCTGCTGCTGGCGGTGACTTGGGTTGTTTTGACCGGTGACGCTGGCGGTGTAAACCTCATTTTCGGCATGTTAGTTGGTTATGCGGTACTGGGCGTCATGCAACGACAGATCCCCAGCATTCGTGGTTATACACGACGATTACCGCGCCTCATTAAGTTCTTTTTCTTTTTCATCAAAGAATTAGTCATGGCCAACTTAACCGTAGCCTTCGATATCATTACACCGGTTTGGCACATGAAGCCGGGTGTAATTGCCATGCCCTTGGCAGCAAAAACCGATTTAGAAATTACCATGGTTGCGAATTTGATCTCATTAACACCGGGTACGTTGAGCCTCGACGTCTCCGACGACCGTCGCGTGTTATTTATCCATGCCATGTTCCTTGATAATGAGCAGGAGCTTCGCAACAGCTTGAAAGATATGGAGCGTCGGGTCTTAGAGATCTTGCGCTAACCAGAAGGAGGACCTGTGCAGATTGTTTATCTACTTACCTTTGGCTTATTAAGTATCGCCTTTGTGCTGATCTTTATTCGCCTTATTCTGGGCCCTACCTTGCCAGACCGAGTGGTCGCGCTCGAACTATTGGCGACAGTCGCGGTCGCCATGACCGGCATGTATGCGATATTCGTCGACCGCAATAGTTTTATCGATGTGGCGATCGTCGCTGCGTTGACCGCGTTTTTAGGCGCCATCGGTTTCGCTCGCTTCTTAGAACGAGGAGGGCCTCGTGATGATTGAAGTTGTAATTGATTGGATTATTGCCATTCTGATGCTATCAAGTGGCTTATTTACCTTGCTCGCCGCAGTCGGCATTTTACGTCTACCCGACCTACTGACACGCATGCATGCGAGCACCAAAGCTGGGGCGCTTGGCGTGGCGTTAATGATGACCGCCGCAATGCTGCACTTTAACGATCTCGTGGTCATGGCGAAAGCGCTCGCGGTGATTATGTTTATCTTTATTACTGCTCCGATTGCAGCGCATGCAATTGGCCGCGCCGGATATTTTGTCGGTGTGCCGATTTGGGTGAAGACAGTGAAAGATGAGCTGTTCAATCGCTATGAGCCGGATACGCACCGGCTGCGCAGTGGCTTAGAAACACCGGAAGAGTTGGCCGCATTAAAGCCCAGTAAGGATAAGCCTCGAATTCGCGTGAGCAGCAAAAAATAACGCGTTCGCGCAATTAGGGTTCAAGTTCTTCAGCAGTGAAGAGATCCTTAAATAACGGAGTGCTTAAATAGCGCTCCGCTGAGCTTGGAAGAATAACCACCAGATTCTTCCCCGCATACTCAGGTAAACTGGCAATTCGGTCAGCTGCAACCACCGCAGCGCCTGAAGAAATACCAGCTAAAATGCCTTCCTCGCGCATCAGCCGGTGCGCCATCGCATACGCTTCATCATTGCTGATGCGTTGGGTGCCGTGAATCAAGCTCAGATCGAGATTTTGCGGCACAAAGCCAGCACTAATACCTTGGATTTTATGCGCCACATGAGTTAATTCCTCGCCCGCAAGGGTTTGGCTAATCAATGGCGAGTCTGCCGACTCCACCGCCCAAATGTCTAATGCGTGGCCTATTTCTTGAAAATAACGCCCAACGCCCGTTAAGGTTCCGCCAGTGCCCACACCTGCGACAAAAATATCGACGTCACCATTGAGGCTATGGAAAATTTCCGGCCCGGTGGTTTGCTGGTGAATGGCAGGATTCGCCGGGTTTTCAAATTGACGCGTAAAGTAAAAACGTTCTGGCTCGGCTTGCATCATCTCCGCCACTTTAACAAGCGCGCCTTTCATGCCATTTTCAGCCGGTGTCAGAACAATGTTAGCCCCCAGCGCTTTCATCAGCTTGCGCCGCTCTAAGCTCGCCGAACGGGGCATGACTAAGGTGACTTTGTAGCCTTTGGCGGCTGCCACACTTGCTAATGCAATACCGGTATTGCCTGAGGTTGCCTCAATCAGCTCTTGGCCTTTGGCCAGTGCTCCATCGGCGTCAGCCTGACGAACTAAGCCGAGACCCAAACGATCTTTGACACTGCCCGCAGGATTACGACTTTCTATTTTTGCATAGACATTTGCCTTTGTGCTGGCACTGAGCACACGTGATAGTTTGACCAGCGGCGTATAACCAATGCTGTCCGCGTTATTTTCAAACCGTGTAGGTACGATCATGGCTTATCCTCTTGATGCGGATTTTCGGTCACGTCGTGGTCACTCGCTGCGTCTTGCTGACGTTGACGCGCTGCTTCTCGTTCCGCTTGTAAAATATCTTCGTCTTCTAATTCAATCGGCGGTAAATCACCACAAACATTACCACCCATGCGATTAATGGTTTTGCACATTTCCGCCACTCGGGCGTCTAATACGTGGACATGATCGAGCATTCTTCCCATCGCGGTCGCCACGGGATCTGGGTTGTCACGCGATACAGCATAGGCATCGAAGCCGTATTTCTTGGCAATTTCAGCCCGGCGCTCCGACTCGCCATCATCCTGCTCTGCTGGAACTCGCGATTGACTGACAATCCGCCCCGGAATACCGACGACCGTTGCGCCGGCTGGGACATCACGGACCACCACCGCATTCGAGCCAATTCGTGCGTTTTCACCGATTTGCAGTGGCCCAAGAACTTTTGCGCCAGCTCCAATCACCACGCCATTAGCAAGCGTTGGATGGCGTTTGCCGTGCTTCCAGCTTGTTCCACCAAGGGTAACGCCATGGTAGAGCGTACAGTCATCACCAATTTCGGCAGTTTCACCAATCACTACGCCCATACCATGATCAATAAAGAAACGGCGGCCAAGTTTAGCGCCCGGATGGATTTCGACACCGGTAAACCAGCGCGCAATCGTCGAAATCCAACGCGCTAGCCATTTCAATCGCCAATTCCAAAGACAATGACTCAAACGATGAATCCAAATGGCATGCAGGCCAGGATAATTCGTAAGCACTTCAAAGAAATGACGAGCAGCAGGGTCTCGAGCATATACGCTGGCGATATCTTCGCGAATTCCGCGGAAAAACATAGGCGACTCTCAGTCAAAAAAGGCCTTTAATTCGGCCATTTACAAGCAATGCTCTGGCATTACATCGTGTTCAATCGATCGTGTTCTCTTGCTGATCCATCGACAAAGAATATAAGTTATGTGGTTATCAGTATAACGTTTATCAAGTGGCAGGGGGAAGTACGGTGTAATTAATCTGCCGGTTTCGTCGCCGACAAAAGAAATAAGCTACACTGCAATAAAACAGCATCAACGATAATAAAAATACACAACGAGGAATCACCATGAAAAAACGACTTCCGATCACTGTGCTGAGCGCCTGCTACCTTGCCGTTATGGCGGCGTTACCCGCATCCGCTGACACGCTAGTGCATGCTGGTCGCCTAATTGACGGTGCAAGTACAACGGTGCAAGAAAACGTCACCATTCGCATTGTCGATGACAAGATTCAGGGCATTGAACGCGGTTTCACCGAACCGACCGCCGAAGACACCGTGATTGATCTCTCGGCAAAAACTGTCATGCCAGGGTTTATCGACATGCATACCCATCTCACTTCACAGTCCGAGCCTGGCTCCTATTTGCACCGATTTACCCATAACCCTGCGGATGTTGCTTTTCGCTCGTCACACTTTGCTCAACTAACCCTGCAAGCAGGTTTCACCACAGTACGTGACTTAGGCGATAGCTTTACCACCAGCGTAGCGCTGCGAAATGCGATTAATCGTGGCATTGTCGATGGTCCACGAATTTATACTGCGGCAAAATCATTAGCAACCACTGGTGGTCACGCTGATCCAAGCAATGGCTATCGCCAAGGCCTGGTCGAAACACCCGGCCCCATGGAAGGCGTCATCAATGGCACCGACCAAGCTCGGCAAGCGGTGAGGGCTCGATATCAGGAAGGCGCGAATCTGATTAAACTTACTGCAACAGGCGGTGTTCTTAGCTTAGCGGCCTCTGGCGACAATCCACAATTTATGGATGACGAGCTCGAAGCAATTGTCGCCACCGCGCGCGATTACGGCATGAAAGTCGCCGTTCACGCCCATGGTAAAGACGGCATGGTGCGCGCAATTCGCGCCGGCGTCGACTCGATTGAACATGGGACCTACATGGATGACGAAGTCTTTGAATTGATGAAATATCACGGTACTTACTATGTGCCGACCATTACCGCTGGAAAGTCAGTCGCAGAGCGCGCTGAGATTCCAGGCTATTTCCCACCGCAAGTGGAAGTCAAAGCACGTACCATCGGGCCACTCATCCAAAACACCTTTGGTCGTGCCTATCAGGCTGGGGTTAAGATTGCTTTCGGTACCGACGCTGGCGTGTTTGACCATGGCGAAAACGCCCGTGAATTTGTTTATATGGTTGAAGCGGGAATGACACCGATGGATGCGATAATGTCAGCAACGCGCCATGCGGCCATCTTATTGGGTGCTGAGGATCAGCTTGGAACCGTCAGTACTGGAAAATACGCCGATCTCGTCGCCGTCAGCGGGGATCCTCTGGCCGACATCAGCATTTTGCGTCAGATTAGCTTTGTCATGAAAGCCGGAACTGTCTATCGTCACGATCAGTAACCGGCACTTGGGTAGGTGATTGTAGCGCCTCGCGAACGCCTAGCGGCGCTCTTTCACCCACACCAGTAACGCGGCAACATCGGTTTGAATCGCAGCTTCCATCTCGACTTCATAGCTTTCACGTTCAAGATCAAGCTTGCGGATTTCTTTTTTCGGAAACTCTTTTCGTGCCTCATGCGTGGGCATGTGCTTAATCCGCTCATACATCTCATGAATCGCCGGCCAGCGTTTCGCGTAATCGGCTTGTTCCGCGTCGGGTAAATTATCGAGCAAGACGGAAAGACGAATACAGCCTTCTGACAATGGGCATTGGTCTTGTTGCATTGCCAGCGCAATGGTGTAAATGCTTTCGTGCAAATAGTCATGTCGCTTTTGCTGCGCAGCCGCTAGTGCGGACTTCTGATCGCGTAATCGCGACAAGAGTAATCCTGCATACACACTCAACGCAGCAATAATTGCAATACCTATACCCAATAAAACCCACAGTAACACGTGTTACACCTCTTTTTCGTCGTCTTCGTTATTGAAGTCGAAATCAAATTCATCAACGCTACTGAATACTTCACCACGGCTTTCATATTCCTCGTTGGCGTCGCTGTCTTCGTCTTCATCGAACGCGTCTAAGTCAATACCTAGCTGCGCGGCCAGCTCTTGATAACGGTCAAGTTTTTCATCGACATAATGCTGGTCGAGTTTATTCAGTACGTAACCCGATTCAAGTTTGACCAATAAATCTTGTAATTTGCGGTCATTTTCCAATTGCCGAAATTCTTGCTCTGGCGTCATTGCTTTTGCTGCAGCAGCGCCTAACGCAATCGGTTTTTTCGAACCTAAACGCGCGTCTCGATGATTCTTAACTGCCGTTGACGATTTCGTCTGCTGATTTGCAGCATAACGAGTACCGGCCTTCTGCCCCTTACCTTTTTCTTTCGATTTGGGTGCTGGCTTGGCAACTGCGTCTTGCGGCCGCTCTACTTTGCGCGGCGCGAGCGGACCCGGTTTGCGAGACTTTTTAATACGCGTCATAAAATGATGCTTACCCTATAACAAATTCAACAATGGACAATACCAATAGTCGGCAACATGCAAACTACCCTATAGGATAACGTATTCTGGAGTTTTCAGCATTAAGAGATGGATGACTGGACAGAAGATAATAAAAAAGGCGATGAAATCATCGCCTTGATTTGAACCCGCACACCCCCCCAGGGTGAATTCGAGAACGATTGTCGCTAGTTCCTACATTATTATTGTTTTTCCTTGTGAACTTGCCTCTTTTTATCCGCACCTTACGGCACGCCTTTTTCACAGCAAGAATTTCAATTTCGCAAAAACCTTTTGCTAATAACAGACTGCAACACTTTTCATTATTATTGGTGAGCTACACGCTGTTAAGGGTACTGCATATAAAGCAACGATTCGTTGCGCAGTGCTTTCCCAAAATGTTTTTCGCCTCCTGGCGTATTTTTATTCCCTTTGGTCGTTTTTCTTATTTTTCTTTGTTAACGACTTATTAATTTCCGCTCGTTGAGCGTTGTAGTGAGAGCCTATCACAAATTTACAACAAGTCACCAGTTAATTTCAGACAATTTTATTTTTTTGTTCATTAATCTGTAAACTTTTCAAGCCAAAACCGCGCTATTCCTGACTTATGCTTGTTGGTGACGACTCACTTCCCCTTGCTTTTCTGCCCTCTAGATTACGAATATTTGCCGACTTTGCAACCAGAAAATCACGCCTTCGGACATTTTTTTTATATTTTAGTGACAACTCTGAAAATATATATAGCAAAAGCTATAGTTTTTTCAGGGTGGCAACTGTGGTCAATCCGTTGCAAAATGTCTGCAACCTCAAACACAGAACAAGCAAAGGTATGTGTATGCATAAAACCGCCTCAATCCTAGTCGCCAGCGCCGTATTACTGGCCTTATCTGGGTGCCAAAGTACGGCATCAACCGCCAATACGGCGAATCAAACGCCAGCAGCCGCAACCGCGCAATCTGCGGATCACTATTTTACCCAATTGGCCGACCGTGCGTGGGAGTACAACCAAGGCCAGTATTTAATTGCGCGCGATGACAGCGGCCGTGCAAGCCGCCTTAATGATATCTCGCCCGAAGCGCTCGCTGAGCGTTACGAGACACGCAAAGACTTCTACACCCAGCTCGCTGCTATCGATGCCAGTCGACTAAGTGCCGAGAATCAAATTAACCGTGACATGTTGATGTATGCCCTGCGTAACCAAATTTCGCAGTACGAGTTTAATATGCATCTGATGCCGCTGACCAACGAGACCGGACCGCACAACACCATTGCACGCTTGCCACAGCAAGTGCGCTTTAACAGTGCGGAAGACTATCAACGCTATTTGCAGTTACTCAGCGACATCCCAGCATGGCTGGCGCAACAAACTACCTATATGCGCGAAGGCCTAGAACGCGGCATTTCCCAACCCAGTGTGGTCCTACGCAATTTCCCACAAGGTGTGCTCGCTTATGTCACGGTTGATCCGGCAGAAAGCATTTTTTATCGCCCGATTGCACAAGCCGATCGGCATTTAAGTGATGAGGCATTGAACGACCTCGAAGTCGAAGCACAAACGGTCATTGCTACGCTCGTTAATCCTTCACTGCAGGATTTCCATGATTTTCTCGCCAATGAATATGTGCCAAACGCACGGGAAGACATAGCCGCAACCAATTTACCGAACGGCGAAGCATTCTATGCCAATCGTGCCAAACACTACACAACATTGGATTTATCCCCGGAAGAAATTCATGAAATTGGAGTAGCTGAAGTCGCGCGAATTCGTGCAGAAATGGAAGAAGTCATCGCTGAGGTTGAGTTTGCAGGCACTTTTGCTGAGTTTATTCACTTCCTCCGTACCGACCCGCAGTTTTACGTTGAGACCGGCGAAGAGTTACTCAAGGAAGCGGCTTATATTGCCAAGCGCGCCGACCACGTCTTACCGCGGCTTTTCCGACACTTACCACGCACGCCATATGGGGTCGTGCCGGTACCGGCTGAAATCGCACCCAATTACACCCAAGGCCGCTATTCCGGACCATCACGCGATGACGAAGCCGGCGAATACTGGGTCAACACCTATGCCGTTGAAACTCGGCCTCTCTACGAGCTCGAAGCATTAACTTTGCATGAGGGTGTTCCCGGCCATCACTTACAAATTGCCCTAGCGATGGAAATGGAGAACGTGCCGGGCTATCGCCGTTCGACCTACATTTCGGCCTTCGGTGAAGGCTGGGGTTTGTACGCGGAATATCTCGGTTTAGAAACTGGATTCTATCAAGACCCATACAGCAACTTTGGTCGGTTAACCTATGAAATGTGGCGGGCCGCACGTCTTGTTGTCGACACTGGCATGCATGCAATGGGCTGGACCCGCGATCAAGCGGTTGAGTTCCTCGGCAGTAATACTGCCCTGTCATTGCATAACGTCAATACCGAGATTGACCGCTACATTAGCTGGCCGGGTCAAGCCTTGTCCTACAAGCTCGGTGAACTCACCATCAAACGTTTGCGGGCGGAAGCAGAAGCAGCGCTGGGTGCAGACTTTGATTTACGTGAGTTCCACGACGAAGTCTTGAAGAATGGCAGCATTCCGTTGGCGACACTTGAGCAACAAATTCATGACTACATTGAAAAGAAATTAGCCGAATAAGCCGGCGCTCTGTTGTTCAATAACAAAAAAAGTCGCAGCCAGTGATGGTTGCGACTTTTCAATATGGGGTACTTATTAGCCTCGGGGTGGCACCGGTTTGCGATTCGCCAACCAAACACCGAATAGGATAAAGCCCATTCCGGCCAACTGAAAGACGCCAATCGTTTCACCACTCAAAACACCCAGTGTCATTGCCACAATCGGTATGAGATAGGTGACCGAACTGGCGAACACGGTTGTTGCAATTTGCACTAAATGGTTAAAGAGAATCAAGGCTAGCGCAGTACCGACGACGCCGAGTACCACCACCGCAGCGAGCGAGCCCCATGCCGCCGTACTCGTGAGTTTACTCGCAACCTCGCCTGGACCAAGCAAGTACAGCAGTGCAACCGGTAATACCATTAGCAAGGAGACGCCCGTAATGGTCAGTGGAGTCTGGTCGGGTAAATAGGTCTTGATCAAGTTTAAGTTCATGCCGTAGCAGAACGTGGCAGCCACCACAAAGAGCGCATAGGCATTGAGTGTCAGTTCGCCAGAAGCATTCAGTAACACCAGCATGAGGGTGCCACCTAAACCAATCAACAAGCCAAATACAGTACGGCCAGTGACCCATTGACGAAAAATAATCGAGCCGATGATCAGCGTAAACAAAGGGGTTAGCGCATTGAGCGCGCCGGTCACGCCACTATCGATCCGGGTTTGCGCCAAGGCAAATAAAAACGCCGGTAACAAACTGCCGGTTAAACCGACCGAAGCAACAACCAACCATTGGTGACGTTTGAGTCGATGCATCCGCACCAATGCGAAGGGAGCCAAAAATGCGGCAGCGGCAGCTAAACGAACCGCCGCGACTTCGACTGGGGTAAACGTCAGCAAACCCATTTTGATCAACCAAAACGAGCTTCCCCAGACCAGAGCGAGTGTGAATAGCTTCGCCCATGTTGACCATGGGTAGGCTTGTGTATCCGTCATGTTTTACCTACGATGCGCGCGTTGCAGTAGTGCGTTATGAACTGGCACGACTGCAACCGAATGGAAGTGTTTCTGTCGGCTATTTACTCTACTCTGCGGCAGAAGGATCAGCAGCGTCGTTGGCCTCGTCAGTGGGCAACGTGAACCAACCTTGGAGCACGCGCTCTAAATCCGGCAAGCCCGATTTATTCAATGACGAAAAGGTGATGGCTTGCACATCGCCATTAAATCCCGGAAGGGCTTCCTGAATTTTCATCAGCGTGGCTTTGCGCGCGCCACTATTCAACTTATCCGCTTTCGTGAGCACAACCAATACGGGCAAATCACTAGAAACCGCCCAATGAATTAGCTCTTGGTCCAAGTCTTTCAACGGGTGGCGGATGTCCATTAACACGACTAAACCACGCAGACATTGACGCTTTTGGAGGTACTCCGAAAGCGCTTCTTGCCATTTATGTTTCATTGCCAATGGCACTTTGGCGAAACCATAACCTGGCAAATCGATTAAACGACGCTCTTCGTCCAAACTAAACACATTAATTTGTTGCGTTCGGCCTGGCGTTTTACTGGTCCGTGCCAAACTCTTTTGGCGTGTAAGAGCATTCAATGCACTTGATTTACCTGCGTTTGAACGGCCGGCAAAAGCGACTTCCAAGCCTTCGTCTGCAGGTAAATGACGAATATCGGGTGCACTGGTTATAAATCGTGCGGATTGAAAATGTACGCTTTGGCTACTCACTACGAACCTCAATTACTCAGGAAGGACGGGTATTAT
>ERZ869909.24-NODE-24-length-213492-cov-26.996003_pt1 | contig 213492 bp, 169 predicted proteins | sample MGYA00520892_ERZ869909 | MGnify/ENA primary metagenome ERZ869909 (study PRJEB32215, sample SAMEA104723947) | bioreactor metagenome | biome: bioreactor; feature: anaerobic bioreactor; material: water | place: China | collected 2015-03-12 ... | reverse complement strand
AACCTCTGTAGTGATGTCGGAGTGGTGAGACTTCCCGGATTAACCGGGATCAACTCCCTCACGACCTTCCCGACCGCCGTCGGGACACGCTGGCCATCTGCAAATAAAAAAGAGGTTGACTTTTTAAATCAACCTCTGCAGTGATGTCGGAGTGGTGAGACTTCCCGGATTAACCGGGATCAACTCCCTCACGACCTTCCCGACCGCAGTCGGGACACGCTGGCCAACTGCAAATAAAAAAGAGGTTGACTATTTAAATCAACCTCTTGAGTGATGTCGGAGTGGTGAGACTCGAACTCACGACCTCTTGCACCCCATGCAAGCACGCTAGCCATCTGCGCCACACCCCGAACTATATGTCAATTCAATCCAAAACTCACGACCTTCCCGACCCCTGTCGGGACACGCTAGCCATCTGCGCCACACCCCGAACTGTATTGGGTTTGCAAAAATAATACTTTTTTCAATTCACCATTCATGAAAATCATCCGTCATGATTTTTTTCTAAATTTACCCCCTCAATTACTCAAGGCAACCATCAGATGTTAAAAGCAAGCAATATTCCCATTGAAATTATTCTCGAAGAACGGATACGCGGATCAAAACTCATGGTTTATTTCCGCTGGGTGTTTATTGCCCTGCTGCTTCTGCTTTTGTTCATGCAGTATTTCTCGGGCTACCGTGCCGAGTCGTGGCATGCTTTTGTGCTCATTGGATTTTATGCCTTTTGTAATGTGCTGATCACCATTGGGCTGAGAAAAGGTTACGATCCCGCCTGGGGGCGGTATGGCGGTGCGATGGTTGATGTGAGCATTATCGCTTTTCACCTTTTTTACCTTTCAGGTTCATTTGACCAGATTGCGGTTGCTTCGGCTGCCACAACTTTCCTTTTCCCGGTAATGATCCTGCTTTATACCTTCAGGCTAGATCAACGTTTATTGGTGTTTACTGCTTTCTTTTCAATTTTCAGTTTCAATTTGGTTTACTTCTACCATTATTTTAACAACCCGGCAGCATTTCAAATCAGCCTTTCTCTTTCTCCTACCAGCCAGATTTTTAAATCAGCATATCTGCTTTTTATAGGGTTTTTATGTGTTTACCTGCAACACTCTTTGCAACGCTTGATTATTAAGCAAATGGAGGAATCCCGGCGAAATCTTGAAGCCGAGATCGAACTTAGCCTTGAACAGCAGAAAAGCGCCCACTCGGAAGAGTTGATTAGACAAGAGAAAGAACTGAACAAACAGCTTGCCAGAGAGGTTCGTGAACGCAAAGAAGCCGAAAGAGCGCTGGCTGAAAACCGCGAGCAACTTCACAGCATTATTTCCAATCAGGTTGGGGCAACCTATCGCTGCACCAATGATCCGTATTGGAGCATGCATTTCATAAGCGATCAGATTGAAAAGATTTCGGGATATCCGGCCAGCGATCTGGTGAACAACTCAAGAAAGAGCTATTTTGATATTATTCATCCCGATGACCGCGAAGAGGTGGCCATAGAGGTTCATGACCATGTCTCACGCAATGCGCCGTTTGAACTGATATACAGGGTTGTTCATTCAGACGGGCGGATTGTCTGGGTTCAGGAAAACGGAAGAGGCATATTCGATAACAGGGAAAATCTGCTTTGGATTGACGGTGTGATTATTGATATCACGGATAAAATGGAGGCGGAAAAGGCTTATCGCGAGAGCGAAGTCAGATTCAGGGAGTTAACAGATTTTTTACCGCAAACAGTTTACGAGCTTGACCTGGAAGGCAACATTGTTTTTACCAACAAGGCCGGCATCGAACTTTTTGGTGAAGGAACCAGAAATCCGGTAGGGAAAGTGTCTGCACTGCAATTCTTTATCCCGGAAGACCGCGAAAGGATGGTGCAGAACATGAGAGAGAAACTGGCCGGCAAAGGCAGACTTTTTAACGAGTACACCGCAATCTGCGCCGATGGGCGGCATTGTCCGGTCATCATTTATAGCAGCCCGATCCGTCGCGATGACATTGTTATCGGTTCACGTGGTATCATAGTTGAGATCAGCGAATTAAAGCGTGTAGAGGCCGACCTTCGCAGGGCAAAACAGGAATTGGAGGAATTAAATCTGAACCTTGAAAAAACCATAGAAGAGCGCACAGCCGAATTAACTGAAGCCAATACACAACTGCTCAGGTTGCAGAAAGAAAATCTGCAATCACAGTTTGATGTGCTTAAGCAACAGGTGAATCCACATTTCCTGTTCAACAGCCTCAACGTGCTGATCTCCCTGATCAAGCTCGAACCCGGAATGGCCGAAACCTTTACCGAAAGGTTGGCAAAAGTATATCGCTATGTGCTGGAAAGCAGGGATGAAAACCTGGTTCCTGTGAAAACCGAGATGGACTTTTTACGCGCATACATCTATTTGATTGATACGCGCTTTCAGGGAAAGGTGAGGATCAACATAGAATTTGATGAGGCAAAGGAAAGCAGGTTGATTTTGCCCTTGTCGCTGCAATTGCTCATTGAAAATGCCATCAAGCATAATGTTTTTTCATCAAAATCGCCGCTCATTGTCCGGTTGTTTATTGATGATGAAGGTTACCTGAATGTGATCAACAATCTTCAAAAACGTGAAATGCATATTGCCAGCACCGGAATAGGATTGCAGAATATCAGAAGCCGTTATGCGCTGATCTGCGAAAAGGAGCCACGGTTTGAACAAGCTCATACTGAATTTATTGCCCGAATACCACTGCTGGCTCCCTGAACCTGTCCCTTTTCAACAGAATCTTATTACTTTATCAGACCAGCAATTTTCACACATTAGTGATTGGTGTCTAATCGCTTTGATTGTCAGTGTTTTGCGTGTGCCGAAAGCTACCAAAGCCTGTCAGAAGGAAAAATTTTCAATAATTGTTGCAAACATAGAATTTTGTATTACTTTTGCGATATCAAAATGATATCAAAATAATACTGTTATGGAAAAACAAAAAAACCTTTCACCTGTCATGGGATACCCGGGGCTGGTTGTATCCCTTGCATTGCTCATCGGCCCGGTGTGGCTGGCATTTGAAACCATGAACTTCTGGTGGCTGCTGCTTTTGATTGTTGATGTTTTTTGCTGGATTGGTCTTCAGATTGTTAATCCGAACGAATCATGCGTGCTGGTTTTGTTTGGCAAATATTCCGGTACTTTGAAAAAGAACGGATTTTACTGGGTGAACCCATTCTTTATCCGCAAAAGAATTTCGCTCAGGGCCCGTAATCTGAACAGCGATCCAATAAAAGTGAATGATAAGATCGGGAATCCGATTATGATTGGGATTGTCCTGGTTTGGAAAGTAGAAAACACTTTTAAAGCTGCCTTTGAGGTGGACGATTATATCCGGTTTGTGGATATACAGAGCGAAGCAGCCATTCGGAAGCTTGCCGGGGCTTATCCCTATGATAATTTCGATGACGATCAGTCTGAAATATCTTTACGTTCTGGTGGAGAGGAGGTTAACCAGCAACTGGAGGACGAATTACGCGAACGGCTTGAAATTGCAGGCATTCATGTAATGGAAGCTCGCATTGCCTATCTTGCCTATGCCTCCGAAATTGCGGGCGCCATGTTGCGGCGTCAGCAGGCTTCGGCCATCGTGGCAGCCCGGCAGAAAATTGTTGAAGGTGCTGTGAGTATGGTTGAAATGGCGCTGGAACAACTTTCACAAAAGGAGATTATTGAGCTTGACGAAGAGAAGAAGGCTGCTATGGTGAGTAATCTCATGGTTGTTTTGTGTTCAGACAAAGATGCCAGCCCGGTTATTAATACCGGAACCCTGCATCAATAGGAGTGGGGAATGGCAAAGAAAAAGGCTTTTGTACTCAGGTTAGATCCGGAAATGATGGAGAAACTCGAGAAATGGGCCGCTGATGAGTTTCGCAGCGTAAACGGACAGATTGAATGGATTCTTCACCGGTCCTTAAAAGATGCAGGGCGCCTGAAAGGCACTGATTCAGGAAAAGCTGGTGAAACAACAAGAAATATCAATGAATAATGGAGACTCTGACAATTAAAGATTGCCTCATCCTGCTTTGCGTTCATCCGGAAAAGGGCTGGATAAGAAAACGCAGCCAGATCGGCTATGCATTGTTTTCAGCTGCCTTATTCGATCTGGTTATGAGGGATTGCCTGAGGGTGGAAGAAGGCAGAATTGTAGCATTCATGAAAGAAACCAACGATCCCTTGCTTGATGAACTGATGTTGATGATGCACACAGGGAATGGCAATAAGTTTTCATGGGTGTTAAACAAATCAGCCCTGAAATCAGGTAAATATTACAATAAACAGATCAAGTATCTTGAAAACAAACGCTTAATCATGAGCCGACCGCTGGAATGGTTGGGAATCACATGGGGTAAGCGTTATCGTGTTAACCGCCCGGGAGGCCTGAAACCGGTATTAACCGCAATGGACAGGGTGCTGATTTACGGCCGTGAACCGGATATGAAACTCAGATTGCTTATTGAATTATTGGGTGCGCTTGGCATTGTTGGTAAATTCTTTCCGGCTGGTGAACTGAGCGGGAGAGCAAAAGAAAGATATGAAAAGATTTCCAAGGCTCCTTTGTCTGAACATCACGAATCAATTTCTGCTATAAAGAAATGGCTTCGTAATTCATTAAGAACGAGCAAAGGTTCTTCTGGTTCAGGATTCTGAGGTGGATTTTAAGATGGCGGCCTTTTCTGAACCAGATTGAATCTCCCTGTCTTCCTGTCAGGTCAATTTGTTATTTTTGCGAACCAGATTGCCATTCTCCAAGTTGGCATCATTTCTGTTAACACGCGGTTTCAATAAATATTTAAATATCTCAATATGCAACAACAGACCGAAAAAGTAAAATGCCTGATTATTGGTTCAGGCCCTGCCGGTTACACCGCTGCTATTTATGCTGCGCGTGCTGATCTGAATCCTGTTATGTACCAGGGCTTACAGCCTGGCGGACAATTGACCATTACTACCGAGGTGGAAAACTATCCCGGTTACCCCGATGGCAAAACAGGCCCGGAAATGATGGAGGATTTTAAGAAGCAAGCCGAACGTTTTGGCACTGATACCCGCTGGGGCATCATCACCGAAGTGGATCTGTCAAGGCGGCCGTTTATAGCAAAAGCCGATGACGGCAAAACCATTGAAGCCGAAACCGTCATTGTTGCCACTGGTGCAACAGCACGTTGGCTGGGCATTGAATCGGAAAAGAAATATAATGGGTTTGGCGTTTCGGCCTGTGCTACATGCGATGGTTATTTTTACCGCGGAAAAGTGGTGGCTGTTGTAGGGGGTGGAGATACAGCCGCCGAAGAGGCTACATATCTTGCCAAGCTCTGTAAAAAGGTTTATCTGGTTCACCGCCGTGATGAATTGAGGGCATCCAAAGCTATGCAGGAAAGGGTTTTTAAGACCGCCAATATTGAACCGGTTTGGAATCATACTGTAAAAGAAGTTTTGGGAGATGGTAAATTGGTGAATGGCTTGCTTCTCGCGAACACCCTCAATGGTTCGGAAAAGCAACTGGAAGTGGATGGACTCTTCATAGCCATCGGGCATACGCCAAATTCTGATTTGTTCAAGGGCCAATTGGATATGGATGAAAATGGCTATTTAAAAACCATTCCGGGCACCACCACCACAAATATTCCTGGTGTTTTTGCTGCCGGAGATGTTCAGGATCATGTTTACCGTCAGGCTGTTACTGCAGCAGGCACCGGATGCATGGCTGCAATTGAGGCAGAGCGTTGGCTTTCGGCACAGGAGTAATCATGATTTGAAGATATGTGGCCGGCTTTGATGTTTGCTGGTGCCGGCCTGGCCTTTTGGCGATCATGTTCCAAACCAGACATGTTACTATCTGCGATCCCGCACTTTCTGCCCGGATAATTGGGGCAGAAAGTGCGGGATCGGGACTTTTGGATAGAGTGGTGTAATTGATTGCCAGCCTGCCGCTTTGCAGGCTCATCCCCGGATGTTCATTCTCCAGGAAGGAGAAATCTGGTTTATTTTCTCTTATGTTTTGACTTTGTGCCTTTCAGGCCACGCTTCTTCTCGCCGAAACCAGATGTGGATTCCTTTTTCCTCTTTTTCTTTGCAAAAAAGCCCTCTTTTTCATTGTCGTAGCTTTTACCTGATTTTTCCCGGCTTTTCGGAGCATATCCTTTGTCGCTTGCCATTTCGATTCTGATCCGGCGGGGATTTTGCTTTTCGCTGGCAAAAGAGTCCTTCAGCAAACCAACGGCATTGCTGTCAACGTCAACAAATGAAAATGCATGCATAATATCTATCCGCCCGATTCTTATGTCGCGCGAGCGGGTAACTTCATTAATCAGGCCTATGATCTGCCTCGCATCTATTTTATCTTTGCGGCCAATGCTGATGAACATCCGTTGAAAGCGCGAAACTTCCTTGCCCGAACCACGCGTCTCTTCAACATTCAGTTCGGTTGCATCACGATAATAATCCAGAAAGCGGTTAAATTGAAGAGAAACAAACCTTTTGATTATTTCCTCGCGGTCCATCCATTCCAGTTTCCTGTAGATAACCGGTAGAAAAGAATCAATCTCGCCGTGGTTGAGCTGAACATTTTCCATCAGGTCAATATGATGGAAAAGTTGCTTTTCGCACACCTGCACTCCGGTTGGCACTTTTGCCATACCAAACTCACGGCCGATTTTCTTTTCAATCATCTTGATCTTGTATTTTTCTTTCAGATGGATGATTGAAATACAGATGCCTGTTTTGTCGGCCCGGCCTGTTCTGCCGCTACGGTGAATATAAACATCGGCATCGTCGGGAAGGTTGTAGTTGATTACATGGGAAAGATCGCTGACATCCAAACCACGCGCAGCCACATCGGTTGCAACCATCATTTGCAGGGTGCGGTTGCGGAAACGCTTCATCACATGATCGCGTTGCGCCTGGCTCAGATCGCCATGGAGGGCATCGGCATTATAACCATCGCGTATGAGAGAGTCAGCAATTTCCTGGGTTTCGGCGCGGGTACGGCAAAAAATGAGAGCATACATCCTCGGGTTGAAATCGGCAATGCGCTTTAGGGCAAGATAACGGTCTTTTGCCTGCACCATATAATATATGTGCTTAACATTTGTGGTTCCTGCGTTTCGCTGCCCAACGGTTTTGATCACCGGATTGCGCATGTATTTTGTCAGGATGCGTTCCACTTCTTCGGGCATGGTTGCCGAAAAGAGAAGGGTGTTTTTTTCTTCAGGCGTGAATTCCAGTATGGTATCTACCTCTTCCTGAAAACCCATGTCGAGCATTTCGTCGGCTTCGTCAAGAACCACCCAGGATACTTCGCTGAAATCTACTTTTTTGCGGCGTATCATATCATTGAGCCTGCCCGGCGTGGCAACAATAATCTGTGGATTATCAGCAAGCTGTCGTAATTGTTGGTCAAAACTTGCACCGCCATAAACCGGAACGATTTTTACTTTTGGCATAAAGCTGGCAAAGCTTTGCAGATCGCGCGTGATCTGAACGCACAACTCCCGCGTGGGGCACAGGATCAATGCCTGGGTTTGTTTCAGGCTTAAGTCAATGTATTGTAGCAATGGCAGGCCAAATGCAGCGGTTTTTCCTGTGCCTGTCTGGGCCAATCCCACTACATCGCAGGGTTTGGCTAGTAAATACGGTATTACGGCCGCCTGTACAGGCATTGGGTCTTTAAACCCGAGGGTTTCAACCGCCTTGATTAATTCGGGTTTCAACCCAAGGTCATGAAAACTAAGCATAAATAATTGAGGGAATTAGCCGGCAAAGATAGTCTTAATACTGCAACAACAGCCTGCACCGGAAAATATCGGCAATATATTCCCGCGAAACGCTCTTGTTTTTCACTACTTTTTATACATCAGGTCATAATAATAACTTTTTTTATATCTTTGCCGCTACTTGAACGTACTGCAATACTTTATTCCCCATAAGAAAATTACTGTTAAGGGGGAATATGAACCAACTACTGCATAGGTTTGACTTTTATCTTGGATTACTGACTTCATCTGTTTGAAGCATTTTGATTAATAACAACTCTAATTACTAACTAAAAAAGTTAACTTATGAAAAGAGGATTACTTTTGGCAGCATCGCTCATGATCATGCTGTCTGCATCTGCTCAGAACTATCGCATTAAAGCAGATGTTTCCCCGAATTTACAACCGGTTCGCAACATTGACGAGAGCCTTATTAAAAGCTCTCCGGTAGTGAATGCTTTTGCATTACCGCAAAAACCACAGGTTGATACCAAAGCTGGCGGCATCGTTACAGTTGTTGATATCGGCACAAGTGGCAACGCCTATGGTCTTTACAATGGCGGACGTACAGCCGTTTGGGCAGATGACGACATCAACAGTGTGGTGTTCACCCACCGTATGGCCATCCCTCCGGGAAGCGGATACCTTGCTTATGACCTTTCAACCGACGGCGGATGGACGTGGACAAACGACATCCAGGTTTACAACCCTACAATTGCAGGTGCTGCAAATGCACGCTATCCGCAAGGCGTAATTTACAATCCTGCCGGCAACAGTGACCCTGCAAATGCTGTTTACTCTTACTTTGGCCCCACACTTAACGGTACAAACGGTGGCAGTTGGGGTGGTTATGCTATGGGATCACATTTGCTTAACCAATCCACCGCTCCTACACAGCAGGATTTTTCAACACAGGGAGATTTCAAACAAAATGTTCCTTCTGCTATGACCATCAATCCGGCTACAGGCGATATCTGGATTTTTGAGTGTGCAGTTAACGATGGGCTTAATAACCAATATACCGGTAATCTGATTATCACAAGAGGTGTCTTCAACGCTGCAACCAACGATTGGGATTATACTCAGACGCTGCTTCCTGTTCCTGGCTATGTTGGAGAACCTGGCAGAGCTGCTGCAGATGAGAAAATTGCCTTTGCCCCTGATGGCATGACCGGATACATTTCCATGATTTGGGACAACGGTGGCTGGGAATGGGCTGCTGGCCTTGCCTACTACCCCGTTCTTTTAAAAACCACTGATGGCGGACAAACCTGGAGCGATCCCATTGCCATTCATCTTAGCGGCCCCACCGGTTTGCCTGAGATTAAGCATTACCTTACTGATGAGCAGTGGAATGATTTCTGGGTAGAGCCCGATCAGGTACACCGCGATTCAGTGGTTTACCAAACTGCATTTGATCACGACCTGGCTGTGGATATGTTTGGCAACCCGCATATCAGTGTTACCATTGGTGTTGGCGGTATCCACGGTGGAACTGCTTATTCTATCATTGCCACCGGCGGTTATGGCGCCACCTTCCATATCTATTCACTTGACCAGGCTGAAACCTTTATTGCAAAACACATTACCCACAACAATACTTTCCGTGGAGAATGGGGCGAAATCAGCGAAGACAGCCGTTCACAAATTTCCACCACCATGGATGGAAGCAAAATGTTCCTCTCATGGCTTGATACCGATTTCACCGATGTAACTGACAACATCATGCCCGATATCTGGTGTGTTGGTTTTGATATGTCAAAAGAGCCATATACTTACACCGAAGTCTTCAATGTTACCTATCTTTCAGAAGGCTGGCTTGAAGCTTATATGGGAACAGCATCATACTATGTGCTTACCAATGGTATGGATTACACAGTTCCTTTCGTTTACCAGACGCTTGAAGGCGGAGACCCGATCAATCCGGTTCAATTTAAATATATTGCCGATTTCGTAATTAACGAAGCCGACTTTTATATCACCGGCGAACAGGAAATCCCAGTCAGGGAAAAAGCTTTCACAGTTTCACAGAACTTCCCCAACCCTGTTAACGGCGCTACACGCTTTACGATTGATTTGAACCGCCGTAGCAACGTTACTGTTGAAGTGTTCAATATTATGGGACAAAATGTTCAGTCGCACAACAAAGGCAGCCTGAATTCAGGAGCGCACATTGTTGAGCTTGATATGAGCGGTTTTGCCCCCGGATTATATTTCTATTCAGTGAAAACCGGCGACCAGGTTGTTACCCGCAAAATGGTTGTAAGATAACAACATAAGTTTTGATTTGAAAAAAGAGCCGTTTAATTTTAAACGGCTCTTTTTTTTGTATATTTGTGCATCATTACAAACAACCATGGGATATGAAAAAACCGTCATTATTATTATCACTTTTTCTGTGTATTTCCGTATCGGTATTTACACAAGGCCAATTCCAAAACGGCAATAACCGTAAGTGGAATTTGTATGAGCACAAAGGAGAATCCTCTACTGCTAATGGTTCTCAGAAGCTGCTACCCGGGCATCATGCTGCCGAACATGTTTACAAGCAATCTAACATTGTAAGTATTGTTGATCTGAGCGCTGGCCCCAATGCATATGGGATGAGCGAGTCACTGAAACAACTGTGGGCCGATGACAAGCTGAATGCAGTAGCGTTTATTTACCGAACCGGCTCCGGATTTCCTTCCGGCAGCATTGCCTACGACCTGTCAGTTGACGGAGGCCAAAACTGGGTTCTGAATAACATGCTTTATGTTCCTGAACCGGGCAACCCTGATGCCAGGCGACCACAGGGTGGTATTTATAACCCCGCAGGAAATACCAGCCCTGCAAACGCATATTATACATGGTTCTCAACATCTTCAAATCAATATGTAAGTGGAATCCACAAATTAGGGTCGAACGATGCGGCCAAAGTCAGTTTTTGGAGCGGAGCGCAAACAAGAGGCCCCGTTGCTTTCACCATAAACCCATCAAGCGGCAACGTTTTTGCCGTAGCATCTCAAGCCAGTCCCTCAGGGTTTGGCTACAACGATAGTCTGGTTATTTTCCGGGGTGTGTTCAATCAAAGCCTTGAGGATTATTTATATAACCAAATCCTGTTGCCATTGCCTGCAGGCATTGCCGAGCCAGTGTCGCCCGCCGATATACAGATCGCTTTTGGCCCTGATGGATCAACAGGATATATTTCTTTGCTGTTCGATAATAATCTTGATCCTCACGCAACCGGCTCAGGCTATTATCCCGTATTATTAAAAACCACCGATGGGGGCAACACATGGAGCGAACCTTTTGCCGTGATACTTGGCGGACCGTCTGGCTTGCCTGAAATAAAGAATTATCTCACTGATGAGCAATGGAATGAATTGTGGCCCGAACCCGGAGAAATGCACCGCGATTCTGCAATCTATCAAACCGCTTATGACCATGGCCTGGCTGTTGACAAGTTCGGAAACCCACATATCAGCGTAACAATTGGATTATGCGGCGTCCATAATGGAAATGCCTATTCAATTGTGGCCAGCGGCGGTTATGGCGCTACATTCCATATCTATTCACTTGATCAGGGTCAGACATTTATAGCAAAGTACATAACACATAACAAAACTTTCCGTGGAGAGTGGCCGGGAATTAGTGAGGACAACCGCTCGCAGATATCCACCACCATGGATGGAAGCTTAGTTTTCCTTTCATGGCTTGATTCCGATTTTCCAGATGTAACAGATAACATCATGCCCGACATTTGGTGTGTTGGTTTTAGTATGTCGAATGAGCCATATAATTACAGCGAGGTTTTTAATGTGACTTACCTTTCAGATGGATGGTTAGAGTCATTTATGGGAACTGCTTCGAATTATGTTCTTGAAGGTGGAGTGGATTATACAATACCATTCGTTTTTCAGGCTTTTGACATTGAAGAACCGTTCAACCCCGTTCAATATAAATATGTTGCAGACTTTGTCCTGAACGAAGCTGATTTTATCATTGGTTCATGGGGGATTCCATTCAGGGGAAAGTCCTTCTCCGTTTCACAAAACTATCCCAACCCTGTTAACGGCGCTACACGCTTTACGATTGATTTGAACCGCCGTAGCAATGTTACTGTTGAAGTGTTTAATATTATGGGACAAAATGTTCAGTCGCACAACAAAGGCAGCCTGAATTCAGGCGCACACATTGTTGAGCTTGATATGAGCGGTTTTGCCCCCGGATTATATTTCTATTCAGTGAAAACCGGCGACCAGGTTGTTACCCGCAAAATGGTTGTGCGTTAACAGGTGCTGACAGCAGGAATAACCGGCCTCGCTTTTCCGACCATGCACCCAAAACAAATGATTCATCACATGAATCTGTGGTCTGCTTTTTTTGAAATCAGCCAAAGGCGGGTTCCCGGAATCGGTTCAAATTAGCCGGTAGTGCTCTGGAAAAATAACTTTGCTTATTTTTGCCTTTCTGTTACAATCACTTCACGAATAAATCAATCAATGAAATCACGCAAACTATTTCAGGCGTTTATCCCCATCTTACTTCTTTCTCTATCGTTCCCGCTTGTGTATGGAGCCAGGGATTACACCCTTCACTTTAACACCGGCAAATACAACCTGGCTGAAAACGCCCGGGATTTTGTGAATAATTTTAAGAATAACCCCCTTTCAGAAACAGATGCGGTATTCTATTGCATAGTGCAGTTCAGCAATATACCTGACGGCAAGCAACGTGCTTTATTAGCCGAAAACGGCATTGTTCTCTACGATTATATTCCAGGCATGGCATACTATGCCAGCATCGCCTCAGATGCTAACATAGGTCTGCTGTCAGATATGAATGCCCGAAGCGTATCTGAAATTCTGCCGGAATATAAGCTTGACTTCAGCCTTTTTACCGGCAATTACCCCGGGCATGCTCTCCGCCAGGATCAAACAATAGAGCTTTTTATCCACTTCTTTCCTCAGGTTGACGAAGCGAAACTTGCCTTAACACTTAAAGGAAAGGGTATTTCAGTTGTTTCGGGCAGTTATATGCCTGCTTCCCTGGTTGTAAATTGTCCGTTAAACCAAATTGACTGGCTCGTCAGTCTTCCTTATATAATTTATGTCGAACCGATCCATGCTCCACCTGTAAAAGAGAATTATACCGGCAGAACCCAACACCGGTCATCCAATCTGAGTTCCGATCATCCGCTGGGGAGAAAATACGATGGATCGGGTGTTAACATCATGTTACAGGACGATGGGGTGGTTGGCCCGCATATTGACTACCAGGGAAGAATCGGGAACCAGTATATTTCTTATAATTGGGGCGATCACGGAGATCATATTGCGGGTACGCTTGTAGGCTCCGGCAATCTTGACCCCAACGCCAAAGGAATGGCTTATGGCGCAACCCTTTACGTATACGGAGTGGCCAGCGGCTATCAGGGTTTCAACCTGATGTCAGGCCATTATAATGACCCCGGAATCCGGATCAGTTCAACTTCCTATGGTGATGGATGTAATGCCGGCTATACCAGTCTTGCCCGTTCAATGGATTTTCAGGTACGCACCTATCCATCCTTAATGCATGTTTTTTCGGCTGGCAACAGCGGTGGTGAAAATTGCGGCTATGGGGCCGGAGCGGGTTGGGGTAACATAACCGGCGGGCATAAAGCGGCTAAGAATGTGATTGCTGTTGGCAACCTGAATCTTATTGACGAACTTTCCGGTTCCAGCAGCCGTGGGCCCGCTCACGACGGTCGTATCAAACCCGAAGTTACTGCGAAGGGTTCCTCGGTCTACTCTACCACCAACCCAAACAGTTATACAAATAAGTCGGGAACTTCCATGGCCTGCCCCGGAGTTGCCGGTACACTGGCCCAGCTTTATCAGGCCTACAGAGACGCAAACAATAATGAAGACCCCAAGGCTGGTTTGATGAAAGCAATCATCATGAACTCCGCCGACGATCTGGGCAATCCGGGGCCGGACTTTCGTTTTGGGTTTGGACGTATCAACGGTTTGAGGGCGGCCAGAACAATTGAAGAATACCGGCACGACAGCGCTACAATTGATCAGGGTCAAATCATATCGCATACACTTGAAATCCCTGAGAATACTTATGAGCTTCGTATTATGCTATATTGGACAGATTTTGAGGCCACTGCCGGTTCGGTTGTTGCGCTTGTAAACGATCTGAACCTGGTGGTTACCGATCCGATGAACAATATATTCCGTCCATGGATTCTGGACCACACCCCCAATTCTACAGCCCTGAATGCACCTGCTACCCGCGGAATTGACAGCATCAACAATGTTGAACAGGTTACCATAGCTGCCCCTTTACCGGGACAATATAATATTGATGTGGAAGGTTTTTTGGTTCCACAAGGCCCGCAGCAGTATTTCATTACCTGGGAAATTATTGGCCCTGAAATTCATCTGGATTATCCGGCGGGCGGGGAATCGCTGGTTCCGGGCGATAGCGAACTCATCCGGTGGACTGCGCATGGGACTTCCGGGAACTTTATTCTGGAATTCTCAATTGATGACGGGCAAAGTTGGGAATTGATCAATGACAACATCAATGCAGCATCACGCCATCATATCTGGCTGGTTCCCACTGCCGTAACAGGACAGGCCCGGGTACGGCTCTCGCGAAACGGCGAGAGCGTTTTCAGCGAATACCCTTTCAGCATCATTGGGGTGCCTCAAAATCTGCAACTCGACTGGGCTTGCACAAACAGTTTTCGAATAGTCTGGGATGAGGTGTTTGGCGCCGAACACTATATTGTAAGAAAGTTGGGCGATGAGTATATGGATTCCATTGCCACTACATCATTGCGTTCATATGTTTTCAGCGATGCCGGGATGGATGCAAGCTGGGTTAGCGTTCAGGCCATAGGATCAGATGGCGCGATCGGACGCAGGGCCTATGCCATACATAAACCGCATGGAACAATGAATTGTATCAACCATGATCTTGTACTTGAAAGCGTTCCCAGTGCAGAATGGATGGTTTACCACACCTGCAACGATCTCACGGATTTTGCGGTAGAGGTGCTTGTCAGGAACATCGGGGGGGATGCCAACGAAGCATTGCATGTTGGATACAGTCTTGACGGTTCAACACCGGTAACGGAACCGGTTGGGATAATGCTGCAGCCCGACAGCAGTTTTGCCCATCGTTTTGTTCAAAAAATCAATATTTCACAACCCGGGAAATATCAGCTTAAAACATGGGTTTACAGCGACACCGATCAAAAAAGAACAAACGACACCCTGACCATGGTAATCAGGGTAATTGACAGCGAAGCCATTCAGCCCAACCCCTGGTATATCGAAACCTTCGATGATTTTGAAAGATGTATGGCATGGCCTACATGCGAACAGTATTCCTGTGTATTGGAAAGTGGCTGGATTAACCTTAACAATAATGAAGAAGATGAAATAGACTGGAGAACATACGGCGGTTCGACCCCTACTGCAGGGGCTGGCCCTGCAGTAGATCATACTACCGGAACTGCCGCAGGCAATTATCTTTATCTCGAATCCCGGATCATGTGTTTCAACCGTGAGGCCATTCTGCTATCGCCATGCTTTGACCTTACCCTTGCAGAATCGGCCAGTTTTAGTTTCTGGTATCATATGTACGGCCTGAATACCGGCCGCCTTCATGTAGATGCATACGACGGCGAAAGCATTTATTATAATATTATCCCGCCTTTGTCCGGAAACCGCGGAGATGAGTGGCAGCAGGTTAGCCTTCCGCTCGACGAGTTTTTAGGCAGCAAGATAAATTTCCGGTTCAGAGGAATTACCGGGCCGGGACAATTATGCAATATCGCCCTTGATGATGTTGAAATTTCAATGATTGTCGGAACCGGTAACATTCATACAAATGATTTCGGGATAAGCATTTATCCTAATCCTTCAACGGGGCTGTTTGTATTAAGTGTGAAAGATCCGGTACCCGGCAAACTTCGGATTAGCATCAGCGATATAATGGGTAAAGTGGTTTACGGAACAGCTATACACCATTCCGGTTCGCCGGTCACACATCATATTGATCTGGGAAACCTTCCTTCAGGTGTCTATTTTCTGGTTGTCGCCAACAATCATGGCCAGATGCAGCGCAAGCTAATCAGGCAATAGGGAAACGGGAATTATCACTAATAAATACTGAAGTTTAGCGATAGGATCGCTTCAAGCGATCCTATCGCTGGCTTTTACCTCCCCAAACTCTCATAAAACCTCCTGTTCGCCGCATCACAGCCGTGCTTGAAGAGGCGGTTGGTTTATATCGAGTGATGATGTGAATCCCGAACCCAGGTATTTCTCTGAAAGAATTGTAAATTTGCTAAAATTTTGTTTGAAATGAGAATCAAGTACCATTATTGGCAAGAGAATGACTTCTGGCTGGGCTACATCGAAGAATATCCGGATTATATGACCCAGGGCGAAACATTGGAAGAATTAAAGGAAAATCTGAAAGATATCTATCGGGAATTGAAAAGCGGAAAGATCCCGGCAGTACGTAAATCCGGAGAACTTGAAATAGCATGAAGCGGAGAGATTTGATCAAAAAACTTGAATCATCCGGTTGTATCCTGATCAGGCATGGCAGTAAGCATGACTGGTATCAAAACCCTTCCACAAAAAAATCTCAGCCGGTTCCACGACATCGGGAAATCAACGAAATCCTGGCCAGGCACATCGTAAAATTCCTGCTGGATTAGCTGATTGCCAGAAAGCGATAGGATCGCTGGGAGCGATCCTATCGCTAACTCACCCCCATCACCTCCCCAAACTCCTCATCAAATCTCTTATTCACCGCATCGCAGCCATGCTCAAACAAGCGGTTGTGGTTGTTGGTTTCGGTGTGGTGGAACCGAAATTTTTCGTCGCGCTGGGTTTCCTGGAGGATGCTGAAGGCTTCGTTCAGGGCATCGGCGGGGGAAGCGATGCCGTTCAAACTGAATTTCTTCAACAGTTCGGACAGTTGCTGCCATGAGGTGTGGGCAACCAAAGGATGCAATCCGGCCTCGAAATGCTGTATCATCTTCTGGGTATTGGTAAAGCTGCCTCCGGTTTCGGCGGGTAAAGAAGCGGGTAGTACGAGGTCGGCTTGCTGTGCAGTTGGGGTCAGGAAATAATCCTGCACCACTTTGAAGGAAGCCCTGTCGAGGAATTGTTTTGCTTCCTCAGGGTTCATAGCGCAACCCAGCGGGTCTTCGCCAAAAATAAAGAGGTTTTTGAAAGCCTTGTTCTTATAGGCATCGAAGGTGCAGTGGTGTTCGGTGGGCAGTTCGCTGATGTTCCAAACTTGTTTCAGCACCTTGCGGTAGTTTTCATCGTTCATGCTGCCATAGCCGGGCCCCGTTTCGGGATGAATACCCATATCGTAAATGCCGTGTGCGTTGTTCTTTTCCTTGAGCGCCACCAGGCCGTTGGCGGTTTTGCTTAGCTTGCCGGTGATCATGGCCAGGTTGAAAAGCTCCTGGCAGGCACGGCCTGAAAGTTCCTTTTCGGAGAAGAACACCACGGCATTCATCTCGTTGTTGTAATCCACCGCCCAGCGAATCAGCGTTTCCTCACTGATGCCGGATGCCTTAACCAGTTCGCCGAAATTTTCGGCCAAGAGTACTGCCTTGTATGCTTCGTAACCTTCGCAGCGGTCTTTGATAAACAAACCATTCTGCAGGTTCATGGTCAGCAGGTAATGGTTCACGGCTTTGATGAAATGATAGTAGGATTTGATCTTCAGCACATCCTGAACCTTGTATTCCATGCTGCTGTAATCCCTTGCCGTAATCACCTCCACAGGAGTGCCTTTGCGGAAGCTGATGTTCTGGATCATAAATCCGGCCACGGCATGGTCGGTATTGATTTCTGAACCCAGCAAAATGAATCTCGAAGCGCCTTCCAACTGATCAAGGGGAACGTTGGCCAGGGAACTGTTGCGGTAGCCGCCGCCCCGCCCGAAATAATGGAAACTGCTCACATTGTTGGTTTGGGCGCCGGCACGAGCTAATTTTTGAACCAGGTACATTTCTTCGTTGGTGAGGCGGGCGCCGGCAAAGAAAAAGTTCTCTTCGGGCTTGACGGCTTTTATTTTTTCAGCAATCAGCTCATAGGCTTGCTCAAAGCTGATGGGTTCGAACTTGCCATTCACTTTCAGTAATGGCTGTGTAAGGCGGGAACGGTCGTTTATGAAATTATATCCGAACTTGGGATAGCGGCAGAGGTTGCCGTCTTTGTTCACCAGGCCATTTACGCCGGTCACCCGCATCACAAAACCGTTGCGGTGGTTCAGTTCAATGGTGCAGCCGATGGAGCAGAAATTACAAATGGTTTCCACAGCTTCGGTTTTTACGGGGCCGGGCTTAAATTTGGTGTTCTCAATAATCGCTCCCGTCGGACAAGCCGAAATGCACAAGCCGCAGGATTCGCAGGTGGTTTCCTGCAAAGGCAGTTCCATGCTGGGTGCCACAAAGGTATCGAACCCACGGTTTATTAAACCTAATGCATTTGCGCCAACCACCTCACTGCAAATACGAATGCAGCGCGAGCACAGGATGCACTTGTTGTTATCAAATTCGATGTAAGGATGGCGGAAATCCACGTCATACTGCTTGAACTCGCCTTCGTAGCGTTTCTGCTCTGCATTATATTCTGAGGAAAGGTCTTTGAGATCGCAACTGAAAAATTCCACGCAGCCGCATTCTAAGCAGCGCAGGCTTTCGGTGATGGCCACCTCATCGTTTTCGTATCCTAATTCCACTTCTTCAAAATTGTTTCGGGCTTCCGCCGGAAGCGTGGGCATTTCATGGCGCTTTTGGGTCGCAAATTTGCCGAGATAATCCTCTTTGGGCTGTTCCTTGAAATTGTCCTTTTTGCTGATGAATTCCTTTTTCATGGGGCGGACTTCTTCGCCTTTCAAAAAGAGGTTGCAACTGTGTGAGGCAATGCGTGCCTGTGCAATGGCTTCGATGAGGGTGGCAGGGCCGGTAACGCCATCGCCGGCAGCAAACACGGAAGAAATGCCGGTTTGCAGCGTATGCCTGTTGGCATCAATATCGCCCCATTTATTTACCACCAGTTGGCCGTTTTCGGCATGAGCATTGATGTCATCAATGAAGTTGACATCGGTTTTTTGGCCGATGGCTGCCAGCATGTAATCCAGCTCAATATCAAAGTCCGAACCTTCAACCGGCACCGGACGGCGGCGACCGGAAGCATCGGGTTCGCCCAATTCCATACGTAAACATGTAACGGATTTCAGGTTGCCGTTTTCATCTTTGTTGATGCGCAGCGGGTTTGTAAGGAACAAATATTCAACGCCTTCCAGCTTGGATTCATGAATTTCAATCGGGTTGGCGGGCATTTCCTTTTCGGTGCGGCGGTAGATCACATACACTTTTTCGGCGCCGCAGCGCAGCGAAGTACGGCAGCAGTCCATGGCGGTGTTTCCGCCACCAACCACGGCAACTGTTTTCCCGCGGAAATCCATCTTCTCGCCGGTGAGTTCCATCTTTTTCAAAAAGTCAATGCCCGAAAGTACATTGCCGGCATCGTCGCCTTCGCAGCCTACGCGGGTTCCTTTTTGCGAACCAATTCCCAGGATCACGGCATCGTATTTTTCTTTCAGGTCCTTGTAGCTGAGGTTATCGCCGAGACGCTGATTGGAATAAATGTTGGCGCCCATTTCGGTGATATTGTCCACTTCTTTTTGCAGCAAATCGTTGGGTAGGCGATACTCAGGAATACCATAGCGCAGCCAGCCTCCGGCCTTGGGAGCGGCTTCAAAAATATCGGCAGCATGGCCTTCTTTCCTCAGAAAGAACGCAGCCGACAAACCGGCCGGCCCTGCGCCAATAATAGCGACTTTCTTTCCGGTATCGGGTTTGAGTTTGGGTTTGTATTTGTCAGGCGATTCCAAATCGCGGTCGGCGGCGAAGCGTTTGAGGTAGTCAATACCCACGGCAGCGCCTTCATCTAATAAGTTTCTGCGACAGGCCACCTCACAGGGACGCACACAAACACGCCCGCAAATGGCTGGCAAAGGATTGGTTTCCTTGATGATGGCCACAGCATCGCTGTACTTTCCTTTTTCAATCATGGAAATATAACCCTGTACATCCACGCCTGCCGGACAGGTTTGCACACAGGGGCCGAGGCAATCGGCGTAGTGGTTACTCAATAGTAAATCCAGCGCTGCTTTGCGGGCTGTGCGCACTTTTTCGTTGTTGGTGCTTAGCACCATGCCTTCGGTGAGCAGTGTGCTGCAGGCCGGTTGCAGGTTTTTCATGCCTTCCACTTCCACCACGCAAACGTAGCAACTTGAATACGGCTCGAGTCGCGGATCGTTGCAGAGGGTTGGAATTTCAATGCCGTGCCTGTTGGCCAGCTTCAGTATCGTTTCATTTTTAAGGCCACTGACCTTTTTGCCGTCGAGTAAGATGTTTAGATTATCCATATTTGTTCGTTAGTGCGTTCAAAGTCTATTATTCAATGAACTGATTGTTATTTGAACCACATAGACACATAGTTCACATAGCGGCCACATAGATTTAAAGACTTTCAAAAACTATGTGAATTCTATGTTTCTACTGTGGCTATGTGGTAAAAATCATTTTTTTAATATTAACAAAATCATATCGTAATGTAATTTCAATTGGTTTTATCTCTTTCAAAGGTGATCGCAAATTGCGATAACCTCGTTTATCTTGAGAATTATTCTGTTTTCGAGGTTCTTAATATTGCCAACTGCCATTTGCCAACTGCCAACTTGCTAATTTGTAGCACTAAGATAGCAAAATGGCTTCAAATTTACACTTCGCAAAACAAACCCCGCACCTGATGCACTTCTCCTGATCAATGAAGTGGATTTGCTTGCGTTCGCCGCTGATGGCATCCACAGGGCAGTTTTTGGCGCAGACGGTGCAGCCGGTGCATTTGTCGTCGAACACTTTGTAAGTCACCAGCTTTTTGCAGGCCAGCGCAGGGCATTTCTTGTCGTGGATGTGTGCCTGATATTCATCCCTGAAATAGCGAAGGGTTGTAAGCACTGGATTTGGCGCTGTTTGACCCAAACCGCAAAGCGAATTTTCTTTGATTTGGTGTGAAAGCTCTTCCAGCATCTCTATATCGCCTTCTCTGCCTTCGCCTTCGGTGATTCGTTCAAGAATTTCAAGCATGCGCTTGGTTCCGATGCGACAGAAAGTACATTTGCCACAACTTTCTTTTTGGGTGAAGTCGAGGAAGAATTTGGCCACATCAACCATGCAGGTAGTTTCGTCCATCACCACCATCCCGCCGGAACCCATAATAGCGCCTGTGGCGTTTACTGAGTCGTAGTCAACAATGGTATCGGCGAGGTATTCCGGTATGCAACCGCCGGATGGACCACCTAACTGTACAGCTTTGAAACGTTTGTTATCTTTGATGCCGCCTGCCACTTTAAAAATAATATCGCGGATGCTGATGCCCATCGGCACTTCAACAAGACCAGAACGTTTGATTTTCCCTGCAAGGGCAAACACCTTGGTTCCTTTTGATTTTTCGGTGCCGTATTTTGCATAGGCAGCGGCTCCGTTGTTGATGATCCAGGGAATGTTGGCGAAGGTTTCCACATTGTTGATGTTGGTGGGTTTTTTCCACAAACCCGAAGCAGCCGGGAACGGCGGCCTTTTGCGGGGCATACCGCGCTGGCCTTCCACTGATGCGATCAAAGCGGTTTCTTCGCCGCAAACGAATGCTCCTGCGCCTTCTTTTATATAAATGTCGAAATTGAAGCCTTCGATACCAAGAATATTTTTGCCCAGGTAGCCTTTGGCGCGCGCCTGTTCCAGCGCAATTTCGAGGCGTTTGATTGCCAGCGGGTATTCTGCACGGCAATAAATCACACCACCACTTGCACCGATAGCATAAGCGGCTATGATCATGCCTTCGAGAACCGAATGCGGGTCGCCTTCGAGAAGCGAGCGATCCATGAAAGCGCCGGGGTCGCCCTCATCGGCATTGCAGATGATGTATTTTTCATCTGAAATATTATTGGCTGCAAAACGCCATTTTAATCCGGTGGGAAATCCACCGCCGCCCCGACCACGCAAGCCACTGTCCAACACAGTTTGAATGACTTCCGCGGCGCTGGTTTTATTGGCAGCAATATCTTTAATGGCCTTATATCCATCGCGCAATTGATATTCCCCGATGCTTTCGGGGTCAATATAGCCGCAATTGCGCAGGGCAATTTTTATCTGGGTCTCGGTGAAGGTATCATCTTCGGTCTTGAAAAGATCGGTTTGCACCACATATTCCTTTACAGGATTTCCCTGGGTGATGTGTTTGTCAATGATTTCGATGGCGCGGGTTTCGTCCACTTCGCCGTAGAGGTAGGTACCCGATTCGTCAATGATTTCAACCAGGGGTTCGCGGTAGCACATGCCAACGCAACTTGTTTTTTTCAATTCAATACCAAGGTTTTCAGCCTCGTTCAAGGCTTTGATTTTTTCATAAGTTTTGTTAGCTCCTGCGGCTACTCCGCAACTTCCAAGTCCAACGATTACCTGAGTCATATGTATTTACGATTTTGGATTTACGATTTACGATTTGCCAAACTCCGACGGGTGCTTCGCACACCTTCGGGTCTTATGCCCATCACTCCATTACTACTTCACCAATTAACTAATTGACCATTTAACTAAAGTCCCAAGCCCCAAGATTCAAATTCCAAGTCCCAAGCCCCAAGTCCAAAACTCAAAGTCCACAGATTAAGAACAAAATGTTCAAGTTACTGAGCTTGGATTCGCCCCCATTACTCCAACTGCAACACTGCATCACTGCAACACTGCAACACAGCATCACAACTAGTTACTCTCCTTTATTCTGATGTTCTTCACTATTTTCACCGCTTCACTACCAGTAAGTTTTCCAAAAGTATCTTCGCCTATCATCATTACCGGGGCCAGGGAACAGCAACCAAGACAAGCAACCGATTCAAGGGTAAAGAGCTTGTCTTCTGTGGTTTCCCCATCCTTAATTTTCAATGCATCCTGAAGCGATTCGGTGATTACTTTTGCATTTTGAACATGACAGGCGGTGCCGTGACAAACTTTAATAATGTGCTTGCCTACCGGGTTCAGACGAAACTGGGCATAAAAAGTAGCCACGCCGAAAAGATTACTCAGGCTGAGGCCAGTTTCTTCTGCAAGTTTCAGGAAAACTTCATGCGGCAAAAATCCATATATGGCCTGTGCCCCCTGTAACAATGGAATTACATTGCCTTTCTTATGCTTGTATTTTTGAATAAGGTTGTCGAGCAATGCAAGGTCAACCTGATCGCCTGTTTCTGGTTTTGCTTTTGTGCTGATTCGTTCAATGCGCATGCTGTAAAAGTATTGAATGAGGGGTTAAAATTACAAACTGTTTGTCAATAATACCTGTTTATCAATAATTTAGAATCGTTTTATATTAATTTCCCTGACAGGTTTCTATCACCCTTTCAGGTTCTGTTTTTTTCGTTGGTAATAAGCGAAATACGTTTTCGTCCGTCCATCCTAACAACCAATGGTTTTTCAAACCGAATATGATTAAAAAATTCTGTTTTTTTGATCATGGTTTGAGTATTGAGTATTTCCCAACGTATGAAATTCCTTTCGTTCTCATAAGGTATTGAAAAATAGCCAACATTCATCGAAGTAACATTATGGAAAAAGTGCGAGCCGGATGAGGCATCCAGGGGGAAGCCCTCAAGCGCAGTTTCCACGATAATTTTTGCATTGGAAATCTGTGGCCAGGCAACCGGAATCCCAATCCAGCGGTCGCGGGTTCCCCAGCGACCCGGCCCGATAAGAATATATTTGCGCTTGTTCTTAACCATTTCTGCATTCAGGCTTTCGATTTCTGCCGCCATGGCCACGGTTTGGCTTTTGTCAAACTTTTCGGGATCAACATAAATCACATCGGTTATATTGTCAATCATGCCGTTGCCCATTCCGGTTTCGGTAAAAAGTATGATGTCGTCCTTTTTAATCTCCTCCAGGTCAATATTGTAATCCTGCTCACTGCCGATCAGCGGTTTTATTTGTAACAGATAAAAGGAGGCCATCATTTGCCTGTCCTTGTTCAGATCCACTGCAAATTCGATTTCTACCGGGGTTCCCATGGCTTCCCTTACCACATCAAGCACAGCTTCAATGGTTTTGGCGAGCGGTGCATAATTATATTTGAGCACGTCGGCGAAATTAACGATGCGTGGGCCGGCAGTTGATAATCCCGGACTGATCCGGCCGCTGTCAGGGTCGTATACCGAGGCCAGATGTTTCAATGTTCCATGGGTCTCCGATTCGCTGATAGGTAATTTGGCCAGGCCCGCTGTGTCGCCCTCAAGCAAGTTGGGGTCTTTCTTGCCTAAATCCACAGCAAAGAAGTCAACCTGAGAGTTTCGGTAAAGGTCTTTCGGCGAGTTAATATCAATATCGGGATAAGCCGGTGAGAAACGGTAGGCTTTTTCGCCTTCTACCACATATTTGCCTAAACCCAGTGCAACCACGGCAAATCCTTCCTCGGGTTTCATGTGTGCAAAAGGATAATAATTGTATGACTGGGCAACACCGCTTATGTGGGGGTAAAAATAGTCACCGTAACGATTTCCAACCACTTCCTGGATTACCACAGCCATTTTTTCTTCTTCAAGTTTGTAGTTAACGGCCTGGATGTAGCCTCTTGCAACATTGCTGTATACCGAAGCATATACCAGTTTGATGGCATCAGCAGCCTGTTTGACCCTATGGTTCAGATCGGGATGGTTATTTGGCAAAAGGTAAGTTTCAAAAATACCGGCAAAAGGTTGCATGAGGGAGTCTTCAAATAGGCCGGACGATCTGATGGCAATTGGCTTTTTAATATGCCTGAGCACAATCTTCAGGCGTTTCATCAGTGTGTCGGTTAGCCTGGCCTCAATGAATATCTTTTTGAGGTCTTCGTAGGGTAATCCATCAAAGATATGCTCCCGCAATTTATTGCGATCCAGAAAATATTCAAACTCCACGGTTCCGATCACCAAAGTCTTTGGGGCTTTAACATGAATGTTCGGCACATGCTGGCTGAAATCATAATTAAAAATCAAGGTGTTTATGAAAGCCACTCCGCGGCCTTTCCCCCCGAGCGAACCTTCCATTAGGCTTACCACATTGCTTTCGTCTGGAATGGCTGATTCTTCAAACGGGATGATTTTTCCGCGATTCTGCTCGTTGCGAAATTGCTGGATCACATTCAGCAGGTATTCCCTTAATTCCTGCGGGGTTTCAAAATCGGTAACTTTTTTGGGGTTGATGATTTTAGCAACCTGAATTTCGCCCCGCGCCATCAGCCAGAGTGAAAAATGATCTTTTTTGGCATGGTAGAACAGCGACTCGTCGGGAATAGTTTTCAGGTGGGCTTCAAACTCCTTCAAAGATTTGGCAATGGCAATCTGGGTTCCGGCCTGGTTACGGTAGATAAAGTTTCCAAAACCCAGGTAATGCACAATAAAACTCTTGAATTCTTCAAGCAAACCCTCGGAGTTCTTATCAATAAAAGTAGCCCTGAGGTCATATGCGATTTGTGAATTTCCCGGATCGGACGACTGCACTACTATCGGCAGGTCCTTTACCATTTTGCGGATATACTCAACCAGTTTGGCGCCGGCGTTTTCGTCAAGTCTGCCCTGGCATTCGTATTTAACATCGGTGATCAGGCAGAGCAGGTATTCGCGGTATTTATCAAGTATTTCAACGGCTTCTTCGTAAGTGGAGGCCAGCAAAATTTTGGGTCGCGCCCGAAGCCGCAATACCTTATATAATTCATCGGTGCTGACATCGTCAATAATGCGCTTGGTTTGCTCCATCACAATGTTATAGAGCATGGGCAGGTAGCGGGAGTAATACTGTGGGCTGTCTTCAACCAGAACGATCACACGCACCAGTCCCACCCGTGTGTCGTTCTCAGCATTGATCCTGTCTTCCAGCAGTTTGATCATTGCAAAGAACATCTGCGATTCGCCGTTCCACACGAAGATGCGGTCAATGCATGAAAGTCTCTGGTTTTCGTTTCTGAAATGGATAATATCCTTATTGTTGTTCAGTAAGAAGAAAATCGGAATGTAAGGATACTCAATTTTGATTTTTTTGCTGAGTTCCACCGGAGTCTTTTTATCCACCCCGATCATAAAAATGATGAGGTCGTAATGTTTGTTTTGCAGTTCCTCAAACACTTCGGCTACACTTGAGACCCCGGTAATACGTGGCACAGAGGTAAGGTTAAGTTGAGAATACTCACCCAGCACATGCTCGGAAAAGCGTCCTTCACGCTCGATGCTATAGGCGTCATAGAGATTGGCTACCAGAAGTATTTCCCTTACTTTAAAAGGCATCAGGTCGTGATAAATATCGCGGTTGGCGTTGTTCTTATTCAGGAACTTCTGGAGAAGCTGCTTGCTGGAAACCTGGGCTTCCTTGCGGCTGATGATCTTTGGTTTGAAGCGTTCTTCGCGTTCGGTCTGCGAAAGGATTACCCTGGCAGAAATACTGTTGAGGTATCCGGTTATAATCCCGGCCAGGTTCTCAATAAGCAGGCGCTCTTCTTTCATGAAGGGGCCTTCGTCTATATCCATGAACTTTCGGGTATAGAACACCTCGATGGCTCCGGTATTGTCGTCAATGGTTTTAAAACCCTGACGCTGCATCCATTGGGTTTCACCAAAATTTGGGGAGCGATATTCCCTGCCATCAAATTTTATACGTGCTACCGTGTATTCCGGATACTGCCAGGCCGATGGCAGTATCATGCAAATATGCTGAAGGGTTTCGTCAACCGGCTTGTTTTCCTTAAGAATCTCCGTGGTGCGGTTTATGGCAGCCAGTTCTTTTAGTCTTTCGCGACGCTCAAAAAGAAGTTTTTCAATTTCTTCTTTACTGACTTTCAGATTTTCTTCAATCATAAAATGGTTAAATGGCTTAAATCTACATATATAGTCCGCAAGTTCCTACAGGAAAACCACTCTTCAATATTACTGAGATATCAGGAATCTGCGGTTCTTTCCTCTATAAAATTACTTGTTTTTTTTCAAAATACGAAAAACCAGTACAGCAATATCAGTGAAATACTTAGAGCCTGGTCTCTAAATATGCGTGCAACTGTTATTTGGCTTTCAGAGGTTTTCTAATTCTGAATGTGTGCAATCATAATAAATTCTCTATCAACATGTTTGATGCCTGGCTGTAGTTTAAAAAACATGCATTAAAACGGTATTTGTTGGTTTTTTTTATCTAATATTGCCCTCGATTTAATGTATTTATTAATCACAAAAACTTACTTATATGGCAAACGCTGCATTAAAACAACTGGTTGATGAGTTCATGGCCCCCATCATCGCCAAAAACGCCGGTGAAGTTGAATTTCACCAGGCAGTGAGAGAGGTGGCTGAATCACTGCTTCCTTACATTGAAGAAAATCCCAAATACAAACACGCAAAAATCCTTCAGCGTATTGCTGAGCCTGAAAGGGTTATCATGTGGCGTGTTCCCTGGCTGGATGACAAAGGCGAAGTGCAGATCAACAAAGCCTACCGTATTGAGATGAACAGCGCAATAGGCCCTTACAAAGGCGGTATGCGTTTTCACCCTACCGTGAACCTGGGCATCTTAAAGTTTCTTGCTTTTGAACAGGTGTTTAAAAACAGCCTTACTACCCTGCCTATGGGCGGAGGTAAGGGCGGTTCGGATTTCGACCCCAAAGGAAAATCGGACAATGAAGTAATGAAGTTTTGCCAGAGTTTTATGAATGAGCTGTTTCGCCATATCGGGCCCGATACCGATGTGCCCGCCGGTGATATTGGCGTGGGAGCACGTGAAGTAGGCTTTATGTTCGGGCAATACAAACGCCTCAGAAATGAGTTTACCGGTGTGTTCACAGGTAAAGGCCGCGAATGGGGTGGCAGTTTGATTCGTCCGGAAGCCACCGGATACGGCTCCACTTATTTTGCCGAAGAAATGCTAAAAACCCGCGGCGACTCATTAAAAGGAAAAACCGTTGCCATTTCTGGTTCAGGAAACGTAGCACAATATGCCACTGAGAAAGTGAATGATTTTGGAGGCAAAGTAGTAACCTTGTCCGATTCGGCAGGTTTTATCTACGATCCCAAAGGCATTGATGCCGACAAGCTGAACTGGGTAATGGATCTTAAAAATGTACGCCGTGGCAGGATCAAAGATTATGCAGATAAATTCGGATGCGAATATCATGAAGGCATTCGTCCCTGGGTGGTGAAATGCGAAGTTGCCATGCCTTGCGCCACACAAAATGAGCTGAATGAAGAAGAAGCCAAAACACTAGTGAAGAATGGTTGCTTTGTTATCAGCGAAGGCGCCAACATGCCCAGCACCCCCGAAGCCGTTGAGGTATTCCTGGAGCATGGTATTCTTTATGGCCCCGGAAAAGCTGCAAACGCCGGCGGAGTAGCCACATCAGGTCTTGAAATGACACAAAACTCAATGCGTTTATCATGGAGCCGCGAAGAGGTTGATGCCAAACTTCACCAGATCATGAAGAACATCCATGAAACATGTGTTCGCTTCGGTAAAGAAGACAGTGGGTTTATAAATTATGTGAACGGTGCCAATGTCGGAGGTTTCGTGAAAGTTGCCGACGCTATGCTGGCACAGGGAATTGTTTAAAAGTCAATTCCTTTTATAAAAAGCCCCGCGAGTCCATCGGCGGGGTTTTTTGCTTTTAGTCTTTCAGGAGAAAGAATTGCAGTGGTTTGATGATGCGGTTGAAGGTAAAATACTGAACCAGCACAAAGTCCTTGCCATCGTTAATGAGGGCATACATGCGGTCAACATCATAATCATAAGGGTTGCCAAAAGGGTCTTCGGCATATACCACGGCGCCACGGCGAAATGTTTTCACCTCCTGCCGGGTTCCATGAATATCAGTAAGTGTGATGATGTGCTGTGGCTGGGATGAAGTGATGGAATCAACAATATTCAGATCCATATCATCAATCAGGGCCTCATACCTGATGTCTTCGAATGCGGTGATAAAACCCAGCATCTTCAGGGTGTCGTATGCTGTAACAGGAACATCTTTGCCATAAGGAATCAGATCAAGGAACCCTTTTTTGTTGTTAACCACCCGGAAGGACTGATCGGGTTGCGCAGGAAACTGAACTTCAACCGATTCAATCTGAAGATATTTCTGCCTGAAAATGCCGTGATCGCGCCAATCTTTGAGGTTAGTACTATATCGCGAAGCAACAAACCCACGGAAGCCCGGCCAGTAGACCACAAAAGGCATATTTGAATTTTCGAGCAGCATATGTGTTCCTATGTTATCGGGTGTTACATCGCCAATGTAATATACTTTGGTGAGACGCACACGTGGAAACAGGCGTATGCGGTAAAAAAGCTCAATGAGGTATTTGCGCTGGTAAATCTCAACCTTGGTGGAGCGTGTCGCCATGTTGGCAACAACAGTATTGAAAGCGGCACGTGGAACCGGTGCAACCACCCGCAGGTTTTTCATGGTTGAGAGCAAAAGATCGGTCATGTCCTTACGTGCAAGGTATTCCCCGTTTACAATCCATTTGCCGTCTTCCTGCCTCTGTAGCAAAATGTTTTTATCACTTTTATCTGAGAGAAAAATCTGAACCACATTGCTTGTGTCGCTGATGGCAAATTCTTTGAGTTCCCGCCTGAAGGTTGTGTTGCGGTGTGTAAGGATAAACGCAGCAGCTATAGCCAGCAGGATGATAAAAGTAATTAAGGTTATCCGATGTTTTTTCATGTTGAATAAATTCTAAGGTAAAGCCATTGATGTTTTAGCGGGAGGCTTTTGCGGTGTATTTTCTTTTCCTGAGAACCAGCCGGACCAGGCCAAAAAGAACAACCAACATAATAGGAGCCATAATATTTATTGTTTGCCAAAACAACTTATTGTTTCTAATCTTTTGCTCATCGAGCAAGCGCAGCCTGATCTCGCGCGACCGGACTGTTATGATGTCCGGGTCGTCGCACAGGTAATTCATGGCATTCAGCAGAAAATCACCGTTTCCGAACTGCTGACGTGTATCCTGATCGTAGCCTAATGGCAGGGGCTGGCGCTGGGAGCGGCGCACCTGGTTTCGGATAATATCACCATCAGCCACCAACAGCATTTTGGTTGGAAGGCTATTTTCACGAAACCCGATCCCGCGGTCATCAGCAATTTCGGGTGGTATCCTGTTTTTGTAGAGAGATGTAAACTCTCCTTCAATTAATACGGCAACCGGTTGAAAAGGATGGCGATACAGCGACTGATCGGGTTCCTGTTTCATGATGTCGAGGCTGATCAGAACGGGTGTATTCACAACCCTGGAGTATTGCGATGTTGTGAGTAAAACGGTATGCTCAAGGCCGGGTGTTTCAATCAGATCAATTGTGCTGGTAAAATGTCCCATAACTGCGTCAATGTTGTTTACAACAGGATGGTTGATCCGGGGGGTCAGCAGCGGAAAGAAATCCCAGGCGAGGAAGCTGTATTGTGGTTGCCCGCCCACACTACCGGTTACAACCGGAATGGGCAATGCCTGAAGATCCATCACAAGATTGTTGTTAAGCCTTGCTCCATAACGGAACAACTGATCGCTGATGTTGATATCATGGCTCACGCCTATGGTTTGGTCGGCATTACGCAGGCTATCCATAGTGGCGAACACGGGGTCAACAAACCAGAGGACTTTGCCGCCATGCATAATATACTGGTCAATGATAAATTTGTCCCTCTCATTGAATGGGTTCATGGGTTTGGCAAATACAATCGCCTCATACTTATTTCTTATCCGGAAATTGACTGAATCTATTTCGGTTCGCTGGGTAAGACTACTGATCTGGCCATCAATGGTAATCCGTTCTATGGTATAGTATTCGCGTAAAACTTCCATGGCGCCGGCCAGTTGAATGTTTTCAAGCCCGCCATGCCCTTCAATGAAAGCTATGGCCGGCCGGGCCTGGTCAGTAAGCCTGCGGATGGTTCTGGAAATATTGTACTCCAAACTTTGGATGGATTGGTTAAGCGCCAACTCCGGCTGGGTGCCCGGCGCGGAGGTGAGTATGTGTAGCGGTATTTTTCTTTGCTTGTAGGTAACAATGGCGCCAGGGAAGATCAATTGCTGTTTTCGCCCTTCGGTGGTGGAAACAAATAATTCCGTTGGGCTGAGGCCTTCGCGCACCAGCTCTTCATACAAGGCGTTCCGATCGGTTTGATCACCAATAGCTGCGGGATTAATGAACTCATACTGAATATTGTCGCTGTAGGCTCTGAATTCGTCGAGCATCTCGCGGGTAGCGTTTCGGAGGCGTTTGAAGCCGGCAGGAAACTCCCCGTCAAGGTAGATGCGGAAATAAACAATATCGTCAAGGTCGCGCAGCATGCGTTTTGTAGCGTCGGAAAGGGTGTAGCGTTTTTCGCTTGTTAGGTCGAAACGGGTAAAAACGTATGAACCGATAATATTTAGCACCGCAATGATAGCGATGCTCAGAACCAGTTGTATGATGTTGCTGCGGCGTATGTTTTTTTTCTTGTCAGTCATTACCAATCAGGCTATTAGATATTACCATTTGCGGCTCTCAAGAGAAACTTTGGTGAGAAGGATAAACAAGCTTATCAGGCTCAGAAAGTAAAGCACATCACGGGTGTCAATCACCCCGCGGCTCATTGACCTGTAATGAGCATTGATACCAAGCGTTTGAACGAAAAGGTCAAATTTCCCGAAAAGGTCGAGCGAGTAGATGAATTCAAATCCGATGTATGCAAAACCACATAAAAATACCGAGATGATAAATGAAACAATCTGGTTGTCGGTAATGGAGGAACAGAACAAGCCGATTGCAACAAAAGCTGACCCTAGAAACAGCAATCCGATATAGGAGCCCCAGGTTCCGCCCATGTCAATGTTTCCCTTTGGGGATCCCAGGTAATAGATTGAAAGGAAATAAACAAGCGTTGGCAAAAGTGCGAATAAAACCAGAAAAACACCAGCAAAATACTTGGCAAGAATAATCTGCAGGTCGGTCAGTGGTTTGGTAAGCAGCATTTCAATTGTTCCTGACCGCTTTTCTTCGGCAAACATACGCATGGTAATGGCCGGGATCAGGAAAAGAAATACAACTGGCGAGAGTATAAACAAGTGCTCAAGGCTTGAATACCCGTAGTCAAGAATATTAAACTGCATGGGAAACACCCACAGGAACAGGCCATTGATCAGCAGGAAAACCGAGATGACAATATAACCTATGAGCGAACTTAAGAACCCGGTAATTTCTTTTTTCAATAAAGTAAACATGAGCAATCTCCCTGATATTAAAGTATTGCAAAATTACTGTTTTTTGGGGATTTGAATCAGTTTCAGTGGCTAAAATGGCGATGCTAACCACACTTGTTACACGGGAAACAGGCATTACACCCTCAGCCTTTCAGGCACATAAAGCTGACTGGAAAAGGATAACACCAATTTTTAATGAAGCAAGGGTGGTAGAAAATCAGGCAGGCAATGCCGAACTGTGATGCTCAACAATCAGCCATCCGTGATCCGTTTTTTGATAAACAAAAGTGAATCTTACAGGGATTTCTTTTTCCACACCGTTTTGGTTCACAGTGAACACGTAAATGCCTGAATTGATAGCAATGCTGCCAAAAAACCTGATGTTTTCTTCCTGCATGGTGGCTCTTGGTGAAAGCGATAGAAAAAAATCAAAATATTCCCCGATCTCTTCATGATTATGACGAACCCGGGCAGATAAGGTAGGGAGCAGAATAGCATCTTCGGCATACAAACTCACAACTTTTTGTGTGCTTCGGGTTTGCAAGGCTTTGTTCCATTTCTGGAAAAGCGCCTTTATTTGTGATTTTCTGATCATCTATGTAAAAAGGAAATTGTTAATTCTGTTTTTATTATGCAAAGCCTAAACAACCATTCATGCAGATTTGTTTTTGCGGTAAGCTTTCAGATAATGAGCGATTTTCTATTTTTGTCACCAGTATTTGGGGGAGACTGATTAATTACCTTAATTCAAAACATACGGCAATGCATTGGCTTTATGAAACACTTAAAACCAAAACTGTTGGAATAGCAGGATGCGGCGGTTTGGGATCAAACTGTGCAATGGCCCTTGCGAGGGTAGGGGTAGGGCGCCTGATTATTGCTGATTTTGATGTGGTTAGCGACAGCAACTTAAACCGGCAGTATTTCTTCCGGGATCAGATCGGAAAGCTGAAGGTTTATGCCCTGAAAGAAAACCTGCAACGTGTAAACCCCGAGGTTAAAGTAAATGCGTTTGACCTCCGGTTGTGCTCCAATGATATTGTTGAGATTTTTAGCGATTGCGACGTGATCGTTGAGGCATTTGACCTGTCCAAAATGAAACAGATGATCATTGAAACGGTTCTGATGTATATGCCTGAAAAATACATTGTTTCGGGTGTGGGACTAGCCGGATGGGGCGAGAACAATATGCTTGCAACCCGGTTTTACGACAAACTGATTATTTGCGGAGACGGGGAAATTGAGGTTTCTGAGGATTTACCGCCCATTGCGCCCCGCGTGGGCATTGTGGCGCATATGCAGGCCAATCAGGTGCTGGAAATTCTTTTGGGTAAGATGCCTTATAAAAAGAGTCAGGAATAATATAAACATTGAATAATGAAAATTTTACTTAATAATCGTTCCGAAGATTTGGATGCCCAGGAGTTAAACGTGACCGAATTGCTCAAATTGAAAAATTTTACCTGGAAAATGCTGGTAGTCAGGGTAAATGGGAAAGTTGTAAGAAAGCATGAATACGATTCTGTCACCATCAGCGATGGCGATGAAGTAACTGTGCTGCATCTGGTTACAGGCGGGTGATTTTCTTAAACCACCTCCGCCACCACAAAAGTGCTCCCTCCGATAAAAATCAAATCATTGATCAGCGCTTTTTCCCTTGCAGCAGCATAAGCCTCTGAAACCGACAGATACGTCTGACCTTTTAATCCGGCAACCAAAGCTTTTTCCCTGAGGATATCCGCATCAAGCCCGCGGGGTATATTGGGTTTGCAGAAATAGTAAACAGCCTGTTTGGGCAGCATACCTAAAACGCTGTCAATTTCCTTGTCGTTCACCATTCCGATCACAAAATGCAGATGCTGGTGCGGTGTAGAGCTGATCTGTTTCAGAATGAATTCGAACCCGTTTTTATTATGCCCGACATCAGCAATGGTTAGTGGCTTTCTGGACAGAATCTGCCACCTGCCTTTTAAACCTGTAAGCCTTACAACATCGGCCAGGCCTTGTCTGATGTGTTCTTCCCGAATGGAGTAGCCTTTGTTTTTTATGACCTCAACCGACTGAATTACAGTAAGAATATTCTGTATCTGATAATCTCCCCCAAGCGGACAGAATAAGTTCTCATAAATAAGATCATCTCCTTGAAAAACATTATAATATGAACCCGTAATGGCTTTCTTTCCTGCTTTTTCGACCCTGAAACTTTCTGTGGCAAAATAAACCGGTGATTTCCCGCTGTAAGCTTTTTCAAGAAAGACTTTCTTTGTTTCAGTTTTGGTTTCGCCAATAATTACAGGTATGCCCGGTTTAATAATACCGGCTTTCTCGGCGGCAATTTTTTCAAGGGTGTCGCCCAGGAATGTCATATGATCCCAGCCGATGTTGGTAATTACACTTGCAACAGGGGTGATGATGTTGGTGGAATCGAGCCTGCCGCCCATTCCGGTTTCAATAATGGCGATATCAACTTGTTTTTTTGCAAAATAATCGAAAGCGAGGGCAACGCTTATTTCGAAAAATGAAGGTTTAATGGCAGAAAAGTCATTTTTCCAGGTGTTGATGAAACGCACCACCTCAGATTTTGATATCATTTTCCCATTGATACGAAAACGCTCGCGATAGTCCTTAAGATGAGGCGATGTATGCAAGCCCGTTTTGTAGCCGGCGCTTTGCAGGATGGATGCCAGCATATGGGAAACCGACCCTTTCCCGTTTGTGCCTGCTATATGTATGGATGTGAGCTTTTTATGGGGTTGCCCAAGCAAATTGCATAAGGCGGTAATATTGCCAATATCGGGTTTGTAGGCAGCTGCTCCGATTCTGTGAAAAACAGGCAACTGCTCATAAAGGTATTCTATGGTTTTCCTGTAATTTTTAGGCATGAAACCAAAGGAAGAAATTAATTCTGACGCAGGAAAGTGTAGGTAATAGTCCCGGTTTGTTCATCCGGGGCGTTTGGGTTTTGGCTGAACCGGGCCCTGAGGGCAGCTTCTTCAGCCGCCCGGCGAAGCTGCGGGTCAGCAGTGGTTGTGCCTCTGGCGCCAGCGCTGGCTCTGACTACTGTGCCGTTTTTATCAACCCAAATGGTTACCACTACCCGCCCTTGCTCCCGCGACAAGTATTCGGGTTTTGGTAGGTGTGTAGCTGAGCGACCCGACAAGCTGAATGAAATCCCTTCGCCGGCGCCTCCGGTTCCCTCATATGAAGGACTGTCCTGCGATCCATCCTGTCGTCCCTGATCTCCCGGCTGATTCGTGGTTCCTTCGCTTTGGCCTGTTTCAGTCTGTTGTGTCCTTCCTTGATACAAGGCCCTGGGATCAACCTTAGGGGTCTCCGGCTCAGGCTCTGGTTCGGGTTCAGGTTTTGGCTCTGGTTTAACCGGTTCTGGTTTGGGTTCTTTTTTCTCTTCTTTCTGGGCAGGAATGGCTACCGATTCTTCAGTGGTTTGTGTGGCAAGCTCTTCTCTCTGAGGCGTAGGCTGGGGGCGGGGAGCCGGTGCTGCAGCAGGTTGGGGAACCGGTTGTTGCACCCGCCCCATGCCTGCATCAGTATAACCGAGGTTTACCTCCACGCCTTCTTCGCCAGGAAGCGGCAAAGGAGTTCTCAGTGCCAGTAGTATAAAAACCAGCAACAGCACAGCATGAAACAATGCTGTTCCTGCAATGGCAATGACTTTATTTTTCTTTTCTTCACTCATCGTTTGGGACGTGTAGCAAGAATTACTTTGTGTTTGGTGTTATTTCGCTCGTTTACAACGTTCACTGCATCAATCAACCCAACAATGTATTGTATGGGAACCGACTGGTCGGCGCGGAGAACTACCGTGGCTTCGGTTTGAGGAAGCAAGACACGAATGAGTTCGTCAACAAGCGCTTTTTCACTTACGGGCCTTTCTTCAAGAAAATATTCATAACGATCGTTGATATAAACCGTTAGCGTTTGTTTGGCCATGGTTTTGCTCTGGCTTTCGGGAAGCAGCAGCTTGATTGCATTGGGTGCAACCAGCGTGGAAGTCAGCATAAAGAATATCAGCAGCAGAAACACGAGATCAGACATGGATGCCATGCTGAATGTCATGTTTCGCTTATTTCTCATTTGTATAGCCATGGGTATTTACGATTGACGATTGACGATTTTTTTGTGATGCAGTGATGCAGTTTTAGGGTGGCTGAGCTTGTCGAAGCCTGGAATAGTGTTAGTGTGTTAAGGTGTTAAAGTTATTATTTACTGCCAACTTTTTCTTTAGATTTTGGATTTTGAACTTTGGGCCTTTTATTTGGGTCTTGTCATTTACCCCGCCGGTTCGTGCAGCAGGTCAATAAACTCAGTAGCCCTTGCTTCAAGTTTAAAAACTATTTTTTCGATTCTGGCAACCAGGATGTTGTAACACACAAAAGCGATAATGCCAACAATAAGCCCTGCCACCGTGGTTACCATTGCCTGATAAATTCCTGATGAAAGTAATGCTATATCTATATTGTTTCCTGCCATTGACATATCGTAAAATGCCCGTACCATTCCCATCACGGTTCCCAAAAACCCAAGCATAGGGGCAACGCCTGCCACCGTGGCCAGCCCGGCAATGTTTTTTTCAAGTTTGGCTATTTCGAGTTTGCCGACATTTTCGATTGCGGCATTGATGTCGCTGAGCGGTTTTCCCAGGCGAAGAATGCCTTTTTCAATCATACGCGCGATAGGCGAATCATTGTTCCGGGCCAGGGTAAGCGCCGATTCGATGCGTCCGTCGTGCATAAAATCACGGATGTTGTTCATAAAATTATGCTCTTCTTTCGAAGCCTTCCGGATCACAATAAACCGTTCAATAAAGATGTATATGGCAATCAATGAGAATAAAATAATGGGAAGCATTACCCAACCGCCCTTTATGGCGAGTTCCAGCACGGAAAGTTTGATTTCATCGGGAGTATCTGCCAGGCCCAGGGCCGCCCTGGGGTCGTTGGTAGCAGGGGAATTCATTTGGAGCAAAGTGAACAATAATTTGCCGGTCATACTTTTAATGTTTAATGGCGTAAAATTAATAAAAGAACAGGGGGTTAGATTGTTTACAGGTGAATGTTATTAACAGTTGCGTGTTAATACTGATAACTTAAAAGCGACTGAATTATTATTTTATGCAAATCAAAATTATATTGTGAGCCGGCTCCGTATTCGGCCGTGGTTTGTGGATTTCTATTTGGAAGTTTTGCTTACTTTTACACATCGTTATTTTAACAAACAACAGCTTATTAGAACAATGACCAGGCCCCTGAATATAATTGTTGTTTTTTCAATGGCTTTTCTGCTTTCTTTACCGGATCTGTTTGCGTCAGTTAAGCAGATAGGTACGCCACGGGTCAGGAATTACGACAACTCTATGATCAATGCCGGTACCCAAACCTGGATGATTGATATCGGCGCAAACGGATTGGCCTATTTTGCCAATAACGATGGTGTGCTTGAGTTTGATGGGTTTACCTGGCGTACTTACCCCTTGCCCGGGAAAACGGTTGTAAGAAGTGTAAAAGCCACAAATGATGGCCGGGTTTATGCCGGAGGGCATAATGAATTTGGGTATTTTCATATCAGCTTTTCGGGCCAACTTGTTTTTGAACCCCTCCATCAGCGATTACCTGAAAAATACCGGGATTTTGATGAAATCTGGAAAATTCACGAACACGACGGCGATATTATATTCCAATCATTCAGGCAGATAATGATTCTAAGAAACGATTCCCTGATAGTGTTGGAAGCACCTGAGATGTTTCATTTCTCCTTTTTAGTGAACAATGTTCTTTTTGTAAACGACCAGATCCGGGGTTTATATAAAATGGAAGATGACAAACTAATCAGTTTGAGCGGAACGGAGTTTTTAAGGGGGAAACTGATTTGGTCAATCTTGCCCAAAGGCAGGGATTTGCTGATTGCCACCGCCAGCGACGGGATTTTTACATATGATGGAGACAGCCTCACAGCCTGGGATAATCCCGCTTCCCGTAAGCTTGAGGAGAAGCAAGTATATTTTGGCACTTCCATCAACCATGAAAAATATGCTTTTGGTACCATTCAGGATGGCCTGATCATTTGTGATGCGCACGGAAATATCTTGCAGCATTTAAATGTGGAAAAAGGTCTTCAGAATAATACAGTCCTCAGCATCCGGGCCGATCAATTCTCAAATTTGTGGCTCGGGCTGGATAACGGAATAGATTATTTAGCAATCAATTCGCCTCTGACCTATTTTTCATCTTACAATAATATAAGCGCCGGGTATGCAGCTGTGATACACAACGGCCTGCTATATCTGGGAACAAACCGCGGTGTTTTTTATCACGATTGGGAGGCATTGAAAAAAGGAGGCACCGATCAGAAATTCAAACTGATAAACGGAACCCAGGGGCAGGTTTGGTCACTCCAGGTTATTGAAGGCACTTTGTTCTGCGGGCATAATTCAGGTGTTTTTATTATTGAGGGAACCATGGCCGAAATGCTTTCGGGCATACAGGGCGGCTGGACATTCCTGCAACCCAAAGGACGCAACAACCTTGTACTTTGCGGAACCTATACCAGTCTGCTGAAATTTGAGAAAAAAAACGGCAAATGGTCAAAAGGAGTTCAGATAAGTGGTTTTAAGGAGTCATCAAGATTCATGGCCAGTGCATGTGAACACAGCATATGGATCAGCCATGGATACAAAGGTGTATTCCGGACCCACTTCAATGAAAGCTGGGACAGCGTGGTTCATGTAGACTTTTATAACAGCAGTAACGGTTTTCCTTCCAACAAAGACATCAGTGTGTTTGAGATATTTAACCGTGTTGTGTTCACCACCGGAACAGATCTTTACAAGTATGATGAATTATCAGACAGTTTCCTGCCCGATCCCTACTTCAAAAATCTGTTCAAACGGACCGACATGAATTTTCTTAAAGAAGACAAACAAGGCAATGTTTGGTACTTTACTACACACGAAACCGGTGTTTTCAGACTGAGGGAAGACGGGAACTTTACCGAAGTAGAAATTCCATTCAGGGAAATGAAGGGAGACTTCATCAAATGGTTTCAGTACACTTACCCCCACGACGAAACCCATGTCTTTTTTGGAACACAAAATGGCTTTGCACACTATACGCCGGCATTCGTCAGAAATTATCAGCATCCTTTCAATGCCTATATCCGTAAGATGGAAATCCTCTCGGGAATTGATTCGGTTCTTTTTATGGGATCTGCCATAAACAACGATTTTTACACCGAAATCCCACACCGCTACAACCATCTTCAGTTTAAGTTTGCCGCTAATGATTTCAGCAACCCGGGCAACCTGAAATTTTCGGTTAAACTGGAAGGCTTTGATCAGGATTGGGTTGACTGGCAGGTTCTAAGCACAAGGCAGTATACCAATCTGCGTCATGGCGCTTACACCTTGCGTGTGAAGGCCTTAAATTTATTCGGTGTTGAGAGCAGCGAGGCAAGCCTGAGATTTCTTATCAGACCGCCCTGGTATTTGAGCCGCTATGCCTATTTTGCCTATGCAATTCTTACACTTCTGATAATTGTATTGATAGCCAGATATATCCGCTATCGGATCGAAGCAGCAAAAAAAACCTTTGAGGAAGAACAAAAGCTTCAGTTTGCCGAACGCGAAAGGCAATTGCAAATAGAATCGCTCACAGCCGAGAAGGAAATCATGGAGCTAAGGAATGAAAAACTGCGGTTAGAAAAAATACAAAAGGATAAAGAGTTGGCTAACACAACTATGCAGATTATCCAGAAAAGCAAATCGCTGGTTGCCATTAAAAATGATTTGAAAAAAATCGCACGGGATCTGGGAAAACATCCTACAATACATCCTGTGAACTCAATCATCAAGCGCATTAACCGAAGCATTGACACCGATAAGCAATGGGAAGTTTTTGAAAGCCATTTTGAAAATGTTCACGAAGAATTTCTCACCAGGCTCAAGGAAACCTATCCGGATCTATCGCCTAGGGAATTGAAACTGTGTGCTTATCTTCGCTTAAACATATCAAGCAAAGAAATTGCCAACCTGATGAATATCTCGGTAAGGGGAGTAGAGATCAGCCGTTACAGGCTCAGAAAGAAACTTGGGCTTGGCCATGATACCAACCTGGCAGAATTTATTATTTCATTCTGATGGCTTATTTCCGGGATCATAAACACATGAATCCTGTTAGCATACGATCCCAGGTTTCAGCCAACCTGAAAACTTTGGTGTTGAGAAACCTGAAAGTCAACTATTCAATGTCATATTATGCTGTTTTTCAGTTGTGTATATTGCTGTTGATGTATTTTTGATGTAGTGCCTTAACCATGGTGTTGAACCTTTGACGTACCATTAAATTTGGTAAACGCGTGTGTATGGGATTAGATTTGCACCAGCATTATTCATTAAAACTTTTATGATCATGAAAAAAACAAAATTTCGTACGTTAACGCAGGCGATACTCTTCTTTGCCGCGTTTGCAATTCTTGTAATGCCTTCCTGTAAGAAGGATGATGACGAACCGGAAAATCCGATTGCAAGCTTTCAGTTTGCGATCAGTCAAACAAATTTCCTGGAAGTAATTTTCACAAACTTTTCCCAAAACGCCACATCCTATAGCTGGAATTTCGGTGATGGAAACACTTCCACAGAGACAAGCCCAACCCATGTTTATGCTGAAGTTGGCAAGTATAATGTAGTACTCACTGCAACCAACGCTGCTGGAGCCACTGCCAATTTTGCCCAGGAGGTTGATGTAAAAGACCCGGATGAAGCTTTGGCGCTGCTTGCCGGACAAACATCTAAAACATGGCGTCTTTACAGATCGGAGACTAGTATGGGAGTAGGCCCGGACATTGGTAACCCGAGAGGTTGGTGGTCATTAATGAATGACGGTTCAAGGCCATGCGTTTATTATCAGGAGTTTACTTTTAACAGAAGTGGTCAGTATATTTTTGACGACAAAGGCCTTATGTGGGGCGAAAGCGGATTATTCCCCGAAGGATTTGAAGGAACATGCTTTGAAGCTATACCGTCAAATATGGTTAATGTAGATGGTGTTGATGTTAGCTCATGGCTGAGCGGAACACATGCTTTTGATTACAATTCTGCAACAGGAATAGTTACGATCAGTGGCCAGGGTGCATGGATAGGCCTTGTAAAGGTTGGAACAACCGGTGAAGTCAGTGTTCCCCAAACCAGTGTTACTTTCAATATTGAAATAGAACAACGCACAGGCTATGACTATATGCATTTATGGTTTGAGTACGAATGGGGTGTATGGTCATTCTCTTATGCATCTTATTCGGATCCATCTCTTGAACCAGAAGTAGTAGCGGAAGCGCCACCATGGGGAGAAGATCTGCCGGATATTACACCCACAGAGCTTTATCATACCTTTGAGTCTGCTGATTCCTATGCACTGATTGGAGCCATTGGAGGTACATCTGTTATCACTGTTGGCGAAAACGACCCTGCAGGTGGTACAGATAAAGTTGGAAAATTCGTGAGAGTAGCCGGTGAACAATGGCAGGAAGCTCAATTACGGACAACCCCTGAACTTTACGATATTCAGTTTGACAACTTTAGCGTTGTAAAACTTGACATTTTTGTTCCCGAAGGCACAGACTTCTCAGTTCTTGTAAGGCAATTTGTATTCGGTTTTGCTGACATGAGCCAAACCCAGGAATGGTGGAACAGCCCGGTACAATTCTTAGTGGCAGGAGATGATTTTGTTGTAGGCGAGTGGACGACCTATGAGTTTGACCTAACGGATGTGAAGGCCCGCAATGACCTTGACATGATTTATATTGGTATTGGTGGCGGAGGCCACGGAGCAGAAGGAATCTTCTATGTTCGAAACCTCGTTTTTGATTAGTTAGAAAAAGGAGAGCGATGGCCGGGATTATTCCCGGTCATCGCTTATTTTTAGACTTGTATGATGCAAAAATTATTGTTTTCAATGGCGATGATGGCTTTGTCAATGACAATGATCCTCCTCTTGTCCTGCAAGCAAGATGAGCCGGTTGATCTTACCAACCCATCCAATCTGGTGGTTGATATCATCTACATGGATGAAAACAGCAAAACAGTAATCATACAGGCAAGAGCCGATAATGCAGTGGAATACCAATTACGAATCGGCTCAGATTCCGAACCGATAGCCACTAATGCAAACGGCAATTTTGAGTACACTTTTTTTGTTCCGGGGAGTTATAAAATTGATGTCAGGGCTTTTGGATCATCAGGACGATACCTGCGACAGGAACTAATAGTTCTAATTGCGGATGACGATCCGGTTACAATTGATCAGGGTTATACAACACCGCTGGAATATCCCGGTTATCAGCTGGTTTGGAATGATGAGTTTGATGGCAACAGTTTAAATACCGACAACTGGGTGCATGAAATTGGCGACGGTTGCCCGTATTTATGCGGCTGGGGTAACAATGAATTACAATATTACAGAAGCCAGAATACATGGGTTGAAGACGGCGTTCTTACCATTGAGGCCAGGCAGGAAAGTATTCAAAACAGGAATTATACCTCAAGCAGGATCAAGACCCAGGGCAAACAATCCTTTCAATATGGCAGAATTGACGTTAGGGCATTGCTTCCAAAGGGTCAGGGTATCTGGCCGGCTTTGTGGATGCTGGGAAATAATATCCAATCTGTTGGCTGGCCCAAATGTGGCGAAATTGACATCATGGAACTTATAGGCGGTGGCCCGGGCAGAGATAACCGTGTTCACGGAACTCTTCACTGGGATCACAACGGGCATGTATACTCTGGTGGAGGCTACACTTTACCTTCTGGTATATTTGCTGATGAGTATCATGTGTTCTCGATCATCTGGGATGAACAAAGCATAAAATGGTTCGTGAACGACAAACAATTCCATGAAATTAACATCACCCCATCTCATATGACCGAGTTTCATCAGGGGTTTTTCTTCATCTTTAATATAGCGGTGGGAGGAAACTGGCCGGGAAGCCCCGATGCAACTACCATCTTCCCGCAACAGATGAAGGTAGATTATGTACGCGTATTTCAACAGGATTAATACAGGTTTATAGCACCGGTAAACTGCACCAACGTATTTCGTTTTTATTAGCAAGATTTTCAGTTCATTTCTAAACCTAACCAAATATGAAAAAATTATATTTATGCGTCCTGATTTTCCTTGCCGGAGTATCCAGCGCATCCATGCTGCAGGCGCAAACCCTCAGAGGTGTTGTTACTGACCGGAGTACAGGCGAAACGCTACCGGGAGCAAACATCATGATTGAAGGTACAACCACAGGAACTGTTACCGGACTCGACGGCGAATATTCTTTTGGCCTTCCACCCGGAAATCATAGGATAACTTTCAGTTTTATCGGATATGACAGGGAAATCAGGGAAATAACCGTATCAGAAAATGAAACCCTGACATTGAACATAGCCCTTAGCCTTGCCATTACCACTTTTGAAGAATTGGTGGTTATCGGTTATGGAACACAGAAAAAGAAAGTAGCCACCGGCGCTATCGCAAGTGTAGGATCTGAAGAAATCACATCTACACCTGTTTTGCGTGCTGAGCAGGCCATGCAGGGCCGCACTGCCGGTGTGCAGGTGACCAATCTCTCCGGCCAGCCCGGTGAGGCCCCCACCATTCGGGTCAGGGGTGTCGGCACAACAGGAGATTCAAGGCCGCTTTATGTGGTTGATGGGATGGTAATTGAAGGCGGAATTGATTTTCTCAACCCTGGTGATATCGAATCCATCGATGTGCTCAAAGATGCTGCCTCAGCAGCAATATATGGTGCACGTGCTGCCAATGGAGTCATCCTTATTACTACCAAAGGCGGGCAAGCCGACAAGATGAATGTAACGTTTTCTACCTATCAGGGTATTCAGAATGCGGCACGCACCATTAATATGCTGAACGCAGAACAATATCGTATGCTGATGAATGAAGGAGCAAGGAATGCCGGATTAACAGAACCCTTCGACCTCAATGAAATTCCACAGCATAATACCAATTGGCAAAAGGAACTTTTTGAGAGGAACGCACCTATTTCCAGCCATGAATTGTCAGTAACCGGAGGCGGAGAAAAGTCTACTTATGCTTCTTCGCTGTCCTACTTCTCACAACAGGGTATTATTGGTGGCGATAAATCACAGTTCGATCGCATTTCGGTAAGACTTAACTCCCGTCATCAGGTTAACAGCTTCTTCAGGTTTGGAAACAACCTGGCATATACGCATATCAAGAGCAAGGGAATTGCCAGCAATGCCTCATTTAACGGCGCTTATAGCAGCGCTCTCAACCTTGATCCGCTCACACCGCTGTTTGAGGAAAATGAAGCAGTTTTGAGCCAGCCGCCCTTTTCAACCGAACCTGTTCTCACTGATGCTCAAGGCAGGTTTTACGGTATCTCCCGCTACGTTGGGGCCGAAATTGTAAACCCGCTCGCATTGCTGGAGATTCAAACCGGAAGAAACCGCAGGGAGATTGTTGTAGGGAATGTTTTCGGAGAACTTGAACTTATTAAGGGGCTAGTTTACCGGTCAACCCTGGGCGTTGATCTCGAATATTTCACCTACGACACTTACACACCTTTGTTCTACCTGAACAGTGCTCAGTTAAACGTTGAAAAAACAAATGTTTCAAAGTTCATGAACCGCCAGTTTGCCTGGCAATTTGAAAACACTCTTTCTTATTCACGAACAATAAATGATCACAACTTTAATTTCCTGGCCGGGACTACGGCCAGCAAAACCAATATTGAAAGCCTTCAGGGCTTTAATGCAGAGGTTCCTATTACCGATCCAAGGCACGTTTACCTGCATATGGCAACTGATACAGTTTGGTTTGCCGATGGCCGTGCTTTCCATTGGGGCCTTTTATCCCAGTTTGGCAGGATATTATACGATTACCAGGGTAGATACGCTATAAATGCCACAGTGAGAAGAGACGGCTCATCCCGGTTTGGACCCAACAACAGGTACGGTATCTTCCCTTCGGTTGGAGCCTCCTGGATTGTGAGTGAAGAAAATTTCTTCCCCAACCTCGGACCTGTTGATCTAGTAAAATTAAGGGTATCGTGGGGTGTTAACGGAAACGACAGGATCGGGCTATACCGCTATGTTTCAACCATTGACAAAAGCAGAGGTTATATATTTGGAGCCGGAAGGGCATTTGGAGCCTCGCCAGCTTTTATTGAAAATGAAGATATCCGCTGGGAGGAATCTGAACAGATTAATATAGCACTGGATTTTGGTGCTTTTAATAACAGGTTGACAGCATCAGTAGATTATTATATCAAAAATACCATCGGACTGCTCGAGATCATACCCATTCCTGCCCACGTAGGCAATGCTCCTCCTGTTGCAAATGTGGGAAGTGTGCAAAACAAAGGAGTGGAGATGTCAGTAAACTGGAGAAACTACGCCCAGGATTTTCGCTACTCTGTGGGCATTAATGCAGCCTACAACAAAAATAAGATGACACATATAGGTAATGAAGAAGGTATTTTGCCAGGCGCTACCTGGGCTGTTGCAGGAATGGTAACACGCTCAGAGGTTGGTTTACCCATTGCATATTTCTGGGGTTATAAAACCGACGGTATTTTCCAGGATCAGAGCGAAGTATTTGCCCATATTGGCAGCACCGGGAAAATGCTTCAGCCTAATGCCAGGCCAGGAGATGTACGCTTTGTAGATGTAAACGGCGATGGTAAGATTGATGCCGATGACAGGACGATGATTGGCAAGCCCACGCCAGACTGGACATTTGGTATGAATGCCACATTTGAATACAAGCAGTTTGATATGTCTGTATTGCTCATCGGAACCTATGGCAATGATATTTTCAATGGCATGCAAAGGCAAGACCTACGCTACACCAACCGTACAACCGCAATACTTGACCGCTGGACACCGGAAAACCCATCCGATAAAATTCCAAGGTATACCTGGCTCGATATTAATAACAACTACAGGGTTTCTGATCTGTACATCGAAGATGGTTCTTTCTTAAGAGTGAAAAATCTTCAGATCGGCTACACCCTGCCTTCAGGGTTCCTCAGCAGAATCAAGGCTACAACATGGCGTATCTATGTTTCTGCAGAGAACCTGTTTACGCTTACGAAATATACCGGTGCTGATCCCGAAATCGGCGCCTTGACTTCTTTTGATATTGGTATTGACCGTGGTATTTACCCTCACGCCAGAACTTTCCGTTTGGGTACAACTATTTCATTTTAATTTAAAGCCTGACGAAAATGAAAAAGCATAATTTATTATCCGCCATAGCATTAGTATTACTGATGCATTTCACAGCATGCGACAAAGACTTCCTGGATCTGAAACCATTGGATCAGGAAACTTCCTCGAACTTCTACCAAACCGAAGAGCAGGCTTTTCAAGCCCTGGTTGCGATATATGATGCACTTACGATTCAATCTACCCCGGGATACCTTCCCAATGAGGGATGGGTGCCATTGGTTACAGTTGCTGATGTACTATCTGACGATGCTTTTGGTGGAGGTGATTCGGATGGTAATGATGGTTTAAATTATAATCAGTTAAACAATCACAATATACCAACAACCAATCCTTTGGCGCACTCACTTTGGGTCAAGAATTATACCGGGATCTACCGCGCCAATCTGTTTCTGGAAATCATTAATGATATAGAAGCTTCTGCTGAATTCAAAAAGAGAACCATCGCTGAAGCTAAGTTCATGAGGGCTTATTTTTATCTTGAACTGGTTCGCTTCTTTGAAAATGTTCCCTTGCTCACAGCAACCATCAAAGGCCCATCGGAATACAGCCAAGCGCAAAATACTCCCCAGGAAGTTTACAACCAGATTGCGCTAGACCTTGTTCAAGCCATTGCTGATTTACCGGAAATGGTTGATGCAGCAGAAACCGGCAGAATTACCAAATGGGCTGCCCAGGGATTGCTGGCACGGACTTTTCTCTTTTATAACGGAGTTTACGGTGGCAATCTGACAGCAGGGAACACGGTTGTTGACAGGTCTTATGTCTTGCAACAACTCGAAGACCTCATACTCAACAGTGGTCATGACCTTTTTGAGGATTATTCACTTAACTTCAGGCTTGCCGGGCAATTTGGTGTCGAATCAGTATTTGAGATCTCTCATGGCGATACCCCGCTATGGTGGGATTGGGGTTATCCTCAGGGCGGAAATGGAAATCTTGCCGCCCAGTTGCAGGGACCAAGGGTTGGAGTATCGCAGAATTGGAACCGTGGCTGGAGTTTCGCCACTGTTAGCCACAAATTGTCAGAGTTTCTTAAAGACGATCCACGGTATGTGCATACAATCGTAAAACAGGAACAACTTGATGGTGTACTTCAAAAAGGGTATCAACACACCGGATATTACTCAAGAAAATACACTTCCGATGCAGAACATTGGGGCTCTGGCGGACAATTAGAACTCAACAGGACCTGCAATTTTCGTGTGATCCGGTTCTCAGATGTGCTGCTTATGGCAGCCGAACTCGACAGTCCCAACAAACAGCAATACCTGGATCGTGTGAGGGCACGTGTTGGCCTTCCAGGCGTTCCGGCAACTTTGGAAAATATTTACAGAGAAAGGAGGCTGGAGCTGTCATTGGAAGGTATCCGATATTTTGATGTGTTGCGCCGCGGCATTGATTATGCCAGCCAGCAATTCACACATTCAGGTATTCGTGGTCCGAACTACGAGGGAGATCAGCAGATTTTTAATGTAACATTCAACCCGGCAACCAGAGGGTTTCTACCAATACCACAAACCGAGATTGACCTCTCAGCCGGAAGGTTCATCCAAAATTCAGGGTATTGATTCTTAGCAGAACCGCAAAAGAAAATAGCTAAATCGCTGAATTAGTGCATTATAACAGCCTGATCTGATATTTCAAACTTGATCAGGATAGCTATGCGACTGTCATGAATCATGCTTAAAAAGTGCAATCCTGTAAAAGATACATTCACTTCTTGTAGCCTGGCTATGGAAGGGTTAAGATAAATAACGGATGGCTATAATATGAAATAAATGCTTCGCTCTTAAAACAAAAAGGATGAAGAAAAGAAACAAGAATACACTTTATGCATTTGCGCTTGTTGCCATTTTGCTTTTCTCAGCCTGCGATAAAGATTTTCTGGATTTGAATCCTTTGGACGAGGAGGTTTCATCCAATTTTTATCAGACTGAAGAGCAGGCTTTCCAGGCCTTGGTTGCAGTTTATGATGCCCTTACCTATCAATCTCATCCGGGTATTTCCTGGGCACCGGTCATAACCGTATCAGATGTATTGTCAGACGATGCATTTGCCGGCGGAATGGATGCCAATGATGGATTTCTCTGGCAGCAATTGAATACATTTAATATTCATAACTCAAACCTGATCGTTCACGCCGCCTGGGCAAAAAACTATACCGGTATTCACAGGGCCAATCTTTTTCTGGAGATTATTGACGGTACCGAGGCATCCACTGAATTCAAAACAAGAGCGATTGCTGAAGCAAAGTTCATGCGGGCGTATTTCTATCTTGAGCTCGTTCGCTATTTTGAGAACATCCCCTTGCTCACCAAAACAATCAAAGGGCCTTCGGAATACAGGCAGGAACAAAACACTCCGGAAGAAGTGTATAATCAGATAGCGCTTGACCTGGTAGAGGCCATGAAAGACCTTCCCGAAGTGATCTCTCCTGCTGAAACCGGAAGGATTTCAAAATGGGCTGCCAAAGCGCTGCTTGCACGAACCTACCTTTTCTACAATGGTGTTTATGGCGCTGATCTTAAAGCCGGAAGCACTGCGGTGGATAAAGCCTCTGTGCTGCAGCAACTCGAAGATCTCATCCAAACCAGCGGGCACGATCTGTTTGAAGATTATTCACATAATTTCAGGCTTGTAGGTGAATTTGGGGTCGAATCAGTTTTTGAGATATCATATGGCGACTCGCCTCTCTGGTGGGATTGGGATTATGTGCGGGGCGGAAACGGCAACCTGGCTGCACAATTGCAAGGCCCCAGGGTTGGCGGATCGCAAAACTGGAACCGGGGCTGGAGTTTTGGTACGGTGAGTCATAAGCTTGCCGAATTCCTGAAAGATGATCCCAGGTTCCAATATACCATTCTCACTGAGGAAGAACTTGATGGGGTCCTCACAAAAGGCTACCAGCACACTGGTTATTTCTCAAAAAAATACAGTTCCGATGCCGAACATTGGGGATCGGGCGGGCAGTTTGAACTCAACAGAACAAGCAACCACCGTGTGATCCGTTTCTCGGATGTATTGCTCATGGCTGCCGAACTCGACAGCCCGAACAAACAGCAATACCTTGATCGTGTGCGAAGCAGGGTGGGTTTGGAGAGCGTTCCGGCAACACTGGAGAATATTTTCAGGGAAAGAAGACTCGAACTCTCTTTAGAGGGCATCCGGTATTATGATGTTATTAGACGCGGTATGGATTATGCGAACCAGGAATTTACACATGCAGGAATTCGCGGCCCGAATTATGAAGGCGACCAACTGATTTTTGATGCAACCTTCAATCCTGCAACCAAGGGTTTTCTGCCGATACCGCAAACTGAGATTGATCTCTCAGCAGGCGCTTTCATGCAGAATACAGGGTATTAAATCTGAAGTAATTTGTTTTGAGAAAAACCGGAATCGAACCTTAAACAGAGCTAAAAAATAATGACTTAAAGATCCGACAAGTTGTTCGATTGCTGATCAGAAAGGGAAAGGTTTTATCTATGAATGCCACGCTAAGAATAAGTTTAATACTATTGATAATGACTGCTGGCTATGCTTGTAATCAAGGGCCCGGAGCAAGAAAATCCGATCCGCGCATTGAGGCAATCCTGAAACAAATGACCCTGGAAGAAAAGATCGGCCAGATGAGCCAGGTGCACAGTCCGGGCGGTGATCTTTCCGAAGATTTCAGGGCAGCCATTTCCGCAGGCGAAATCGGTTCGGTGCTGAATGAGGCAAGGCCTGAAATGATCAGGGAGATGCAGCGTGTTGCTGTTGAAGAAAGCAGGCTGGGTATTCCACTGCTTTTTGGCCGTGATGTGATCCATGGGTTTAAAACGATATTTCCGATCAATATCGGGCTTGCGGCAACTTTCAATCCTGAGCTTGTTCAGCAGGGCGCTGAAATAGCAGCAAGGGAAGTCACCAGTGTAGGAATTAACTGGAACTTTGCCCCCATGATTGACCTTTCACGCGATCCGCGCTGGGGTCGTATGGCCGAAAGTTATGGTGAAGACCCGCTGATGAACACAATAATGGGCCTTGCCATGCTGCGCGGTTTCCAGGGCGATGATCTGAGCCTGCCACATACCATGGCTGCCTGCGCCAAACATTTTGCAGGTTATGGCGCTGCCGAAGGCGGCAGGGATTACAACACCGCCAGCATCCCAGAAGTGGAACTATGGAACACCCATTTCCCTCCTTTCAAAGCCCTGGCAGATGCCGGCGTGGCCACCTTCATGACCGGTTTCAATGAACTGAACGGCATTCCTGCCACAGGCAATGCTTTCCTTTTCAGGGATGTTCTGAAAGAACGCTGGCAGTTTGAAGGATTTGTGGTTTCCGACTGGGCTTCCATTATCGAAATGACTGAGCACGGGTTCACTGCCGGCGATAAAGAAGCTGCGGAAAAAGCCATCCTGGCCGGCGTAGATATGGAGATGGCCAGCACATCGTATAAGAATCATCTGAAGGAGTTGGTTACATCCGGAAGAGTTCCGGAAAAACTGCTTGACGATGCGGTTCGTAGGATCCTTAAAGTGAAGTTTGACCTGGGTTTGTTTGATAATCCCTACGTGGATTTGGACAAGGTGATCACAACACCTCCCGCCGAACATTTGGAAGCAGCCAGGAAAACAGCAGTTCAGAGTTTTGTTTTGTTGAAAAATAAAAACCGGACGCTACCACTGAACCACAGCATTGGCAGGGTAGCCGTAATTGGCCCTATGGCTCATGACCGTTACGAGCAACTGGGAACCTGGGTTTTTGACGGCGATACCAACCTGAGCATCACACCCCTGATGGCTTTTGAAGAATACCTGGGTAAAGAAAGAGTACGGTTTGCAAAAGGAGTCCAAACAACACGGAGTTTGGGAAAAGCAGGTTTTGCTGAAGCCGTTGCTGCAGCCAGGCAGTCGGAAGCCGTGGTAATCTTTGCAGGAGAAGAAGCAATACTTACCGGCGAAGCCCACAGCCGGGCTTATCTTGATTTGCCTGGTGCCCAAAACGATCTGATCAGAGAAATTGCCAAAACCGGCAAACCGGTGGTTCTTGTTGTAATGACCTCACGTCCGCTGACAATTGGAGAAATATCGGAATACGTTGATGCGGTGCTTTATGCCTGGCATCCGGGAACAATGGCAGGGCCTGCTTTGGTGGATGTAATTTTCGGCCTGGAATCACCCTCCGGAAAGTTGCCGGTAACCTTCCCAAAAGCTGCCGGACAGATTCCGGTTTATTATGCTCACAAAAACACCGGCAGGCCTTTTAACCCCGATGATTTTATCCCCATGGAAGATATCCCGGTCAGAACCTTTCAGACTTCGCTGGGCAACACCAGTCATTATATGGACATCGGATTCGACCCATTATATCCCTTTGGGTTTGGGTTGTCCTACACCGAATTCGAATATGATGAGCTGAGGCTGTCAGCCGAAAGCATAGGATTGCAGGAAGCATTGGGTGTTTCGGTCAGGCTGACAAATACAGGCAAATTTGAAGCAGAAGAAGTAGTTCAGTTGTATATACGCGATCTGGTTGCTTCTATCACAAGGCCTGTAAAAGAATTAAAGGATTTCACCAGGGTCAGACTTAAACCGGGAGAAACAAAGACAATCAGTTTCGCTTTGCATCCGAACCAACTGGGCTTTTACGATTCTGCGGGGAAATATATCGTTGAACCCGGTGAGTATCAGGTGTGGGTTGGAGGCAGTTCAGAAGCTGCGCTTTACGATTTTTTCACTTTGACTGACTAACAATTTTTGCCAATGACAAAGCAGCAGATATTTACTGTAAAAACCTCGCTTATAGTTGCTTTAGGTGGTTTTTTAATGGGCTTCGACGCTTCCGTGATCTCAGGTGTGGTCAGGTTCATTGAACCGGAATTTAACCTGAGCAAACTGGAGGTAGGCTGGGCAGTTAGCTCCCTAACCCTCACCGCTACCCTGGGCATGATGATATCCGGCCCTTTGAGCAATGCTTTTGGACGCAGGTATATTTTAAGATGGGCGGCGGTTTTCTTTGCTGTTTCTGCGATGGGTTCCGCACTGGCGCCCAGTTTCAGCACGCTTGTTATTGCCCGCATGTTGGGTGGGTTTGGCGTGGGCGCCGCACTGATCATTGCACCTATGTATATTGCAGAGATTGCGCCACCAAAACTCCGTGGGCGATTGGTTTCAATCAATCAGCTTAATATTGTTCTTGGTATTTCTGTGGCCTTTTTCACCAATTACCTGATCCTGCAAATGAGCCAAAGTGATTTGGCATGGGTTAAAACCTTGGGGGTTGACCAGCATCAGTGGCGCTGGATGCTTGGCCTTGAAACCTTGCCTGCCATACTCTATTTCGGCTTTTTGTTTATTGTGCCCCGAAGTCCGCGCTGGTTACTGATGAAAGGCAGAGAAGGTGAAGCGCTGAATGTACTGAAAAAAGTCAGCACCGCCGACCAGGCGCTCAAAGACCTTGAAGCAGTAAAAGCAAGTTTTGTAACCGCATCGCCTAAAAAGAAAGTTCCGTTATCAGCATTGTTTAAACCTGCCCTGCGCATTGTGTTGTTCATTGGTATAGTGGTGGCAGTGCTGCAGCAAATAACGGGGATCAATTCAGTGTTTTTCTATGCCCCGATGATTTTTGAGCAATCCGGTATAGGCGCCGATGCATCCTTCTCACAGGCTGTTTTGGTAGGGCTTACCAATGTGGTTTTCACCATTCTGGCCATCATGTTCATTGACCGTTTCGGACGAAAAATTCTGCTGATCATTGGATTAACGGGTATAGCCATAAGTATGTTTGTGCTGGCATGGGGATTTCACAAAGCTACCTATAGTTTAACGGAAGAATCCATCGAAAACCTGCCAGCCCATGTCGACAGGATTAAACTTGAACCGCTTGCAGGGATCACTTTCAACAGCGATGTGGCTTTCAAGCAAGCCATTGAACAGGCTTTTGGTACAGAAGAAGCAAAAAGAGTAGAAGCCGACCTGATGGCTGCTGCCACCAAAATGAACGCATTGCTGGTTTTGCTTGGAATCATCGGATTTGTGGCTTCATTTGCCATTTCGCTGGGGCCGGTAATGTGGGTGCTGTTTTCCGAAATATTCCCGAATTATATCCGTGGGCTGGCAATATCCTTTGTAGGGTTTATTAATTCAGGTGTGAGCTTCCTGGTTCAACTGGTGTTTCCATGGGAGTTGGCAACCTTTGGCAGTTCATCCACTTTTCTCATTTACGGTCTTTTTGCCGCCGCAGGACTGGTGATTATTGCCATCAGCCTTCCGGAAACAAAAAACAAATCACTGGAGGAACTTGAGGGCATGTTAATAAGATAGAACATACCATGTTGCGGATCAACGCAAATGGCTTAAAACTTGGGAGGTAAACCTGATAGAATCGTCCCTGGCTTCATTCAGGTTTTTGCAGGGATTAAAAACATATTTAAAGCTTAAAAAAATGAAAAAGAAACTTAGGGCACTGATTATGATTGCTGCGCTTGCCGGCATCAGCGCGTGCATCTATAATGGCGAACCGAAAGCAGTTAAAGAAGGCGCTTCAAAAGTTGAACTCAGAAAAGAATCCTATGGCTTTCAGTTGTATGTTGATGGAGAACCATTTTACATCAAGGGTGCCGGATTTGAAGGGCACGATCCTTCATCAGTTGCAAAATACGGCGGAAACACCATTCGTACCTGGCGCAGCGGCGATGAATTTATTACCGGCCAACAAAAACTGGATCAGGCACATGCCAACGGATTGATGGTGATTTTAGGCCTGGAGGTTGCACGTGAAAGACATGGGTTTGATTATGACAACGAAGATGCTGTAAAACAGCAGCTTGAATCAATCAGGAAAGTAGTTTTAAAGTATAAAGATCACCCGGCGCTGCTTGCATGGGGCATTGGTAACGAACTTAATCTGCGTTATACCAACAAGAAAGTTTGGGATGCGGTAAATGAAATATCTGAAATGATCAAGCAATTGGACCCCAACCATCTTACCACTACCATGCTGGCAGGAGCCAGGGAAGAGGATGTTAGGGCTGTGGCTGAACTATGTCCCTCGCTCGATTTTCTCAGCTTTCAACTATACGGAAGCATTGATAAATTGCCCGCTTATATTGCTCAGAGTGGCTATCAGGGCGCTTATGCCGTTACCGAGTGGGGCGTTACAGGACACTGGGAAGTGCCCCTCACAGCATGGGGAAGACCGATTGAAGAGAACAGCCATGTGAAGGCCATGGCCTACAAAGAACGTTATGAGCAGGTTATTGCTTCCGATGCATACCATTGCATAGGATCAACGGTGTTCCTTTGGGGTCAGAAACAAGAACGCACACCCACCTGGTACGGCATGTTTCTTGAAACCGGTGAAAAAACCGAGTCAGTGGATGTAATGCAGTATTTATGGACCGGGGAATGGCCGGTAAACCGGGCACCACAAATGCAAAATCTTTTGTTAAACGGCCAAACCGCCTACGATAACGTTTATCTACAGCCTTCGGAGCCGATTAAGGCGGAGGCGTTTGCCACCGATCCCAATGGCGACATCCTTACTTACCGTTGGGAAATTCTTCCCGAAGTACCCCTGGAAAACCAAAGCGACGGAGGTGATTTTGAACCCCGTCCTCAAACAATCTTTGGCAAAGATTCAAAAGATAATATTGTTTCTATCAACGCTCCGGAAAAACCAGGAGAGTATCGGTTGTTTGTTTACGTTTTCGATGGGCACAACAGCGCAGCCACTGCCAATGTCCCCTTTTATGTGAAATGAAATCAGCAGGTTTTTAACCGGAACAAGAAATGAAAAAGCAAGCCATATTTCTGGGTGAAAGCGATATAATCAGCAAAAAGCTGGGGGTTTCAGGACGGTTCGTACAATTGGAGGGCGAAGCGTTCTATCAGATTGGAAATTTTCATGAAATGCCTGATTTTCTCATCAGCATTGTGAGCGATTCCGATCATTGGATGTTTATATCAAGCAACGGTTCACTCACAGCAGGTCGGAAAGACCGCGACAACGCGCTTTTCCCTTATTACACCGATGATAAAATCCATGATTACAAAGCAAAAACCGGCAGCCACTCGTATTTCCTGGTAAACAAGGAAGAAAAGACATTTCTTTGGGAACCCTTCAGCGATGACTCACTGAGATTCTACAACATTACCCGCAATATTTATAAAAACATTACCGGCAACAAGATCATTTTTGAAGAAATCAACACCGACCTCGGATTAAGTTTCAGCTATGGCTGGTACAACAGCGAAAGGTTTGGGTTCGTTAAAAAATCAAGCCTCAGCAATGTTTCCGGGAACCCGCTGGAGGTTGTAGTGCTCGACGGCCTTAGAAACATCCTTCCTTCCGGACTGGATTCTCATTTTCAGAATGAATACAGCAACCTCGCCGATGCCTACAAAAAGAACGAAAAGGTCGAAGACAGTACGCTGGGATTGTTTATGCTCAGCGCCATCCCGGTAGATCGTGCCGAGCCCAGCGAAGCGCTGTTTGCCACCACAGTCTGGTCAACAGGACTGGGCCATGATGCTAACATTTTGGTTTCGGAACGCCAGATAGAACATTTTTTAAAGGGTGAAACTATTGAAACCGAAGAAAATATACGCGCAGCCCGGGGTGCATATTTTATCAACACCAGGCTTCTCCTGAGCGAAAACGAAAAACGAAACTGGTTTACCATTGCTGAAATCAACCAAAGCACAACCGCTGTTGTAAACCTGAATCATTTTATCACCAACACCCATAATCCTGTTGATCTGATCCTGGCTGATATTGCGCTAGGCACTGAGAACCTCAAACGCATGGTGTCGTTGTCGGACGGGTTTCAGCTTACGAATAACGAAATGTGCTTTGCACGCCATTACACCAATACACTTTTCAACATCATGAGGGGCGGTGTTTTTGTTAACAATTATATGATTGACAAGGCTGATTTCCGGCGTTATTTCTGGCAGATTAACCGCCTGATCAGCAAAGAATACCAGCATTGGTTCGACAAACTGCCCGCCAACATTTCTTATGCCGCTTTGACAGGCCATGCAGAAAAGACAAATGATGCCGATCTGATCAGGATAGTTGGCGAATACCTGCCGCTTACCTTCAGTCGCCGGCATGGCGATCCGAGCCGGCCATGGAACAGATTCTCGATTGAAACAAAAAACACTGACGGTTCGGTAAAATATTACTACGAAGGCAACTGGCGCGATATATTTCAAAACTGGGAAGCGCTTTGCTATTCCTTTCCCGAATATACGGAGGGCATTATCTCCAAGTTTGTTAACTCCTCAACCTGTGATGGTTACAACCCCTACCGCATCATGCGCGAGGGCATTGACTGGGAAGTGCCCGAGCCCGACGACCCCTGGGCTTATATCGGATACTGGGGCGACCATCAGATCATATATTTGCAGAAATTGCTTGAACTGTCATTTCATTTCCATCCTGACAAACCCACACGCCTGCTCACCAGCGACATTTATACATACGCCAATGTTCCATACCGGATCAAGGCTTACGGAGATATCATAAAAAACCCCAAGGATACGGTGGTGTTTGATTTTGAACTCAACCACAGGATCAAAACCGAAACAACTTATCTTGGAGCCGATGCCTGCATGTTGAAAAGCAGAGAGGATGAACGAATCTACAAAGTAAACCTGACAGAAAAGATCCTGGTTGCTTTGCTTTCAAAACTCAGCAATTTTGTTCCTGAAGCCGGTATCTGGCTGAATACCCAGCGCCCCGAATGGAATGATGCCAACAATGCGCTGGTGGGCAACGGAACTTCCATGGTTACCCTTTACTACCTGCGCAGATTCCTGCATTTCTGGGCTGATAAATTCAGCGATGCTTCCTTCAGTGCTGTGAATGTTTCCGAGGAAGTGGCTATTTTGCTTGAAAGCATGCACAAATTCCTGGATGGAAATTCTGATTTGCTCAAATGCAGAATGTCAGATTCTGAACGCTATGGCTTTGTAGACTACCTCGGGAAAGCCCATTCAAAATACCGCGACGAAATCTATAAGCATTCATTTTCGGGGGTGAAGCGTCAGCTTCAGGTCAAAAACCTGGTATTGTTTTTCAGGCTTTGCCTGAAGTACATAGATCATTCCATCAGGGCAAACAAACGTAAAGATGGGCTATACCACGCATACAATCTGATTTCAATCAAACCCGGCCGTATTGAAATACGCCATCTTTATGAAATGCTTGAAGGCCAGGTGGCAGTGCTGAGTTCCGGTTACCTCGGCAGTAATGAGAGTCTGGATGTGCTTCATGCACTGAAGAACAGCAAAATGTTCCGGGAGGATCAATACAGCTATATGCTTTATCCCGACAGGATTTTGCCGGGTTTCACAGAGAAAAACTGGGTTCCGGAAGAATTGATTGAAAAATCGGCTTTGCTGAAAAAATTACTTGCCGATAAGAATGCCTCCATCATTGAAAAGGATGCTGTTGGGGAATACCACTTTAACAGCGAATTCCGGAATGCAGGAATCCTTGAAAAAGCACTGGAAGGACTCAGGATTGGAAATTACAGCCAACTTGTTGATGAGGAAAAAGAGATTATTCTCGCCATTTACGAGGAGGTTTTTGATCATCAGTCATTTACCGGACGGTCGGGAACATTTTTCGCATATGAGGGACTGGGTTCAATTTACTGGCATATGGTTTCCAAACTACTGCTTGCCACGCAGGAATGTTTTTTCAGGGCTGTTGACGAAGGCGCCGGAGCTGAAACCACCGGAAATTTCAAAGAACATTACTATGAAATAAAAGCAGGTATAGGCCTCTATAAGGATCCTGAATTATATGGTGCTTTTCCCGGCGATGCCCATTCGCATACCCCCGCCCATTCAGGGGTAAGGCAGCCAGGTTTAACCGGCCAGGTTAAAGAGGATGTGATTGCCAGGTTCGGCGAATTAGGCCTCAGGATTGAAAACGGGAAAATTCTGTTCGAACCGGCTTTAATAAACGAAGACGAAATTCTTGAACAGAGCCGGAAGTTCGGATTTTATACAATTCATGGCAAACTGGTGCAGATCAATCTTGAGAAAGGACAATTAGGATTTACATTTTGCAATACCCCTATAATTATTGAATTATCGGGTAAAAATAAGATTACAGTTTTATATGCAGATGGCAGCCTGGAAGAAATTCCGGGCAGGGTTTTAAACCAACGGATCAGTAACCTGATTTTTAACCGAAATGGCGAAATTGACCGGTTGGTGGTATCGTTGTAGAGACGCGATGCATCGCGTCTCTGCGACAACGGCCCGATTAAAACAAAAAAACCATGAATAAAATCGTCACAAAACTATCAGTAAAGGAAAAAATCGGTTACGGTCTGGGCGATACGGCATCGCATTTTGTTTGGGATATGGTTGGTTTCTGGATTCTGATTTTTTACACCGATACCTTTGGCATCTCAGCGGCTGCTGCCGGAACCATCATGCTGATTGCCCGTGTGTGGGATATGGTCAGCGACCCTTTGATGGGCGTGATTGCCGATCGCACCAATACACGCTGGGGGAAATTCAGGCCTTATCTTCTCTGGATGGCCTTGCCTTACAGTGTTCTGGCGGTTCTCACATTTACCACCCCGGATTTTGGTAACACCGGGAAAGTGATCTATGCAGGTGTTACCTATTTTTTGCTGATGACGGTTTTCACGGCTATAAACTTACCTTATTCCTCACTGGGAGCCGTAATGACTTCCGACTCTTATGAAAGGGCAGGGTTAAATTCCTATCGTTTTGTTTTTGCATTTGCCGGCCAGCTTATTGTAACGGGCAGCGCCCTTTTTCTTGCAAATTATTTCGGCCGCGGCGACAATGCCAGGGGCTATCAGTATACACTGATGCTATTCGCCGTAGTGAGTTTTATATTGTTCATGATTACTTTTAAAACAACACGCGAAAGGGTAAAGCCGCCATCTGCACAACAGAAGAACCTGAAAGATGACATCCGGAATCTCTTCCGAAACCGCCCCTGGGTGATACTTTTCTTTGTGGGCATCATATCTTTTGTGATGTTTGCCATGCAAAACCTTTCCATTGCGTATTACTTCAAATATTACGTGGGTAAGGAAGAAAGCGTGCAATTGTTCAATGTGGTTGGCACCATTGCGCTTATCCTCGGAATACCCCTGTCAAAACCCCTTTCAAAGCGGTTTGGAAAGCGGAATGTATATATTGCCAGCTCCCTGATTTCCGGTTTGTTTTTCATTTTGCTATACATCCCCGGCAACGATAATATTTACAGTATTTACATTTTAAATGTCCTCGCAAAATTTACCTACGCACCTGCAGTGCCTTTGCTGTGGACCATGCTTGCCGACACCGCCGACTTCTCCGAATGGAGATTTGGCCGTCGTGCCACAGGCCTGGTTTTTTCGGCTGCCACTTTTGCACAGAAAGCAGGTTGGGGCATCGGGGGTGCGCTTGCCGGGTGGCTTCTGGCATTTTTCCGGTTTGCACCCAATGTGGAACAAACCTCTTCTTCGCTTACCGGAATTAAACTCATGATATCGGTTTTCCCCGGAATACTGTATATGTCGTGCGCAATCTTTTTGTTTTTCTACTCAATTGATCAGAAAACCTGCCTGTTAATGCAAAAAGAACTGGAGCAATACCGGGAGAAACCGGAGTAAATCATTGTAACTACATGTTAAACATAAAGTAAATAGTGAAAGGTATGAAATGTCCATACACAAAAGTATACTCAATGGGATGATCAAAACATGGACTCTCCATCGGTAAAAGAATTGAATCTTTTCATTCAACAAAAAGCTATTTTCATAATAATCAATCATATAGAAAAATTTATACCAGATGAAAAAATTGTTTCCGGTTCTGTTAGCGTTGTTATCATCGCTGCTGTTGTTTTCTTGCAGCCCACACCCTGAAAAAAAGCCGAAAACAACTGCTGAAATTCTTGGCGATCCCAATTACCAGGCCATTTCTTTTGGCGCCTACCGTGAACTGTCAAGGGAGGTTCAGCCCAGTATTGCACAACTGAAGGAGGATGTTAAAATTTTGTCGGCGATGGGCATAAAACTTCTCCGAACTTATAACGTGTATTACGATGAGGTTGAGAATTTGTTGAAGGCCATTAGTCAGATAAAGCAGGATGACCCTGATTTTGAGATGTACCTCATGCTGGGCGCCTGGATTGATTGTAAAAATGCCTGGAGCGATCTTCCTGAACGCATACGCCATGAAGAAAGCGAGAGAAATGCTGAAGAAATTGCCCGGGCTGTTGAATTGACCCAGCAATACCCCGATATTGTCAGGATCATTGCTGTGGGAAACGAAGCGATGGTGCACTGGGCCTGGAATTATTACGTAGAACCCGGTATTATTCTGAAGTGGGTAAACCATCTTCAAGAGCTGAAAAAGACCGGAGAATTGCCGGAAAGCTTATGGATCACAAGTTCCGATAATTTTGCTTCATGGGGTGGCGGGGGCAGCGAATATCACAAGGAAGACCTCAATCAGCTTATCAGGGCCGTTGATTTCATTTCCATGCACACGTATCCCATGCACGATACCCACTACAACCCTGATTTCTGGGGTGTAAGGGAGGAGGAATATACTTTGTCGGATCTGGAAAAAATCCATGCAGCGATGGTAAGGGCCAGAGAATATGCAGTTACACAGTACGAGAGTGTGGTGGATTATATGTTGAGTATTGGTGAAAACAAACCGGTTCATATAGGCGAAACAGGCTGGGCAACCCAATCCAATGAGCATTATGGCCACGAGGGTTCCAGGGCTACTGATGAGTATAAATCGGCCCTCTACTATCACCATATCCGGGAATGGACCAATCAGGCCGGAATCACCTGCTTCTATTTTGAGGCCTTTGATGAGCAATGGAAAGATGCTGCAAACCCCCTGGGATCGGAAAATCATTTCGGGTTGATCAATCTGCAGGCACAGGTAAAATACTCTTTATGGGATTTAGTTGATGCCGGAATCTTCACAGGCCTCACCCGCGATGGGCAGCCCATCACCAAAACATTTAACGGCGAAAAGGAAGAACTGATGAAAACCGTGAAAGTGCCGCCAACCGACATTGAGATTCAGGCGCGTAAAAAACAAAACTAATGAAAATGAAGATAACCTATTGACCGAATAAGGCTTAAGCCTCGTAATCTGCTTGATTTCAATTGTCTGTTAAGGACTTCCTTATGAACAAAATACAGATCACAAAAATGAAAACAAAAAGTACAGTTCCGGCAATATTTTTTCTCCTTATAATTTTGATAAGCAGTTGTATGAGTCAGGAGAAGTTAGACGCGGAGGTTTTTGAAACATCCGAAAGCGGGAACAAACTCACCAAAATGACCGAATTTCCAAAAACACAAAAAACGGTTGAAATCGCATTGTTTTCTGATGAAAGGTTTCAAACCATCACTGGTTTTGGCGGTTCTTTTACCGAAGCATCAGCGCACCTGCTCAATCAGTTAAGCCTGGAAAACCGCAACAAAATCCTGGAAGCTTATTTTGGCGAATCAGGTTCAGGATATTCTTTGACCCGAACCCATATCAACTCCTGCGATTTTTCGCTGACCAATTATTCGTATGCGCCTGTGGCCGGGGATAGGGAGTTGAAGCATTTCTCCATTGAGGAAGATATGGATGACATTATCCCTATGATCAGGGATGCCATGGCCATTTCAAAGGATGGGTTCAGGATCATTTCATCGCCCTGGACTGCCCCACCCTGGATGAAAGACAACAACGACTGGCGCGGTGGCAAACTTTTACCAGAATATTACGAAACCTGGGCTTTGTTCTTCTCAAAATACCTGCATGCATACCGTGACGAAGGCATTGACATTTGGGCCATTACCGTTGAAAACGAACCCTTGGGCAACGACAGCAACTGGGAAAGCATGCACTTTACACCGCAGGAACAGAATGAATTTGTGGTAAACCATCTGGGCCCAAAACTCAGGGCTAATGGCCATGATGTTAAGATATTTGGTTATGACCAAAACCGCGATGATGAAATGATAGAGTGGGTGGATGCAATGTATAACGATGAAATTACCCGCGATTATTACGATGGAACCGCCGTGCACTGGTATGCCAGCACGTACGATTACTTCCCCGCCGCACTGCAATATACACATCAAAAGGCTCCTGATAAATTCCTGATTAACACCGAAGCATGCGTGGATGCTGAAGTTCCCAGGTGGCAGGACGATGCCTGGTATTGGTTAAAAGAAGCCACTGATTGGGGCTGGGACTGGGCGCCGGAAAAATACAAATACCGCCACCCAAAATATGTTCCTGTGTTCAGGTATGCACGCGATATTATCGGCTGCCTCAACAATTGGGTAGATGGCTGGGTAGATTGGAATATGGTGCTCGACAGGCAGGGAGGCCCGAACTGGGCCAAAAACTGGTGTGTAGCTCCTGTAATTGTTGATCCTGAAAAAGATGAGGTTTATTTCACGCCCCTGTATTATACCCTTTCGCACTTCAGCAGGTTCATCCGGCCGGGCGCTGTCAGGATTGGATTCAACCATTCTGACGAAGAGCTGATGGTCACTGCGGCTAAGAACCCCGATGGCAGCATTGCGGTTATTGCTTTTAATCCGGCTGGGGAATCGAAAGGGATAAAACTGTCGCACCAGAAAAAGACTTTTGAGTTTGCAATCAGCGGAAAAGCAATTCAAACTATTTTAATTCAGGGTATTTAGAGAGAAACTAATGAAAAAACTTTCTTGAAGATGTCGCCTAACGAAACTCCATTAAAAGACAGGGTTCCCATCGGGCAAAAAGCAGCCTTCGGAGCCGGCAACCTGGTTAATAATCTGCTTCCTGGATCTTTAGGCGTTTTTGCCTTCTTTCTGCTTACCGCCTTTGGTATGGATCCACTCCTTGCCGGACTGCTTGGAGGTTTACCACGCTTTTTTGATGCGATCACCGACCCGATCATGGGATATATCACCGACAATACAATTTCTAGGTTCGGACGCCGGAGGCCGTATATTTTTATTGGAGCCATCCTGAGCGGTGTGCTGTTTGCAATCTTATGGCAGCTCAATCCCGAAAATTCCCAGATGTACATTTTCTGGCATTTCCTTATTTTATCCATGGTATATGTAATCGGGAATACAATTTTTTCCGCACCTCTTATAGGGCTTGGGTATGAAATGACACCCGATTATAACGAGCGTACACGCTTAATGGGTTTTTCTCAAACCATCGGGCAGATTGCCTGGATGGTTGTTCCTTGGTTTTGGGTAATTATTGCTAACCCGGAGGTTTATAAACTTGGTGCTGAAAAGATAGCTGCAATTACGGCGGAATTCACTGCCAGTTTTTCGCTGGAGGATTTTGCCTCATCTGAGGCTTATCAGTTAGCACTTGATCAAAAGCTGGAGTCAGCCCGACAAGTAATCGGTGTTCAGCGACTTTCTGTTATTGTTGGGGCTGTTTGTTTGCTGTTGGGAATTCTGCCAGCCATCTTCTGTAAAGAAATTGATCAGACGAAACTTACCAATCGGGATGAAATTAGTTTGAAAAAGATCACAAACAACTTCAGGAATCTGATAAAAAACATGGGGCAGGTCTTTAAAAACAATCCTTTTGTTCGGCTTTGTGGCGCCACCTTCCTTGTGTTTAATGGTTATCAGATGGTGGCATCATTTAGCTATTTCATCATTCTGTTTTATATGTTCAATGGCGACTATGGCCTTACAGGCACATGGCCGGCATGGTTTTCAACCGTAAGTGCTTTGTGTACGGCTTTTCTTATTATTCCCATCATCACCATGATGTCAAACAAATTGGGTAAGAGAAATGCTTTCATTATTGCCACATTTATTTCCATACTGGGGTATGCATTGAAGTGGTGGGGTTTTAACCCTGAAAACCCATGGCTGATGTTTATGCCTGTGCCTTTTATGGTGTTTGGAATAGGCGGCCTCTTTACGCTGATGATGAGCATGACAGCCGATGTTTGCGACCTGGATGAATTGAACAATGGCATGCCCCGTAAGGAAGGAACCTTTGGCGCAATTTACTGGTGGATGGTGAAACTTGGTCAGGGAATCGCACTGGTGCTGGGTGGTTTGGTGCTGAAACTGGTTGGATTCGACCAAAATGCAGCACAACAAACAGCCGACACCATTACAAATCTGCGCATTGCCGACATCGTCATCCCTGCTTTTACGGCAGGTTTGGCCGTTGTGGTCATGTGGAAATATGATCTTACCGAGAAAAGAGCAAAAGAGATCAAGGAAATGCTGATAAAAAGAAGGGGTGAATTATAAAATCCCGGTTCTTTGTTTTTATGATTCGTAAAGATCCTGCAGCATTTGTGTAAGGGCGATTAACACCCCTGAGCCTGGCTAAATTTTTATTTAGCTAAGCATTTGCGCTCAGGTTTTTCAGGAAAGTCATTATTTCATATCCTATACCTATATTTGCATCCCGGCTGATGGTACCAGTTATTGCTGGATTGTAGTAATAATGCACAATCAGGTAGTTTTGTTGATAAACATCTTGATAATATATATGTTATATCCGGATGATTTTCTGGTGAACAATGTTATATAGCATGCTATCCCGGGCATTTGGCGCACATTCTGTTGAAAAAGTAAGAGAAGGGTTCATGAATGATCAGGAATTGATAGAGGGATTGAAGAACAACAACCAGCAGGCATTTCGTTTCCTGGTTGAACGCTATCAGGATCTGGTTGTTTCAACATGTTTCACCTTTTTACGGGATCGCGACGATGCCCATGATATTGCCCAGGAAGTATTCATCGAAGTGTATAAATCAATCGGCAGGTTCAGGCAGGACGCGGCTATCTCAACCTGGCTCTACAGAATAGCCGCAAATAAATCGCTGAATTTTTTGAGAAGGCACAATAACCGGTGGTTATTTATACCTCTTGAAAAGTTGTTTGGCAATGAGGTCGCTGAAAAAAAACTTACTGAACCCGACTTCACCAAATCAGAAGATAAGGAACACGAGTTTGATATTCGCATCAGAATGATGCATAAGGCAATTGATAAATTGCCGGAAAGCCAGAAAACAGCATTTACCTTACATAAGTTCAATTATTTGCCATATAAAGAAGTAGCGGAAATCATGGAAACATCACTGCCGGCTGTTGAGTCTCTCATTCACCGGGCAAAAAAGAAAATCCAGTCTGAACTGATCAGAATGATTGAAAAACAAACACCATGAAACGCAAGTTTAATAAATCAGCTTTGTCTAACAACTAAATGCATGAATATGAACTGTAAAGAAGCTAAGCAACACATGTTTTTCCTTGCTGAGGGCGAAATTGACCCTGGGCTTTCAGATGCCATGCATAAGCACCTTGCCGGATGTTCCGGTTGCAACCATGTTTATGAAGAAATCAGGCAAACGCTTCACACACTATCTGATCGCAAGGAAACCAAGGCTGATCCCTGGTTTGCCGCCAGGATGGAGCAGACCTTCCGTGAATTACAGTCCGAACCGGAATATGTAGTTTTCAGTCCGGCCATCAGATACCTGAGGTTTGTTCCGGTAGCAGCTTCTTTTTTACTGGCACTCTACCTGGGAATTCATATCGGATCAGAAATCTCGGGCCGGCATACCGATACCAACGGGGTGGGCGCCATAGTGTCTGAGCAATTTGACGATCTCATTTCTGATCAGATTTACCAAAGATCTTTTGAAACATTCTTTTTAACCAATGGAGAATAATTATGAAATACTTCACAAATAAAGAAGCCTGGATATGGGCCCTGGCCTCTTTGCTTGTTATTTCCCTGGCTATTTTGGGCACAATGCTATACCAAAGGCATTTGCCTGAAAAGATACAGGAAGAAAGCAAATCAAAAGAATTCCGCGATGCGGAACGAAAAAAGGGTTTTACACAATGGCGTGAGGAAATGGGGTTCACTGATGAACAGGATGAAAAGCTTAAAGATCTTATGCAGATCTACAGAGAGGCAACAAAAGTAATCTTTGATGATTTGCTGAAAACGCAAAATGAAACTTTTGAGGAGCTTGCAAAGGATAATCCCGATGCCGACAAGCTTGAAGCGCTTGCAAACCAAACCGGTGAACTACATGCCAGATTGCGGAAACAAACCATCCGGCATATGACACAACTTAAGGCCGTTACAACCCCTCAGCAATACGAAAAAATGGCATCCATGATGCAGCAATGGATTTTTCCGGGACAAATGAACCGCCACAGAAGCTGGAGACCGCAAAACACACCTGACAGCATTCATGATGGTGATTGCAGTGATCACAGGAAAAAACAAGATTGAGAGTTCAGATTGAAAAAAATAACCCCGGCGTTTCAAGGTGCCGGGGTTATTTTTTGGTGGGAAACAGTTCTGTAAGCGGGGTTCTGTCAACCGCCTGAGGCGGAAGTTCTATCATTTATCTGGGCCGGCCGTCACCGGCAGGCTCCTACGACCTACCCCTCAGGACCGGGCGGGCAGCCCTTCATCCGCCGTGGCGGAGTCCCTGATATATTTGGTCTTTCAGCCCATAAGGTTTACCCCTGCAATGTGTTGCCACACTGCAGCGTGAGCTCTTACCTCACGTTTTCACCCTCACCTGCCAAAGCCTTAGCGAAGGTGAACCTCCGCCAAAACCTCAGCATCGGCAGTTATTTTCTGTGGCACTTGCTGTTTCCGTCCCACCAGAACGGAACCTTCCTGTTAGGAAGTATGGCGCCCTGTGCTGCCCCGACTTTCCTCTGTCCGCATGGGCGGACAGCGATAGAACAAACTGCTTTTTTTTGCAAAAATACCAAATCTTTTCAACAATACTTATTATTAGTATGTTATGTATGCTACATGAAGCCAAACAGTCATTAAGCCTACACTTCATTACATCACAATTAACTACATCAACCGGACATGTGTTTCATCAGGTATTTACGGCTCACGTTTCTGCTGCTTATTCCGTTTGCAGTTGCGGCCTCACCCGAAGCTGACAGCCTGAGAACCCTTTTACCTGGCGCTTCTGACACCACCCGGGTCAGCATTCTGAATCGCCTGAGCGTGCTGCACTGGTATTCCGATCCCAAACAAGCCAGGGTTTATGCCACCGAAGCTCTTGAAATTTCCACAAAACTTGATCATGATATAGGGGTCGGTGCGGCTCTGAGAAATCTCGGGGTAGCGAATGATGTGATGGGCAATTATGATTCGGCCCTTGTATGGTATGAAAAAGCGCTTGAGCTGGCCCGCAGGAAGAATGACATCATTTCAGAAGCTGCAGTCCTGAACAACATAGGCCTTTCCAATTACAATAAGGGAGAAGTATCCTTAGCTACCGAAAAATATATTCAGGCCCTCGAAATCCTTGAAAAACTTGATCAGCCGGTTCGGCTTGCCAGCGTCTTGAACAATCTTGGCCTGGTATATTTCAAACTTAACCGGAAGGACAAAGCTGTTGAATACCATAGGCGGGCCTTTGAGATAAGAGAGGAAATGTCGGACAAGCATGGTATGGGCGCCTCTTTGCACAACATCGCCTTCTGCTTCGAGGAACTGAGCCTTCCCGATTCAGCTATTGGTTATTATGAGAAATCGCTTGAGATCAAACGGCAAATCAACGATCTGTATGGAATGGGTCTGACCCTGAATAATATCGGAGGCATTTACAGCGATAAATCCGAATACGACAAGGCTGTTGAGTACCTCTCGGAGGCTATTGCGATCAGATCCAGGATAAACGACAAAACTGGTCTCGCTTCCACGCACTACAACCTTTCACTTATCTACCAGCGAACTGGCCAGTACGATAGAGCTGTTTCAGAAGCGCTGATAGCCCTGGATTTTGCACAGGAAACCGGCGCCCAGGTTCGGGAATATACCATTTACGGAGGCCTGATGCAGACCTACCGCGAAATGGGAAACTTTGAAAAAGCGCTTGAATACTACGAAATGTATTTTAATCTCAAACAGAATGTATTTTCGTTGGAACGCAGTCAGCAAATCGCTGATCTTCAGGAAAAATACGAAGCAGAGAGGAAAGAAAAGGAAATTGCCTTTTTGAGCCATGAAAATGAGCTTAAAACCCTTCAGGTGGAAAGACAACGATCAAGGACCCGTTCCATTATCTTTGCCATGTATGGTTTGTTGCTACTTACAGGTATCGTGATCCTGCTCATTTATTACAGGGTAAGATACAAACATCGTTTGCAACTGGAGAAAGAACGCATCAGCCAGCAGCAGCAAGGTTTCAGGGCCGTGCTTGAAGCCGAAGAGAACGAGCGGATGCGAATTGCCAGGGAATTGCACGATGGCCTTGGTCAAATCCTTTCAACCACAAAGCTTCAGCTCTATTCCATCGAAGAAAGCGTGGCTGAAACCTCGAGGGAAAACCTGAATACTTCGTTGTCGCTGATTGATGAAGCCGTGAATGAAGTCCGCAGCATCTCACACAATATGATGCCCGCTGCCCTTATCCGCCTGGGTCTGGTTCCTGCCCTGAACGAGATGGCAAGAAAAATAAACCTTTCGAATAAAATCGAAGTAATTATTGACACCACACTTTTTAACTACCGGCTTGAACTGGGCGCGGAAATTGCCATTTATCGCATTGTTCAGGAAATTCTCAACAACGCATTGAAACATTCCGATGCCACCCGGATCATCGTGAAGCTGGAACGCAGCGAACAGAGTATCCATCTGAGCATCGAAGATAACGGAATCGGGCTGGACACCGAAAAAGTCGGCTCAAGCAATGGTATTGGATGGTTAAGCATCAACACCAGGGTGAGCATGCTAAATGGCAGTATCAGCATCAATTCGCTGAAAGGTTCCGGCACGGTAGTGAATGTTCAACTTGTGGCATAATCAGAAATCATGGAAGAAAAATACCGTATTCTCATTACCGACGATCATCGCATGTTTGCCGAAGGCTTAAAGGCAATGATAACAGTCAGAAAAAACTTTGCGTCCACGCTGATTGCAGGTTCCGGCCATGAGGCCTTGCAATTGCTCGCCGAAAAGCCTTTCGATTTGCTGATCACCGATATCAATATGCCGGGAATGTCGGGTGTTGAACTTACAAGGGAAGCCAAGATCCGTTTTCCGGGCGTAAAAATCCTGGTAATCACCATGCATGATGATCAGGAAGTGGTAAATGAAATACTGATGTCAGAAGCTGAGGGGTATATCCTGAAAAATACCAGCCGTGAAGAGTTTTACAAAGCCATTGACAGCGTGCTGGCCGATAAAACATATTACAGCAATGATGTGCTGTCGGTTTTGTTGAAAAGGGTAAAAAAGGAATCGAAGATCAACAGCAACATCCGTCAACTTACCGAACGTGAAACAGAAATAGTGCGATTGATTGCACATGAGTATTCAAGCGAGCAGATTGCCGAAAAACTTTTTATCAGCAAACATACCGTTGACACACACCGGAAGAACATACTGCACAAAACCGAAACCCGGACCCTTGTTGGCCTGATCAGGTTTGCCTACGAAAACAACCTTTTTTAACCATATCGCCTTAACAATTTTGGTTCCGGCATACCTACTCATAGGTATCAAAATTGGCCATTAGTGTGGATTTCGCTGCGCGGCCAACAATGGTAATTTTGCTTTGTTTTAATCCAGACCAGTTCTAAATTACAGACAACACTGATTCATTGAATCTTTGGTTGCCTGCATAAAACAAATCAGATTACTAACCAAAAATCTTTAAAAATGAAAAAAGCAGTATTTACTTTCGCAGCAATGATGATTGCACTTGCAATGAGTGCACAGGAAAACCTGTTTAGAAAAGGCGACAAAGCCTTGAATGTTGGCCTTGGCCTCGGAACAACCCTTTACAGCGGGGCCGGTTTTAAAGGAACCATCCCACCGGTTTCAGTATCCCTGGAATACGGATTTAAAGACGAAGTACTCGAAAAAGGTTCAATTGGGCTTGGCGGGTACTTAGGTATAGCCGGTTCAAAATATGAATTTATGGGCTTCGGATGGGAGTATACATATATTATCGTGGGCGCCCGTGGAGTTTTTCACTATCCCCTGGTCAATAAAATGGATACCTACACCGGAATGATGCTCGGGTACAACATTATCAGGGCCAAGGAGATTGGAACCCCTTTACTGGGAGTATCACCCTCGGCAAGCGGTGTTGCATGGTCGTGGTTTGCCGGCGCACGCTATTATTTTACTGATAATATAGGCGCTTTGCTTGAGCTTGGCTACGGCATTTCCTATCTGAACTTGGGCCTGGCAGTGAAATTATAATTTAAAATTACCTTAAAAACAGTATGATTATGAAAACAACATTGAATTATTTTTTGATTGCTTCACTGGCAATCGTCCTGTTTGCAGGCTGCAGTAAGGATGACGATAATGACCTGTCAGATAAAAATAATCCCGGCACTGACCTGTCGCACAGCTTTACGCTAACCGAAGACAATACATACTTATTCTACGTGGATGGAAAGGAATATGGTGGACCACTCAGAATTATTAATAGTTTGAATAACAGCCTGTATCTTTCTGTTGACCTGATGGCAGCCGGCAATTTGGCTTCCATCGGTGGATTGCAGTTGCCCAAAAACACAGGCGTATTCACATCGGGTCATGATTTTGGACCCGGAAACGGAACCAATGGCAACAATGTTTACCTGAATGTTTTCCTGCAGATTGAAGGGGAAACATATTATGCATACTCTTCGCATGCTTACGGATTTCTGGAAAGCGAAAGGGTTGAGGGCTCGGAATGCAGGCTTAAAATTACAAAGTTTAGCGGAGATTATACCACCTATCGCTGGTGGAACATGACACTTACAACTTTTATTGGAGAGGTGGAAGTGCTTTTTGCCGGAACTTTTAAAACCAAGGATGGCAGTAAAACCATCAAAGTGGAAAAAGGCGAGATCAGAATATTTTATGAATTGCCCGACGGAGCCGAACTTGTTAAATGATCCTGCAAATTCCTGAAAGATGATATGATTAGACACAGAATCAGGTTTATAAACATCTGAAACGCTGTGTAAATCATTTATTATCAATTTATTTTTTTGCTTGCTTATTCAATTAAAACAGACCTGAGTAAATGAAAACGAAGATTTCTCTGCTACTTGTTGCCTTAGCATCGGTGGTTAATTTGGTGGCGAATGATCCATGGGATATTTTTTACACAAACCACCAGGTAAGTGAAGGTGTAACCGTGCAAAACCGCATCGCCTTTGGCCCGGATGGCATGTTGTATCTTGTTGAACAGGATTATACCGGTTCGTCGGCTAATGAGTTTCTTTTAAGGATTAAAAGTTATGACGTCGCACTGTGGAATGGTAACAATTATACAACTGATGGATGGGAACAGCTTGGCCAGGTTCTTGACATCAATATTTCCAGCAACGAATCCCATATTGATTTTGTCGTTACAACCGAAAATCAGTTCTTCCTCGGAATGAAGGATTCGGTGTTCATGTATAACCACGGGATGGATCGTTGGGAATCGTTTTATGTGCCCGATTATATCGGCGGTATGATGTGCGATGATGAGGGTAATATTTTGATCCTGCGATCGGTGTTCGACAACGGCGACCACAGCTTTCATATAACGCATTTTGATAACGGGATCGCCAACACTATTGCGGTAATTGAATATGCCTTGCCCTGGGGTGTAACCTTATATCCGCGTATCATGAACGAAGCCAATCGCATACGCAAGAATAACGGTGATTTCTATGTTTCTGTGGCCAGGGCATCCACCCACGAAAACTTTTATTTTAAAGGAAATCCTACGGATGGATTTGAAACGCTTGAAAAGCATTTTAATCATTTGAACCTGAGTTCAATGGTGATCAGCCCGCAGGGCGAACTCATCATTTCTCACCGGGGTGCAATGTCGCCTTATAACCTTGAGCTAAAGATCTACGACTTTGGCCTGAACACCTGGTTGCCATTTGATACCACGGGTTTGCATGCAGGTTTTTCGCACGCAAACCAACTGATGTACGACCACGAAGGCCGCCTGCACCTGACATACCATGGCGACAATGGTAAGGGTTTCGTTTTTGTTTACCAAAACGGTTCATGGGTTCATATTGGGCCGCGCGATGCCATCGCTGCTGCCATTATGCCGAACCTTACCTTCAGTCCCGGAAACGATCTTTTTCTTGTTCATGGGATCGGAACACCTGGCGTGCCGCTGACTGTGCGTCGCTATAGTGATGAAACCACCCATGCCGGTTACATTTCCGAAAGCCTGCAATTTGAATTCTTCCCCAATCCTGCCAGTGATTTCCTCTTTCTGAACATAAACAGCTCAGTAAAACAAGCCAGCATAAGTATTTTTGACTTTTCAGGCCAAAATGTTATCAATCAAAATTTCTCCGGCAGCCTGTTGAAAATAAATACCAGTGGTTTGTCCGGAGGTTATTATACCCTGATGCTTAAAATGGATGAACAGATCATCACCCGGAAAATACTGATTGTACGCTAACCAGATCATCATCAAAAACAGTTTTTAAAACACTAATCATCTAAAATTTAAACAGCTATGAACCATGTTATTAAAAGTCTTATTGCATTTATCATTCCGGCAATATTTGTTGTGAGCGGGTGCTCGAAAGACGACGATGCTACTCCCGCTAAAAACGATGCAAATCAATTCATGTATTCCGATGCCTTTGGCGCAATGGTTGCCGTTAAAACCGTTACCTACACCGAGGTGATGGGAAACCTGATCCCAACAGAACTGAACACGGCTACTGCTGTTTTTGTATCCGAAGCAGGCAGCAGTTCATTTACCGATGCAGGCACAGTAAAGCTAAATTCCAAAACGCTCACAAGGAATTCAAACAACTCCTATGTGTATGATAACCTGCTGGAGCCGCTTACTTTCAATGAGGTCAGATGGGAAGTAGGTGGAAAGGGCAATGTTCCGGCGGTAACAAAAACGGTTGGGCGTGCTGTTCCTTCATTCAATGGCTATGGAAATCTTCCTGAAAGCATTACCCGTGCCGATGGGTTCAGCCTGGCGCTGGGAACCCAGGTGTCGCAGGCCGATTCAACACTGGTTAGCATTATTGGCGGGGGCAAGTCGGTAATGAAAACCGTAGCCGGAAATGCAGCCAATGTTGCTTTTTCGGCAAGCGACCTCTCCGGACTTTCTTCGGGCAATGGAATGATACAGGTAACACCTTACAATATTTCCACCGAAACCGTTTCCGGCAAGAAGTTTTACTTCATCAACCAGGCTTCTTATACCCGAAGCAATGTTAGTATCAAATAGTTGTTTTTCGTAATCATGTCAGGCTGCTTTCCGGAAGGGAGGCAGCCGTTTTCATTTCAAGCAGCCATTCCGGAATATTGATTTTCGTATTTTTGCAAAAAAACAATAACCACATGGAAGATATATCATTAGGAATAGGATCGCGGGTAAAGCATCCCGAATTTGGAAAAGGTGTTGTTATCCAGGCCTATACCGATTCATATGAGATCACCTTTATTGATTTTGGCACCAAAACCATCATGAAAACCTTCAAAGGACTGGAGGTGCTTGATTTTGCAGGTGGTGATATTGATTACATCAGCTTTGAAAAAGTAGAACGGGTTTTTGCCCGGCTGCTGCGCCGTATTACCGATATACAGGAGGTTGTGCCGCTGGGAGCCCGCTGGCAGGGTGGCAAGATAATCCTGCAACCGGCCGATCCCAAATTGCAGAGCAAGGAAATACCGATGGAAACCTTTTTCCATAAAATCGTGATGGTCCGCGATCGCCTGCGGGTGATGGAGCAACGCATCAATAGTTCGGATCTCACACCCGAAGACAAAGTTAACCTTCAACAATACATCACAAGGATCTACGGAAGCCTCACCACCTTTAACATTCTTTTTGCCGAAAAGGACGATTATTTTGTAGGGGAGTCCAAGGCTTAAATGCCCAATGGAGTAATGGGCTGCAAAACCCGACGGAGTGCGAAGCTCCCGTCGGTGTTTTCAAAATCTGAACCCATCAACTTAACGAAGCATTCTCACTCAGGGTAACCGCCTGCCCTTACCGGAAACGACGTTCGGACAGATCAATCTACCTTCGTCCCTCATCCTTCGTCCCTCATCCCTCGTCCCTCGTCCCTCGTCCCTCCTCACTCCTCCATATCAAACCGCATCACGTCTTGCCTTTCTTCTTTGGTGCGGATGCCGAAATTATAACGGATATTGATGCCAAACCGGCGGTTGTCGGTATAACGATCGCCAAGCACTTGCATGCCGCCCTGGTTTAACTCAAAACCGGTTTTCATGGTACGAAGCACATCGCGGGCGCTGACCGTAATATTCAGTTTGTTGTTCAGAAACCTTTGGTTCAAACCGAAATTCAATTGCCCGAAAGTGTTGAGTTCGTAAAAGTTGAACTGCCCCCTGTGCATCATGAACCCAAACATAGTGAGGCGGGTGTTTTTGGCCAGGTTCAGGGAATGGAATGTGAAAAAACGCCAGCTTCCGCGGCTGAACGACAAAGGTTCGCCTTCGTATATGCCCTCGTATTCATTGCGGTTATACTGTGCCCCGGCCACAAAAAAGTAAGTGCCTCCCGGCGGAATGGCGCCCACCGCCCGGAAATAGGTTTCGCGGCTCCTGCCCACATTGTCGAAAGTACGCACTGCCACCCTTTCGTCGCGTTCGTCCTGGTAAACCACTGCCGAGAAAATGTCGGTTGTATAATTTCGTCCGACCGCAAAAATTGGGATCTCGTCAAAGCTGACGTTAAATTCAATATTGTCGGAGAACTGCGGCTTCAGCCCTGGGTTGCCGGTTTCGTAAAGATACTGGTCAACATACCTGATGTATGGGTTCAGGCTTTGGTAATCAGGCCTGTTTATTGTACGCCGGTAGATCACAAATGCCCTGAAATCAAAGCCAGCCATGCTGAAAAGCGACCGGCTCAGAAATACATAGGGAAACAATCCGGCACGGTTGATCACAAAACTGGTATCGGCCGGAATGGTTTGGCGGCCTTCCATGTAAGTATGTTCAAGTCGCAATCCGGTTTTGAGCGAAAACTTTGCCGGCAGTGGAAAGGAGCCCTGCGCATAGGCAGCAGTAATCCGTTCCGAATATTTGTAAGCATTGGTTCGTTGCAAATCGCTGATCAGGTTGCCGTTGAGATTCAGGAAGTAATCGGAGCGGCTGTCGTATTCCTGCCAGGTGCCTTTTACACCGGTTTCAAGTATAATGTTGTTGCGGAAACGGTACGTCAGATCCGACTGAAAAAGAATGAAGTGCCGTTGCTGGATGTTTTCCCCGCTGCCTGTAATCGGATCAAGTACCGGGATCAGAAAGCTGGTGCTGTATTCCTGCGACGCATCATTATTGCTGTATGTATATGAGAACTTATTGTCCCATTCCGAACCCAGGGTGTCGAATTTGAATACAAGACCCAGGTCTTGCTGCAGGGTAATGAACCCTGCATCATTGCCGGTCTGGTTCAGGTTTTCCGACAGGCTGATGCCTTCAGCGGTCTGGATCAGGTTGATGTTATCGGCGTCGGAACGTCGCAAACTGGCGTTGATACGGCCGTCGTAGCTGAGATTAATTTGTTCGCCCGCATCGTAATTTAGGCCATAACCAAGATATCCCTGGTCGGCTGTGCTCCTTGTTTGGGCCTGCTGATCCAGCATATTGCCCTGTTTAAGGAATCGCAGTGAGTTGAGGTCTTCCACCATACCGTTGCGGTTGTAGTTCATATTCAGGTAGCTGGTACTGCGGTCGCTGCTGTTGTTAAAGCTAAAGCCGGCAAAGCGGTTGCCGGCAACCCCCTGGTTCATGCCCGTGCTCAGCGAACCAAAACGTCCGATCCTGACCCCCTTTTTCAGCACAATGTTCACGATGCCGCCCGAACTGGAAGCATCGTAACGGCTCGAAGGGGTTCGCATTACTTCAATCCTCTGAACACTGCCAGGAGGCAAACTTCGAAGAATGGTGGCAAGGTCCTGGCTACTCATGCGTTGTTCCCTGCCGTTGATGTATATGGCTGCAGGTGTTGCGCTTCCGAGGAAAACATTTCCGTCCTGATCAACAAACAGGCCGGGAGTTTGCTCAAGTACTTCCAGTGTATTGCTGCTGATGTTGGCCAGAGGCTCAGGATCAATAATTGTTTTATCGCCTTCCTGTCTGATCAGCGGACGGCGGGCCACGATATTTACTTCTCCCAGCATGATGACATCTTCCTCCATGCGGAATTCAAAATTCCGTTGTGCTGGTTTCACGGTGATGGATTTCTCAAGGGTCTGAAATCCGATAAAGCTGATGTTTAAAGCATAGAGTGTATTTTCAACCTGCTCGAATATTGCCCGCCCGTTTTGGTCGCTGATCCGGAAAACGCTGGCCGAATCAGAAACCCTGATCAACTGCACCGTTGCACCGGGCAGCGGTTCCGATGCTTTATCCTTTACGCTGATGACAAGAGGCTGGCCGGCAGCCTTGAACGAAGCCAGCATTAAGATTAAGATCAGCAATGTAAAATACTTGAGTTCTGAACGTGAAAACATATGATTGCCGAAATCGGGGAAAGAAACCGGTTTTTGATAGAAAACTGAACAGTAGGTGTTTTGTTGTGAAGCGCCGGGAAAAATCCATAAAAATATTGTGTAGGCCCGGTAGTGTCCGGTAAACTTCAAGGAGATTAGCTTAGTTACTCCCTGCCGGTCGTGAGATCGCTTCGCTAAGTTCGCTGAACTCCCTTTGGTCGGTTCCTCATAGTCAAATTGTAATATTTCATTTTTTTACCAGACACTACTGATTTTTAATTGACTTTTTACCTCAAAAATCCCAACCCAGTGAAATGCCTCCCCAGGGCCAGAACGGCGGATCGTACTTTTTGGGGTTTAACGGATAAACAGGTGTGGCCAGGATCTTAAAAAACAAGTTGTTCTTTATTTGTTTCTTAAATCCCCCAATAAGATGAACTGAGGGATATCCATCTTTAGGGCGCGATGCAGTGTATCCTGCGCCGAGTTCGAAGGTGCCATGTTTAACAGCAAAACTATAAAACAATGTAATCGGTATCAAAGCCTGTCCTCTGCCCCCATATAACATTCCAATTCTGGCTGATACATGGCCCCGCTCACTGAAAAAGAAATTACGCTGATAGTTCAGGCTACCAAGCATAGCGGCCCCTCCTACTTCAAGGTAGGCGGCATTTTGGGGGCGCAGATGTGGTTCAGCATATGATTGCAGAGGTAACAGCACTATGCCTGCAAAAGCAATAACTGCTAAGAATGCTATTATTTTCATCGCTGTTCAGATTTGGGTTAAAAATATTCCAGGCAGAACAAAGTATCTAAATATTAGGCGCTTAGAGAGCGAAACTTACTCCCGCACATACGGGATTGTCGGTTTTTTTGTGATGCAGTGATGCAGTTCCCGACCTCGCAAACTCGGAGCGGGATTTCGCTGCGCTCAAGATGCAGTGATGCAGTAGAAGGGTTTCGGATTTTTTTTGAGTTTTGTTCCGATAGCTATCGGAATTTGGATTTATTTTGGATTTTGGACTTTGAGCTTTAGATTTATTTGAGATTTTTTGCCAACTGCTAACTGCCAACTGCCAACTCATCCTGAAGGGTTTTTCTCTGGTACGGAGAAACCTAGTTGCTTAGGTTTTCAAACTTGCCAATATTGTCGTTTATGATTTGCGATTTCAGATTTTAGGCACTGTAGATGCCTGAAGAACGGAGCAGCGAGTAGAATTGCCATGCATCAACGAATAAGATTAATATGTCGGATAAGTCCGATTGCCGGGAGGGATCTTTTTAAGCTCTTCGATATTCTTCAGTATTCTTTCCAATGCAGCATGAAACGAGCGCTTATTGGGAGGATCGCCGAAAAACATATCGTCAATCTCATAATTGTGAAGCTTCTTCATTTTGTGAATGAGCTGAACGGATTTGTCAACATACTCATTCTCATCATCGCATTGATATGATAGCAACCCAAAACGCAAAGTGAGGTCGTGATTAAACTTCTCTGCTTCAATAATTATCGCCTTGTAGGCTTCTTCTGATAAATCGTCTGTGTCCATTTGATATGATTTTGTTGGTGTGGCTGTGTAGCTATACTTCCCGTCCGGTCAGGTAGGCGACGCCCGCCTGGTTTTTGCTGAGCTTGCCGAAGTATACAGTGGTCCCGACCTATGCTGCGGGATAAATTATGATAGGCACGGAGTTAATCCCCTCTAATGCGGGAGTGGGATTAACGGCTCTCCGGCCGTTTACTCGACTAGCAAACGTTTATTTTTATTATAGTGGATTACATATCCAACATGCAGCTCAAAATGCCAGGTAGTTAGATGTATTATTATTTGGTCCAATTTTCTCCAATCACCAAAGCCGGCTGTCGGTTTATCCGAAATAAACTGCCTTGTATTAAGAGCTGCACCTATTTCAAAATTTGGTTCAACAATAATATTGTTAAAGTCTAGAGTATATCCAACATTCAAACCTCCCGCCGGTAATATATCCTTCTTATCAATTAGTTTTTTACGATTGGTTTCAACCCCTTGTTGATATTCATAGCTGATTTTTTTTCTGCTGGCATACATAATATCTGTGAAAAAACCCAGATAAATTCCATTAAACTCAAACTCCTTATCTTCTTTGAATAAATAACTCTTGAATCCAAGCCTAAGTCCATATTTTTGAATCTGGTCAAAGTTAACGGAACCGGTAAATTCGTTAGCATTACGCTTTGGTTTACTAAAAAATAATTTATTGCTATGTGCACTGATTCGCAATGATTTGTTTGGAAGTACTTTTGTGTCAACGCCAATATCGAACCCTCCCCCAAATATTTCACTGTACACTAGTGGTGAAAGAGGAAGAGCTAAGTTTCCTCTTACTGCGATTTGAGCTTTTATATCATTAATTTGAATAATCAAAAGCAAAAGCAACAAAACACCCTTGGCAATAACATACAAGTCAAACGAAATATATTTTTTCATAGTCTTTTTATATATTATTATAAAACTGCCGTAAAGATATATGTGATAAATTTCAGTTTTTCAATGTTTGCCAACGGTTGGGATTGTGACGGGTTCAAGTGAGCAGAGCCGGGCAGCTATCCCATCTTACGCACCCGGATACGAGCCTGTTGGACTCCTTAACACACTCTCCTATAATCGGTTACGCCTGTAATTGGCAAACGTTATAATGATTCATGTTTCTTAATTTTCTTAATATTTTCTCTTTCAATAATAGTCAGATATTCATCTACATTATTAGATCTTGGATTGTACCAACTCTTCGTATTAAAAAAATTACTCCATTTCTCAGTTTTAAAAATGTATCCATGAGCTGCAAATATCTCATTTCTCATTGTTGCCAATTCATGTTTAGTTTTATTTATTAATTCTGAATCTGTAAGCAATTTTATTGAAGTTATGAAGTATTCACGTTTTGTATCAATGTGGTGCTTATTCAATTCTGAAATCTTACCATTTGTATCAATGCGATAAGTTGCGATTGTAACATCCAATTTTAATAGGGTGTCTGTGTCGCAATCTAATTCTGTATTTACATCAACCAAAATTATAATTGAGTCTGAATCATATGCACAGTATCTTTCACTACTATCGTAGCAATCAGAAATAATAAATTCAAATCTGTCAATTTCATCTATTACATTGCCCTGATAATCGAAAATCCTAAATTTGGCATATTCACATATGCCACCGGCAGCACACTGCACATTGCATGACAAACCAATTATATGGTTTTTTCTAAATATGATCTTATCTGCATGACCGTATGGCGCATAATCAGGATGCAAGTCAATGTCGAAATATTTCTTTATTATGACAGAATCCAATTCATTATCAATTTGTCCAAATTTGGACAACAACTTGTTAAATTCCGGTTTTTGCCCATAAATATGGCAACAGCTTATTAGAATTATGAATATCAGTACTTTTTTCATTTGTTTGTCGTCGTTTTTAATTATGTTTGCCAACGTTCCTGGTATATACACAGTAGCAGATTTATTCCGCTTCGCTCGATGAGGGCTTTGCCGTTACATGCTGCTCATCTATCTTCCGTGATGAAGCCCACGCGGTTCAGCGAACACTATATTACCACCTAACCCAGCTATAGTTGTCTATACCATGTGTGTATCCTGCACAGCTTGTCCCGATAATCGGGAAGCATACAGCGCACACTTGTTGTAAGCTGTTGCTAAAGTTCAAAAATACAAATTTATTTCAGCAGATTACAAAAGTGTATAAATACCGGAGGGTGTTCTTGGCAAAGCTTTACGTCCTCTCAGGAAGCAATTCTGACCCCAGGAGGAAATACCTGCTTCGCTTGGGAATTGACCGGAAATCCCGCTGGTGTGGGAGGGCAGGACAAGAAAAGGCGGTTGGGCGGTAGCCCAAAGCCCCATACTGGGTACAACTATTACACTTGCTCGCTTGAGGAAAAGAGGGTATGAAGCCATGCTTGAACTTTACCAACGTATTGCCCCATCCAGGAATTTCGGGAAACCGCTGTATACCTGCCCGTCCGGTCAGGCAGGTGAGGCCCGGGAGCCTGTCCCGATCTTTTTCGGGCCGACCTATGGTGCGGGATAAATTGTGAGAGGTTCTCCCCATCAGCTAATGCTGGTGGGGCAGCCTACTCGACTATGGGCTGTGGCTATTCAAGTTTAAAATCTGCAATTTTGTAATTGGCATTTCGTCCGCCTTCGTTGGTTTCTTGCAATATGCCCTTTTCTATCAAGTCTTTTATGTCACGTAATGCTGTGTCTGTAGAAACCTTGGTGATTTTCGCCCATTTTGAGGTTTGTAGTTTTCCGTCAAATCCGTCAAACAACTTATTCAAAACGGTGCGTTGGCGTTCGTTGATTGTTGTGTTTTCGTGTAGCTTCCAAAATTCGGCTTTTCGTAAAATGCGTTGTGTGGTGTTTTCGGTGGCAAGCATAGCGTTTTTCAGACAATGCAAAAACCATTCAAGCCATTCGGTAATGTCGCCCGTGCTATGTTGCACTTTTTGTAATACTTCATAATAGCGTTTACGTTCTTCTAAAATTTGGCTCGACATACTATAAAAACGTTCGCCACTTTTTTCGGCACGGGCAAGCAACATATCCGTTATGGCTCGTCCGATGCGTCCGTTTCCGTCATCAAACGGGTGAATGATGATAAACCAAAAGTGAGCAATGGCGGCTTTTATCACGGAGTCAAGTTGGTTGTCATTATTGAACCAATCTAAAAATTTATCCATTTCGGCTTTTACCATTTTTGATTTTACCGCTTCATAATGTATTTTCTCTTTGCCCATTGCTCCCGAAACTACCTGCATTTCGCTTGTGCGGTATTTTCCCGCTTCAATGGCGTAAGGCCCGCTGTAACCTGTGGGAAAAAGTGCTGCGTGCCAACCAGACAGACGCTTTTCGGTTAAAGGCAAATTGTGACGTTGTGTGGCATCAAGCATCATTTCTACCACGCCTTCAATGTGGCGACTGCTTGGCACAAGCCCTGCCGTATTGATGCCCAAACGCCTTGCTATAGAAGAACGCACCTGGTCGTAGTTAAGGAATTCGCCTTCAATTTCGCTTGACTTAACAATATCTAAGGTAAGGGCGGTGAGCGTGGCTTCTTCTTTGGCTGAAAATCCCAATGCGTTCATTTGCCCGATGATTTTACCCTGCATTAGTTTAACTTCGCCAAATACAGCATTTATGGCTTTGTCGTTCCACGAAAAGTCCGTCCAATTTTTATGTTCGTAAATGTATTTCACCATTGTTCTAAAATAATGATGTGGCAAATATACGAATTATTTACCGCATATATGCGGTGATTGTTTTATTTTTTCACCGCAAAAATCTTGAAATGCCGTTTTTTACCTAAATGGAACACCTTTCGCTAAAAGTTATCAAGTGAATATCGTGTGTCTAATTGTTACAGTCGTGTTAAGCGAAGGGGTATTCTGCCATTGCCCATCTGATCGCTTAAAGAAAAGAGGCTACGAAGCCATGCCTGAACTTTACCAGCGTACTGCCCCATCCCGGAACTCCGGGAAACCGCTGTATACCTGCCAGTCCGATCAGGCAGGTGAGGCCCGCCTGGTTTTTGCGGAGCTTGCCGAAGTATACAGTGGTCCCGACCTATGGTGCGGGATAAATTGTGAGAGGCGCACCCCGTCAGCTATTGCTGGCGGGGCCGTCTACTCGACTGGCGGGTCGTTGTTATTAATTCATATAAATTCAATATAATACTATCTTTCGTTTGAGGGGCTTAATTCAATAACTTCGTCAGGAACCCAACCTTCTTCGCTGTTATCTAATCTTTTAACCCAAGACCAGCCATTTAATGATTTTATTTTTATTAGTAGTTCAGTCTCATCCACATTTAGTTCTCTTGCACTATAATCTTCTAATACAACTCCTTGTTTTTTATCTTCGGAGAAATCTATAATTTGAATTGGAACCCAACCTCCCTGTAAGTTTTTATTCTCAGCCCATATCCAGTTTTCCCAGTTTTCTTCAGTTGACAATTCACCAAGTTTCACTATTTCACCTTTTGACAATAATATTGGATTGTCATATTCCGTTCGGTGTTTTGCAACACACTCCCAGATTTGATTTTCTAATTCAGAGGGATTCATTTGCAATAATCGAAATTGTTAGCGGTTCGTTGTTTCTTTATACAATTTTGTCTGCGGCAATTATTCTGTTCGTATAGGAATATTTCCAATTACCACTGGTCTTATTTAGTTTAAAATATTTAAGTTCTTCATTAAAAAATTTCCAATGTTTTTGAATGATTTTAAAATTATTGGTTTGAGATTTTGTCAATTCTATTACAAGTCCGCTAACCTGTATATTATGTTCTATTGTTGTCATTCCGGTTCGTCTTGTTACAACGGTCTCGGCTATGCGTAGTGCGGGATTTCAAGGCACTTCACTTTCCGTTTAGCAGTTAGTTTATTTAATGTAATTGCTTTCATATCAGCACTTTCGCCCGCATTACGTATAGCCATTGTTGTGCGTTCGTTTTTATATTTTTTTCCAAACGGTATTCGCTATTGCACAATTTTTTTTGGTACTGTTTATTTTTATTGTATGCGAATAATATTTAAAATCATTATTTTCTGATTCAGTTTTTTCCAATTCTTTAGTTAACGAAATTATGTTGTCTCCATAATGAGCCTCCGAAACAAATCTACCGTCAATGGAATACAAATAGTAGTTGTTGATAATTTCGTCTGGAATTGACTCAACTACCCATTGTAAATATCTAATGTTGTTGACGTGTCTTATCATATCTGTATCGTATCTGTTAACCTTAAAGGATAGTTGAAAGTCCGCAACATCAATTGGTTCAATTTTTTTGGAAATATCTGCTCTAATTGATAAATCGTTGGATTCAGACCACTTTTCTTTTATTTCTTCAAATATTTGTGTTGGTCTTCGTCTTGCAATATCAAAGAATATCCATAAACCTTTTGCACGTCCAATTATATTGTTTTTTTCGTCATAAATAATGTTCTCTCTAAACCCTTTAATACTTGAGTATTTCGACATCCAAGTTCTAATGGTAATTTTTTCTTTGTATTTTGGATATCGCTCCATTTGCATTATTCCAGAGATTAAAACCCAACCTATATTTTTATCAGCTAACTGATACAAACTATTATTTATTGATTGGCAATGTTCGGCAGCCGTTTCTTCTAACAGCGTAAGCATAGTTGTTGGCGAAGCAACTCCAAACTCATTCATCTCGAAATATCTTAATTCAAATGATTTGTCAAAATAATTTTTAGACATATACTATTCAGTTTTAAATGACGCACAACGGCTGCGTGTATGAAACGTTTGGCATTTCGAAGCGATTTCCTATCAAGTTACAACTACTTTTGATACGAGCTAAAACGCTTGATAAACCACTGATTGCCAAATGTTTTATACACGATGTTACCCAACGTAATTTTTTTATTCTAAAATTCCTAATTTAAACATAATTAGTTCTCTTTTTCCTTTTTATTTAACAATTCTCTTAGAATCCATTTTTCGATACTAATTACAATAAAAATCAATGAACCAGCTACAAACGAAATAAATAAACCTTTCCCAGCGAGAGACGCTGTTCCAAACACTTTTTGCATAAATGGAGTGTATAAAAACATTGCTTGCAGAAGCATTATTGACCCAATACCCAAAAAGATAAAGCCATTACTGAATAGACCAATTTTAAAAACCGAATCTTTCAGCGACCTGCAATTTATCAAATAAAATATTTGGAAAAATATAATAAACGTTACAGCAATGCTTTGTGAACGAGCCAAAGCATCTGTTTGAGCCATTCCGGTTTTAAGCGAGTATGCATACTCCCAGTTAAAAAGCACGATAGTTACAACTGTCATAAGTATCGAAACAAAAAATACCCTGAAAGTTACAAATCCGTTGAAAAGAGCTTCATCGGGTTTACGGGGGGGACGGTTCATTACATTAGGTTCTTTTACTTCGAATGCAAGTGGCAAAGCCAATGCTATGGCTGCAACTAAGTTTATCCATAACAATTGTACAGGCAACATAGGAAGCAATAATTCTTTCGTTATAGGATTAAAAGGAAAGAACATAATGCCATAAATCAATATAAATGCAAGGCCTAAATTAGTTGGTAATAAAAAGGCGAGAGATTTTAGCAGATTGTCGTAAACCCTTCGCCCTTCTTCAACAGCTGCTGCTATACTCGAAAAATTATCATCGGCCAGTACGATGTCTGCCGATTCTTTCGATACCGAAGTTCCGGTAATTCCCATGGCAACACCAACATTCGATTGTTTGAGCGATGGGGCATCATTCACGCCATCTCCGGTCATAGCAACAACCTCATTGTTGTTTTGCAAGGCTTTTACCAAACGCAGTTTGTGTTCGGGGGCAACACGTGCATAAATATTGGTTGTTTGTATGGTTTTGTCAAGTTCAGCATCGCTCATTTTCGATAAATCCACTCCTGTTACAACAGCTCCATTTGCCGAGAGGTTTAATTCCATACCAATAGCACGGGCAGTTGCATGGTGGTCACCCGTAATCATTTTTACTGTTATTCCCGCATTATGACAAGCTTTTATGGCTTCGATAGCTTCGTTACGTGGCGGGTCAATCATGCCTATTAAGCCAATGAACTCAAATCCATTTTCAACATCATCAACCGATATTTCATCGCTTTTGCTTTGAGTTTTTTGAGCTATGGCAAGCACTCGCATTCCTTTGGAACCAAGCAATTCGATTTGAGAAATTACCTTTTGCATATCCAAGGTTATACCACAAATGTGTGTTGAACAACGTTTTAGCACAACCTCGGGGGCACCTTTGAGAATAATATTGTCGTTAAGGGTCGCCATGTACTGCTTTTCCGAGTCGAAAGGCAATACGTCTTTTCTTGGTATTTCCTGACGTAAACCATCAATTGAAATACCAGCTTTTTCAGCAGCAACCACTAAAGCAACCTCGGTTGGGTCGCCCGATATACTATATTCGTTTGCTCTGTAAACCACGTTTGCATCGCTGCAAAGCACTGCTTTTTTCAGCAAAAGCAACATATCTTCCGGTAAAGCAGCTAGTTCAGCATTGTTCTGTTTGAAAACACCTGCTTTGTGATAACCAACACCTGTTACTTGTATGCTATGGTTATAGTTCCACAGTTCACTTACAGTCATTTCGTTTCGTGTAAGCGTTCCGGTTTTATCTGAGCAAATAACAGTTGTACTACCTAAGGTTTCAACCGCAGGAAGTTTACGAATAATAGCGTTTCGCTTTGCCATACGTTGTACCCCAATGGCAAGGGCAATTGTAACAACGGCTGGGAGTCCTTCCGGAATAGCACCTACTGCCAAAGCTATTGCGAAAATTAAACTTTCTTTAAGTGCATCGAACAATAATAATCCTTGCCCCAATGCACGGTATGTTCCAATAACCATAATAATTGCTGTGATAGCAACAATACCAATGGTTAAGTATTTGCCAATAACACCCAACTTTTTTGTTAATGGCGTTTCTAAATCAACTGTTTCGTTAAGCATGTCGGATATTTTACCAAGTTCGGTATCCATACCCGTTTTTACAACCACAGCCGTGGCAGTACCTGAAACAACTAAAGTGCCACTAAATACCATACATTTTCTGTCGCCAATTACCGCATCGGGTGTTACAGCTTCGGTAGTTTTTTGAGACGGTACCGATTCACCTGTTAAAGCAGCTTCTTCTACTTGCAGGTTTTTTTGCTGGATTATCCTCATGTCGGCGGGAATGCGGTCGCCGGCAGCCACCTGAACAATATCACCGGGAACAATCTCAGAAACAGGTATGGTTATTATATTGCCATTTCGAATTACCATAGCATTTTCGGGAACCATGTTACTAAGAGCTTCAATGGCTTTACCTGCTTTGTATTCCTGAATAAAGCCAATAATTGAGTTCACTACCACTACGGCAAGCACTACCATACCATCGGTAATTTTACCCAATGCGGTAGCCAACGTGCTTGAACCAATTAAAACCCAAATCAATGGATTGTTAATTTGCCGCCAAAGCACTTTTAAAATTCCATCTTTATTTTTACGTTTAAGTTCGTTTAATCCGTACTTCTGTCGTCTTTTTTTTACTTCTTCCAATTCAAGCCCCTGTAATGAACTTTCGAAATTTTCAAGAACCTCTTTATAGTCAATGGCATGCCATTTTCCGCTTTCGTTTTTCAACATCTTGGTGAATAATAATGTATGGTTGTTAATAAAAATCTACAATGTAATGCTTTCAACTATTTTTTTTAAAGCTAAAATTATAGTCGAAAAAAATAATCCAAAATATATAAAAGCTCCCAAAACGGAAAAATATCCAAGAAGAATTATAATTCCATCCTTCTGAATAATTCCTATTGATAGAAAAAGAATAATTAATGCAGGCAAAGTATTACTAAAGGGCATTAATCCCAATGGTACCATTAGCAAAATAGAACCAAATAAAATCAAAAAACCATTGATTGTACTAGCAATTTTGTTGCATATAAGGAGACTAAGTCGATGCGGCTTACTCATTTTTTCTAAATAATGGAACCACTTTAACCCTTTGTTTAGAGCAATGCGTAACTTTTCCGATGGGAATGACTTGTTTTTTATAGAAGAAGGTAACCACAAACTTTTATTTAAGAAATTACTTATTCCTATAAAAAAAATTATGCCTCCAAAAACAGTACTAATACCAGGTATTGACACTGGAATTAGAAATATTATAGATAATATTGATGCAAATATTAATAAACCGTCGTTTCCTAATAGGTTTATTATTTCAGATAATGTCAGATTTCTGTCAGGTATTTTACTAATTATTTTTTTTACTTTTTCTAATAATGTATTGTCAAAAAAATCATCTTTTTTCAAAAAGACAACTAATTCTCTATTTTTAACTTGCAACTCTTGTGACATAAAAATAAATTATTTCCAAACAGATTCAATAGAATTACTTTTAAAAGTCAAAAAGCTCTCCTAAGAGTCCTTTCTTTTTTTTGTAACGATAATCATTGTCCCTTGAATGGTACTGCTTACCATAAATCATATCATCTTGTTGGGGTTTAAGGTTTTGAGTTGACCGTTCAATTATTTTATCAAGTTCACCGCGGTCAAGCCAAACACCTCTACATTCAGGACAATAGTCAATCTCTATTCCGTTACGGTCTGCCATAACCAGATTTACATCTTTGCAATTTGGACATTTCATTTTTGTAGTATTTGATTGGTTTGTAATTATTTACTTAAAGGTTTTGTGATTTTATTAACTACAGAATCAAGTTTAGAGGTTGATTTCTGTATAAGTGAATCAAGCTTTATTACCTTTTGATGTTCCTTATCGATAAGTGAATCGAGAGTTAGTACTTTATCGATCTCTTGGTTTAGCAATGAGTCTAATGATTCCGTTTTTTTCAACAACTTGTCAATTTTTTCATCAACTCTTCTATTCACATCTCCACAGGAGATGAGAAAACCTGCAGTTAATAAAACCACGAGGGTAATTCTTAAAATTTTTAGCATAATTCAATTGGTTTTAAATTATTACAAATAACGGAATTCTTATAAAATTATTTGCTTTCTAACGAATGAAAAAAGTTTATGCTTAGCCATATTCTGTTTCTTGGGTCTCCATCGATAAATGAATCCAACCTATAGTCGACACCAATCTCCAAATCATTTACTGTAGAAACAGAATACCCTAAAAGAGCTACCCCTCTGATTTCCAAATCATATTCATCGCCCTGCCAGGAGTTTAGATATTCATTGTTGATTTTCAGATAAAACTCTTTCACATCGAGCGACTGTCCTTCCAACGGGATTTCGGATGATATTCGATACCGAAGCCTAAGTTCGGGCTTGCTATTCTTTGCAAATGTTTGGTCCGTCATTACCCTGTGAGCCATTCGAAAGCCAGAATACTTTTTGCTAAAACTAATTTGCTGAATTGTTCTGTTTTCAAACTCACCATCTTCCGCTCTTAGTAAATATCCTCCGCCAACTGTAGTGTTTGCCGCAATTCGTTTTGTTACAACCAACGAAAAGTCTGTGAGTAAATAATCGTATTTCAGTTTCTGGTTATAGATTGACTGCCTTGATTCAGCCTTAAAATTTGCCGACCAGTTCTTTGGGAATTTCTTAATTATATTTATTGACGGAATTATGCCATACTGAAAGCTGCTTTGTGCATTACAATATACCGACATTGCAGAAAGCATGAATATGAGTAGATTTTTTTTCATGTTTAGTAATCAATAGTATCTTTTCTCTTTGAAATTATTTGATTGCTTTCCACATATTCACCTGTTTCTGAGAATAAGTATTCAAGCATAATATAGTTCCCATCCAGCTTAGTCGAAATTACAACTTCAAAGTTTATTGTTATGCCCTCAGGGTTATTCCTGTTCTCTCTCAAAAACTTCAGGACCAAATTTCTATCACCGGTATATTGCATTTGAACCTTTTCAATTTTATACTTTTTGTGCCTTTGCGATAAAATTCCTGATATTTTCGAAAAAGCATCAGAGGGTATTTGGTCTGGTTTTACCTCTATTTCAACATCCTGAAATATTCCGTTCTCGCTAAACTCGATGCTATACCTTTCATTTTTAAATTTTACCTTGGCCTCAATGGTTACATCATTTAATCCTATTTCCTTATACCATTTAACTTTAGAGTCGAAAGTCATTGAGTCGACAAAGGAAAGGGCACTCGAGGGTACATCTTTTGCCTTAATTCGGAATTCTTTTTCATATTTCGATTGGGAAAATCCCTGAAAAGCAATAAGCAATAACGCACTCGAAACAAGGAAGATCTTTTTTATAGCGATATTTATTCTCTTATTGCAATAAACAGGTTTAATTGAAGCAGCACAATTAACCTTAAAGAAATTATGAGTTTTTATTGATTTTCTTTCCATGATTTTACTCTTATTAATTGTTTCACGGTTTCTGCCTTTTTTAGTGCACACTCCAACGATGATGACAGAATGGTAACATGCCCCATTTTTCGGTAAGGTTTTGTTATTTCCCCGTCTGTGTGAATCTTCACACGGTCAATTGGTATGCTACCCGTTAATATTTCTTATTTAGCCCAAATTTCTTACTCCACTTGTTAGGAACTATGGTTGTGATTATTAACTAACCAAGCGTCATGTTGTTGTATGAATTTATGTTAGTCCTATTTTACAGTCTTATTGTCGGGATCAACAAAGAGAACCTCTTTAACTTCAATCTCAACGGGTTCAAATATATCATTATCAACTTCACCGATTAGTATTAGCTCTGTTTTGTCATCAAAAGGTTTATTAGGTAATCGCTTTCTGTCAATTTCCACCTTTATTGCTCCCGTTTTATCCTTGAACTCATATGTGTCAGCATTTATTTGATTCACTATAAATCCTTGAACTTTTACTAGTGCATCTGAGCGATCGAGTCGTGATGCATTGTCTAGAACTTCCTTTACAGTGTATGTTTTATCTGTAACACCTGGTCCTTTATATTGCCCATAAGATAGGCTACTAGCTGAAACAAGGGTGAAGAACAGTAGCAATAATTTCAAAACATTTAATGATTTCATTTTCATAATTTTTTAGTTGTCAATTCTTAAAAAGTCACCATTCATATTGAATTCGAGTTCTAAACCATTCTCAAGTTTTATTTGCTGATTACGGTCGTCTAACTCCCAACCAATTATGTAATTTTCAGGATAGTTTGTTGTTGCATACTCTAAAAGTTTTGCAGGGATTACGCTATCAGGCAACTTTGTTAACCCTTCAATATCAATAACCTCTTTTTTTCTATTGAACTCAATAAAAAATCCACCTTCAAGTGTAATATCATAGGTGAGTTCAAACCCATCAGTATCTTTAATTGCCTGAATGATTGGGTTTTCAGGGAAATGAGTGCTCACATAATTTGATATTTCTGTTGGAACATCAATTAATGGCAAAATTTTTTCCTTTTCGCAACTAATTAATAAAAATGGTACTAAGACCAAAAAAAACAATCTTTTCATAATTTCTGTATCATTAAGTAGCCCTACTCTTTTATGGATTTTCAGGATGCTCCATTAACTATCAAAAAGGATAATTATGAAGCAAAGGTAGATTGTGATTCTGGAGAAATTTTGGAGAACTAACGGTTAGTAAAAAAAACTTGAATTTTGTGTACATTACCATCTACAGTATATGATATTTTATAATTATAAACATCACAAATCTGCTTAACAACGGCAAGCCCAAGTCCAAGGTTACCTGTTTTTCCAGTTGCGAAACGTTCAAATAGTGCTTTAGGGTTATCCTGAAAAACTATTCCTGAGTTTTCAATCATCAAATGCTTTTGAGAAAGAATTATAAAGATGTATCCATCCTGAGTATTATGCATTACTGCGTTTTTTAAAAGATTATTTACCATTATTTCAGCCAACCCCGCATCAATGTTTAGGTTGCAATTCTCAATTGCTTTTTTCACTTTAATACTACGTATTTCAATTGCTTCTTGAAAAAGAGGCAACGAGTTATTTACAATTTCCGAAAGACTCAAATTTGTGTTTTTATTGTACTCAAGGTTTCCAATTTTGCTAAGCAACAATAACGATTTTTGAGCCACTGAAAGTTTTGCAGCAGCATTAATAATTGTTTGTAGATGTACCAAACTATTGCCATCATCCTGAAAATTATTTAATAACTTTTCTGTGTTAAGTCTAATAATTGCCAAATGAGTTTGTAATTCATGCGATGCGTTTTCATTAAACTCCTTAGTCCGTTTGAAATCGTATGTAATCTTTTTCAGCAATTCATCAATGGTGCTGTTAAGAGAGTTAAATTCATCAATTTTTGATTTTGAAAAAACAGGGACTGGTTCTGTAATTTTATATTTCGAAAGGATACCTAGTGTTTTATAGAATGGATTCCAAAGTTTTCTTGAAATTAAGTTTACCATTATGAAGAGAAATAAGGTGATTAGCAATAATAATCCTAACATCATGAGCAAGGCGCCCTCAAAAATATCGTCATTACCAGGAAGTAGCTGACGTAAAACAATAGTGAAGTCTTTACCTTCATGATTTATAGAGAAATAAAGCTCACGATGGGGGATCATTTCGTTATCTCGTAGCTCAAGAATAAGTGTGTCTTTGAATACGGGTTCATCAAATCGTAAGCCCTCAATAATTTCTGTTACCTTGTGATACTCTGGAAGGTCGCCGTAATTTGAATGAAACTCTACAAGGCGTTCCATCTCATAAGTTAGGTGTTCATCGGTTTCTTCATAAACAATGTACTTAATCATGTAGAATGAAAAAATACTGCCAATTAATAAAACTGGGATAAGTAAAGTGAAGGTTGTTAGGTATGTGCGTTTAATCAATCTCATTTTAATGGTATGTCTAGTTTATAGCCTATGCCATAGACTGCTTTTATGGGATCAGGAGTATGATGGGCAGTAATTTTTTTTCTAAGATTTTTAATGTGCGAATAAATAAAATCAAAAGAATCTGCTAAATCCATATTATCACCCCAAATGTGTTCGGCAATGCTTTCCTTGGTTATTACCCTTTGGGGGTTTGAAAAGAAAAATAACAATATATTGTACTCGCTCTTAGTTAATTCAATTTTTTCGTTTTTCACAAATACTTCGCGGCTGTCAGTTATAATGGTAATGTCACCATAGGATATATTTGAGTTCCCCGCAAAGTTTCTTCTGCGCATTAATGCTTTTATGCGAGCAATCAGCTCTACCATTTCAAATGGCTTTGTGATATAGTCGTCAGCCCCTAACTCTAGTCCCTCAACTTTATTGTCTAATGAATCACGAGCCGAAACTACTATTACCCCAGTTTTAGAGTTATTTTTTTTCAATTCTCTTATGATTTCAAGACCAGAACCACCCGGTAAGTTTATATCTACTATCACAATATCATATTCATACAAAAATATTTTTTCATGTGCAGTGTCAAAATCAGCAGATGTTTCACATAAGAATTTTTCTCCTATCAGAGATGAGGAAATTGAGTCAAGTAGAGTCAGATTATCTTCAACTATTAGTACTTTCATTTCAAGTTAGTTTATACAAAACAAGGATGAAATTTTGGATTAAATTTGGAGAAAAGGTGTTTTTTCATTTTTTTAGGTCAGCCTATTTTAGGACGGGTCATTATGTTGGGTAACGGCCGAGTGTATGTGCCGTAAGGGATTGCGGGGCAGTATCCTGTCTAACTACACCGAAGTTTGAGCGGGGCAGAATGCTTAAATTACCACTGAAACCCTTATGGCATATAAACTTTGTTACCCAACGTAATTTTTTCATCTCTATCAAATTTGAAACTATTTTTGTAGCCAAGTAAATTCAGCCTTTCTCAGTCTATCCATAATTGCTTTACCTATGCCGTTTTCATATACTGGTTCTGCTATAATTATCTCAATTTCGTTATCATCTTCAAATGTATGCATAGCTTCAAACATATTTACTGCGTAATCTTTCAAATCTTTTCTTTCCGAGATTTTAATTACTTTCCGAAAACCTTTTTCTAATTCACCTGAAAATGAAATAAGCCCAGCTCTTGATTTGCCTAATTTCAAGGTGGCATTATTTGCAATAAAAAACATTTTATTAGGGCTGTAATGAGATTTTAGCATTCCGGGAGCTGATATTTTTTCAATTTTTAAATTACCATCAAACGGAATAATTTTTTCTAACTCCTCTTTTGTAATAATTCCATTTCTAAGTATTTGAAAACCAAATTCTGTAAGTTTTATAATAGTTGATTCTATCCCAACCTTAGTCTTACCACCATCAAGAATATAATCTATGTTTGGCAGTTGTTTTTTTACATGTGCCGCTGTTGTAGGGCTAATTCGCCCAAATTTATTGGCACTTGGTGCAGCAATTGGGCATTCTGATTTACATATCAATTCTAAAGCAATATCATTGTCTGGCATTCTAATGCCTACTGTTGACAAACCAGATGTAACAATATCGGGAACAATTCTGCTTTTTGGAAGCACCATAGTTAATGGGCCAGGCCAAAATTTTTCAGCTAATTTGTAAATTCTTTCATCGGTGGTTAAAATAAGTATTTCCAATTGTTGTATATTGGAAATATGGATAATCAGTGGGTCAAAAGATGGGCGTTCTTTCAGCTCGAATATTTTTGCTACTGCCAATGGATTTAAAGCATTTGCACCCAATCCGTAAACAGTATCTGTTGGGAAAGCAACTAATTTACCATCCTTAATACATTGTGCTGCTATATTGATGTCATTCAAATTGTTCATTTTTTATGGATGTAATAAATTGTTTAAGAAACAGTAAACCGCCTAGTGGTTCTATCAATAGAATTATTCTTTCAATGTATAGACATCCCTTTGTATGTTTCATTAAAGCTCCCATTGTCGTAAACCAGATTTCCGTTCACAAATGTTTTTTGAATTTGGCTGTTAAATATAGTTCCTTCCAAAGGCGACCAACCGCACTTGTAAAAGATGTTTTGTTTAGAAACAGTATGAGCGGCATCAAGGTCAACCAAAACCAAATCGGCATAATAGCCTTTGCGAATAAAGCCCCTGTTTTTTAAACGATACAATATTGCAGGGTTGTGGCACATTTTTTCTACAATTTTTTGCAGTGTAATTTTTCCCTGTTTGTATAATTCCAGCATAATGTTGAGTGAATGCTGTATTATGGGCGCACCTGACATTGATTGTAAATATGGCCGTTGTTTTTCTTCAAGGGTATGGGGGGCATGGTCGGAAGTAACAATGTCAATACGATTGTCAATGAGTGCCTGCAACAAGCCCTGCTTGTCAGCTTCGGTTTTTATGGCAGGGTTCCATTTAATCAAATTACCTAATTTTTGATAATCTTTGTCGGAGAACCATAGGTGGTGTACCGAAACTTCGGCGGTAATATTCTTTTCAATCAGAGGGATGTCGTTTCTGAACAGGTTTGTTTCGGCTACTGTTGAGATGTGCAGAAAATGAAGTTTTGTGCTATATTTTTTGGCTATTTCTATTGTTTGCGAAGTAGCGTCGTAGCAAGCCTTTTCGCTACGGATAACAGGGTGTAGTTCTAAAGGGATATTTTCGCCATAGTATCCACGGTAAATCCATTCGTTTTCTTCAATAATTGATTCCTTTTCTGAATGAATAGCGATTAGGGCTTTGCAATTAGCAAATAATGTTTCTAATATCTCAGGGTTGTCTGCAAGCAAATTCCCCTTGTTGGCAAAGTATAGCCCATCATCGGTAACACCTAAAATTAAATCGGTATTTGTCTGTATTATTTCTTTTATATTATCGGCGTTAACTCCAAGCATGAACCCAAAATTTGCCAACGATTTTTCTGATGCAAGTCGGTATTTTTCAACCAAAAGGCTTTGTGTTAGCGCATGAGGCTTTGTGTTTGGCATGTCAATAAATGAAGTTACCCCTCCGGCCACGGCAGCCTTGCTTTCGGAGTAAATATCGCCCTTGTGGGTGTTACCAGGTTCACGAAAGTGGACATGACAATCAATTATGCCGGGGAGTAAATATTTGCCCGTTGCGTCAATAATTATAGCAGGCGTATCGCTTATATTTTTTTCAATTGCCTTTATTAACCCGTCTTGAATAAGCACATCAGCAGTAACCATTTGTCCTTCGTTAACGACAGTTGCATTTTTTATCAAATATTTTTCAGGATATATTATTGCTTTCTTTGTTCTCATGGAATTTATTTTAGGAAAAATAATTCACAATTATAAGATATAAAGGCATCCCGATAGTAATATTAAAGGGAAATGTTACCCCCAATGCCATAGGTAAATATAGGCCGGGGTCGGCTTTGGGAGCTGCAATCTTCATGGCTGCCGGTACAGCAATATATGAAGCACTTGCTGCAAGCACGGCAAAGAGGAAACGATTACCTGCTTCATGAGTAACAAACTGACTTAAATATGCAACCACACAACCATTTATTGCAGGAATAAAAATTGCAAAGAGTGTAACAAACCAACCGTATTTAAGAAATGATGCAAACCTTCTTGCCGTAACCATTCCCATTTCTAAGAGAAAGATAGCCAAAAACCCCTTAAAAATATCGGTGGTAAATGGTTTAATGCCTTCGGCCTGTTTGGCATCGGCTATAATACCTATTATTAGGCTTCCCAGAATCATCAACACACTGCCGTTGGTGAACGAGTGATGAACAACGGATTTGATATTCATTTTTTCACTTCCGCCTTTATCATTATATAGCATCATTAGCATCACGCCTACTATAATTGCTGGTGACTCCATTAGTGCCATTACCGCCACCATGTGCCCTCCTGATGTAATATTTTGCATTTCTAAAAATGAAATGGCAGCTACAAAGGTTACTGCGCTAACCGACCCATATGCGGCAGCTACAGCCCCGGCATCGCTGATGCTCAATTTCCATTTAAGTATAAAAAAAGTGTAGAGGGGTATAAGGGAAGATATTAACATCCCAAATATAAGCGAATAGGTGATTTCAGCATTGAACCCACTGTGAGCAAGCTCCTGACCTCCTTTAAACCCTATGGAAAACAGTAGATATAGCGAAATAAATTTGCTGCTGTTTGCCGGTATTTCTAAATCGCTTTTTAGACGTGTGGCAATTATTCCTAAAACAAAGAATAGAAGCACCGGGTTGGTAATATTGCTGAACAAAATTTGAAATTCCATAATTATTATTTACCTGATTTTTATAATTTTATTGCCATTTTTGACCGTTTGCAAAGTGTGGAATAATATTGTCCCTGACGTAATTTCTTTTCCAAAAATATTTACATCACTTAATTTATATGTCTGCTCATTCAATATCTTTAGGGTAAGTGTGTTGGGTGTATCAACAATAGATTTTATTTTTTGTATTTCAGTTTCGCAGGGTAGTCCTGAAAGATTTGTATTATCCAATACATTTTTTGTTAGGTTACAAGTAGTTTCACCCACAAGATAAATTTCCTTGATATTTTCTCTTGCAATAAATTCCTTTATTACTTTAAGTTCACCATTGCCAAAATGAAACACGACTGCGGCTGCGGTTAGAAAAAAAACTTCTCCGTATTGTTTTACAATAAAATTTTCCATTTGGCAAAACGGGCAAACAAGAAAAAGGTTGATTATCTGTACTCATATTATTTTTTTAAATGGCTTCACAAATTTATTTAATTTTTAAGGATTACAAAAGTCGCAATACTGTGGGTCTTCAAACTGCTTTTCAAATGGAAATTCTTTTCCCATTTGAAAATTACATTTTTGGCAGCGGTAAATGTGTTTTAGAGTTGACCTTGTGGGCATACCACACATTTCGCAAGGCAAACCTTTTTCAGCATCCACAACTCCAAAGCCTGGAGTGCTGCAACTTGGGCATAACGATTTAGCTTTTTTTGTAAGTTTTATCGCAGCCTGCTCTATAATTTTCATACGGGTAGGGTTAAACATAGCACGCATATCCGTTTCTGCATAGGCTATGCCATCCTCATTTTTTATCTTATGGTAATTTTTGATAAGTTCCTCAAACGCCCTGCTTTCCTTAATTATGCCTGAGTAGTTGTTTTTGCCTTTTTTTAAAATAATTCCGTGAGATGGAAAACCAATTTTGTTAGCAAATGCAATAAGTTCATCTTCAGATTTGATTTCAGTGCCATCGAAATTTGTGTTTAAACTTAGCTCCCGTTCAATTATTTCAATGCCATTTTCTTTATCCAATAACATTATAAACTCATCGTCTGCGTGTGCAAAAAATATTGTAGGATGAGCACCAAAGGAACCTTCGTTTGCTATAGCTAAATTTATTCCGCTTGCATCAATGGCCATTTGACACTTTTTTCGCAAAGTAGTAACGGGGTCATCTATCCTTTCTACTTCTCCAGAGAATGTTCCCAGCCTATCCGTATCCAAATCTTTTGGTAACACACAAAGCAGCCCCAGCTCATTTTCAAGAATTGGGGTAATTGCTTCTTCTTTCTTGTGTTTGGTTGCGATAACCACTTTTCTGCCTATAAAAAAATCCATGTTACGTTTTCATTTTTTTTGATTTTTCTAATACTTGCTCTTTTAGCTCCAGTTTATATTGTATAATCTTATCCCGTATAATGTTATCTTTTACTGACACAATTTGAGCCGCAAGGATACCGGCATTTTTTGCACCGTTCAACGCTACTGTGGCAACAGGTACACCGCCTGGCATTTGTAAAATAGAAAGGACAGAATCCCACCCGTCAATAGAATTGCTCGACTTTATCGGAACCCCAATTACTGGCAGGGGCGATATGGCTGCCACCATGCCGGGCAAGTGGGCTGCACCACCTGCCCCAGCAATTATTGCCAAAATGCCCCGCTTGTGTGCATTCGATGCATATTCATAAAGTTTCTCGGGTGTACGGTGAGCAGAAACAATGTCAATTTCATAACCAATTTCAAATTTTTCAAGCATTTCCGCTGCTTGTTTCATTATGGGCAAATCGGAATCTGAACCCATTACAATACTTACTAATTTTTCTTCCACGATTTTACCTTTATTAATTGTTTTACTTTTTCTGCTTTTTTTAACGCACACTCTAACGAAGATGACAAAACGGTTACGTGTCCCATTTTTCGGAAGGGTTTAGTTGTTTTTTTTCCGTACAAGTGTATCTTAACGCCTTCTATAGCCATACTCTCAGTTAGTCCTTCATACATAACCGAACCTTCGTGTCCTTCTGCCCCCAAAATGTTTATCATTACAGAGGGAAGTTTAATTTTTGTGCTTCCCAAAGGTAGATTTAGAATTGCACGTAGATGCTGCTCAAACTGCGATGTGATTATGCTTTCAATGGTGTGATGACCGCTGTTGTGAGGTCTGGGAGCAATTTCATTTACGATTACTCCGCCTTTTGTGTCAACAAAGAACTCCACAGCAAGCAATCCTTCCATATTTAATAATTCAATAATTTCGCTGGCAAAAGTAATCGCTTTCTCCGATTGTTCAACTGTTATTGATGATGGACAAATTAATTTATCCACAAGATTTGCTTTAGTATCAAAAATCATTTCTACAACAGGATAACATTTGATTTCGCCCTTTTTGTTACGTGCCACGATTACAGCAATTTCTTTTTCAATCTCAACTTTTTCCTCAATTACCGATGCTCCTTTCAAAAGTTTTACCAAATCGTTTTTATCGTTAATAACTGCTACTCCACGCCCGTCATATCCGCCCTTTCTTAATTTTTGAACAAAAGGAAAATTAATTTCCACTTTTTCTATGCCGTTCAAAATAGCAGCTTCCGATTCATAAATTTTATAGAATGAAGTAGGTATTCCATGCTTGCAATAAAATTCTTTCTGTAAGCCTTTGTCCTGTATTAACTCTAATATCTCAGGGTCGGGTACAATTTTGTGTCCTTCTGATTTAAGTTTTTTTAGGGCTTCAATATTGACATTTTCAATTTCAAAGGTCAACACGTCAACCATTTTTCCGAATTGGTACACGGAATCAAAATCTACATTGTTGCCTTTTATGTAATGCGAAGCAATGCTTCCAGCAGGACAATCTTCGCTATTATCCAAAACATAAGTTATAATATCCCACTTACTGGCTTCCTGTATCAACATTTTCCCAAGTTGTCCACCTGCAATAATTCCTAGTTTCAAATTTGATGTTACTAATCTCTCCATGTCGTCTCTCTTTTTTATTATGTTGGGTAACGGTTTGCGTGTATGTGCAGTAGCGGATTAGAAGCACTTTCCTGTCCGTTTAGCACAAAGATTTTTAGAAGCACAGACCTTTGATTTACCACTTCACCCGCTATTGCCACATACACGCTGTTATGCCCTGGCGTTCTTGTCGTCCGTGTCTTGCAACCCCTGTCATTATTGAGTTTTGCAACCAACTGTCCGAGTGTTTTTCTGTCGGATTGTGCGTTGGCGTTTTTAAAATTTTTAGAAGGGAAGGGAATTTTTAATTTTTTCTTTATCGGGTGGGACAGGCATACTCTTTGGCAAGCTTTGGTTTGCGTGTCGGCTTGCGGGGCTTGCCAATGTGTATGACTGTGAAGCGTTGGCATTTCTATTCGTTCAATGTGTTTTCTAATGTCGTTTTAAATTCGTTTTCGTTATTGTAATTGTAGAACGGAACGGCTGTTATCAAATAGGTGTCCGTGTGGATTTTGATTGTCTTTTGTTCTGCTCTGATTTCATTTAAAAAGTCTTCTTTCCATTTGTCGTGTCCTTTTAAATGCTCTCCTTTAGGTTCAATGAAAACCTGAAAAGTCATTTGTTCTCCGTCACGTTGTTTGCAGAACAGTAAAAAGTCTGGCTCGAAAGCTCGTCCGAGTTTGTCGAAGATTTTAATTTCTCTTTCGTTTCGGATTAGGTAAATGTTCTCAAACTTTTGATTCAGACCTTCAAATCGTCTGGAAAACAGTTCTACAAATTTCTTTTCTTCACTTGTTCCGTAGTTGGCATTGTAAACATACCAAGGTTCGTTGGCTACCAATGTTTCTTGACCGTCTGCTCTTTCGCTGTCTTTGTAAACCTTGATTTCTTTGTCTTTGAAAACTTTGTGAATTGGTTCTTTGATATAGTCCGAGCCTTCATATTCTGTCGAATTGCTCTTTATGTCTGCTTCAATGCTTTGCAAAAGTCCGTTTAAGGCTTGCAAATAGTCGAAATGGGTAAGTTCTTTAAATCGGTTTGCTGTTCCGCTAAATGTGATTTCCAACCCTGCTAAAAAGTCTGTGCTGTCAATGAAATTGGAAAGTGAACCAACGCTTGGGAAGTAATGCGATAAACTGTCAAAGTAGAAAAACGGATTTTGGCTTAATGCAAAGCGAATTGTGTTTTTCGGAATATCAGTCAGCTTAACATCTTTGGTTTTGATTACTTCATCATTGGATTGTGTCGGCTCCATTTCAAAAAATGCACTCGACATTCTGCCAACTCCCGAAGATAAAGTGTGTCGGTAATTGGTTTTCTTAACTCCTAAATCGGCAAATGATTTTATGTTGTCAAAGCTTTTTGGAATTTTCTTGTTGTAGAAAACGTGTCCGTCTCTGTAAAAATCTGTTTTCTTGAATTCAGGTTTTAAAAACAAATTGAGCTGAACCAAATTCGCATCATCTTCATAAATGCCAGAATCCACAAGTGCTTTCTTCAATTCTGAAATGTAACGACTATCTTCTTTGGTGTGATAATACAGTTCTTCTAAGGTTTTCAAGTCGTTAGAAATATCATCATCAAATTTCCGGGTGTATTTGTCTTGCCCTTCTTCCAACGCAAAAGGATAATATCTTGCACCTCTACCAATTAATTGTGCCTCTGAAAGTGTAGTTTTTCCCGGCTTACCATCTTTTCCGTCCCGGTCTTCGTAAAGGCGAACAATATCAAACAAATTCAATACGTCCCAACCTTCATTTAATTTCTGAACGGCAAATACGGCACGAATTGGATTGTTTTCATCTTCCAATGTGTTGAGCAATATTTGGTTTTGCTCGGCTTCTGCATCATTGTTTGCACTTAGGCAATTTTCAAAACGGAAATTGGCTTGAATGCGTTTTACTATTTCGTTGGCTGATATTCCTTTTGTTTCAAAGAATTTGAAAGCCTTTTGCACGATTGGAACGGTAGATGTTTTTTGAATTTTCTCCACCATTGCCACAGAAAAATCATCAATCAGTTTGTGAAAGTTCTCTTTGTTTTGTTCCGATTCCTTGATTGTTTTTTTGGCTTTGAACAGAATTACCGGTTTCAAATTGATATTGTTTGAAGTTGCCAGTTCCTGACGATACAAGTTTAGAATCAAGGATTGAATTATGCGGTCTTGCTCGTCATAAAGAGAACGAATAAGGTTGATTTCTTTAGAATACTTGTCTATACGGAATTGAGCAAGGTCATATTTGAAAATAACTTTATCCTGATACTTGTTTACAATTTCTGCACTTTCATAATCCAATGTGGCGGTAAACTCCAACAGGACATTTTCAAAGTTCTGATCCAGGATTTCCAAAACAGTTCCTTCCCAACTGCCAAATAATGCTCCGTTGCTTTTGGTGGCTGAACTTAAATGATGTGCTTCGTCCGCAATCAAAACTATTCTCTTGTCCTTAAAATCTTCGTAGGTTACGCTGTTTTCTTTGGTGTTGTTCAGGTCAATATGCAGTTGTTGTATAGTTGTAAACTTGATATTGATATTCTGATTGTCGGCTTCTTCAAAATTGTCAATCTCTTTGATTAAGACTTCTTTTCCGTCAATTACAATTTTGTCGTTGAACAAATATTTTGAAGCCTGCGGGTTTAGAAAATTATCTTTGGTTTTCTGAATGATATTGTTGCTGTTTACAAAAAACAAAAAGTTGCGATAGCCTTTTTGGTAAAGGTGCAACATCAAACCCGCCATTATTAAAGTCTTTCCGCTTCCGGTTGCCATATTGTAAAGCAAGTGAAAAGGTCTTTTGGGTTTGCCTTCAAAATCTTCTGAATCGCAAAGAATAAAACGCTGAAACGCTTCAATCTGATAAGGTCGCTGACCAAATCCGGGCTTCAAATTGTCAGTTATGTGATTAGGAACAGCAACTTGTGCAATGGCTCTTTTACCAAATTCCTGTAACAATATGTCATATAAAAACGCCATTTGCTTACTTCTTAATTTGGTAAAAATCTTTGGTTACTTTCTTTTCTTCTTCGGTGCAGGAAAAATCAGCATCATTGAGCGAAGAAAGGTTTACATACAATTGGTTTTTGTCCAACAGTTCGCAAAGGTGTTGTTTCTGCTCGGCAAGGCTCAGGGATTTAAATTCTTCCAAATGCTCGTCTTGTTTCTTAATATCCACATTGTAATTCAGGAAACTTTTGGCTTTCATCTGTTCCCAAATCTGCAATAGAGCTTTGGTGTCTTTGGCTACTTCAATCTGCTCAATAAAGGTTTGGTTGTATTTTTTGAGTTCGAGATAAATGAAATTCTCTTGCTCGTTATCGTCAATTACTTTTTCAATTCTACTTGCCGTTACATCCTTAGCATATGAAAGTTGCTCGCAAAGTATAAAAGACCTATTCCCTTCATCTTCTCTATTCAGTTCTAATACTGCGTGTCCTGTAGTTCCACTTCCACCGAAGAAGTCAAGGACAATATCGTCACCACCATTTTCTGTAAACAATGAAATTACATCTTTGACAGCATAAAGAGATTTAGGAAAACTAAACACTTTTTCACCATCAAATAGTTTTTTCAACGGTTTTGTTCCGTGAGAAGAAGCGTCATATTTGCTATCTGTCCACATTGTTTTTGGTCTAACTCCGTCTTTTATTCTATCAATAAGTTGCACCTTAAAACTTCCATCATCTCTTTTGGAGACTTGTATTTCATTTGCTTCAAGATGTTTTTGAAATGAATTTGGTGTTTTTCTCCAAACTCTTTTTTTGCCTGTTGAATCTAACGGTAAAATTTCAATAAAATCATTTCCCTTATTCTCTAATGAGATTTCTTTTGACTTTGGATTGAAAAATATTGGATAATACGAATTGGGTCTTTCTTCTGGTGTAGAATATCCGCCTGTTCTTAAAAAATCTCTCCATTTGTATGTGGCATCACCTTCTCCTTCCTTGTATTTACTTTTTTGTTCTTCTGAAAGTGGGAAAAAGTTCATTTCAGGTTTGTCCTGATTTTTTGAGTAGAAAAGAACATATTCGTGGCAAGTAGCAAAGTAGGCATCTGTTGTTCTTCCACTTGGTTTGATTTGCACAATCAATGAACCCATAAAATTATCACGTCCAAATACTTCGTCACATAGGACTTTTAAATGAGCATATTCTTCATCATCAATAGCAATGGCAATTACTCCGTCATTTCGCATCAAAATCCTTGAAACATCAAGGCGATTCTTCATAAATGAAAGCCAAGTAGAATGATTAAATGTGTTATTGTATAAGAAAGTATTTGCGTCTCCTTTGGTATTATATGGTGGGTCTATGTAAATCAGTTTTACTCTTCCTGCAAATTCTTCTTTCAGCGTATGCAAGGCTAAAAGGTTGTTGCCTTTTATAATCAGGTTGTCGGTTATGGTGCCGTTTTCGTTTCGGTTAAATTGGTCAAGTGGTTTTTCTCCGCCTTTGTCAATGCGTTTGGCATTGGTCAAAACTTTTGGCTCTAAGAGTTGGGTAATTTCGTCTTGTGCCAAAATCTCGTTGAAGAAAATTTCTTCTCGTTTGTCTTCTTCACGGCTTTGTCCGCCTTCTAAAATGCAATCTTTAAATGGCCATACCAAAGCAACTTCGTTGCGTTGTTTCAGGTATTTGCCGTCAATGGTCAGTCCAACTTTGTTTTTGTATTGGGTGTAGCTGTTATTCAGATAGTTTTTCTGTTCTAAAAACTGCACAAACAAGTTTTGGTTAAAAACCAACGTGCCTTTTACTTTTACAAAAAACTTATCTTTCAGGTCTGCATTGTCGAGCAACAGTCCAATTAATTCTTCGTCAAAATTCTGTGCTTTGTTCAGCACTACCCATTTTTTCAGTTCTCCGTTGTCTGTAACGAAGTTGGGTTCTTTCTTGAGTTGTTGCTCTAATGTTTGGTATAATTTCATTTCACTGGTTCAATTTTTAAATACCCAAAAATGCTTTCAGGTTTTCTATTTCTCTTTTGTGGTCAATAAGTTTCTTTCGTATTTCAATACATTTAGCTGTATCAAATTCAAAATCTTCTCCTTCAATCTGCCCTTTTAATACGACCTTATCACCGTTTTTCTCAGCTTTGGCGTGTGCAAATTTGTTTCGGATTTTAATCACATCTTCAAAGTAGGTTTTATTAAATTCAAGAAAGTTCTTAATTTCATCTGCTGTATTTGATTTGCTGAACTCTTTCAATGAATCCCGAAATATGCCCCACTTTCTGTTTGCTTCAATGAACTTAAACGAACTATCAAATCCAACTTTCTGATGCCTTTCAATAAATTTATCAGGATTCTTTGTAAGAAAATCTTTGACATAAAACTCCACAATACCATTTAGTTCATCATCTGACTTTTTCAAATGATTACGTAAAATGGCTATTGAAAGGGCTTCTATCTCAACATCCAATTCACTTGTTGCAGCGGTTATTAATCCTCTGGTCGCATTTAGTTCAAACAACTTTCTTACTGTGAGTTCAATTACTTTTTCAATTTTATCCAATAGGCTATCACGACCAATTTGTATGTTAATTCGCTCCATAAATGCCAATCGCTCTTTTACTGCTGCATCTTGGATAAAATTTGTTTTTGCTGAATAAAACAGTATTTCGGTGTCCAGCTTTTTTTCTTCACGTAATCGGTAAATGACAACATCACCATTCTCTTTATTCAGATTGAAGTCAGAAATAATCAAGTCGTAACTTATATCCAAATACTTATCGAGTTCTGCTTCATCAAAGACGGTAACGATATTTGGTTCAAAACCCAATTCAATAAGAAAATCATTGATGCTTTTGACATCTCCGTTTTTTATGTAATCTCCAAGGTCGTTATCCAACCATAGTATGTTGTAATCCAGTTTCATTATTTACTGCTTTTAAAAGAGATGAGGAATTCCACACCTTTACTGAGTTTATTATTTACTTTTATTGTTCCGTTTAAACTTTCAATGATTTCCTTTACGTGATAAAGTCCGATTCCTGATCCTCTGCGGGAAGTAGTGAAACCAAAATCAAAAATGCTGTCCAAAATATTGTCGGCAATGCCTTTCCCATCATCTTTGAAGGATAGCTGAATTGATTTACCGGACTTTGTCCAGGTCAGTTCAACCTTAGATGCTCCGTGTTTGGATGAATTGCTAATGAGGTTGTCCAATACAATAATCATATCAATAGGATTGAACTTTATTTTATGCTCCAATCCTTTTGGCATATTGATTTTCACATTCAGCAGTTCCCTATTGATGCGTAAATCATCACGAAGTTTATACACGTTTTCAATGTATTCATTGGTGAATGAGATAACATCTACATCTAATTTGTTTGAATGAATATTGAAATTGACCTTTTTAAAGTATTTGGAAAACGAAGTGATTTTTTCGTTTTGCTGACTTAACCGCTTCACAATGGTTTGCAATTCATTCTTTGAAGCATTGCTGTTTATTGCCTTAACAAGGTTTTCAATATCCTTTTTGATGAAATTGGTTGTTAAGCCGATGTGATGCAGAATGCTTTCTAAATTCTTGGTATCATCACTAATATCCTTTTGAAGAAAGTTTTTTTGGCTTACAACATAGTCAAGCTTCTTTTCGGTTTCCTTGCGTTTTTCTTCCTCTTTAGCTGCTTTAGCTTTATCCCGGTCTGCATCAGCTTTTATTTCCCTAACAGCCTTTTCAATCTTTTTCGCTTCTTTAACCATTTCCGGATTCCCGGATTTAGCAGCTACTTTTGAAACATTTTTAACTATTTTGTCAACACTAAATTCTTGTTTGTCGGATAGTATCTTCAGAAAATCTTTGTCGTATTGTATTTCAATTACATCCTGTGAATTAATGTAGCCAGATATAAGTTCAAGAATCTGAACTTTTACGTCTTTAGCCCATAGTTCAGGACGAATTACTTCTTTTGTAACCTTATCAATTTCCGGGTCACCCCAAGCGATTATATTTACTACATAATTTTCCAATCTCTTTAAAACATATTTTTCAAAAAAATCTATGAGATTACGAAAGGTGTCATTTCTAACTAATCCGCCATCTCTACTGGTTGTTTCACGTAATTCGGGTTGTGGGCCATTAATTTCAATTCTACCGATTAAATCACGTGTCCCAAGAAATCGATTATAGCCTTGTTGCTTTCTTCTTTCAATTCCCAAACCATCTTCGCCCTCTTCTCCGTAAGGATATACCCGAAATCCGTTTTTATACATAAAAACTGAACCGTATTTAACAGGCTCCATTCCCATTAATCGGGTGAAATTTGTCTTAGCCGCCCTGTTCAATTGAAACAGATAAACGGCAACACTTTTCAAATCCTTATAGGGATTTTTCTCTTTCAAATAATAAATCAAATCGCCTCTGTCTTGCAGGGTGGTTTCAATGTAATCTCCCTTTGGACTAATCTGAACAAGAATATTTGAGGTTTTTATTTCAAGCGTTTCAAAAATTGAATTCTTAACAAGTCCGTTAACAATTTCTAAATCATTTTTCTTTTCTCCCTTCTTATTTTTTTCCTTGTCAAGGGTTAATTCATCTTTAGCAATTATTTCAATTTCAAAATTGTCGCTATCGTTTTCCTGATTGGGATTGATGAGTTTAGCTAAGGATTTTTTTAGCTTTAATATTCTGTCTCTATCCCAATTATCACGAAGTCCGGTAATTTCTAAAACTGTTCCTTTTTTAAGTTTGTAAGCGTTTTCAGTAAGCACTTTGTGCATTACCTTGATGTTTACAAATTCTTCATCATCTGCGTTTTCAAAGTCCTCCCAATTCACTACTAGGTTTTCAATTTTCGGCTTTGGTTCATCCTTAATAGTTATTAGGTTTAAGAATCTCCCCAATCTGTCGCAAGAAAAACGACCTACGCCTTTCGCTCCGGCAAAAACTCTTTGTGTTTTTATTTTGTCCCGATAATCTTCATTCTCTTTACCCAAACGCTTGGCAGAATAAGCTACGAACAACCACTTATTTTTAAGGTCGTCATAGTTCATTCCTTTACCGTTGTCTTTAATAACTATTCTTGCGTTGTCGGGTTCATAGTTGTTTTCAAAAATTACTTCAACTTTTGAAGCGTTTGCATCAAAAGAGTTCTTGACCAATTCAAAAACAGCAACAAACTCATCGGTAATTAATTCCTTACCGATAAGGTCTTTTAATGCTGCACTTATTTTGAATGTTTCTGTATTAGCCATTTAGAATTTGTTTTAAAGCTAATCCGGCTTGTTCGCCAAACAGAGGGGGGATTGCATTGCCAACCTGTGTATATCTCGGAACTTCCACAATACGCAATTTCCCTCCGGTTGTATATTTCGCTTTGAATTCAAACCAGTCCGGAAATGTTTGAATTCGGGCATATTCTCTCACACTTAAAATTCTTGGTTCGCAATAGTGAACGTAATCGTCCGGATGTGACGTAAGTGTTGGAGCAGGTTTGTCAGGGTCTAAAACGACAATGCCTCTTTTTTTGATGTTGAACTTTTCTCTTTCTTTTCCTTCAATCTTTTTCCCTTTTGGTGCCTTGGATATAAGGGTTTGAAACAATGATATAGTTTCCTTACCGTGATTAGCAAATCGATGGCTGTCAGGAACAGATTTTGACGAAACTTTTAAGCGCATCAATTTTTGATACGGGCTTTGCGCTTTGCTGTAAACAGAAGATAGAAACCCGATTGAATCAGGACAATCAACCGTTCCGTTTTTTTCCAATAAATCAGAGATTGCATCCTGCAAGTTTTGGGTTAGTCCCAAACCTTTGTTTACCAAAAAGGATTTTCTTTTGCTTTTAAGTAACTCAAAAAAATGACTTGGGATAAAGTGTGATTTTTCAAATATGTCTTTTCTGATACCAACCAAAATAAAACGTGTCCTTTTTTGAGGTATTCCAAACTCTGAAAAGTCAATCAGTTCTCCGTAAACTTCATATCCTTTAAAATCTTTCCCTGAACGTCTCAAAGCCTTCTGAACAAACTCGGAATATTTAATTCCTTTGCTGCGGTTTTTCTCAAAGCGTTGTGTAAATCCTTTTACATTTTCAAAGAAGATAATTTTCGGCTGAACAAGCCGAATGAACTTGATATATGAACTTATCAATTCGTTTCTGTGGTCACTTTCTTCTCTACGTCCGGCAGTAGAAAAGCCCTGACAAGGAGGTCCTCCGGCAACTAAATCAACTTTGCCTCTTAATTTTTTTAGTTCTTTTGTTTTCCTTTTTAGCACTTCGTCAATATCGTGCTGAGTTTTTTCTAACCAGTCAGGCCAGTCAAAATGATTAAGATTGTCAATTAAGTTGTGTTTCAAAGTTGCAAAAGCATAAGGGCTTTTTTCAATTGCAAATAGTCCTTTCCATCCTGATTGATTTAAGCCAAGAGAAAGTCCTCCGCAACCGGCAAACAAATCAATGTATGTGTTTTTTGTCGGCATATATTACTTCTCTTTTGTAGGATTAAGCAGTTGTCGTATGTCAACGTCAAGAACATTGGCGATTTCGGCAAGCGTTTCAATAGAGGGCTGTCTCACGTTGTTACACCATTGCGAAACAGTCGCCTGATTTTTTCCGAGTTCGTCAGCGAGCCATTTGTTCTTCTTGTTTAGCTCCGCTAATACAACCCTAATCCTATTTAGCTCTTTAGTAGTCAATTTCTTTGTATTTTAGGCAAAGATATGTATAATTCAGGAAAAGAAGTTCTCTTTCGAGTAAATTTGTTAGCGTGGGCAAAAATTTAGCTCTTTTGGCTTTGCGAAGGGTCGGCTTTGTGAGGAGGGGCAAAGCCAAATGTGCTAAATGTGCGGCTGGCAAGAAAAAATTAAAAATGCGGGTCGGCAAAATTTTAAAAACATTCGGGTCGGCTTTGAGTGTCGGCTCGTTGGTTTGTGTCAATTTGTTAAAGAACTGTCCAGTTAAAGTCCGCTTAATTGTCAGGTTGCAAAGTCTCGGTTTTTCAGTCGTCACTGTCAGGGTTGCACTGTCTTTTTACGCTTGGGCATAACTTGTTTTTATGACCCCTTTGTGTCCATTAAATGTTCCAATAATGGTACATTATGTAGACATCTGGCCGTTTTTGTCTCTTGTTTTTATTGTCCGTTATTGGTCTCATCGTTCAAAAGTAATCATATTTCCATATCGTCTAACAGATTTCGCATTTTCTTGATATTGCTTCTGCTAACCCGTGTGTATATTTCAGTAGTCTTGCTCGAAGCATGGCCTAATGCTTCCTGTATCATCCTTAGCTCCGTTCCTTTTTCCATATGGTGTGTGGCAAACGTATGTCTGAACATGTGTGGGGTTACCCTGCGTTTGATACCGGCTTTTTCAGCAAGCCTTTCCACTATTTTGGCAATGCTTGTACCAGAATACTTCCCACTGGTTTGCCCCTCGATAAAATACTCTCCGGGTTTGGCAAATTCAAGATATACTTTGATATCGTTAATCAGTTTCGTTCCCGGATTTACCGGCCTGTATTTGCTCCCTTTGCCTTTTACGAAAATCAGTTCTCTTTCAATATTTACATCTTCAGTTTTAAGGTTGCATACTTCATCGCGGCGCAAACCACAGCCATACATGAGTTTAAGGATGATTTGATGCTTTTTATTGTCGCATTGTTTATAGATTTTTAAAAATTCCTCTTCTGAAAGTACTTTGGGTAAGGGACGCTTTTGTTTGGCACGTGGTATGGCTTCAGCATGCAAATCAATATTGTAAACAATCCGGTAGTAATTCTGCAAAGCAGTTAAGGCCAGGTTTTGCGTTGTTTTGCCATAACCGCGTTTGAGCACCTCGTCGTGTAAAAAACACTTTACCATTTCCCCCGGGTTTTCATCTGGCTGTTTGTTGCGGTTTACCGTTAAAAACCATTTTACATACCAGGTATATTGTTTTTTGGTGCTTTCGGCTTTGTTTTCGAGATGCAAATGCCTGATGAACTTCTCGTCGGGCATTACAGGGTTTTGTAACTTTGGAGTTTTAACCTTTGGGTGTGTATTTGCTTCTTTTATTTTAAAGTCGGGCAGAAGTTCTGTTTTACTCAATAAGGCTGTTAACTGCAGGCGATTTTCTTCTGTATCCAGCGCCGACCATTGTTTCTTTTTCCCATGCCACCAGGCTCCCTCCAGTTTTTTAAACTGTTCTTTTAATTCATATGGCAACGACAGATAGAACGTACTTTCCTTTTCATTACAAAGAATCTCAATGGATTTGCCGCTTTTAGCGTGTTGTGAATTTTGGACGGTATTATTCTTTTCGTCACTCCGGCCTTCAATATTTTTTTCAATGTCTTTAATCTCCGAATAATCCAGAAATGCCACCGGCTGCAATGCTTCGAAAGCTTGGCTCAGGTTAAACTGATCTGCAGGAATGTACCAGAACTTCCTGCTCTGGCTCCATCGGGCGCCGGGCAAAGCTTTTACCCGGCTGATCAGCGTTTGGTCTTTATCAAACTTCAAGCTGATTACCGCCTGGTTGCGGTGATGGTCGTTGGCCAGTATAATGCCGGGTTTTTTCATCCGTAATCTTTAACTTGTCTTATTCATAAATCTTCGCAACAAACCGGCTATGGCTTATATGATGAGATTCTCAGATGAATAAAATAATGATGTTTGTTTCAATCACAGGCTTCTTATTGTCTTTTAAATCAAATATTTGCGCCTTTGCGCCTTTGCGGTTTGAATTATTCAGGTTAAATGACCGAAAATAGTATTTTAAAACTTTGTGAAAACGATTCGCCATGCCGAACAAGCTATCCCTGCTGTGTCTATCCCGGCTTAGTCGGGACAAGTTGTGGTTAAAAAATAATTGATATACTGCTCGTTATAAAATGTTTAGATGAAAGTTGCAGCAAATAATTACAGTTTTCTGATGCCGGTTCCGGTTTCAGGCCAATACAATGTTGGCAGCGAACAAGCAAATATATGCAGAAAAACTTTTTATCCGACAAACCCCAATCGTGTATTTATCCGGTTCATCCCTCAGCCCGGCCGCCATCCCCTGCATTTATCCAAAGCACACTTTTGTTCACGGCAAAGCCCTGCTTCTTACAAATCACCTTCACGGTGTAAACAATGCTGAGCGCAATGGTGACGGCCCTGAATACATTCGGCCAGGCTTCGCCGGCGGCTCCACCCTGCAGGTCCCAGATCACCCACGAAAGGTTCATAAAAAGATGCAGGCCAATGTTGATGCCTGCGTTGTTGCGCCATTCAATGTACAACCAACTGTACCACAGCGAGCCCATGGCCGTAACCAGAAAAGCCATCAAGGCGCTCAGAAAATCATTTCCCTGGTAAACATGCCCCATCCCGAAAAAGACGGCTGCAAGCAGCCCCGCCGGAATAAAGCCCCGGCGAAGATATCGGAACAACAGCCCGAATAAAAAACTGCGCATCAGCAGTTCTTCCCAAAAAGCAGCATGAAAGCCGTAAAGCCAGATATCATAAAAACTGATGTTGCTGTTGAAGCCATAAAATAGGGAAGGGCCAGTAAGCATCGGCAGTGTGAACACAAAGGCCAGGGCCATGCCTTGCAGGAACCTGCGATCCAGCCCCAGCGCATGCAGCACATTGCCCCTGACAAGCAGCGAAGTAAATAAAACAATCAGCCCGATGCGCAGGCTGAACCAGCTAAGGTTGTTCAGATAACGATTCCGCGGAAGCAGATGTTTCCAGTCGCTGTAAAGGAAAGTGAGCACATCGGCCAGGTAGAACAGCAACAGAAAGCCCAGGATCACAAAGAGGCTCTTTAACCAAACCGGGAAATCCTTGTTTTTGTGCATGGCGCTCAGGTTCAGATTAATGGCAACAATTGGGCCGAGCCGTATTACTGGTTATTCCTGATTTTGTTACCCAGGATATAGCCGAATATCCCGATGATCAGAATGCCGAAAGTGGTTTGTATAATGTTCAGAAAATCAATCAGGGGGTTGATCTCGGTCATGCTTTTATCGGTCATGGCCACCATGTTTTTAAAGCTCAGCAAAAGGGCGTAGGTGTAGCTTGTTAACGACATATGCGGGCTGGCATAAAACAGAAAGGCAAACACAAAAACCAGCAAGGCATAGGTTCTTACCGTTTTCCCGATACTTTCGCCGTATCCGAATAAAAAGTCGGAAGCCCAGTTTTCGGCGGCCATGCCCAGGGTTTTAAGTTTATTGAAAAAATTCAATTCTTTGCTTCTGAGCTGGATCAGCAGATGCCGCCGCTCGTTTTTCTGGCCTTTAATGTAGGCCCAACTGGCGTCACGCAGGTAGCCTCTGCTTGTCCAGGCGCCGTTCAGGGCTTTGTAGGTGTTGGCTGCTGCAGCAAACCTATCCCTGATCACCTGGTCGGGGTTCCAGCTTGAAACCTTTTTCTGGTCGTTTTCCAGGCCACCCGTGCCAAATCTTTCCCTTTCTTTCAGAAACCGGGTATAGGCTTCTTTGTCTTCGGGCAGGATCCTGCCTTCGTGAAGGTTGTCCCTGCGGATATTGACATTTTCAAAAAACACACTCGAATGGCTGATTTCGGATTTCCCGAACATATTAATGCCAGTAAAAAGCGCCCTGTAGAAATCGCAATACGCAATATGGGATTCCTCGAAGGTAACATTGTTGATTTCGCTGTACCTGAAATCGGCCCAGGAAATACGGGTTCCCCTGAACCTGCATTTATCGAGTTTGCTGTTTTTAAATGAAACGCCTTCCAGGGTGGTTTTGCTGCCGTCGAAATCGCATTTGGTAAGGGCGGCGCCGGCAAAGGAAACATTGTTCAGGGTGGCGCCTTTGAAATCGAGGTTATTGAGTTGCTTTCCGCTTTTTTCTTCTGCGAACACAATGTTTTTGAGCACACATCCGGAAAAATCGGTTCCGCTCAGATCCAATTCCGATAAGTCAGCACCGGCAATTTCTTTCCGGTTGATCATATCCTTTAGCTGGGCGAGGGTGGTAATTTTTTGCATAGCGCGAAATTTTCCGGTAAATATAGAAAGTTTTTCAGTAGTAGCATCCGGTAAACTTTAACCCCAGGCTCATTTTGGAATACTCCTGGTCTGGCATTGAAACCCGCGTTCAGCAAGGCCACACCTGGCCTAACGATGCAGAATCAAGCGTCTTTTTAAGCCTTTGTCCAGATACGGGTGTTCAGGTTCATCTCGCTGATGATGGTTTCGATCAGTGAGAACAGCGAATGCATAAATTCTATATCGGCAAAACGCACCTGCCTGAAAACGGAAGCCTCGAAAAGCGCTTTATTGAACGCTATTCCGCAATAAACCCGCTCGCCAATGAATGAGAGATGGAAATCGCGGCCTATCTGTTTTCTGAGGTTTACCAATCCTTCCATCATGGCGGGGGTAAGGATGTAGCGGGCTTCGGTCTGGCTGGTGGAAAAAACTGCAAAATACTTTTCAAACTCAGGGTTTTCCAGTTTAACGAGCTTGCCTTTTGCGCTTCTCTGGAAACGCTGGCCAAATTTGCCCAGCAGGCGCTCGGCCTTATCGGGTCTTACAAATGTTTCGGCCTGGATATGTTTATGGAAATCGGCAAAGAAAAACAGCCCGTTGAAGAGGTTGTCAACGCGGGTTGATTTTTTCCCGTCCTTGTCGCTTACTTCATATTCGTTCTGTGCCACGAACTCTGAGAACTCGAAAACGGTTTTATCTATTTTCCCGCATACATGATCGTCGCCCTGGCATTTATTGGCAATTTCCGGTATGATCCCGCTGCGGTTGAAATCATCCAGCGAAATGTGTTTGTTGGGGTCGTAAATATACTTTGGGTTTATGAGCCTGACGATCTTTTCAACCACTTCCGTTTTGTAGCGGCTCCTGAATTTCAGAAATCTCAGTATGCTTCTTACAAACAGCGCTACGGCCACCAACAGCGAAAGGATGCCGGTGATGATATTTAAGCTGTAAGAAGAACCCACTATCCCAAACGACAGCAAACCGAAAACAAACACTACAAGGGTCAGGATGAAAAGCCTGGCAATGCTTTTGCGCGCATTTTCAATATCGCTGAGGGAGTTTTTGAGTTCGCTGTGATAGATGTCCTTCAGGCTGGTGTGAGCCACTATTTTTCCGGCTTCTTCGGGTTCCTGCGAACCGTTTGCCTTACTGCTCGGATTTCCGTCTATGATGCCCATGATGAACTTTTCACCGATCTCGAGTCCTTGTCTTTCCTTTTCCGGGATGTTCGGGTCGTTTTTCATTTCTTCGATGGGGATTTTGTTGAAATTGCCCCTGATCTCGCCCGACATATGCGACAGGCGCTGCAGGAAAGACGAACGCGAACGCCGTTTGCGGCCTTTCCTGAAAAAGATAAAAACAAAAATGCCAAAAAAGGCAAACCATAACAGGGTCTGAAAAATTTCCTTCATCATGCTGTTTTCCGGTTCGTTCCACTGGCCGGATTCCTCTGCATGAAAATCGCCGGCTTCGCGTATTTGCACCAGGTAGAGGGAGTCTTCGTACGACAGAACCTCAGGTTCTGCATAATACTGAACTTTCATTTCATGTTCATTAAAGCCTTGTTCCGCTATTGCATGGCTCTGTGATGAAAAAACACCCATCCGGGAATCAATAAACCCGATCACACCCAGCAGGGCGCGCTGCTCGTTCTCAGGCAAAGCGGGCAACATGGAGGCCATTTGGCTTCTGAGTTGGTCCTGGCTTTCGGATAATTTCATTTGTTTTGTGCCCAAACGCGCCATTTTCAGCATTTGGTGGCTTGAAAGGTTCTTTTCCGAAATGTGGATGTTGGGATGCTCTGCATCCACGCCTGCCACTTCCATCATTTGCAGCGCCAGGCAGTTGAAATCATTCACCAGATCCTGGTAATTGTGGATCAGCATTCTGGCTTCTTCGTTTTGTTCAAATTCAGCGGGAATGTTCACCGAAACCGGTTCGTAAACAATACGGTGTTTTGTTCCGCCGGTGCATGCGGCAAGCCATAACAGCGGCAGCAGGCCGATGTAAAGTTTTAGGCTGGTTTTTTTCATAGTGGTGTTAGTTGCAGATGGGTTCAGGTAATCTGGTATCAGTGTTGCGGATGTTTGATCTCCACATTTTGTCTTTCGGGTTCGGTGATCATGAAAAGTTGTTTGCGTTTAAGTTTCATGATTCCGGCTAAAAGGCTTCCCGGTATGGTTTGTATGGCGGTGTTAAAATCGGTGACAACGGCATTATAAGTACGGCGGGCCGCCGAAATCTGCGATTCTGCCTCGATGAGGGCGCGTTGCAGGTTCATAAAGTTCTCGCTTGCTTTCAGTTCAGGGTAGTTTTCCACTGCCACCATGATTCTGTTCATTCCGGAAGAAATCTGGTTGTCGAGCGCCACTTTCTCATCCGCGCTGAGGTTGTTGTCCGCGGCTTTGGTCCGCATTTCTGTTATTTTGCCCAATAGTTCTTTTTCGTGCAGGGCATACTGTTTTACCGTTGCAACCAGATTTGGGATCAGTTCGTAACGTTTTTTCAGTTGCACATCCATGCCGGCAAAGGCGTTTTCCACTGCATTGCGTTTGCCGATCAGCATATTGTAGATTACAATAAAAACAACGGTGACAAACGCCGCCGTAATGAGAGTGGCCATTAATGGTGTGCTCATAAAAACCTCCTGTATTTTATTTTCATGCCGGCGACGCCTGTTTCACAATGGAATATCTTATACCTGTCGTTACCCTTCATATGCCTTTCAGGCGAGGGAATCGGGTAAAGAAACAACCCGCCATCACATTGGATGAATCAATAATGTGCTGTTAAAACATTGTGCTTCAGGCTTGCAGGAACATGCATTGTATGCTTGTTGCAAGCAATCCGGGAAAGGCCAAAAGTACAAACTTATTCAAGCGGATTGAAAAAGCATGGTAAAATTCAGAAAGATTGCGTTCAAGGATGAGCGTTTGTAACAGATTATGATTCCTGCCGGCAGTTTTTAGCGAAAATCAGGCCCTGAGCTATTTGCGGTTTGCCATTCGGCATCAGTGATTTGCAGCAGGCTTTACTCGATTATTCAGATTGCCGGGCTTGTGTTTTATAGTCCATTGCAGAGAAAAACTGACCATTTGGTCCGTCATCATCAATTAAAACAGGCACCAGTACTCCCGGAAGAACTGCTTCAAGCGGGTTTTCAGCATTCTCCCCTCCCATATCCGTTTTTATCCAGCCCGGATCTAAAAAATTGATCCTCACCGGCGTATCTTGCAGGGCAAAAGCGAGATCGTGGGATAATTTATCCACTGCCCATTTTGAAGCGCCGTAAGGAGCCAACTGAGGCTGGTTCATTATCCGCGAAGTTGTGTTTACAACCCTGCCAAATTTATTTTTGATCATAGAAGGGATAAATGCGCTGCATAGCTTATACATGGCCACAACGTTAACCCGGTAGGTTTCCAGCCAGTCTGCGGTTGAATGTGCCCATATGTCTTCCCTGTAAGCCCTCATAATGGCTGCATTGTTGTATAATATATCAACGGATATATCCAATGCCCGCACCTGTTCAATAAGATTGCTGATTTGATTGTCGACAGACAAGTCGCCGGAAACGCTATATGTTTTTACGGGGTATTCTTTCAGCAACTCCAGCGTTTTCAGGTTGTTTCCCTGTTTTCGGCCATGAACAATGATGTTGCAACCATGCCGGGCCAGGCCCAGTGCTATCTGCTGTCCGATACCACGGCTGGATCCGGTTATCAGAGCGTTTTTGCCTTTAACTGTTATCATATGATCTGAATTTTTGGTTTTAATATTTTGTCTTGTGGTTTTTCTTCAGCTTGCCGGAATGTTTGCTTTTCTGCTTGCTGCGTCATGGTTCTCAGAGTTTATGATGTCTGCTGACTTTGGGTCTCCAAATTTATTTTCTTACAAAGTGATGTTATTTTGTGCCTGGTATTCCACGATTTTTATTGTTTATGAATTGATCCGGAACCTTGCCTTCATTATACAAGCCTGTGTGCCCTGTGTATATTATCCCTGCATCCGGGTAATAAGCAGCACGCTCTTGTTATAAGCTGTTCATGAAGTTCAAAGATACAAATATATTACAGCGGAATACAAAAGTATTGCAGGCATCCGGAGAATCAGCAGTCAGGCAAAAGCAATAAAGATTCTTATGGCTTGCAGGACGTTAGGAGCTTTGTATAATGAGCCGCGATTTCAGGCCAACTCGCAATAGGCTTCAAAGCCTACTTTCAGGATCAGGGCAAAAACCGAAGCCACCACCACCAGCATCACCGGGCTGAGCGCCCCAATGCCCAGCGCAGATAGCACTATGGGAATGCCTACAACAAGGTAATCTTTCAAAGTGCCTTTGCCGGTAAGCAAAGTCTTGATCTTTTCATCGTTGCAGATGGTTTTTCGCAACTGGTCCTTAAAACGGTCCCAGAAACGCCTGCCTTCATCCCTGGCGCTGTCGGTTTCGGGAAGCAGAGGCTCATTCACAAATTTCATGGCCTTTAATGGGCTGATGTTTTTTCTTTTATCGTCGAACATCATATTGGGTTGAATGATATCAAACCCTCTGGCTTTGCGGGCAGCCTTTGCTTTTCCTGCTGCTTTGCGCGGCCTGGCTTTCTTCACCACACTATAGCCTTCGCGCTTCAATGAGTTGCCAATGATTTCGTAGATTTCGCCTTCATCCATTTTGCTCATTTCCTCAATGTCGCTGGCAATCCTTTCAAAATCCAGCTCGTTTAATTCGTCTAAATAATCCATTTTCTTGTGTTTTAAATGATTAATTCGTTTGGAAGGTTCACACCTTTTGCTTACTATCTTAATACCATAACCTGCGGAATGCAGCCGGGTTTTCAGTGGAAATCTTTTTCAGCAGTTTGCTGTCAAGCACATTCCTGATGCTGTCGACATAGGCTTTGAAACTTGGGTTAAAGAATGCTTCCAGGAAGAAGTCGGATCCATACAATACCTTGTCGCGCACTACATGATCGTTGTCCATGAAGGTTTTTACAGCGGTCAACTCTTCTTTTTCGCTCATGCATGAGATGTCGGTGTATACATTCGGGAAATCATTCATCAGCCCGGCAATTTCCTGTTTCCATTCATCGCTGCCATTTCCGAAATGCCCCATTACCAGGATCAGGTTGCAGTATTTTTCCAGCGCCTTTCTCCAGATCAGGGGGTGGTTGAGCGCCCTGGCCCTTTCTTTTACCATAACCTTAAAACCGTTGGCCAGTCCGCTTTTAAAGTGGTAAGCGCCTTTGTGTTCAACCGGTGTATTGCTGTTTGGAGACATCACATACCCGTTTACATCCACGCGCATTACAGGTGTGGCAAACCCGCCGTAGGAAGCATGGGCAATTACCGGGATATTGTTTTTGCTGCAGAATTCAAACACCGAATCGGGGCCGTAAAGCACCGGGTCGGTAGGGGAGAAGCCGTTAGGAGCATAAATTTTAACCCCGGCAAAGAATTTGCCTTTGCCAACCTGGCGAAGGTATTGTTTGATGTCGGGGCGACGTGGATCCACACCCAGGAATGGAAAAACACGGTTACGGAAACGTCTCATGTTTTTTATTTCCCTGAGTTCTTCGAGCTGCCGTGCGAACCCATCCTGGCGTCGCTCTTTTCCGCGCCTTGTGTTCAGGCTTTCAAGTTCGGCAAAGTGTGCTTTCAGCTCTTTGAGGTTTCCGGCCAGTTCCAATTCAAGCCCCGTAGCATCGGCCATCGCGCTGATGCTGCGTTGTTCGGCATCAAAGTCGCTTTTTGTTTTTTCGATAAATCTCAATACATCCAGTGCTGCACCTACATCGCTGGCTTTCAGCAGGTGGTCGCCGTCGAACATCAGCGGAAACAGAGCAACGTCCTTGCCGAAGTTGCCGTTTCTTTTGTAATGGTTGTCAAGCCTGATGGCCAGCCGTCGGCTGCTTGCTTTCAGCGTTCTGGCCACCCTTACATATTGTTTGATATTTGTCAGAAGCCTTTTTCTTTCTTTCGCTGTTTCTTTTTCAGATACTGCTTTCAGTTTTGTTTCAGGTTTGAGAGCGGCAATGCCATCAAGCGATTGGATGACGGCCCGCCATCCGATGGTCAGAAAGTTAAAAACATGACAATGGCAATCGTAGTGTTTCATTGTATTTGGTATTATTGGTTTATAAGGTTCAAAGTTTCGTGTTTCGTGTTCTGTGTTTCATGTTCATCAGCCCCATCACTCCATCATTCCATCGTTCCATCGCTCCCTCACTCCACCTTGAGCGCAGCGAAATCCCGAGAGCGAAGCGATTCGGAAACTCCAACACTCCATGCATTCATAATGACGGCTATACAGATAATTCACTGTTTGTTTTGGAAAGATTCCGGCCTGATTTTTCTGAAAACCGTATGGTGGCAGTTATTCAGTTGTGATGCGAATAACAAAAGATAAGCGTGTGAAAGCTTATCTGCATGGTTTTGGTTTTTGGTGCTGTAAAATTACAATATCTGTAAGCTGAATGCAAGTTATTTCCCTTTTTTCTGTCAAACATTCAAATAAAAACAGCAATATTGCAGCATACGCTGCCGTTTTATTTTCTGTTGAACCTCACACTTCCTGTTACCCGTATTTAATCATGCAGTTTAATCATCATTAACCAAACAGAAACACTTATGAAGCAAATTCTATCTGTGCTTGCCCTTTTGTGGTTTTTCTTACCACTCAAGGCCAAAGATCCGTTGCCGGCATTGCTCAGCAACGAATTGGATCGCAACATGAAAGGCATGGCCTCGGAAGAAGTCAGGCCTTATTTTTTGTCGTACAGGGTGAACGAAATTCAATCACACCGCATCCGGACTTCCTTCGGGCAACTGATGGAGTCCAGTCCTGACCATACCCGAAAACTTGCCGTACATGTGCGTGTCGGAAGCCATGAGCTTGACAATACGCACCCTTTGCGTGGCAGCCGGTATGGCTCCATGACCCGCGACACAGGCGCCGACCTTCCGCTTGACAATCAGCCCGAAGGAATCAGGCAGATTTTATGGCGCGAAACCGATAAACAGTTCAACCAGGCAAAAGATCTTTTTGCCAGGGTTCAGGCCGAGGTAGCCATTAAGGTAGAAACCGAGGACCAGTCGGATGATTTTTCGCACGAGAAACCGGTCATTTACCATGAAGCCCCTCTGAAGACCCGCGATTTTTCGTTTGACATCAAGGCATGGGAAGAAAAGCTGAAGGCATACTCGGCAGTTTTTCTGAAGTACGATGATATCCTGAAAGGATCGGCAAGTTTCAGCTTTGTTTACGAACGCAAATACTTTGTTTCATCAGAGGGAACCAGCATTTCCGAGAACCGTTTGACATGCCGCCTCTTCATCAGCGGCGAAACCCAGGCCGACGATGGCATGGAATTGCCACTGAACCTGAGCTATTTTGGTTTCAGGCCCGAAGACCTGCCCCCGCATGAACAGATACTTGCCGACATTGAAAAAATGGCAGGCACACTCAGCAAATTGCGCACGGCTCCCGTTGCGGATGCATACACCGGACCTGCTTTGTTGTCGCCCGAATCGGCTGGGGTTTTCTTCCATGAGATTTTCGGCCACCGTATCGAAGGCCACAGGCTCAAGCAGGAAAGCGACGCCCAAACCTTTAAAAGGAAAGTAGGCGATAAGGTTCTCAACGAAAACCTGTCAGTGTATTTCGACCCGGGTATGGATAAGTTTGGAAGCTTCTTCCTCAACGGTTCCTATAAATATGATTGCGAAGGCCAGAAAGGCCAGCGGGTTACCATCGTAAATGAAGGTATTCTCAAAAACTTTCTGATGTCGCGCACACCCATCGAAGGGTTTCCCAATTCAAACGGGCATGGCAGGGCCCAGGCGGGCTATCAGACCGTTAGCCGGCAATCGAACCTGATTGTTGAAACCAACAGGCCCCTCACAGAAACTCAATTGCGGGAATTACTGATCAGGGAAGCGCAAAAACAAGGCCGTGATTATGGCTATTTGTTTATCAGCACCATGGGGGGCTTTACCATGACAGGACGCTATATGCCCAATGCTTTCAATGTAACGCCCCTGGAAGTTTACCGGGTTTACACCGACGGCAGGGAAGATGAACTGGTGCGGGGAGTAGACCTTGTTGGCACCCCGCTGGCCATTTTTTCAAACATTGAAGCGGCAGGCAATACCCCCGGCATCTTTACAGGCACATGTGGCGCCGAGTCAGGCGGGGTTCCCACCTCAACGGTTTGCCCGATGGTTTTTGTGAGCCAGATTGAAACCCAGCGCAAAGCCAAAGGACAGGAGCGTATGCCCATTTTGCCCAGGCCATAGTTTTAACGAACCCTAAATTATGATTAAGATGAAAGCAAAAATCATTATAATAATCACACTGGCGGCAGCATGCTGGCCCGGTGTTTTTTCCCTTACATACGCCCAGGACAACACCTACATGCAGGCCATGCAGGAAGAAGTAAAGCGGGGTATGCAGGGCCTGATCCTCGATCGCATGCAACCGCCCGGATACATCAGTTATCACATTGTGGATGCCAACACACTTCATGTCCGATCGGTACTGGGCGGAATTGTCAGGTCGCAGGAGCGAAGACTGATCAAATTTGATAACCGCACACTTGTGATCAACGAAGGAATTTCCAATGAAAATTTCCTCGATATGGATAACCTCTGGTCCTGGAGCCGTCAGGAGGATAATATTCCGCTTACAGGCAGCAAAGATGATGTCAGGCGGGCCTTATGGCTGGTTACGGATAACAATTACAAAACAGCGCTCAGCACCTACGAGTCGAAGTTATCGGCCATGAGGCAGCAAAACCTGAGCCCCGAGGAAAGGGCTTTGACCGATTTCCTTCCGGCTTCAAAACAAGAGATCATCATTCCCTATCAGGCCATGGACATCAGGACTAAATCCCTCGAGGATCTTGCTGCCGCTGCTTCGTCTGTTTTTTCCGCTTATGGCAACATTCTATCATCGCAGGTGAATATTTATGTGTACGATGGGCAGGTGTTTTATCATAACAGCGAGGGCAGCATTGCGCAATATCCTTTCCAGGTGGCCGCAGTGATGGCCACGGCATCGGCTCAGGCTGCTAGCGGTGAAATGCTCTATGAACACTATATTCATTTTGCCGGAAATGTTTCGGAATTACCGGCTAAAGAAACACTTATTGCCGATATCCGCAATATAGCCGGATATCTGAATACGCTCAGTACAACGCAAGCTATCTCTGAGCCATACAGCGGGCCGGTTCTGTTTGAAGGACAGGCTGTTGCAGAACTTTTTGCACAATTGCTTTTCGGCGATGTTGACGGGCTTATTGCCGTACGCAAACCCATCCTCGGAAACGAACAGATTCTGCGTTTTGCCCCCGACAGGGTGAGGGAAAACAGCCTTGAAGCGCGGATCGGACGACGGATCATTTCACGGGATCTGAGTATCGTCGCACAGCCGAGGCTGGCCTCATACATGGGTGTGAACCTTTTCGGAACCTACCACGTGGATGCAGAGGGATTGCCGGCGCTCGAAAAGGTGAGTCTGGTGGAAAACGGGGTCTTAAACTCGGTACTCAGCTCCAGGGTTCCCACACTCAGGGTGCAGGAATCAAATGCACATGCCAGGCTAGGTTTGAGCATGGGTTCGGTAAGAACTGTAACCGCGCCGGGAGTAATTAAGATGACAGCCGATGAAGAAGCTTCTTTCAGCATGCAGGAATTAAAGGAAATGCTGCTGAGGGAAGCCGAAGACGAGGGATTGGATTATGCCTACATTGTCAGGAAAGTTGTTTCGCCGGCTGCAAAATTTGCACCGGACGATGGCCTTATCATAATGGGGCAGCCTGCACAGCAGAAAGAACTTTCAAAAACGATAAGGGTTTACCGGGTGTATGTTGAAGATGGACGTGAAGAACCAGTTAGTCTGGCCGAGGTCAAGGGCCTGAACATCCGTTCGCTTCGCCGCATTCTTGGCGCTTCAAAAGAAATGCAGGTTTACAATACAATGTTCAACCCCGCTACGACACAATTATACAGTTGGGGATTTGATCTTACCGGTGTTCCGACATCTTACATTATTCCCGAAGCCCTTTTATTTGAAGAGCTGGATATAGTGCGCGAAACACAACAGGTTGTAAAAAAGCCGCCTGTGGTGGAAAATCCAGTAAACCTTCCGCGATAGAAACAGAGTCATCATAGAGCGATAGTATCGCTTCAAGCGATGCTATCGCTTTCATTACCGTTCAGGGACTATTTTTTCTGATAAAAATCGGTGCTCTCAAAAATCTTGTCAGCCGATTTCGCAATAAAACCTGAGTAAAGCTTTCCGTCGTCATCAGGATAGCGGCGGGCAAATTCATAATAACAGGATGGAATTTCAAATACTCCTTCGGTAAACTGAACAGGCAGGAATCCGGCTTTGGTACTGCTTTGCTCAAGCAATTCGGCAGGCGTTCCCTTGATCTCGCCGCCGGAGTCGTTCAACATGAAACCATTGTCTTTGAGGAAGCTGTTTACTTTTTCAATGCTGTTGTATTTCTTCAAACCGTTGATGCTCACGGTGAAATGGTTCGCACGGAAACCATATACATACACCCATGCCGCATACTCCGATTCTTCACGTAAACGCTGATAGATTTCATAGGAAGGCTGTCCCCATACATTTCCGGCAAAAACCAGTTCGTTGCTTTCGGCAAGCGTATTCGGAACCATGCCTGTCATTTTGTGTACCTGCTCCTGAAGGAAAGGCGAAAAGTCGCCGGAGATCAGTTCGCTGATAAAAACCCGGGGGGCATTGCGAAAGGTTTTGTGCTCGAAGTGTTTTGCATTGAGGCGCTTTTGTTCAAAATTGTACGATTGCCGGTATTCGTATCCGGCTTCGATAAACGGACGCGCCAGCACGTCAATATCTACTTTTGGGTGGTCGAAAGTGCGGAAAGCGATGTGGTCGTTCAGCACTTCTTCCCCTTCGGCAACAAAAAGGTCGTAAACCCTCTTGGCTTCGGGGTTTTGTGTGGTGTAATCCTTCCAAAGTCGGTCGAATAGAACCTGGGCTTCTTTCATGGGGTGTTAGTTTAAAATTTAATGCATGAATAACAGCCCCGGTTTGCAAATGTTCAGGAATCAGCCTTCACCGGCTTCTTTTTTCGGCCTGAGATAAGATGCAACCATGTCAAGCAGCAGGTAACCCATCAATCCGCCCCAAATCATGCTCATATAAGGATTGGATGTAATGGAGCACGAACCTGAGCGGCATCCGATGAAATGATAGTAAAGGTAACCGCCGGCAACTCCCAGCAAAAGACCGGCCATTTGGATGTAGTATTTTTTAATGATTTTCATAGGCATTATAACGCCACAGCTTGCCGAATGTTTGATGATACTGCGTAATGTTAGGGTTTGCCGGCCTGAAGCCCTGGTTCCGGGATCATAATTTAAACCCGACAACGGTAATGCCGGCGCCGCCCCGGTCGGGGTGGCCTTCACTGAGGGATTTTACTTCTTTGATGTCTTTCAGCCATTCCCTGACGATTTTGCGTAAGATTCCGTCACCCTTTCCATGGATTACGGTGATCTCAGGGATTCCTAATAAAATGGCGTCGTCAACATGCCTTCTCAGGATATGAATGGCTTCATCAGCTTTTTTGCCCCTGAGGTCAATGCTTAATTTGAAATTTGCTGTCCGGTCATGTATGTTCTGATAAATTGACTGTTTTCCTGAGCCTGAAGAAAAAACTCCCTGGTTGCCCGTGGCTGGTGGGTTTGCAGCCATCAGTTTTTCAGGGCTAACGTGCAGCATCACCTGCCCGGCTTCCAGTATCACTTCCTGCTCGCGCACGCTGACAATCCTTCCGACCACATTCTGGTTCTTAATCCTTACCCAGTTGCCGGGTTCCAATACAGGTGGCATTTCCGTTGTTTCGAGTTCATCAGGTGGGGTCTCAGTTTCCGGATTTTGTTTTTCGGCTTCAAGCTCACGTCTTTTATCTTTTACACTTTTTCTCAATTCGCGGACGCTTGTTTTCTCTGCCTGGCTTTCTTTGATCTTTCTGATGGTGTTCTCTATCAGTTTGTTCGACTGGTCAATGATGCGTGCCGCTTCTTCGCGGGCCTCACGTAAAATCCTGTCTTTTTCCGATTTGATCTCTGCATTGCGTTGCTTATATTTTTCAATCAGTTCGTTTAGAAATTCATCGGCAACACTGATGCCTGTTTTCTTTTCGAGCAGCGACGATTTTTCCGCCTCCAGTTCCTGGAGAAGTTTGTCGTAGTCAAGTGCGCTTTTGTTAAGTTTACCGGCAGCGTTTTCGAGCAGCCTTTTGGGGAATCCGATTTTTTCTGCAATTTCAAATGCATAGGAGCTTCCCGGTTTTCCGGTTTGGAGGATAAACAGGGGCGAAAACCTTACAGGATCGAACAGCATGGCACCATTGATCACGCCTTTAACACGTTCGGCTATTTCCTTGAGATTGGCATAATGGGTGGTGATCACACCATAACAGGCTTTTGCTGCAAATTCTTCCAGTGTGGCCTCGGCAATGGCTCCACCCAGATGCGGCTCGGTTCCAGTGCCGAACTCATCAATCAGGATCAGGGTTCCGGCATCGGCGTATTCAATAAAATGCTTCAGATTTTTAAGATGGGAGGTATAGGTGCTGAGGTCCTGTTCAAGCGACTGCTCATCGCCGATATCAATAAAGATATTGTTGAAAATTCCGGATGTGCTGTTTTCTTCAACCGGTATGAGCAGTCCGCATTGCAACATATATTGCAACAGGCCGGTGGTTTTAAGCGCCACCGATTTACCGCCGGCATTGGGCCCCGATACCACCAGGATCCTTTGGGTTTTATTGAGCCGCAGGGTTAATGGAACAACCGGTTTTTTATGCTTTTGGTGAGAAAGGAACAAGAGTGGATGGAAGGCATTTGTCCAGTCAATAATGGCTTCGTTTTTTAAAAAAGGAAGGCGCCCGTTAATTTCAATCGCAAATTTTGCTCTTGCCCTGACAAAATCAATTTCACCAAGTATGCGATAGGCGTGGAGCAGGTTTTCAATCTCTGGTCGCAGAAAATCAGCGAACATTGTAAGTATTCTGATGATTTCGCGTATTTCGGCATTTTCGAGTTCCCTGATCTCGTTGTTTAACTCAAAAATCTCGGCGGGTTCAATGTAAACAGTCTGGCCTGTGGCGGATTCGTCATGCACAAACCCATGAATTCTGCGTTTGTAAGCGGCGGGTACCGGAATTACCTGCCTTCCGTTCCTGATGGCAATTTCAAGGTCATCGCCTGTAAGCCCTTCTTTTTTTATTTTTGAAAATATCTGGGCGATTCTTGAGTCTGATTCCCTCTTTTTTCGTTCGAGGCTGGTCCTGATTTCTTTCAGAGCCGCAGAGGCATTGCTCCTGATGATTCCTTTATCATCAATGATGCGGTTTATTTCTTTCAGAATTGATGGCTTGATATCCAGTGTGGAAACCACTTCCAAGAGGTGGTTTACCTTTTCCTGATCCTGTTTTTTCAGGAATTGCAGGATTTCAGTGATTGTATTCAGGGAGACTTTCAGGTCGTGCAGGCTTTCAGGTTCAATGGCTGTTCCCGGGGTTTTGATTCGAACCAGTTCCAGGCTCGGATCGAGATAATCCTGCTGGGGGAAGCTGATTCCATTTCGCAGCAGACCGGCCAGTTCGTTCACCTGGTTAAGCTGGATTTGCAGATAGCTGAAATCGTTGCTGAACCGCATTTCGTCAAGCCTGGCTTTTCCTGCCTGGCAAAGAATGTGTCGTTCAATCAGCGACTTGATTGTGCTGAAACCAATCTTTTCTTCGAAGTTTTCGGGATAGGTCATTACTTGTCTTGCCTGTTTCGGCTCAGCAAATATACAGCCACCAGAAGAATCAGGGAGAAGGCGATGGCTGAAATTTGCCAAACCGGGCTGGATTTTTGCAGGTTTACAGGCTTTGCGTTGCCTATACTTACAAAACCGGCCCAGAAATGTGGATGCGATTTTATTTTGTCGGTTGAATTCAGGTAATCGAGCTTTGCCTTTCGGAGGGCATCGTCTTTGGATAGTCCTTTTGCAAGATATTCGTAGAACAGGGCTATCAAATGTGAGCTGGATTGGTCATCAACTTCCCAAAGGGTCATAATGATACTGGGCACCCCTGCATAGAAGAAGCCCCTGGCCATGCTCATGATGCCTTCTCCGCGTCTCAGGCGTCCATCGCCTGTCTGGCAGGCGCTAAGCACAGCAAGATGTGCGTTAAGTTCAAGATTAAACAGTTCGAATGTGTTGAGCATACCGTCATCAATACTGTCCTGAGGTGCGGCAAAAATCAAACGGGAGTACATGGGATTTTCATTGTCAATAATGGTATGCATGGCCAGATGTAGGATTTTATACTCGCCGGCTTTTTGTTTGAATAGGGTTTCAGTTGCTTCTGCACCTGTAAAAGCTACACCCCGGTAGGTTCTTGTGAGGTTGTTCACTTCTTCGGCGGCCCAGGGTATTGGCATTAAAAGCTGATGTCGCTGTGCGCTGCCTGTTGGCCTGCCGGAGTAAAAATAGTCGGGTGCAAAAGCAAGGATTTTCCTATTGGTTTTTGACTGTTGCCGGTTTGTTTTTTTGTGATTGAGTGTTGCAGAATAAGCATAACTTACCGGATGTGTCTTGATCAGATAGGGTAAGCCGGAAAAATCAATACTGGTTTCTGTAACTTCCTTTGTGATCAAAACTTCAAATGGAAGATAGCCTAATTGGTTGTCGGGAACAATGATCAGGCGGCGGCCTTGTAGTTGTTCTTCCAACGGGCCGATCAGCTTTTGATATATGCTGTGCGAAAGTCTTACAAACTCCAGGTAATCAGATTGTTTATAGACTTGCAGATTTGATCCGGCAAGCTGTCTTCTGAATGCATCAAGGTCTTTTTGGAAGTTATCGTCCAAATTATCTTTGTGAACGATGATTGTATCCGATGAAATCCCGAACATAAATAAATGATCTGAGCCTACAGTGTATTCGATGAATAACTGATCATTACTCAAAGAGGCCTGAAGATGGGCCAGCGGAATGGTGTTGAGATCGAATTTCAGTTCGTAATAATCCGGATATTCCTGATAAATTGATTGAACCAGGCTATCGTACTGCATTTTGAGTCCAAAAGTTTTGCTTTGCCATAAGCTGATTTTTGCTTCATCGGGCCGGTTGGTAAGCCTTTCTTCATAAATCAGTTGGTTGTATGACTCAAGGCTTTGGTTAAGTGTTTTTTCAAGTTTTTGAACCTCTTCGGGGATCATCGTAAGTTGCCGGGCTTCTATGTCATGCATGGATGCGAGCAGCATGGCAGCTTTCCCTTTTTCTGAAAACATAAATGCCTTTTCGAGATAGTCTGGGTTCCGGGTAAGGTTGAAAAGATCAATGGAACAATCAAGCGCACCGGTTAAAACGCCTGATGTTATGCCAGTGATGATCAGCCGGCTTTCTTCGCTGAGGAAAGAATTCCTGATTTTGTTGATCAATGTAACACTAAGTTCATAGGTTTCAAGCGATGCAACCAATAACGGTTTTGAATTTTGTTTTCTGTGCAGTTCGTGCAATGTGCCTGCTTTGGCGAAAAGCGCATTTAAAAGAAAATGATCGGGCAACAATTGATCGGGATTGGGATTCGAAAAGGGGTCAGTGTTTTCAAAATTGTAGCTGATGGCAATGATTGCTCGCTGAAACTCGGAGAGTGCATTCAGGTATTCTCCCTTTTCAAAGTAGTTGTTTCCTAACCATGATAAAGCATTGGAGTATTCCCGGTGTTTCGGGCCGTGTGTTTTGAGATAAATGTTTATCGCTCTTCCCAGCAGTTCCTGTGATTTGCTGTAAGAATGATGTTGGGTGAGAAACCTTGCATAGTTCACGTAAGAATGTGCTGTTTCAGGATGTTCATTGCCAAATATGCGTATGCTTTCATCAATAGCCAGGCTATAGTACCTGTCGGCTTCCTCCTTTTTACCCTGGTTGTTGAAAATCCTGGCCATATTCCGGTAGGTTTTTATGTTTGCCGGAACCGCACGATCTCTATCAATGCTCATTTTATAGAACTCAATGGCGCCTTCGTAATTTTCCTTGATTTCATGATAATGGCCGAGGTTCAGGTAAGCCCTCAGGATATCAGGATGTCCGTTAGGGAAGTTTTTTAAAAGTATTGCTAAGGCCCTGTTGGTATAGTTAAATGCACGCTCATAATCTGAAAAGCTGGTATATATTGCTGCTTTGTTCATCATAATCAGCCCAATGGTTGTGTAATCGGGTCCAAAGTTTTTCTGAATGATCTGTTCGGCCCTTTTTAAGAGGCTTAATGCTTCTTCCATGTGACCGGTAAGCAGAAGCATTCTGCCATAATTCAGGTAGTACCTGCCAAGCCGGGAGTCATTTTCATCAAACAGGTTTGAAAATATTTCCAGGGTTTTGGAAAAATATTGTCCTGCCAGTTCATAGTTGCCCAGGGTAGCATAATAGATTCCAAGGTTCTGGTAAGTGAAACCTACATGTTTGTTTTTGCTGATCTGGCCTAAGTCAATGATTTCCCTTGCTTTTGAATAATATTCAAGGGATTGTTCGTATAAGCCTAATTGATAAGCGGTTATCCCCAGGTTGTTGTATACCATCACAAGGGTGGTGTCGCCTGGGCCTGAATGTTCAAGGGTGGTTTGCAATGACTTCTGATAAAACGTTGTTGCTTCTTCGTATAATCCTTTATTTAGTTTTAGCGTACCTGATTTAAGGTAATAGTCGGCAAGCAGTGCTTCATATCCTTTGCCAGCTTCATTTAGGACGTCCCATGATTGCTTCAATAGTAATTCTGTACTGTCAAAATCCTGCCTGATGCGTTTGATGTCGGACATTTGTAGAAGCGATCTGATGAGGTTTTTTAATTCGCCTGACTCTTCAAAACCTTTTGCGGCCAGATGAAAATTGTAAAAGGCTGGATTCAGGTCGTTTGCTTCCAGCAGTTTTTCCGCCCGGCCATAATAGTAAGATGGTGATGTAGTGTCATGGCTATCAGCCACCTGTCCGGACAGGGCAAGTATAGCAAGGACCTTAAGCAAAAAAAGCGTCAGCCTGAGTTTGAAGCCATGCATTTTTTATGCAAAATATAAATGACAATTGCAGAATCTCTGCAAAGGTTAAAAAAAAACACGAACCTGCCACGAGCAGTTCGCGATAAAATTAGTGCAAAACATCGGCTTTCAGACATTACAAAAAGCCTGGAAACAAAAAAGGCGCCGGGGATGGCGCCTTTGTTCGCGTCATTGGGAACGGTAGGATTAATCAGAAGTTATGATCATGACGCGCGTTTCTTTATGCTGCATGGATTCCGGGAGTTGCAGGTTCAGAAGATACATGCCCGGCTCAAGGTTATTTCTTTTGAAATCAATGGTATGGACGCCTTTTTGCTGTACCTCGTTCACCAGAGATCTGATCATTCTGCCATCCATGCTAAAAATCATTAGGTTCACCTGCTGTGTGTTTTCCAGATTGTAGGTGATGGATGTTTGGTATGAAAACGGGTTGGGATAATTGCTGAGTGATGCTGTTGTGAAATGTTTACTGGTAATTGCGGGTGTAGTAAGTTTGCTGAAAGGCAGCTCAAGGTTGTTATCTACAAAATGGCTCTTTTCATCCAGTGTGAAACGGATCAGTTCGTTGTCTGATAAATTATCGGAGAGTCTGACACGCATGCTGATTAGTTCATCGTTCATGCCCAGGTTCACAAAACCACCTGTTTCCTCTACTGAGCTCAGAATAATTGAGTTTCCGGTTATGTCATAGTCAAGAAAACTTAATGTAGATTCTATGCTGATTATTTCTACCAGATGCGCCGGATAATCAATTGCCATATGCATGCCCGAAAGGCTCATTTGCTCTCCGGCTTTGATTGCTATGGTTAATTCGGTACCGGGGTCTGAGAAAAACAGTTCTTCTTTTGAGGTGAAATGAACAGGTGATTGCGAAGGTTGAGGGTCAAATCCGCCGGCCACATCGCCAACACTACTGCCGCCTGCGCTTTTTTCATTGCTGCTTTTAAGGCCGTCAAGTGTGAAGGTGAGCTCTTCAAAAACCCATTCTCCGGCCGGAAAAGGGTTCCCAAAAATGAGGTTACCGAGCAAGATCAGAAAATAGTCGCTCATGGTAATCAGGCCATCGCCGTTAACGTCGGCTGCCAGAAGGGACATTCCCTGCAGGGGCGCAATTCCGATGATATGATGCAGCACCATAATGGCACTGATAACATTTACACCCCCGGGTTCAGCGTTGTATGAACCGGAGAGGGTGTAGTTTCCGTTTGGAAGGTTTGTGAATTCGTAGTAACCATTGTTGTTACTTGTAGTGGAAGCAACCAACAGATTGTTACCATCACGAAGTTCGATGGTAACGCCTTCCAGAACCCTGATTCCATCATTGTGGTAGCTTACTGTTCCATAAACAGTGTGGGTTTGGGCAGCAGCTGTTACAGTTAGCAATAGCAGAAACAGAGCGGCAAGCAATTTGACGGTGTAATTCTTTCTCATGACTTCTGATTATTAAATTGGTACTTTTTCGGCACTTCTGTTTGTAAGATGGCAACCTTCAGAAGAACTCTTTCACATCTTTATCCAGAAAAACCAAAAAAGTAACCTGAAAAACCAAAAAAAAATTAAAAAAAATCTTGTCCCTCCTTAATTTATTGATCCAATAGTCTGTAAATGAGCTACATATATCAATAAAAAAAATTAAAAAAAATGCTCCAAAACATTTTTTCCGTCAACAAAGGTAATCAAATAATGTAAAAATATTTTCTTTTACAAAGGAAATGATCATAATACGCACTAAAATAATGTTTTATAACAATAATAATGCAAACCATTAACATATAAATAATGCATGCATATCTGTGTAATGGTCTGTTAAACAAGTTTATAGCATGAATTATCGGGATGTAAAAAATTTTTATAATATTGCAGTACAAATTTTTTTGGGGGATAATTTTTTTTTGCTTTCTACGTCGCTTATAATCAGCGAGATAAGAATTATTTTAAAAAAAGTTCAAAAAAAAACCGTTTTTTCGCGTTACTTTTTTCAATTTTCAGGATAAAGGGATGAACAAGATGCACTACTCTGATGAAACGATCCTCGAAGGGATCAGGTTACGCAGAAAAGCCGTACTGGAATATGTGTATGACGAATGCTATCCGCTGATCAGAAATCTGATAGTAAAGAATAACGGCGAGGATGAAGATGTGCAGGATGTTTTTCAGGATGCAATGGTGATCGTGTTCGGAAAACTAAAAAGAGACGGCCTGGTGCTGGAGTGTTCTTTTAAAACCTATCTATACAGTGTCTGCCATCATTTGTGGCTGCAAAAGCTTGAAAGAAGAAAGAAATTTGACAAGGCTTTCAAGAACATTGCGCAAACCACGGAGTTGTCAGAAGATGAGTTAATTGAAATCTATGAGCAGGAAGATGAGAAATTGAGGTTATACCAAAAACATTTCCTGAGCCTGGCCAGTGATTGTCAGGAAATCCTGAAGCTTTCTCTCAAAAAACTTTCGATTGGTGAATTGCAGATTGCAATGGGTTACAAAACAGAGAAATATACGAAGGTGAAAAAATTCAGGTGCAAGGAAGAATTGAAAAGAAGGATAATGAACGATAGCGATTATCAGTTACTGATATAATATTGAAGAATTATGACCAATCATTCACGACAAATTGACCGCTATTTGAGCGGAGAAATGAATTCGGAGGAGGTTACCAGCTTTGAACTCGAGCTTAAATTGAATGCCCAGTTATCAAGGGAGTTAAGCCTTTCAGTTGAGATCGATCAAATGATCGTTGAGGACGAAGATGTGCTGGATTTCCGGAAACAACTGCAGGCGATCCATCAAAAGAAAGCGCCCTCACTTAACAGGACAATTAAATTGCGTGAAATAGGCAGGCGCTCCTATCATATTGCTGCCGGGATTGCTGCACTTATAATGATTTCCGGACTGCTCTACTTGCTTATACCCAAGGATTACAGCAACGAAAGGCTTTTCAGTATGTATTACAGCACTGAGAAAGTCCTGAATGTTTCGCGCTCGGCTGACAATCAGTTGGTGGAAGCATTGTTCAAATATCAGCAACGGGAATTCGCTGATGCATCCAGGCTCTTTGAAGCGATTCTCCGCGAAGATGAAGCAAATATTGTGATCCGTTTCTATAGCGGTATTGCCTACATCGAGACCCAGAATTACAGCGAGGCAATTGCTGCATTCAAGAAAATACTCGAAGGTGAAGAAAACCTGTATACCGAGCATGCCGGATGGTTTCTTGGTCTTACTTACCTCAGAATTGACGAAACTGACAAGGCTTTGGAATTATTCCGGGGTATTATGAATGACGGAGACAACTACTACAGTCGTCAGGCTGAAGATATTACATTTAAACTTACAAAACGCAACTAGTACACTTCTGAATAAATTGGTTTGTTTTTGGTTTGATTTTTGGTTTGATTTGCCCCATCGCTACGGCAACAGCGATGGGGTTTTTTTTTGTAACAGGTTTTTCATTGCGCAATGGCAACGTTAATTTTCAGAGGAAAAACCTTGTTCAGAAGCCAGCATGATACTTCAGAAACTAAAAATGCATACCCGCAGTAATAAAATACAATATCACAACCCCGACAGGTTTCGATAGGGTTAATTTAGGCGCTTAGAGAGCGAAACTAACTCCCGTACATACGGGATTGTCGGTTTTTTTGTGATGCAGTCCCGATAGCTATCGGGATGCAGTGATGCAGTAGGAGGGTTTCGGATTTTTTTTGAGTTTTGAGCTTTGGATTTATTTTGGATTTTGGACTTTGAGCTTTAGATTTATTTGAGATTTTTTGCCAACTGCTCCCGATAGCTATCGGGATTGCCAACTGCCAACTCATCCCCGAAGGGTTTTTCTCTGGTACAGAGAAACCTAGATCCTTCCCGGCTGAGGCTGGAGGTTATTCACCAGAATTCTTACTGTTCTGCCTGTTTCTAAAAACCAGGAAAATGTAGCCGCTAAATATTGTTGTTGTTATCAGCTGCAGATAAATTGGGGTTGAAATTAAGCTGCCCTGTATCATCGCCAGGCTAAGGAAACTGAATTTTAACAGATAGTAAAACAACTTGCTTCCGACGACAGCGATTGCCATAGCGGCAAAATGGTTGCGGATGCTGTTTATCAGGGCATAAAACAACCACACGTTTACTGCCAGCTCAATCGATATCAGCAGTGATTTAAGAAATACGGGATGCGCCGAAACCAGGTAAGAAAAAAGCGGAAGTGTGATGGCGAGCAGATAGGCATTGCGTTTGCTTGTGTGGGCAATGGCCAGAATCAGCATGATACGCATGGGCTCAATCATATAAACCGGAACAGCAAGCATATGCGATAAAGCCGGGATAAAGTAAATGGCGACCAGAGCAAAAAGATCAAAAACAACCGTTCTTGTTTTAATGGAACCGAGGGATAGCGCAGAAGTAATCATGGTGTTGGCGTATTAGATCAATGTGTTATTGAATTGCTGCAAATTTAAGTGTTTTTAAAATACCGGAGGTCTTTTTCTGATCGCTATAGCAGCATGACCAACTGCCGGTAATGTCAATTCAGGGATTTTAAGTAATTTTACGGCTGAAATTTATGGAGTGTAAACCCATGATTGGTTTGGGAAGAAATTAAATATAGTATGGAGAGACGCGACTTTATAAGAAAAACTGCTGCTGCAACCCTGGTAGCAGGTACAACATTGAAATTTGGAAATTTGTCATCGCTTTGGGCACTTGAATCAAACAGCAGTGATTCCAGACCCTATGATCTGGTTGCTGTACGTAATGGCGAGCCTGAACCCATGTTCGACAGTGCCATTGAGTCGCTGGGAGGAATGGGAAGATATGTGAAACCCGGGCAAAGCGTTGTGGTGAAACCTAATATCGGATGGGACGTAACTCCTGAAAAAGCAGCCAACACACACCCCGGCCTTGTTAAGCGGATTGTTGAGCACTGCTTTGAAGCCGGAGCCAAAGATGTTTTTGTATTCGACCACACCTGCGACCTTTGGACAGCCTGTTACACCAACAGTGGCATTGAAGATGCAGTGAAAAGCGCCGGAGGTACCATGATGCCGGGCAATGTTGAAAGAATGTATCATGAAGTGCAGATTCCGGGCGCCGTTCGCCTGAAAAAAGCCAAGGTGCATGAACTCATTCTCAATTCTGATGTCTTCATCAACGTGCCTGTATTGAAACACCATGCCTCGGCCAGGGTCACCATTGCTATGAAAAATCTGATGGGCATTGTTTACGACCGCCGTTTCTGGCATCGCAACGACCTGCATCAGTGCATTGCAGATTTTTGCCTTTTTTCAAAACCAACCCTGAACGTGGTGGATGCCTACCGGGTTATGACACGCAATGGCCCCCGTGGCGTTTCGGAAGCGGATGTTGTACTTACAAGAAACCTGCTGGTTTCAGAAGATATTGTTGCTGTGGATGCTGCTGCAACCCGTGTTTTCGGTTCGGAACCCGATACAATCCCTCATATTGTCACAGGCCACGATATGGGTATTGGGAATATGAACCTCCGGGAACTTTCAATTAAACGCATCAGCCTTTAATGTTATGGTCAGACAACACTCGCTCAGGAAGCTGCGAATTTTAGTTTCTGTAGTATTCCTTCTTTCACTCTCACTGGTTTTTCTTGATGTAAAAGAATTTTTTCCTGTATGGTTCAGGGAGTTTTTCCTGTTTTTGCAATTCGCACCTTCCATACTGAACTTCGCAACCATCGTTACCTGGACTGCTTTGGGTTTCCTGATAGTGATTTTACTCACCCTGCTTTTTGGACGGGTTTATTGTAGCTTCTTTTGCCCGCTGGGCGTATTGCAGGATGTAATTACCCGGTTTGCCAACTTTTTCAGAAAGAAAAAACGCAGGTTTCGTTTTCTGAAAGCACGAAATATTCTGCGATACAGTATTCTGTTTGTTGTAACAGTAGCTGCCTTCTCGGGATTCATCATCATACTGGGCTGGCTTGATCCCTTCAGTATTTTCGGCCGTTTTATGACACATATTGTAAGGCCGGCTTATATACATACAAACAATTGGGTTTCTTCATTGCTTTATGGATGGAATATTTACTCCTTGCATCCGCTTGAATTTCGCGCCTACAGCTGGGCTTCGTTTGGTGCGGTGGCAGCGCTGATGACTTTGGTAGTGTGGATGGCGGCAGCGTATGGCAGACAGTATTGCAATACGGTATGTCCGGTTGGAAGCTTGCTAGGGTTCTTGTCAAAGTATTCCCTGTACAAAATCCGGCTCGATCATGAACGCTGCAACTCATGCGCTCTGTGTCAGCATGCCTGCAAAGCGGGTTGCATTAACTCAAAGGAGAAAACTGTTGACATGAGCCGTTGTGTGGCATGCTATAATTGCCTCACGGTGTGCAAATCAAACGGTGTGCTGTATCAACCAGCAACTGGTAAAGCCAGAGCCCTTGAAAGCGACCCTTCGCGCAGGAATTTCATTGCCGGCTCTGCTTCCTTGTTGCTGGCTGCATCAGGCTTTTCAAAGGCACTGGCTCAGCCCCAGGCCCAAAACCCAACGCTGATACCCGAGCAGAAGGAGTTTCCGGTTTCTCCGCCCGGGTCAAAAAGCATTGAACATTTTACTTCAAAATGCATAGCCTGTCATTTATGTGTGAGTGTTTGCCCTAAGCAGGTGTTGCAGCCTTCACTTTTTGAGTATGGGTTGAAAGGTTTCCTGCAGCCTCGTATGGACTACCACACCAGCTATTGTAATTTCGATTGCACTCTTTGCGGCGAAGTTTGCCCCACAGGCGCCATTCTTCCTCTAAACCGTGAACAAAAGCATGTGGAGCAGATCGGCAAGGTTGTGTTTATTCGTCGCAACTGTATTGTGCGAACCGACCTGACTGACTGCGGCGCCTGCTCAGAGCATTGCCCCACCAAAGCCGTTGAAATGGTACCCTGGCGCAGAGTGTTGCTGATCCCCCGCGTACATCCTGAGATCTGCATTGGCTGTGGCGCCTGCGAATTTGCCTGCCCCACCGAGCCTTACAAAGCCATTTATGTGGATGGCAATAAGGTACACCAGATTGCCGACCGCCCGGTGATTGAAGAACAACAATCACCAGTTGATGATGATTTTCCCTTTTAATGAAAAACCCTGATTGCATTCTGCAGTCAGGGTTGTTAAATGACATATGATTCTCTTTTAAGGGAGAGTAACCTTCTTAAGCAAATCCTCAGAACTCAAAAGGGCATCAACATACTGCGCACGTTTGTAAACAAAAGGATCGTTAAGGGTTGAGGCTGAAAGCTTGCCGCGGAAATCTCCAAGAGTGTTGTAACCTTTTTTCTCCATCCAGGCTTGCAGATCATTAAGTATCTTACCGATATGCTCGGGTTTGTGTTTATACAATGCGCTTACAACCTGCACGGCATCGGCGCCGGCCAGTATCATGGCTGCAACATCTTTGCCGTCGTATATGCCCATACTGCTGCAGATATTGGCCTGGATCTTTTTGTAAAGCAAGCCGGTAAAACGCAGCGGTAAACGCTTTTCGTTCGGTTCGCTCAGGTTCCAGGGTGTGATATGTTTTTCTTCATCAACATTGATTTCGGGCTGGAAAAGCTTGTTAAAGAGCACAAAACCGTTCACTCCGGCCTCATCCATCTTTTTGATCAGATTAAGTGGATTGGTGTAAAAAGGACTTAGCTTGACGCTTACTGGTATTTTTAGCTTGCTCTTAATGGCTTTGAGGATTTCAAGCTGTTCGTCTTCAATGCTGTTGCTGTCTTTTTCAAATTTGTTGGGGATGGCAAAAAAGTTCAGCTCAAGGGCATCCACGCCAGTTTGCTCCATGAGTTGTGCATACTCAACCCAGGACTCATGATATACGGCATTCAAGCTGGCAACCAATGGGATACCAAGTCCGGCTTTCGCTTTCCTGAGTTGTTCCAGATGATCCTGTGGGCCGGCATGTTCCAGCTTTGGAAAAATGCTGATCATTTCGGCGTGGCGTTCAGTATATTCACCCAGGTCTTCTTCCATTTTGTAACGCTCAAGCTGAATCTGCTCTTCGAAAAGCGATTTGTAAACAACGGCTGCGGCGCCGGCATCTTCCAGGCGTTTAAGAACAGCAGGATCGGTGCTAAGGTTCGAGCTTCCGGCAATGATAGGGTTCTTAAGAGCCAGGCCCAGATAGGTGGTTTTTAAACTTGTCATGGCAATTTTAATATTGGTTAATGTGGAATTAATTTCTTTAACAAATATACAATTGATAACCCAAAATGTTCATGTCAATCTGCCAATTGTGCCATCTGATGCAGGTCGCGAACCAAATCACTATTTACACACCATATTCGTAAGGGATTTATGCAAACGATTGCCATCTATTTGTAATCATTCCAAATAAGCTCTGGTTATGAGGAAGTTGGGAATAATTCAATTTTAATGAGTAATTTCGCGGGGAATTTGCTGAAATTCAAAAGCGCTAAAAAACAGATTCTTAATTATATAGATTATGACAAAAAAGAAAAAATTCATCACTTGTGATGGCAATTATGCAGCCTCACACATTGCCTATATGTTCAGTGAAGTTGCTGCCATTTATCCGATCACACCATCATCAAACATGGCTGAGTATGTTGATGAGTGGGCTGCCCATGGCCGCAAGAACATTTTTGGCGAAACCGTGATGGTCACGGAAATGCAGTCAGAAGCCGGCGCAGCCGGTGCTGTACACGGCTCGTTGCAGGCAGGAGCATTAACCAGCACTTACACTGCTTCCCAGGGTTTGCTGCTGATGATCCCCAATATGTATAAAATTGCAGGCGAGTTATTGCCTGGTGTATTTCACGTTTCTGCCCGCAGTATTGCTGCCCAGGCGCTTTCAATATTTGGTGACCACAGCGACGTAATGAGCACCCGCCAAACCGGTTTTGCCATGCTGGCCACCAGCAGCGTGCAGGAAATTATGGATATTGCTGCCGTAGCACATCTTACGGCCATTAAATCGCGCGTTCCTTTCCTGCATTTCTTTGATGGGTTCCGTACATCGCATGAGGTTCAGAAAGTTGAATATTTTGAAAACGATGATCTTTCAGGCCTTGTTGATTACAATGCTTTGCAGGAATTCCGTGATCGTGCACTCAATCCCGAGCATCCTGTAACGCGTGGCACTGCCCAGAATCCTGATATTTATTTCCAGACCCGCGAAGTGGCAAATAAATTTTACGATGCCGTTCCGGATATGGTGGAAGAATACATGCAGGAATTGTCGGCAAAATGCGGACGTGAGTACCATCCGTTCATGTATTACGGCGCCCCTGATGCCGAGCATGTGATCGTTGCCATGGGTTCAATCACGGAAACCATCCGTGAAACCGTTGAATTTCTGAATAAGCAAGGTAAAAAAGTTGGCGTTGTGGTGGTTCACCTATACAGGCCTTTTTCCGAGAAATATTTCTTCAGGGTTCTTCCCGAAACCGTGAAGCGCATTGCGGTATTGGATCGCACAAAAGAGCCCGGATCGGCTGGCGAGCCCCTTTATCTGGATGTAAAGGAAATGTTCTATGGAAAGAAGAATCAGCCTGTAATTGTTGGCGGACGCTATGGATTAAGTTCCAAAGACACTTTCCCATCGCATATTGTGGCTGTGTTTGAGAATCTGGCCATGAACGAGCCTAAAAATGATTTTACCATCGGCATTGTTGACGATGTTACCTTTAAGTCGTTGCCTGTTCAGCCACAAGTGAACGTACTGCCTGCCGGAACTTTCAGCGGCAAGTTTTACGGATTGGGATCTGACGGAACCGTTGGGGCCAATAAAAACTCTATCATGATCATTGGCGATCATACCGAGAAGTTTGCTCAGGGTTATTTTGCATACGACAGCAAGAAATCAGGCGGGTTTACCGTTTCGCACCTCCGTTTCGGCGACAAACCCATTCGCGCACCATACCTGGTGAAAAACTCTGATTTTGTTGCCTGCCACGTTCCAGCTTATCTTGGCAAGTACGATATGATCACCGGCCTGAAGAAAGGTGGGGTATTCCTGCTCAACAGCATCTGGGATGCCGAAGAAACAAAAAAGCGATTGCCGGATGATATGAAAAAATACATGGCTGAAAATGATGTTAATTTCTACATCATCAATGCTACAAAAATTGCCATGGAGATTGGCCTGGGCAATCGTACCAACACCATTATGCAATCCGCGTTCTTCAAAATTGCCGATGTAATACCTTTTGAGCAGGCCCTTGAGCATATGCGCAAAGCCGTTATCAAATCTTTCGGCATGAAAGGCGAAGAGATTGTGAATATGAACTTCGCCGCTATTGACCGTGGAGGTGAACTTGAAAAGGTTGAGATTCCGGCTGATTGGGCGAAAATTGAAGTGACAAAAGCTGTTGATGAACGCGATATCCCTGAATTCATACGCAATGTGGTAGAGCCTATGAATGCCCAACGTGGCGATGAGTTGCCTGTGAGCACCTTCCTTGGCCGCGAAGACGGAACATTCCCACAGGGAACCACCGCTTTCGAAAAACGCGGGATTGCTGTTGAAGTACCCGAATGGGTTCCAGATAATTGTATCCAGTGTAACCAATGCGCCTTTATCTGCCCGCATGCCTGCATCCGTCCTTTCCTCATCAATGACGAGGAATTGAAACAATTGCCTCAGGATCTTGCCACGCTTAAGGCAATTCCAAAAACGTTTGAGGGATTGCAGTATCGTATTCAGGTCAGCCCGCTGGACTGTACCGGTTGCGGCAACTGCGTGGATGTTTGTCCTGCTAAAACAAAAGCCCTGGTGATGAAAGATCTGGGAACACAGGAGCACGAAATGAACAACTGGAATATTATTTCAAAGACAGTTTCTTATAAGGATTCCATTGTACCAAAAGACAAATCGGTGAAAAACAGCCAGTTTTCCCAGCCATTGTTCGAGTTTTCAGGCGCGTGTGCCGGCTGCGGCGAAACACCTTATATCAAGCTTGTTACCCAACTTTTTGGCGAACGCATGCTGATTGCAAACGCCACAGGTTGTTCCTCAATTTACGGAGGATCGGCCCCCGCTACGCCTTACACTGTAAACCATGAAGGGCATGGCCCGGCCTGGGCAAACTCCCTGTTCGAGGACAATGCCGAGTACGGTTACGGAATGGCATTGGCCACACGCAAACTTCGCGAGCGGATTGCACTAAGGATGCAGGACGCCATGAAAAACGGTCTGGCTGAAAATGTGAGGGAAGCATTTACAGCCTGGATTGATGGAATGGAAGATGCCGAAAAATCGAAAGATGCTTCTGCAAAGGTGATAGAGGCTCTTCAGGATTTTGACCATCCTGTTGCCAGGGAAATTATGAACCTGAAACAATACCTTGTCAAAAAATCGGTATGGATCTTCGGAGGCGATGGATGGGCTTATGATATCGGTTATGGCGGATTGGATCATGTGATTGCTTCGGGCGAAAATGTGAACCTGCTGGTTCTGGATACCGAGGTTTATTCAAATACCGGCGGACAGGCCTCCAAATCAACCCCGGTTGGTGCGGTAGCTAAATTTGCCGCATCCGGAAAGAAAATCCGTAAAAAGGATTTGGGTATGATGGCCATGAGCTATGGCTATGTGTATGTGGCACAGATTGCTATGGGCGCCAATCAGTCTCAGACCCTGAAAGCCATTCGCGAAGCAGAAGCCTATCCCGGACCATCGGTTATCATTGCCTATTCACCATGTATCGCTCACGGTTTGCGTGCCGGAATGGGCAAAACCCAGGAGCAGGCCAATCTTGCCGTGGAAGCGGGCTACTGGCAGAATTATCGTTTTAACCCCATGCTCGAAGCCGAAGGCAAGAACCCGTTTGAACTGGATTCAAAAGAGCCGGACTGGACAAAATTCCAGGATTTCCTGAACAGCGAGGTTCGCTACACTTCGCTGAAGCAAGCTTTCCCGGCCCAGGCTGTGGAACTCTTTAAAGCTGCCGAGGAGAATGCCCGGTGGCGTTACAACGCTTACAGGCGTCTGGCGGAAATGAAATATTAGAAATAACCATGCTTCGGATTGGATCGTTCAAAGTGATCCCATCTGGAAGACTATAAAGACCCGACAGGTTTTTCGAAAATCTGTCGGGTCTTTTCTTACTTTTGCCGCATCAATTACAATTAGCATCACCATGAAAAAAATCAGTCTTTTCATTTCAGTCATTATTCTTATAAAGATTTTGATCCTTCCTTCCTGTTTTCCTCCCTTTGAACCTAAAGAACAGGATATTGTCAGCGACACGATTGTAAAAGAAAAGGTTCCTCATCCCGATCCTGCGGATTTTGAACCTGTTGCGATCCCTATTAGCGAACAGGCAGTAATGGCCACTTTGTTCCAGCAGCGTTCTGCTGAATTTCGCGCATTGTGTTATCAGGCTTTTAATCTGGCGCGCATAATGCTTGAACGAGACCTCAGGGATGACAAGGTTAATTCACCTCGGGCAATCATTCTTGATATTGATGAAACCCTGCTTGACAACAGCCCGCATAGCGCTAAATGTATCAAGAACCAAACTTCCTATCCAGCATTTTGGGATGAGTGGTGCGAGCTTGGAGTTGCCAAAGCCCTTCCCGGTGCAGTTGAGTTTTTACAACTGGCACGCAGGTATGGCGTTTCAGTTTATTACATCACAAATCGCCGCGAACATCTCAAAGAAGCTACTATGCGTAATATGAGGGAGTTGGGGTTCCCGCAAGTTGAAAGCCGCCACATGATGTTCCGCACTGCTGAGGCCGGGAAAGAAAACCGGCGTTTGGCTGTGGCCCGCAACCACCATGTTTCCATGCTCATTGGTGATAACCTGAATGACTTTTCCGATGTTTTTGAGCACAAAAACGTTGAAGACCGGGCAAGGATAACCGACAGTCTTAGGCATGAGTTTGGAAGAAGGTTTATTGTGCTGCCCAACGCCATGTACGGCGACTGGGAAGGAGCGCTTTATGATTATAACTTTGCCATCAGTGATTCAGTTAAAATGGCGATTCGCAAACAATGGCTTGAATCCTTCTGAAGATGGAAAATGGATGATGTAAAATGGAAAATGTAAAATGTTGGAATATGGCTAATTGATGGCATACATTTTACAAACTACATTTTACATCATCCATTCAAAATAAAAAGAACGGCATCCCTCAGGCGCTTGTTCCGGGTCATTTACTCTTTGCAAAAGTCTTTGCTTTTGAGCACATTGATCACAGATAGGCCTTAAAGGATGCCGTTTTCGTGTTCTAATATACCTCCACTTCAAAAGGCATCCTGGCCTGAATCCCCTGGAAGGTGGCTGCATTCTTCAGGTATTGATAATAAGTGTGGTATTCGCCCATCTCGTTTTGTATGGCTTTTCTCACACTGGCTCCTCTAAGGTCTTCCATTAACTGGGTAAAAAAGTCCTTTTGTTCGGGAAGTTCACTCACACGCCATTCTTCCAGTCCGGCAAGTTCAGCAGCAAGTTCTATTGCGTCTTCCAATCCACCCAGTTCATCAACCAATCCAATCTCAAGCGCATCGGCGCCGATCCAGATGCGGCCTTGTCCGATTTTATCTACTTCTTCTTTGGTCATGTTGCGTCCATTGGCAACATGGGTGATAAAGACTTCATAAATATTGTCGGTCATACGTTCCATGATTTTTCTTTCCTGCGGATTCAATGGCCTGTCGAAAGGAATGAAATCGGAAAAATCATTGGTTTTTACATGGTCGAAAGTGATTCCCAGTTTGTTGTTAAAGAACTTCTTCATATTGGGGATGGCGCTGATTACTCCTATTGAGCCTGTGATTGTTGAGGGAGATGCCATAATTTTGTCGGCGCCGCAGGCAATATAGTACCCGCCTGAGGCGGCTACATCACCAAACGAAGCGACAACCGGCTTTTCTGCTTTGGCAAGCAACACTTCGCGCAAAATAACATCAGAGGCCAATGCACTGCCCCCGCCTGAGTTGACACGCAAAACAATTGCTTTTACACTTTTGTCTTCACGGGCCTGCCGGATGGCCGCAGAAATGCGCTCCGAGCCGATTGTGGTTTCATCTCCTTCGCCCGGAATAATCATTCCCTGTGCATAAACTACAGCAACTTTGTCTCTGGGGCGTTTAGCAGTGGCACGGGGAACGGGCGCATTCATATAGCTACTCAGTTCAACAAAGCTGATTTTATCCGTTTCGCCGATTCCAAGTCTTTCCTTCAGATCCAGCAACAATTGGTCTTTATAGCAAAGGGCATCAACCAGGTTGTTGCTGAATGCGTCACCGGCACTTTCAATGGCATAGGCATTGGCCATGGCATTGAGTTGGTCAATGCTGAGGTTCCGTGATTCGCCTATTTTTTCGAGCATTTGCAACCATGCGTTATTGACATATGCGCCAAGTTGTTCGCGGTTGGCCTCGGTGAGTTTATCGAAGATGAGTGGATCGGCGGCACTTTTGTATTTCCCGTAGCTGATTACCTGGGGCTCAATGTCTAATTTTTCAAGCAGCCCTTTCAGGAAAACTGCTCTGGCAGTTAGACCTTTCATCTCAAACATTCCCTCCGGATTCAGGTAAACCTTATCGGCTGCCGTTGCAAGATAATAAGAGGTTTGAAAATACATTTCGCTGTAGCTTACAATGAACTTTCCGGTTTCACTGAATTTTTCAAGCGCCTGCCTGATTTCACTGATTGTGCTGATACCCGCAGGGATTGCGGTTGGTTCAAGTAAAATACCGCTGATGTTGGGGTCGCGACCTGCTTTGTCAATATTGTCCAGAATATCGTTCAGGCCGGGAGCGGTTTTGAAACTTGTGAAATTAGAGGATGCGAATGGGTTTTTTGGAGCGCGGTCAGTAATCGGCTGGTCAAATTTCAGGTGTAAAACGGTGTTTGGCTTTACCACTGTAGGGTCTTTTGAAAAAGATGCGATGGAAACGATCATTCCGAATGCGAGAAAAAGCAGGATGAACCCTGCAATGATGAATCCCAGCATGGAAGCGAACATAAATTTAAAAAACTGTTTCATAACTTAATTATTAAGGGTTAGCAATAGGCCGGAAATCTGAAGGATGTTTTCAGCCTTCGAAATTAAAAAGATTTTGCAAGCAAATCCTGGTATTTGTCCAAGAGTTGTAATTTTGACATTCTTTATATTTTTATGTTGCAAAGCGTTTATTTACTTTTAGGCAGCAATCGGGGAAACAGGATGGAATTGCTGAATCAATCCGTCGAACTGATTGAAAAACAGGTTGGAAGGATAGTGGATGCGTCATCGGTATACGAAACAAGCCCCTGGGGTTTTCAGGATGATGTTTTTTTCCTGAACCAGGTGGTGGCAATTGAAACCCTGCTGTCGCCCTTTGATCTGTTGGCTGCATTGTTAAACATAGAATCAGCTATTGGACGCACAAGGACGGGAAAAAATTACACCAGCCGGTTAATAGATATTGATATTCTTTTCTACGAAGGTCAAGTGATTGATCGTGAAAACCTTATTGTGCCTCATCCACGACTGCATGAACGACGCTTTACCCTCGTTCCGCTTGCTGAGATCGCAGGCGGGCTGGTTCATCCGGTGTTTTCGCTCTCAATTAATCAACTTTTAGAGAACTGTACTGACCAATCGGACGTTAAGCCATACAGAAACATCACAATTTCTCAGAATACTGCTTTTAAATGATGCATAACCAATTGCTATACAACTATATTTGTATCGAAGGGAACATAGGTGCAGGGAAAACCTCTCTTGCCGGTAAGTTGGCCGAAGATTTCAACGGCAAGCTTATACTGGAACAGTTTGAAGACAACCCTTTTTTGCCGAAGTTTTATAATGATCCGTCAAAATATGCTTTTCCGCTTGAATTGTCGTTTCTGGCCTCGCGCTATCAGCAGGTTAAAGACCAGCTTTCCGCAATGGATTTGTTCAGATCCTTTGTGGTTTCGGATTATTTTATCAACAAATCCCTGATTTTTGCCCGAAAAACATTGCAAGATGACGAACTGGCGCTCTTTAACCGCCTTTTTCATATCATTATCAGCACAGTTCCCAAACCCGAATTGCTCATATATCTTTACGTTGACATCAAGCGTTTGCAACAAAACATAAAGCACAGAGGCCGTATATATGAGCAAGCCATTGAGGATGCTTACCTTGAAAAAATTCAGTTCGGATATCTTGACTATCTGCGCCAGTTGCCCGACACACGTGTCTTGCTGCTCGATACCAACAAACTTGATTTTGTGGGAAATGACAGGCACTACCAGCAGTTGCTGGATGTGATCAATAAAAAATATGCCCCCGGCATCCACCGGTTTGCGTTCTGAAATTTTATTTCTGCAATGGTTTGTTTATTTCACATAAATCACTAATTTTGCAGCCCTTAAAACACAAAGGATTTTAAACAATGGCAAAGAAGACTAAAGAAGCTCGCATACAGGTGATTATGGAGTGTACAGAGCACAAGGCAAGTGGAATGCCCGGTACTTCGCGTTACATTACCACAAAGAATAAAAAGAATACACCTGAAAGGATGGAGTTGAAAAAGTACAACCCAATCCTGAAAAAGAAAACCGTTCACAAAGAAATTAAATAATAGTATTAGTCATGGCAAAGAAAGTTGTTGCAACACTGAGAACCGCTTCCGGCAAGGATTATGCAAAAGTGATCCGTACAGTGAGGTCGCCAAAAACCGGCGCTTATGTGTTTAAAGAAACCGTTATTCCTAACGACCAGGTGAAGGATTTTCTGGCAAAGAAATAAAAAGCATATTTTCTTTTTTTGAGGCTCTTTTCCGGTCAAGAGAAGAGCTTTTTTTATTTGGAAACAATTGATTGGCAGTTTAAACAAACCAAACTCATAATATAATGGGTCTTTTCTCCTTTCTTTCGCGCGATAAAAAAGAGCAGTTAGACAAGGGACTTGAGAAAACCAAAACAAGTGTTTTCAGCAAGCTCTCCCGCGCCATTGCCGGGCGTTCAAAAGTTGACGACAGTTTCCTGGATGAACTTGAGGAAATCCTCGTTACTTCCGATGTGGGGGTGGAAACCACCCTGAAAATCATTGACAGGCTTGAGAAACGTGTGGCCCGTGATAAATTCCTCAACGCAGCCGAACTTCATGAAATTCTGCGAGATGAAATCTCTGCCCTCCTCGAAGAAAGTAAAGGCAACCAGGAAGTTCGTTTTGATTTTGAGCCTGTACCTGAACCATACGTTATTATGGTAGTTGGTGTTAATGGTGTTGGAAAAACCACCACCATTGGAAAGCTGGCATACCATTATAAACAAGCCGGCAAGTCGGTTCTTTTAGGCGCTGCCGACACCTTCCGTGCAGCCGCCATCAGCCAGTTGCAGGTGTGGGCCGATAGAGTCGGTGTTCCTATTGTGAACCAGAAAATGGGCTCCGATCCTGCAGCGGTTGCTTTTGAAACCTTGCAGGCTGCGAAAAAGGGCAACCATGACGTTGTGATCATTGACACGGCCGGCAGGCTTCACAATAAAGTGAACCTGATGAACGAATTGGGGAAAATCAAACGTGTTATGCAAAAAGTTATAGCCGATGCACCGCACGAGGTTTTACTTATTCTGGATGCATCAACCGGACAAAATGCCATTGAACAGGCAAAGCAATTCACTGCCGCTACGGAAGTTACGGCTCTTGCGCTCACCAAACTTGACGGAACGGCCAAAGGAGGCGTGGTGATCGGTATTTCCGATCAGCTCAAAATCCCGGTGAAGTATATCGGGGTAGGCGAGAAGCTTGAACATCTGCAAATATTCAACCGTCGGGCTTTTGTAGATTCACTTTTTGAAAAAGATCCCGGTTAAACGCCTGATCCTAATGTCAGCAAAAATCCGCTCTCACCAGCCGCTTGTGAACGTTATCACCCTGGGTTGCCCGAAAAACCTGGTGGATTCGGAGAAACTCATGGGGCGGCTCAAAGGTTCAGGCATGGATGTGCGGCATGGTTCACGCCGCAAAGCGGATATTCTTATCATCAATACCTGCGGATTTATACAGGATGCCAAAGAAGAATCCATCGAAACTATTTTAGGAGCCATTCAGCAAAAAAAAAGCGGAAAGTTTTCGAAGGTCGTTGTAATGGGTTGTCTTTCCGAACGCTACATGGCCGAACTTAAGGAAGAAATCCCTGAAGTGGATCACTTTTATGGCGTGAACGACCTGGAACAAATTCTTAAGGATTTGAAAGCTTCTGATCGAAATTACCTTATTAATGAACGCTTTCTTACAACCCCACCCCATTTTGCCTATCTGAAAATAGCCGAAGGCTGCGATCGCACATGCTCCTTTTGTGCAATCCCGTTGATCCGTGGGACAAATGTTTCTGTTCCTGTTGAGCAATTGATTGAAGAAGCTGGATCCCTTGCTGATAAAGGAGTGAAAGAGCTTATTCTAGTTGCACAGGATCTCACCTGGTATGGCCTTGATTTGTACAATAAACGCATGCTGGGCGGGCTGCTGGAGAAATTGTCGGAAGTGAAGGGAATAGAATGGATCCGTTTGCATTATGCTTATCCGGCTGCGTTTCCGCCGGATGTACCGGATATAATGGCTTTAAAACCCAACATCTGCAAATACCTCGACATTCCATTTCAGCACATCAGCGATGAATTACTGGCTTCAATGCGAAGAGGGATTACCAGCAGGGATACCTATGCCTTAATCAATAATATTCGTGAAAAAGTTCCGGGTATTTCGTTACGCACTTCGCTGATGGTAGGTTATCCGGGTGAAACAGAATCTCATTTCGGTGAGTTGAAAAATTTTGTGAAAAATGCGCGCTTTGAACGCATGGGTGTATTCACTTATTCAGAAGAAGAGGGTACACGTGCCGCGAAATTGGCCGACACTGTTCCACAATCAGTTAAGGAAGAACGCGCTGCTGAGTTAATGGAATTGCAGCAGCAGATTTCCCAGGAAATCAACGAAACAAAAATCGGGAAGAACTTCAAAACCATTATTGATGGCCGGGAAGGCGAATTCTATATCGGGCGAAGCGAACACGATTCGCCTGAAATTGACAACGAAGTGTTGATAAGGGCAAATGGCCCCGCCCTGAAGATTGGCGAATTCTATAGTATCCGGATCACAAAGGCAGATGCTTTTGACCTGTTCGGAGAAATTGATTGACAATTTATCAGGCTTTTTGCAGATATACACATAAGCTTATAATCAATATAAGATGCAGATCAGGAAAATCACTAACCCTTTCATTAAAAGCGAAAGTTACAATTGTTTCGGTTGTTCACCCCGCAATCCTCTGGGGTTGAAGCTGGAGTTTAGGGAAGAAGGCGAATGGATTACTGCCGTTTGGACACCTACCCGCGATCACGAAGGCTGGCATAATGTATTGCACGGCGGTATACAAACCACTATGCTGGATGAGCTTGGAAGTTGGGTCGTGTTCGTAAAACTGGGAACGGCCGGAGTTACCTCCAGACTGGAAATGAAATTCATTAAGCCGGTTCATATTGACAAAGGCGAGCTTACGATCAAAGGCCGGATCAGGGAAACCCGTCGAAATATTGTTATCATTGAAGCCTTTCTTTACAACAGCAGCGGAGAATGTTGTGCCGAAACCCTTATGCACTATTTTGCATTTTCGCAGGAAAAAGCCCGGGAAATGATGATGTTTCCCGAACCAGAAGCTTTTTACGGGAAAGAGTAATAACCAAAGATTTAACAGGGATTTTTTAAGTATTCTGTTTTTGTTTTCAAAACCTGAACCATAAGCCTTTTACAGGTTGATGAATTTAAAAAAGAAAAGCTGCCCTTTTTAGGCGGCAGCTTTTCAAATTCCTGAAAACAGGTTTTATATCAATCTGCGAAAGCGGATCGCAACAAAGGTGATCATAAGCAGTATGCCAAGATAGAGCGCCCAGTTTGACAATGGGATTGCAAAATCAGTATAGGGATCAAAGTTTGTAATTGCTACAACACCGTCACCAAATATACAGTCAACCGAGTAAACGACTAGAGATAAAATATCTCCTGCATTAAAATAGCCATAAAATGTACCCGTGCCGGTTTCTGTAACTTGCGTAAGTATGTTAACATCTCCATTTGAAGACTGGCGGACAATGAAGAAATCCCAACCCGGGGAATCAAAATTTACAAACTCCCAATTAAAGAAGATTACACGTGATTCTTCCACTTCAATGGAAACTCTGACTTCCTGGCCAGAGCAACTTTCTCCGTCCGGGCCGATAATGACCAGTGCATTTTCGTTAAATGCGGGCACACTCCCTCCGTATTGTTCAGCAGGTAATTCAATGGTCTAGTTATCAGGATGGTAATAACCGGTAAAACCTTGCGCTGCTACCTGAGCTGCAGAAAATACCAGAATTGACAGAACTAAGGGTACGATAATTTTTTTCATGCTTTACTTTTTTTAATTAGTATGCCCGCAAAAATAAGCCAAGTGCGTAGTTTAGTCAATAGAGTGACGCTGGAATTTTGTCCTGATAAATTTTTTCAGGACAAAGTTTTTTCTATGCTGCTCATAATCAGGCTAATGTTTTATATGTGTTTGGACACGAAAAGCTGCAGATATTTAAAAAAACAAATCTGGTTTATTGACAAAAACAAACCCAACTTGCCACATTTACATCATTATCACACCCGTTTATTTAATTGATTCATCCAAATGAAAAAAACAGGTTTGTGATTGAGATAATTTTGCAGTTATGATAAAACCTGAAAAGTATGCGGAAAATCAATTTATGCTGATCTTCAATAAAAGACAACCGCACCTGTTTGGAACGGCTGTCTTTAAAATGAAAAAATGCTTTCAGGCTACATCACTCTTCGAAATCGGATCGCAATGAATGTGATCATGAGCAAGATGCTGAAATAAATAACCCGGTTGTTGAGAGGAACAGAAGGCCCATCACAGGTAAATGTACGAAAAGTGTAGTCAAAATTGGGAAATGAGGTAAAGCCAGCATTTGCATAGACCTGACCAAAAGGATAAGGATTGGCAGTACTGCCTGCAATACCAAAGGAAGCAGTCGCTGTAAAAACCAGGTAATAGGTAGTGCCCGGCTGAACAACAACCGGTTGCCAGGTTACGTCAACCCAGATATATTCACTTTCAACTACGGCAAAACTTGTTCCGCTTGCAAGTTGATTGCCGCCGGCATTAGGCAGGTTATCCCATAATGAAATTGTAAAATTACCAGAAGCCGCAATTGGATACAATCCAACCCCGGCTCCGCAACATAACCCTGACGATGGTATGAAAGACTGGGCCAGATCGGTTTGGTTAATATTTGCCATATAGTTTGTACCAATTGGTTGGTTCTGGTCAATAGTAAATGACCTGGATCCACCGCTGGGAATAATAGGGTCACCAACCTTGTTGTCAGTGGTTTGCAACAAAGCTTCCTGGTCCATCAGCGTTACAGGCAACAGCGATTGGTCAGCCTGTCCTTTTACTAAAGTAACACTCAAGAAAAGCACTAAGGAAAGAATAAAGATGTTTTTCATGGTTAATCTGTTTTTTTGGTGATTAGTATGCAAAGGTAGTGTATGTAGGGGTTTTGTCAAGTCGAGGTGGGGTAAAATTTGTTCTAACAAAAATCAAAGCCACAAAACAATTTCTTTTATGGTGTTTGTCAGCGAGTTGCAATTTTGACAAAATGCCACGTTCCTGTAAAATATTTACATGATCCGAATGACAGTAGCACGCACCATATTGCCTGTATCCTATCATAATATGATCATTGTAATTGAATCGGAAGAGTTAGGCGGGCTTGTCTTAAAACCAGATGCAATACGGGCATTAAAAACCAAATCCGTATTTTTGCTGACAATTGAAAATGGAATTCACAATCATCACTCATAAAAATCACTTGGTTTAACATGCAAAGCACTGGGAATAAAAAAGAAAGAAAGTCGGCTTCCAATGGAACGGTTAACAACCCTGAAAGCCCCCCTTCACAATCATCGGGCATTTTACACTGGATCGAGCAAATGGGCAACAAACTCCCTCATCCATTTTGGATTTTTATCTGGATTTGTGTCCTCGTGGTGGTTTTTAGTGCGATCGCTGCATTTGCCGGGGTAAGTGCAATAGATCCGGGTACCGGCGATACCATTGTAGCCCGGAATCTCATGTCTGGCGACGGCTTACGCCGTTTCATACAGGAAATGGTAACCAACTTCGCCCATTTTGCACCTTTTGGCCTTGTATTGGTAATGCTTATGGGAGTTTCCATAGCCGAACGAAGCGGATTATTGGCTGTTGTCATGCGAACCATTGCTTTCTCGGTTCCGAAAAAAATAGTTTTGCCTGTTATTTTCATCATCGGAGCCTGCGGCAATATCGGATCGGATGCCGGAATCGTGATTGTTCCTCCTATTGCTGCGCTTATATTTATGCAAATGGGCTTGCATCCCATTGCAGGCCTGGTTGCTGGTTATGCAGGGGCCACGGCTGGTTTTACTGCCAATTTCTTTATTGCAGGAACCGATGTGCTGCTGGCCGGTATCAGCTCCGAAATTACAGAGCATATGCATGGTGTGCCTGAAGTGAGTGCAACGGCAAACTGGTATTTCATGATTGCTTCCACACTGCTGCTGGGCTTTGGCGGTGCATTTATCGCCCGGCGATACACCATACCGAGATGCAGCAGGTTTGAGATCACAGGAGAGGTTGAAACTGTAACTACCCGTCCAACCCTCTCTGTCATTGAGAAAAAGGGTTTGCGCAGGGCTGGACTGGCCTTATTCTTCTATGTGATTGTAATCGCATTGCTGGTTGTTCCCGAAGGTGCCCCCTTACGCAACCAGGAAACCGGAAACATTGTTCCCTCTCCGTTCCTGCGCGGTCTGATTCCTATTCTTTTCCTTTTTTTCGCCATTCCGGGTTACTTTTACGGCAAAACCACAGGGGTGATCAAAAAGGCCAACGATGTGCTCAAACAAATGGAGCACGGCATGAAGGAACTTTCGGGCTATATTGTGCTGATGCTGGTGGTGGCGCAATTCATCAACCTGTTTTACTGGTCAAACCTGGATACCATCATGGCCATTAAAGGCGCTAACTTTCTGAAGGCAACAGGGCTGACAGGCCCGGTAATGTTTATCATGTTTATGACCATTGTGGCCTTCCTGAATATATTTCTGGGAAGTGGTTCGGCAAAATGGGCCATTTTTGCGCCCATTTTTATCCCTATGCTTGCCCAGCTTGGATACAGCCCGGCTTTTGTTCAATTGCTTTATCGTATAGGCGATTCCATAACAAACTGTGTTACGCCATTGTATATTTATTTTCCGCTTTTACTGGGCTGGATACATAAATACAATAAAAATATTGGCATAGGCACCATTGTATCTTTGCTTGTACCTTATGCCATTGTGCTCTTTATTATGTGGATTCTCTTATTACTGGCCTGGTTCTGGTTAAACCTTCCCATTGGTGTAGGTGAGTACATTTTTATGTAATAAACCGGATTGCAAGGGCGAAAACTTTACTGAATGCAAACAACACTGTCTTCGCGGCACAACTTCAGGGTCAGATCATACGAGGCCGATAACCACAATAACCTTAAGATAAGTTCTGTATTTAACTTTATGCAGGTTGCGGCAGGCCTTAATGCCGATAAACTTGGTTTCGGCTATGAGCAATTGACTGAAAAGGGATTTTTCTGGGTTTTATCACGTGTGATCCTGCAATGGAAAGGGAATGTGCGCTTCGACGAAGAAATCGTCATTGAAACATTCCCGAAAGGCGTTGAGAAACTTTTTGCACTGCGTGATTTTAACATATTTTCAGCCGATGGCAAAAACATCGGAAAAGCCACCACAGCCTGGTTGTTGATGGAACTCAAAACGCTGAGGCCCGTTCTCCTGCGCAACGATTCTTTTGAATTGCCAAAAGCAGATATAGAACCGGCAATAGCTGAGGTTCCGGGGAAAATAGATGAACCGGAGGCAAAAACCTTTATTGCCGAACGCAAGGCCGTTTATTCCGATATTGACGTGAACCAGCATGTAAATAATGCCAAATACCTTGAATACGTGTTTGATGCGCTGAGTGCCGAGATGCGTTCACAGCTTACAAACTTCCAATTACAGATTAATTATCTCAGGGAGGTTAAACTTGGCGAGACCTTCAGGATTTATTACGGGAAAATCATAAACCAACAAACGCGACATTATCTGGAAGCCCTGAACGAAAGCGGGCAAAAGATATTTCAATGCTCCATCATTTCAGAATAATTGTTTGCTTCGGGCCAGCTGAAATGATAAAAACATTTAAGCTGAGCAACCAAAACTGCTTATCTTTGTTCTAATGCCATATAAAGAAGGGAAACCATGGGCAATGAACGGGAAATCCTTAGTGTAAACCGCAAAGCGCTTACCATCAATCTGGATGATTCTATTTTTGGCAGCTTTGCTGAAATCGGTGGTGGACAGGAGGTTGCCCGCAATTTTTTTCAGGTAGGCGGAGCTTCGGGAACTGTGGCAAAAACCATTTCGGCGTATGACAAACGCTATAGCGATGCCCTGTATTGCAGTCAGCAGCAGATGAAGCGTTACGTATCGCGCGAAAGACTCGAAATCATGCTGGATACAGAATACAGCGAAATTGTGAACCTTTTAGCCCAATCCCGCGACAGCAACACCCGTTTTTTTGCCTTCGCCGATACCGTTTCAACCATTAACTTTCAGAAAACCAACATCAGTCACGGCTGGATTGGAGTGGACTTTCAGCTTGAACCGGGCCAGCCAGCAAACCGTGTAATTGTTCATGTGCGCTTACACGAGAAAGACAATGTGCTACAGCAAAACACACTGGGCATTTTGGGTGTGAACCTTTTGTATGCCTGTTTCTATCACTGGCAGTGGCCGAACACCTTTCTGCAATCACTGCTCGACAATCTTTCGACCGAAAGGATAGAGATTACCATGATCCACATGAATGGCCCGCAACTGGGCTATGTGGATAACCGTTTGCTTGCTGTTCAACTGGTTAAAAACGCCATGACACATGCCATTATGTTCGATCGCTATGGCAATGTTCAGGAACCCGGCGATATGCTTTATAAAAAAAATGTACTGGCTTTTCGCGGAAGCTTCAGGCCCATTACCTATGTGGGTGTGGATATGCTGAAAACCAGTTACGGCCTTTTTAAACGAGACGAAGATTACGATAAGGAGAATACCCTGCCACTCTGTGAGATCACCCTGAATAACCTTCTGGAAGAAGGTGTATTTGACGAACGCGACTTTCTTGACCGCGTGGATTTGCTCAATGGGATCGGGCAGAATGTAATGGTGTCAAATTTCAGGGAATATTACAAGCTTGTTGGCTATTTGTCGCAGTTCAGAATCATCAAGCTCAGGATTGTGATCGGAATTCTTACTTTGCAGAAAGTGATAGATGAGAAGTATTACCAGAATCTGAAAGGTGGCATCATGGAAGCCTTTGGCAAGCTTTTTCCCGAAAACGTAAAAATGTACGTTTATCCTTCCCTTGACAATAAAGGCGAACTTACAAGCATCCGGAACATCAGCATACCCGGGCAAAACCGTTACCTTTTCATGCATTTGCTTGAAAACCGGAATATACTGGACATTCCCAATGCAAATAAAAGGTTCATGAATATTTTTTCAGGGCATGTGCTTGAAAAAATACATCATGGCGATCCCACATGGGAAGAAATGGTACCCCGTTTTATCGCTGATTTTATCAAAAGCAGAAAACTTTTTGGCTACGGAGAGAACAACTAAAACAGCATGGCATGAGGACGATATCGCCAACAGAGCTGAAAGAAATACTGGATAAAAACGAACCCGCATTGGTCATTGACATACGCGAACCGGAGAAATACGTGGCAGGCCATATTTCAGGTTCAGTAAATATATTTCAGAAAGATGTTCCTCAGAATATCGAAAAAATACCACGCGAAGGCAAGGTTATCATAGCCTGCACTTACGGAATGAAAAGCGACCAGGTGTACATTTATTTGCGTGAGAAACACAAATTCAGGAACCTGTATATTCTGGAAGGCGGCCTTTACGAATGGGTCCGGGATGTTGATCCCGGAATGACTGCTTTGTGATCATTACCCGAAAACATACTTCACAATTCCACCATCCACACTGAAAGTTTGTCCGGTGACATAACCCGATGCCGGAGAAAGCAGCCAGGCGGCAAGCATGGCGAATTCCGCCGGATCGCCCATCCGGCCTGTCATCAGTTCTTTTTCAAAAAGTTTGCGGGCCTCTTCCGGCCTGATTCCCTTTACCTGGCTCTTTTTCGCAAAGAGGCGCTCCATAGCAGGTGTATCGTGATAACCCGGAGCCATCACATTCACGGTGATGCCTTTGGAGCCCACCTCGTTGGCCAGGGTTTTGGCCATGCCCACCACAGCCATCCGCAAGGAATTGCTCAGCACAAGGTTTTCAACCGGCTGTTTCACTGACATGCTCTCAACCAGCACGATGCGGCCATAGGCTTTTTGTATGAAACCCGGCAGCAGCCGCTGGATCAGGTCAACTTTCCAGCGCAGCAGTTGATGATATGCTTCATCCCAGTCAATCAATTCCGTTTCACGGAATGATTTTGCCGGAGGGCCGCCTGCATTAATGAGTATGCCGTCGGGTATGCGGCCATTGAGATGTTTTATCAAAACATCAGGGAAAGAGGCCTTAAACAGGTTGCCGGGCAGAATTTCAAGGCTTTCAGAATTACCATTCCGTATTGAATGAAGCGTTTCTTCACGCCTGGCAATGGCAAGCACTTTTGCGCCTTCATGTAATAACCTTTCGGCCACTGCCTTACCAAATCCGCTTCCGGCTCCGCAAACAACGAAAAACCGGTTATTGAGATGTAAATCCATTTGATTGCTGTGATTTGATCGCGAAGATAAAGAGTTTCGGGAAAAAGGAGAGGGGGATTATTACAGCAAGACAAGATAAATGTCAGATGTTAATGGCAAATGTTGCGAATTAGTTGAGGGCTGTTTTTTACACTGGTTAGTTACTTCAAAATCATTTTAAATTGTAATTTGGCTGCCATTATGAAAACCTCTGCATACATTCCGCTTGCCGAACAGCTAAGGCCCCGGTCACTTGATCATTTCATCGGGCAGGAACATTTGGTGGGTGAAGGCGCTGTATTGCGTAAGGCCATTGAATCGGGAAACATTCCTTCGATGATACTCTGGGGACCGCCTGGCGTTGGAAAAACTACGCTGGCTTACATCATCTCTCAACAATTGCAAAGACCGTTTTTTACACTGAGCGCCATCAGTTCGGGCGTGAAAGATGTTAGGGAAGTGATCGGCAAAGCCAGAGAAGACGCCGGTAACGCAATTTTGTTTATTGACGAAATCCACCGTTTCAGTAAATCACAACAGGATTCGCTCCTTGGGGCTGTTGAAAAAGGCATTGTATCGCTCATTGGCGCTTCTACTGAAAATCCTTCGTTTGAAGTGATTTCACCCCTGCTTTCCCGCTGCCAGGTATACATCCTGAAAGTCCTTGGCAAACAGGAATTGATGGCCATGCTCGAACTGGCGGTCAGGCATTACAAGAATGAAAAAGCCATTGAAATACATATCACTGAAAATGAAGCTTTGCTAAGAATTTCAGGAGGCGATGCCCGCAAACTTTACAATGCACTGGAACTGGTGGTCGGATCGGAGCAGGAGTCAGGCAAAACCATTGAAATTAATAACCACAAAGTGCTGGAGGTGATCCAGCAAAACCTGGCACTATATGATAAAGGCGGCGAAATGCATTACGATGTGATCTCGGCCTTCATCAAATCCATGCGCGGTTCCGATCCCAATGCGGCTGTTTACTGGCTTGCCCGCATGATTGAGGGTGGTGAAGACCCCTTGTTTATCGCCCGACGCATGCTGATCCTGGCTTCTGAAGACATCGGAAATGCAAACCCCAATGCCCTGCTGCTGGCCAACAATTGTTTTCAGGCCGTAAACGTGATTGGTTACCCCGAGTGCAGGCTTATCCTTTCGCAAACAGCCATTTACCTGGCTTCTTCGCCCAAAAGCAATGCCTCCTATCTGGCCATGAACCAGGCCCTGGAAACGGTTCGCAAAACCGGCGACTTACCTATTCCCCTGCCCCTGCGCAATGCCCCAACCCGCCTGATGGACGAAATCGGTTATGGAAAAGGCTACAAATACGCCCATGATTTTGAGCAAAATTTTGCAGATCAGGAATTTCTACCCGAAAAACTCATTGGTAAGAAATTCTACGAACCCCAAAATAACCCCCGTGAACTGGAGATCAGAAAACGCCTGCAGGCGCTCTGGAAAAAGAAGTACGGGTATTGAGAAACAATAAGATATCCCATAAACCTGTGTAAAGTCTGCGAGAATCTTACAGTAGTAATATTTTCTGGATATAATGTTTGCTGCCGCTGTCAATTTTAACAAAATAAACTCCTTGTTTGAAAGCGCCCAGGTCAATCGCACCAGTCAAACCCTGCTTGTAATTGGAGTAAACTATTTCGCCAAGGATGTTGGCAATCTGAATGGAACAAATGGCTTCCCTCCCATATATCTGGATTTCGCCTTTGGTTGGGTTTGGAAAAACCCGGAATTTATTCTCCGGTCTGCTTTCCAGAATGCCAACACCTTCATCGTACTCTATTACAAAATAAAGCGCACTTGATCCGATGATATCATTCCATTCACCCGGAATTCCAAGCATGGTTGTGCCGGCAGGCCAGCCAGCCAGCCCGATTGCTGCATGGTGTTGTCCTGCTCCCCAGTTATCCGGTTCTTTCGGTGTGCCTGTGCTTGTGCCCCCCCAGTTATAATATGCGTCGCCAACAGGGGCGCCATTCCCGCTGCCATTTGAACCCTGGCCTGTCCAGAAATTTGTTCCGGTATTGTCGTTGTTTCCATCCCACAGCCACACTCCTTCGGTGTGCTGATCGGTAGCACCTGTCCAAACATAGGCAATGCCGCCGCCGTTCGGAACTGAGGTATAGGTTGGTGAAACTCCTGCCCCGTTAATAATTGCGTCATAAACAGCATTCTGCTCGTCGGCATCATTGATTTCAACCAGATAACCTCCGCGCTCAACGGCACAGGCTGCGGCGTCGTGCCAGTTTTTCATTTCCATTACCACTTCATAATACTTTCCAGCATAGCTGAAGCCATAAATGTTTGTAGAGTCAGCACATTGTGCGAATGAGTGTAATGCAAGCATTACAATTGCCGGTAATAACAGTAAGCTTTTTTTCATTTTGATTGATTGTTGGTTTTTGATCAAACATAATTGGTTTTGATGGTAAATATCATATTATAAGGCTACTTTAGTCAATCAGATTTGATTTTGATAAAGTAATTTCATTTTCGTATAAGCTGGGTTTTTCGGTTTTGCAAAGTTAAATAAAACAGTCTCTGCATGTCAGCTGGTAGTTTGGGGTTGATTTACTCATGCTTTAAGGCGTTCGCAGAAAAAGTTGCCTAATTTTGAATTATTTCCCAAATGCAATAGCTGATAATTTAACAGTTAAATTTTGTGTTATGCTAAATGGATATTCTGCCGGAAAACTCCACTAAGCTTTAAGCATTTAAAACAAAAATTACAGACATTCATTATACCTATTGCTTTAGCATTTTCATAGTTATCAAATTATTACCTAAGCGTGCTGAAATAATATACAAACCCGGCGTCAAGCTTTCAGCATCAAAATGTACACGATGTAAGCCCGGTTCAATATTATTGTTGATTAGGTCAATAACTTTGATACCCAGTAGGTTATACACTGAAACTTCTGCCGCCATCCTTGTTTTGAGTTCGAATTCAAAGAATCCATCAGTCAGAAGCGGATTCGGATAAAAACGGAATGAGCCTGGATCATCCATTTGTGGTACACGCAAAGTATTTCCGACATCAAATTGGGTTTGAGCCTTGCTGCCAAAACTATGTCCAAATAATATTTGATTGTTTGATCCGTAGAATAACAGGAAATGCCCGGGAACCATTAAACCATCGCCGCCGGCGTCATAAATAGTGAAAGTGTAGCATCCATCGTTGAAAATCATGGTTTCATTGATAGTGACATTTGGAGTGGCATAAGGGCCGCCGCTGTAGAATACATTACCATTTGCATCCTTAATATCCCAGGTTGTTTCATGAGGTTTGGAGTCAAGCCTGATCCTGAGTTTTACTTCTTGCGGTGTGGGCATGGCCTGTCCGAATGCATAGCTCATGGAGTTGTTGACAGGGTTTTGGTCTTCACCCTCATTAATATTTTCAATAGCAACATATAGTTCATTGTCACTAAGCACGTCAAAAAGTAATTCAGGCAATTCAATATACAGGGTTTCAAGAAATGCTATACTTCCTGTCCAATTTATCTCCTGTGGCTCCTCCAGGTTAACCTGATAAACAATAGTCATAGTGTTGATGGTATCAGAACCATAATTGGCAACCATAATAGAAGGAGAAATCTGGCCGGTGCAATTACCGGCCGGAATATTATTGAATCCTGTTATTGCGGCATCGGTGGTTATCAGGTCATATTGCATGATCATTCCAAGGTTCAGTTTTGTTATTTCAGCATGATAAGCTGTGTCGAGGTGATTTACAACATCAAAATAGGTGTGGTAATAAGGGTAAAAATTCGGAGTAAAGTTCTCAGAAAAATACATCCCATGAAAACCTTTTTCAACGAATGGTTCGAGGTCGGCAAAGGTCCAGAAATGCCCGAATATGTGATTAAGCGTTGTGTAATTTTCCATCACCTGCAATGCAAGCCCCTTTATGTGTAATGAATTATCCGGATACTTCAGGTTCAGTGTCCATGAACCATCGTTCCAGGCAATCATATCGTTGTTTATGATCATACCAAGTTTACGGTTATCGTTATATGCCTGTTGCGCATAATATTTGGCGCCTGAGTCTCCGGAATACATAAGTTCTTCGGCTGCTGTGGCAAGAAAAATTACGGTTTTTTGAGGTTGATACTGCATTTGCATCATAACCCGCGCACACTCAAGTAAGGCTGCCACGCCGGAGGCGTTGTCGTCAGCTCCGGGAGCAAGCAGAAATGGATTTCCGTCAGAGAAAGACACAAAGCTGTCATAATGCCCCATAATCATTACTTCATGGCCCGGGTAGATAGTGCCGGAAATTTTGGCTTCCACATTATATTGCCAGGTTAATGTATCAAATCCGAAGCCGGTGTAACAAAGGAAAGAGTCGAGCCGGACTTCGGGAACGCCAAAGGAGAGAAATCTATTCATGATCCATGTTGCGACTTCACGCCTGTTGGGCGCCAGCATGAACCGTGTTTCAAAGTCCTGCATTGCCTGCATGTAAGACAATAATGAATCTGCCCTGACCATTTCAAGCGCTTCAATGATAGTTGAATCCGAGGCTGCTTTGATATCTTTATTGCTTTGTGCAGTCAATGTGCCAAGCGATAAGCTAAAAACCAGGATGAGTAAAATTAATTTTTTCATGGATATATTGATTTTGTTTTGTTCTATTCCCCTTTCCAGATGCATCTTACCGATAAGCCATTGTTATGAAAGAAATCGCCTCTTTGAAATTCAGCGCTGTTGTGATTCAGATATCTTGCCGAAGCCGTTGTCTCAGTGCCATGCGTGGATTCCCAAAATGCCGCATTTCCGGTAATAGATGAATATTCTCCTATCCGGTTTCTGCTTCCGGCGGGCAAGGCATTAAATCCTGACAGGTCGTTTCCGAACTGTTCAGCTGACAAGTGCCAGAAAGGATGCCCACCCCATTCCACATCGCAATCATCACCCAGCGGTGAATTTATTTGCCTGCACGATTTCAGCGCATTGCCTATGTTTTGTTGTGTGACATCCTCATGGTTCTCCAGGATAAAATCCAGCATCTTCCTCCATTCCTGAGCTGAAGGAACTTTCCATCCATCAGGACACAAGCCCCTGGAATCGTTCACTGCATGCCAGTTGTAAAGCAATCCATAAATCGCTTTCATATCTTCCTCTGACACTATCCCAACAGAAAAAGGCCTGTCAATCGGGTATATGGCAAAAGCGCCCTGACCGATGGCTTCCCACAAATTATCCGACAGGCCGGTTTGGATGGGGCTTCCGTCGGAATAATGGGTTACGCTGAGGTTTTGCTTCATCCATGCCTGGCTGCCAATAACGACAACTTCATACACATTGCCGTCAAAATCCGTCACCATTTCGGGAAAATCAACAACAGGATCAGGCGCATCTTTTCCCTTTTTACATGCAAAAATCATCAGGGCCGCAGCGAGAGCCGTCAAAGCAAGAAAAAACATTTTCTTTGTTTGCATGATATAATGATGTGGTTGAAATTACCGAAGCCTTTATGAGCATCCCGGCAAATATAAAAATTTCATAAACATTACCGGCAAAAAAGAGCATCAGCGGCAGGGCCGACGCACTAAAATTTCAAGAGTTTGAAAATGTATTCTGGCGTCCAGCCTGCCAACAACCTTTTTGATCTGATACTTGCTTTTGTATCATCTTTTCTCAGGGCATTCAAAGCTAATCTGCTCATTATAGAAAAGTTAATGGCTGCATTACCTGCTCTTTTGCGACTTGCATCTTCTCTGAAAGATACATCCAAACTCCAATGCACCATATTCTCAACCTCCCAATGCGAACGAATGGCTTTTGAGATATGATCAGCACCGCTTGCAAGACTACTAATATAATACCTGGTTTCTGATTGGGTAATGCCTGTAGCCTTGATATATCTTTGGCTTTCTATCCTGATTATTGTACCAAGTGATTTCCACAGTGTTGGCTTTTCAATTAGACTTAAATCACTGATTACCGAACATTTTCTGGTTTCTATTCGTCCATGGCCAAAATCCAGGTGCTCTGTAAATTCTTCAGGTGGCAGCATCTTGAAACTATCTTTGATATCATCAAGCAAATCAGGTTGGTTCTGTTTCACTGCTAAAATATATTCCCCCTTTTTACTACGAATCTTTTTTGCTATCTCTTTCTGACATCCCATTGCGTCAATGGTGACGATACTTCCTTCTATTAGCAATGAATCAAGTAAAACTGGAATAGCGGTAATTTCGTTAGACTTCTGATCAACCTTTACTTGCCCAATAATTAACTGATTGGAGTTTGACCATGCAGTAACTATGTGGGTGGCAGAATGAAAATCTTTCCCTCTCGAACCCCTGATTGTTTTCCCATCAACAGATACAATATCTCCAGGATAGTGTTCGGCTAATGATTTGACCCAGGCAGAAAAACATCCCTCGAACTCAGAGGGGTCTAAAGCCGAAAAAAGCCGGTTGAAGGTATCATGACTGGGAATGCCATTAGGTAGACTTAGAAATGTTGACAACCACGGCTTCTTTTGTTTACCATACAATTCAATATCGTTCCATGATTCTGCTCCGCTAAGTAATGCGGCAATCGAGATAAAAACGATGTCTTCAAGCAAATGAAGCTTCCTGCGATTGATTCTTGGGTCTTTCATGGCAGCAAGATACTGCCTAATGTCTGATTTGTGCATATTCTCATATCTATTTGATTATGAGGCAAATATAATCATATAATATGAGGCAAACAAATTTATAGCGCTGAATATCAATATGTTAACACACCTTCTATTAACAAGCTTATCAACAGTTTTTTTGTCACTTTTTTAATGCGTCGCCCCTGGCATCAGCGGGTACACAGTATACTTTTTAGTTCAGGTTGCCTGGATGTTTTTTTCTTTCGCTTGAAACCAAACGATACCTGCCCCAGAATTTGTAATGCGTAAGCGAAGCATAAGCAAACAGCTTACTGAAAAGTTTATTGCTGAGCAATAAATGCTGAATTCTATAAGCCAGCCAAAGCAAACCCAGTAAAATAACCGTAAATACTGCGAACCTTAACAATCCGGATTCAATGCCGGAATTCAGCACCCGGACAAGGATGTATCCCGGAACTGCTGAATGTGGTTTCCCGTTGCAGTTAAAAGGCTTGACCTGAAGACAACAATTTTTATTTTGTACTACCTGTTGAGTTCCTCATGGGTTTGAATAAGTCATAGTTTACGGTGACACTTATCCAGGCCTTATCATTGTACAAATAGCTTTGTCCCAGGTATCCGATCCCTCTGTCCCATCCTACAACGAAACCCGGTGACACATTTCCAAATTTGAGCGAAACCCCCGCTCCATAGGTATAGCCTACTCCGGTTTCCAGAATACCCGGATCTGTAATTCTTAAGTTATTGGCCGAGTTAAAATTTAAGGTGGTGAACCCTAAAAAGCCAAATGGTGCAAGATAAAATGGTCTGAAGGAAGAAACGTTCCACTTCCATCCCAGAAAAGCAGCGAAATTGAAACCACCATCCAAGATTGTTTCCGGAGCATTTCCAAGCTTTGGCCGATACTTAAATGGCGCTGTCAGCAGTCCTGCAAAAACATCGTTCGCATATTTATAATACTCTGTTTCAGTATAGTTTTCAATTACATCAACCTCAATCCAGAAATTACGGTCAAAATCTTCCTGAATCACATTGCGCCCGGCTACCGGATAATCAGATGTCCTACCCGCTCTTTTTTTATCTTTGGAATGATCTGACTGGTTACCTGAACCCGGAATTGTAATCATTTGGTATTCTTTTCCATCAATTTCCTGAACAGGAACATCTACTTTTCGAAAATAGACCAGATAGTTGATTTTTCGGTAACTGTCGAAATCAGGACTTAGATTTTTGTCAGCATAAATCAGGTAGTCCTGTCCGTTTCTGATAATTCTTAGTCCCAGTTGGGCGTCAATTCCTGAATGGCGATCTTGCCCAGAAGCCACTAAAGCCGACAGGGCCAGACAAAATGATAATGCAAGTAGTTTTTTCATGGTATTTTGTTTTTTAATGGATGGTAACGGTTTGGCGGTATGTGTTTGTTGCCGATTTCGAAGCACTGTCCTTTCAAGCCAAGATGAAGTTTGAAGCCTTGGCTTGTGGGGCTTTGACAATGTGTGTGACTGCTGCGAGGGCTCAACTTTTAATTCTTTTCTTATTTTTCGATAAACTTATAAATTTCTCAATTTTAAAAATAACTTCTCATTCGCTCATACGCTGGTTCATATGCTTTAAACTGTTTGTTCAAAGGAAAGCATTTAGCATGTAGAATTGGTATTACAGTATGTCCCCCCCCTGCAACCTGATACCTATTTCCACAAATCAACAGAAAAGAACCTTTCCCTAGTGGTTCGTAATATCGTGGTTCATTTTGAATTCCTGTTGTTTTTGGTGTCGATTCTAATACAAATTCAGTATTGGATTGGTACAATCCTAATCTTTGAAGCCAGTAATTCACTTGAAGCGACATCGGAAAGAGATATTCAATGCTTGGGTTTTCCTCGATTATCTTTTTTAAATTTTCAACTCCTGTAATAGCCTTGTCTTCGGGGATGTAAACGGTTTTACCTTTGGGAGCATGTGGCAAAGCTGAATTGCAAAGATTTGTGAGGTAAACTTCTTCAGGTTTGATTTTTCCTTTTGTGATATAGGTTATCTGATTAAAAGCGGATGCAGCCAAACCATATTTGCTTTTAAATGCCCTATCCTTGATGGTTTTATCAAAATAGTAATTGGCAAACAAGGCATATTCCGCTTGGGTGTCGGATTTCTGCAAACGAGGGTCGTGACCGATCAGTAAAGCTTTTGCAGGCTTTAAATCGTGGCTTTGGGGATTCCAGTCGAGTGTTTTCATTTTTTCTTTTTTGCAGTATTCTCGAGCATTTTCAAACTTTCCAAATAATTTTTTTCCGCTTCACTCAAAGTTTTTTGCTGGTACTTTTTATATTCTCCGGTAGCCTTTCCAACAGCAATTTCGTGACTGATTGTACCAGCGCCCTGCAACAGTTTTTCTCCGCTCATGGTCAGGATTTTATCCAAATGCGCTGCCCATTCTTTCATGGTCATGGCCTGTTCGCGCTCAGCCTGACGCTCGGCAAAATCCAAATAGCCCGAAACGATTTGGCCCAACGCACGAAGCTCTTTTTCGTTTAAATAATTTTTAGCCACCACCACATCTTTCAGATATGGACGACTGCCGGGGAAAGCCATCAAACCCATAAATTCTTTTTCGGCATCGGCACGATTGAAAATTACTTCGGCTGCTGTTTGACCATGCACTGCGTAATGAATTTTGTTTTGCACTTTTTTGAAAAATTCGATTGAAACCTCAGCTTTTGGGTCGTAATCAATACTTGTTGAGTAAATATCCAAAACCTGACGATAGAATACTTTTTCGGATGCACGAATGTCGCGGATACGTTGCAGCAGTTCTTTCCAGTAACCTCCACCGCCTAAGTTTTTAAGGCGTTCATCGTCCATTGTAAAACCTTTGCGGATATATTCGTTCAGCCGTTTGGTTGCCCAAATGCGAAACTGTGTCCCACGCAAAGATTTTACACGATAGCCAACAGAAATTATTACATCAAGATTATATAGCTTTACCGAAACTTCCTGTGTTTTCCCATCAATGGCGCCATGTTGAGTGGTTAGTCGGAAATTCCGACATACCACTTCTTCGTTTAACTCGCCCTCTTTAAATATGTTTTGGATATGTTCGGTTATGGTGCTTCGGGCTTTTCCAAAAAGCTGAGCCATTTGTTCCTGCGAAAGCCATACTGTTTCATCTGCAAAACGAACATCTACTGATATTTTATCGTCTTCGGTTTTGAATAATATAAATGCAGATTGTTTATTTTCCATCACTGCCTTCTTTAATCATTTTAATCTCCGGAATTTCTTCTTTCATTTTCGTCAGGTTAACCCTTACCGGATGCTCTTTATCTTTCAGTCTGTCAAATACCTTGTTGCAAATTTTCATTTTTTGTTCATCGCCTATGCTGTCTGTAAACTCGGGCATATCTCCTAAGTGCTTTATTATAAAACGGTTATGTTTATTAAGTAATTCCGGGAAATACAATTCGTACACCATGCCGTCAATGATTTGCTCAAAATAGATGGGCATAAGTTTGTCGGATACACTTTGTAACTCTTGTGTTTCTAGAAATTATATGTAGTTCACAATTTCGCTATTGAAGGCTTACTCGTTGTCCGTTTGTAATATCATTTCTATGTCTTTGATCATCTGTCAAAATGTTTTGCTCTTTTCTGTTTCTGTCACTCGTTTATTTATCGTGGCGCTGTCTTAGTACACTTGCTGCTAACTCGTTTATATTCACCATGCTTCTCTCCCGCGATTTCGCGGATAAGCAACGTTAACCTTTAGCCCCATCTATATAAGCACTAACTTTCCGCTTTGATAATCAAACCTGCATTCACTTCAATTTATCTATAAGGTTTTAGGCAAATTATGGTTAATATGTTTGGGATTACTAAATTTAATGGTGCTAAGGTATAACTTTAGTTAATACAAAAGCAAATGATAACAATTGATTTTATTATACTCTTCAAGCCTGCTGCCCACTAAGCGCAATGCCGATGCGTACATCTTCACAACTTCCTTACCTTTGCACCATCAACACTCACCAACCCATGGAAAATTTCTTACAGGCACTGCCAAAAATCAAACATATAAACTCAGGCAACTTTTTCCTGATTGCCGGCCCCTGCGTGGTCGAAAACACCGACATGCCACAAGATATTGCCGTCAGGATCAACGACATTTGTGACAGGCTTGAGATTCCTTTCATCTTCAAGGCTTCCTATAAAAAAGCCAACCGCTCAAAGGCCGGCTCCTTCAGCGGTATCGGTGATATTGCCGGGCTTGAAGCCATCAGAAATGCCGGCATCCGGGCCGAAGTTCCGGTTCTCACCGATATCCACAGCATACCGGAAGCCATCCTGGCTGCACAGTATGTGGATGTGCTTCAGATTCCGGCTTTTCTTTGCCGGCAAACGGAACTGCTTCAGGCGGCTGCACTTACGGACAAGGTTGTAAACATCAAGAAAGGACAGTTTGTGTCAGCCGTTTCCATGGCTTTTGCGGCAGAAAAAGTGAGCGAAGCCGGTAACAACAAAATCATGCTTACCGAGCGCGGAAGCATGTTCGGATACCACGACCTGGTGGTTGATTTCCGAAACATCCCCATCATGAAATCCTTTGGCTATCCGGTGGTGCTGGATGTAACCCACTCGCTCCAGCAGCCTAACCAGAGCAGCGGCGTTTCCGGCGGACTACCCGAAATGATTGAAACCATTGCATTGGCTGGAATTGCCGCAGGCGTTGACGGCTTGTTTATAGAAACCCATCCCGATCCTCCCTCAGCCAAATCTGACGGCGCAAACATGCTGCCTTTAAACCGGCTCGAAAACCTGCTGACCAATCTATGCAGGATCAGAAAAGCTTTATAGGTTTTAATCGAGCCTGAAATATTTTACCGAACCCGTTTCAGGATAAAACTGAACTTCTTTCACGTTTTCGAAAGGAAGAAAAGTAAGCACACCCAACTGGCTGACAAGGAAACGGCTTTCGGCCAGCAATTCGTTGGCCATCTTCACTTTCACAACAGCCTGATCCGGTATGCGGTAATGGAATCCTTTGCCCTTTCTTTTTCCCTTTTCCCTTTCCTTCTGATGGTGCATCGTCCGCCAGGTTTTTCCTGAGCCGGTAAACGAAACCTGCACAGCCTCGCCGGCCGGAAAAGCCTTGTCAACCACACCGCGCCGGGTGTCGAATTTAAAAAGGGTAAGCGGTTCATCTTCGTTTCCGGCCTGCGGGTCGAAAATAAAACTGTATTGGCTGGTGGATGTTGTTGTTTTGCCTTTAAAAAGTGCAAGATATTCATCCTGAAGTTGTTTCAGCTCGTCATTCATAAAACGCATGACTTCGGCTGAATAATTCACCTCGTGGTATCCGGTGACGAGGCTCAGGCGATGATCTTCCAGCTTGAGAATAAAATCGGCGGCTTCGCGGGCTTTTTGCTCGGTTGATTTTTCGATGAATGTTTTTCTGAAAAAAATCTCTTCAAAAGTGGTAGTGTCTAAACTGATCCGGCGAATGAAAGTGTCAACCTTTTCAATCAGGCCGGGAACCGTGATATCAAGAAATTCATCGCGGAACAACGACTCACGTCTGTGTGTTTGTGAGGCATCCTTTTTCGAAACTTTTTCGTTTTCTTGCCAGTCGGCTGATTTGAGAATGCCTTCGGGTGTAAGCGAAAACCTGAGGCCTCCGGTGTTTTTATCCGGGATCCGGACGAAATAAAAATGATCAGGGTCGGCTTCATGATATGAGCTCAGGCTCACACCGGCCAGATGGTATGCAACGGAATTGGTTCGCGGCACAGTTTCCAGTCCGAGTAGGCGGGCGGCATATTCGGCATAAGGCCCCCTGATGGTTTCAACCTTGTCAACCCAAACATCCACTTTAATATAGGTTTTTGGAAGGGCGTAATAAATGCCCTCATGGCGGCTGGCCTTGTCGTCAGTTGCAACATGAACCACGCTGATCTGGGCGTGTGAGAGCATGCCGAAAAAACAGAAGAAAAGAACAGGCAAAGTTTTGATAATCCGGACTGTTGTTGTCATATCGCTTGTTTGTTGTTAATAACACTTTGATCCAGTAAGCGGAATTGAATAACGCATAAAGTGGTCGCTAAATTACAAATATTTCATATTGGGTGTTAAACGGCGGATTTGTGCGATCACCCTGAGCGGGATGTGTTCTATGCGATCGGCAAAATCAGACCCGGACCAAAGTAGCGAGTGAAGTAGAAGCAAGTTTGTTGTAGGTGTATTCGCGTATGTCGCTGAATGTAAGCCGGATGCGGCAAGCATCCTCATCTCCGCACTGCAGGCATGGTTTGTAATATTTTTCTGAAATGCAGGGCAACAGTGCGATTGCCCCTTCAAAAAGCCTGACCACTTCGAGCAGGCTGATTTCCTCAGGCTTTTTATTCAGGAAATAGCCGCCGTTCTTTCCAAGTTTGCTGTCAAGGTAGCCATTGTTCTTTAATTCCAGTAAAATCGCCTCAAGAAAGCGCTTGGGGATTTTTTCGCTTTCGGCGATTTGCACAATTTGTATAGGTCCTTTCTCATATTCCCTTGCAAGCTTAACCAGTGCAAAAATTGCGTAGCGGGTTTTTTGTGTGAGCATAATTATCCGTTTTTACTGATGAATTTCAACTTTTCAAGTTCCAGTATTTCCAGGCCTTTGCCCGAGCATTGAATGATGTTCTCTTTTTGCCATCTTGAAAGTGTCATGATCACATTTTCAGGCGAGCAACTTGCAAATTCAGCGAGTTCCTTTCGGGTCAGAGAAAGCTGAAACGCATTGCTGTGATATACATTTTCAGCCAGATGGATGATAATATCGGCAATCCTTCCTTCTTTGTGTTTTGAAGCAAGGCTAACGAAATTAACAATGGTTTTTTTAAACATCTCTGATGTAAGCTGAAGGATCGTGAATGAAAAAGTGGCATTGTTCTTCATGAGTTGTAAAATAACCGGGGCTTCAATCAGGACAACGTCGCAAGGCTCCACGGCCACGATTGAAAAAAGGTTGTTGTTCTGGTAGAATAAATTTGCGCCGCCCAGAATCTTGGGCGAAGAAACAATAGCCAGGATGAGGTTTTTGTTTAATTCATTTTCGTAGTTGAACTTTACGATTCCCTCTTTAAGAAGGGCAACATGAGTGGGTTGGCCCCCTTGCTTGATAATGGTTTCGCCTTTCTTAAAAACAAGCCTGACCGATGCTTTTTCAATCAAGTCAATCTCTTCATCGCTCAGGAAGGGCAGGGGTAGTTCTTTGAGCCATCCCAGGGTTGTTTTGTCTGCGATTGCCTGCATAAAGTATATTTTTTAATGTTCTAACATTGAAAGTTCCATAATGGGTTGTGAAAACAACAATACAAATATACAGTAAATCTATTGAGATTATGTGTTTATTTGTAAATAAATATGAGCAAAGCGATTTTTGACGGGTTTGAAAAATTGCTATATGTATCATTTAATTATAAATCAATACTTTATGGTCATGATAAGAATTTTCTGCCGCTTGTTTGCCCTCATCATATTGGGGATCGTACTGCTTACAGGATCCGGTTGCCAGGGGCCTTCCTCACCGAAATCATCGGAAAGTGGTGATTTACGGGGAACAATTTCAATTTCCGGAGCATGGGCTTTATACCCGATGACGGTGAAGTGGTCAGAAGAGTTTCGCAAACTGCATCCACGGGTGCGGATTGATATTTCAGCCGGGGGCGCGGGAAAAGGATTTACCGATGCCGTTACAGGAATGGTTGATCTGGGGATGTTTTCCCGTGGCTTTTCGCAAGCCGAGCTCGACAGGGGGGTGTGGTATATTGGGGTTACAAAAGATGCTGTGATCCCGGTGGTAAATGAATACAACCCTTTCCTGGCGCTTATCCTTCAGCGTGGGATTACGCGCGAGGAACTTCAGGGTATTTACCTGAGCCGAAGCATACGACGCTGGAAAGACCTGATGAAGATCGGTAGTGATGAAGAAATCCATGTTTTCACCCGTTCCGATGCATGCGGTGCGGCAGAGATGTGGGCTGAATTTTTGGGCAGGCATCAGGAAAATCTGCTTGGAACCGGTGTTTTTGGTGATCCCGGCATAGCCAGCGCCGTGAAAAACGATCCGCTTGGAATGGGTTACAACAATGTAAATTATGTATTCGATCTGCAAACACGGCGCCCTTATCCCGGGCTGGCGGTGATCCCTCTAGACCTGAACAGAAACGGAAAGATTGATCCTGAAGAAGATTTTTACATGACCCTCGACAGCCTGAATGAAGCCATCAGAAACGGGGTTTATCCGGCCCCTCCGGCCCGTCCGCTCTATTTTGTTGCCAAAGCAAAGCCTGAAAATCCTGTTGTGATTGAATTTTTAAGATGGATATTGGTACACGGCCAGCAGTTTGTGGATGAAGCGGGTTACGTGGCTTTGCCAGATGATATTATTGAACACGAACTTCAAAAACTTGATTAGGTGAACCGATTTGGGATGATACGCAGGCTTCGCGACCGCTTAAATGTGTCGTGGATGATCGTTGTACTGGCCATTGTCCTGGTGCTGCCTTTTTTGCTTGGCATTGGTCTTTACCTTCAGTCGGCAATGCTGTTGAACGAGCAGAGCATTTTCAGGATTCTGTTCACTTCCAAATGGATGCCGATGGCAGGGAAATTCGGCTTGCTTGGCTTTATACTCAGTTCGTTGATGGTAACAGTGCTCTCACTTTTGATAGCCGGACCGATATGTTTGCTTACTGCCATTCACCTTACGCAATACGCAAAAAAATGGGTGCTGAGGATCATGCATCCGGTAATTGATATTCTGGCCGGTATTCCTTCTGTAATTTATGGGGTTTGGGGTATCCTGGTGGTTGTTCCACTTGTTTCGCGGCATATTGCACCACTTTTCGGGGTGCAGACTTCGGGATATACCCTCCTGGCAGGCTCCGTTGTTTTGGCGGTAATGATTATTCCTTTTATCCTGAATATTCTGATCGAAGTATTTCGCAACATTCCTTCCGAACTGACTGAAGCCTCGCTGGCTTTAGGCGCTACGCGCTGGCAAACCATCAAACATGTGATTGTTCGCAAGGGTTTTCCCGGAATTATTTCGGCTATGGGACTGGGTGTTTCCCGGGCTTTTGGCGAAACCATTGCTGTTTTGATGGTGGTTGGAAACGTCGCAACCATTCCTACCGGCATTTTCCAGCCGGGTTATCCTTTACCTGCTTTGATTGCCAACAATTACGGTGAGATGATGTCCATTCCCATGTATCAATCGGCATTGATGTTTTCGGCTTTGGTGCTGTTTGTGGTTGTGATGCTGTTCAACCTTGCCTCAAGGATTGCGATTACACGGTTCGAAACCAAATAAAGCCCGGTATTATGAGTATGTCATTCATCCTATATATCTTAACTAGGATTTGCCAACATGCTGACCGTTACGATTTTCGATTTCGGATTTTCGATATCGGAATTGTACTACCGAACAATTCCATTAATACATCACAGCATCCTGAGCGGAGCGAAATCCCGATGAGCTTGCGAAATCGGGAACTGCATCACAGCAAAACTGCAACACAAATAATATGAGATGAGAAAATTCAAGTTTATAGAGGAGAAGATTTTCAGGGTGCTGATGTTTTTTTCCACCGTATTTATAGCCACAGCACTGGCCATGATCATTTTCAGTATTTTGCACAAAGGATTGCCGATGCTGTCGTGGGAGATAATATCTCAAACACCCAAAGGTGGTTTTTATTTCGGCCGTGAAGGTGGGATCCTGAATGCCATCGTTGGCTCGTTCTACCTGTCAGTAAGTGCTACATTGCTGGCGCTTTTTGTTTCGCTGCCGCTGGCATTGTTTATGAACATTTATCTGAAGCGTCACAAAACCCTGATCAATGGCATACGTTTCTTCCTGGATCTTTTATGGGGCGTACCTTCGATTGTTTACGGCGCATTCGGGTTCACCATCATGATATATTTCGGATTGCGGGCTTCGCTGCTGGCCGGAATAATTACCGTTACCTTGTTCATTATACCCATTATGGTGCGTGCTATGGACGAAGTATTTAAAACCGTTCCCACCGGTTTATACGAAGCATCCCTGTCGCTTGGCGCTACCCGTTCCGAAACGGCATATCGGGTGTTTTTGAAACAGTGTTATCCTGGTGTGATCACGGCCATTTTGCTGGCTTTCGGACGCGGTATCGGCGATGCAGCATCAGTACTTTTTACAACGGGTTTTACTGATCACATCCCCACTTCATTGTCGCAGCCAACGGCAACCCTGCCTCTCGCTATTTTCTTCCAGCTTGGCGCTCCTATTCCTGAGGTTCAGGACAGGGCATATGCAGCAGCGGCTGTACTGACTTTTTTTATTCTCGCCATCAGCATATTGGCAAGGATTACCTCAAGAAAGTTTCAAAAACACAAAATCAATTTCTGATCATGGATAGCAATGCAAAGATCATTACAAAGAATCTGAATCTGACGGTTGGGAAACTGCACATTCTTAAAGATGTGAATATTGCTGTTCCCAGGAATAAAGTTACAGTGATACTCGGGCCATCGGGCTGCGGTAAAACTACCTTGCTTAAATCCATGAACCGGCTCACCGATCTTTATCCCGAAATGGAGATCAGCGGCGAAATTCTGATTGACGGCAAGGATATTCTTCAGGCCGGAACCGAAATCACTGAGATCAGGAGAAAGATGGGACTGCTCTCACAGCGCCCGTATCCGCTGCCCATGAGCATTTATAAAAATATTGCCTATGGGCTGAAGATCAATGGCGGCAGCCGGGGAAAGGAACTGGGCATCAGGGTAGAACACTACCTTCGCCTGGCCAATTTATGGGATGAGGTCAAAGACCGTTTGCGCGAACCGGCCAATACACTTTCCATCGGCCAGCAACAACGTTTGTGCCTGGCACGAGGACTGGCTGTTGATCCGGAAATCATTCTTGCCGATGAGCCGACCTCAGCACTGGACCCCATTTCAAGCAATGCAATCGAAGCCCAGTTTTCACAACTCAAGGAGAATTATACCATTGTAATGGTAACGCATATCTTACGCCAGGCGCGCCGGATAGCCGATCATATCATTTTCATGTATCTTGGCGAGGTAATTGAACAAGGCCCGGCCAGTGAGTTTTTCAACAATCCGAAAATGGATAAAACAAAGGAGTATCTGAAAGGGGCCTTCAATTAGTGGTATTGTATCTGACGTTTTGTTTGGTTTGGTTCTTTTTGCTTTTCCGGCCAAAGATTTGTTACTTTCGCGCCAAAATAATAACAGACAGCAAGTTGGGCAGTGTTCACTTGATTTATAATGAAATAAAAATTCAAATTAATGAAAAGAGCAATCTTACTTTCAATCCTGGTTGTTGTTTTTCTCAGCAAGGCAACAGCCCAGTTTACCCTTAGCGGAGAGCTTCGCCCCCGGCTCGAACTCAGGCATGGTTATGGAAAACTGCCAACGGAAGACTCACTGACAGCCGCCTTTGTGAATCAGCGCAGCCGGCTTAATATGCTTTACGAAAATGAGCATTTTAATACATTTATCAGCTTTCAGGATGTAAGAACCTGGGGGGGCAAAGGGATGTTTGAAATTGAGCCGGGAATGGGCATTCATCAGGCTTATGCCGAGATTTTCTTCCTCAATAGCTTTTCTGTGAAAGCAGGCCGGCAGGAGTTGCGCTACAATAATCAGCGCTTGTTTGGCGTGAATAACTGGAACCAGGCCGGCAGAACCCACGATGCCGCTGTGCTCAAATTTGAAAAAGAAGGATGGAAGGTTCATACCGGTGGAGCTTTTAACCAGACTGATGCCAGAACTTTCGGGACAGAATACCTGGGAAAAGAATACAAATCACTTAATTTCCTGTGGGTTGATAAAAAAATTGGCAATTTCAACATCTCAGCCCTTGCTGTGGTTGATGGATACCAGGGAAAGGGGGCAGACACAACCACACAGTTCCGTTCTACTTTTGGCGGTGTGCTGAGCTGGAAGCCTGGTTCATCCGTTATTGAACTCCATGGATACAAACAAGGTGGGAAAACGGCTGAAGGAAGGGAAATTGATGCCTGGTATGCCAGCCTCGCCGGACGGTTTAAGCCTGCCGAAAAGTTGAACCTGAACATTGGTGCCGAGATATTTTCTGGCAATAACAAAACCAGAGACGAAGCAAAGCTAAAAGCCTTTAATCCCATGTACGGCGCCAATCACGCTTTTAACGGCCACCTCGATTATTTTACCAATATTCCGGCACATACCAAAGAAGGTGGGCTTGTAAACCCATATATCAATCTGGTTTACAACCTTAAAGAAACCATTAACCTTAAAGCCGATTATCACTATTTCGCCCTGCAAAACAAACTGGTTGATGAGAATAACCATGTAATTGACAGATACCTCGGCTCGGAAATTGACCTGAGTTTGCAGTATTTCATCAGCAAACAGGCCGATGTGCAGTTTGGCTATTCAACCATGTTTGCCACAAAATCAATGGAATTCCTTAAAGGTGGCTCTTACAAAGAACCGATTCACTGGGGTTGGGTAATGCTGACTGTGAAACCGGTGTTTTTCACTACCAGGAACTAAACGATACTATGGCTCCAGGCCATGGGATCGTTAAAAAATATCGGCAGTTAACAAGCAAAAATACCGATAGGATCGCTGAAAGCGATACTATCGGTAATCTAAAATCTAAAAGAGTTTTATCTGATAAACAGCAACTCCCTGTACTTAGGCAGCGGCCAGAGTTCATCGTCAACCAATAATTCAAGTTTGTCAACATGGGTTCGTATTACATCAAGATAAGGCCGCACGTGTTTGCTGTATGCCAGGGCCTTCTCCTTTTCTGATTCAAGACGATTGGCTTTTTTACGTTCTTCAAGCATCAGGCTTACCTGGGTTTTGATTCCGTTTACATGCTCCGATATTTCCTTAATGGCCTGAATCTGAGTATTGGATAATTTTACATAAGTCTTGTTGTCCAGCACTTCCTTCAGCCCTTTCACATTCTCGATCAGCATATTCTGATAACGGATTGCGGTTGGGATGATGTGGTTGGAGGCCAGGTCGCCCAGCACACGCGATTCTATCTGTATTTTTTTTGTGTATTGTTCAAGCTTGATCTCATATCGCGCCAGCATTTCGCGTTCGGATAGTATGCCATGTTTTTGGTAAAGCCCGATAATGTTCGGCTCAGCAAAGGCTTGCAGGGCAAGCGGGGTGTTTTGAATGTTTTTCAGGCCACGGCGTTTTGCTTCTTCTTTCCATTCGTCGCTATAGCTGTTGCCTTCAAACCTGATCCTTTTCGATTCCGAAATATATTGCCTGAGCAGGCTGAAGATTGCCTGGTCTTTGCTGCTTCCTCTGGCAATCAGGGCATCCAGGTCGTTCTTAAACCTGATCAGTTGATCAGCAACAACCAGGTTCAGGGCAATCATGGGCCGTGCGCAATTGGAACTGGCTCCTACAGCCCTGAATTCAAATTTGTTTCCTGTGAAAGCAAAGGGTGAGGTGCGGTTACGGTCGGTATTGTCAAGAAGAATTTCGGGTATTTTAGGCACATTGATATTCAGGCCATCGCTTTTCCCGGAATTCAGTTTGCCGTTACCCTTGCTTTTCTCAAACTCGTCAAGAGTTGCCGAGAGTTGTGATCCGATAAATACCGATATGATTGCCGGCGGCGCTTCGTGCCCTCCCAGGCGAAGGTCGTTTCCGGCAGAAGCAATGTATGCGCTTAAAAGCTCAGGGTAGTTGTTTACCGCTTTAATGGTGTTCACCAGAAACACAAGAAATCGCAGGTTCGATTTGGTTGTTTTTCCGGGTGAGAGCAGGTTTTCGCCACTGTCAGTCATCAGCGACCAGTTGTTGTGTTTGCCCGATCCGTTTACACCTGCATAAGGTTTCTCATGAAAAAGCACATTCAGGTCGTGGCAGGCTGCCACACTCTCCATCAGGTGCATAAGCAACTGGTTTTGGTCAACTGCAAGGTTGGCCTCTGCAAACACAGGTGCACATTCAAACTGACCGGGGGCCACTTCGTTATGGCGTGTTTTTATGGGTATGCCCAGGCGATGTGCCTCATACTCAAAATCTTTCATGAAATCCAGGGCTCTTTCGGCTATGATTCCAAAATAATGATCGGAGAGCTGCTGATCTTTGGCGGATGAATGGCCAAAGACTGTTCTGCCGGTGAGCGCCAGATCGGGTCGTGCGCGATACAGCGCGCTGTCAACCAGAAAATACTCCTGCTCCCAGCCCAAGGTAGCCTGCACCCTTTTAACATTTTTATCAAAATAGCGGCAAACATCTGTTGCAGCTTTATCAACCAGGCTTAATGTACGCAGCAGTGGTGTTTTGTAATCCAGCGATTCGCCGGTATAAGAAACGAAAACCGTGGGGATGCAAAGGGTTTTGTCAATGATGAAAGCCGGAGAGGTAGGATCCCATGCTGTATAGCCGCGGGCCTCAAAAGTATTGCGCATCCCGCCACTCGGAAAGCTTGAGGCATCGGGTTCCTGCTGGATCAGATCGGTGCCTTTAAAATTTTCGATGGCGCGTCCGTCGCTGGCAGGATCGGCAAAAGCATCGTGTTTTTCGGCGGTAGCGCCGGTAAGCGGATGGAACCAATGTGTATAATGCGTGGCGCCTTTGCTTACCGCCCAGGCTTTCATGGATGCAGCTACCTGATCGGAAACATAACGGTCGAGCCGGGTGCCGGTTTCTATTGCCTGAATTACTTTCTTATAAACCTCCATGGGCAGGTATTCCTGCATGGCGGCCCGGTTAAAAGCCAGTTCGCCGAAGTAATCCGAAACTTTTGCAGCCGGAATATTCAATGTTCTTTTTGATCTCGACCACGATTTTTCAAGGGCTTTAAAACGGATGTTGCTCATTTCGGGGGTGTGTTAAGGTGTTAAAGTGTTAGGGTTTTTGGGGTCACGTAGCGGATGCAATTAACCAGAAATATATTTTAACATTCAGTTGCTTGTTTTGTTTCGCAGCAGTAACAATCCAAGAAAAGTAATGAGGCCGTTTAGGATCAGCAGCTCGAAGCCAAACTTGTAGCCTAACAGCCATTGTTCTGAATTTGTGCTCAGAACCCAGCAAATAATTGGTGAAAGTACAGCGATTAAAGGAACCCACTTGTCCTTCACTGAAAATTTTGTGAACAGGCCAAAGGAATATAGGCCAAGTAAAGGCCCGTAAGTATAGCCTGCAATGGTAAATAATTTTTGAATGACCGACTGATCACTGATAGCGCGAAAAATCATGACCAGGCTGATTAATAACACAGCCATGACAAAGTGTACCCTTTTGCGTATCTGTATCTTACGCTCCTCGCTGACCAGTTTGTTCTTCTTCAGACCCAGAAAATCCACGCTGAAAGAAGTGGTAAGCGAAGTAAGCGATCCATCGGCGCTGGAATAAGCAGCGGCCACCAAACCGATAAAAAATACAATTCCCGCCAGCGGGCCCAGATGTTGCAGGGCAATTGTCGGGAAAAGATCATCGGATGAACCTGGTATCGTAATGTTATTGGCGGCCGCATAAAGATAAAGCACCAAACCGAGGAAGAGAAACAGCAGGTTGACAGGGATCAGCGACCAGCTCATCAGATAGATGTTTTTTTTCGCATCACGCAAATTCCTGCAGCTCAGGTTCTTTTGCATCATATCCTGATCAAGGCCGGTCATGACAATGGCAATAAATGCTCCGGAAAGGAATTGCTTGATAAAATGGTGGCGATGCGTCCAGTCTGTAATGATCATTTTTGAGTAATCGCTTTCAGCTGCGGCGCTTATCAGCGAACCAAGTGAAAGGTTCATATCTCTTGAAATCAGAAGTATGGTAACAGCAACAGCCAGAATCATAAACGTGGTTTGCAGGGTATCGGTCCAAACGATGGTTTTAATACCGCCGCGGAAAGAGTAAAGGATAATCAGCCCCATAAAAAGGATTACCGTAACTACAAAAGGGATGTTCCAGGCATCGAACACAAAGAGTTGAAGCACATTCACAACCAAATAAACCCGGAATGATGCACCTATGCTTCGGGAAAGGATGAAAAAGAAAGCGCCGGTTTTATAGGAAAAGAAGCCAAAACGTGTTTCGAGATAAGAATAGATTGAGGTTAGGTTCAGGTTATAATACAATGGCAACAGCACCTGTGCAATAACAGCATATCCAAGCAGGTAGCCAATCACGATCATCATATAGGAAAAATAGGATGTGCTTACATCTCCCGGAATTGAGATGAATGTAACCCCTGAAAGAGAAGCGCCTATCATGCCATAAGCCACAACATACCAGGGCGATTGCCGGTTCCCGATAAAATAGGTTTCGTTGTCCGACTTACGGGAGGTGATCCATGCAATAGCAAAAAGTACAGCGGTGTAAACAGCAAATATCAAAAGAATACTATATGGCTTCATCAGTGGCAGGTATGGTTTTGTATTTGAGCCGGTAATATTACTGCTTTTTAATAAAATATGCCGGGCAAAATTGTGGCTTTGTTCTGAAAAATCCAACCCGGCTGGATATTCTTTTGTAGCTTTGCCAGCTAGAACCACCACACTTGAGTTTAACCTAAGATATTCAATATGAAAGCTTTATTAGTTGTTGACGTACAGAACGATTTTTGCCCTGGGGGCGCACTGGCTGTTAATGAGGGCGATATGGTTGTTCCCGTAATCAACAAACTCATACCAAAGTTCCCGCTTGTTGTAGCATCAATGGATTGGCACCCCGGTAATAGTGAGCATTTTGAAAAGTGGCCGCCGCACTGCATCCGCCAAACCGATGGCGCCGATATGCACCCCGATTTGCACATGAGCATGATCGAGAAAATTTTTCTGAAAGGAACCGAAGGAAAGGATGATGGCTACTCGGCCTTTGAAGCTACCAATATGGATCTGACCCAATACCTGAAAAACAGAGGGATATCAGATTTATACATTGCCGGCCTCACCACAGATTATTGTGTGAAGGAAACGGCTCTCGATGCCGTTGAAAAGGGATTCAACACCTATGTTTTTACTGATGCAACCCGCGCCGTAAATGTCAACCCGGGCGACGGACAGAAAGCACTTGATGAAATGGCTGCAGCCGGAGTGTGCCTGATAGAATCCAAAGATTTGGCCAAACCAGGTGGTGGTTGCAGTTGCTGCTGCGGGCATTAGGCGAAACAGGAAAGGATAACAGGGAGAATGTGGACGAGGGACAAGTGACGAGGGACGTTGGGTGAGGTTCTTATAGCTGTCGGGTTCGTTACTTTCAAACCGACGGAATGGGTTCATTCGCAGCAGGATTTCTGTTTTATACAGGCCTGAAAATTCATATGCTTGAATATCAGAATTTTATAAAATCCCGCTCATTTCTGGCATGGCTTTTGGTTTGAAATTTTTCAAACGCCTAATTAAAACTTAAAGCCATGAAAACACAAATCTTTTATCTGATCTCCGCGCTCCTGATTACTTTGAGCAGCGCACTGAAGGCGCAGGACTGGCCCGAGGAGTACCTTGGATTACCTGGCGACAACCTTAACCTATACGCAGTGATGAACCTTTTCCAGCAATCTGAAACACTGGAAGGGTTTGAACGCGAACTGAACAAACAGGACCATATGGTCAACAACCTCGATCTGAACCGTGACGGTTACGTTGACTACATCATGGTATTTAACTATGTTCAAGACAATACACACCACATTGTGCTCAGGGTTGCACTGAATGAACATGAAATGCAGGATGTGGCTGTTTTTATCGTTGAAAAACTTCGAACCGGTGCGGTACACGTACAACTTATTGGCGATGAAGCTCTTTATGGGCCCAACTACATTATTGAGCCGGCTTATGCCGAAACACCCAATCCCGGATATACCGGTGTTGTTGCTGAACAAAAGGTAAAAAAGCGCCGCAATGTTACAGTTGTAAGGACAACCTATTACGAAGTGGCAAGCTGGCCGGTTATTGTCTACATTTACAGGCCATCTTACGTGGTATGGCGTTCGCCCTGGCGCTGGAGTTATTACCCCGTGTACTGGAGTCCCTGGACGCCACATTACTGGCATTTCTATTACGGTTATCACTACAACTGGCATGCGCACTATTATGCACATTTCCGCCCGTGCAGGCATCCCCGCAGTGTTCATCACCACAGGTTTTACCACACAAGCATTCGTAACTATTCGCCCACCGTTGTGGTGAACATAAACAAAGGAGAATATAAAAATACTTACAGCCGTCCTGAAACCCGCAGGGAAGGAGAAGTGCTGTTCACACAAAGGCGATCAACAGGCAGCAATATCCCACAGGGCAGGGAATCGGCTGCTAACCGAGAGAGCAGGCAGGAACACAGAGCAACTCCTGAAGTGAATGCAAGGGCCCCAAGGCCATCGAATGATGGAGTATCTGCAACGAACGGGCGTGAAAACAGACAGATTGCTGAACCCAGCCGTGGTCGTACTGAAAAGGTAAGCCCAGGCAGAAATGAAAGATCAACTGAGGTTAGCAGAAAAGGCAATGAGCGCCGGGAAACTACAGCAAGCCCGCAAAGAACTGAAACCCGGTCCACAAGAGAGCAGGTGCAGGCTCCTGCTAGAGAACAGAATGTCAGAAGCGAAAGGCAGTCGGGCAGAACCAACGAGAGCCGGGTATCGGAGAGAAGCTCTGGAGAAACGCCCGCTCCTTCTGCCAGAAATGTAGAAAGGCCATCGAATGAGAGCAGGCGATCATCAGCAACCAGCGCCCCTTCCGTATCCGGAAGCGAAAACAGGAGGGCCTCCTCAGTACAACAATCACAGCCATCTCGTTCAGAAACTAGGAGCTCTTCAAATGTGAAAGCAACAGAGAAGAATACCCGGAGCGGTTCTGCCGCCAAAGAAGTGAAAAGGGAAGAATCAGAAACACGCCAAACTTCACGCGAAGCAGGTAGAAGCAACACCCGGGGAAGGGGAAGATAAACTAGATGGCCTTGATCCTTAAAACACCTGTGGGGCATTTCAACGGAATGCCCCGCAGGTGTTTATGGCATTTACTTTTTGAAAAACGGAGTTCAGCCTTGCAGCCAAAAGCCGGCTTTATTTTTTGTTGTCCAGTTTCAGATCAACCTCTTGGGCTGATGCCATGGTTCGTAAATAGTCTTTAATAAGTTTGCTTTTCTTCTTAACGTCTATGTCCTCCATCAGGGAAGTCATGTATTCATGACTTTGCCGAAGGTTTTCAAGCGGAAGCAATGCGCAACTGATACAATAAAAGCTTTTTGAGCGGCCATCGTCGCATTTGCTGATGAAATCAGCCAGATAATTCATTCTGAGCCTTTGCTGGCTGAGAAAGAAATCATACCCTTTATTTTGGATAAGATCAAGGTTCGTAAAAATTCTTTTGTGGGTTACAAATGAATCCTTGCCGTCCTTTTCGGGGTCAAACCTGAAGCAGGGATATTCTGCGCAATCGGCGCAAGTTTCCAGCCCTTTCTTTATAACACAACAAGTTAATATGCTGCAAGATGGATGTTTTTCCCTGAATCCGGGGCCACCACAGCCGGGGCAAACCGAATCGCCTTTGGTATAAAACCGGGGGCATAAGCCGCAATCTATTCCGCAGCAACCTATTGTATTGTAATCCTTCAGCTTGTTCTCCATGGATGTGTGAGGCAATTTAATAAGTACCAAAAACCCGGGTTTTTATGACAAACCATTTACAAGCGATAAAATTAGGAAATCTTCTTAACCCCCGACCAAAAATGCTTCATTCATTCATAGGGAGCAGCAATAATTCCGGCTCCTGCAATAATTTCCTAACTTTGCAGGCACTTTTAAACAGTTTATGTCATGCAGGAAAAAATCCCCACACAAATATTTTCTGAAATCGGTGAGCTGGAAGCCGTTGTGATCCACACCCCAGGCGCCGAAGTGGAAAATATGACCCCGGAGAATGCCGAAAGAGCCCTCTACAGCGATATCCTTAATTTAAATGTTGCCATTGTAGAGTACAACAAGTTTAAAGGCGTACTTCAGCATTTTACACGAACCCTTGAAGTACGTGACCTGCTGAAGGATATTCTGAAGAACGAAAAAGTAAAGGAAAGCCTGGTTTTAAAGATTTGCCGCAACGAAGAGGCCGTTTGCATTACCCCTTTTCTGATGGAACTGGATGAGGAACAACTTAGCCGGTCGTTGATAGAAGGTGTGCCAATGCAAAAAAACACGCTTACAAACTTCCTGAGCAAGGATAGATTTTCACTCAAACCTCTGCACAACTTTTTCTTTACGCGCGATGGAGCTATTTCGGTTTACGACAATGTGTTTATCGGATCCATGGCATCTCCGGTCAGGCTGCGCGAAACACTGATCATGGAAGCCATTTTTGATTTCCACCCGCTCTTCAGCACCAAAACCATCAATCCCTCGGTTCACCGGGGTGCGGAAACAGGCATAGCCATCGAAGGCGGCGATGTGCTGATTGCACGGGAGGATATTCTTGTATGCGGAATCGGTTCCCGCACTACCCCGCAGGGCATTGACTATATTCTGAAGCACCTGATGGCCAAAAAAGAAAAACAACACATTTTGGTGCAGGAGCTTCCCTTAACCCCGGAGTCTTTCATCCATCTTGATATGGTTTTTACCCTTCTCGACCGCGACACCTGCATGATCTATGATCCGGTAATCATGAAAATGAATAAATACCAAACCGTTCACATATATGCCGAAGGCGGAAAAGTAAAGTTTATCCGCGAGGTGGAAAATCTTCCCGAAGGCTTGAAAAAACTTGGTATGGATCTGAAACCCGTGCTTTGCGGCGGGCCTAACGACCGGTGGCTGCAGGAGAGGGAGCAATGGCACAGCGGGGCTAATTTCTTTGCAGTATCCCCCGGAAAAATCATCGGATATGCCAGGAATGTGAACACTGCTGAGGCGCTGAACAACAATGGTTTTGAAGTAGTCAAGGCCGGTGATGTGCTGAAAGGACGGGTTGATCCGAAGCAATATTCACGTTGTTTGATCACCATCGAAGGTTCAGAGTTGCCCCGCGGCGGCGGCGGAGCCAGATGCATGACGATGCCGGTGAGCAGAAAACCGGTTTCTTAAGCACAGAGATAAGTAAAATTCCAATCCCGATAGCTCCCGATTGCTATCGGGACGGGACCAAGACCCAAACCCCAAGACCCAAAACATCAAACCTTCAACCTCAAACCTCAACCGCCCTACAATACTAACCGCCTCAAAACGGCGTTTTAACTATTCTGAACCCAATCATTACTCCCATCTATGAAAAAAAGTATTTACATTACTCTCGGTTTGGTGGCATTTATCATCCTGGTTGTCTGGTTTTTACTGGGCCGGGGCGACGCTTCTGAACAAGCCATTGCTGTTCCGGCAAAATTTGGCGAATTCCGCGTGCTGGTGGTAACATCCGGCGAACTTGAAGCAAAGAATTCCGAAGACATCAGCGGGCCCTCGGGCCTAAGGGAGTTTCGTATCTGGCAGGTAAAGATCAACGACATCATCCCCGATGGAACCGTTGTTGACTCCGGGGCCTATGTGGCCGAACTTGATCGTTCAGATCTGATGAACCAAATGAAGGATATTGAAACCGAACTGGAGAAACTGCATTCACAATTCACCAAAACACGCCTTGACACTTCAATGGAAATGCGCAATGCCAGGGAAGAACTCATCAACCTGCGTTACAACCTTGAGGAACTGCAACTCAGGTTTGACCAAAGCAAATTCGAACCGCCAGCCACCATCAGGCAAATACAAATTGACCTTGAAAAAGGGCAAAGATCCTACGAGCAGGCACAAAACAATTATGCACTGAAGCTTGAAAAAGCCAGGGCCAATATGCAGGAAGTAGCCGCATCGCTGCAGCAGTCAGAACGCCGGTATGAACAAATCAAGCAAACGCTGAAGCAATTCACCATTTTTGCGCCAAAATCGGGCATGGTGATACACCGCCGCAACTGGGACGGGAGCAAGCAGGGCATAGGTTCAACACTACAGACGGGATGGAACAATGTGGTGGCCTCGCTTCCAAATCTCACTGAAATGATCAGCCGGACTTATGTAAATGAAATTGACATAAGCAAAGTGCGTACAGGACAGCAGGTAGAAATCGGAGTAGATGCCTTTCCTGACCGCAGTTATACCGGATACATTTCGGAGGTGGCCAACATTGGCGAGCAACTCAGAAACAGCAACGCAAAGGTTTTTGAAGTCAGGATTGTTGTAAACGAAAGCGACACCATATTGCGCCCGGCCATGACCACAAAAAACACCATTATCACCGATATTATTTCAGATGCTGTTTTCATACCACTGGAGGCTGTTCACACACAGGATACCATTTCTTTTGTTTACCGGGCCGGCCGGCAGGTTAAGCAGCAGGTAAGGCTTGGCCGCAGCAACGAAAATGAAATTGTGGTGCTCGAAGGACTTGTTGAAGGCGATATGGTGTACCTGGTTCCACCCGGCAATACCGATAAATGGAAACTAATCAATCTGTGATTTGCTGTGGAACGACATGCCTATAATATACAAATAGCGCTGGAAGCTGTTTTTGCGAACCGCTTCCGTTCCATCCTTACAGCGCTGGGCATTATTTTTGGGGTGGCGGCAGTTATTGCCATGCTGGCCATTGGCTCGGGCGCCCAGCAGGAAATTCTGAATCAGATCAAACTGGTGGGTGTGAACAACATCATCATTCTTCCCAGGCCGGTGGAGGAAACACAGCGCGAGCAGGAAGAAAGCCAGAGCATGGTTCGCAGGTTCTCGCCGGGTCTTACCCTCAAAGATGCACAAAGCATTGCTGAAATCATCCCGGGCATTTCCCGTGTTAGCGCCGAGGTGGTTTACGATGTGCCGGTGATAAAAGACGGGGTTCGCAGCCTCGCAAAATTAAGCGGTGTAACCCCTGATTTTTTTCAAATCTTCAACCTCAGCCTTGAACGGGGTGTGCTCTTCAACGAAATGCATGAGGAAGAAACTGCTCCGGTTGCCGTGATCGGTGCGGAGATAAAAACCAGGTTCTTCCCGCATAAAGATCCCATAGGCGAGTATATCAAATGTGGCCATATCTGGATGAAAGTGATTGGTGTGCTTGAGAACCGTGCCGCCGATCCTGAGTCGGCCGCCGATCTGGGTATCAGCGATTATAATAACAGTGTTTATGTTCCGCTGCAAACGGCATTGCTGCGTTTTCGCGACCGTTCACTGATCAATGCCGCCACCATACAGGGAAGTACCACAACCATTTATTTTGAGGGAGGTGCAAGTTCATACAGCACAAGGGGTGCGGGAGGCGAAAGCAACCAGCTTGACCGTATCGTGGTTCAGGTGAATGAAAGCGCCCAGCTCAACGCAACTACCCAGGTGTTGCGCCGTATGCTTGAACGTCGTCATCAGGGAGTGGATGATTTTGAAATCAGGGTTCCGGAATTGCTCCTGAAACAGGAACAGCGGACAAAAGACATTTTTAACATTGTGCTGGGCGCCATCGCCGGAATCAGTCTTCTGGTTGGCGGAATCGGCATCATGAACATCATGCTGGCATCGGTGATGGAACGCATTCGCGAGATCGGGATACGCATGGCTACCGGTGCACGCAAGAGTGATATTGTGTTTCAGTTTCTGGCAGAGGCTACTATGATCAGCCTGAGTGGCGGGATCATCGGTATTGTTTTTGGCATTGCCCTGGCCAGGATGATCAACGAGTTTACCGGAATACTTACCATAGTTTCCCCTTTATCCATCGTGATCTCTTTTGGTGTGGCTGCCACCGTAGGCATCGCTTTTGGCTACATGCCTGCTAAAAAGGCTTCGGAGCAGGATCCGCTGGCTTCTTTGCGATACGAATAGTACGTTGGTAACAAAAAACCGGCAACGTCCTGAGATGCTGCCGGTTCAAAGATCATATAAGCCTGTTAATTTTTCACTTCAACCCTGCTTACCTCCCAGGTTGAGGCTGCCGAGCTTCCGCAAACATATTTAAAAGCAATGTAAATGGTTTGGCCTTCGTAGGCTGCGAGGCTTACATCTCCGCTGTCAATAAAGGTCCAGCTGTTACCCGGGGCACGGTTAAATCCTGTAAGCTGTGTCCAGTTTCCGTTTGTATTTGGATTACCCGAACCTGAATAATCCACTGAGATCAGAATCTGAAGGTCGTTGATTGAGGTTATGTAGTTGATGGCTTCGCGGAAACTCATGGTCACACCTGTTTGTCCAACCAGAGAAATGGCCGGAGAAATTAGCCAGTCTTCATTTGCATAAGAACTGCCTCCAACAAAACCTGACATCACAGCACAGCCGCCATCATAGGTATCCCATCTCCATTTCTGATCGCCTGTAACGCTATACTCGCTAAAACTGCCCAGGGTTGTGGAGAAGGTTTCCAGGAATATGGTGGTTCCTCCGCCTCCGCCACCACCGCCATTGTCTTCGAGTTCAAAGTCATTGGCTGTGCCGGGGCTGTCGCGCAGGCCTGCAATTCCGAAATAGGTAGTAAGGTTTCCGGTTACTTTAAGCGTTTTACCCAGGTTGCCCGGGTTATCAACCAGATTTACCTGTGTCCTGAGTACGCTTCCGGCAGGCAGGTTCACTGCAACAATTTTTGTAAAGTCGGTTTCAGAGGCATTGTCGGCAAGTAAAACGTGGGTGTTTCTCATAAAAGGACCGGAGAACTGAAGGTCGGCTGATGAGGAAACTGTGTTGACACCGTCTTTTACAGTTCCTACAATATATCCTTTTATCCATGCAGTGCCCTGTCCTTGCCGGGCGATTGCCTCGGCAATGTCATACGGATCGGCCTGGGTTCCGGAACCTGTTCCACCACCGCCGCCGCCACCGCCGCCGTTGGTGTCAATCAGCACATCATCAATACGGTAGGTCGTAGTATTGGTGGGCGAACCCTGATAGAGGAAGCCTATATAAATATTGCCATTATAGCCGGCAGGTAGGATGGAGCCCAGATCAATTTCCCCTGAGGATACCCATGCATGATCGTTGTTTGCTGCACCGGCAAGGGTAGCATCAATTTCTTCCCAAACGGCCGTTTCATGATTGGTGCCATCGTAGTTATAAAGTATCCACACCGAAAGCCCGTCGTGCACATAATAGGCCTTGGCTGATTTGAATGAAAGTTTCAAACCGGCCTGGTAAGCAACCGGTGGGGTCACCATCCAGGTATGATTTAGGGCATCAGTAGTATTAAAGGAGGTTGCCTGAGCATATCTCTCGTTCTGGAAAACCCTGCCTCGCCAATATCTTGTTCCTGCATTGGCCTGTACCGTCCAGCCTGCAATGGAAATATCCTGGTTGTCAACCACATCATTGAATTTCTCATCCAGACTGGTGAGAACAGGAATTCCTGCCTGGGGATAAATAAAGTCTCCCGGTGGAGGAGGTGGCGGCGGTGTTCCTTGCTGAAATCCTACCAGATCGGATGTATCGCGTATGGTAAGCTGATATGTTGTGCGAAAGATGCCCAGAACCCCGGTTACAGATCCATAACCATCTGGAATCAGGTCGCTTGCAAACCGGGAATACTTGCTTGTTCTGACCACCAGAGGCTTGTTGTTTTTATCAACAAGATTACGGTCTGTGGCATCGGCAGTCTGGGGAGCCCATTCAAGGCCGACTTCCTGGAAACTTGCATCTTCGAACCTTACCAGAGTACTGACCAAGCCGTCATGGAATTCATCAACGGTTATGGTTTTGGGTTCAGGAATAGCCCCGGGAAGGCTGTCGCGGAACACATGGTCATTGAAATACACCTCGGGAAGGCGTCCGATGCTGTTATTAAAAACATATCCTAACTGGATCAGGTTATTATAGTCGCCTATGTATATCCCGTTACATTTTACAAAAAGTCTTTGGCCCAACTTATATCTGTTGTGCAAACTGGTTTTGTCGAGCGAAAGCTCAATTCCTCCCGTTGCGTCCTGGATAACGAGTTTTTTATAAAGATTTCCTGATTCATCGTTGGCTATAATTACCCCCGAAATGATCAGATCTTCCTCAATAAGAACCAGGCTGGCGCCAACCTGTGCTTTCTTCTCCAGATACCAGGCTTTTAATTCTGCAATGGTCATGTTGGCCTCAAAATCAACTCTGGGATCATAAAGTTCAGGCACATCAAAATCGCCTTTTACACATGCGGTAATACTAAATGCAATGAGTATCAGGCTTGCCAGGATTTTTGTGATATTTTTCATAGTTATCATTATAAAATTACAATTGGTTTTTAAAAACGAAGGGCGAAATTCAGGAAGTAATTGGTTCCCATCATGTAAAAGAGTCGTGGCGGGAATTTGTCAACATTTTTTTCTTCAAAATCAAATCGCAGTTGCTCATAACCTCCTGAACTGATATTTTTATTGTTGAGCAAGTTGTTGGCCATCAGGTTGATCTGCAGGAAATATTTTCTTTTAATCCGATAAGATTTTCCAACAGATGCATCAACGGTAAATCCACCTGAAAGCATCTTTTGCTCTGTTATTTCGGGGATTCTGGGATCGCTGGGGTCGTATATACCATCAAGTGCTTCTTTTGTCCTGGCCATAGGGTTAAATGACAGCCAGATATCATCGAAATAATTAACACTGAGGTTCACAAAAAGGAAATTGGGGCCTACCCACTTCAATCCAACAGCTCCGGCAGTTTGTGGCGTTCCGTGAACGTAAAAGTTTTTCAGGTAAGTAAGTGTTGTTGAATCAGGCATAGAGCCATTATCCCACACAACAGTGGCCTGTGGGCGGTTTAAATAACGATAATTACCAAGGTTCACCGCAGCTTGCAGCCACAAATCGTAAAACATATGCGCCTCGCCCCCGAATTCAAAGCCCTGGTGTGTGGTATTAATACCGTACATAATATGGTTCACCAGTGTGTTGAAGTCATCATGGTAGAACGTAAGAACCTGGTTCTGATTTCTGAACTCGGTGTGGTAGGCAGATAACCTGGCTTTAACCATTGGTGCGCGAACATGGAAGCTCAGATCTGAACTGAAAATTTTCTCACTTGCCAAACCGGGAGACACACTGTGCCTGGTTCTTGGTGAAACAAACGAATTGCGCATATAAGGGGCCTGGGTCAGATAAGCCATGTTGCCTTCAAGAAACAAGCGGCCGGTAAATTTATATGTAGCGCCGCCCTTGAACCCATAATCCATAAAATTGTGTTTTGCCGATGTGCCGAAAGAATTATCGGGGTGGCGTCCGTTGCGCATATATCCTTCGCGCCAGAAAGTGGTTGACGACAACTGCGCAGCCAGGAAGAAATCAACCTTGCGATAAGAAAAATCCGAACTGATCCAGATTTTACCGCTTTGCTGCCGTAGATCGTAGTCGTATCCAAACTTATCACCCTCGCGAACAACCCTGTTTGGATTGTTCAGGTCATTTTGTATGATATCCCCTGTTTTAAAGTCTCTTTCAGCAAACTGGTCAATGTCAACCCAATGGGTTCCGCCCAATAAATCATCAATTGTTTTGAAATAATTCACTGTGTAATTTGAGAGTTCAATTCCCCGGTTCACAGTGATATTCTCGTTCACACGATGATTGATAACCGTACTTATATTCAGGTTTTCCATATCATTCCGACGCTCTTCTACAATATAGGTGGCAGGTTTTCCCTGCAGATTGCCGAGATAATTAACCTGATAAAGCTCGTCCCAGTTTACGTGCCTGACACTTGGGTCTGTCAGCCACCATTGCCTGGTTCTTTCAATGGTTGCAGAATCCAGTTCAAGGATTTCCCCCCAGCTTGGCAGATACCTGTAATAATCAGGCCTTGGGTCGGAGGCATTGTACCAGTTCAATGCCGTAGTGCCTGTTCTGCCGAACATGTATGAAACGGTAGTGGTTATATCGGTTTGTCTGTTGTATTTCCAGTAGTGGTTCATGATCAGTACCGGCTGGTTCATGGTGCGAACGCGGGAATTGCGCACTTCGCCGTTCTGATACCCCCAGTTGGGGCTGTAATGGTTGGTGCCAAGCAGATCATACACTTCCTGTACCGATCCGCCCTGCATGCCCCTGCGAACGGGCGAGGCAAAAGCAGTCAGTTCAATGGAATGGTTTTCGTTGATCTTTCTTTCAAGGCCGAGATAATAAGCCCAGGCATCGTAAAACGTACCTTTTATATAACCTTCCTGCCCCCAACGGCGTGATCCGCTTACGGTAACGGCCCAATCGTTGTTCATCATCCCTGTTGAATGAATGAACATGAGGCGGTGTGTGTAACTGCGGTTGGAAGCCGAGTAGGTAAACTTGGTCTGAACCCTTTGCTGTGAAGGGCGCGTTATGATGTTGGAAACGCCTCCTATGTTGCCGAAAGAATTGGGTGCGGTGCCCAGGCCATTCACAAAGGTGCTGTTTCTCACAGCATCATTCAGCCCGCCCCAGATCGCCCACATGGTGCGTCCGGTTTCGGCATCGTTGATCAGGGAATTTCCGATATAGGTGGGCGTGAAGTCTGCATCATATCCTCTTGTCCTGAACCATGCCTGCCCGAAACTAAATGAGGCAAAAGATGTGAAAACATCCCCTGATGAATGGAGCAATCCGGAAATATTCCCGGCACGGGCATCATCGTCCATATCGAGCAACTCAAGGTTAATCTCAGGAAGCTGCTCGGTTTCTATTGCAACCAGCGGTTCAAGGGTAACATCGCCAAGCCGGGTTTCTTCTTCAATATCTATGTCAATTGTTTTGGTTTGAAATCCGGCAGCGGAAAAAATTATTTCGGTTTTTCCCAGACTTGTGTTAAGTACCACAAAACTGCCGTCGGCGCCGGTGAGCACCTGCTGCTCATTCACGCTAACCAGAATGGAAGGAAGTCCTCGGGAGGTCACAGCCTCCGTCACTCTGCCCGATATATTCCCCGATTGCGAAAAAACCTGCGAAAAGGGAATGAATATCAGCAGAATAAGTAATAGCTTTCTATTCATAAGCTCGGAATTAATAGTTATGATCATTTGTTGTTGTAGGTCTGAAATGAAAAGGGCCTGAGCCCTTTTGAAAACAGCTTACAAAATAAAGCATTATTTCCTGACCATCGTCAATTGTATCCAATATTTTAATAAATGCTAAGGTTTACGCGTTCAGATAACACGCCCTTATATGAAAAGCAATATCTTTGTACCTTTCTTAACACAATTAATCCTAAATCTCAATGAGGAAGAATTTAAACATAGCATTGTCATTCTGCCTGATGATAATTGTATCCGGGCTTATTACCGAAAAAACTTTTGCTCAGGAGAAAAAGGGCACAGTGGCCTGCATCGCATTCTACAACGTTGAAAATCTGTTTGATACAATTAACAGCCCCGGGATCAACGATTTTGAATACACCCCACAGGGCAGCAAACAGTGGGATAGTAAAAAGTACTGGGACAAGATTGAAAAAATGGCCCGCGTTATTGCTGAAATTGGCACTGAATTAACACCCGATGGCCCTGCCATTGTCGGCCTTGCTGAGGTTGAGAACAAACTGGTTTTAAACGATCTGGTCAACGATCCTCAGATCAGGGACCGCGCATACAGAATTGTACATTACGATTCGCCCGACCGCCGCGGGGTGGATGTGGCGCTCATATATCAGCCGAAATATTTTACTTATTTGTCAAGTAAACCTTACCTGTTTATCCCTGAAGGAAGAGAGAATTTTTTCTCGCGCGATGTGTTACTGGTTTCCGGTTTGTTTCATGGCGAACCCATGCATATCCTTGTGAACCACTGGCCTTCGAGGCGAGGCGGGGAACGCAGCAGTCGTCCGTTACGTAATGCAGCCGCCCGGCTTAACCGGCAGATCATTGACTCCATCATGCTTGCTGACCCTTCGGCGCACATACTCGTTATGGGCGACTTCAACGACGATCCGGTGAACGAAAGCATGAAAAAGCACCTCAGGACAAGCTGGGATAAAAACAAAATAAAAGAAGGCGAATTATTTAACCCATTTTATGATTTTTACCGCCGTGGCATCGGAACGTTAGCGTGGCGCGATTCATGGAACCTTTTTGACATGATCGTAATGAACCAGACATTACTCACCGAAGACAAGAGTACTTATACTTTTCACAGAGCAGGCGTTTTTAATAAACGATATTTGTTGCAATCAGACGGACGGTTTGCCGGATATCCTTTCAGAACCCACGCCGGCGATACTTATCTCGGAGGTTACAGCGATCACTTCCCGGTATATATTTACCTGGTAAGGGCAAGGTAACTTATATTTCAGGTAACCCGGGCTCATTGGAGTTCGCTGCATGTTTAAAAAATCTATGCTGTGCACCCAGACAGGAGTATTGATAAGGAATCATGAATACATCAAAGAAATACCTCATTATTTGTTTTGTTGGTATGGTTTTGCTGGCCAACACACAGGCAGTTTTTGCCCTGAGCATGGGTGGCCTTTCAGAAAAGCCTGTAGCCCAGCCGGATAATCTCACTTTTTCGAATGTAAAATCTTATAGCTACGTTGCAATTTTCAACCATGCCAGTCCGCAACCTGAGTCCTACATTGTGCTCAGAAGCATTGGCCAGACGGTAACCGGGTCACCTGACGATGGGGTTACCTATTATGTGGGCGATGCCATAGCAAACGCACGTGTGGTTTATATTGGAAGCACTCCTGAATTCTCACCTTCATGGGTGGTGGCAGGCACTACCTATTTTCACAGCATCTTTTCATTCAACGGCACCAGTGGCAATGAAAGCTACCTTACAACCAATCCTCTTTCGGGATCGGTGACCACGCCGCCAAACATGATTGATGACTATTACGATGGCATTAACTCAAACAGCGAAAACTTTATTGAGGCCCTGCAGAACCTCATCAGGCCGCATAATGCATTTGCCTATGGCTCCTATACTCCGGTGATGATCAACGGATTTGAAGCCCGGGACACCACTGGCGGACAAAAAGTTGTTTATTGTGTTTACACAGGATACGCATATGTTTACAATGAACCATTCGGATGGATTGGCACACCCGGAGGAACGCTCAGTCGTGAACACACCTTCCCCCACAGTTGGTTTCCTACCCATCCTTCAACCAGCGGTGTGGAGTATTCCGATTTTTACAATCTTTTTCCAGTTCATCAGAACAATGCCAATAACCGGCGAAGCAACCATCCCCTGGGCGTGGTTCAAACTGTTACCTACCAGTTTCTTGACGGAAAACTCGGTAGGGATTCACAGAATAACATTGTTTACGAACCCAGGGACTCACATAAAGGAGATGCAGCCCGTGCTTTGTTTTACATGCTTACCCGCTACCACAATTCTGATGGAAACGAATGGTATCTTCCTCCTCAGCAAAACCAGGACATTCTGAAGTTCTGGCATTTTACCGATCCGCCTGATGCATGGGAAAAAGCACGTAACGATTACATTCATTCCCAACAGGGAAACCGCAATCCATTTGTTGACAGCATCCATTTTGTTGCAAAAATTGATTTTCAAACCATGCAGTGGATGCGGGTTGAACAGGTTAAAATACAGCATTTTAATGCCTGCGTTTATCCAAATCCCTTCGCGGGTTATACGACGGTTGAGGTTGAAACTTTTAAGCCCGGTCAATTTTCGGCAACAATTTATTCGGTTAAAGGAATTCCGGTTTATTCAACAGAAAGAAGTCTTGCTTCGGGAACCACAGCTATTGAACTAAACTTGAAACATTTGCCAACAGGCGCATATATATTTAGATTTGTTTTTGATGGCAAGGCCTCTGCAATTAAGGTGGTTAAATTATAATCCTGAATAGTTGTGGTTTTAAATCAGGTAATTTTCCGGTTTTGCTGTCGTTTATTATATCCTTTGATTGTTTAACTGAGTTATTTAATTTTGTGGCTTCTTAAAAATTTACGTGGTGTCAGATAGTCTTGTTATCATCCCAACCTACAACGAAAAGGAAAACATTGAAAAAATCATCCGCAAGGTTTTTTCCCTTGAAAAAGATTTTCACATTCTGATTATTGATGATAGTTCGCCCGACGGAACCGCCGGTATCGTAAAATCATTGCTTGCAGAATTTGATGGCGTTCTGTTTATTGAAGAACGCCGGGGTAAACTTGGTCTTGGAACCGCGTACATCCACGGTTTTAAATGGGCTTTGCGACGCGATTATGAGTACATTTTTGAAATGGATGCCGATTTCTCCCACAATCCCGAAGACCTGGTTCGCCTCTACGAAGCCTGCGCAGAACAGGGTGCCGATCTGTCAATTGGTTCCAGGTACATAAAAGGGGTGAATGTAGTGAACTGGCCCATGAGCCGTATTCTTATCTCCGTTTTTGCTTCGTATTATGTACGGATCATCACCGGAATGAAAATCAAGGATACCACTGCCGGATTCAAATGCTACACACGTAAGGTGCTGGAAACTATTGATTTTGATCAGATCCGTTTTATCGGATACGCTTTCCAGATTGAAATGAAATTTAACGCATGGAAACTGGGTTTTATAGTAAAAGAAGTTCCTATCATTTTTACCGACCGCACCGAAGGCCAATCGAAAATGAGCAAAGGCATTATAAAAGAAGCGATTTTAGGGGTCATAAAAATGAAATGGAAAAGCTTTTTCAGGAAATATGAGCGCAAAAACTGATCGCTTTCCGCTCAGGCATTTTTTAGAACAACCCCATTTGCATATAATCCTGAAAAATAATGACTAACTCCTACATCATACAACCATGAGCAAGAATGAAATACCCTGCGGCCTCGACCGCCGCAAATTTTTTAAACTGGCTGCTGCCGGCGGATTAGGCGCAATCATGATGCCATCGCCACTCAAAACCGTGCTTGCACAAACCCAGGCTGCCGAAAAACCTTCAACCAATATTGCCGATGCACTTGCATACCCGAAAACAGAAACTTCGATGCCGGGAAAATTTCCGGGCAGGGTGGTGCAGGTTTCAAACATGCATTCAGTGGTTGAGGATAAAATTGTTAAAGATGCTGCATATCAGATGCTTGCCGAGGCCATGTTAAAGCTTACAGGCGCTTCAACCTTAAGCGAGGCCTGGCTGATGTTTGTTCAGCCACATGAAAAAATCGGGCTGAAGCTCAATCCCATAGGCGGGAAATTGCTTTCATCAAGCCATGAGGTAGTAGAAAGCGTGATTGAGCAATTGCTGGAGGCCGGCATTCCGAAAGAAAATATTGTGCTCTGGGACAGGCGCGAGTTTCAGCTACACGAAGCCGGTTTTACACCCGAAGCCTATCCGGGCATAGCCATTACCGGCACCGAACGAAAGGATGCCGACGGGTCGTACTACAACAAGGAAGGCAAGCTTTACAGCGAGGAGTTGATTGACGAAGACTGGTTTTACTATGCAGATGTAGAGGGCGATTACGACGAGTATACCTTGCCCTATATGGTCAATAAAGGCAAATATTCATACTTCACCAAAATTTGCACACAAGAGCTTGACAAGATCATTAATATTCCCATTCTGAAAAACGCAGGCGCTTCCATCACCCTGTGCCTGAAAAATCTGGGGTATGGTGTGATTACCAATACAGGAAGGCTGCATGCCCAGTTATGGGGTGATACCAGTGCCGAGGTTTGTTGTTTTCCGCCGGTTCGCGACAAGGTAGTGTTGAATATTGTTGACGGGCTTCGAGGCTGTTATCAGGGCGGACCGGGTGCAAACCCGCAATACATCTGCAATTATTACACCTTGCTTGCCGGCACCGATCCTGTTGCTGTTGACCGTATCGGTTATGGGATTGTACTTAATAAACGTATTGAGGAAGGGATACAGCAGGAAGATATACCACGCGGGCGTGCATTCATGGAATATGCTGCCGGGCTGGGATTAGGCGAAGCGGATCCCGCAAAAATAGAGCTGATAAAAGTTTCTGTGTAAAACAAACAATTCCGGTTCAAAGCCCGGAGAATTCATTTATCAGGATAAATAAGCCAGGATAGTATATCTAAACAAAGAGCGATGAAATATTTAATGACGTATTTAACAATCTTTCTAATTGTTTTCCATATTAATGCGCAGGAACACCCCGGATTGTCAAAGGAAGCATTTGAAGGAATCAGGGAAATAAAGACTGCGAATTATGGGAAAGAGGCACTTTGGGGTTACATAAACGGAGGCGCCGACCTTTATCTTGAGTATGGCTTTGAAAACCTTACGGTGCAAAATATTGCATACGACGACTCAGAATTCAGGACCGATATTTACCGGATGACTTCCCCGCAGGCAGCCTATGGGATTTTCAGCGTTTCCCGCTTCAGGTGCAATGAATCCGGGATCCTTCACCGTTACGATTGCCTTACACCTTATCAGTATATTGCTGCTAAAGGGGATTATTATATTTCAGTTTCCAACAAAACCGGATCGCTGAAACACCAGGAAATAACCCTGAAGATTGCCGCAAGCATCCTGGATAAGACAGAAGATCAGGCTTTTCAATTCCCGGGGCTGTTTAATATTGACATACTGGCCGGCAGCCGGGATAATCTGAAATTTATCAGCGGCGAACTGGGAATGCAAAACGGGTTCATGAAATGGGATGAAATGTTCCGTGGTTTCAACGCTTATGAGGCCTGGATCATCACCTCTGAGTTTCTTGAGTGGGAATTCAATCTGGGTTGGGTAAGATTTGCCGATATCGAAACATACGAGCGCTTTTTGAAAAGCAACAAAATTTTAACGCCTGAGCCGGCCTACCTGGAACCCACAGATGAACAAGGGCAGTATTTTTTCAGGGTTGATGATGCCATCATTATCCTGGAAGGGCCTTTGCCCGAACCGCTTTATTACCGTATCCTGAATCTGTTTTACAATCGTTTTTAGGCCGGCTGTACCCTGTTATCCTCAGCAAAAGGAAGAAACACCTCAAAACGGCTTCCTTTTCCGGGCTGGCTTTTTACAGTTATCGAACCGTCATGCGCCTGCACTACTGTTTTAACATAATACAAGCCTAACCCAAATCCTTTGGCATCGTGAATATCGCCGGTTGAAACCCGGAAAAAGCGCCTGAAAATATCTTGCTGATGCTCACTGCTGATGCCAATTCCCTTGTCTTCGATTGCAAAATAAACCCCGGCTTCGCTGTTGCCGGTTTCAATAGTGATTTCCGGCATGCCAATGGAATACTTGATAGCATTGTCAACCAGGTTTGAGACCAGATTTTCAAGATGGTCGGCATCTCCCATTATCATCGGATTACCGGCCTGATAATTTTTCAGCAATTTGCCTTTTTGCTGCCTGATAAGCAAACGGTAAGGCCTCATCCCTTCGTCGAGTATTTTATGAATATCAAGGGGCTTCATTTTCATCTGAAACTCCCCGCGCTCTACCATTGTAATATGTAAAACTTGTTCTACTCTGTTTTTCAGGCGGTTATTTTCTTCGCTGATGATTTTGGCGTATCGCTGAACCTGACATGGCTGATTGCTTATTTCGGGTTTAAGCAACATATCGGCAGCAAGCGAAAGGGATGCGATCGGCGTTTTGAACTCATGGGTCATGTTGTTCACAAAATCGGTCTTCATATCCGACAGTTTCTTCTGATTTAGAAACATGCGAACAATTCTGTAAAATGAAAGAATCAGTAAAAGGATCAGGAAAAAGAGCAATATGGCCCACCATATCACGCTGCGCAAAATCAGCGATCGCTGATCAGGAATATAAACCGCAAGCCGGTATCCTTCGCTTTGATAAAGGCATGAAATGGGCACAAAATGTGCAGAATTGAGTATTTCGCCAGACCTTGACAGATTGCTGATCCTGAAGAATTTGCCATCGGGATGAGCATAAACCCCAAAATCAAAGAGCATGTCGGGCCTGATGATCTTGAATTCCTTGCTTATGATAGAATCAAACACCGGTAAAGCAATCAAGGGCAAAACGTCCATTCTTTCATACTCATAAGCATGGCTGCAACTTTGCATTAAGCGCACATTTGTGTCAACCTGGATTTCGAGCAGGCGGTTCACAACGTTGTTCAAGGCAATGCGCACATCACCGTTAAACTGCTCTTTCTGAAACCGCATGGCATTGCGGATCCCATAAAGCTGAATCAGCATAATGCCTGTCAATACAACCGCAGAGACTACAATGTAAAGGGAAAAGCTTTTTTTGTCCATTTTTCAATAAATTGCGCCAAACCGTAAAGCTTTGGGCTGCAAAGATAAACCTAAATGGTTCGAATGATGATGAAGACACAGAATTCTCTATCTTTACACCTCATTTCAACAAAACATTATAAACATGGAAACTGCTCACAGCGTTTATCTTGGAGATCTGCGAACCAAATCAACACACCGGCAGTCAGGTTCAGAGATTATCACCGACGCTCCCGTTGACAATCAGGGAAAAGGGGAGGCCTTTTCCCCCACCGATCTGGTTGCCACAGCCCTTGGAAGCTGCATGATGACCATTATGGGCATTGCCGCCCGAACTCACGGATTCAATATTGACGGCGCCACCATGCGGATTACAAAGATTATGCTTTCCGATCCCAGGCGGATTGGCGAAGTAGTAATTGACATTGATTTTCCACCCGGCGATTTCACAGAAAAACAAAAAAGGATTCTGCGTATTTGTGCCGATACCTGCCCCGTGGCCCTTAGCCTTCATCCCGAACTCAGGCAAACCGTAAGGCTTCATTACAAATAATAATCCGGATCATGAATTTTAATCTTAATCAAGGTATCAAAGGATACAAAGAAATGACCGTGGTATTTGAAGCCACGGCAGCACGCTTCGGCTCAGGTCTGGTGGAAGTTTTTGCCACTCCGGCCATGGTTGCGTTGATGGAAGGAACCTGTCAGTTCAGCATTCAGGAATTGCTGCCCGATGGCTATATAACCGTTGGAACTTCGGTGAATATCCGGCACCTGAAAGCAACTCCCATGAACAAAAAGGTTTGGTGCGAATCGGAACTCATCCGTGTGGATGGCCGCAGGCTCAGTTTCAAAGTGGAGGCCTGGGACGAGGCCGGGAAAATTGGCGAGGGAACGCATGATCGTTTTATAGTGCATGCAAAAACATTTATGGAAAAACTGGCTTCCTGATAACCCTTTTCCGGCAGTTAGCCGGTTAAAACTTCGAATATGTTCGATAAGTCTTTGTATGCCAATCTGATACTTCCGCTTCCACTCCCGGGATATTTCACCTACGAAGTGCCTTCAGACTTGCGCAATACCATACAAAAAGGCGTCAGGGTGGTGGTTCAATTTGGAAAGAAAAAGCTTTATACAGCACTGGTAAAAGAGCTTCATGAAATCAAACCGGGCATCCCGGTTAAAAGCATCATCTCCCAAATGGATGCAAAACCGGTTGTAAACCCGATACAGTTTTCTTTTTGGGAATGGATTTCGACCTATTATATGTGCACTCCCGGTGAGGTGATGAATGCCGCTTTGCCTCCGTCGCTTAAATTGAGCAGCGAAACCCGCTTAATGCTCCATCCCGACTTTGAGGGCGATTACAGTAATTTCAATGAACGCGAATATCGCATTGTGTCAGCCCTGGAGCAACGCAAGGAGTTGAGTATTGCCGATGCCGCTCAGGTTGCAGGCCAACTGAGAATTATACCCCTGGTTAATTCTTTGATCGAAAAAAATGCCATACAGGTTTTTGAAGAGGTATTACAGCGTTATAAGCCCAAAACCGAAAAGTATTACCGCATATCCAAAACATACCGCAACGATGACAGAGCGCTTATGGCCATGCTTGATTATCTTGAGAAGCGCGCACCGCGTCAATATGAGGCCATGCAGGTTCTGATCCATAGTATCGGCACGTTGAACCAATATGACAAAGGTATTCCAAAATCTGCGCTTCAGCAGGAAAGCCCAAATCTGGATCCAGCCCTGAGCGCTTTGCTTGAAAAGGGCTTAATTGAGGTGTCAGAACACAAGGTTTCCCGCCTGGCCAAACACGAAGCTTCAAAAAATGTGGACGAAATTTGCCTTACGGAGCATCAGCAGGAAGCATTCAGCCAGATAAAAACCCATTTCCTGAACCACCAGCATGTTCTGCTTCATGGAGTTACATCAAGCGGCAAAACCGAAATTTACATCAAATTGATTAATGAGGTGTTGCAACAAGGCAGACAGGTTCTTTACCTCCTTCCGGAAATTGCGCTCACCACACAGATCATAAACCGTTTGCGTATGTATTTTGGCGATGTGGTCGGAGTGTACCATTCGCGGCATGGCGAAGCTGAGCGCGCGGAAGTATGGAACCGTCTTGCTTCTGCCAGAAGTGTTTTTGCCGGGGATGACGGACAAATGCCTGAGCAGAATCCGGTACAAAACCCTCAAAAACAGGAAAGCGAAAAATACGCTTCGCATAGTGTGATACTTGGGGCAAGGTCTTCAGTGTTTCTGCCATTCAGTAACCTGGGCCTTGTGATTATTGATGAAGAGCACGACAGTTCCTACAAACAATACGATCCCAGCCCCCGTTATCATGCCCGCGATGCGGCCCTGTTCCTGGCCATGCAGCATAAAGCCAGTGTTTTGCTTGGTTCGGCAACACCGGCCATTGAAAGTTACTTCAACACCAAACGGGGTAAGTTTGCCCTTGTTACACTGAATAAACGTTATGGCGATCTGATGCTTCCCCGGGTTCAGGTTGCTGACATCAAGGAAGCCGGCAGGCTGAAACAAATGAAAAGCCATTTCAGCCCCCTCTTGCTCGAAGCCATTGAACTGGCTTTGGCAGGCAACAAACAGATCATTCTTTTTCAGAACCGGCGGGGATTTTCGCTGCGCCTGGAGTGTGGAATCTGCAATTTTGTGCTGGAATGCCGCCATTGCGACGTTACATTGATTTATCACAAACGGGAAAAGATACTGCGATGTCATTACTGTGGCTATAGCGAACCCCTGCCACTGCGGTGCCCCAAATGCCAGAACCCCGACCTCAACCTCCTGGGATTTGGAACTGAAAAAGTAGAAGAAGAACTTTCGCTGCTTTATCCGGATATCAGCATTTCGCGTATGGATCTTGACACCACACGCAGCAAGCATGCCTATCATCGCATCATCAGCGACTTTGAAGAAAAGCGGGTTGATGTGCTCACCGGCACACAAATGGTGACCAAAGGGCTTGATTTTGATAATGTAATCCTGGTTGGAATACTCAATGCAGACAACATGGTGAGCTTTCCTGATTTCCGCGCTTTTGAACGAAGTTACCAGATCATGGCCCAGGTAAGCGGACGGGCCGGGAGAAAAGGAAAACAAGGTACTGTTATCATCCAAACCCGAAATCCGCAACACCCCGTTATTAAGCTGGTTATGGATAACGATTATGAAAAAATGTATCAGCTTCAGATTGTGGAACGCCACCGTTTTAATTATCCTCCTTTTTCGAGGTTGGTGAAAATTTCTCTCAAACACAAAGAGCCCGAACCCTTAGGCAAGGCTGCGGCAGAACTGGCACGTAAGCTCAGAAATGAATTCAGGGGACAAATTCTCGGGCCTGAGTTTCCGATGATCCCACGCATCAGGAACCATTATATTAAGGAAATACTCATCAAACTGCGCCGTGATGCAACGCTGGCGCAATCTAAAGTTAAAATTGGTCATATCATCAATGAATTTCTAAAGACAAGTATGATAAAGCAACTGAGGGTGGTAACAGATGTTGATCCTATGTAAGTTGAATTTACCTTACGAATTGCGGGCACACAAAAACATTCAGTTCCCCCCAAAAACCCTACCTTTGCACCCGCAAAAAAATGGAGTTCATGTCCGGAGCCGCCCTAAACGACTTTCATAAATACATCATTATCAAAGGTGCGCGGGTTCACAACCTGAAAAACCTTGATGTGATCATTCCGCGCAACAAGCTTACGGTTATCACCGGCCTGTCGGGTTCGGGAAAGAGCTCACTTGCCTTTGATACGCTTTATGCCGAAGGACAACGCCGTTACGTTGAAAGCCTGAGCGCCTATGCAAGGCAGTTTCTGGGCCGGATGAGCAAACCCGAAGTGGATCAGATCATCGGGATTTCGCCTGCTGTGGCTATCGAGCAAAGAGTTAATACACGCAATCCGAGGTCAACAGTTGGAACCTCTACCGAGGTTTACGAATACCTCAAACTGCTTTACGCAAGGATAGGAAAAACCTGTTCCCCGCTTTCCGGAGAAACCGTGAAACGGCACCGTGTGGAAGATGTTGTGGAGCACGTTCTTTCGCTGCCCGAAGGAACAAAAGCGATGATTCTTGCCCCTCATACATTGAAGCCCGGCCGCAAACTTTTGGATCAGTTGACAGTTCTGCTGCAGCAAGGCTTCACCCGAATCAAGGTAAACGGCGAGGTGTTAAGAATAGACGAGTTGCTGGAGGAACCTGCATCTTTAAAAAACTACGGACAATCGTTTTATATTTTGATTGACCGGCTTGTAAACCACACCGGAGATGATTCGCTGCGAAGCCGCCTGGCCGATTCAGCCGAAACGGCTTTTTTTGAAGGGGAAGGAAAGTGTGTGGTTGAAACATTTGACAATGGATCTTCCGTTAAGCGTGAATTTTCAAACCGTTTTGAACTGGATGGGATCACATTTGAAGATCCTTCACCCAACCTGTTCAGCTTCAACAATCCTTACGGGGCATGCCGCAAATGTGAAGGATTTGGATCGGTAATGGGCATTGACGAAGACCTGGTGATACCCGATAAATCGCTTTCTGTTTACGAAGAAGCCATAGCCTGCTGGCGCGGCGAAAAAATGAGCGAATGGAAAGACCAGCTTGTTAACTCAGCCTATAAATTTGATTTTCCTATTCATAAACCGTTTTATCAGCTCAGCCCCGGGCAAAAGGACCTGCTCTGGACGGGAAACCAGTTTTTTAATGGCCTGCACGCTTTCTTTGAAATGGTGGAAGCCAACAACTATAAAGTGCAGTACCGCGTCATGATGTCGCGCTATCGTGGCAAAACAATCTGCCCGGAATGCAGGGGTACCAGGCTCAGGAAAGATGCGGCCTATGTGAAGATAAACGGGCATTCAATTACTGATGTGGTGCTGATGCAAGCCGAACAAGCCCTTGTATATTTTAGAAACCTCAACCTTGACGATACTGACCGCGAAATTGCCCGCCGATTGCTCACCGAGATCACCAATCGGCTGCAATACCTCTGCGATGTGGGTCTGGGTTATCTCACCCTGAACCGCTTGTCGAACACCCTGTCGGGCGGCGAATCGCAACGCATAAATCTCGCTAATAGTTTGGGCAGCAGCCTTGTAGGCTCAATGTATATCCTGGATGAACCCAGTATAGGATTGCATCCGCGCGATACACAGCGCCTCATCAAAGTACTTCAGCAACTGCGCAACCTGGGCAACACTGTGATTGTAGTGGAACACGACGAGGAAATCATCAACGCAGCCGACCATGTGATTGATATAGGTCCGCTGGCAGGCGAATTTGGCGGAGAATTGGTTTTTGAAGGCGCTTATGACCATTTGCTGGTGAGCAAAGACTCGCTTACCGGTAAATATCTGTCAGGAAAAATGCAGATAGCGCTTCCCCAATCGCGAAGAAAATGGAAGGAGTTTGTTGAGGTAATCGGCGCCAGGGAAAATAACCTTAAAAACCTCCAGGTGAAGTTTCCTTTGAAAGCGCTCACGGCTGTAACGGGTGTAAGTGGATCGGGGAAAACCACCCTGGTTAAAAAAATTCTTTATACTGCCCTGAAAAAAATCCATGGCGGCCACAACGAAAAAACAGGCAAATTCGACCGGTTAAACGGCGATGTTTACAGCATTGCTGGCGTTGAACTGGTTGATCAAAATCCAATAGGTCGCTCAAGCCGATCCAATCCGGCCACTTATGTAAAAGCCTGGGATGAGATCCGTACACTTTTCAGCAATCAGTCGCTGGCAAAAGTGCGCGCTTATAAGCCTGGTATTTTCTCTTTTAACATCGAAGGAGGCCGTTGCGAAGAATGCGAAGGCGAAGGGATTGTGAGGATAGAGATGCAGTTTATGGCTGATATTGAACTTACATGCGATACCTGCAATGGTAAACGCTTCAAGAACGAAGTGCTGGATGTTACGTATCATGATCTGAATGTGGCAGAAGTATTGAATATGTCAATCAATCAGGCGCTTGAGTTTTTTGCCGGCGATAAAGAAGAAGAAAGCCTTTGCCAGCGCATTATTGCCAAACTCCAGCCATTAGCCGATGTAGGGCTTGGATACCTACGGCTCGGACAATCCTCAAGCACGCTCAGCGGTGGCGAGGCGCAACGTATCAAACTGGCATCGTTCCTCACAAAGGGACAGGCTGTGCATCCAACCCTTTTTATTTTTGACGAACCCACCACAGGCCTTCACTATCACGACATCAACAAACTGATGCAGGCTTTCGATGCATTGATCAAACGCAACCATACTGTAATTGTGATCGAACACAATATGGAAGTAATCAAATGTGCCGACTGGGTGATTGATCTCGGGCCCGAAGGCGGAGACGCCGGAGGCGTGGTTGTGGTTGCCGGAACACCCGAAGAGGTTGCCGGATGCCAGGAATCATATACAGCCGGGTTTTTAAAGCATAAATTAATACGCCCAAACTGATAATACCAGCAATAACATCATTATAAAACGCACAAAAAACAACACAGATGGATTTATACTCAGATCACTTTCCCATTGTTCATATCCTGAACCAGTTCTTTCTGACTTTTCTCATGGTAATCAGCATGGTGCTGGTTTCCAGAACTTTTGTTGCCGGAACCCGCTACTCGCCCATTCTGATCATTGTTGTTTTCGGCTTGATCATGGGGTTTATCCTGGTGAACACAGGGCTTGCAACACCCGGGTTGCCGGAATTCCCGATCATGGATCTTGGCAGCAAAGTCACCATCACCGCATTGATGGCTTCATTCTTTGTGGGCGGCCAGGAAATACGTAAAATACTTGCAAACAAGAAAATTGACCCCAAAGACATTGTTGTGCCCTCTTCCGAAGAACTGTTCCTGGGTACCAAAGCCACGCAGTTCATGTTTTTGATCAGGGCTTTCTTTATTCTGATAGGTATTGAATCGTTGAAACGGGTAATTGTAGGCCACAACACCGGCGATGCCCTCGATCAGTTCTACCCCTTGCTTGGCTATCTGGGCGTGGTGGCGTCCATTATCCTTATTGACCACCGGGCAAAGATCGCCAACAAAGCCGTCTACATCCGTAAAGGTATTTTTGAAACAGCAATTATCCTGGCCCTGCTGGTAACATCATGGCATATATCGCAGTGGATCAGGCCAATTATTGCCTTGCCTGAAATTTTCTTTGCCATGATTCTTTCTGTGCTACTGGGTATGATCCTGGTAAAATGGAAGTTTGGCCCCACCATACGATCATTGCTCTTTGCCGGGATTCCTGTAGTACTTGCGGCCAATTTCATGGTAGGCGGTTCTCGCATTGCCCAGGCTTTTATGCTGGATGGAATGACATCGGTGCTTTCATTTGGCTTTTTCGGGCAATTGTTCTGGATGTTCGGCGGATTGGCCATCCTGATCCTCTTCGGTAAAGCCAACCATATCCGAAACCTGGCACCTGGCATGGCCGGATCGCTTTCACACTCGGGTCTTACCGGTGCATGCACAGCAGGCGATTTAGGGCCTGAGGCAGCTATCAGGGCGCCAATTATGATCAATATTCCCTTTATCGGCCATATTTTTGTTTTCTCTATTCTGGCTTCCAGCGCCACCTCTGGCAAGCTTAATATTACATATTCACTGATCGTATTGTTTTTTGGGCTTTTATTTACCTTTTTCGCCCTCAGGAATCTTCGTAAGGCATATGGCCGGGAAAATATTGAAATCCGCGGGCTGATGCTGTTTTCATTGGGATGGCAACTGGTTGCTGTTTTTGGTGGACTGCTGATTCTGAGTGTTGCCGGAATGAACCTTGCCGAAGCAGTGATGGCAAATTCATCAGCCATTTCGCATTTTGGGTTGTTTGCTGCGATCCAGGGTGGCATGTTTGGTGAACAGGCTTCGCTTATGATCGCCTTCGTTTTTGCCATGCCGTTCCTGGTTCATCCGCTTGTATTCGGCATTTTTGGCAAAACCGCTGAAAACAATGGGATTATGCCAAAACGTATTGTCTATTTTCTTGCCCTACTCGGAGCGGCCGGAGTCATTTATGCAATGGTTTCTTAGGAAAACAGCTTACCGGTCTTTCTGACGCAAATCCACGGATTTGCTGGCTCCCTCATTTTTTGCTATTTTTGCAAATATTTATCCTTCAATCATTTAACAGACTATTTTTCAGTTTGTTGGATGTAAATTCTAATAAAATGTACGAAATCAATTCAAACCGGAACCATTTTAAACAGCAGGAATTCAAGGCCTACACCTTGCACAATTACAGGCAAATCCCCCAGATATCAAGACTAACTGACGAGCAATTGTTTGAGATGGAGGTAGTGGCTCAGGTTCTTCCTTTCAAGAGCAATTCATACGTTGTTAACGAGCTTATCAACTGGGAGAACGTTCCCGAAGACCCTATGTTCATCCTTACTTTCCCGCAGAAAAACATGCTCAAAGAGCAACATTTCAATAAGATAGCAGAATTGATGCGGAAAGGAGCCGCTAAAATGGAAATTACCCAGGCCGCCAATGAGATCAGGCTTGAACTAAACCCACATCCGGCCGGGCAGCTTGATTTGAATGTTCCCGAACTGGATGGCGAAAAAATCCTTGGCATGCAGCATAAGTACCGCGAAACGGCACTGTTTTTCCCAAGCCAGGGGCAAACCTGTCATGCTTATTGCACTTTCTGTTTTCGCTGGCCACAGTTTGTTGGTATGGACGACATGAAATTTGCCTCAAAAGAGGCCGACCTGATGATACGCTACATGAAAGCGCACCCCGAAGCCACCAATATTCTTTTCACAGGTGGCGATCCCATGGTGATGACAACAAAACTGCTTGAACGATACATAGAACCATTGCTGGATCCTGAACTTGAAAACCTGCACACCATCCGCATCGGTACAAAGGCATTGGCTTACTGGCCCTATAAATTTATCAATGACAAGGACACGCCAGATCTCCTGAATCTCTTTGAAAAAATAGCAAAATCCGGCAAGCACCTGGCTTTGATGGCACACTTTAACCATTATGCCGAACTGGAAACAAAAGCGGTGAAAAAGGCTATCCGGAACCTTCGCGATGTTAACGTTGAGATCAGAACACAGTCGCCACTGCTCAGGAACATCAACGATAATTACAAAGTATGGCTGAAAATGTGGCGCATACAAGCGAAATTAGGCTGCATTCCTTATTATATGTTCCTTGCCCGCGATACCGGCGCCCAGCATTATTTCAGCGTAGGCCTTGAACGGGCATATCAGATTTACCGCAATGCATACAGCCGTGTGAGCGGTATTTCCCGGACAGTCCGCGGCCCCAGCATGTCGGCATCCCCTGGGAAAATCCACGTTATTGGCGTTGCCGATGTACAGGGTGAAAAGGTGTATGTGCTTCAGTTTTTGCAGGGTCGTAATCCGGAATGGGTCAGGATACCGTTTTTTGCAAAATATGATCCCGATGCGGTTTGGCTTGATGATCTGAAGCCGGCCTTTGGCGAGGAAAAGTTTTTCTGGCAGGTAGAGTATGAGAAAATGGTTGGCGAAAAAATTGGAGCATTGCAGTATCAGGAAGAGGATTAGGGAATCGTCATTTTCGAGTGAAGAATGAAGAATGAAGAATGACGAATGAGGATTCGATAGTTCCTGATGGTATTATAAAACCTGCGCAAGTTTGCGCATGAGTTGGTTTCAGAAATGTATAAACTTACTTACATGAGTATCATTGGTTCTGCTGGCTTCAAGCAGGTAAACTCCTGCGGGTAGTCCGGAAAGCTGTATCAGTTTGTTGAGTTCTACCGAATGGGATCCTGTAGATCCGGCTTTATAAGTGGCTGAACCTACTACACTTCCATGCATGTTTCTAACAACAAATCGTATTTCTTCCTCCTGAAATCCTGAAAAATGAACCACTGAGTGCTCATTCACAGGGTTCGGGCCAATGGAAATCCTGAAGTCCTTTTTCTCACTGGTTCTGATTCCCAAAGGTCCGTCGTATTCGTATGCGCCCATGTCAATAATGTTGTGTATGATGCGTGGTTTCATGGCCAGGTCAAAGTCAGGAAGGCTTAAACCCGACACATCAATTGAACCGGCATTGATACAAGGGCTGTATTGCTGCAGGCTGAAATCATAGGCCTCCGGATCAGTAAAAAGCGGATCCGCGTCAATGTTGTTTTCGTATGCATTTACAAAATCATATCCATAAATGGAATCATAACCAAATTGTATATTACAATTGTAAAATCCTGGCGCTGAGCTTACATTCCATATCCATATCTGCGATCCGATATTGGATGAACCATCACCTGAGGTATTACCCCAAAGTATGCTGTTAAAGAGTTTCGGATTGGCGTATTCATTGCAATAATAACCTCCGCCCATGGGTGCATAATTACCTGTAATGGTAAAATTTGAAAGCACGGGTGAGCCTGTAAGGTTTGAGATGCCTCCTCCAAAAAAGATAGCTGTATTGTTGTAAACCAAAATGTTGGCTATGGTGCGGTCGGGCTGGCTTCTTACAAAAGATAATCCGCCACCAAGTGCGCTGTGGTTTCCGGCAAATATGCAATTGATCATTTCAGGATTGGAGTATTCAAACATGATGCCTCCTCCGGTTCCGGTTGAGATGTTACTTGTGAAGTCACAAAACCGGATGGTAGGTTCTGAACTCACAAACGACATTCCGCCGCCATAACCCCATATTTCAGGATGGTCGCTGCCGCTGCGATTTTGTATGAAAGAACAATGTTCAACCAGAATGGAGGATTTCAAGGCATGAACCGCCCCACCCCACAGATAAGCAAAATTATTTTCAAAACTGCAGTGCGAAATCCTTAGTTTGTTGAATCTGAGCAGGCGGATGGCTCCGCCATAACTGGTTGCCGAATCGCCTACTGCCTTCCCGAATTCAAACCGGCAGTAAGCCAGCAGTGAACTGTCGTTGCTGGCGGGCGTATCTTCAAACCGGAGTCCGTTCCAGCCTCCGCTGCCACTGTAGAAGTCATGAAATCCGGTGGTATCGGCCACTGTAAAAACTATGCTGTCGGTTTCGGTTCCCAGCGCCAGTAATTTGCCCTGCACATGAATAGAATAATGGCCCATAAACATAACAACTGTGCCAGGTTCGATAATCATAGAATCATTTTCGGCAATTGTGATATCCTGATTTACATAAATGGTATTGCGAACACTTTTTAGCGACCCGGAATGTTCAGCCGCATATGCATGATTGAACAAAGGGAGGATTGCGGTGGAAACAAAGATAAGTCCGGTTAAAAAAGCAGATTTTCCAGATTTTCGAAATTTCATAACTTCATTGAATTGGTTGAAAGAGAATGTTTAAGCTGTCGAAACAGCATTTTAATTCGGTTAGGATGCTTTGATGGGTTAAGCTTATTTATGATCAGCCGTCAAATATAGTACTAAGCCGTGGAATAATTTTCAGATCAAATTTTTTTTTGCATCCCGGCATGCTTTTTTTGTATTTTCACGGCTTCATTAATACTCACCCCTAATGAAACAAAACAGAAAATTTATGACTGCCTTTGTTTTGGCAGTTGTTGCAGCAATGTGCCTTTTGCCGTTTTCGGCAATCAGGGCCGACAATCTGAATCAGAAACTGCGAAAACTTCAAACCGGAATGGATGAAGCCGCAGTGGTGGCCATTGCAGGAACCCCCAAAGAGATCGTTCCCGTTGAACGCTGGTTTTATACAAATGAAAACCAGATTGTTGTATCCGAAAACAAAGTGATTGACATCCGCCTGAACCCCGACCTGCGTGATAAAAGCATCAGCTTCAGGGGCGGCCACGGTGATCAGAAGCCTGTTGATCCGGTTCGCCTGCTGCGGATCGGTATGCCCGTAAAAGAAGCGCTCGAAATTGCCGGGAAACCGTTGCAGCTGGTTCTTGGCGAAGACTGGAACTACAGTCCACGTCAACGTGTGGAGATGGCCGACGGCTACTTTCGCCGCACCGACCTGCATTTGAAAGCAACCCTGGAAACCCTTGATTGGGTGAGGCTGAATTTTAGTTCAGGCGGTTTGCTTTTTATGAACATCACACTGGCTTTTATCATGTTCGGTGTGGCGCTTGGTATCAAGCTGGAGCATTTCAGAATGTTGCTTTCGCGTCCCAAACCGGTGTTGCTCGGTATTTTTTCTCAGTTTATCGCATTGCCCGCACTTACTTTTCTGCTGGTGATCCTGATCCGTCCAACCCCCAGTATTGCTATGGGAATGATATTGGTTGCGGCCTGCCCGGGAGGGAATATCTCCAACTTTATCTCTTCGCTGGCCAAAGGCAATGTGGCTCTTTCCATAACACTTACCGCATTTGCAACCATTTCGGCTGTTTTTATGACCCCTTTCAATTTTGCACTGTGGGGCAAACTTTATGCCGAAGCCTCAAGCCTGGTTATTCCTATCCGCATTGACCCCATTGAAATGCTCAAGACAGTTGTAATACTTTTGGGTATCCCGGTAGTGCTTGGGATTACATTTGCACACCGTTTCCCGCAACTCACCCAAAAAATCATGAAACCCTTCCGAACCATTTCCCTATTGCTTTTCCTTGGGTTTATTGCCGCTGCTTTTTCTTCAAACTTCAATTATTTTCTTAAATATATCCACCTGATCATTCTGATTGTGCTTGCGCACAATGCATTGGCTCTGCTCACAGGGTTTTCAATTGCTACACTGGGGCGTGTGCCCCGCCCCGACCGCCGCACCCTCAGTATTGAAACCGGCATCCAAAACTCAGGCATTGCACTGGTTCTGATCTTCAACCCGCGCTTATTTGACGGACTTGGCGGAATGGCTTTCATAGCCGCCTGGTGGGGAATATGGCATATTCTTGCCGGGCTCACAATGGCTTACTTCTGGTCAAAAAGACCGCTGAGTCTTGAATCCCAGGTATAAGCAGGCTTATTGTATATAAACTCTTTTCAATGCTGCAAAAGCTTGCTGCGAATTAAAGTTGTCGCGGGAGCGCCCAAACTGTATTTAAGACTTTTGGGTTGAGAATAATCTGATGCCGTTCTGCCTGATCCTTTCACCCAGAGGGCAACCCTGAATTTTACTCTCCAGCCATGAGACCAAATCGCAATGAACAAACAAAGCCATTTGTTCACTACGATTGAGTTGGAGCAATTCATCACAAAATTGTCTCATCAGAGCAGTCATTTCAGCAGAGTTGCTCTCGCATCTGGCAATCCGGTTAAAATAATCCATGAATAAATTGATAGCAGGTTCAGCCATTTCTGATTTTTTGAATTGCCTTTGCAGACTGTGCAAACGCGACTCCAGCAGATCGAATTTGCCTTGTTCAAAAAATATAACGATTTCCATGATCCTCGCTGCAAGTTTTAAATCAGGAAGTAAATCCTTATTAAGGTATTCATCTGATCGTCTCAGGTATTTCAGCGCAGCTGAAG